>ENA-OQNI01000030-OQNI01000030.1-human-gut-metagenome-genome-assembly--contig:-NODE-30-length-215041-cov-10.309794_pt1 | contig 215041 bp, 194 predicted proteins | sample MGYA00242627_ERZ504876 | MGnify/ENA primary metagenome ERZ504876 (study PRJEB26092, sample SAMD00036386) | human gut metagenome | host: Homo sapiens | study: EMG produced TPA metagenomics assembly... | reverse complement strand
CTGCACGCCCCACTTTGCGGGATATTTCACCCGAATTCAGTTGCCGTAGCCCGCTACGGCGCCCTCATCCGGGCAAAATATCCCACAAATTGTGACGCACATCTTGCAGAAAGCCTTTTTCAGACACACTCTAGTTCTGTCAACAAAACGTAAAAAACAGGACATTCCGCATCTCTGCAAAATGTCCTGCCATTTTTATTTCTTAACTATATTTTAATTACTGCGCTAACACAAATTACTGCTCTGTCAGTAATTACCCTTTTTTATTCTTCCGCTTTATCTACCTTACTTGCTCTGGCTTCAATTTCTTTTGCCTGAATATCTCCAGGAGCCTGCTCGTAGCGTGCAAATTCATAGGAGAATTCTCCGCTTCCACCTGTCATAGAACGAAGATCTGTGGAATATCCATAGATTTCAAGCTGTGGAACATCTGCCTCAATAATGGTATTGCCCTGATGATCAGGAGTCATACCAAGAACACGGCCACGACGTTTGTTCAGGTCGCCCATAACATCACCGGTAAATTTATCCGGAACAGTTACTTTCATAGATACGATTGGCTCTAAGAGTACAGGTGATGCATCCATAAAGCCTTTCTTAAATGCAAGAATCGTTGCCATCTTGAATGCCATTTCTGAGGAGTCTACCGGATGATAAGATCCATCATATAAGGTAGCTTTCACACCAACTACAGGATATGCAGCCAGAGGTCCTTTTAATACGCATTCCTGAAGACCTTTCTCAACTGCCGGGAAGTAGTTCTTCGGAACTGCACCACCAACTACAACCTGTTCAAATTCATAAGGTGTCTCCAGATCGCCTGATGGCTCGAAACGCATCTTAACATGTCCATACTGTCCATGTCCACCGGACTGTTTCTTATGTTTACCCTCTACATCTGCATTCTTACGGATCGTCTCGCGGAACGGAACCTTCGGTTTGCTCAGCTCAACATCTACTTTGTAGCGTTCTTTTAATTTATTCATAACGATATCGAGATGCTGATCACCGATACCATAGATAAGGCTCTGACGGTTTGCACTGTCATTTACTACACGAAGTGTCTTGTCTTCACTCATCATCTTCGCAAGTGCCTGGGAAATCTTATCCTCATCACCCTTCTTCACTGCTTTAAATCTCTTGCAGGTATATGGTGTGGAAAGGAGTGCCTTCGGATAAAGAATCGGATTTGCTTTTGTCGCAAGGCTGTCACCAGTCTGTACGCTGTTTAATTTGGCAATTGCACCAATATCACCGGCATGAAGTTCCGGAACCTCGATTGGTTTGGATCCTTCAAGTACATATAATTTATTCAGACGTTCTTCTTCGCCTTTCTCTACGTTTAATAAAGTGTCATCGGATTTGATAACACCGGAGCATACTTTAATAAGAGAATATTTGCCAAGGAACGGGTCTGCAATTGTTTTCCACACATATGCGGATTTCACTTTCGTGAAGTCGTAGTTTGCTTCAAAGATCTCATTTGTCTTCTGAGCGATTCCGTTGCAGGAGCGTTTGTCCGGGCTTGGGAAATATCCGCAGATATCATCCAGTAAGTTGGATACACCGCGAAGATTGATCGGTGAGCCCATGCATACAGGTACGATAGATGCCTCCTGTACGTTCATTGCAAGCGCCGCGGAAACCTCTGTCACTGAGAAAGTATCTCCTTCGAAGTAACGATCCATGAATTCCTCGCTGGTCTCTGCTACAGATTCCATAAGGATATCATGATATTTCTCCAGATATTCATCCAGGTATTCAGGAATCTCGCATTCCTCTTTCTTACCTTTATCTATGTATTTACGTCCTGCCTGTTTTACAACATTTACATATCCTACAAATTTGCCGTCTTCACGAATCGGGAAGTGAAGCGGTGCAATCTTCTTGCCGTAGAGTTCAGTGAGCTGTTCTACTACTTTACGGTAGCTGACATCATCTACGTCCATATCTGTGACAAAGATCATTCTCGGAAGTTTATATTTCTCACATAAGTTCCATGCCTTCTGTGTTCCAACCTGAACGCCTGCTTTACCGGAAACTACAATGATCGCTGCATCTGCTGCGCTTACTGCTTCTTCTACTTCGCCTACGAAATCGAAATATCCGGGAGTATCCAGCACATTGATCTTTACCTTATCCCATGGTACCGGAATCAATGTGGTAGAAATGGAAAAATGTCTCTTAATCTCTTCTTTGTCATAATCGCTGACAGTATTTCCGTCTTCTACTCTTCCGAGACGGTTAGTCATTCCTGCTAAGTAAGCCATTGCTTCTGCCAGTGTAGTTTTGCCAGCGCCCCCATGACCTAAAAGGACTACATTTCTAATTCGGTCAGTTCTAAATACATCCATGTTGCGTACCTCCCTGTTTGTCTGTTATGTTATTGCCGCCTGTAACGTCCGCAGCAACGATATGGCTATATATTACTAAATTTTTTTATATTTTTCAAGTATTTTATGAAATTTTAACATCTTTTTTTGTGAACTTCTTGTAAATCGATGAGCATTTTATATATTTTCAGTAATTTTTACGGATTTCGACTGTGAACTTTATCTTAAGTGTACAGCTACTGACTATAGCAATCCTCGTAACCAGCGTGTGATAGACAGAAAAGATACCTTCATATGATACGGCATTTGCTTTGCCGCTTTAAATTATTTATGTATAAAAGTGCCGTATGAATTGACTTTTCACATCATATCCTTTAAAATAGTAAATTATGAAATCATGTAACTGTTCCGTATTTTCACAGTTACGAATAATGTTACCTGAAAGGATGCAAAAACCACTATGAAAACTATCGGTTTTATCGGTCTCGGACTGATTGGCGGATCAATTGCCAAGGCCATCCGAAAATACCATGAAGACTACCGACTTCTTGCTTATGATCAGGATCGGGAAACACTTGCTGTAGCAGTAAGCAGCAATATGATCGATGCTGTATGCGAAGAACATGATGAACGTTTCAGGAGCTGCGATTATATTTTCCTGTGTGCTCCTGTAGAATTTAATGTAAAATATCTTGAATATTTCAAAGACAATATCGGTCCTGACACGATCCTCACAGATGTCGGAAGTGTCAAGGGCATTATCCATAAAGAAGTAGAACGTCTTGGAATGGAATCCCGTTTTATCGGAGGTCATCCAATGGCCGGTTCTGAGAAGACCGGATTCGAAGCTTCCAGTGACCGTCTGATTGAGAATGCTTACTATATTATCACTCCGGGCGGTGAAGTTGCACTGGAACGCCTGACAGATTTCACAGAGATGATTTCTTCCCTTGGTGCGATCCCGATGGTCCTTACAAGTGAAGAACACGATTTCATCACTGCCGGAGTCAGCCATCTGCCTCATATTATTGCTTCTGCACTGGTAAATCTTGTCAATATGCTGGACAGCGATCAGGAATACATGAAAACGATTGCAGCCGGAGGTTTCCGTGATATCACACGTATTGCTTCTTCTTCTCCAATTATGTGGGAGCAGATCTGTGTGGAAAATAATCAGAATATCTCCAATGTTCTGGATGACTACATCCGCCTGCTGGTTCAGATCAAATGTTTTGTGGATAACAAGGACTCCAGGAGTCTGTATCAGATGTTTGCAAGTTCCAGGGATTACCGTGATTCTATTGATGTGGTAGACAATGGTCTGCTGAAAAAAGCTTATGTCCTGTATCTTGATATTGCGGATGAGGCCGGCGGTATTGCTACGATTGCCACTATCCTTGCGATGGAGAAGATCAGCATTAAAAATATCGGTATCATTCACAACCGTGAATTCGAGGAAGGTGTCCTCAAAATTGAATTCTACGACGGAATCTCTATGGAAAAGGGTGCCGCACTCCTTAAAAAAAGAAATTATATTGTCTACGAACGCTAGAGCGTATCTGAAAAATCATTCCCGCAATCTGCACGCCCCACTTTGCAGGATATTTCACCCGAATTCAGTTGCCGTAGCCCGCTACGGCGCCCTCATCCGGGCAAAATATCCCACAAATTGTGACGCACATCTTGCAGAAAGCCTTTTTCAGACACGCTCTAAACAGATCACCCTTTGACATTCATTTCAAAAATATTTTGTCAAAAGCAGATTGCTATAAATAGCTGCAGGGAAATACAGAAATATTATAAAAACAGGCAGGAATCAAACATGGAAATAAAAAAACAGACAAACCTCAGAGGAGAACTCACTGTACCCGGAGATAAATCCATTTCCCATCGTGCAGTCATGTTCGGTTCTCTTGCACAGGGTACTACAAAGATCACACATTTTCTTGAGGGAGCTGACTGTCTCTCTACTATCTCCTGTTTCCGGAAAATGGGAATCGATATTGAAAGAAATGCTTCCGAAATCCTCGTTCATGGAAAGGGGCTTCACGGACTCAGTGCTCCGTTTGAAACTCTGGATGTAGGAAACAGCGGGACTACCACAAGACTGATCTCCGGAATTCTGGCAGGACAGTCTTTTACCAGCGAATTAAACGGCGACGCTTCCATTCAGTCCCGTCCAATGAAAAGGATTATGACTCCTCTTCTGTCTATGGGCGCTGATATCGTAAGCCTGAGGGGCAATGGATGCGCACCTTTGCGTATTACAGGAAAGCCTTTGCATGCCGCTCATTATCAGTCACCGGTTGCTTCCGCACAGGTAAAGTCCTGCGTGCTTCTGGCTGGTATGTATGCAGATGGGATCACCAGCGTTACTGAGCCGGTACTTTCCAGAAATCATACTGAGATCATGCTGAATTATTTCGGCGCAAATGTGACTTCCCAGGGAACAACTGCTTCTATTGAACCGGAGCCTGTACTGAACGGACGCGAGATTAAAGTTCCCGGAGATATTTCTTCTGCTGCTTACTTTATCGCAGCAGGGCTTCTTACTCCCGGAAGTGAGATTCTTCTTAAAAATGTAGGCATTAATCCAACCAGAGACGGAATGCTTCGTGTATGCAAGGCTATGGGGGCTGATATTACTCTGCTGAATGCAAGTACAGAGGGTGAGCCTACCGCTGACCTGCTGATCCACACAAGCAGTCTTCACGGAACCACTGTTGAGGGTGAGATCATCCCCACACTGATCGATGAAATCCCGATGATCGCTGTAATGGCAGCTTTTGCAGAGGGGACTACTGTTATCAGAGACGCACAGGAGCTGAAGGTAAAAGAATCCGACCGTATCGCAGTGGTAACAGAAGGGCTGAAACGCATGGGAGCTGATATTCAGCCGACTGATGACGGAATGATCATCCATGGAGGAAAGCCACTTCATGGTGCCGAGATCAATTCTTATCTTGATCACCGTATTGCCATGTCCTTTGCTGTTGCAGGTACAATTTGTGACGGTACACTTACTATCAAAGATGGGGACTGCGTTAAAATTTCCTATCCGGAATTCTATGAAGATCTGTACTCTCTCGGAAAATAGCAACTGTCATTTATAATTATGCTGCTGTCAATATATCATTTTTTTATGTTTGTTGATAGCAGCATAATTTTTACTGTTCACCTGTAATATCCCGCAAGATGTTTTTTATCCTGCATATCTTTTGTCTTTCTGTACATACTTTTCATAACAAAGCATAATTTGCAATTCCTGTTTAAGGTATCTTCATACTCTCTCAGATTGTATTTTTATAGATACTTGATAAATTTTATCCAAAATAGTCTTTTCTTTTTCCGATAAATCGGTTATAATGTGAATCGTCAGAAGATTGTTATTATTTTAACATTATTCGATTTGTTTTACTATAGCAGGATTTCACACTCTGATGGTCTGGATTAAGATGCATTATTTATGAGGATTGCTATAAACACTGATATTATAATTTTCACGGTGAGTATACCATACAGGTATACAGCCAGAGAGGAGCTAACATTTATGAAAATCTTATTTTACGGCACAAAAAACTACGACGAAGAATTTTTCGAGAAGCTTCTTCCTTCCTATCCGGGAACTACAATTAAATTTACCGAAGCAAATATTCACGAAGAAACTGCTTCCCTTGCAAAAGGATATGAGGCAATCTGCGCTTTTGTAAACGCTGATCTGAGCACTCCTGTTATCGAAGAGCTGAATGCTCAGGGTGTAAAATTGATCCTTATGCGCTGCGCAGGATATAACAATGTAGATCTGGAAACTGCTCACAAATTCGGAATGAAGGTTCTGCGTGTTCCGGGATATTCTCCGGAAGCTGTGGCTGAGCATGCAATGGCACTTGCACTGACCGCAAACCGCCACACACATAAAGCATACATCAAATGCCGCGAAAACAACTTCTCTTTAAGTGGTCTGATGGGACTTAATTTCTATCAGAAAACTGCCGGAATCATTGGTACCGGAAAAATTGGCCAGGCAATGGCAAAAATCTGCAAAGGTTTTGGTATGAGAGTTATCGCTTACGATCTTTTCCCGAATAAGAGCCTGGATTATCTGGAATATGTATCTCTGGATGAGCTTCTGGCAACCAGTGATCTCATCAGTCTTCACTGCCCGCTTACAGAAGAAACCAAACACATCATCAATGAAGAAACTATCGCCAAAATGAAAGATGGTGTAATTCTTGTAAACACTTCCCGCGGCGGCCTGATCAAGACAGAGGATCTAATCTCCGGAATCCGTGATCATAAGTTCTTTGCAGTAGGACTGGATGTTTATGAAGAAGAAACTGATTTCGTATTCGAGGATATGTCCGAGCGTATTCTGCAGAGCTCCATTACCCAGCGTCTGCTCTCCTTCCCGAATGTAGTGATGACTTCTCATCAGGGATTCTTTACAAAAGAAGCACTGACTAACATTGCCGAGACTACTCTCGAAAATGCGAAAGCATTTATGGATGGGAACGAACTGAAGAACGAGGTTCTTTCCTGATAATTACAGAAATATGATCAGGGGGCTGTCGCAATAATAATTCCAGCGACAGCCCCCTTGTGATTATTTTTCAGTTTTAGTTTTAGTTTCTGATTTCGTTGTATCTGCAGAATCTGATGTTTCAGTTTTATCCGCAGTTTTTTTTGCAGAAGAATCTGAAGTTTCTGCTTTATCTGTAGTTTCTGTTGCATCTGTAGTATCTGTAATGTCAGCGGTTTCTTCCTCAGGCTCATCAATCTGTTTCATATCCTCGTCAGAAGTATCTGCATCCATTTCATTCAGCTCTTCTTCTGTCAGCGGTTCAAGATCATCCTGATAAATTTCCTTATTTGTAATATCATCTTCTGACTTCTTCCCACATCCGGCAAGACCGATGGATGCCAGAAGCATTCCTGTAATCATAAAGTATTTTATTTTTTTCATTTTAATCATCCTTTCGTCTGTTCCACATAACACAAATGGTGTTTCATTTTCAGATAATATTTATTCTGCTGTTCTCAATCTGCCTGCCAGATCTTTTATTTCCTGTATGATATCTTCTCTGTCTCTGACCGGCACTTTGTCTGTACGGTTTACATATACAGTCCCCAGACTGTCACAGCTCATCTGACGAAGCAGCATCTCTGCCGTACTTTCCGCTTTTTCTCTGGGTCCGATACTTCCTGCTGTCAGCAGAACTGCTCCTGTTTTCTTCTTAGGAACAGGTTCTTCTTTACGGATATATCTTGCACTGAAATAGGTCTGCAGTCTGCTCATCACAGCAAGAAGCATTCCCGTAACCTCCTCAAAATATACAGGAGATGCCATAATAATATGGTCACATTCTTCAATGTACGAAAGAACCTCCTGCCATTCATCTTTGACTGCGCATCCTGCATGGTCAAAACACCATCTGCAGTCTATACACGGTCGGATATCTGCCCTGTAGGCATTAACCACCTTAAAATCCCCTCCAAGATTTTCCTGCAGAGTCCGGATCATATATGCAGTTTCACCGTTCTTTCGCGGTGAACCGTTGAATATCAATGTTTTCATCTTTATTTTTCCTCATATTCTTTCCTGAGAAGTGCTATCTCACGTACCCATCTCTCATTATCTTTGAGTGCTTTCAGAGCATGTTTCATACGCTTTAGAGCGTGTCTGAAAAAGGCTTTCTGCAAGATGTGCGTCACAATTTGTGGGATATTTTGCCCGAACGAGGGCGCCGTAGCGGGCTACGGCAACTGAATTCGGGTGAAATATCCCGCAAAGTGGGGCGTGCAGATTGCGGGAATGATTTTTCAGACACGCTCTAGGATAACACATCTCTTTTTTCTGTCTGTAATATTTATGTAACCTTTTGTCATGGTATTATAACAAAAATACGGTTTTATGAAAAGACTTATTTCTTGACGATTCTGTGAATTCTCTATATACTTTGAATATATCCTATAGCAATTACGATTTATTTTTTGTTAATTCTGATCATCTGTTCAGATATTTTAACTGCCCGGTCTCTTTAATATTTTTTAATACTATATCTCTAATCTATTATAAACGAAAGCGAGAACTATACATATGAGCCTACAATCCAACAAGCGAAGCCAGACGAAATCTTCTTCTGCACGCAGGAAAGACATCTACAAAAAATCAAAATACTATCAGGAAAAAAGGCAAAAATTGCTGATTGCAACAGGTATCGGTATCTTTGTTCTGGTTTTTATACTTATTCTGGCAGGTATCCGCGGATGCAACAACTATATGAGTTCCAGACAGGCAGCAGCCAAAAAAACTGTTTCCATGAACGCTTCTAAGGACAACAGCCAGAAAGCATCCTCAGATTCTCAGAACACGGATTCCTCCAATGCTACAGTATCTTCTCCTGTTTCTCTGACACTCAGTGTTGTCGGTGACTGCACGCTTGGCACAGATGAAACTTTTGATTATGATACCAGCTTAAATGCTTATTATGAAAATTACGGTGCAGATTATTTCCTGCAGAATGTAAAAGATATTTTTTCCGCAGATGATCTGACTATTGCGAATTTTGAGGGAACACTCACCGATTCTGATGAACGGGAGGATAAAACATTTGCATTTAAAGCACCCGCATCCTATGCCTCTATTCTGACAGGCGGATCTGTAGAAGCCGTAAATACCGCTAACAATCACAGTCATGATTATGGTGAGCAGAGTTTCAATGATACTCTGGCAGCATTGGACGACGCAGGGATTGTGCATTTCGGATATGATGAAACTGCTGTTATGGATGTAAAGGGAATCAAAGTGGGATTAGTCGGTATCTATGAACTGTACGACCATCTTGAGCGCGAGCAGCAGTTAAAAGACAATATTGCCAAAGTAAAGGCTGACGGGGCACAGCTGATCGTAGTGATCTTCCACTGGGGTAATGAAACGGAAACCGTTCCGGACAGCAACCAGACAACACTTGGACGCATCGCAATCGATGAAGGCGCTGATCTTGTATGCGGACATCATCCGCATGTACTTCAGGGCATTGAAACTTATAAAGGCAGGAATATTGTATACAGCCTCGGAAACTTCTGCTTCGGCGGCAACAGTTCTCCAAGTGATATGGACACCATGATCTACCAACAGACCTTTACTATTGATGCCGATGGGGTAAAAAAAGACAACGTGACCAATATCATTCCCTGCTCCATTTCTTCTGCTGCCTATGATGGATATAATAATTATCAGCCAACTCCGGCAGAAGGTGATGAGGCAACAAGAATCCTTGGAAAAATCAATGAGCGGAGTTCCTGGATTTCTACTGCAGAAGGCAGTACTTTTACCGCAAAATATAACAGTAATAACGACTCCCAGAGTAGGTCTGCAGATACAGCTGCTTCAGATAGCGATATCGTTGATATGAACAGTTCAGCTTCAGATGACACAGACGCAGAGACATACGACGAATCCTATGATACCGATAATTCGGACGCCGAATAAATGGATCCTTCATTCATCCAAAATCACATCAATACTTCAAAAGAGCTGAAAAATCCAGTTAAGGACTTCTCAGCTCTTTTTTATATTTTTACTATGCTTTTATCAGGCAGATAAAAGTATCCTCTTCGCTACTTGCTCATAACCAGATAATTGATTGATATAATTATTTGGGTGACATTATATGATAATCATAGCATCTCCAAAAGAGAAAAATCTGTACTTTTCCTGCACTGCAGTCTCATAGGCATGCATGATATTCTCCTTGCCTGCCAGCGCAGACACCAACATCACAAGTGTGGATTCCGGCAGGTGGAAGTTTGTGATCAGGGCATCGATCATTTTGAAATGATAGCCCGGATAGATAAAGATCTCTGTCCATCCGCTTCCGGATTTCAGAATTCCATCTTCTCCTGTTGCAGATTCCAGTGTTCTGCAGCTTGTGGTTCCTACTGCTATTACACGTTTACCTGCCTTCTTTGTGTCATTGATCAGCTTTGCCTGATCCTCCTCTACTATGTAGAATTCGGAATGCATATGGTGGCTTTCCACGTCATCTACTTTGACAGGGCGGAAAGTTCCGAGACCTACATGAAGAGTCACATGAGCGATATTGACACCTTTTTCCTTTACTTTTCCAAGAAGCTCTTTAGTAAAGTGCAATCCTGCTGTCGGTGCTGCTGCGGAGCCTTCGTTCTTTGCATAAACTGTCTGATAACGGTTCTTATCTTTCAGTTTATGTGTAATATAAGGCGGCAGAGGCATTTCGCCAAGCTGATCCAGAATTTCTTCAAAGATTCCTTCATAATGGAACTGGATCAGACGGTTTCCCTCGTCCACCACATCAATGATCTCACCTTTTAAAATACCATTTCCAAATGTGATCTTAGCACCCGGGCGTGCCTTCTTTCCGGGTTTTACCAGACACTCCCAGATATCATTCTCTCTTCGCTTCAGAAGCAGGATCTCGATCAGTGCTCCTGTCTCTTCTTTATGTCCGTATAACCGGGCAGGGATTACCTTTGTATCGTTGATGACCAGGCAGTCTCCCTCTTCCAAATAATCCAGAACATCTGTGAAATGGCGATGCTTAATGCTGCCATCTTTTAAAGACAGATGCATCAGTCTGGATGAACTTCTGTCCTCCAGAGGATCCTGAGCGATCAGTTCCTGAGGAAGGTCATAATAAAAATCTGATGTTTTCATTTTATCTGCTCCTCTTCTTCCTTCCACTGTTTCCTTAACTGGCGCACATAGTTCCATTCTTTGTTTGTCAGATCAGCTTTCTTAAGAAGATCCGGGCGTCTTTTTGCCGTGCGGTAAATTGACTGCTCTCTGCGCCACTTTTCTATGTTTGCGTGATGACCGGACATAAGAACCTCCGGTACCTTTTTGCCATGCCACTCTTCCGGACGGCTGTACTGCGGATACTCCAGAAGGTTTCCTGCAAAGGATTCTGTCTCACCGGACTCCTGATTGTTCAGTACACCCGGAACCATTCTTGAAATGGAATCCATCATGACCATTGCAGGAAGTTCGCCGCCTGTAAGCACGTAATCTCCGATAGATACGTAATCTGTGACGATTTCCTCCAGAACACGCTCATCAATTCCCTCATAGTGTCCACAAAGGAATACCAGATCCTCTTCCTGCGCCATTTCTCTGGCCATAGCCTGGTTAAATACCTGCCCCTGAGGAGTCAGATATACAACTCTTGGCTTTTTTGCCGTACGGTTTGCAATCGCCTCATAAGCAAGGTAAACCGGTTCTGCCTGCATCAGCATTCCGGCACCGCCGCCATAGGTATAATCATCCACTTTCTGGTGCTTATTGAATGCATAATCACGAATGTTCACTGCCTCCAGTGTGAGGAGACCTTTTGTGATCGCACGTCCGGTAATGCTGGTATTCATGCCATTTTCAATCATCTCCGGAAACAGGGTTAAAACATGAAAATTCATTTATATTAATCCTTTCATCAGATGAATGGTCATTACATTCTTCTCCACATCCACATCAAGGATACATTCCCTGATAGCAGGGAGCAGAATTTCTTCGCCTTTGGCATCCTCTACTACATAGACATCATTAGCGCCTGTTTCCATTACATCTTTCAGAGTTCCAAATTTGCTTCCGTCTTCGAGAACTACATCCATACCGATCAGGTCTGCAATGTAATATTCATCTTCTTCCAGCTCCTGCGCTTCTTCTCTCGGGATCCAGAGTTCTCTTTTTTTATACATCTCTATATCATTAATATTATCAATTCCCCTGAATTTCAGGATTACAAGGTTCTTGAAATACTTAACATTCTCTATTTCAAGCTTTCTTTTCTCTCTGCCTGTGTCAAGCAGAACATATTCCAGATCCAGAAATCTGTCTGCATCTGTGGTAGGATATACTTTTACTTCCCCGCGTATTCCGTGTGTCGTAGTGATCACACCAACTTTTAATAAATCTTCCATCTGCTGACTCCTATAATTTTCATATCATACGTCATTTGCATTCTGCTTTTATGCCTGCTCACAGCGAATGCTGATCCATATTCCAAATCCGCTTAAACCCAAATCAGGAGCCATGGGATGTTCCACAGCTCCTGACCCTTATTTTCATTGCAGAATATCTACAATCACTTTTTTGCTGCTTTTTGAAGAAGCTGCTTTTACCACAGTTCGGATCGCTTTCGCAATTCTTCCCTGCCGTCCGATAACCTTGCCCATGTCAGCAGGTCCGACTTTCAGTTCAACGATGATCGCGTCTTCCTTTTCTGTCTCAGTAACAACTACTTCATCCGGATTTTCAACAAGAGATTTTGCAATTACTTCCACTAATTCTTTCATTACATACCTCCCTGACCCGTCCCCTACGGACGCTGCAGAAATACCTTATCCTGGTATATCTGAATTATTTTTCAATTCCGGCATCTTTGAGGATTTTTGCTACAACATCTGTAGGCTGAGCTCCTGCTGCAAGCCATTTTTTAGCTGCTTCTTCATCAACTGTTACAGCGCTTGGCTCAAGGTTTGGATCGTATGTTCCGATTTCTTCGATACATCTTCCATCACGTTTGCAACGGGAATCTGCAACTACGATTCTATAAAAAGGTGCTTTCTTCTGTCCCATTCTTCTTAATCTGATTTTAACTGCCATTGTTTCTTTTCCTCCATTAAATAAAATATATTGTTTTCTTATGTTATATTACTGTTCAGCTATGAAACAGTAACTTTTATGTCAAAGCGTTATCCGCTTCGCTAACTTCTCAATTACAGTCCGAACGGAAGTTTAAATCCACCGCCGCGCTTACCGGCTTTTCCGCCCATAAGACCAGGCATCTGTTTCATCATCTTCTTGCTCTGCTCAAACTGTTTCACCAGACGGTTTACTTCAGAGACATCTACTCCTGCACCTCTGGCAATACGGTTCTTTCTGGAAATGTTCAGGATTGACGGATTACTTCTCTCCTGAGGTGTCATGGAAAGGATAATTGACTTGGTTCTGTCCATGGCTTTCTCATCGATCATTCCCTCAATATCCTTCATCTTACCGCCCATACCTGGAAGCATATTCAGGATACTGCCGATACCGCCCATCTTGTTCATCTGTTCCATACTGGTAAGGTAATCGTTGAAGTCAAAGTCCATTTTCTTTAACTTCTTCTGCATGTCCTGCGCCTGTTCTTTATCGATGGAAGCTTCTGCTTTCTCGATCAGGCTCATGACATCACCCATACCAAGGATTCTGGAAGCCATACGTTCCGGATAGAACTGCTCCAGATCAGAAAGTTTCTCGCCCATACCTACATACAGAATAGGCTTACCGGTTACTGCCTTGATAGAAAGGGCTGCACCGCCTCGGGTATCACCATCCATCTTGGTAAGAATGACACCGTCGATTCCTACTTTATCAACAAATGTGCTTGCCACATTTACCGCATCCTGTCCGGTCATCGCATCTACGATGAGGATGGTTGCATCTACCTGAATGTTCGCCTTGATATCTGCAAGTTCCTGCATCATATCTTCATCAACATGAAGACGACCGGCTGTATCGATAAGTACGACATTCTGCTGATTTGCCTTCGCATGCTCTATGGCTGCTTTCGCAATATCCACAGGCTTCTGCTTATCTCCCATGGAAAATACTTCCACGCCCTGTTTCTCGCCGTTGACCTGCAGCTGTGTGATAGCCGCCGGACGGTAAACATCGCAGGCTACTAAAAGAGGTTTCTTACCTTTGGATTTCAGCTTACCTGCAAGCTTCGCAACTGTGGTGGTCTTACCTGCACCCTGCAGACCTGCCATCATGAACACTGTGATCTCATTTCCCGGGCGAAGAGGCAGGTCTGTTGTCTCACTTCCCATTAATTTCACAAGTTCATCATTAACAATCTTGATCACCATCTGACCCGGATTCAGACCGCTCATAACGTCCTGTCCGATTGCCTGCTCCTGTACAGATTTAGTAAACTGCTTCACAACCTTAAAGTTTACGTCTGCCTCTAACAGAGCCATCTTTACTTCCTTAAGGGCAAGCTTAACGTCCTCCTCTGTCAGGCGGCCCTTGCTTCGCAACTTCTTAAATACATTCTGCAGTTTATCTGTCAAGCTTTCAAATGCCATATGTTATAACTCCTCTAAAATCTCATTGGAAATATTTACAATTTCATCGGAATGATATTCCCGGGCAAGTACACGGATCTGCTTTACCTGTGCCCGTATATTCAGGAATTTCTCTACAAGATGAAGCTTCTGTTCATACTCTTCAAGGGTCTTGTTGCATCTCTTGATCATATCATGCACACCCTGTCTGCTGATGCCCAGATCCTCTGCAACTTCACTCAGCGAGTAATCCTCCAGCACCACGCTCTCATAAACCTGCTGCTGTCTCTCTGTCAGAAGTTCTCCATAAAAATCATATAAATAACCTTGCTCTACAAACTTCTCCATCTGTAATCACCTTGACTATATTAACCTATTTCCAATGTGCTGTCAAGCATTTTCTCTTGACAGCACAAATTTATTTTTTCCGATACACTTCTTAAAAATCTCATCAAAAAAGCCCCGGCATCCATATACTGAACACCAGAGCTCCCATTTCATTTATTTACATGGCAGATGCTACTCTGAAACAATCACAGACTTGGACGGATCACCTTTGGTCTGCATCCTGCATCTTCGAGAGCTTTAACAATCTCATTCTTATGATCTGTGCCAAAAGCCTCCAATGTGATCTTAAGTTCCACTGCCGCATTTCTGTTCGTGCTTACAAACTGGTTATGATCCAGCTTGATAACATTGCCCTGAGCCCTGGCGATCACGCTTGCCACGCGTACCAGTTCGCCCGGCTTATCCGGAATGAGCACAGATACTGTGAAGATTCTGTCTCTCTGGATCAGACCATGCTGAACAACAGAAGACATGGTAATAACATCCATGTTTCCACCGCTTAAGATAGAAACAATCTTCTTTCCCTTCACATCCAGATGACGAAGCGCTGCCACTGTCAGAAGACCGGAATTCTCTACGATCATCTTATGGTTCTCAACCATGTCAAGGAAAGCAACAATCAGTTCATCATCCTCGATAGTGATAATATCGTCCAGATTCTTCTGGATATACGGGAAGATCTTCTTTCCAGGAGTCTGTACGGCAGTACCGTCAGCAATCGTATTTACGTGCGGAAGAGTCACAACCTCACCCTTCTTCAGAGAAGCCTTCATGCAGGCAGCCCCTGCCGGTTCCACACCAATGACTTTGATATGTGGATTTAACAGCTTCGCAAGTGTGGAAACACCTGTTGCAAGTCCGCCTCCACCGATTGGAACCAGAATATAATCAACAAGCGGAAGCTCCTGAACGATCTCCATTGCAATGGTACCCTGTCCTGTGGCAACTGCCGGATCATCGAAAGGATGGATAAAGGTATATCCCTCTTTCTCAGCAAGTTCCAATGCATGTGCACATGCCTCATCATATACATCACCATGCAGGATAACCTCTGCACCGTAACTCTTTGTTCTCTCAACCTTGATCAGCGGAGTTGTGGTGGGCATAACGATCACTGCCTTCACACCATATTTATGCGCAGCATAGGCAACACCCTGTGCATGATTTCCGGCGGATGCTGTAATCAGACCTTTATTTCTCTCTTCATCGGAAAGAGTGCTGATCTTATAATAGGCACCACGAACCTTATATGCACCTGTACGCTGCATATTCTCCGGTTTTAAATAAACCTTATTTCCTGTAAGTTCACTGAAATAGCTGCTCTTGATCAGCTTTGTTTCCTGTGTGACCTGTTTTACGATCTCTGATGCCTGTTCAAAACTCTCTAAAGTAAGCATTGTTTTTTCCTCCATTTTGTCCTAAATGTACTCCCGGAATCTTTTTATACTTAATTTGACTCCGAAAGTACATCCTAATCTTAAGCGTCCGGGTTTTCTTTATGGTCTACATCAAACAACGCATTTACAAATGCATCTGCATCGAATTTCTGAAGATCGTCAATACTTTCTCCTACGCCAATGTACTTCACCGGAATATCCAGTTCAGACTGGATGGCAACTGCAATACCTCCCTTGGCAGTTCCGTCCAGCTTGGTAAGGATAATACCGCTGACATTTGCGACCTCCGCAAATTGTCTCGCCTGCGCAAGGGCATTCTGTCCGGTGGTACCATCCAGCACTACCAATGTCTCCAGATATGCATCCGGATACTCCCTCTCCAGGATCCTGTAAATCTTGCGGAGTTCTTCCATAAGGTTCTTTTTATTATGAAGACGTCCTGCTGTATCGCAGAGAAGTACGTCTGCATTTCTTGCTTTGGCTGCTGCCACCGCATCATAGATAACAGATGCAGGATCTGCTCCCGCCTGTCCGCCGATGATCTCCACACCTGCACGGTTCGCCCACTCAGTAAGCTGCTCTCCTGCTGCTGCGCGGAAAGTATCGGCTGCTGCAAGGATAACCTTCTTGCCCTGGTCTTTTAATTTTCCTGCAAGCTTTCCTACGGAAGTGGTTTTTCCGACACCATTGACACCGATCACCAAAACTACGGATCTGCGGTTCTCAAATTCATACTCTGTGCTGTCCACACGCATCTGATCCTTGATCTCATTGATCAGAAGCTGTTTACATTCCATCGGTTCCTTAATATGACGTTCGGAAACCTCTTTCTTTAAATTCTCAATAATAGAAGTGGTCGCATTGATCCCGATATCACCCATGATCAGAATCTCTTCCAGCTCTTCATAAAAATCTTCATCAATACTGGAAAAACCACTGAAAATACTGTCAAATCCGGCTACGATATTGTCTCTGGTCTTTGCCAGTCCACTGACTAATCGTTTAAAAAAACCTTTCTTTTCTTCTGCCATGTGAAACTCCTCCTGTTACTGGGTAAGCTGATTCTCCACCAGATCGACGGAAACCAGTGTGGATACCCCTTTTTCCTGCATGGTAATACCATAAAGCCGGTCTGCGGCGTTCATAGTTCCACGTCTATGGGTTATTATAATAAATTGTGTGTTTTTCGTCAACTTCTGTAAATATCCGGCAAATCGCCCAACATTGGAATCGTCCAGCGCTGCCTCGATCTCATCCAGCAGACAGAACGGTGACGGCTTCAGATTCTGGATCGCGAAAAGAAGTGCGATAGCTGTCAGAGCTTTTTCCCCGCCGGAAAGCTGCATCATATTCTGCAGTTTCTTTCCCGGCGGCTGGGAAATGATCTTAATTCCTGCCTCCAGGATATCTGCCTCTTCATCCAGCTCCAGAGTTCCTTTTCCGCCTCCGAACAATTCCTTAAATGCCTTGTCAAATTCCTTCTGGATCTCGCCGAATTTCTCAGAAAACTGTTTCCGCATTCCCTCATCCAGCTCCTGAATGATCTGTTCCAGAGTTTTCTCCGCTGTGACCAGATCCTCATACTGGCCGGACAGAAAGGTGTGTCTTTCCAGAAGTTCCTTATAATCCTCAATAGCATTTACATTTACAGGTCCCAGCTTTCTGATATCATCTTTAATCTGAGCTGCCTGTCGCTTCATCTGCGAAAGATCAGTAAGTTCCTCTTTTCTGTAGGAAACAGCATTATTGGGAGTGATCTCATACTCGGACCACATATAGGCAATCCGCTCTTCCCTGTTCTCCTCCAGCTTGTCCATCTGTCCCTGCAGACGGTAACATTCCTTATCCAGAAGTCCGATCTGACCGGACAGATAATCTCTTTTCTCAAAAAAATCTTTATGCTGAGAAGTTCTGCTCTCTTTCTCCTTCTGCAGATTTTTCAGCTGCATCTGTGCCTGTTCTTCATGAAGGACAGACTCTTCCGACTCTTTTTTCAGCTGAGTAATCATCTCCTGCTTCTTTTCCATCTCTTCACTGCTGTGAGCAAGAGACTGATAAATATCCTCTTTCTCAGTCATAAAAGCTGTGATTTCTGCTTTCAGACGGCTCAGGTTTTCCTGGTCAAATTTCTCTTTCTGTTCAAGAGCGGATGACTGAAGACGGATTTCTTCTAACTCCCGGGTGATTTTCTTCTCTTCTTCTTTCCATTCATCCAGTTCTGACTGCTTTGCCTCAATAAAACTCTCCAGTTCTTTCTCATCCTGCTTTGAATTCTCCAGTTCCCTGGCAATCCGGTCATGATCCTGCCGGATTTCCATGACCTGGCGTTTGATCTCTGCCTGATCTCTGTTGATCTGCGCATATCCGCTTCGGATCTCCTCAGCTTTCTTTTCCTGCTGTTTGATATTCATTCTGGCAGTATTCTGTTCTATATATTTCTGACGGAGTTTTTCCTGAAATCCTGCAATGGCATCACGAAGCCTGTTTCTCTGATTTTTATTTTCCTCAACAGCATTCTGCATTTCTGTCAGATTCTGCTTCAGCTGATTTACTTTTGTTTCCAGTTCCTCTATTTCACGCCGTCTTCCAAGCAGATTGCTGTTGTTTCTGAAGGCACCGCCGGTCATGGAACCTCCTGGGCTTAAGGATTCACCCTCTGTTGTGACCATTCTCAGACTGTGTCTGTATTTTTTTCCTATTGCAATGGCATGATCAATGTTATCAACTACCAGCACTCTTCCAAGAAGGAATTTCGTGATCTGCTGATACTGAGAAGCTACGGACACCAGTTCGCTGGCAATCCCCACAACGCCCGGCTCTTTCAGTGCTTCTTTCGGTGTAAACTCACCTCTGGGACTTATGCTGCTCATGGGAAGAAAGGTCGCACGTCCATAACGATTCTTTTTCAGAAATTCGATCATGGTTTTGGCAGTCTGCTCATTATCTGTAACAATATTCTGAATGCTCCCACCAAGAGCTGTCTCGATAGCGATCTCATAATCTTTGTTTACCTGGATCAAATCTGCGACAACGCCCTGGATTCCCGGAACACGTTCTTTTTGTTCCATAACTCTCCGGATACTGTTTCCGTATCCATCATAGCGCTCCGCGATATTTCTGAGAGAATCCAGCCGGGATGCCTCTCTGTGATAGGCTGTCTGTTCTGCTTCCAGCTTTGTGTTCTGTTCCTTCAGCTTTTCCTGAATCTTCATCACACTCAGATTCAGATGTTCACATTCCTCATTGGCATTTTCAATCTGGGATGTAATCTCATCATACTGTTTCCGGGCTGTAGTCAGAATGGTCTGCTGTTCTTCCTCTTCACTCTTCAGTCTGAGAATACGCTGGCTGATCTCTGCCTTACGGATTTCTGCCTGTTCCATCATTGCATCAAATCTCTGGGCTTTACCCTTGACATTGGCGCGGCTGTTCAGAATTTCAATGATCTCATTTTTGCCATTCTCCACTTCGAGAGTACAGGCTTCCATATTCTCCTGCGCTGTCCTTAATTTCTCTTCTTCCTCAGAAAGTTTCTTACGGACAGCCTTTAACTGTGCATAAATATCCGTTTTTTCTTCTTCAAGTTTCTTCTTTGAATCTGTTCTTACTGAAAGTTCAGCCTCAATAGTCTGGATACGTCCCTTATAATGCTCTTCATTCTGTGCCCCTGCCAGTATCTGCTCATTTAATACATTGATCTGGCCTTCCAGCTGTTGTTTACGGATTGCCTGCTCCTGACCGGAAATGCGAAGTGCATCCATTTTGGAATTTAAATCTTCCAGTTCCTGTTCCAGACGTTCATATTCCACCTTGGTCCGGTCATAGGAACTCTGGGTATCCTTCAGCTGATTCTGCGCAATTATGTTCTTCTCTTCCAGTTCCTTGAGTTCTTTGGCTGCAGCAGCATACTCCATCAGGAACATATTCACATCCAGTTCCTTAAGAGTCTCTCTTTTGGAAAGATAAACTCTTGCTGTCTCTGACTGTTTCTCCAGTGGTTCCAGCTGTCTGGTAAGCTCCGAAAGGATATCTGTCACTCTGACCAGGTTCTGGCGTTCTTCCTCCAGTTTTTTGATCGTGGTATTCTTTCTTCTCTTAAATTTAACAATACCTGCTGCCTCATCAAAAAGCTCTCTTCTCTCTTCCGGTTTACCGCTTAGGATCCTGTCGATCTGTCCCTGTCCGATAATGGAATATCCTTCTTTACCGATACCTGTATCATAAAACATCTCATTGATATCTTTCAGTCTGCAGGCACTTCCGTTGATCTTATATTCACTCTCTCCTGAACGGTAAAGCCTTCTGGTAACCGTAACCTCGTTAAAATCAACCGGAAGCTTATGGTCTGAATTATCCAGTGTGATCGCCACCGATGCATAACCCAGAGGTTTTCTTGTCTCTGTACCGGAGAAAATGACATCCTGCATATTTCCTCCTCGCAGAGACCTGGCACTCTGTTCACCCAGCACCCATCTCACCGCATCACCGACATTGCTCTTTCCACTTCCGTTCGGACCTACAATACCGGTGATCCCGTTATGAAATTCAAAATTGATCTTCTGGGCGAAAGACTTAAATCCCTGTACCTCTATATTCTTTAAATACATAATTCTCCTGTTTATTTTCTGAGTACACGAATCGCCTGGTATGCTGCGGCCTGTTCTGCTGCTTTCTTTGTATGACCGCTTCCCTGTCCCATCACTTTTCCGTTTACTCTTGCCTCCACAGTAAAGTTTTTGTTATGATCCGGGCCTTCTTCTTTTGTCAGAATATATTCCACCGGCTGTGTTCCGTTTTCCTGCACGATTTCCTGCAGGATGGTCTTGCTATCATAAAAGAGCTGTTTGTGTTCAATATCATTCAGGATAAAATTCAGCACAAACTCCTTTGCATTAGCAAAACCACCATCCAGATAGATAGCTCCCAGTAAAGCCTCTGTTGCATCAGAGACGATAGAATCCCTGTTTCTTCCGCCTGTCATATCCTCGCCCTTTCCAAGCAGCAAAAACTGCGGCAGTCCGAATTCTCTTGCACAATAGGCAAGGCTTGGCTCACACACCAGGCTGGCTCTCTTCTTTGTCAGCTCTCCCTCCGGTATCTGGGTAAATCTTGCATACAGATAATCACTGCTGATCAGCTCCAGCACAGCATCTCCCAGAAACTCCAGTCTCTCATTGCTGCCCAGCTTCCCCAGCTTCTTCTCATTTGCATAGGAACTGTGAGTCAGTGCCTGTGTAAGATAATGTTTATTTTTAAAATGATATCCTATGATTTCTTCTAATTCTTCTGTCTTTCTATTCATTCCTCTAACCCTCTCCATATGCACAGGGCTGTCATCTGACAACCCTGCGGCATCATTTTTTGCAACTGCTCAGTCCGCCTGTATTATGCTCCTGTCAAATTTCAGACTGCCGGACAGTTACATTTTTATTTAATTGTCCGAATTGCTTCAACAGCATCACCGACTGTCTGAATCTGTTCGACAGATTCATTATCCAGTTCAATGTCATACTCCTCTTCAATCCCCATAATAATCTGAAAAATATCAAGAGAGTCTGCACCAAGATCATCTACAAATGTAGTGTCTTCTGTGATCGAATCTGCATCAATATTCAGAACCTCTGCTATGATAGCTTTTATTTTCTCCAGTTCCATCTTCAACCCTCCTTCCTGTTTCTGTTCCTGTCCTGCTCTATTCTGCTCCGGACTTCAGTACTTCCTGATCCTCCAGGATACGCTCTGCGATCTTCTCGTTGATCTTCTCCTGTTTAAACTGTACACACTGGAAAATACCATGTTTGATCTCAATGGCTTTGGCACTTCCATGCGTCTTTACCACAAGTCCTTTAAGCCCCAGAAGCGGTGCTCCGCCATATTCCGTTGCATCAAAGGATTTCAGAGTTTCTTTCAGTGCAGGCTTTACCAGAAGTGCACCGATCTTACTTCTTGTGCTGGTCATCATTCCTTCTTTGATCTTCTGGACCAGGGCAGAACCAACTCCCTCATATAATTTAAGGATCACATTTCCCACAAATGCTTCGCATACGACCACATCCGCATATCCTGCCGGGATATCTCTGGCTTCTATACTTCCGATGAAATTAATGCTTTTGCATTCTTTTAGAAGGGGGAAAGTTTCTTTTACAAGTGCATTTCCCTTCTCCTCTTCCGCCCCGTTATTTACAATGGCAACTTTTGGATTTTTAATACCAACTACGTTCTCCATATAAATAGAGCCCATCTTCGCAAACTGCACCAGATGCGATGGACGTGCATCCACATTGGCACCACAGTCGATCAGAAGGGAAACACCCTTCGTGGTAGGGATCAACGGTGCAAGAGGCGGCCTCTCCACACCTTTACTTCTGCCTACCAGTACCTGTCCGCCAACAAGAACAGCTCCTGTACTTCCTGATGAAACAAAGGCATCTGCCTCCTGTTTCTTAACCATATTCAAACCTACTACGATTGATGAATCTTTTTTCTTACGGATTGCAAAAACAGGGGGTTCTGCTGTCTCGATCACCTGGGATGCATTGACAACCTGGATCTGGTTCTTCGGATATCCAGAATATTTCGCCAGTTCCTTATCTATCACTTCCTGTTTTCCTGTAAGAATTACTTTTATGTCCTGTCTCTCTGTTACAGCTTCCACTGCAGCTCTGACAGGTTCTGCCGGGGCATTATCCCCGCCCATTGCGTCCACTACAACTCTGACCTGTTCTGCCATATTTTTATATCTCCTGTTCACTTACTGTTCACTTACAGATGTCAGAATCAAAAGATATTTTCTGTTACTGACCCGGCATCCGCAAATTGCCCCGCTGCAAAGCAGCTCCTGCAATCTTCCATAATCTGTATCATACTAAAGAACCCTCTGCAAAGTCAATAGCATCTGAAAAAAATCACTTTTCACTTTTTTGTGCCTCGATTCGCTCCGCCAGATCATTCAGATAAACCCACCTGTCCATCTTCTCATCCAGATCTGCCTGTGCCTTCTCATTCTGCTCCATGATCTCACGAAGCTTCACAGAATTGGTGGCATTGGCCTCCATATCCTTATCCAGCTTCTCCAGCAGTTCCTCCAGCGCTGCAATATCATCATCGATAGTTTCAAATTCCCTCTGCTCTTTATAGGTAAATTTCAGCTTCTGGGGACGATTCTGTTTCCAGTCTGCCTGAGCCGACTTCTTCTTTTCCGTACCAACTGCAGTGCTCTGTCCTTCAGATACTGCCCCGCCTTTTCTCGCCAGCGCCTCTGTATAATCCGTATATCCGCCCTCATACTGGGTCAGATGTCCATTCCCCTCAAAAGCAAAAATCCTGTCCACAATATTATCCAGAAAATACCTGTCATGAGACACTGCGATCACAATCCCTGCAAAAGAATCCAGATAATCCTCCAGAATGGTCAGTGTAGGAATATCCAGATCATTACTTGGCTCATCCAGAAGAAGCACATTCGGCGCCTCCATCAGAACCTTCAGCAGATACAGACGCCTCTTCTCACCACCTGACAATTTGGCAATGGGTGCATACTGCATGGCAGAATCAAAGAGAAACCTCTCCAGCATCATTGTTGCGGAAATCTTCCCGTCCCTAGTCGGAATATACTCTGCCACGTCACGGATATAATCGATCACACGCTGATTGGTATCCATATCCGGCACTTCCTGTGCAAAATACCCTATGCGAATGGTTTCTCCAATTTCCACTTCTCCTGCATCCGGCTGTATCATCCCATCAATAATCTTGATGAGTGTTGACTTTCCGCATCCATTAGGACCAATAATCCCAAGACGCTGATTGCGCAGCACAATATAATTAAAATCATCCAGGATCTTCTTCTCACCAAAACTCTTGCTGATATGGTGAAGTTCGATCGTCTTCTTTCCCATACGTGTCTCAACAGAATCCAGCTCCACATTCGCATCACGCACCGGAGCCTTTCCATTCTTCAGTGCCTCCAGGCGTTCCAGACGTGCCCGCTGCTTGGTACTTCTGGCTCTGCATCCACGCTTTGCCCACTCCAGTTCCATGCGGAGTACGCTCTGTCTCTTCCTCTCACTGGCAAGCTCCATCTCCTCACGCTCTGCCTTCAGTTCCAGAAACTTCGAGTAATTAGCCTCATAAGCATAAAGGCCGCCATGGGAAATCTCCAGAATCTTATTAGTAACCCTGTCGAGAAAATATCTGTCATGAGTAACCATAATCACAACGCCCTTAAAACTTCTCAGAAAGTCCTCCAGCCAGGTCACCATCTCATTATCCAGATGGTTGGTAGGCTCGTCCAGAAGCAGCACATCACAGGGATTCACAAGAGTCCTTGCCAGTGCCACCCTTTTCTTCTGTCCCCCGGATAAATGATCGATCTTCTCCTCATGGTCTGTAATTCCCAGCTTATTCAGAACATTCCTTGCCTCGCTCTCAGTACTCCAGTCCTTCTGCCACTTTCCTTCTGCCACATAATCCAGGACAGAAGCTCCCTGCGGAAACTCCGGCATCTGCGGAAGATACGTGATTCTCAGGCCATTTTGAGTGATCACCTGCCCCTCATCCGGCTCCTCCAGACCGCCGATGATCTTCAGAATCGTAGACTTCCCGGTCCCATTAATCCCGATGATCCCAATCTTATCTCCCTGATGCACCCCGTAGGAAACATCATCCAGCACCACCTTCTCACCAAACACCTTGGAAACATGCTCTATATTCAGAATATTCATAAATTCAAACCTCTCTCGTAATTTTCGCTTCCTGTCTGTTTCTGCTCATCTGTAACACTTCCACAAAAACTATAGAATTCGCTCCTCATTATACCATCTTCCCAGCCATTCTAAAACCCCCGGCACAGAAAAAACACTCCCCTCCGAATAAATCTATCCGAAGAGGAGTATCCTCAAAATCACATATTTTTGTTCCTGAAAAAGAATTGCTTAGTTCATCTCAGTTCCATTCTCAACTGCATACTTCAGTCCCTGAACGGCAACTGCCAGCGTAGCTTCCTGTACAGTGGCACTTCCAAGATCACCCATATCCAGTGTCAGTGTATCATCATCATTCAATGTCACGCCAAAAGTAAGTGACATCTCAGAAACTTCATCAGTAATCGTCACAGTACCGTTCTCTTCATCAAAAGTACCTTCACCAACAAAGCTTACATAGTTATCATCCTGATCGATCACAAGTACTGAGCAGAAAGTTCCATCATCATTAGCTGCATAAATAAAAGTCTCACCTGCTTCTGTCTCGCCGGAATAACACTCTGTCAGGATATCACCCATATCCTGATAAGTCTGATTATAATCCGCTTCATCTCCGTCTGCCTGGTAAGGCTCCAGAGTTGCAGTCAGTTCCAGATTCTCCTCATCATAAAGCTCCAGAAGATTCTCTTCCTCATTTACCTGTACCAGATAAGCTACCATATTTTCATCATCATACGTGCCGTCATCATTTGCAAACTGCATTGCCAGAGCTGTATACTCTCCATCTGAGCTCAGAGCATATACGCCTAAAACATCCTGTTCTTCATCCTTCCACTGACCAAAAAATGAATTATCTTTGTAGAATCCGTAGATATCTCCTGCGCTGTCCTTCCAGAGTCCCAACATCGCCTCAGACACATCTGCAACATCTCCGTCTGCATCTTCTTCCGCTGCTGCATCATCTGTTGCCCATACCGGAACAACCATAGAACTCACCATAGCTGCTACACAGAAACCTGCCATTAATTTTTTCCAGTTCTTCATATTTTTTACCACCCTTCTTTAAAATGTAAGTCTTTTACTGGATTTCCATGATCTTACTATAAAAAATTTTGACATCATTTTCAAGATACATGGGATTAAATGACATTTTCCATGAAATATGGTGTTACTGTTCACTGGCAATATCCCGCAAGGCGTAAACAGTAACCAACACATCGTTACTGTTCACTCCATTCACAGTAACGTAGCCAAAATTCATTCCAGATTGCCTGCGGCAATGGAATTTTGGCTTGTATGTCTCGGGATTTTGGCATATTCATGCCAAAACACCTCGCGGGATAGTGGTGTGTGAACAGTAACAACACATCACGTAATTGTCAGGATATTGTCATCTTAGCCTTGAATAATTTTCCGGAATAGTCTAAAATACAAATTGCATTTTTATTTACTATATTAATTCCAGGAGGTACTCCTTTTGAAGATTGCAATCCTTGATGATTCAAAAGAAGATCTGCGGCAGATAAAATCTGTTATTTCTTCTTACTATGAATCCCTGAATACATCTGCAGACATCCGTCTGTATTCCAGCGCAGAGTCCTTTTTTGCAAAATATTCTCCGGGTTTTTACGACCTGATCATTATGGATATTTACATGGGCACCATGACCGGTATGGATGCAGCCAGAAAATTACGCGATGCAAAAGACACTGCAGCTCTGATCTTCATCACAAGCAGTGATGCCTATGCTGTGGAAAGCTACGATGTCCAGGCATCCTACTATCTGATGAAACCCTTTGATCCGGAAAAATTGTGCCGTATCCTTTCCACAATCCAGCTCAGACAGTCACAGAATTCCAGATACATCGAACTGATTTCTGACCGAACTTCTGTAAAGATTCCGGTACGCAGCATTCTCTATGTGGATACTTACCGCAACGCCATTCAGGTACATACAACCGATGCCGGTATCATACGCTCTTACATGACTTTCCAGAAATTTGAGGAGATTCTTGACGGAATGAAATGCTTTCTTTCCTGCTACAGGGGCTGCATCGTAAATATGGATCATATCGAAGAGATCACCGGGGAAGGATTTCTCATGGACAGCAAGGAACTTGTCACTGTACGCAAACGCGGCTCCAATGCCATAAAAAAAGCATATCTGGAATACTTATTTTCATCAGATTCCGATAAATAATCATCTTACAATAAGTATTCCTGATATACCCCTTATACTTCTGCCGCTATTTTTACAGGCAGGAAAATATTAACTTTAAATACACCATCTTCTGTACAGAAGGTCACATACCCCCCGGCTTTCTGTACTACCTCTGTCACAGATGCAGTCCCTATCCCGAAACCTCCATGTTTTGTCGAATAAAATCTGTCTTCTTTTCTCTGGATTTCATTTGTATACGTATTGGAAATTTCTATCAACAGTTTTTTATTCTTAATCTTTGTGAAAATCTTTACATAAGGATTTTTTTCCGTAGACTGATCTTTTACCGCATCCACAGCATTCTCCAGAAGATTTCCGTAAATCTTACATAAATCCGTATCTGAAATGCTGATATTGGCAGGAAGCATCATATCACATTCAAACAAAATCCCTCTCTGCTTCAGTTCTCCTGCATAAAAATGGATCACCGCATCCACAGCCATATTTCTGCAATAGCAGACCTTTTTTTCCTCTTTTGTCATAACAGAGGCATACTCCTGAAGATATTCCATCAGTTCCCTGTATCTTTCCTGCTGTGCATAAGCCATGACCGCGCGGAGATGATGACGCATATCATGGCGCATTTTGCTGATCTCATCCATCTTCTGTGTAAGCTCTTCATAATGCTGTTTCTGCATCAGAAGCTTCTGCTCCATCTGACGGCTGTATTCCCCATAGGTTAACTGGAATCTGTAGGCATTGGCAAGTTCTATCCACAAAGTCAGGCCCACACAGAAAACAAGCACTGCGGCTCCAAATTCCGTAAACCATCCTCCTACGATCGGCTCATATGCTTTCCATATTCTGTCTGCTGCCAGAGATGAAGCATAGGCAGTAATTCCCACCAGAAGAACACTGCTGTATTTCTGCTGTATATCCTTCACACTCCTGAACATCAGATAAAACGCAGAAAACCATTTCATAACTTCCGTAATCCCGGAAACCAGATAGAGTCCGCCTGCTGACTGAATCCCGGAACATAACAATTCTGTCACAAAAATCAAAACACCTGCCACAGCAAGAACAATTGCCAGAATTTTCGAAAAATTCCCTTCATCACAAAGGATTTTCTGCTGCACAACCACAACACATGCAAACATCAGATAATAAAATAAAGCTTCCAGTCCATAAGCCGGCTGTACTTTTACAGGGACAAATGCATGGAGAAGAGGATAGGAACTGCACCCCATAACGCAGATACAAAGCAGGGCAAAAAAACAGAGCTCCGCCTTTTTTGTACGCACAAACATATAAACTGCAAAAAGGAAAACACAAAATGTAAGTGCCAGATACACTGCATCACCGACAATCGACAGACCTCTGATCAGATTCACCTGTAAAGGCAGGCCAAATACCGGCACAAACTGAATACCCGATGATACTGAATGCCGGTCTGTCACAGCAATCATAATCTCCGTATTTCCTTTTCCTTCAAATGTAAAGACTCTGTTCTGAATCTGTTCTTTATAATTTTCCGGATCCGGATTTCCAACCTGTCCGACCAGATTTCCATTTACGTACAGATTATAGGAAGAAAATACTTCCACAAGACCTATGGCATATCTCTTTTCCTTCTCAGGAAGCACCAGTGTCATCCGATATGTCCCGCTTCCAAAAGGAGATTTATCTTTATCGCCCAGATCCATACCACCGTATTCACCTATAGAAATATATCTGCTGTAGTACTCTCCTTTATGTTTTTCAAGTTCCCCGGGGGTCAGCAGCAGATCCGGATAATATTCCCACTCTCCGGTAAGATAATGCAGAGGATCATCCTCGTGCACATAAAAAATACCCTGTATTGCCTGGTCACCCCTGGCCGTATACTTATTATCAGCGTAATAAAGCAAAAAGAACACACCCATGGACAGGACAAACACAACTATTACAAGTATCAATGAATATTTCCGTTTTTTCTTCATTGCTGCCACCTCCTTTTGTCCACAGGTGTATTCTTATTCTATCTGTTTCTTCTGTTATTTCGCTTTCTTCTCAATATCAGGAACAAGATCAGTCCAACTGCCGCAATGCTTAACAATCCACAGATTTCACCTGTAAAATCAATTCTTTTTATTAATTTTACAGCTTCCTTTTTCTGCTTTTCTGGCAGTCCTTCTGTAGTCACCTCTTCTGTTATAACGCCATCCAAGATCGCTTCTGTGTCTTCATCGGCATCTGATACCGAAGATTCTGTCAGATTTGTCTCTGTTTTATCTGTCTGTCCACCGGCAGGATCATCTGAAAGAAAATAATCTCCTGTCTTTTCTATCTCAACCCGCAAAATCTTCTGTTTGTCCTGCCAGGTTACCGCACACAAATTTCCCTGTGCATCCACAACTGTCACAGTCTCCGGAGATGACATTTCTCCAAATACAGAAGTCTGAAATTCCACTGTACTTCCCGGAATCTCCGTTACTTCCTCTCCTCTTACAAAAATTCTCAGGGAAAAAGCAGATTCTGCAGTTTTCTCTATCCTCATCTGGATTTCATCATTCGCTGCCACTTTCCAGGTATTTATCGTCTCAGGCAGGATCGTCACAGAAATTCCCTGCTTTTCAAATCTGACGCTGCCATTTTGCTGTAACATCAGAAGCAGTCTCTGACCGCTGACTGCTGTGACAGTATCCGTACTCAGCTCAGTTACTGTACTATCTGCAGCATCAAAATCCGATACTGTTGCGGAACCGGTCGCTTTTGTCTCTCCTGCTGAAGCTTTCTGACCGGAGTTTCTGCTATTATCCGAAGTTTCGCCGGAACTTTCTTCATAATTATTCTCTTTAGTGTCCGGAGATTCCATTCCTTCTACGGAAGGCACCGGCGTAACCGTCTGTCCCGGGGCCTTCTGCACAATAGCCGGAAGATTCTTCTCATCCCTGTCCGAAAAGTTTCTCTCATGCCAGTACTCATTTACAATAAATTCATCATTATATGAAAAAGAATAAATCCCTGTACTCCCTGTTTCATAAACAGCACAGATATCGTAATTATTTCCTTTTTTCAATATTTCCCGGCAGTAAAGCTGTATCCCTTTGGATGTTACTTCCGCCAGTTCTCTGTCCAGCTTCTGATAACTCCCTTTATTCTTACGTATATAAACCTGTACATTCTGAAGTTCTTCTGCTGAAAAGCCTGCCATAAGCATCGGAAACTCTACCAGATCCACTACAGGCATACTGTAAGTATTAATCTGCGGATACCCCCTTTCCTGTACGGAAAGATAGGCATATGCCTTTGGCAGTGCCAGATTCTCAGATAACTGATATCCTTCCGGCACCACAAATGTACCGGTAAGTTTATAGACGCCCTGTTTCGTAAGATCTACCTGACTCATATCCCAGGAAGACTCCAGAATAATCTCAGGATTTTCTGCTGTATTTTCGAATTTCTCAGCAGTGCTGACGCGAAGCCTGACACTTTCTTTCAGATCTTCTTCTATTTTTCTCAGACTGCTTCCGATTTCTACTGCATAAGCAGCACATCTGCTCAGATATTTCTCATCTTTTGCATTATAAGAACGAATACGTTTTGCAGGGATTCCCGTATTTCCAAGCTGACTGTACTGATAACTGTATACTTTAAGACTGCCATCTTTTTGATACCGAAAGCGCAGAGTACCGGTCTGTCTCTGTCCATCGCCATAAACTACCATCAACGAATACGTATTTCCCACAACCATACTCTGATTGGAGACATACAGACCATCCCCGCTGCAAAGGGCAAATCCTTCCTCTATAAGATTCATCCAATGCCCGTTATCCTTTTTCAGATAAGCCTCCATAGAATCTGTATCTTCTCTCTCCAGCCATGGAAAAATATACAGGCCGGCCGCTGTCAGTCTGTAATAAGTATTGATTTCCGGTTTTTCCGGATACTGGACTGAAACTGTGGTCTGTACCTGTGGACTGTTGATTTTCCCGAGATCATATTCCGGAGGCAGTTTCAATATTCCCTTTACAGTATAAACACCCGAAAGCTTCATATTGACAGTAGAAACATTCCACTGAACCGGAATATGCAGGGTATCTGAATCTGTATAAACAGTATAGGTTATCTCTGACAGCTTATCACAAATGACTTCACTGCTTTTATTTATCTCCACTGCCACAGCAGGAATATCTTTGGGCGCAGTCACGTGGCTGACCGTATTTTCCTGCCCTCTGATGACCGTCGTTTTTTTTATGATAAGCATCCCGGACAGACAGATACCTATCATCAAGATCAAAAATATACGCTTTTCTTTTCTCATAGTATTCTCCATCACTATGACACCAGGAATCGTCACCTGTCTGTCACCTGTCTGACATCTGTCTTTAGCTTACCTTATTTTCCTGATTTCATCAACAGACATAGGATAAACTGCATTTTTTCATGAAAAATGGCGTTACTGTTTCTGTCTCCGGAAGTGCTCTGCCTTTTCCTTTCCGGGGAATTTCATGAAATAGTATACAACAAACAGCACCGCCGTAATACTCCATGAAACCGGATAACTGAGCATGATCGTATTGATTCCCGGATACATCTGGCCGGCTGTAAAAAGCCACAGGATTCTCAAAGAACACACACCGCCACAGGTAAGGAGCATAGGCACCAGAACCTTTCCGGTACCCCTCAGTGCCCCGGACAAAATTCCTATGATTACATAAATGAAATAGGACGGCAGTAAAAAACGACTCATATGAACACCATGGACGACCACTGCGCTGTCTGTGGTAAACAGACGATAAATCCAGGGAGCAAATGAATACATCAAAATGATCATCACCGCAGAACTGACCATACTCATGACCATGCAGACACTCACACTCTTTCGCATACGGTGATATTTGCCGGCTCCGAAATTCTGTCCCACAAAGGTAGTAATGGAAATTGCGAACGCATTGATCACCATCCAGAAAATAGCATCGATTTTCCCAAGAGTTCCCCATGCCGCCACTGTGTCAGTTCCCAGATTATTTACAAATACCTGTATCACAATATTGGAAATATTATACATTACAGATTCCAGACCTGCCGGAATACCGATTCTCAGAACTGAAAACAGCATTCTTCTGTCAAAACGGATCTGATTGATCTTCAGCACATATATCTCTCTAGTTTTCAGAAGCATTACTGTTACAATCAGCGCACTGATCACCTGAGAAGTAACTGTAGCAACAGCTACTCCTGTCACACCCATGCCAAACGCAACCACAAACAGCAGATCAAGAATAATGTTCAGCACACAGGTAATGATCAGAACATACAGTGGTCTTTTGGAGTCTCCTACTGCACGCAGGATGGCTGCTCCCATATTATAAACCAGGTTAAAAACCATTCCGCCAAAATAAATATGAAGATACACTGCAGAGTCCTCTACTACATCTGCAGGTGTCTTCATAAGCAGCAATGCAGGTCTGGTCAGAAAAATCCCCACTACAGTAAGAACAATTCCCGCTGCAATGGAGAATGCAAATGCTGTATGCAGTGCCTTACTCAGATTCTTCTTATCTTTTGCCCCATAAAACTGCGAGATCACAACCGCTGCTCCCGAAGAAAGACCTACAAAAAAGCCAACGATCAGATTGGCGATCTGACTGGCAGAACCTCCAACTGCAGCAAGTGCCTGTTTTCCTACGAAACGGCCGACAACAATAGTATCTGCCGTATTATAAATCTGCTGAAAAAATGTTCCAAATACAATAGGAAAGAAAAATAACAGCAGCTGTTTCCAGATCACACCTTCTGTGATCTGATTTACCTTCTCCTTCTCATTCATTACTTTTTCCTCATCCATAAAATAATACACAAAAAAGCAGGCATCCCAGACGGGAGAACCTGCCATACTTTGCAACCATTAAAAATTAGTCTTCAACTTTAATGATTTCCTTTTTGTTGTAGCTTCCGCAAGCTTTGCATACTCTGTGCGGCATCATCAGTTCGCCACATTTGCTGCATTTTACAAGGTTCGGAGCGCTCATTTTCCAGTTTGCTCTTCTCTTATCGCGTCTTGCTTTGGAAGATTTATTCTTCGGACAGATGGACATTATGTTACACCTCCTTAAATTTACTAAATATATCACTGATAGCTGCCATACGGGGATCCTTAGGTTCCTCGACGCATCCACAGGGACCGTCATTGAGGTTTTTCCCGCACTGGCTACAGATTCCTTTGCAGTCTTCTCTACATAAAACCTTCAAAGGCCAGCTCATCAGTACCTCAAGATAGACCAGCTGGTCCACATCCAGGTCCATACCTGTGAGATAAGAACTTTCGTCCAGATCATTCACACGGTCTTCATCCGTAAGCTTCATATCAAGTTTTCGCTCAATCTCCAAAGGAATCTCTGTTGAAACCTCTTCCAGACATCTGTCACAGGGAATACCTACGGTAATCTTACCTGTTCCTCTGATTTCAAGATTTCTGTCACCTGTATTCGTGATCGTAAGCTCTATGGGTTCTTTTGCAAGTACCGGAAAGCTTCCTGACTGAAAGGTGATCGTATCCATTCCAAACTCTGCAGTCTTCTGAATACGCATTCCTTCACTGGATGAAATATCTGATAAATGTATCTGCATACTTTTCTCCTATCCACACTTGTTTTATTATACATACCGCCTCTGCTTTTGTCAACGATAAATTAGAAAAATTTCACATTTTGTCAAGTAATATTCCTTTACGAAGTATTTTATCATCCGGCGGCATTATTATCAGGTAATTTCCACATGCCTTACGGGCACAAAGAAGGGTGCTCCTGACAGATGCACCCTTCCCTTCTATATAAATATAACTTTTATCCAGTTATATTTCTCTTGTTTGGACACAAAACAGACACTTTATTATCTGTGAAAATTAAACCAGAGCTACTGTCTCTCTGCAGATTGCAAGTTCTTCGTTTGTAGGAATTACAGCAACTTTAACTTTGGAATCCGGTGTAGAGATAACAATCTCTTCTCCGCGAACTCCGTTAGCTTCTTTGTCAAGTGTAACTCCAAGGTATCCAAGATAGCTTACAACTTTCTCACGTACAGGAATAGCATTCTCGCCGATACCTGCTGTAAATACGATGGCATCTACACCGTTCATAGCTGCAACATATCCGCCAACGAATTTAGCGATACCATAGCAGAGAACATCGATTGCGTTAGCTGCATCTTCGTTTCCGCTCTGAGCTGCATCGTTCAGGTCACGGAAGTCACTGGATAATCCGCCGGATAATCCAAGAAGACCGGATTTCTTATTGAGAACATTCATCATACCTGCGATGTCAAGGTTCTCTTTCTTAGCAATGAATTCCATGATAGCAGGATCAATGTTACCGGAACGTGTTCCCATAACAACACCTTCAAGTGGAGTAAGACCCATTGTTGTATCAACACACTCACCGTTTACAACAGCACTGATGGAAGAACCGTTTCCAAGGTGGCAGACGATAACTTTGGAATTATCTTTGTCAAGGCCAAGGAATTCAACAGCACGTTTGGAAACAAAGCTGTGGGATGTTCCGTGGAAACCATATCTTCTTACTTTGTAGTTCTTGTAATATTCGATTGGAAGACCATAGAGATATGCTTTTGCAGGCATTGTCTGATGGAAAGCTGTATCGAATACTGCTACCTGAGGTACACCCGGCATAAGCTCGGAGCATACACGGATACCGATCAGGTTTGCAGGGTTATGAAGTGGTGCAAGGTCATTGCACTCTTCTACTGCTGCGATTACTTCATCTGTGATCACTACAGATTTGGCAAATTTCTCACCACCATGTACAACACGATGTCCAACAGCGTTTACTTCTTTCAGGCTTCCGATTGCGCCTGTTTTATCATTTGTGAGGGCATCCAGTACCATCTGGATTGCTTCTTTATGTGTAGGCATTGCAGCTTCTGTGATCTCTTTGTCACAGCCTGTTTTCTGATATACTAATCTTCCATCGATACCGATTCTCTCGCAGAGACCTTTTGCAAGAACTGCTTCTGAATCAGAGTTGATCAGCTGATATTTAAGGGATGAACTTCCACAGTTGATTACTAATACGTTCATTTTCATATTCTGCCGGCAACAAATTTCGAATACTGTCCATAATCCTGACACAAGTCTTCGAATATTTCTGTCAGCTTTTCCTTTCATATTATAATATTATTCTCATCATTTCCAGGGAAATATGAGTAATGATATCAAAGGCATCAGAATCAGAAATATCTCCTCCGATGCCTTTAACATTATGTAGTCAATGAAATAATTCTCAGTCCGCTTTACGGTCTGACTGAAATCTTATTTATTGTCGTCAGCCTGGCACTGTACTGCTGTGATAGCTACCACACCAACGATATCGTCTGCAGAGCATCCACGGGACAGGTCATTTACAGGTTTAGCGATACCCTGGGTTACAGGTCCGTAAGCTTCTGCTTTTGCAAGACGCTGTACAAGTTTGTATCCGATGTTACCTGCATCAAGGTCTGGGAATACAAGTACGTTAGCTTTACCAGCTACTTCGCTTCCAGGAGCTTTGGATGCGCCTACGCTTGGAACGATAGCTGCATCAAGCTGGAATTCTCCGTCAAGTGCAAGTTCCGGATTCTGCTCTTTTGCAATCTTTGTAGCTTCTACTACTTTATCTACGTCAGCATGCTTTGCACTGCCTTTAGTGGAGTGTGAAAGCATTGCAACGATTGGTTTCTCCTGAACAAGAAGTTCGAAGGATTCTGCAGAAGATGCTGCGATTGCTGCAAGCTCTTCTGAAGTCGGGTTCTGGTTCAGACCGGAATCAGCAAATACAAATGCGCCGTTTGCGCCATATTCGCAGTTCGGAACTACCATTAAGAAGAATGCGGATACAAGTTTTGTACCTGGTTTTGTTTTCAGGATCTGAAGACATGGTCTTAATGTATCAGCTGTAGAGTGACATGCACCGGATACCATACCGTCTGCATCGCCCATTTTTACCATCATTACACCATAGTACAGATACTGGTTAAGAAGAATCTCTTTAGCCTGATCCGGTGTCATGCCTTTTTTCTGTCTTAATTCTACTAACTTGTCAATGTATCCCTGTGTTTTCTCTGATGTAGCAGGATCTACGATCTGTGCGCCGGAAATGTCATATCCGTCTTCAGCTGCACTCTTTTTAACAGCTTCTTCGTTACCAACAAGGATAACCTTTGCAATTCCTTCTTTTAAAATTTTCTCTGTAGCTGCCAGAGTTCTCTTATCTTCTGTCTCCGGAAGTACGATTGTTTTTACGTTTGCTTTTGCTCTCTCTTTGAGTGTGTCAATAAATCCCATGATTAAAATGGCTCCTTTCATATAGCAGTTCTGATATCACAATATCTGTATACCAGCTATCATTACCATTCACCTGATAGATACAGTGAACTGTAATCTGTTTTCTGCACTGTTTTCATTATAACTCCTGAAGCCTTGTATTTCAAGCATCTGAATGGTAGAATATGACATAAAAAAGTATTTTTTAAGATGCAATATGGTTAAAAAAGAGAACTCTACAAAATTTCAGGAAGGAGCATCTGTGTAAATTTATGAAAACAGCAGGAATTATTGCAGAATATAATCCTTTTCACAAAGGACATGAATATCAAATCAGGTATACAAAGGAAAGTTTAAAAGCAGACTACGTTATTGTTGCCATGAGCGGAGATTATGTGCAGCGCGGCACTCCTGCTCTCATCTCCAAGCATGCGCGGGCGGAAATGGCTCTGCGGTGCGGTGCAGACCTTGTACTTGAAATGCCGGTATCCATCTCTACAGCAAGTGCAGAAGCCTTTGCAATGGGGGGTGTTTCCCTGTTAGACAGCCTTGGTGTTGTTGATATACTCTGCTTTGGAAGTGAGTCAGGGGAGATCAGTGCACTGAAAGAACTGGCTGAGATCCTTGTAGAAGAACCTGAAGAATATAAAAAGCTACTGAAAAGCTTTTTAAGCGAAGGGCTGACTTTTCCGGCTGCCAGAAGTCAGGCACTGACAGAATATTTTAAGAATCCGCGCAACTTCAATGGTGACGATTTTGACGGAGTCCTTACTCCTCTGTTAAATGAAGTTACACAGATCCTGAATACACCGAATAATATTCTGGGGATCGAATACTGCAAGGCACTTCTCCGTCTGAACAGCCGGATCTGCCCTGTCACGATCCGCAGGGAAGGAATGGGCTATCATGAAACCACTGTCCCTGAGGGAAATTCCACAGTGCTTTCCCCTGATTTACAGTCACCCACTGATTTCTTTGCATCTGCAACTGCTATACGAAATCTGATTCTTCAGAATTCCCCTAATCCGGATGCCCTGACCTCCCAGATTCCGGAACCGGCTTTTCCTGTTTTCCAAAAAGCTGTGAATTCCGGTGAATTTCTCACAGAAAATTCTCTGGATTCCATTCTCTCCTACTGCCTCATGAAAGAGAATGGGAAAAGCCTTTCTTCCTACATGGATGTTTCCGAAGATCTTGCCCGAAGGATCATAAATCAGCAGAATCTTCTGTTGTCCTTTTCCCAGTCTGTATCTGTTTTAAAAACCAGAGAGCTGACTCAGACAAGGATACAGAGGGCATTGCTTCATATTATATTAAATATCCACACTGCACCCACTCAGATTCCCTTTGCCAGGGTTCTTGGTTTCCGCAAAGAAAGCAGCGAACTGCTAAGCCGGATCAAGCAGCACAGCCGAATTCCTCTTATCACCAAGCTTGCGGACGCCCAAAATCTTTTGGACAGTGAAGGTAATCAGATTTTATCTGAAACTGTTTTTTCTTCCAATTTATATGAAAAACTTCTGTGTCTGAAAACCGGCAGAAAATTCTGCCACGAGTCCCAGAAACAGCTTATTATCCTATAATTCTTGTTGTTTGGATGCACTTATGTTAAAATACAAACAGTGAGGATAAGGATATAAAATAAGGAAGGAGGAAAAGAAAAATGAAAGCTAATTCAGGTTTGAAAAAGAACAGAACAAAGATTCAGATGGTACTTACCGCCCTGGTAATCTTATCTGTTGTACGTCAGTTTTTCCTGGGAAATTACCACAATATGTTTCTGGGAATCCTGACATTGATCCTTTTTATGGTTCCCCAGTTTCTGGACAGGAAACTGAACGTCACAATACCACCGGGACTGGAAACAGTCATTCTGATCTTTATCTTTTCAGCAGAAATTCTTGGCGAAATCAATGCCTTTTATGTAAAAATCCCTATCTGGGATACCATTTTGCATACTACTAACGGTTTTCTGATGGCTGCCATCGGATTTGCACTGATTGATCTTTTTAACCGCAGTGACAGGTTTTCCATTAAAATGTCACCGTATTTTGTAGCTTTTTTTGCATTCTGTTTTTCAATGACTGTTGGTGTTATGTGGGAATTCTTTGAATTCAGCATGGACTGGTTCTTTGGAATGGATATGCAGAAGGACTGGATCGTACCGGCCATCAACTCTGTGAAGCTGAATCCTACCGGTGCAAACGTTCCCATCCATGTAGATGTTCAGTCCCTAATCGTTAACGGTGAGACCTGGAATCTGGGAGGCTATCTTGATATTGGTATTGTTGATACCATGAAAGATCTGATCGTAAACTTTATCGGTGCAGTAGTATTTTCCGTCATCGGTATTCTGTATCTGCGAAACCGCGGAAAAGGAAAGCTGGCAGCTTCTCTGATCCCGCAGGTACGCAGCAAACAGGAAGAAGAACATTCTTCCAGAGATCAGTAAGATCCACAGCTACCGAAACTGGCGCACTTTTCTGGAAATATTCTCCAATTCTTCTCTGGAAAGCTCAGGAAGTCTTTCCAGCTGATCCATAAACATGGCAAGTGTCTCTTTTCGCTGCATTTCTACCATCTGGGTGTAGAAATTAACCACTACCCCGGTGGCGATGGCAACTACAAAAAGCGAATAGATTGTCAGGAGAACGGAACACATTTTTCCAATAAAGGTAACCGCAACCACATCGCCAAATCCGGCAGTGGAGATCACCGCATAGCAATACCACAGCGCATCTCCGTATCGGTTAATGTCCGGTTCCACCAGCTGGATCACTGCTGCGATAGCAAAAATAAACGCAATAAAACCAATGATAATTTTATCTGCGCGAGTCCGTTTTAATACACTGCCTAATACTTTAATTCTTTTCATACACCTGTCCTCCAATGAAATAATCTATTATCTGAAATTAATTGAAGTATAGTATAAAACGGTTTCACTTGCAACACAAAAGCTTTGTGACATATAAAGGAGAATCCTCGTATGAAAGACAACAAAACGTTAAAAATCATCATCCTGATCACAGGAATTTTAACTGTATTATTAGGCATCTATACTCTTGTAAGACCAATGAGAACCTTTCTCTCTATCGGTTGGATCCTGGGAATCCTTCTGTTTGTAAATGGTATTGAACTTGTAGCCCTCTCTTTATCTAAAGAAAAGAAAGAAATCGGCGCATGTATCCTCGGTGTTCTCGAAGGACTTGCAGGTCTTGTTTTACTTTTCAGCGGTATCCAGAGATTCATTACAGATGTAATGGCAGCTTATATGGTCGGTGCTGTCATCCTGATCTATGGTATTTTCCAGATTGTCGGCGGCATAAAGACATACAGCACCTCTAAGGGAAAAGGAATCCTGAGCATTATCTGTGGTATTTTATCTGTCATTGTCAGTATCGTATCATTTACCCACCCTGTACTTACCATGATCTCTGCAGGATATATGATCGCATTTTCTGTTTTAATGCAGGGTATCAACATGATCGTACTTGGAATTAATTTCGGAAAGGCAGAAAGTTGACAAAAAGGTTATGGCTATATGAATAACACAAAAAGCTCCAAAAACGTATCTTTAAAAAACCAGCTTGAATTGTGGCTGTTCTGTACACTCATTGGTGCTGTTGCCGGTGCACTGGTATGGATCCTGCTGAAAATAATGGCAGTCGGAACTGAATTTCTGTGGAAATGGCTTCCCGGAAAAACCACTGTTCCCTATTATACGATTCTTATCTGTGTAGCCGGTGCGGCAATTATCGGTATTTTCCGAAAAATATTCGGAGACTATCCCGAAGATCTGGAAACTGTTATGGGAAAAGTCAGAACAGAAAAAAGATACGAATACAAAAACATGCTTGTAATGATGGTGGCAGCACTGCTGCCATTGCTCATAGGAAGCAGTGTAGGTCCCGAAGCCGGACTTACCGGAATCATCGTAGGTTTATGCTACTGGGCCGGAGACAATCTGAAGTTTGCCAAACAGAATACCAGAAATTATTCGCAGATTGGTGCCGCAGTCTCCATGAGTGTGCTGTTTCACGCACCTCTGTTCGGTATTTTCGAAGTAGAAGAAAACTCCGAGGAAGATCTTGCAGCCTTAACAAAGGGTTCCAAATTATTTATTTACGGAATCGCGCTGGCTGCAGGCACTGGTATTTATGCAGGTTTATCTGCACTTTTTGGTGCAGGGCTTTCCGGATTTCCATCCTTTGATATGGTGGAAATCCAGAGAAAAGACTATCTGCTTATGATTCTGTATATTTTGTGCGGTCTTATCCTGGCATACTTCTATCAGGCAACACACAAACTGACCGGAAATATTTCCAACAGATTCCCGGCAGTTGTCAGAGAAATTTTTGCAGGTTTATGTCTTGGAATCACAGGTTCATTCTTACCTGTACTTATGTTTTCCGGAGAAGAGCAGATGGGAACACTTATGAAAACCTATACCTCTTATCTGCCGCTGGCACTTATTGGCATTGCATTTTTTAAGCTCCTGCTGACAAATCTGTGTATTCAGTTCGGTTTAAAGGGAGGGCATTTCTTCCCTGTCATCTTTGCCGGAGTATGTATGGGATACGGCGTGGCAATGCTGACCTGCGGGCCAGACGGGGGACATGTGGTATTTGGAGCTGCAATCGTTACTGCGTCACTTCTGGGCGGAATTATGAAAAAGCCACTGGCAGTAACCATGCTTCTCTTCCTCTGCTTCCCGGTTAAAATGTTTATCTGGATATTTATCGCAGCAGTGGTCGGAAGCAAGCTTATCACACTCAAACCAGAGCAGGAGCCTTCTGTAGATTACAGCAGGCAATAGAGTCGCTACCAGACAAAAAGAACCATTATATCAGAAAACATGGCTGTATGCTTCAGGCAACAACTATAACTTCTGTATATAATGGTTCTTTCATTTACAATTACATGTTATTTTTATAATTACTTTTCTCCGGAAAGAAGAATACGGTCATTATCCAGCATCTTACCGGCACCTGTCTTAAACTTCTCCAGAAGTCCTTCCACTGTCAGGCCTTTCTTTTCTTCTTCATGGATATCCAGCACAATATCTCCGGAATCCATCATCAGAATACGATTTCCCAGATCAAGGGCCGACTGCATATTGTGGGTGATCATCAGACAGGTAAGCTGATGCTCCTCCACGATCCGTTTCGTAAGATTCAGCACCTTCTCTGCTGTTCCCGGGTCAAGGGCTGCTGTATGCTCATCCAGAAGCAGAAGCTTGGGCGGATTCATGGTTGCCATGAGAAGTGTCAGCGCCTGTCTCTGTCCACCGGAGAGAAGTCCTACCGGCTGAGTCATACGTTTCTCAAGTCCTATATCCAGAAGTTTCAGCTCTTCATGGAATCGCTCTTTCTCCTGTCTGGACACATGGGAAAGCCATCCGCCTTTCCCTGCTGCAAGCGCCAGATTCTCTTCTATGGTCATTCCGGGTGCAGTTCCTCTCATAGGATCCTGATACAGGCGACCGATGGTCTTTGCACGTACATGCTGGGGCATAAAAGTAATATCCTGTCCATCCAGCATGATCACACCGGAATCTGTAAGAAAATCTCCACAGATTGCATTAAACAGAGTGGATTTACCAGCTCCATTGGAACCGATGATCGTTGCAAAATCGCCCTTCTCCAAATTCAGGGATAAATCTCTGATGGCCTGTTTCTCGTTTACCGTACCCGGATTAAAAGTCTTGGAAATATGTTCAATCTTCAGCATAAATCACTGTACTCCCTTCCTGTGAGTCATTCTTCTCTTAATCTGCGGCCACTGTTTTTTCAAATATGGACCTGAAATAGCCAGCACAACGATTACAGAAGATACCAGTTTCAGCATAAATGCCGGCATATTGAATCTCAGTGCGACGGTATATACCAGACGGAAAATAAAAGATCCAAGTACCATGCCAACAGCTCTCACGAAAATTCCACCTCTGCCAAGAATCGTACCACCGATCAGCAGGGAAGCCAGCGCGATGGTAACCATTCCCTGTCCGATATTGATATCTACAGATTTCTGTGACTGAGACAGAAGACATCCGGAAAGTGCTGTGAAGGAGTTGGCAACACAGAGACCTACAATCGTAGTAAATACCGGATTAATAGATGAGGATTTTACCATATCTGCATTATTTCCTGTTGCCCTGATTGCCAGACCAAGTCTTGTCCTTAAGAAAAATACAAGGAAGACAATCACAATTGCTACTGCAATGAAAGCAACTACAATATCTCCTCTTCCTTTCAGCGGTGTACTTTTCAATGTTTCTTTCGTCATGGAAAATACCGTCTCTGTTCTGTTCATATTGATCAGGGAGGAACCTCCCATCACTGCAATATTCACAGAATAAAGAGCCGTATTAACGATAATTCCTGCAAGAAGACTGTCAACACCCAGCTTTGTCTGAAGTATGGCTGTCACAAAGCCCGAGCATATACCTGCAGCCATAGCTGCAAAAATTGATAAAAAAGGATGTCCGCTGACTGCCACTGCTGCTCCCACTGCTGCTCCCAGTGTAAAACAGCCATCAGTGGAAAGGTCACAGACATTCAGCATGGAATAACTGAGAAACAGGGCAAGAACTGTCAATGAACAGATCAGGCCAAGTTTCAGCGCGGTCTCTCCAAGAGAGAGTATAGTCGCAATAGTCACGATGATTTCCTCCAGTTTGTATTTATTTTATTACATTCAATGAACAGCAACAGAAAATATCTGCTGCTGTTCATTTTAATTCAGAAAATATATCAGTCTTTTCAACCGGCACAATGGATTCCATAAACCCAGAACTTATTCTGAATTTATTCAAAATGCTGTCCGAATATCCTTATTATTTCTCTACATCATCAAAGCTCTCTGCTGTAACGATCTCATTTACCTGTGTGCATAACGGCTCGAAATCTTTTTTAACAGTTTCAAGATCAAGTCCCAGTCCCTCGCAGGTTTCTGTGTTTACTGTTGCAGTACCATTATCAAAAGTTTCAACAGATGTTGTTGCAGGATCTGCATCATTCATAAGGATGTCTGCGATCATATCTGCTGTCTTCTGTCCAAGGTTTGCATAATCAACACCATATCCGACAAATGCACCGTTTAGTGCAAAGGAGTCAGCTCCTGTATACTGTGGGATACCTGCATCAATGAATTTCTCATAGATAGAAAGCTCTGCTGTCATAATTGTGTTGTCAGTTGGTGTGAATACTGCATCTACGCCATCTGCCACCAGTGCATCTGCTGCAAGCTGTACCTCATCTGTTGTGGTACCTGTACGCTCTACATATTCGATGCCTTCTTTATCCAGATAATCCTTGGCTTCCTGGATGGCTGTTGTAGAAGAATCCTGTCCGATATCGTATAAAAGTCCGATTTTCTTTACATCCGGGTTCACTGCCTGGATCAGTTTCATGATGGATGCTGTATCCAGATAATCGCTTGTACCTGTAATGTTTGCTCCCGGTGCATCCAGATCCTCTACAAGGCCGCTTCCTACAGGATCAGACACTGCGGAAAATACAACCGGTGTATCGGTTCCTTCTGTTGCGGACTGCATACGCATTGCTACAGGTGTTGCAATACCTACCATCAAATCTACATTATCAGCCTGAAAATCAGAAATGATCTGTTCCATAACATTGGCATCTGCATTACAGTTATCATAGGACACATCAAAATTTACGTCTTTTTCCTTGCCGATTTCTTCCAGACGGGACTGGATGTTGTCTACGATCTGATTCAAGGAAGCGTCATCTACATAATTGCAGATACCGATCTTGAAATCCTGTGCCATAACCGGTGATGCCATCATCATAGTTGCCATTGCTGTTGCTGCGATTGCTAATACTCTTTTTTTCATAGTCTTTTTTCCTCTCTCTACATCTTATTTAGCAGTTCATGGTTTTTTAACTGCCATAGTCTCAGGGATGTTTACCAATCCCTTGTTACTGTCTGTGAGAAAGAACTCCCCGGATTCCTCTTTTTCCCGGATGTGTCAACTGCTGTGATACCCACCTGCCATCAGCAGATTTTCCTGCATTACAGGGGGTGCCATATAACAGATTCTCTTTATATATAAAAAAATCCGCCACAAGCTATCTGTTGCTTGAGACGGTAATAAGAATCTTATTATCGCGGTACCACTCAAATTGACGAATCGTCCACTTTCTCATGTACAAACATACACTCCTGATTTATAACGGGTTCGGTTCCCGTCGGTGCCTACTCTCACGCTTATCAAGATTTCGGACCGCCCTCGAAAGGCCATTCAACAATCAGTTTCATACGGCTTCCCACCAATTGCCGTTCTCTGGAATGATTCTTGGTTGTTTACTCTTCTTTCTCATCGGTTTTGATGTGTTTACTTTACCACGCTAATGCAGATATGTCAAGAGGTTTATTTTTTATTTTTTCCCATTAATTTTTTCAAAAGGGACGCGAAGGAATGGGAAGGGATTTCGGGCTTAGTTTCGGAACCATGTAATTCTAAGGCATTTGGGAAGCTGCTAAAAGCATTCAAAAAAATCTCAAACTCGCTTCGCTCAGACAGTGAGATTTTTTTGAATAACGCAGCTTCCCAAATACCAAGAATTACTATGAACCCTCAAATGCGCCCGAAATCCCTTCCCATTCCTTCGCTGTGTACTGACAAATTGACATATATTCCATTTTCGACAGCATGCCGAATTGCTTGCTTTCTGCACCACCGCAGGAGACTTATTTAATCGGATCAAGTAAATCCCCTGCGGTGGTTGCGAAAAGCAATAAGCAGTGGGTGGGGACTTGCCTTCTGTTAAATGCCTGCTGCAATGATATTGGGACCTGTATATTTCAGGATAGCAATATGTAAACAGTGATGTTTACAGAACGATGTGATAAGTGTTAAAATAATGTTCAGAAAAGATCTGCGATCTGCTATGTGGTAATTTTAAGTTTAAATAGATTATTTATATAGAAATGAGGGATATTATATGTCAACAGCAAAAATGGTTTTTCATGGGAGTGATATTGAGAAAATATGTGAGGTCTATCAGCTTAAGCCGGAGGAAATTGTGAAGTTTGGGGCTAATGTAAATCCGCTGGGGCTTTCCGAGCATGTAAAGGAACAGCTTGCAGGACGGCTGGATATCCTGTCTTCTTATCCAGACAGAGATTATACTTCACTTCGCAGCACAATTTCAGAATATTGTAATATTCCTGCTGAATTCATCCTTCCCGGAAATGGTTCCAGCGAACTGATCGCACTGCTGATACAGGAACGAAATCCAAAGCATACCCTTATCCTGGGTCCGACCTATTCAGAATACTCCAGGGAACTCTCCTTCTCCGGAAGTACACAGGAATATTACCATCTGCGCGAAGAGGATAACTTTGTCCTCAATGTAGATGATCTTTGTCACACCCTGGATGGAAAATACGATTTTCTCATCCTCTGCAACCCAAATAATCCTACCTCATCTGCAATTAGCATAAATGACCTGCGCAGAATCGTTTCCTTCTGCAATGAGCGGAACATTTTCGTGATGATCGACGAAACTTATGTAGAATTTGCCCCGGATATCAATGAGATCACTGCTGTCAGCCTTACCAGAGAATTCACGAACCTTATGATTCTGCGCGGCGTATCAAAATTCTACGCAGCCCCAGGTATGCGTCTTGGCTACGGAATCACCGGGAACCTGGAATTTCTCAAAAAAATGAAAGAAAAACAGGTACCATGGTCCCTCAACAGTCTGGGAGCCCTGGCCGGCGAGCTGATGCTCAAGGACAAAAACTACATCCGCCAGACCCGAGACCTCATTCTCTCAGAACGCACCCGCCTGCTCAAAGCACTGGAGAATATCCCCACTTACAAAACCTACCCGGCCTACGCCAACTTTCTCCTCCTGAAAATCCAGAAGCCCGGCCTGACCTCCCGGGACGTCTTCGACGCCTGCATCCGTCAGGGTCTCATGATCCGTGACTGCTCCTCCTTCGAATGCCTGGACGGCGAATACATCCGCTTCTGCATCATGCACCCCGAAGACAACACCCGACTTCTGCATATACTGGAATCCCTTTAAAGCAGGACATTTCTTTTATTTATAGTAATTCCATAAAATAATACAAACAATCCAATCCATCATAGCTTAAAACCAGCTACCAGCGGGGCGGAAAATATTTTGTCTGGGGTGCATTTGCAGGAGTCTTAGATATTCTTAGTCACCAGAAATCTGCGTTATGAGCCGTCTGCCTCACTGTCTGAGCGAAGTTTGCAACGGAGCGAGTTTGACAAGATGGCTCATGCTTTTAGCAGATTTCTGGCGGCTTAGAATATCTTAGGCTCCGAAACCGCACCCCAGATAAAATATTTTCCGCCCCGCGTCCCTCTTGAACATAAAAAGAGCCAGAAACTCCCCTTTTCCGAAGTTTCTGGCCTTTTTTATCAGTTTTTAAAGCTATGGATCGGTGCCGGAATCCTTCCGCCACGCTGCACAAACGCATCACAGGAGAACTGATTCACCGGCATGATCGGTGCATAACCAAGCAGTCCACCGAACTCAACCACTTCGCCAACCCCCTTACCAATTACCGGGATCAGACGAACCGCCGTAGTCTTCTGGTTCACCATACCAATTGCAGACTCATCCGCAATAATACCCGCAATCGTAGAAGCCTTCGTATCTCCGGGAATTGCAATCATATCAAGACCTACAGAACATACACAAGTCATAGCTTCCAGCTTCTCAAGAGTCAGTGCCCCTGCATTCACCGCATCGATCATACCCTGATCCTCGCTGACCGGAATAAATGCACCACTCAAACCACCAACTGCTGTAGAAGCCATAACTCCACCCTTCTTAACCTGGTCATTTAACAGAGCAAGCGCTGCTGTTGTGCCCGGTGCACCTGCATGCTCCAGACCAATCTCCTCAAGGATCTCAGCAACACTGTCACCAATTGCAGGAGTAGGAGCCAGAGACAGATCCACGATACCAAACTTAACACCAAGACGTCTGGAAGCCTCCTGTGCTACCAGCTGACCAACACGTGTTACCTTGAAGGCAGTACGCTTGATCATCTCACAAAGAGTTTCAAAATCCTTACCTCTTACCTGTTCCAGCGCAGTCTTAACAACGCCAGGTCCGCTGACACCAACGTTAATGATAGTGTCTGCTTCTGTCACACCATGGAAAGCACCTGCCATAAACGGGTTATCATCCGGTGCATTACAGAATACAACCAGCTTCGCACATCCCAGGGAATCCTGATCTTTGGTAGCTTTCGCTGTTTCCAGAACGATCTCACCCATCAGCTTAACAGCATCCATATTGATACCTGTACGTGTGGATCCAACATTTACAGAACTGCAGACACGCTCTGTCTTCGCCATAGCCTGTGGGATAGATTCGATCAGAAGTCTCTCAGCAGGAGTCATTCCCTTGCTTACCAGTGCAGAATAACCGCCGATAAAGTTTACGCCTACCACCTTGGCAGCCTTATCCAGAGTTTCTGCAATAGTTACAAAATCTTCCTTTGTCTTACATGCAGCTCCGCCAATCAATGCGATCGGAGTTACGGAAATTCTTTTATTTACGATCGGAATTCCATATTCACCGGAAATAGCCTCACCTGTAGATACCAGATCCTTTGCACAGGTTGTGATCTTTTTATAGATTTTCTCATTTAAAACAGCAAGATCACTGTCAATACAGTCCAGAAGACTGATACCCATAGTAATGGTACGCACATCCAGATTCTCCTGCTCGATCATTTTATTCGTTTCATTTACTTCAAAAATATTGATCATTTTGTTTTTCTCCCTTGTATGTTCTCTCAGCATTTTTCAGGCAATCTGATACAGGAAAGTCCCTCAGTGGCTTACCTGCTTAGATTTTCTCAGATTCTGTGCATTACATTGAAGATATCTTCATGCTGGCAGCGGATCACTACACCGATCTTATCTCCAAGGGCTTCCAGTTCTTTGGCAAGAACTCCGTTGTCTTTCTCACATTTGCTGGCATCTGTTACCATCATCATGTTGAAATATCCCTGTACGATGGTCTGGGAGATATCAAGAATGTTTACATTATTGTCTGCAAGATAAGTACAAACCTTTGCAATAATTCCTACGGTATCGTTTCCTACTACTGTGATGATTGTCTTTTTCATAAGTTCTTTGTCCTTTCTACACTGTAATTACTTCTGATATGCAATCCCTCTGTGCCACCTGAATTCTGAAATCACGCGACTTATAAGGGTTGTCACCTAAGGTTACTTCTGAACAGACGGTTTCATATGCCAGTTCCTCATAGTTATTTTCCCTGCTCAGATGTCCAAGGAAAATCCCTTTCATATTGTCATGCAGCAGCCTGCATAAAAGCCTGCCTGCATTCTCATTGGAAAGATGTCCCCTGTCTCCAAGGATTCTCTGTTTCAGATAATAGGGATATTTTCCAACCTGCAGCATACGGATGTCATGATTTGCTTCCAGAAGAAGCGCATCCAGATTCTGCAGATTACCGACTATGTACTCATTATATTTTCCAAGGTCTGTAGCAATCCCCACAGAATGCTCTCCACACTCTACCCGGTATCCTACAGGCTGTGCAGCATCATGAGGGATCGTAAAAGGATTCACTGTCAGATCATTAATCTCAAAAGGCTCATCTTCGTGTATCTCACGAAAAATCCCTTCCGGCATTTTTCCAAGATTCATGTGAGATAAAGCTTCCACAGTTCCTTCTGTCGCATAAACCGGTATCTGATGTTTCCTTGCGATCACGCCCAGACCTTTGATATGATCCGAATGTTCATGTGTAATCAAGATACCATCAATATCTTTTCCTGTCAATTCCAGAGAATTCAATCCCTGTTCTACTCTTTTTCCGCTGATGCCTACATCCACCAGAAGATGGGTATTATCTGAGCCCACATAAATACAGTTTCCGCTGCTTCCGCTGGCAATGCTACAAAGTCTCATATTTTCTGATTCCTTCCTCAATCTGCCGTCTGGTCTGTGCAAAATCTCCGTTATTTACCACAACATAGTCTGCATTTTCCCGAAAAAAAGTCTCCGGTGCCTGACTGGCAATGATACTGACTGATTTCTCTCTTGTATAACCGCGGTTCTCCATCAGTCTCCTGATACGGATCTCTTCATCCGTATGAATATACCATATCGTATCGCAAAACTCCTGATAATGATCTTCCAGAAGGAGTGCAGCTTCCACCACACATATCTTCTGTTCCTGCTGTTTCTTTACAGCTAACTGCTCTCTGATATACTGTTTCACAGCCGGATGGATGATCTGGTTTAATTTCTCCAGAAGCTCTGGATGTGAAAATACTACATCCGAAACCTGTCTGCGGTCAATAGTTTTATCATTTTTTATGATTTGTCTTCCAAATAGTGCAATCACCGGTTCATAACAGGACTGCCCCGGCTCCATCACCAGATGCCCGATCTCATCTGCTTTCATCACATATGCCTGATACTTTTCTTCAAGAAAATCAAGCACTGTACTTTTTCCGGCACCCACTCCGCCGGTAATTCCTATTGTTATCATCATCACTTCGCCTCATACCAGTTATTACCCTGATGCATATCGACTTCCAGTTCTACGGAAAGCTTTGCGGCACCTTTCATCTCTTCTTCAAGAATAGCAGAAACCTGCGGGATTTCCTCTTTACAGGTCTCTATCAGAAGTTCATCGTGTACCTGAAGTACAAGACGGGATTTAAGATTCTCATCCTTTAATCGTCTGTACACACGGTTCATTGCAATTTTAATGATATCCGCCGCAGTTCCCTGTATTGGAGAGTTCATGGCTACTCGCTCCCCAAAAGACCTCTGCATAAAATTACCGGATTTCAGTTCCGGGATCGGCCTGCGTCTGCCAAACATGGTAGTCACATATCCTTTTTCTTTTCCCTCTTCCACCAGTCCGTCAAGAAAACCTTTGATCTTTGGATAAGTTTCAAAATATCTTTCAATATATTCGGCTGCTTCTTTTCGTGTGATACTTAAATCCTGGCTGAGCCCAAAGGAACTGATCCCATAAACGATTCCAAAATTTACTGCCTTGGCATTTCTCCTCTGCAGATCTGTCACCTCATCAAAGGGCACATGGAATACCTCTGATGCTGTATGTCTGTGGATATCCTGGGCTTCTTTATATGCCTGGATCAATTTCTCATCCCCTGACATATGTGCCAGAACACGAAGCTCGATCTGGGAATAGTCCGCATCCAGAAATACATATTCCTCTTCCGGAACAAATACCTTACGGATCAGTCTTCCAAGCTCCATTCTTACAGGGATATTCTGAAGATTCGGCTCTGTGCTGCTGATCCTTCCTGTTGCTGTAATTGTCTGGTTAAAAGTAGAATGAATCCTGCCGTCCTCTGCGATCTCACCAACAAGCCCGTCTGCATAAGTAGATTTCAGTTTCGCAAGCTGACGGTACTCCAGAATATCCTTTACAATGGGATACTCCGGTGCAAGCTTTTCCAGAATATCTGCCGCTGTGGAATAACCTGTCTTTGTTTTCTTTCCACCCTTAAGGCCAAGCTTTTCAAACAGGATCACTCCCATCTGTTTCGGAGAATTGATATTAAACTCTTCCCCTGCCTGCTGCCAGATCTGCTTCTCCAGTTCTCCAATACGTACACTTAGTTTCTCACCGTAGCTTTTCAGTTCTTCACTCTTCACGCTGATTCCCCATTTTTCCATGGAATCAAGAGTAAAGATTAGCGGAAGTTCAATCTGTGTATATACGTTCCACATACCTGTATCATGCAACGCTTCACACATAGGTTTCCGGCAGGCAAGTGCTGTATAGGCCATGTAGCAGCCCCAGGCTGTAAGTCCCTCTGCACTTTCCTCCCATGCTTTTTCCACTGTTTTCTTTCCAAGAAGTTCCTCTCTTGCAGGCAGGATACGACCACTCAGATATTCCTTTGCCATATCATCATAGGTATAGGAGGATTTCAGCGGGTTCAACAGGTATGCAGCCACGCCTGCATCAAATACAGCCATCGGATCATCAAATTGTATATACTTGAGTAATGCCTTTACATCCAATGCACAGACAGTATGTGTTTTATTATATTTCAGAGTACCGTCTGCATTAACATCAGATATCTCTTTTTCTGAACTTCCCTTTGTATCTTCTGCATTACATTCCATATTATTCTCTGCATTATATTCAGATACCTTACGAAAAAGCTCTTCTAATTTTCCGCAGAGATATCCTTCTGTGATCATCCCCTCCACAGGAATATAATAAATTTCCTCTTCATTCAGCGCAAGTCCTGCACCAAATACCCTGCCATTCTCTGTAACCAGAGAAACACCCGCTGTCTTTCCTGCTTCCGCTTTCGCAAACAGCGCTTCACAGCCTGCCAGGTCTGCACATGTGAAAAACTCCTGTTCCAGCGTATCTTCCTGTACTGCCGCAGAGTCAAAACGGTTAAGCAGATTCTTAAATTCCAGCTGTCTGCAGAGAAGGAAAGCTTCTTTTGTATAAAGATTTCCCAGTTTTGCCTTTTCATACGAAAACTCTATGGGACTGTCCGTACAGATTGTAGCCAGAGCCTTGCTCATCTGCGCCATATCATAATGTTCTCTCATTGATTCCCTGGCTCTGTTTGGCTTCAGCTCTTCCAAATGTTCATGAGCATTCTCAATACTTCCATACTCCACAATAATCTTTGTGGCAGTCTTCTCACCTACTCCCGGGATTCCCGGAATATTGTCAGCACTGTCACCCATCAGAGCCTTTAACTCAATGATCTGGGGAGGTGTCACCTGATATTTCTCGATCACCTGCTGTGCATGATAATCCTCTATGGTGGTCTTGCCCCTTACAGTCTTTGGCAAACGGATCATAACCTTATCTGTCGCAAGCTGAAGCAGATCTCTGTCACCGGAAAGGATTGTCGCATCCATTCCTGCCGCTTCGCTTTTTCTGGCCAGAGTTCCCAGTATATCATCCGCTTCGTAGCCTTCTTTTGTCACAACATTCACACCCATTGCAGTAAGCATTTCTTTAATCAGCGGTACCTGCTCTCTCAGTTCTTCAGGCATGGGTTTACGTGTTCCCTTGTATGCTTCAAACATCTTATGGCGGAAAGTCGGTGCCTTCAGGTCAAATGCCACCGTCAGATACTGAGGCTTCTCTTCCTCGATCGTCCGAAAAAGGATATTCAGGAAACCATATACTGCCCCTGTGTGTTTTCCTTCTGAATTTGTAAGATCCGGCAGACCATAAAAAGCTCTGTTCAGAATACTGTGTCCGTCAATCAGTAATATTTTTTCGCTCATAAAATCCTCCAGTGTCTTTATAGAATGTAATTTGTCTCCATCATTACAAAAATCAGTATTGCCGCAATCGTAGCGATCAGAAGGCATATACTCACGCCAAACATAAGCCAGCTGACTTTCTTCTTGCGGATATATCTTCTGGATTTCCGGATGTCCTGTTCCAGCAGTTTTTTGAAATCCAGAACCGAATCGCTGCTGTCATCATCAAGCTGATGTGTTACCTCATGGACAATAAAATATGTCTCCAGTTCATCATAACAGGAAGAACAATTCTGTACATGATCAAGAAACTCTTCCAGTTCATTTAACGGAAGATCATGTTTAATATACCTGCTCACCATTCCTTCTGCAGTTTGGCAATCCATCTTCATTCCCTTCTTTCTTCCAAAAAAACATCCAGGATGCTGCGTTCACTATTACGAATTATAACCGAACCGGAGTTAATTGGCAAGAAAAAGCAGCAGAAGCTCAAATCGCCTCTGCTGCTTTCATTGCTGTTCACTCAGTTTTCAGTGATATAGCCAATTTTCCGGATTGCCTGCGACAATGGACTTTTGACTTGTATATCTCGAAAAAATATCACTTCTGCAGATTTACTTTCCCGGAAGATGTATCTGCGTCAGCTTCTGTACTGTTTTCGGATTCTGCATTGTTCTCAGACTTTGTATTACTTTCAGATTCCGCCACTGCAGTGGGAACCTGTACAGGTGCATTCAGGATTTTCATAAATTCCTCACCTGTAATTGTCTCATGTTCATACAGATATTTTGCAAGTTCATGGAGCTTTCCAATATTGTCCTGAAGGATTTTCAGTGCTTTCTGGTGTTCCATCCTGACAAGTTCCACAACTTTCTTATCCAGAAGAGTCTGTGTCTCAAAAGAACAGCTTAAGCTGGAGTCTCCGCCCAGATACTGATTTGTCACATTCTCCATGGCAACCATATCGAAGTCTTCACTCATACCATATCTGGAGATCATTGCTCTTGCAAGCTTAGTCGCCTGTTCGATATCATTGGATGCTCCGGTTGTAATAGAGTGGAAGATCAGTTCCTCAGCGGCACGACCGCCTGTAAAGGTCGCTATCTTATTTGCAAGCTCTTCCTTTGTCATCAGATAATGATCTCCGTCATCCACCTGCATGGTATATCCGAGTGCTCCTGATGTACGCGGAATAATAGTGATCTTGTGGACCGGTGCAGATTCGGTCTGCTTTGCTGCAACCAGCGCATGTCCGATTTCATGATAAGCAACTATCAGTTTTTCTTTATTGGAAAGAACTCTGTTCTTCTTCTGATATCCTGCGATAACTACCTCGATACTCTCCTCAAAATCTGCCTGGGTGGCAAATTTTCTGCCGTCACGTACTGCACGAAGTGCTGCTTCATTGACAATATTTGCAAGTTCTGCACCGGAAGCTCCGGCTGCAGCTTTCGCAATCTCATCAAAACGTACGGAATCTGCGATCTTAATCTTCTTTGCATGGACTTTAAGGATTTCCTCACGTCCTTTTAAATCCGGAAGTTCAACAGGAATACGTCTGTCAAAACGTCCGGGACGAAGAAGTGCGGGATCAAGGGAATCCGGTCTGTTGGTTGCCGCAAGGATCACAACACCTTTGGAGCCGTCAAAACCATCCATCTCTGTAAGCAGCTGGTTCAGAGTCTGCTCGCGCTCATCATTGCCGCCTGTAAATCCGGCACCATCACGTTTCTTGCCAATTGTGTCGATCTCATCGATAAATACAATACATGGAGCTTTCTCATTCGCCTGTTTGAAAAGATCACGCACCTTGGCAGCGCCCATACCAACAAACATTTCCACGAATTCAGAACCGGAAATGGAGAAGAACGGAACTTCCGCTTCACCGGCTACCGCTTTTGCAAGAAGTGTTTTACCTGTACCCGGAGGGCCTACAAGAAGGGCTCCTTTCGGCATAGATGCACCGATTTCTCTGTATTTCTGCGGGTTATGAAGATAATCTACGATCTCTGTCAGAAGATCCTTGGCTTCGTCCTCTCCCGCTACATCTGAGAATTTGATTCCCGTAGATGATTTCACATATACTTTCGCATTACTCTTTCCAAATGACATTGCCCCACCGGGACCTCCGCCCATGGAACTCATCATCTTCTTGCTGAGCCACCTTCCAAGAAGGATAAAGATGGCAATCGGCAGTACATATCCTGCGATCAGGCTGATCCAGATAGATGTCTGCTGTGGTGCTGCTGCACCGAACTTGACATTTGCATCATGCAAACGGTCTACAAGGTCAGGATCATTCATCTTGACAGTTCTGAAATAACCCTCCTGTCCGTCACTCTCTGCTACATAATAAATATAATCATCCTGAATTTCTACTGTCTTAACGTAATCCTTCTCTACTCCTGTCAGGAAAGTACTGTAATCAGTCGTCTGTACCTTTCGTCCCTCAATTGCAGGAAGTAACAGCACATTCAGAAGAATGATAATAACTGCCGCAATGATATAATATACATAAAGCGGTTTTCTGCCAGGCTTTTTATTATCAAGGTTCATTGGCTTTTCCTCCATTTCGTTTTGTTATGATGTACCATATCACTTATTCATCTCTTTTTCAAGAAAAGCGAGATAAATTTCATAAAGATTTTAGAATTATCTGAACTGTTCAATACGGCAAATAAAAAAAAAGCGAAAACCTTCACAAACAAAGGCTTCGCTTACTTTTTAGTGCCGGCAGTGGGACTTGAACCCACACGTGGTTGCCCACAACAGATTTTGAGTCTGCCTCGTCTGCCATTCCGACATGCCGGCATTGAAACGAGTATTATCATATCACGTTTTTGTCGAAATGGCAAGGGCATTTTTGAGTTTTTTTTAATATTTCACAAACCTCGTTTTAGAATACACATTGCTTGCCTTGATCAGTTTCTGATATCTGGCAAACAGCTTCTCAGGAAGTCTGATAGTTACGGTTTTGTTGACCGCAAAAGCTTTTTTTCCAACATAGTTCAGTGCTGTACTGTTGATCCTGATCACTTTGACTGCCGGGCACTGGTAAAAAGCTCTGGCATCTATATGTCTGACACTGGCAGGAAGTATGAAATTTCGCAGTTTTGTACACTGTGCAAATGCGTTGCTGCCAATTCTTTTTACTCTGCTACCAAATCTTATGTTCCGCAGATTCGGGCACTGGCTGAACGCATATTTTCCAATCGTTGTTACATTATTTCCAAAAATAACATCTGTAATTTCTTTGTTCCCGCTGAAGGCATTCTTGTCAATTGTAGTTACTTTATAAACTTTATCATTGATCACAACTGTAGCCGGAATCTGTATCACATTATATTCCGCAGCAAGACCTGTAACGCTTACTTCTCTTTCATTCAAAATCTTATAGCCAATTCCACCTATCAGGTACTTATAGCTTCCACCCTGTTCAGTTAACGGAGCTGCATTGAACTGATATCTCACAGGTTGTACAATATCGTTTTTCTCCCATATACCTCCTGTATATTCTTCTCTCTGGAAAAAGACATATATATTGTATGCACGTTCCACCTTTGTATAAATACCCTTTGCAGAACCGATTTCCCATTTCCTGTGAATATCGCTTTCCTGCGGTTTGAGAGAAAGACTCCAGTATAATGGTGTCCATCTGACATCTCCCTCAACAGGATTCGTATTCTGCGTTCCGGCACCGGTCACATTAAATTTATAGTAAGTGTTGGGATAGAAAACCAAAGGTTTGTCAAGTCCTTCAACGACACTGTCATTTGCACTTACCCCTTTGCTTTCATCTGTGTCTGTTGAAGTTTCCTCTCCGGCTGCCCAGATGAAATTCTGTGTATCTGCTCCATCCTGAAATTCCGCTGCACCGGTCGTACTGACCGGAACTGCTGCCAGAACACCTGCCAGCACCATAGCTGCTATTTTTTTCATTACTCTCTCCTCCTCTTTTTCAGCAGTATATCAAATATATACAACTGTTCAGTCCTTTCTTATAGCAATAGTGAACTGTTACTGTTCTGCTTACAATTTATATCTACATCTTGTATTTTACTTATTTTTCTGCTAAATGTCTACCTTGATTTTCTGCTAATCCTGTCGTATTTTTACTTCATCTGTATTCCACCTCTCATACGTGATATAATCCGCACCCATTTTCCTGAAAATGTCTACCATATCCTCATTCCGGCAAAGCCATACGGATATGCGGATTCCATTCTGATGAGCATTGTTGATATCATTCATACTGATATTTTTATACTCTGCACTTATGTCCAGATCATATTTCTTACACTGCTGTATCATAGAAGCATTCATGCGCACTGTACGGATCCACTGCATTTTTCCTGTAAATCCCATCTCACGCAGTTTACCAAGTGTTTCTATGCGAAAACAGATGAGTACCGGCTCTTTCTGTGATTCAGTCAGAAGCTGCATGAACAAATTCATGGCTTCTTCCGTACGGATTGACTTTATTTCAATCACCGGCGTCACAGAGTACTTATTGCAGCATGCAATATACTGTTCCAGTGTAGGAATAAGATTATCCGGATACTGCGAAGCATTTCTTCCATTTATAATCGGATACTGCTTTATCTCCTCATAAGTCATCTCTGAAATAAACCTGTCCTCCCCGCACATCCGCAACAAAGAATCATCATGAGAGACAACCAGAACTCCATCTGCGGTCTCTCTCACATCTGTCTCCACAAACTCCGCCCCATTGCGTCCTGCCGTCTCAAAGGCAGGCATGGAATTCTCAGGTGCTGCTGTCTGTTCACCTCTGTGCAAAATATAATGAGTAACTCCATCCAGGGGTTTCCGGAACTTTTCTTCATCTTCCGGTGCAGGTGTGATTTTCGGAGTTGGCGTGACCGTTACCGTCGGCTCCGGGGTCACAGATGGTGCTGGTTCATCCGGCGTCAGTGTAGGCGTAATTTCCGGAGTTTCTGACGCTGCCGGCAGGACGATCACTTCTATCTCTGATACATATCTGTCAGTACCATAAGAAACACTGGTGATTTTGACATTTCCCGCCTTTTTTGCAGTAACTTTTCCTTTCTTTGATACAGTTGCCACCGTTTTATCAGAAGAAGTATAAGTCAGCCTTTTTCCATACTTCTGCGGCTCCAGAATAACTGTCTTTCCTGCTGTTACTTTCACCTGTTTTTTGTATTTCTTAAAAAGAACTGTTTCCGTTTTATTACAGACAAAAACCTCGCAGTTTACTTTCAGTCCACTCATCTGTGCTGTGATCGTTGCCTGTCCGGGCTTTAAACCATATATCCTGCCATTTATAACCTTTGCACATTTTGAGTTACTGCTGGTCCATTTAAACTTCTTTGGACTCACTTTTGTATCATGATTCAGGATCTTTACTGTATAAGTGGCACCGGTCTTTACAACCACCTCAGATTTATGCACTCGATATTCGTCTGCTGCATAAGTATTATCTGCCACATATATTATACTGATAAAACCTGTAATTATAAGCACAATAGCAAATATGGCAGACCTTACAGTCTGCATGCCTGTTCTTTTGTCTCTGTATTCTTTTTTCTTATCTCCCATTATTCTATCTCTCATCTCTCATATGCCATTCCTGATCTGCTGCTTTTATTTCCGGTATGTTCCTAAACACTTCACAATCCTGATCACATTCGTCTCTGATGCAGGGACAGACCATCTTTACTTTTTTAAAATGTCCGGGAACACCCTCATATTGTACACTCCACAGACCATTGTAATGCAGCTGTTTACACATTCCTGTTTCATATTCATATTTAATCATATGTCTACCTCCGAACAGACAAAATTTTTACAGTACATTCTTCTGAAATCACTGTTTCTCCATGCAAAACGAAAGGCACTAACCTTCCAGCATCATGCACAGATCAGTACCTTTCTTTTTGTGTGTTTTTATGTCATATCTGCCCCGGCAATACCACAAGATAGTAAATTACAGAATAATCACAGCATTATTCCATATCTTCCAGTAATTTCTCATAAATCGGGAAGCAGTCAAATGTTGCGAAATAATCCTTCGGTGTCTCGGCACGGCGGATCATCTCGAAACTTCCATCTTCATGGAGAAGGATCTCAGAAGATTTCAGTTTACCATTGTAGTTATATCCCATGGCAAAACCATGAGCTCCTGTATCATGGATCACAAGAAGATCTCCCATATCAACCTTCGGAAGATAGCGGTCAATTGCAAACTTATCATTGTTTTCGCAGAGAGAACCTGTCACATCATACATATGATCACATGGCTGGTCTTCTTTTCCCATAACAGTGATGTGATGGTATGCGCCATACATTGCCGGACGCATCAGGTTTACAGCACACGCATCCACACCAATATATTCTTTATGAGTATGCTTCTCATGGATTGCCTTAGTTACCAGGCAGCCATACGGTCCCATCATGAAACGTCCCATCTCTGTATAGATTGCAACATCACCCATTCCGGCCGGAACAAGTACTTCTTCGTATACTTTGCGGACACCCTCACCGATCTCTCTGATATCATTCGGAGTCTGATCTGGTTTGTAAGCGATTCCAACACCACCGGAAAGGTTGATAAACTTCACATGAGCGCCTGTCTCCTTCTGAAGTTTCACTGCCATTTCAAACATCTCTTTCGCCAGCATCGGATAATACTCATTTGTCACAGTATTGCTTGCAAGGAATGCATGGATACCGAATTCCTCGGCACCTTTTTCCTTCAGGATCTTGAATGCTTCAAAAATCTGCTCTGTTGTCATACCATATTTGGCATCTCCGGGGTTGTCCATAATATCGTTGCTGATCTTAAACACTCCGCCCGGATTATAACGACAGCTGATCACCTTCGGAATATATCCTACGGCTCTTTCTACGCTCTCGATATGTGTGATATCATCAAGATTGATGATCCCGCCGATTTCATTTGCATATTTGAATTCTTCTTCCGGTGTATCATTGGAAGAAAACATGATATCTCCCTCTTTGCATCCGATTGCTTTGGACATCATCAGCTCTGTCATGGAAGAACAGTCACAGCCACAGCCATACTCCTGAAGGATCTGGATCAGAAATGGATTTGGAGTTGCCTTCACAGCAAAGAATTCTTTGAAGCCCTTATTCCATGCAAATGCTTCTTTCACTGCCTTTGCATTCTCGCGGATACCTTTTTCATCATAAAGATGGAAAGGTGTAGGAAACTGCGCGGTGATTTCCTGAAGTTTATCCAGGGTGACAAATGGTACTTTTTTCATAATAATCTTTTCTCCTCTTACTTCTTGTGTATATGTGTATATAAATGATCCTGACAATACTCGTAGTTTCCGTTACATTTAGAACAGAAACGGAATTCCAGATTCGGATCATCTTTCTCTGTACGGCCACAGACTGCACATTTGTGCTTCGTCACTTCCCCTGACTTGCTGCCACCCGGGAAGGGAACGGTCTTACTTTCTCCCATTGCTCTCTTAAACTGATTTCTGCGATGGATTTCCTTCGGATTGTATCTGTTAAGATTTCTTGTACCAAGGAAGAAAATAATAAAGTTCAGTAAGGATGCGATGATCGGCAGTGCCATAAACCATGCTCCTCCCATAAAATATCTGACAATATCATATACCACAAGAGCAGCATATACAATCGCCATCCACTTCATCTTGATCGGGATTACAAAGTACAGTAAAACCTTCATATCCGGATATGTCAGCGCATATGCCAGAAAAATAGATAAACTGATATAATACGTTGAAAACTGTGATCCATTCAGATAAGCATCTAACACTCCACCTGTGATAAAATACAAAATAAACGCAGAAATTACTGTAAAAATCATTCCAGATAAAATATATACAGTAAATCTGAATGATCCCCATGTACGTTCCAGCGATGCACTGATCGGATAATAAAAGAACAATATCGCAATCACAAACCATAAAGCAGATGACGTACTCGGCGGATAAATAATCCATGTAACAAGTCTCCATATCTGACCATGCAGGATTTCAGAGACATTCAAACTCAACATGGAAAGAGCCCCTGGATTAATATACATCAATGCATATCCCAGTACATAACTTACAATAATATAAATCGTAAGATTCTCAATCCCGCGATTTCCAAATTTTCGTTCCAGTTTGTCAATAAATTTCATAAATCTCCTTTTCTCACAAAATGCTATTCGTTCTTTCGTTACAGCGGATATCCACAATCTGCTTTCTCTGCGTAATTCTGCACCGAATAACTGCCTCTCAGTTCAGACACAAAATCAGAAAAACTTCTTCCTGGAAAGAAATATCGCTGCAATGATACTTGCCACTACAGAAAGGATGATAACGATAAGAAATCCCCATGGTGTCCTGGAAAACGGCATTCCCGCAGCACTCAGGTTCATACCATACGCACTGAAAACAATAGTCGGAATACTCATAACAATGGTAATAACAGCCAGAACCTTCATGACAATGTTCAGGTTATTAGAAATAACTGATGCAAAAGTTCCCATCATACTGCTGAGGATACCACTGTAAATATTAGCCATCTCAATGGCCTGCTTGTTCTCAATGATAACATCCTCCAGAAGCTCTGTATCCTCCGGATATTTCTTGATACTCTCCACCTTCAGAAGTTTCTCCAGAACCATCTCATTGGAACGCAGAGATGTGGTAAAGTATACCAGTGATTTCTCCAGTTCCAGAAGTTCCATCAATTCCTGATTTCTTGTAGACAGATGAAGTTTCTCCTCAATCTGCTCGCTCTTCTTATCTATAATACGCAGATATCTCAGATACATGCTGGCATTACGGTACAAAATCTGCAGAATAAATCTGGTTTTCATATAGGTAAAAAAGTTTCTTACCCTGCCTTCCATAAATCTTGTCAGAACCTGTGTGTCTTCCAGACATACAGTAAAGATCATCTTCTGAGTCACGATAATACCAAGAGGAATGGTCACATACCAGTCCTTCTCGTTACGTTCTTCAATCGCAGGTACATCTGCAAGGATAAGGGTATAATTGTCCTCCACTTCTATACGGGAACGCTCTTCCTCATCCAAAGGTGCGCGCAAATCGTCCACCTCTATCCCAAATTGCTCGGAAATTTCAAAAATTTCTGTTGCCGTAGGATTCGTCAGCGCAATCCAACAGCCCTCCTGTGGTTCCTGTATTTCATGGATAGCGCCATCGATTGTCTTAAAAATCCTTACCACGATCCACACTTCCCTTCTTTTTCTCGATTTCCCCTCAATAGATTGTTACTGTTTACTCTGTTCTCAGTAACAATAAATCTGCAACTATTCAGAGTTTCTGCAAGAGATTACTGAACAGTTACGTTTGCTCTTTATTTTCACAAAGACTCAAACATCATTATAATTTGAACATGAATTTTTGTCAATTCCAATGCTTTCGGTTTACAAAACTTTTACACTTCGCTATAATAAAGTAGTATTTATTTATAAAAGTCCCGTAAAGTGGGGCGTACAGATTGCGGGAGTGATTTTCCAAACACGCTCTAACTATGGCAACTGAATTCAGGTGAAATATCCCGCAAAGTGGGGCGTGCAGATTGCGGAAATGATTTTCCAGACACGCTCTAATACAATAACAGGAAAGGATACAAATCATATGAGCCAGTCATCATTTGGAAATAAATTTAAGGTAACTACCTGGGGGGAATCCCACGGAAAAGCTCTCGGAGCTGTGATAGACGGATGCCCGGCAGGCCTTCCTCTCTGTGAAGAGGACATTCAGAAATTCCTCGACAGAAGGAAACCCGGACAGAGCAGATACACCACCGCCCGTAAAGAAGGAGATCTGGTAGAAATCCTCTCAGGTGTCTTTGAGGGCAAAACCACCGGAACTCCAATTTCTCTGATGGTAAGAAATACAGATCAGCGCTCCAGAGACTACGGAAATATCGCATACTCCTATCGTCCCGGACATGCAGACTATACTTTTGACCAAAAATACGGATTCCGCGACTACAGAGGCGGTGGACGTTCTTCAGGGCGGGAAACCATCGGAAGAGTTGCAGCAGGTGCCATTGCTTCTAAAATATTAGAAGAACTTGGCATTTCAATCTGCACCTATACCAGATCTATCGGACCTGTTGAAATTGCTTCTTTTAATAAAGAAGAAATCCATCAGAATGCATTTTATATGCCGGACGCACAGGCAGCAGTGAAGGCCGGTGAATATCTGGAAGAATGTATGAAGAATCAGGACAGTGCAGGCGGCGTGATCGAATGTCGTATTACCGGAACACCTGCCGGACTTGGCGAGCCAGTCTTTGACAAGCTCAGTGCTCTTCTTGCCCACGCCCTGATGTCCATCGGTGCAGTCAAGGCTGTTGAAATCGGTGACGGCATTGCAGTGACTTCCTCAAACGGTTCCACTGACAATGATGGATTCACAGTCAAAGACGGTGAAATCATCAAAACCTCCAACCACGCAGGCGGAATCATGGGAGGAATCAGTGACGGCAGTGAAATCATACTTCGTGCCCATATCAAACCAACCCCATCCATCAGCCAGCCGCAGCAGACCGTAACCAAAGATAAAGAACCTCTTTCTCTGGAAATCCATGGCCGACATGATCCGGTCATTGTCCCAAGAGCAGTGGTTGTGGTAGAATCTATGGCAGCAATCACACTGGCGGATGCGCTCTTTGTCAATATGAGTTCCCAGATGGATAAGGTTCGGGATTTTTATCGGAAATAATTCCAATTAATCCACGCAAAAATACCTTCACTTGAATTCTGAGCTGATCTCAGTTTCAAATGAAGGTATTTTATTATCTGCCTATATTGCTGATTCTATGTAACGAATCTGTTATTCTTCCGGAACCGGCCAGATTCTGATACAGTTTGGCTCTGTAATCTTAATCGGCTTGCCGTTCATCACAATAATATTCTTCTCATAATCCACTGTAAAAGTAGTCAGTGTATTACTTGCATGATTAGCCAGCACCAGATGCTTATCATCCGGTAAAAGTACCAGATCTTTCGGATATTCACCACTGATCGGAAGTGTAAACTTCCTTGTCAGCATACCAGTCTCCTCATCACGCTCAAACATGGAAACTGTATCCTCACCTGCTGTTGTACAGAAAAGATGCTTGCCATCATTTGCAAGAGAAAGACCGGACGCTGCATTATGTGTATCATGAACATCCTTCTTCGCACTTGTCTCAATCGTCTGGATCAGTTCAAACGCCGGAACCTTACCGCTTCCATCATATTTGTAAGCCCTGATCTCATTACTGAGTTCAAAGAGAATATAAGCAAACTTACCATCATCGCTAAAACGAATGATACGCGGGCCGCTCTCTCTCGGACATCTCAGGATGTCTACCAGTTCCAGCTTATTGCGCAATTTGTTGACACGGTAAATCTTCACCTGATCAATTCCGTTATCTACTGCACAGAGATATTTATTATCCGGAGTTGGACGAACACAGTTCACATGGGGACGGAAGTTACGCTCTGCAACACTTCCGAGTCCTGTATGGAATACGCCATCCATCAGGCTTCCAAGTCTGCCGTCCTTATGAGTATGTACAACAGTCACCTTACCGTCATGATATCCGGCAACATAAAGATACTTACCGTCAACATCTGTAGAAAGGAAACAGCCTCTCATTCCATCAATATTTACACTGTTGATACGTGACAGATCACCATTTTTATCACGTTTAAATACTGCAACACCCTCATCCTCGATAGAATAAAGATACTTACCATTCTTTGAAACAGCCATGTGGGATGCATTACTTACTTCAACACTGCTGCGTTCTGTAAGAGTGCCATTCTCAACATCAACATCATAAACATGGATTCCCTGTCTGGAAGAGCCATGTGTATAAGAGCCCACATAAGCTACATATTTCTTTTCACTCATAATGCTTTTTTCCTCCTGCTGTCCTGAAGTTTATTTATCATCGCTCACTCTGTTCCCGTCTGCTGTCAGCGAGCAATAATATTTTCGTCCCAATATTGCCGGACGATGTCATACGATAAGGTGATTATAGCACATTTTCCTAATCAGAACAAGATTACGGAACTCAGTTTTATGTATTTTTTCCAGTTCATGGGTTACTGTCGTTACTGTTCACATACAAGCCAAAATTCTATTGCCGCAGGCAATCTGGAATGAATTTTGGCTAAGTTCTATACCGGATAAGCGCTCTGCTGTTTATTTGGTAAAATAATTTCTGACAGCCTCCAGTGTCTGGTCTATGATCTCATCTGTATGGGCAACAGATAAAAACATTGCCTCAAACTGTGACGGAGCCATATGGATTCCCTGCGCAAGCATTCCCTTGAAATATTCCGAGAAAGCTTTTGTATCTGAAGATTTGGCTGATGTATAATCCACAACCTCCTGCTCTGTAAAGAACAGGCTTCCCAGGGAGGATACGTGATTGATATGGTAAGGCAGATTTTTCTCTGCTAGGATTTTCTCCATACCGCCATAGAGACGTTTTCCTTTTTCCTCCAGATCTTTATAGATTTCCTGGTGCTCATAGAGGTATTTTAACTGTGTCAGTCCTGCTGCCATTGCAATAGGATTTCCGCTTAAGGTACCGGCCTGGTAAACCTTTCCCACAGGGGAAACCAGTTCCATAATCTCTCTGCGTCCGCCGTATGCGCCTACCGGCATACCTGCACCGATGATCTTACCATAGGTAACCAGATCAGGGGTCACGCCAAAATATTCTGCAGCACCGCCAAAAGCCAGACGGAAACCAGTGATAACCTCGTCAAAGATCAGAAGGGCGCCGTACTCATCGCAGAGCTTTCTCAGACCTTCCAGGAACCCCTTTTTCGGAGGAACCACACCCATATTGGCGCCTACAGCTTCCACGATAACAGCAGCAGTCTGTCCGTCAGCCTGCTCCATCAGTGCACGTACACTGTCCAGATCATTATAAACAGCAGTCATGGTATCCTCTGTGCATCCCTTAGGCACACCGGCACTGTCCGGAACACCGCTTGTCATCACACCGGAGCCTGCACTTACCAGCATGGCATCACTGTGTCCATGATAGCATCCTGCAAATTTAATGATCTTATTCTTTCCTGTAAATCCTCTGGCAACACGGACTGCACTCATAACAGCCTCTGTACCGGAATTTACCATACGCACCATATCCACATGTGGAATATGGTCACAGATGAATTCAGCCATCTCCACTTCGATTGCAGTTGCACATCCGAAGCTGAGGCCCTTTTCACATGCCTTCAGTACACTTTCTTTTACTTCCGGAAAATTATGGCCCAGAATCATAGGTCCCCAGGAATCGATATAATCCACATATTCTTTTCCATCAACATCATAAATATGGCATCCGTCTGCGCGGTCGATAAATCTCGGTGCAATACCGATTGCGCCATAGGCACGTACAGGACTGTTTACTCCTCCCGGAATCACCTTTACCGCTCTGTCAAATAATTCTTCTGATAAACCCATCAGCCGATTCTCCCTTCATCCATGCATTTTGCAAGTTCTTTTGCATAATAAGTAAGATAGATCTGGGCACCTGCACGGTATGCACTGACTGCCATCTCACACATAATACGTTCTTCATCGATCCATCCCATCTTTGCAGCTGCTTTCACCATTGCATATTCACCGCTTACACTGTATGTTGCAACCGGCACATTTACAGCCTTTGATACCTCAGAGACCATATCCAGATAAGACATGGCAGGTTTTACCATAATGATATCTGCGCCCTCTTCCACATCCGTAAGAGCTTCCTTCATTCCTTCTCTTCTGTTATGGAAATCCATCTGGTAGCTCTTTCTGTCACCAAAAGACGGTGCAGAACCTGCTGCATCACGGAATGGTCCGTAGAAAGCAGATGCATATTTTACTGCATAGGACATGATCGGTGCTCCATAATGTCCGTTCGCATCAAGAGCCTCACGAATAGCACGTACACGTCCGTCCATCATATCAGAGGGAGCTACCATATCTGCGCCTGCCTCTACATGGGAAACAGCTGTCTTAGCCAGTAATTCCAGTGTTGCATCATTATTTACATCATGACCGCAGAGCACTCCGCAATGTCCGTGTGAAGTGTACTCACACATACATACATCTGTGATATAGTACATGTCCGGGAACTGTTTCTTTGCTTCTCTCAGGGCTTTCTGTACGATTCCGTTGGGGTCGTACGCACCGCTTCCCACCTCATCCTTGTGATCCGGGATGCCGAACAGCATAATGCTGTTTACTCCTGCATTCTGCAGACGTTCCAGTTCAAAAGGAAGACGGTCTACACTGTAGCGGAACTGTCCTTCCATAGAAGGGATCTCTTCTTCAATTCCTGTTCCCTCTTTTACAAATAAGGGATAAATAAGGGAAGACTTGTCCATTCTTGTCTCTCTTACCATTTTTCTTAAATTTTCACTGCCTCTTAATCTTCTTGGTCTCTGAATTAAATCCATGTCTTTTTGCTCCTTTTATCAACAATTCTCATAACTGTTCCATTTTTTGCAGAATAGTTATCAGTTTTCCTGTTTCATCTCTTCCACAAGCTCTATGAGACTTTCGATGGTAGCCTTCTTTGCCATGCGGGTCTGCATACCATAAGCATCTGCTGCAGCTTTGGTCTGTTTTCCGATACAGGCAGCTTTTACCTTCGTATAGTCCAGTCCCTTTGTGCCTTCCACAAAGCCCTTTACAGTGGATGCACTGGTAAATACTACACAGTCCACACTTCCTGTCTCCAGCTCTTTCTTCTCATCGATCAGCCTGCTCTTTTCATAACAGGTTGTGTAAGTAGCAATGTCATCTACCTTCGCACCTGTCTGCTCCAGCAATTCTGTCAGCTTTTTATTTCCGGCTTCGGCTCTTGGGATCAGAATTTTTTCATTTCCCTGAAGTTGTTTTGCAAGCTCTGCCCCAAGAGTATCTCCGTCATACACACCTGGCACAAAATCAGCCAGCAGGTGATGCTCTTTCAGCTTTTTCTTCGTTCCTTCACCGATCACTGCGATCTTCGCCTGTCCCAGGCTGCGCACATCCATCTCTTTTCTGTCCATCTCGTCAAAAAAGATCTCCACACCTGCAGGGCTTGTAAAAATGATCCACTGATAAGTATCCAGTTTCTCAAATGCCTCATACAGTCTGCCATTATCCTCAACAGGTACTGTACAGATAGACGGCAGCTCCAGAACCTCGGCACCTTTCTGACGGAGAAGATCTGCTGTCTTTGAAATATGCTGTCTTGGTCTTGTGACCAGAACCTTCCAGCCTGCCAGAGGAAGTTTCTCGTACCAGGCAAATTTGTCAGCCAGAGAACATACCTTTCCCACAACAATAATGGCAGGTGTCTCTATCCCCTGTCTGTCCACCTCTTCCTTGAGGGTACCTACAGTAGCAACCACCCGCTTCTGTCCTGCTGTTGTTCCTTTCTGAAGAACTGCTGCCGGCATATCCGGGTCCATGCCGCCTGCAAGAAGTCCTTTGCAGATATCCTCCAGTGCTGCAATTCCCATTAGAAACACCAATGTTCCCTTTGTCTGGGTCAGTGCTTTAAAATCTATATCATACTCCTGCCCTGCGCGTTTATGTCCTGTAATAATATGTAAGGACGAACAGAAATCCCTGTGTGTCACAGGAATCCCATTGTAAGCAGGAACAGAAATCGGAGATGTCACTCCGGGCACGATCTCATAAGGGATTCCATTCTCAGAAAGAAGTTCCAATTCCTCCCCGCCTCTTCCAAAGAGAAAGGGATCTCCACCTTTAAGCCTTACCACTTTATTTCCTTTTTCAGCTTCTTCCAGAAGAACCTTATTAATATCCTCCTGCACCATTGTATGGTGATTTGCTCTTTTACCTACATTAATCAGTCTGGCATGCTCCGGGATCTTTGCCAGAACCCCTTCGCCCACCAGACTGTCATATACTACCACATCTGCCTGCTGCAGAACCGCTGCGCCCTTTAATGTAAAAAGCCCGATATCACCCGGTCCTGCACCAACCAGCCAAACCTTGCCAGCTGCCATGTTTCTTCTCCTTTTTGCGTCACAAGAATTTTCTTTTTATAATTTTTTTTATCTTCCCTCACAGTCAGATTTCAATTGCTTTGCAAGAGCTGTTCCAAGCTTCTCTCCATCCTCTGCTGCACCTCTGATCTGACCTGTAAGCCACTTTCCTGTAGCTTCACTGTAATATAAACCGCGGATAAAGATCTCATCTCCGCCCACCTCTGCAAATGCAGCTACAGGCGAAGAACATCCTCCGTCCAGATATTTTACATATGCGCGCTCTGCAGTTCCTGCAAGCCAGGCATCCCTGTCACAGTATCCGTCCAGATACCCATAATCCTCACCTTTGCGTCCCTGCACAGCCAGGATCCCCTGACCTGCTGAAGGAATCATCTCATCCGGTGTAAAATATCTGCTGATCCTGTTTTCCAGCCCCAGTCGTTTCAGACCTGCCGCTGCCAGGATCAGCCCTGAATACTCTCCTTCATCCAGCTTGCGAAGCCTTGTCTGCAGATTTCCACGGATACTCTTTACCTCCATCTCAGGATACAGCTTCTTTAACTGAAGAGTTCTCCTTAAGCTGGAACATCCCAGAGGTTTATCCGGATCCAGCTCCGCCACTCCCTCAGGAAGCACCAGTACATCTCTTGGATCCTCACGCTTTGAAAAGGCCAGAAGCGGAAGCTCTTCCGGCACCTCCATAGGCATATCCTTAAGACTGTGTACAGACAGATTGCTTTTACCATCCAGCAATGCCCTGTCCAGTTCTTTTACAAACAATCCTTTTCCGCCCACCTTATCCAAAGTACGGTCCAGAATAATATCTCCTGTTGTTTTCATAGTCAGGATATTTACTGTTATTTCAGAGCCGGCATTTTTTTCACGGTTTTTCTGCTCTATGTAACTTTTTACCATCTCACTCTGGAGAACTGCCAGCTTACTCTCTCTGCTTCCAATGATCACCTCAGTCATCATTCTCCTCCTCATTATCATCTTCCTGCGCAACCCTCTCCAGGGCATTCTGGATCTCTTCTCTTATCCTGCGCGCTTTTTTATGGTCCAGACCACTGGCTGTAATTCCCACTACCAGTCCCTCTTCCATATAAATTCCCGGGAAATAAAAATCGCACTGCTCCCTGTCACTGGCTACATTAACATAAACGCCTTCCTGCCTGCAGATCCTGTGGATCTCATCATTTAACTTTCTGTCATTGGTAGCTGCGATCACCATATATGCCATCGCAAAATCTGTACGCTTCACCGGACGTGTGATCAGCTCTACATAGCCGGCTTTGCCAAGCTCCATCATCTCCATGGTGACCTTCGGAGCAATGACTCTGATATTTCTGGTGAATGATAAAAGGGTTTTCACTCGACGAGTTGCAATGTTTCCGCCGCCTACAACCACGATATTCTTATCTGATAAGTCTATAAACATTGGAAAATACGGCTTATTCTTCATATATTTTCTCCAGTCCTGCCACACACTCAAGGAAAATCTCCTGATTCAGACTGTCACGCAGACCAAAGATCAGTTTATTTACTACTTTTCCTGCTGCCGTATCCACTGCATGGACCAGATTCTGCCTGTCATCCTCTTCCATAGGTGTTTTCTTTAATATCTTTGCAATCCTTAAATTCAGGTCATTGACTGCCTCATCTTTAATATCCTGAATTCTTGGGATCAGGTCTCTTCCATCCAGCCATTGGAAAAATTCATCCATCTGCTCTCTTACGATCGCGCCTGCTGCCTCCAGATTTTCCTGAAGCTCTGCAGGAACTTCCTCTATACGGAAGCTGTCCATGTCATAAAGTGTGACCCCCTGGATTTTTCCAACAGATGGCTCTATATCTCTGGGAACTGCCAGATCGATCAGGATCAGGTCATCCTTTGTCCTGATTCCCTGGAACAATTCTTCTTTTAATGTAAAATTCGGGCTTGCAGTTGCACTTACTACAAGATCACACTGTGGCATATACTCCATTCTGTCACCGTAATTAATACGCTTGCAGCCCAGCGGAATATTCACAACTCCGCTTCTGTACTGACGGATGGTCACTGTTACATCTGCACCTGCCTCCTGCAAGGCCTGAGCAGCCACCTTGCCCATCTCACCGTTACCGATGACCATACAGGTCTTATCCCTGAGAGAATACCCCTTCTCTGCCAGAAATCCGATGGCCTGATGGATCACTGACGGATTTCCATGGGAAAAAGGAACCTCTGTCTTAATTCTCTTTCCTGCTGTGGCAGCCATTCTGAACAGAACCTCCAAAACACCATCTGCCGCAAAATTCTCTCTTGCCAGATTCAGGGCATCCTTCACCTGTGTAAGGATCTGATCCTCCCCTATGATCTGTGATTTCAGACCACTGGTAAGATAAAAAAGATGCTCAACTGCCTCCTGATCCTTACGCTCTACAAAATATTGTCTGTAAGAATCCTCAGTAATTCCCTTTATCCTGCAGAGGCAGTCATAAAGACAGACATCCACCTCATCATCCACACTTGCCCAGACCTCCAGGCGGTTACAGGTGGACAGGATCACGCATCCATATATTCCATTTTGATTCTTTATTTTTTCCATTGCTTCACCGGCATTTTTCTTTGTAAATGCAAATTTCGCACGAATATCCACCGGTGCCATATTATGGTCAATTCCAATCATGGAAATACTCATAACTTCTAACTCTCCTTCGTATTTCACCATTCCTCATTCATTTCATATCAAATCAAATATCCCACTGGCAACAGGGTATTTGATTTGATAAGAAATCCGGACAGCTAAAAAGCACTGTCAGAGATATCATAATCATTTCCTGTTAAGATGTCAATTGTAAACACGGAAAAAACTCAGCATTAGAGTAAAGGATGTTACTGTTCACATACCACTATCCCGAGACATACAAGCCAAAATTCCATTGCCGCAGGCAATCTGGAATGAATTTTGGCTAAGTTACTGTGAACGGAGTGAACAGTAACTAAAGGATAACGTGACAAGACCTCATTACCGTTCGTTCTGCATCCGGTAATGAGGTCAGAATATTCTGTGTTTACTGTTTATCTATTCTCATCAAAACTTTACATTTCTTTCTGTAACAGGCGATTCCATATTTTATGATTGTATGAATTCCTTCCTGTTCCAACGCCTCAGTATATCTGATATCTATAATCTGCTGAAGTGCTTTTTCGCACTCTCCCTGAAGATTTCCGTCATCTGCATATTTTACTTCGATCACAATCCCCACATCTTCATCCTCTATACGGATCAGAATATCCCCGAATCCATCTCCTGATTCCCGATTGGACATTACTGACCAGTTCTCTTTGAATCCCAGAATCCCCAGCAGCAATCCATGATAGAAATTTTCTTTCGTTGGTTTCTGCGCAAAGGTATCTCTTATGCTGATCGTTTTCTTCATATATTCTGTAAAAATCAACTCTACTTTTTCCGGATTTTGGTTCAGCAGTGCATCACACAAATCACTGACTGTTTTTCCATCGTCCTTTACATTTTCTTTGAACATTTTCAGAATATGGTTGGTGATAATATTTCGGATTTCTCTATTGGGAATGACCAGATTATACCTGTTGCCACTGGGTTCCCCTCTCTGTGTCAGATATCCTGTCATAAAAAGTGTACTCCACAGATTGTCTATGGAAGAATATAATTCCTTATAGGTAAGCTCAGAATTAATTTCTTTCTGGACAATCCCTCCATTTACCAGCTGTTCCAGTTCCATTCTGGTCAGCTTCTGTGGTTTTCCCACACTGTCAATGAAATGGCTGATCACACTGTTTCCACTTGTATTCGCCCAGTAATTCTTCGGTTCCAGCCCGGGATCTGCCAGATGATCGCTGCAGAAATTGATCACATCCCATGGACAATAAACATCCACATTTCCAAACCGGTAGCCGTCATACCACTCTTTCACTGTCTCATAATATTTTTCCTGTCCATAATACCGGAGGAGTTCCTTTACTTCCGCATCTGTAAATCCAAATGTTTCATCAAAACTCTTATCTGTAATGGAATAAACCTTAAAGTTGTTAAGACCTGTAAAAATGCTTTCTTTTGCAATCCGCAGGCATCCTGTCAGCACTGCGAATTTCAGACTGCTGTTGGTTTTTAATGCATTCTCAAATAAATTACGGATCAGCAATACCATTTCATCATAATAGCCATTTTCATTTGCCTTTGCCAGAGGTACGTCATACTCATCGATCAGAACAATTACTTTGCTGCCATAGTGCTTTTCCAGCAATTCTGTCAGCTCACGGATACTGTACACCAGAGAATCGTTTGTCATTTCTTTTTTCTTTAACTGTGTCAGTAATTCGTGATCTGTTTCATCAAGCTCTGTGCTGTCTGAAAGTACGGATAGTCTGCGGGCTTCTTCATTGATTGTTTTTATGAGAAATCTTCGGGCTTCCTCATATGTGGCACCATTAATTCCCTTCAGACTGACAGAAACCACCGGAAATTTTCCCTGATATTTTTCACATAATTCCTGATTATCTGAAATCCTCAGCCCATCAAACAGAGTCTTATCTTTTCCAATCTCAAAAAAACTCTGGAGCATACTCATATTCAGGGATTTTCCAAAGCGTCTCGGACGGGTAAACAGGTTTACCTTTCCCCACTGGGTAAGCAATTGTTCAATTACATGTGACTTATCTACATAATAGAAATCTTCCCGACGCATCTCTTCAAAATTCTCAATTCCAATTGGAAGTTTTTTTAATCCTGCCATCTTATATCCCCTTCCATTTATAAAGCATACCTTCTTATTGTTATCCGTCTTATTACTGTTTATAATATCATGAATCCTATCGTAATTCCAGAAAATAATGTAACCTGTTACTATCGCAAGTGACAGTGGCAAGCGAAGTAAAATATGTAATAATATGATTGAGATACTTGCAGAAAATATTAACAGAAATGGAAGGTGATGAAAATTATGAAGATATTGAAGAAAGCAGGAGGGATTCTCCTTGTAATAATCGGAATATTATTTTTTGTATCTGCTTTAAAGATGATCTTTGTGGATAACCCCAAAACAAAAGCAGCTCTGAAAGACGCAGTTTACGTTGATGCAGCAGATACGATCGACCCGGAAAACGATGGAAAGACAGTCATTGTATGCGGCACATTCGAGCTGACTAAACCGGCACATGATGATGAGCTTGGACTGGACTTTGACAGCATCCGCATTTCAAGTTCAAAACAGACAATGAAATTAACAAAATCTTCTTCCAAAAAGAAGGAGGCAATGACTGACGACGAAAAGAAATATGGCGTTCTGGAATGGAATTCATCTTTCAGCAGCATGCCGGTATCAGGCCAGGGGAAAATTGGAAATTATGCACTTTCGCAGGATTTTATTGATGATATTATGCTGACCAAAACCTGGGAAGATTACGACAAGGCAGCATTATCATCTGCCGGTTATACATATGTACCGGATAACACCTATACACAGAAGCATTTTATAGAACCATCGAACCAGACGACACGTTCACATAAAGAATATGATGTTCGTTATTATTATTCTGCTGCTGATTTCGAAACAGGGCAAACCGTAACTGCTATCGGCATACAGGACGGACAGACTCTCAAATCCGCACCCGGAATCACAGAGAATCTGATGAAAAATAAACTTGACCGCGATGAAGCGATCAAACAGGGCGGCACCCCAGGTGTAGGAGCCCAGATCTTTTCAGTTGTTTCCTCATTGCTGTTAATATTGGGAGGGTTCCTTCTTATTATATTATGAGAAATAAATCTATAGCAATCCTCTTAAATGCATTATTTACGAGGATTGCTATAAAAATAAGATATTGTTGTATCATTAAATCAGATGGTTGGGCGATGTACTAACTTTTTACTTCTCAATTCTAAGCATGCGATATCCAATGCCAATATGTGTCTGGATGTATTGCACTCCATTTTTCTCAGGCTCCAGTTTTTTTCGCAATGTTGCCATAAAAACTCTAAGAGAAGCAACGTCATTATCCGAACATCGTCCCCAAATCTGCTGGGTAATATAGGTATGTGTCAATACCTTTCCCACATTGCGGGACAAAAGACAGAGCAGCTTATATTCTATAGGTGTCAGATGCAATTCCTCTCCCTTCAGATATGTACAGCCTGCCGTATAGTCTATCTTTAATCCACCATTCTCAAAAACAGAGCTTTCTATCTGCTCTCCGCTCTGCATAACCGCAAGTCTCCTCTGGGTGACACGGATACGCGCAAGTAATTCCTCAACAGAGAACGGTTTCGTAATATAATCATCTGCTCCTGCATCCAGCGCCTCTATTTTATCTGTGTCCTCACTTCTGGCGCTGATCACAATAATCGGCATATTCGACCAGGTACGAATTTTTTTTATCACTTCTACCCCTTCCATATCAGGAAGCCCCAGATCCAGAAGAACAATATCCGGATTGTGGGACGAAGCTTCCAGAATAGCTGAAGATCCGTTTTCTGCAGCCAGATATTTATAGTCATGTGTTTTTAATGTAGTAACGATCAGATTGCGTATGGGTCTGTCATCCTCAACCACCAGAATTAATGTTTTATTCATTTAATGTCACCTCGCTTAAGGGTAAAGTAAAAGTAAAATTGCATCCATGAGGATTATGATCTGTCAGAACCAGGGTTCCTTCATGTGCTTCTATAATAGAGTGGCAAAGTGCCAGTCCAAGTCCAAGACTTCGTTGACTATCCGCAACTGTTGTTTTCCCTGTATAAAACATCTCAAAAATATGTGTCTTCATTTCTTCCGGAATTCCCGGGCCATTATCTTCCACACTTATCTGCGCTTTTCCATCTGTTTTCGTTCCCCGAATACAGATCACAGAACCCGGCGGTGTATATTTTATTGCATTATCAATTAAATTTACCAGAACCTGCATAATAAGACGTACATCCATACGTGCAAGAACAAGTTCTTCACAGTCTGTCACAATTTTATAATCATCATGTTTCCGGCTGATATGCCTCAGGGATTCTGCAATCACCTCATCCAGAAGCTGGTCTGTAAATTTAAATTTCAGTCTTCCGTCATTCAGTCTGGTAATGGAAAGCAGATTCTCCACAACTCCGATCAGCCATTCAGAATCATCATAGATATCGCTATAAATCTGATGTTTGGTAGCTTCGTCCAGACGGTCACTATTGCCAAGCAGCATATCTGCATTACCGGAAATGGAGCAAAGCGGCGTACGAAGATCATGCGAAATCGCCCGAAGAAGATCTGCCCGCAGCTGTTCATTTTTGGCTATAACTGCATTTTTTTCTTTTTCCAATGCATTTTTCGCATTTTCCATTGCGAGCGCACATTCATTTATTACAGACAACAAGATGCTGTATTCAAAAGTGTCCAGTGTTTCTTTTTGCAATGGTATCCCGATCACACCGTAAACATTATCCCCGCTCCGGATTGCCAGATATAAACATTTAGCCTGAGGAAAATGGTGTGTGGACGCACCGGCATGCTGTCTGTTTTCACAGACCCATCTGGCTATCTGCTGCTCTTCTGGTATCAAAAAATCTTCTGTGTCCTCTTTTTCCCCGGAAAAAAGCTTTCCCTCTGATAAAGTTCCGTTTTCTACTACATATGCTGTAATATTGCGGTTTAATAAACGGAGAAGCTGTGTACAGGTGACATCAAGAATCTCTGTTTCTCCTTTTGCTTTTTGCAGCAGACGGTCTGTATCGAACAGAATCTGTGCACGAAAGGCAAGCTGTGTAGACAGCTTTGCATGTGTTTTCAGCTTTGCTGCAAGTGCTCCCGTAAGTACGGATGAAATAAGCATTATGAAAAATGTCACCGGATAACCCACCGCATAGGTTTTGAAAGACATCCTTGGTTCTGTCAGAAAAAAACAAAATAAAAATACACTTAAGAAAGAGCCTGCCACACTGCAAAGATAGCCATCTGTCACAATCGAAGTAAGCAAAACCCCCAGAATATATATGGTTACAATATTCGTATCCGTAAAATTCAGTTTCTGAAACAACAGACCAATTAAAGTGCATACCGCAAATATAAATACCGTCAGAAAATAATCCTTTGCAGACGGTTTTTCCATAGACCATGTAAATGACCGTTTCTGATGATTCACATTTTTTAAACTCATCCTGTCCCCCACCTTTTTTACTGTTTTGAAAATTATATCATGGGGCTGTGTTGTGGTCAAAAGTCTTTTTTACTATATGCGGAAGCACTTCTGAAGAGCTCTGTATTCTCCCAGCACCAGTAATTTACTATTCTCTTCCAAATACGTATCCGGAGAAATTGCAATATTAAATTCTCCTTCATTTTTTACTGCCAGAATATTAATATTGTAACGCTTTCTGATATCCAGTCCGCCTACAGTTTTTCCAGTCCATTCCTCTGGCACTTCTACCTCAAAAATCGCATGGGAAGCATCCACCTCCATATAATCAAGGATATGATCATCTGTGTAACGGATAGATGCCCATTTTGCAACCTGCTTTTCCGGATAAACCACCTTATCTGCACCATTGCGTAAGAGAAATTTTTCCTGAACATCACGTTCAGCTCTGGATATTACCAGTTTTGCTCCCAGTTCTTTCAGAAGGGAAGTGGTCTCAAGAGAATTCTGAAAGCTTCCTCCAATAGTCACAAAACAGATATCGTAGTTTCCAATTCCAAGGGATTGTAAAAATTCAGCATTGGTACTGTCCCCGATCTGGGCGTTAGTCACAAACGGAAGCACTTTGTCCACCCTTTCTTCATTCCAGTCAACTGCCATAATTTCATGCCCAAGCTGATTCAGCTGCATGGCAATATGTCTTCCAAATCTTCCAAGTCCAATAATCAATACATTCTTCATGATATTACTTTTCTCCTTCTCATCCAACTGTGATTTTCTCCAGAGGAAGCTTTGCATTTCCCTTATTTCTTCCTGAGAATACTGCATAAATCAGGGTCAGGCCGCCTACGCGTCCCAGATACATCAGTATGATCAGCACAACTTGTGAAAAAACATGAAGTCCCGGTGTGACTCCCAAGGTCAGACCTACCGTGCCCACAGCTGAAGCTGCTTCATACAGACAATCCAAAAGGGGAAGACCTTCGTATACGCTGATTGCAACACCTCCACAAAAGAATAATGTAAAATAGAGCATAGCTATTGTGGCTGCATTTTTTATCACATGATACTCCAGTCTCCGTCCAAAAGCCCCTGCATTTTCCTGACTGCGAAAGGTTGCAATTGCATTCAGAATCAGTACCGTAAAAGTAGTTGTTTTCATTCCTCCTGCTGTAGAACCCGGCGAACCACCGATCAACATTAACAGTATCATAACCGCTTTTGATGCCTCGCTCATCTCTGAAATGTCTATGGTATTAAAGCCGGCAGTTCTTGTAGTTACCGATTGAAACATGGCAGCTAACAGGCGTTCTCCCGCAGGCAGGTTTTTCAAATCACAGGCAAAGAAAAAAAATGCCGGAAAAACAATCAGGCATACAGTAGTCATGAGAATAATCTTGCTTTGCATGCGGTAACGTTTAAAATTCATTTTATTCCTATAAATATCATCCCAGGTAAGAAAACCAATTCCTCCTGTAATGATCAGCAGCATAATTACCACATTTATAAGGATATTTCCGGAATAGCCCGTCAGAGACGGAAAGGCATTATCTGCTGTTCCCAGAATGTCAAATCCTGCATTACAAAAAGCAGAAACAGAATGAAAGGCTGCCATCCAGATTCCCTTTAAGCCATAATCCGATACAAAAACCGGCAGCAATAACATAGCTCCTGCTGCTTCAATCAAAAGAGTCCCCTTTAAAATGAACCTTGTCAGTCTGACAATTCCTCCAACTTTAGGTGCTGAAATTGCATCCTGCATTGTACTTCTTTGCATGAGAGATATTTTTTTCCCTGAAAGAAGCGAAACCGCTGCCGCTACGGTTACTACTCCAAGTCCACCTATTTGTATAAGCGCAAGAATAACTGTCTGTCCGAACACAGACCAGTAACTTCCGCTGTCCTTTACTACAAGTCCTGTAACGCATACTGCCGAAGTGGCTGTAAAAAGTGCCTCATGAAATGGCGTCGGCACTTTGTCCAAAGAGGAAACCGGAAGCATCAGCAAAATGCTTCCCAAAAGAATCACACCTGCAAATCCCAGAATAATTAGCTGAAAAGACGTCAGGTGTTTTTTCTTACACATTTTTTCCGGCATAAATGATCATAACTCCTTACTAATGATTCTATAGCAATATCTTCATAATGCGTTTTATTATATACAATTGCTTTCAAAGATAGTATAAAAATCTATGATTCCGTATTAAGATTGTATAAAGACAGTCAATACTTTTACACAAGACGTATCAGCATATGGCATAATCTTATTGATGTAGAACTGTCTGTTTATCATAGAAATCACCTTCATGGTTCCATGATACCCGCAATCGCATCAAAAAATAACAGGTATTGTGATTTATAACCGCAATACCTGTTATTTTGCTACTTGTCTGATTCGATTAAACACACACTAATTCATCTGACATTTCTCTCTGAGAGTGTCATAAATTTTCTTTGTTTCTGATTCATCTACGCCATTTACCACCAATATTTTTCCGCCTATATCCATAACTACATATGAGTGGCAGGATGCATGGGTGTAGCGGATATAATCTCCATAAATATCATTTCTGAAATTTCCCATACCATACTTCAGGTTTCCCATACCATTTGTTCTGCGATCATTCCCATTTTGAAATAAATTTTCTTTGTATGAGATACTGTCAATCTGCTCATAATCCACTGTATAATCACTCCATCCCTGTGCCTCAACAGTAAAATCATTATCATGGAAACTGATATCAATACCACCCCAGAACAAAGTCCATATAGTAAATATTACGACAAAAACTGATACGATTACATATATCACGATTGTCTTCTTGTTATACTGGATTTTTAATTTTTCTCCGGCTGCCATTTTTTTCTTATAAAAAAGATAAGAATAAAGAATGCTGACAATTGCAGCAGCCATAATGCTTACAATATACAAAACCAAAGCAGCAATGCTTTCTCCAAAAAGGCCGCAAAGCATACATAAGACACCTGATGCCACCCATAATTTTCCACTGAATCTATGAGTTGCACTCCAGTTTTCTTCATCCTGCAATGTCCATACAACCCTGATTCCTATGGTGTTATTCTGTTTCACCTTTGGCAAATAATTTCCTATGATCATAAACAGTAATCCTGTTCCAAAGTAAATTACTGCCATAAACAGATTCTCACTATCCGCATCCATACTGATCAGTCTTGCCATACCATTATAGATTAACGCGGTAACAGGTATCATCCATATGACCATCCCTATAACCTTGCTGCTCTGCTGTCTGTTCCTGTTGTCATAAAAGATGATTGTCACCAGTATACAATCTGTCACTACAAAAAACACGTTTATCCATATGCTCTGCGCCATCGTAAAACCCACCAAAATTCCTACAAGCATTACCAGTACAGAACAGATCAATGTACCTTTATATTTTTTAATCATTTCCTTCATAATCCGATACCCCCTTTAAGTCTGTGATCCACAACATAACATCCTCCAATACAGAAGTATTTAGTTCGTAATAAATAAATTTTCCTTCCCTTTTGCTCCTGATCAGATCAGCATCCTTTAATATTGCCAGATGTCTGGATATGGACGCCCCCGTCACCGAAAAATGTTCACATATCTCTCCTGCTGAAAGCCGTCCGCCCTTTAACAAATTTAGAATCTCACGTCGTATTGGATCTGCCAGTGCTTTCAATGTATCCTGTAATCCCAATAGTTCATCACAGCCTTTCATTTAACATTTAACCTAATTGTTAAATATAATATAGTATAAAGAATATCATATGTCAAGTGCACTCTCTTATTGCTTATTACTTTTTGCAATTTTCGAAGAAGGGGACTTCATCCTGCCCGGAAGGCTTTTTATGTTATAGAAACATTACGGAGTAATTTCCTATAACATAAAAAATAAGCAGCCACGCACGGTAAGGTGCATGACTGCTGTAGTTTTCAGGCAAATTTAAAAGCAAAAACAGAAATTTTCTATTCTGTATCACGGTGAATATTTTCTTACTCTTAACGGAATCCCATTCTGAGCAGCCAGGATTTTACTCTGCTCTACTTTTTCCTCGCCAATCACATCTACAACTGTGAAGCGTACATCATCAAGATACTGCTTGCAGTCTCTTGCAAATTTCAGCATGGCGTCAAAGGACTTCTCGCCGTATGCTGGACGGACTACTTCATTGTAGGAAGCTGCATCCGGCATATTCAGGCTGATGGATATACTGTCTACAGCCTGACAGATTTCTTCTGCAGTAGAACGTTTGTGAATCAGATCAGATAATCCGTTGGTATTCAGCCTGATCCGGAATGGGTATCTTTCCCTGATATATTTGCTTACTGCTATAAGGTTCTCAAGAGCCATGGTCGGTTCTCCGTATCCGCAGAAAACCACTTCATTACAGTCAGAAAAATCAAACTCATCAATGGCTTTGTAAATCTCTTCCAATGCAGGTTCATGTTCAAACCAGAGATTGGATGCCTCACCGATAGCATCCTCTGTATTTCGGATGCAGAAAGTGCATCTGCATGGACATTTATTGGTGATGTTAAAATATACCTGGTTTTTATATCTGTATATGATATCTGTTGTCATTTTATATTCTCCTCAGTGTCAAGCGGATAAAATCATCCGCTTCGCTACTTGATCCGGTTAAATTCAGTTGTTTCATTTTTCGTATTATTTCGCAATATTCGTCTTAAATCCGATTTTATCAAGTGCAGTACCGATGATCACAAACATAATGGCACTTCCACCTGACTGTACAATACTTCCGCTGACAGAGGTAAAGAAGGATGCTGTAAATCCAAACATAATTCCTTCTGCAATATAGTATCCTGTTGCTGAGATGGCGAATGCAAGGAATAATGCAACTACATTTCTCTTTGTGACCAGCTTTGTTCCTTTAGAAGAAAACGGAAGACAGATCAGCATTTTGATAATTATGGTTGCAGGCGCCCATACAGGTGCTGTCAGAAGATCTGCCAGGCCACCTCCGATCGCTCCTGCCGCACATGCGTAAGGTAGTGGCAGAAATGCTGCTGCCAGATAGATCATCGTGTCGCCCAGATGTACATATCCTCCGTTCACCCCTACCGGAATGTGGAAGATATAAGCTGTCATTAAAGTAGTCAATGCTGCCATTACCGCTGTGGCTGTGATCCTTTTCACTGTATCGGCTGTTTTGATGTTCTCTTTTGCTGTTAATTCAGACATAATATGATCCCTCCTGTTATATATTTTACTTAACTGTCCGGCATTTGGTATCTATGATTTCCTGTCTTATATCTGTGTCAGTATCCCCAGATATTTTTCAAAGCAGACTCCATCATTTCTGTCAGTTCCTTCTTCCACTGCATCGTGAATAGCTCCACCCAGAAATTCAACAGCCTTCTCCACACATGCTTTCATGGGAATCCCTCTCACCATTCCCGCACTCAGAACAGATGCCAGAAGATCTCCTGTTCCAGAATAACTGCCGCCCTCTTTTACAGAAAAACACCAGTCTGCTTTTTCTTTCTCCAGAACCAGATTTCCCATTCGTGCTCTGCCGTCACTGCCGGACACCTCTACTCCTGTGATCACAATTGCTTCCAGCCCAAAACGCTGAGTCAGTTCTCTGCCGGATGTTTCTATTTCCTTAAGCAACTGTGTTTCTTCCATATCAGAAAGTGCTTTCATTCTTTCTTTCATCCCCTCTTCTCCATACAGAAGAAGAAGTGCCTCTGTCAGGTTCGGCGTAATCACTGTAGCTTCTCTGACCAGAGTCCGCATTTTTTCACAGAGAGTCTCTGAATAGGTTTTGTATGTTTCCCCTCTGTCTCCCATAACCGGATCAACCAGGATATGTGTTCCCTCTGTACAGAACATATCTACAAATTTCAGGATCAGATCCACCTGTCTGGCATCTCCCAGAAATCCTGTATAAACACCATCCGGTGTAAATCCCGTTTTTTTCCACTCATCCATGATCAGTTCCATCCGGTCTGTATAATCATCCCAGAAATAAGATCCATATCCTGTCTGATTACTCAATATTGCGGTGGGCAGCGGACAAGCCTGGACTCCCATGACGGAAATTACAGGAATCGCTGCTGTAAGAGAGCATTTTCCCAGACCGGACAGATCATGAATTACTGCAATTTTTTTCAATTTTTTATTCCTCTTGCTTTCTTTTATGCTTTGTATTAATATAGCATCACAGTGGATATATGAATATAGCCAGATTTAATGTTTTTTTAAGGGTCAGTTTATTTTTAACCCTATAGCAATTCAAGAATGCCATCAGCATGTTTGAAGGATCGGAGTTTTACATATGGAATTGATTTTAGATAAGAATAAAAAAAGGGAGCACCTGTATCTGGAGGTGTTCCACTATTACAGGGAGCTGATCATGGAGAAAAAGCTCCCGCCCGGAAGCAGGATGCCCTCTCTTCGAAAATGTTCGCAGGAACTAAAGCTGAGCCGCACCACCATTGAAAATGCCTATCTGCAGCTGGCTGCGGAGGGATATATTATTTCCAAAGCCCAGAGCGGATACTATGTGACAGATATAGCTGACAGACAACACACATCTGTCAGAAAAACAGAGAAACATGCTCAGACACCTTGCCGGTTTGATTTTGCATCTTCAGGAGTAGATCGGGAGAGTTTCCGTTTTGACCTTTGGAGACGTTATATCAAAAGCGCTCTTCGCCAGGATGAAAGATTACTGTCTTATGGAGAGCCTCAGGGTGAGGCTGACCTGAGAGATACACTTGCCGATTATGTGAGAGAACGTAGAAACGTGCTATGTAGTGGGGAGGATATTGTGATCGGTGCAGGTATCCAGAGCCTTTTGCACATCCTCTGCCCGCTCCTTGATCAACGTCGGACTGTTTCTTTTCCCAATTCTTCTTTTGTACAGGGAAGTACTGTGTTCCATGACTATGGATTTCAGGTAGATTACAGGAATAAGGACTGTGATATTATTTATGTTTCCCCTGCACATATGACAAAATGGGGTGATATTATGCCTGTTTCCAGACGCCTGGAACTGGTGAATTACTCTGCTGCACATGGCAGTCTGGTCATTGAGGATGATTTTGAAAATGAATTTGTGTATCTGCAGAAGCCTACCCCTTCTCTTTTTGGTCTGGCAGGCGGTCAGAATGTGGTGTATCTGGGAACCTTTTCCAGACTTCTGCTGCCCTCCATCCGTATCAGTTTTATGGTCCTGCCTCCGGAGCTGTCTGCACTGTACAGAAAAAAAGCAGACCAATATAATCAGACAGCATCAAAGGCAGAGCAGATTGCTCTGTGCCAGTTTATCCGGGATGGTCACCTGGCAGCACAGACCCGTAAGCTGAAACGTCTGTATTCTGTAAAGCTGAAAGCACTCCGCAGTGCTGTGCGGGAAGTATTTGGAAAAGATTCCCAGATCCAGACCGGAGCCGCAGGTACCAGCCTGGCCCTGACTCTGTCCACAACTCTTACCTGGCAGGAGCTTCAAAAAAAGGCACAGACCAATGGTCTGCGCCTGCAGCTTCTGAGAGAGGCTCCCGGTAAGATTACCCTGATTCTCTCCTGCTCCTCCATGCCTGTGGCAGATTTCGTCCCGGCATGCAAGCTGTTAAAGAATATCAGTCAGATACAGAATTAGTATCCTCTGTTATTATCAATCATATAAAGCAATGCATTACAGATACATGCGGCAACATTGCTTCCGCCCTTTCTTCCTCTGGCTACAATATAAGGTACGTCTGCCTGCATGATCAGTTCCTTGGACTGAACCACGTTTACAAAGCCTACCGGCACACCGATGATCAGCTCAGGATCCAGCTTGCCATCCTCAATCAGTTCATAGAGACGTACCAGCGCAGTGGGGGCATTTCCGATGGCAAAGATCAGCTTCTTTCCCATGGCAGCAGCCTTATCCATGCTGGCTGTAGCTCTTGTGGTTCCGTTGGCTTTGGCTGTGGCAGCTACGTCCTCGTCAGAGATAAAGCAGAATACTTCTCCGCCGTAACGGGAAAGGACTCTCTTGTTGATCCCGGACTCTGCCATGTGTGTATCTGTCACAATGCAGGCACCGTCTTTGATAGCAGCAATTGCTTTCTCAACTGCATTCTCAGAGAAACAGAGATTCTCTGCATAATCAAAGTCTGCGCTTGTGTGAATACATCTCTTTACGATCAGCTCTGTTCCGGGAACCAGCTTTTTATCTCCAAGTTCCTCTGTGATGATCTCAAAGCTGCGTTTCTCTATATCCATTGGTTTTACATTTTCCAGTTCTACTTTCATTCCTTATCTCCCAAATTCCATAAATTCCCGTATACAATAGTTACATCTATCACTCATTATAGCAATCCTCTAAAATAATGCATCTTAATCCAGCCCATCAGAGTGTGAAATTTTACGAGGATTGCTATAGTTTATCTGGATTTTCACCATATAGTTCCGGATCAGATCCCCTGCTCCAGAATGTCATAGATTTTCTTCATATCCAGATGCTTCCTCAGTTCTGCTGCCAGGATATCATACTGGGTTTCTTTAAATGCTGCAAAATCGATTCCTGTCATCTGAGATACATCGATTCCCTTTTTCTCACCCAGAACACGTATAACAGCCTCTGCCACATCTTCCCTGTCAAAAACTCCATGGACATAGGTTCCGCAGACATTTTTACGGTATGCACCGTCTTCCTTACACTCTCCTGACACCTGATCTTCAATGGATACACTGTGTCCGGCCTCGCCTTTTAACACAGTTTCTCCCATATGGATCTCGTAACCCTCCAGTTCTGCGCCGGAAAGTGCCTGAAGCTCTCCCTCGAGTTCCAGAAATCTGCCGGAAACTCTGGTTCTGGTTTTCTTTTCCGCAAAAACAGTATCCATAGGAAGCAGTCCCATTCCCTTGATGGTTCCTCCGGCTTCCACATGATGAGGGTCACTTAAGGTCTCACCCAGCATCTGATAACCGCCACAGATTCCAAAGATGATCTTACCCTTTGCAGCTTCCTTCAAAACTGCAGCTTCCAGACCATTAGCCCGCATCCACAGCAGATCTTCCATTGTATTTTTTGTTCCTGGAAGGATGATCATATCCGGATTTTTCAGTTCACTGACATGCTGTACATATCTCAAGGAAACTCCCGGGATACTTTCCAGTGGATTAAAATCTGTGAAATTGGAGATCCTTGGCACCCGGATCACTGCAATATCAATAAGATCCACTTCCTGTTTTCTGTCAAATCTTTCTGTGAGGCTGTCCTCATCCTCCACCTGAATATCCAGATACGGAGCCACTCCCACTACAGGGATATGGCTTCTCTCCTCCAGCATCTGCACTCCCGGATCAAGGATGGTCTTGTCGCCGCGGAATTTGTTGATAATCAGACCCTTTACCATCTCTCTTTCATCCGCTTCCAGAAGCTCCACTGTACCGATCAACTGTGCAAAAACACCACCTCTGTCAATATCTCCCACCAGAAGCACCGGTGCCTTTGCCATCTTTGCCATTCCCATATTTACGATATCTTCTGTTTTCAGATTGATCTCCGCCGGGCTTCCGGCCCCCTCGATCACAATGATATCATTTTCTGATGCCAGTTTATCATAGGCCTTCATAATGTCAGGCACCAGCTTTTTCTTATATTTAAAATAATCTCTGGCACTCATGGTTCCCAGGACTTCTCCGTTTACGATCACCTGGGAGCCTACATCATTGGTAGGCTTCAGAAGAATGGGGTTCATCAGCACAGAAGGCTTAATTCCGGCTGCCTCCGCCTGCATCACCTGAGCTCTGCCCATCTCCAGCCCCTCTTCTGTAATAAAAGAGTTCAGTGCCATATTCTGGGATTTAAAGGGTGCCACCCTGTATCCATCCTGTTTAAAAATCCTGCAAAGCCCTGCTGCCAGAAGGCTTTTTCCTGCATTGGACATTGTCCCCTGCACCATAATCGCTTTTGCCATTTTTTTGTTTCCCCTTTTCTCCTGATCAAGCGGATATTCGCAATCCGCTTCGCTACTTGCTCATAACCGAATAACTGCTCCGCAGTTTATCAGAAGGAGCTTGCACTCCTCCTGATACAAGCAAGTCCCCACCCACTGCTTATTGCTTTTCGCAATTGAAGCAGGGGACTTACTTGATTCGGTTAAATACTTATAAAAGCACTTCTTCCAGTACCTCTATCAGCTTTTTATTCTGTTCATGCAGCTTCACTGCCACACGGTAATATCCTTTTTTCAGCCCCAGATAGTTACTGCAATCCCGGATCAGGATCCCCTTTGCAACACATCTTTCAAAGAGATCCTCAGGTCCGTAAAAGAATATATAATTTGCTTCAGAAGGATATACCGTCAGCCCAACCTGTCTCATCTTTTCCTTCATCCATGCAGATTCCCTGAAAATGATCTGCCGTCCTGCTTCCACATATTCTGCTTCCTTCAGTGCTGCCATTCCTGCCTGCTGTGCCATGGTAGACACATTCCAGGGCTGGGTGACTGCCTCCATCCGGTCAAGTACTTCCCCGTCCGAACAGAATCCATAGCCCAGCCGCACACCGGGGATCGCATATCTTTTGGTAAATGCCTTAAGAATAAAAAGTCCCGGATATTTTGCCAGTTTTTCCTTCAACGTATGTTTCTCCGGATCTTTTACAAAATCCAGGAAGCACTCATCTACTACCATAAATATTCCCTGCATGGCACAGGTTTCCAAAATTTCTTCCAGAAGGTCCTGAGGTATGGTGATCCCTGTAGGATTATTGGGATTACACAGGAAAATAATATCCGGCTTTTCTCTTTTCAGAACATCCGGATAATCTTTCTGTATACAGAAATCATTTTCCTCTTTCAGATAATATCTGCTGATCTCACAGCCAACACTGACCAGTGCCTGTTCATACTCCGCAAAGGTAGGAGCAGGAAGAAGGGCCTTCTTTGGATTCAATGCCCTGCTGAGGGAAAAAATAAGGTCTGCGGCTCCATTCCCGCAGATCAGATATTCTTTTTTTGTATGTTCATAATCTGCGATTGCCTCTTTCAGAGGTCCGCATCCTACACGGGGATAATCACTCAGGTCCTCTACGCTGTCTATGATCGCCTGCTTTACACTCTGCGGTGTTCCCAGCGGATTACAGTTTGCAGAGAAATCCAGACAGTGATCATATTTATAAACATCACCGCCATGTATATGTTTTGTCATCAGTTGTCTCCTGTCTTACTATACATGTTTTATATTAATAACTATTCAGCAATCCACGTTACCGGAATTATAAAAAGAAACAATATCGCACCGCGCTTCCGATCAGAAGAAATATCACAGCCCCCAGGATCGCTGTTGCATAAAGCAGACGGTTGGATCGTCTGATATCCTCCACCTCCACAGGGCGGATTCCATCTCCGATGGTTGGTTTCTCATAAAGCTTTCCGAAATAGTAAGCATTGCCTGCAAGCTGTACCTCCAGCGCACCTGCCATTGCTGCCTCTGTCTGTGCAGAGTTGGGGCTGGCGTGATTTCTTCTGTCTCTGCGGTAGATCTTCGCTGCATTTTTCACATCCATTTTTACAAATGCAGAGGCTGCCACCATCAGCCATCCTGAAAGTCTGGCTGGAATATAATTGGCCACATCATCCAGCTTTGCAGCGCAGCGACCAAAATACAGATATTTATCATTCTTATAACCCAGCATGGAATCCATGGTATTGATTCCTTTGTAAAGAAACATCAGCCACACTCCACCGATTGCCATATAAAGCATCGGTGCTATGACACCGTCAGAAGCATTCTCTGCCACAGTCTCTACTGCCGCCTTTGTAACCCCCTCCTCTGTCAGCGACTGGGTATCACGACCTACAATCATAGATACTGCATAACGGGCTTCATCCAAAGTTCCGTTTTTCAGTCTGTCATAGACTTTCATGCTCTCTGTTTTCAGAGATTTCGTTGCCAGAAGCTGATAACACCAGAAGGTTTCCAGTGCGAATCCCGCCCATACTGAGATTCCATAGAGAATATGCAGCATCAGAAATGGGATTCCACCGCTTAACAGACAGACAAGGATCACTTCCACTGTACCTGCAGCCAGTTCGCCCTTATCTGTTTTCGGAAAAATCTTTCGGAGTATTTTTTCCAGAAATGCGATCAGATTTCCGATCAGACATACCGGATGATACAGCCATCTGGGATCTCCTATCATAAGATCAAGTATGAAGCCTGCTGCAAGGGCAGGCATACTGTAATATAACATGTTTTTAAAACTCCTTGTTATGATATTCCAGACATTTCATGAGAAAAGCCCTGGGAATCTGGGGATTTCCATAATAATAGATATGAGGATATCCTGCCAGCAGGTTACTGCTGCTGTGCATACAGTCCCATCCTCTTTTGCTCATAGGCTTCGCTGCATGGAAATCACTTCCACAGTTCTCTGAATCAAAATAGTGGAATTCATGAGCCGGAATCTCACCGATCTCCTCTGCACTTCTGCCGAAAACAGGCTTCCCGGCAGTTAATGTGATATATCCAAATCTGGTCAGTCTGGGAGTGCGGAAACATTTTCCGGAGATCACTCCGCAGGTTTTCCGGAACACTCCGCCCATATCCTCCATCTGCTCATGAAGATACATAAAGCCTCCGCATTCTGCCATACATGGCATGCCCTGTTTAACTGCCTGTGCAATCTCTTCTTTCATGGATGCATTGCGTTCCAGTGCCTCTCCATTTAATTCCGGATAGCCGCCATAAAGAAGAATCCCATCCAGATCTGCAGGAAGATGTTCATCATGAACTGGCGAGAAATCAACCAGCTCTGCCCCCATTTCCTGAAGGAGACGAAAATTGTCTTCATAAAAGAAACAAAAGGCTTCATCCTTTGCCACTCCGATACGCAGCTTCTGTGGCAGACAATATCCATATGTCTCGTCTTTCTGTACCAACGATTCCGGCACCTGCAGCTCCTCTGCATGCCTGGCAAGTGCAAGGATCCTGTCAATCTCCAGTGTGTCTTCCAATATTCCGGCAAGCTTCTGCAAACGTTCCTTCAGATCAGAAATCTCCTCAGGAAGCACAAGACCCAGATGACGGCTCTCGATCACACAGTCCTCTACCTTTGGCACATATCCAAGAACCTCCACCTCAAGCTGTTCTTCCACCAGCTTCTTCATTCTGGGATAAAGCATGGGAGACATCTGGTTAAAGATCACGCCTTTGATATGGCTTTTCTCTTTGTACTCCATAAAACCTTTGATATAAGCTGCCAGGGAAATACTCATTCCTCTGCTGTTTACCACAAGGATGACCGGAGTATCTGTGGTATCTGCCAGGTCATAGGCGCTTGCTTTCGTGGATATTCCACCCACGCCGTCATAATAGCCCATAACACCTTCCATCACTGCAATATCGCAGTCTGCTGCATTTTTTCCAAGCAGGTATCGGGTAGTCTCGGCATCTGTAAAAAAGGTATCCAGATTTCTGGATTTCGTCCCGATGACTCTGGAATGAAACATGGGATCTATATAATCCGGTCCGCATTTAAAAGATGCCACTTTCATTTTTCGATTGACCAGTGCCTGCAAAAGTCCGCAGGTAATCAGAGTTTTGCCACTGCCACTGGCTCCTGCTGCAAGAAGTATTCTTGGAATGTCCATCCCTGTTCTCCTCTGTTTCTGTCCTATATTTTTTCAACAATTTCAGGGCATTCCAATCTATTAACTGTTAATCTGTATTTCCTTAACTGTTAATTTGTAATCCCTGATATCTGCATCATTTGTTATTTCCCGGGATTCTGAAGTGTAATAATATAAATAGGATTCTCGCCCATCATCATATGATAACGTCCGATTGCCTTTGAACGTGCCGCACTTAGCTGCACGATTTCATTTTCTTCAAATCCAAACTCTTTCGCTGTTTCCAATGCTTCAGACACAGTTTCAAGAGTGATACAGTTGATCACGATCCGGACATGAGCGTTCTTTTCAAGCAACAGCTTCACGATCTCTTTCAGATTTCCTGACGAGCCTCCGATAAAAGCATGGGTTGGTGCCGGAAGATCTTTCAGAGCCTCCGGTGCAAGTCCTTCCACGATCTCCAGATTATCCGCTGCAAATTTCACCTTATTCCGGTGGATCAGCTCAACTGCATCTTCCTTTTTCTCGATTGCCCAGACCTGTCCCTGATGAGCACGAAGTGCCATCTCTACTGACAGTGAGCCTGTTCCTGCACCCACATCATAGCAGACGGAATCAGCAGTCAGGCGCAGTTTGGAAAGGGATACCGTACGCACCTCTTCCTTTGTCATGGGCGCTTTGCCTCTGATAAATTCCTCATCTCTGATTCCATGTGTTTCCAGCCGTGTTCCTGCATTTTCATTTACTGCACAGATGACAGATAAGGGGTCTCCCTTATATTCTGTCAGTTCACTGGCTGGTTTTACAAAAATCTTCTCATTTTCATAGGACAAATTCTCTCCCACATAAAGGAGCACATCACCCATCCCGTATTTTACCAGTTTCTCTGCCAGAACTGCTACACCGTCTGAGGTTCCAAGTATGGAAAATACTTTCTCCGCATAACAGATATGTGAGATAAGATTACAGCCTCTTCCATGTGCACTGACGATTTTGGCATCATCCCAGGACAATCCTATTTGGGACATAAAATATACAACTGAGGAAATCCCGCACTGAATCTCTATCTCTGTATTATTTTGTGCTGAACTATCCCGTTCTTCCTCACTCTTCTCTGATCCGTTCTTTCTCTGTACTCTCAGATCCGCCCTGTCCTGACACAGTACTTCCAGAAGTTTTCTGGCCCCGCTGTAGAAGCCCACATCTCCGGAAAGGACGATCACAATATTGTCATACTCCGGGTGTGCATCAATATAATCCCTGATCTCCTGGCTTCTGTATTCCACGAACACATCCTGTCCCGGACGTTTCACAGAATCCACCATCCTCCTGGCACCGATCAGAAGATCCGCCTGATCCAGGCTGTTCTTACCCTGGACAGTGAGAAGTTTTTGACTTCCCATTCCAATTCCCAGCAATGTAATATGCGGTCTGTGGGCTAAGCTGAAATGTTCTGTAAGAAATCTCTTACATTCTCTCACAGACATGCCTTCCTCCTTCAGAGGACGCCCGATGATCACAGGAACTGCATCACATTCCAGGGCAGCATCAATCTTATCCTGAAATCCACCTGCTTTTCCTGTATCCTTTGTGACCAGATATCTGCAGTCATACTGTCTGAGCATTGCAGCATTCAGCTCTCTGGAAAAAGGCCCCTGCATTCCTATCAGATGTTTTCCCTCAAATCCCAGCTCTGCACAGGCTTTCATCACATTGGGCAGAGAAAGGACTCTTGCATAAAGACGGTTCTGATAATCCTTCATGCCTGTGAAGCCGGCCAGCTCCTTGCTTCCTGTTGTCAGCAGTACATTTCCCCGGGTCTGATCCAGATAATCTACAGCAGCCTGAACACTGTCCACATATACTGCCCTGTCCTCATGTTCCCCGGCCTCTCTCAGCACCCTGTAATATGCTGTCTGCGTATTTTCACAGGCTGTCCTGATATTTCCAGTCACCTCAGCAGCATAAGGATGGGTAGCATCCAGCACCATTTCCGGTTTCTCCTGTAAAAAGACCTCTTCCATGTCCGCTGCATCCAGTCTTCCGGTCTGAACAGTGAGAAATTCATTTTCTGTAAGAGATTTGCTGCCATATTCTGTGGCAACAAATCCCTTTGTCTCTATCTTATGATCTGCCAGAAACCGGCAGATCTCGTATCCTTCTGTTGTTCCCGCAAAAACAAGAACTTTATACATTCCTATATCCCCTCGGTGTTACCATCTTATTGTTGATTTCCTTTGTCTGAGAATTACCGATAAATACTGTGGTAAACATATCCACCTGTGTATCTCTCAGTTCCTTTAATGTCATTACATGAGCTTCTTCGCCTTCTCTTGCAATATTGGAAACTGTTCCGCAGATGGTATCCGGTGATTTGTATTTCATCATCAGATCACAGGCTTTCTGTAGATAATCATGACGTTTTTTACTGGACGGATTGTAAAGACATACAACAAAATCTGCCTGGGCTGCTGCCAGAAGTCTTGCCTCTATCTTTTCCCATGGTGTGAGAAGGTCACTTAAGCTGATCAGACAGAAGTCATGGATCAGAGGTGCACCCAGAACAGCAGCTCCGCCTGTTGCAGCTGTCACACCCGGAATGATCTCCAACTCTGTTTCCGGATAATTGACACCAACCTCATACATCAGACCTGCCATACCGTAAACCCCGGCATCACCGCTGCAGATCATGGAAACAGTCTTGCCTTTTTTTGCCTCTTCAAAGGCAAGGACACAGCGGTCCACTTCCTTTTTCATTGGTGTAGTCATAAATTCTTTTCCCGGAAAATATTCCTTCACCAGGTCTACATATACGGTATATCCGATGATCGCATCACTTTCATTCATGGCGCGGATCGCTTTTCCTGTCATCTGGTCATAAGCTCCCGGTCCGATTCCGATTACATATATTTTACTCAAAATGTATCCTCCATTCCCTGGCAGCCACTGCTGTGGTCACACCATTTTCTCCTGTTTTTCTCTGCAGCAGCCTGCCATTTCCACTGGCAAGAACTGCACTTCTCTCACAGACATTGTCCACACCTGTGATCTTTTTTACAAAAGGTGAGGGAGTAAATTCTCCAGGCACCTGTTTTAATTCTTCTTCTGTATAAGTCACAAAAGGAATCTGCCAGTCCTGTGACAATGACAGGATTCCCTTTTCTTCTTTCTTCAGATCGATACTTGCGATCTGCTCAAATGCTTCTTTATGAAATCCGGATCTGTCCAGCACCTTCTGCGCTGCCTCTGCGATTCCACGGGCATCCTTGTCTTTCCTGCAGCCCATACCCAGAGTCAGACATTTCGGAACTACCTGTGTGGTAGAAATAAAAGGATTACAGGAAGTATGTACAGTAACCGCAACTCCGCAATCTATATTCGTACAGTCTGTCCCTGTTCCATTAAAATCAGAGCTTTTCTGTGTTTCCTCTTCTGATCTGTCATCCATACTGCTGACAGGATTCCCATATTCGTCACACCGGACCAGCCCCTCCGGCAGTTCGCCTTCTACAGGAAACTCACTGTAAAATCCAACTTTCTTTCCTGCCAGAAGTGCAGCAGAGACTTCCTTTGCTGCTTTCATGTTAAAGATACTACAATTGTTTTTCTTCGCAAAAACATCTACTGCAAAACGGTGATGCAGGTCTGTGGCTGTTGTGACCACTGGTATTGCTTCCAGAATTTCTGCTGTTTTTAGCGCCAGTTCATTGGCACCGCCCAGATGTCCGGACAGAAGGGAAATGACAAACTTTCCACACTCATCTACGACCAGCACCGCAGGGTCTGACTTCTTTGACGCTACATAAGGCGCAATGCTGCGGACGGCAATTCCGGTGGCACCGATAAAGATCAGTGCATCTGAATCAGAAAATTTCTCTCCTGCCCATGCAGAGGTGCTGATCTGAATGGAATCCGGAAGATATTTACTTTTTTTATCCAGTTCTGCTGTCAGCCCGGCAGCTTCCAGCCCCCGGTATAATCTCTCCCCGGTCTGCTGACCGGTAAGGCTGAAGCATATAAGTGCAACCTTCACTGTTATATTCCTTCTCTTTCTCCTGTTTACAGTAATCTCATAAACGATAGCAATTCCTTAAGGTTACCAGATTCTATGAGTGATGTGTTTTTGATTTCACAGCTTCACGAAATTCTGTGGTAAACTCCGGATCATACAGCTTGGAACGGTCATAGTGTGCTGCTGCAACTGTATCTCCGATGATCATCAGAGCTGTTTTTGTAATATTATTTTCTGCAGCTGTTTTTGCCAGTGTTCCTACTGTGCAGACGAAGGTCTTCTGTTCCGGCCAGGTTGCCTTATATACAATGGCTGCTGGTGTATCTGCTGTATAACCGCCTTCAATAAGACGTCTGCTCAGCTCTTCCAGCATTCCTGTACTTAAGAATACAACCATAGTTGCCTGATGAGCCGCAAATGACTGAATGCTTTCCTTGGACGGAACCGGAGTTCTGCCTTCCATTCGTGTAATGATCACACTCTGAGAAATATCCGGCAGAGTATATTCCAGATTCAGGGCACTTGCAGCACCGCAGAATGCACTGACACCCGGACAGTAATCATAAGTGATATTTTTCTCATCCAGAATATCCATCTGTTCACGGATCGCACCGTAAATACATGGATCTCCGGTATGAAGGCGGACAGTTGTCTTTCCCTCTGCTTCCGCCTTCTCGATCACATGGATCACTTCCTCCAGTGTCATTTTTGCACTGTTGTAGATGGTGCAGATGTCCTTTGTATATTCCAGAAGCTTTGGATTTACCAGTGATCCTGCATAGATCACCACATCTGCTTCCTCCAGATACTGTTTTCCTCTTACTGTGATAAGATCCGGTGCTCCCGGACCTGCTCCTACGAAATGTACCATAATCTGTCATTCTCCTTATTATAAATTTATTCCAACTGTTCAATACTTTCACAGTTGTGAGTCAAAATCCATTCAAGCGGATATTCGCAATCCGCTTCGCTACTTGCTCATAACCGAATAACTGCTCCGCAGTTTATCAGAAGGAGCTTGCACTCCTCCTGATACAAGCAAGTCCCCACCCACTGCTTATTGCTTTTCGCAATTGAAGCAGGGGACTTACTTGATTCGGTTAAAATCGCCTTTGCGATAGGATCTTTACTGTGCCTCATCATTCTGTGCATTAATCAGCTTTATCAGCTTCTCTGCATCTGCAGTCTGCCCCAGATACCCATAAGTATTATTAAAAATCACTGCCCCCAGAAGAATCTGCTCATAGGATCTGTGATTTAAATAAAACTGGATCCTGTCCAGGATCTCTTTCATGGTCTTCTGAAGTATCTGATATTTTTCCAGAATGTCTATTGCTTCATCTGTAGTAGATGCATTCAGGATTTCCTTTGCACACTCCAACGATGCTCCTGCCCGGATCGCATTGGATGCCAGCACTTCCATCCTGGCATCTGCACTGTGGGAATGAGTATTCATGATCCCTGCTGCAACTTTTACAAACTTTCCGATATGAGCAATGAAAAGGATTCCCTTAACTCCCATATCAATTGCCATGTCAATGGTCTCACCTACATAATTGCTGCATTTGATATTTTTTTCATAAGGGAGATCCATATGCTCCCGCAGATAATCTGCCCCGTAATTTCCCGGTGTTACCAGAAGATATTCTTCTCCCTGGGAAAAATGCTGCTTCATCTCTACATTGATACTCTGTACAAGAGCAGCTTCGCTCATAGGTTCTACAATCCCGGAAGTTCCCAGAATGGAGATTCCTCCCACAATTCCCAGACGTGGATTAAAAGTTTTCTTTGCAATTTCCACACCTTCAGGAACGGAGATGGTGATTTTCAGACCACCCTCATAATCATATTTCTCAGCAATTTCTGTGGCTTCACGCAAAATCATGGCCTTTGGCACAGGATTAATAGCTGCTTCCCCAATTTTCTGGGAAAGTCCGGCTTTTGTTACCCTTCCCACACCAACACCTCCGTCGAGGATGATTCCCGGTTCTTTTGTTTTCTGCACCGTGGCATAAACCAGTATTCCGTTTGTAGTATCCGGATCATCTCCTGCATCCTTCTGAATTGCACAGGTCACCTGATTTCCTTCAATCCGGATGTCTTTCAGTTCCAGTGTAAGCAGGATTCCCTTAGGAGTCATCAAGGTGACAGCCTTCTGCATGACACCACCCAGCAGGATCTCTGCAGCACCCTTACATGCAGCTGCTGCGCAGGAGCCTGTGGTATAGCCAAACCTCATTTTTTTATTGCCACGTATCACGTAGTAATCTTCCAGTCCGTTTTTCATGACGCCTCCTTTGCTGCATTGTTGTCACATTCTGTCTGCAGATTACTCTACAGCATTGCTATACATAAAAAGGAGGGATTTCTGTGTGCAACAAAATCCCTCCTGAAAGTTCTTTTCCCGAAATATCCTCTGGTTGCCGCAGATCATATTTCCTCTCTACAATGAAAAGCAGACAGTATCTGGCTGTTACAGTAACGGACTTGCGCAGGAATTTCACCTGACTTCCTGTAATGCTTTTCCAGAATTATTTCCGAGAATCATTATATAATTTTGAGCAGTAAAAGTCAACGCATTTCATGGCTATACCACCTTATTATACTACCTTATGCTTCAGCCATTTCCTGCTGTGGAAGCGAAGAGAAAATACGATTCCCCGCACTGTCCAGTCAGTAAACATTCCAAGCCATACAGCCATTGGGCCGAAGCCTCTGAAACGGATCAGATATACACAAAGGCAAAAACGGAATGTCCACATAGTGATACAGGATGTGATCATGGAAAATTTTACATCTCCGGCTGCTCTGAGGCCATAAGCAGGAATAAACGCCAGGGTCCATACAATAGGTTTGACAACCGTTATCCAGGATATCATATGGAAACACATTCTTGCACTTTCCGGTTCCATACCACCCAGCTTTGTGACCGGAATGGTTAAGGCAAACACCAAAAGACAGCTTGCAACAACAATGATTTCTGCAAGGACACTTAATTTCTTAATATAGTAAACTGCCTCATCCTTTCTGCCCGCTCCCAGACACTGTCCTACTACAGTCATCAGACCGATTCCTACACCGATAGCTGCAATACCGTTAAGGTTCTCAAGGATATTCGTCATTGCCTGAGCTGCAATGGCTACCGTCCCCAGTGTAGATACGGAAGACTGTATTGCCAGCTTTCCAAGCTGAAACATGCTGTTCTCTATACCGGACGGGATTCCCAGAGCCAGAACTCTTCTGATCATTTTTCCATCCGGACGGATCTGTCTGTAATTTCTGACTACAATAGGCTGTCTGTCCATACGAAGCTGCCAGAGTACCACTACAGCACAGAAGACTCTGGATGCAAGAGTTGCGATGGCAGCTCCTGCCACTCCCATATTGAATCCCCAGATCAGCGCCGCATTTCCGCCGATATTAATCACATTTGAAATAACCGATACTGTCATTGGCCCTCTGGTATTTCCCTGGGACCGGAATATGGATGCTCCCGCATCATAAAGTGCTATAAACGGAAAAGACAACGCCGTATAGAAGAAATACACCTGAGAGGCAGTCATAACATCTGATTCTACTTTTCCGAATATCAGTTTTAACAGCGGCACACGAAACAGCAGGCACAGAGCAGTCACTGCTACGGATATGGCAGTAATGATAAATAATACCTGTCTTGCTGATTTATTTGCCATTTCATGATTTTTCTGACCTATGTACTGTGAACAGAGGATTGCACCGCCTGCTGCCAGCGCTGAGAACGCCTGGATCACCAATACATTGATGGAATCCACCAGAGATACTGCGGATATTGCAGCAGAGCCTACATTGCTGACCATCATGGTATCCACAGTTCCCATCAGGGAATTCAGTACCTGTTCAAAAATAACCGGTATCAACAGGGTTCGGAGCATTTTGTTTGTAAAAATATGTTGCTGTTCTTTCATTTTTTCCACCTGAATCTATTTTCTTTTTTTGATTATACGCTTAATTTTCTGTGATGCAATAGAATAAAATGTATTTTTTAACGTTTTCAGGGTTACTGTTCACCCGCCACTATTCCGCGAGGTGTTTTGGCATGAATATGCCAAAATCCCGAGACATACAAGCCAAAATTCCATTGCCGCAGGCAATCTGGAATGAGTTTTGGCTACATTACTGTAAACAGAGTGAACAGTAATTTTTCAGGAAATCTGATAATTGTTCTTGTTATGTTCTTCAAAATCTGATACAGTAAATCTGTTAAAAATAAGGCAGGGCATATCAGCCCGCAATTCTTAAATCTTATACAAATCAAGAAAGCAGACAGATCATATGCAAAGAATCCTTAAATATATTATCTCCGAAAATACAACTCCGGTCACGATTCTGGACTTTCTAAAAAAAGAGGGGTTTTCCCGCCACATATTAAGCTCAATGAAGAACACTCCCAACACCATCATTCTCAATGGTGAACGTGGTTTCGGACGATCAGTGCTTAAACCGCAGGATCATCTGATCATCACTGTTCCTGAAACCGAATCAGGAGAAAACATTATCCGTACAAAGATGGATTTGAATATCATTTATGAAGATGAGGATATCCTTGTGATAAACAAGCCTGCAGATATGCCTGTGCACCCTTCTGCGGGAAATTATGAAAATACTCTGGCAAATGGAATCGCCTGGTATTTTGCAGAAAAAGGAGAGGATTTTGTTTACCGCTGTATCAACCGGCTGGACCGGGATACCACCGGTGCTCTGATCCTTGCCAAAAATCCCCTCAGCGCAGCGATTCTGTCAGTTCAGATGAAAAAACGTCAGATTCTCAGGACTTATCTCGCACTTGTAGACGGGCTTCTTCCTGACTCCGGAACGATCAACGCTCCTATCGCACGAATGGAAGGCTCCGTGATCACCAGAGAAGTAAATTTCGGAACCGGGGAGTCTGCAATAACTCATTATGAACGGCTGGCGGCAGGAAAAGAATATTCTCTGGCCGAACTTCATCTGGAAACAGGGCGCACACACCAGATACGTGTGCATATGAAATATATCGGGCATCCTCTGCCCGGAGATTATTTATATAATCCTGATTACCGTCGGATAAACCGTCAGCCCCTTCATTCTTATCAGTTGGAGTTTACTCATCCTATAACCGGAAAGGTCATGCTTTTTACTGCTCCGCTTCCTATTGATTTTATTTCTGCCTTTTATAGCAATTCTCTAAAATAATGCATTTATAGCAATCCCATAAATTACTGCAAACAAAACAGTTCATCAGTTTTATGTCTGATGAACTGTTTTGATATGAATGCATATACATTCTTACTTATTTTTCTCATAAATGATCAGAAGACCTCTCAGAAGAAGTTCCTCGTCCAGAATGATTTCTCTCTTACAATGAGGAACGATTTTCTTTGCCAGACCACCGGTTGCCACTACAGTTGCCTTCTCCCCCAGTTCCTCTTCGATCCTGTCAATAATTCCATCCAGAGCTGCTGCATTGCTGTAAAGAACCCCGCTCTTCATACATTCGATCGTGTTTTTCCCGATCACATGTCTTGGCGCATCAATACTGATTCCGCTGAGCTGGGAAGCCCTCGCAGTAAGTGCATCCAGGGAAACCCCTACACCCGGAAGAATCATTCCGCCTACATACTGCTTCTTACTGTTGACAACAGACGCTGTGGTTGCAGTTCCCATATCGATAAGGATCAACGGCACCGGATAACCGGCAATTCCTGCCACTGCATCAGCAACCTGATCTGCGCCAAGCTGTCCCGGATTATCCATCATAATGTTCAGTCCTGTCTTTACACCGGGTCCGAGAACAATTGCATTTTTCTTAAGAATTTTCTCTGCGGCAAGTTTCACAATATTTGTGATCTGCGGCACTACAGAAGAAATAATACAGCCCTCAATCTCTGTTTTTTTTATATGATAGATATCAAGAACATTCTTTAAATCCACCGCATATTCCAGTTCCGTCTTTGTACGGTTGGTAGAAAGGCGTTCTATAAAATATGTTTTCAGGTCATCAATACATCCAACTACAATGTTGGTGTTTCCAACGTCAATTGCTAAAATCATAATTATTTATCTCCAATTTCTTAATCGTCCTGTTCCTTTAACAGACAGAATCCTGCATCATCATCGAAAGGATTTTATCCAGGATTCTAAAAGCGGCGTCTTCTTTGCTCATAAGCGGAAGAGAGATTTCTTCATCCTGTGTGATCAGTGTCAGCACATTGGTATCTCCCTGAAATCCGGCACCCTCCACTTTCACATTGTTGGCAGCCACCATATCCAGATTTTTCTTTGCCAGCTTGGCTCTGGAATTGTCGATCACATTCTGTGTCTCCATGGAAAATCCGCAGAGAAACTGTCCGGCCCGTTTGTGTTCTCCCAGAAACTTCAGGATATCATCTGTTCTTTCCAGTTCTATGGACATCTGTCCGTCACTTTTCTTAACTTTTTCTTCACTGATCCTGGAAGGGCGGTAATCTGCCACAGCAGCAGCTTTAACAATAATGTCCTGTTCGTTGCTGACAGAAGTTACAGCTTCATACATATCCCTTGCAGTCACAACAGGCACCAGATTTACAAACATGGGAGGTTCAATTGAAGTACGTCCGCTGACCAGCGTGACATCTGCACCGCGGAGCATGGCAGCTTTCGCAATAGCATAGCCCATTTTTCCTGAAGAATGATTGGTAAGATAACGAACAGGATCAACAGATTCCTGTGTAGGACCTGCAGTTACAAGGATTTTCTTTCCTTTCAGATCTTTCTCACAGGCAGCTTCGCGCTCAATATAGGCAAGTAATGTCTCAGGTTCCGGCATTTTTCCCGCTCCTGTGTCACCACATGCCAGATATCCGCACGCCGGAGCGATCACTTCATATCCGTAATGCTCCAGAATCTTTAAATTATCCTGTACTACAGGATTCTCAAACATATTGGTATTCATGGCCGGGGAAATGAATTTTTTACATTTGCATGCCATGATCGTGGTAGTAAGCATGTCATCTGCGATCCCATGTGCCAGTTTACCGATCACATTGGCACTTGCCGGTGCGATCATCACCGCATCTGCTTTCTTTGCAATCGATACGTGTTCTACCTGAAACTGAAAATTCCGGTCAAAGGTATCCACCAGACATTTATTTCCTGTGAGAGTTTCAAAAGTGATCGGATTGATAAAATTCGTAGCGTTCTCTGTCATCAGCACATGAACATCTGCATGACGTTTCTTCAGCGCGCTTGCCAGATATGCAATCTTATACGCCGCAATGCTGCCTGTCACTCCCAGTAATACTGTTTTTCCTTCCAGTGTCATTTTCCTTTACCTCTTTCTCCGAACCATATTATTTCTGGCTGTTTCTACGTCTTTATACTTACATGTCAAAATCTATCATAATTCATCTTTGATAACAGGATTCTGACTTTTACAATTCTATTTATTATAGACTAATTATTATCAAAAATGCAATAAGTGATTTGTTTTATTTGCGAAACAATCTGGATGGAATTTTGGCTCGTATGTCTCGGGATTTTGGCATATTCATGCCAAAACACCTCGCGGAATAGTGGTGTGTGAACAGTAACGGTGAACCTCAGCAAGATTACACTTAACCGTTGTTTATAAAGATTTCCTGCATTATAATAATAATCAGTCAGATATCCATAATTTGTGCTGGACTCTACCTGACTTAACTGACAGACCGGATTATTATAATATACTGATATCAACATATAAATCCGGTGTATGACTTTGTGGAGGAATATAGGAATATATGAAGAATTATCAGATCACGCAATGGTGCGCAGCTTTTATCAGACAGCAGGTACAGGAAGGAGACTTCTGTATTGATGCTACAATGGGAAACGGAAATGATACGCTTCTGCTTTCGCAGCTATGCGGAGAATCAGGAAAGGTTCTTGCCTTTGATATTCAGGAGCAGGCACTGACTGCAACCCAAAAGAGACTGAACGCCGGACATGTTCCGGAAAATTACAGACTGCTTCTGGAATCTCACGCAAATATGGCAGAATATGCCACACCAGACAGTGTAAGCTGCATTGTATTTAATTTTGGTTATCTTCCCGGTGGAGATCATTCACTTGCAACCAGAGGTGAAACCAGCATTCAGGCATTGACCCAGGCTTTAACCCTTCTGAAAAAAGGCGGAATGATTTCTCTTTGCATCTACAGTGGCGGCGATTCCGGATTTGAAGAGCGGGATCAGATCCTTGACTGGCTGAAAAACCTTGATCCCCATCAATATCTGGTAATCAAAAGCGAATATTATAATCGCCCCAACAACCCACCGATACCAGTGCTGATAATTAAAAATTAACTGTATCTGTTCCAAAAAGCAGCAGAAAAGATTTTTCATATCTCTCCTGCTGCTTCTTGTTATGCCTTTTCTTCAATTTTAGTTTGCTCTCCGGGCACTTATACTTCGATTTCTGTTTTACTTAATCTGTAATGGTAATCTTCTCAATAACCGGCTGCTGATCTGACGGGATTGTTCCATTGTCGTCTGTCGGTTTTGCATCCTCGCAGATCTTATCAACAATATCCATGCCTTCTGTCACATGGCCAAATCCTGCATAATCTCCGTCCAGGAATGTACTGTCTGCCTGAACAATAAAGAACTGCGAGCTTGCGCTGTCCGGATCACTGGCTCTTGCCATGGAAATAGTCCCTCTTGTGTGGGAAATATCATTGTCTACTCCATTGTTGCTGAACTCACCCTTAATATTCTCTTTTGATCCACCTGTTCCGTCTCCGTTGGGATCACCACCCTGGATCATGAATCCATCCATGATACGGTGGAATGTCAGTCCGTCATAAAAACCTTCCTGTGCGAGTTTCACGAAATTTGTCACTGTGATCGGTGCTGTATCTGCATCCAGTTCCACATCAATCGTACCGTAATCCTTTACTTCAATCTCTGCGTGATGAATTCCTGTCAATTCTTTGGAAGTATCCAGAAGCACACTGGTTGTACTGCTGTCTGAAGAATCTTTATTTTCAGAATCTGTATCAGCAGAATCACTCTTTTCATCAGAACCATCAGAAAATCCGGCTTTTTCTGCCTCTTCTTCACTTGCTACATTATCACTGTCAGAAGAAGCAGCTTTTGTCTCCGTCTCTTCCTGAGAAGAAGTCTCCTCTTTCGCTGTTTCCTCTGTTTTTGTACTCTCTTCTGTTTTATCACTGCTGCCACATCCTGCCAGTAAACCTGCTGACATAGCTGTAACACAAAGTGCTGCCAGTAATTTTCTTTTCATTTTCCTTTACCTCCGAAATCATTTACAACAATCTGATTATAACCTATCTCAGAAAAAAAACAACTCTTTTCACAAAATGTTCAGATTGTGAATGTTTCCTGTGTTTACTTCTTTCTGATTGCCTGTTAAAATGTATATGGCTGTTCAGTTCTGTACCTTCCCTTTTTGCAGTGAAACCGGAACAACAGACTGATGAACAGTCAGAATATATCTGCAAAAGAAAGCGAGGAATCCAAAATGGAAAAAATAACAAGTTTTACCATTGACCATATCAAATTACAGCCTGGAATTTATGTTTCACGTAAGGATCCGGTTGGCGACAGTATGATCACTACCTTCGATATCCGTATGACTTCTCCTAACGAAGAACCTGTGATGAATACTGCTGAACTTCACACGATCGAGCATCTGGCAGCAACATTCCTGAGAAATCATAAAGAGTTCGGCTCTAAAATGATCTACTGGGGACCGATGGGATGCCGTACAGGCAATTATCTTCTTTTAAATGGAGATTATGAGTCCAAGGATATCGTTCCGCTTATGATCGAGACTTTTGAATTTATACGTGATTTTGAAGGTGAAGTTCCGGGAGCATCTGCAAAAGACTGCGGAAATTATCTGGATATGAATCTGCCTATGGCAAAATATCTGGCAGAAAAATTTCTGGATGAGGTTCTTTATGATATCAAGCCGGACAGACTTATTTATCCACAGTAACATTCTACAGTATTATAGCAATCCTCATAAACAACACACCGAAAAAGATTTCTATCGTATTTTTCAGACAAAAAAAGCAGAAGCTGACAGGTCATTATCCTCTGCAGCTTCTGCTTTTACTTATACATTTCTGTCAACATTTTTCCAAAAAAGCCTTTATTGTACCTCTCATAGAAATATATTTAAAGAGGACTGATACAAATTTTTATATCATCAGATTATTCTGCACTTTCATCATAAGACGTATCTGCTGATGTATCTGCTGCAGTCTCACCTGCGTCTGCTGATGTATCTGCTGCAGTCTCACCTGCGTCTGCTGCCGGAGCTGTTGTTGTCACAAAATCTCCGCTTGCATAACAGGTCTGTCCATTATAATCCACACGAATCCATCCATTCTCGCATACACCTGTACTGTTCAGCTGAGTTCCGGCTGCCACACTTGAAATCAGATCTGCATCTGAACTTGCATCAGAACGAAGATTTAATTCTGATGACGCATAATAGGTACCGGATTTCACTTCTACTTTTACACCACTGGCTGTCTGCTCTGCTGCCGGCGTTGGTGTTGCTTCCGGTGTTGGTGTTGCCTCTGAAGCCTCAGGAGTAGGTGTGACTTCCGGTGTTGGTGTTACTTTAACGATCATAACGCTGGAATCAATAGTAGGATCAAATCCGCATCCCTGAGCAGCAAATGCAAGTCCCAGTACAAGAACCAGCCAAAGTGATTTCTTCATAAGTAGTTTCCTCCTTTATCAAACACGCTCTGTCCCCTCGTGTTTTCTGTGTTCGCTTTATGTATTAATATACACGATTCTTACAGATAATTCAAGTATGCGTTTTGTCCTGCTTTGTCTGCTTTCTTCCATTTGCGCGGAATTGCTGCAGGGTTACTGTTCACTCCGTTCTCAGTAACGCTGTAGGTTCTGTGTTTATCTACAACAATTCATAAAGGACTTCCACCTCGCCGCCACAGATCATTCCCAGATTCGCACCGCCCTGGTTAGACAGATTATATTTTCTGATTTCACCATGCTGCGCTTCTGGTGCATATTTCAAAGCCTGAAATTCTACATTTCCGCCTCCGATGCTTCCATATGAATTCCCGTCTTTATCAATAAACATTTTACTTCCTGTCCCTCTTGGAGAAGAACCACTCTTGGATATGATCGTGATCATAATTCCATTTTCTTTTTTCCTGACAGCATCCTCCACAGCTCCATCAATATAAGAAACATCATACCTGTTCTTTTCCTGAACGATCTCCGCAGCAATACTTACAGCAATCTCTGCCGGCATATGTCCTCCGATCGGCAATCCAATCGGTGCATGGATACTGTTGAGCTGTTCTTCGCTGAAACCTTCTCCGAGTAATTTTTCTCTGGTCAGTTTTACCTTATTTTTACTGCCGATCATTCCCAGATAAGTATAAGGGCGTCTCAGGATCTGTCTGGCACAGGCACTGTCTCCGAGATGACCTCTTGTCACGATCACATAATAAGCATTTTCATAGGCCGGTATTTTGTCTGAAAGTTTATCATAGCTGCCTTTGATCAGCCGATCGGCATCCGGAAATCTCTCTGAAGTCACAAAATCTTCTCTGTCATCCATAACAGTCACATGAAATCCCAGCATTTTTCCGATTTTTGCAACAGGCTGCGAAACATGTCCGCCTCCAAAAATGATAAGCTGCGGATTTTTCACATAAATTTCCACAAAGAAATCTACATCTCCCATATGAACAACTTTTGTCTCCTGGCACTCCGCCAGATCAGCTTCATATTTTTTCCAGAAATCTGCTGTATTTTCATCGGATGATAAACAATGGTTTTCTTTTATCAGACATTTTTCGCCCTTATGATTCCCGTTTAAAACCATTGCTGTTTTTACTTTTCCTGTTTCTTCCAAAATTTGATAAATTTTTCTGTACATAACTCTCTCCTGTTTCGATATAAAATACCTTTTGACCATGACATCATTATATATTATAATTGACAGAAAAAGGGGGATTATTATGAAAAAAAACTTTTTTCTACACAGTCTGCCCTTCAGACTGCTTGTCGGCGTGGCTTTTGGAATCTGTATCGGACTTCTTCTTAATATAATAGATGAATCTGCCATTACGACTGCAGTACTGAATGTGGTTGTAACATCGAAGTATATTCTTGGTCAGCTGATCAGCTTTTCTGTTCCGCTGATCATCATTGGATTTATCGCACCATCTATTACCAGACTCGGAAACAATGCTTCCAGAATGTTAGGTGTTGCAGTCAGTATTGCTTATGCTTCCTCACTGGGAGCTGCTTTATTCTCTGCATTATCCGGATACCTGCTGATCCCACATTTGTCCTTCAGCTCCACTGCCAGTCATCTCAAAGCTTTGCCGGATGTAGTTTTTGAACTTTCCATTCCACAGATAATGCCTGTCATGAGTGCACTTGTACTGGCCATTATGCTGGGACTTGCATCTGCATGGACAAAAGCCAGTCTGATTTCTTCTTTTCTTGAAGAATTTCAGAAGATCATACTGGCTATTGTATCAAGAGTCATTATTCCGATTCTCCCATACTTCATCGGACTGACTTTCTGTTCACTGGCATACGAAGGAACAATCACCAGACAGCTTCCTGTATTCCTTCAGGTAATCGTCATTGTTCTGATTGGACATTTTATCTGGATAGCTCTTCTATATATACTTGCAGGAATTTATTCCAGAGAAAATCCTCTGAAAGTTGTGAAACATTATGGTCCCGCCTACCTCACAGCCATAGGTACCATGTCATCTGCTGCCACACTGCCAGTCGCCCTCCAATGCGCACACAGAGCAAAACCTCTCCGAAAGGATATGGTAGATTTTGGTATTCCACTGTTTGCCAATATTCATCTCTGTGGTTCTGTCCTCACAGAAGTATTCTTCTGTATGGCAATCTCCAAAATTCTCTATGGTGCAGTTCCTGCGCCGGGGGCCATGGTTCTTTTCTGTGTCCTGCTTGGAATTTTTGCCATTGGTGCTCCGGGTGTACCGGGAGGCACCGTTATGGCATCTCTCGGTATTATCACCGGTATCCTGAAATTCGGCGATTCTGCTACAGCTCTGATGCTGACTATCTTTGCCCTTCAGGACAGTTTTGGGACAGCCTGTAACGTAACAGGCGATGGTGCCCTGACTCTGATTCTTACCGGATATGCCAGATACCACAATATCAGAGAACAGAAATTGCAATAAAAGTTTAAAATACCATCATATCTGTCTTTTTTCTCAGATATGATGGCCTTCATTTTCTTACGGACGAATCACCTTATCTGCACCTGTCATACGCTCTGCAATCGTATACATATCGGTAACTTTTCCAACCATCAGTTTCTCCATCAGTCCATAATGCTTCAGGCAGGTACCGCAGGTCAGGATTTCCACGCCTTCTTCTTCCATCTTTTTCAGATCTTCCAGACTTTCAGAGTCTTCTGTTGTAAGTTTTGCACCTCCATTATAGAAAAGGATTGTATCCGGATGTGTTTCCATCTGAGAAAGGGCATAGATAAATCCTTTAATCAAAATCTTTCCCAGTTCATCATCACCATTTCCCATAACATTTGAGGAGATTACTGCTACCGTCACTTTTTTATGCGGTGCTTCGCAGACAAATTCCTCTTCTTCCAAGGTACCACCTGTCTGTTCAGTCTGTACTGCCATCTTCACCTGATACTTTTTGTCTCCCAGTTTTTCAGATACAAACGTACAACCTGTTTTATTTGCAAGTCTGCTCAGATTATTCACTGCGGTTTCATTATCGATCAGAATTTCAATCTCATCACCGACTGCCGCATTATCAATAACCTTCTTTGTCATCACTACCGGAATCGGGCACTGTTTTCCCATTGCATTTACTTCATGTTTCATTTTCTGTCACCTCTTGTTATTCTTTATATTCACTGCTTATTACCGCGTTTAATATATTTTCCTGTTTTCTCCAGAATTACTTTTCCATCCTGCACCACATGAGCTCCTCTTAAATATACGCTGTCAATATCTCCATGAAGCTTAAATCCCTCATATGGATTATTATCCGTATGATACAGATGTGTCTTTGCAGAGATAACGTTTTCCTTCTCAGGATCAAATACAACAATATCTGCATCACTTCCCTCACGTATCACGCCCTTATTGGGATACACTCCGTAAAGTTTAGCTGCATTCTCACTTAACAGACGGCACATCTGTTCCTGCGTGATCCTGCCTGTGCGTACACCGTATGTATAAAGCAGAGTTCCTCTCGTCTGTACTCCCGGCAGCCCTCCCGGAATCTTCGTGAAATCATCTTTACCAAGAGCTTTCTGCTCCATTGTAAAGCTACACTGGTCAGTTGCAACCGTCTGGATCTGATCATTCGCCAGTGCTTTCCACAGGCAGTCCTGATCTGCTTTCTTACGGATTGGAGGTGCACACACGTATTTAGCACCTTCAAAATCCGGTTTTGAATATACACTGTCATCCAGAAGCAGATACTGCGGACAGGTTTCCGCATATACCTTTTGTCCGTTCATTCTGGCACGCATCACTTCTTCAAATGCTTTCCGGTTGGTAAGATGTACTACCATTACAGGAGCATCTGCTGCATCTGCGATCACAAGAAGGCGGTGAACTGCCTCTGCCTCCATAATATCCGGACGCACCAACGGGTGATTCTCAGGTCCCAGACGTCCCTCTTTTTTGGCTTCTGCGATCAACGCATCGATTGCCCCTGCATTCTCACAATGTACCCCTGCAAAACATCCGTATTCATTTAATTTCTTAATAATCTTATAAAGGTCACCGTCATCTACGATCATTGCCGGATAAGTCATGTAAAGCTTAAAACTGGTAATCCCTTCATTGATCATATCCTGTATTTCTCTCTCAGTTTCCTCATTCCATTCCACAACAGACATATGGAAAGAATAATCACAGGAACATTTCCCATCTGCTTTCTTATGCCACTTCTCAAGGCCTTCCTTCAGCGTATGGCCACCTTTATCCTGAGACGCATAATCGATCACCAGAGTTGTTCCTCCTGCAATGGCAGCTCTTGTTCCTGTTTCAAAATCATCTGCCGTCACTGTTCCTGCCACTTCCAGGTCAAAATGTGTATGTCCGTCTATAAATCCCGGAAAAAGCAGCTTACCGTTTACATCAACTACCTGTGCATCCTCTGCTTCCAGATTCCGGCCTACTTTTACAATCTTCTCTCCATCTATAAGAACATCTTCTCTGACAGACATATCCCCCGATACTACTGTACCATTCTTCAGTAAAGTTTTCACTGTTTCTGACACCCCTTTCTTTTATATTCATGTTTAAAATATACCACGATTCCTATATCACTTCAATGATTTATGATTATAATCACAAATTTTTTAAGGTATTCACATTTATTTTTTTTAGGCTCTTTTTATTTCCTTTTTTTTATGATAGAATATAAAAAATGTGCAGTTTCCATGTGTCTGCACTGAACGTTTTGACGGATAAATTTATCCGCTTTACTACATGCTCATAATCGAATGACTGTTACTGCTCAGACTATAGAAGCCCCTGCCTGATTCGGTTATGATCCGTTTAAAAGTTATATTAATAGGAGGAAATCAAATGGGACGACTTACTGTGTTAAAACAAATCGCTGCTGATCTTGCTTCCCAGTTCGGACCTGACTGTGAAGTAGTAATCCATGATCTGAAAACTTCGGAGCCGGAACATTCCATCGTCTACATCGTAAATGGTCATGTTACAAACAGAGATATCGGAGACGGACCATCCAATGCTGTTTTTGATGCGATCCGCAATCAGGAAAAAGGAGCAACCCCCGAAGACCATACCGGTTATCTGATGAAAACAGCAGACGGCAAGATCCTGAAGTGCAGCACTTCCTACATTCATGATGACGATGGTACCCTTCATTATGTTTTCGGAATCAATTATGACATTACCAAGCTTACTATGATCGAATCTGCCCTTCATTCTCTTGTCACTCCGGAAAATAAGGAAGAGAAGCCCAAAGAGATCACTCATAATGTCAATGATCTTCTTGATCATCTGATTGAAGAATCTGTAGCTCTGGTAGGCAAACCTGTTCCTTTAATGAATAAGGAGGATAAGGTTACTGCTATTCAGTTCTTAAATGATGCAGGTGCTTTCCTTATTACCAAATCCGGAGATAAGGTTGCAAATTATTTCGGAATCTCCAAATATACATTGTACAGTTATATTGATGTAAATAAGTAAAAACAGGAAAGAATGATATAAAAACAGACCTGCATGGTACTTTTCCATCAGGTCTGTTTTTCTTCTGTTTTTCTTTTTTCATCCAACGCCGGTATATCGTTAAATATGGTCTCTCTTTCATCTCCTTCCTCGTATGTTTTTTCGATATTCCTTTATAGACTGATTATAACACAGAACAACAACATTTTTTCTCTTTCACGCGAACAGTAATTATATGGCGTGAATGGTATGGAAAAAGGTTGTCTTTAAATTTGAAATCTTTTATACTTGATATATATACAACATTTTGATGACAAATTTTATTAATCCTTATCAGACGGAGGTGCTGTTATGTCTGAACAGATTTTATCTGCTGTTCATGGTGTCACTACCATGCTCTTTGGAATTTACTGTTCTGCATTTTTTCTTGGGATCAAACCGATCAGAAAAAATATCCTGACTATGTTTCTGTTATTTTCAGGGCAGGGACTGTTATATGTAATTGATCTGGCATTATTTGGGGAAACTCTTGCAAATATGTCCTATCCTCTGATCGTACATTTCCCATTGGTTTTATTTCTCTCCGTTCATTATAAGTACCCTCTGATTTCTTCCGCTGTTTCCGTCTTTTCTGCCTATCTGTGTTGCCAGATAAGCAACTGGACCGGATTATTCGCTTTGGCAATAACAGGATTACAGTGGTGTTATTATTCTGTGCGGATCTTAACAACAACCTTAACTTTTGTCCTTCTTTATCGATATGTATTTCGATCTACAAAAACAATTTTTACAAAGAATGCACGTGAGCTTTCCATCATCGGTTTCCTGCCATTTGTATATTACGTTTTTGATTATGCTTCCACCAAGTTTTCAACTTTACTTTATTCCGGAAATAAAGCAGTTGTTGAGTTCATGGGATTTGCATTCTGCATTGCCTACCTGGTATTTCTCATCATCTACTTTCAGGAATATGAGAATAAACAGGAGATAACGCAATACAGCAATCTTCGTGAAATGCAGCTTCAATCCATGCAAAACGAAATTGAACAGGTAAAGATCAGCAGCCAGAGACTGGCGATCCTGCGGCATGATATGCGCCACCATCTGAGTATTATTCTGACCCAGCTGCAAAACGGACATCCGGATAAAGCACAGGAATACATCCATGAAATTAATTCTGCATATGACGATACGATCATCGCCGCCTATTCCGGAAATGAAATGCTGAACTCTGTGCTTTCCATTTATCATTCCCGTTTCACAGACAGAGGATTGTCTCTTATATGCAATGTTTCTACAGGAAAAGAACTTCCATGCTCCGATCTGTCCCTCTGTACAATCCTGTCCAATGCGCTGGAAAACTCCATGCATGCACTGGAGCAGCTGGAATCACCTTCAAAATGGGCCCGGCTTACTCTTTCACAGAAAAAGAATCACATTCTGTTCCAACTGGAAAATCCCGTAGAAAAAATTCCGGCATTTGTAGATGGAGTTCCGGTTTCTACCAGAAACGGGCATGGAATCGGTGTCAGGAGTATTATTTATTATGTGGAACAATTGCATGGACAATGTCATTTTTCTATCGTGGACCATTGCTTTGTCCTGCGAATTATCATCTGACACAGGATTTCCACTGCCGGATACAATACATAACATTTATTCACTCACAGAAAGGTTTTGATAAAAATTATGAATATTGCAATTTGTGATGATGAAATACTCTTTACCCGGGAATTAAGTTCACTTCTGACTCACTGGGCGGAAAAAAATGATTTTTCACTTACCCTGTATCCATATTCCAACGGTGATGATCTGTTAACAGCTCTCCGGACAATTCCGGTAGATCTGATCTTTCTCGACATCATCATGCCACTATTAAATGGCATAGATACAGCAAAAGAAATACGCAGCATGGGACTGACTGTTCCTGTGATTTTTCTGACTTCTTCCAGAGAATTTGCCCTGGATTCCTATGATGTAAAAGCTTTTCATTATCTTTTAAAGCCAGTAAATACTCTGAAACTTTTTTCTGTTATGGATGATTTTTTTAAAACTTATCATGTTCCGGCGGAAACTTTCGTCGCACATACTGCAGACGGATTCTGCTCAATTACACTCAATGATGTAGATTATCTGGAAGCTCAGAATAAACAGGTTCTGGTCTGCCTTTCAAATGGAACTACTTTAAAAATCCGCGAATTATTTGTAAAGTGTGAAGGGGTCTTTACTCCGGCAAAAGGATTCTTTAAATGTCACCGAAGCTATATTGTAAACCTATCACACATAAAACAGTTTACAAGAACTATGGTCACTACCGGCATTTCCTCTGTCCCTATTTCCAGAAATAACTATTCTGCATTCAAAGATGCCTATTTTTCATATATGTTTGATTCCAACTCCGGTTAATCCGATAATTACAGCATTTGCGGGTTACTGTCCCATTTCATGTGCCTGTTTGTAGATTTCACAGGCAGCATAATTCACACATCTGTCATGTGCACAATCCATAAATGTGAGGGTTCTTTTATCTCCTTCCATCGTATATTCGCAGCAGACAGTCTGCCCTCCATTACATGTTCTGCAAAATCCCGAAATAAACTCTTCTTCTATCTCCATTTTATCCTCCTCAATTTTCCTTATGTCTCATTATCGTTCCGAGAAACAAAAATACAGGCAACAATATATTCGTTACTGTTCACAAATATTTTTATTTATTCGTCCGTTTTTTGTTGCATTTTACAACAAACAGATTTATAATCAGTATAACATAGAAATGTGCGGAAACACTATAACAAACATAAAATAATCGTAACTGTTCAGTACCTTCACAGTTACGAGTCAAAATCCATTAAAAATCGCCTTCGGCGATGGGATTTTGACTTGTATGTCTCGGGATTTTGGCATGTTCATGCCAAAACACCTCGCGGGATAGTAGACTGCTGAATAGTTACAAATAATCAAAAAAGAGGGAAAATGTCATGAACAGAGAACTTTATGATGAGGCAATACGCTCCAATATCCTGTCACGCAAACTAATCGAACAGTTGATGGAAAGTATGAATTACAGTAGTATCTCTTTTATCAACTGGACTGTAGAGGTACTAAAGATTATTAAAACACGTCTGGAACGCGGAGATAAAATCACAGACGAAGTATCCGGAATTACTTATGATATAAAATCTTTCCGAAATTTTGTAAGCACCAATTTTTCTTCCTATATTACAAGTCAGGTCTTTGATGCTCCTGATAAGGCAGAGAAAGTATATTTTTCTCTGGAAGCCACCGAAGACGGACATGCCTACAATATGGTTATGGCAAATTCATCAAAGGACAAAACATATAAGTGGATTTCCAGTCTCAGCGAACGCTTTTCATTAGTGGAGATGATCGCTACCGGAATTGTATATCTTAAAGATAACAGGACAGATACATATCAGCCATTTATTTCCGGAAATGGTAAGTACTGCAGATATGACGTAGAAAAAGGGCAGATTATCGAATTATAAAACGTTGAGATTGATTTGCATCTTATTATATTATGCATAATCTTAAGAATTGCATAATACAGAACAAACAACCATCATTGAGTCAGTACATACAAGAAAGAATCCTGCTTGCAGGATTCTCCGCCTGCGGCGGGTCGCTTCAGCGACATAATTCCTCTCCGTCGCAGTGCGATCCTGCCCGGAGGGCTTTTTTATGTTATAGGAACATTACAGAGTAATTTCCTATAACATAAAAAATCCCCTGCCATTCAGCAGGGGATTTTAATTTAATCATATTCAGATTAGTTGTTGATAAGTTTGTCTTCGCCATTCCAGCTGTAAAGTTTACGGATTTCTTCGCCAACTTTCTCAGACTGATGCTCAGAAGCTTTCTTTCTCATAGCTTTGAAGTGAACCTGTGCACCTGCATCAGACATATCAAGTAAGAAGTCTTTTGCAAATGTACCATCCTGGATATCAGAAAGAATTTTCTTCATAGCTTTCTTTGTATCTTCTGTGATGATCTTAGGTCCTGTGATGTAATCACCATATTCAGCAGTGTTGGAGATAGAATATCTCATTCCTGCGAATCCTGACTGATAAATCAGGTCTACGATCAGCTTCATTTCATGAATACATTCAAAGTATGCATTTCTTGGATCATAACCAGCTTCAACAAGTGTTTCGAAACCAGCCTGCATAAGTGCGCAAACACCACCGCAAAGTACAGCCTGCTCACCAAAGAGGTCTGTCTCTGTCTCTACACGGAATGTAGTTTCAAGAAGACCAGCTCTTGCTCCGCCGATTCCAAGACCATATGCCAGTGCAAGATCCTGAGCTTTTCCTGTGTAATCCTGCTCTACAGCGATAAGACAAGGTGTTCCTTTTCCAGCCTGATACTCACTTCTTACTGTATGACCAGGTGCTTTAGGAGCGATCATTGTAACGTCAACATTCTTTGGTGGTTTGATGCATCCGAAATGGATATTGAAACCATGAGCAAACATTAACATGTTGCCTTCTTCAAGGTTTGGCTCGATGGATTCTTTGTAAAGTTTAGCCTGTAATTCATCATTGATAAGAATCATGATGATATCTGCCTGTTTAGCTGCTTCAGCTGCTGTATATACCTTAAAGCCCTGCTCTTCAGCTCTCTTCCAGGATTTGCTGCCTTCATAAAGACCGATAATGACATCACATCCGGAATCCTTTAAGTTCAGAGCATGTGCATGTCCCTGGCTTCCGTATCCAATAATTGCAATTTTTTTACCATCCAGTAAGCTTAAATTACAATCTTCCTGATAAAAAATCTTGTTAGCCATTTTATTTTCCTCCTGCTAATCGTAAAAAAATTTATCGTTAAGGGATGCTCCCCTAGCAAACTATAATATGTACTGTTTCTGAGATATTTTTCAATTTCCTGCGTTCCGAAAAGCCTTCCTGTCTTTCATCAGAAATAGGTTACATCCTGCGAACCTCTTGATAAACCGGTCATTCCTGTACGTGCAAGTTCGAGAATCTCGTAATCACCCATCAGCTCAAGAAATGCTTCCAATTTATTATGGTTGCCTGTCATCTCCAATATCATGGAATCCACACTTACGTCTGCAACTTTCGCATGGAAAACATCCGCTATGGAAATGAGTCCCTGTCTCTGCTCCGGTTTCGCAGCCACCTTGATCATCATTAATTCATGGCATACGCTGTTGTCCGGCTCCAGGATCTTAATATCTCTTACATCTACAAGCTTGGCAAGCTGATTCGTGATCTGCTCCAGAATCAGTTCATCCCCGCTGCACACAACGGTAATTCTGGAAAAACGCTCGTCCGCTGTTACACCTCCGGTAATGCTGTCGATGTTATAGCCTCTGCGGCTGAATAATCCAGATACTCTGGTTGTTACACCTGCAGTATTATCTACTAACAGGGATAATACTCTCTTCTGCATGTCCCACCTGCTTTCAACGTGTACATTTTCACCACGTTAATATAATAAATAGCTCGTATGGTTACCATTATATCAATAATCGTGATTTTGTCAATAAATTTTTCGCACAAAAACAAATGTCTTTCTGTGACAGCTTTTGTAAAAACATCAAATTAACTGCCTATATCAGATATTTATTTCTGAACTCTTCAATCATTTTCGGTTTCAGATAAAATACGGTCTGGAAAAACTTTTCCATAGAACCATAAGTCTTTTTCACTGTTTCAAAAACAGCAGCCAGATACTCCTCTTTTACATTATATATAATTGGAAGCTTCTCGGTCATTTTCTCATCTGCCTCCGGCCAGGTCTGTACAAGTCTCTGCATATATACCAGTTTGGGCTCCATATAACGGTTTGTGCGCAGATAGTCTTCATATATCACATCTTCCTCCACCCCCAGCAGACTGAGCAGAAAAGCAGTCCCGATCCCTGTACGGTCCTTTCCAGTTCCGCAATGCCACAAAACAGCACCTTTTTCCTGCCTGAAAAGAATATCGATAAACTTCGCATACTGTTTCAACACCAGCTGATCCATGCATAAATTCCTGTACTGTCTGATCATATATTCTTCCATATCATCCGGGAGTCCTGCAAGCATTTTCACAAACTGTTCTCTGTTGCTGATAACCTGCACATCCTCATCCACAACCGGTACATGGTAGTATTCTACTTCTGCTATAATAGTATCCGGTTTACATTTTCTCTCCTCTGCCGAACGCAGGTCGATCACCGTCTTCAGATTGTATTCTTCTCTAAGTCTGTTCTTATCGCTCTCTGAAATGTGATAAAGTTCCCCGCTTCTCAGAAGCCTCCTCGGCAGGATGTGTCTGTCATCAGCTGTAACAATCGCACCCAGATCTCTGGTATTCGGCAGACTATAAAGAGATATCCTGCCGCCCTTCGGGAAACCTGTTGCCATATCCGGGTTTAATATCTTAAGAATGCGGATACACTCATGAATCTCTTTTTCTGTCATATCGAACTTGTATCTCTTCTTACGTCTGGTAACAATTACAAGATAATTTACACTCAGCTGTCTGTCATCACCTTCATCTGCTCCCTCTTTTCGCATATATGCCCATACAATGTCTTTACATGGAAGATTGTTTATCATCATATGTCTGGTAAAAACCAGAAATCCATCTTCTATCCTTATCTTTCCATACTTCATGATCCACCACTCCACTGTCTGCAATTTTATTACTGTTCACTCTGCTCTTAGAGCGTGTCTGAAAAATCATTCCCGCAATCTGCAAGGCATACTGAACAGCAACCATTTTTTTCAGAATAACACAGAAATCGGAATTTGACAATTCCTGTCAAACGTTTATAATCATGGTGTTATTGTGATATAGCAGTCACCTTATGAACCGTACTTTTTGTACAGAAATCATTTTTTTGAAAGGATTTATGAAAATGGAGAATCTTATTTTCTGTCTTAATGCTACAATCCCGATTTTTCTCACCCTGATGCTCGGGCTCTTTTTTCGGAAGATCGGACTCTTTGATGACACCTTTGTCAGCCGTCTGAATAAGTTCGTATTTAATGCAGCTCTGCCTGCGCTTTTGTTTCTGGATATTGCAAAGTCAGATTTCTACAGTGTATGGAATACGAAATTTGTATTGTTCTGCTTCTTTGTCACACTGATCAGTATCGGAATTTCCACAGGACTTTCCTATCTGCTGAAGCCGCGAAATATCCAGGGCGAATTTATCCAGGCTTCTTACCGGAGCAGCGCTGCGATCCTTGGAATTGCAATTATCCAGAATCTTTACGGAAACGCAGGAATGGCACCGCTTATGATCATCGGAAGTGTGCCGCTTTATAATGTGATGGCAGTTATAACACTGTCACTGTTCGCTCCCGGCGGCGGTAAACTTGATACCGCAAAGCTTATCCGAACCCTGAAAGGAATCGCCACGAACCCTATTATCCTTGGTATCCTGACAGGTATGGTATGGTCGCTGCTTCATCTGCCAATGCCAACAATTCTGAATACTGCCGTAGATAATCTCGGAAAAACAGCGACTCCTCTTGGGCTGATGGCCATGGGTGGCGCACTGAAATTCGGCAAGGCATTCGCAAGGCCGAAACCACTGATCGCATGTAGCTTTCTGAAGCTTGTGGGATATGAAGCTGTATTTCTTCCACTGGCTGTGCTTCTGGGATTTTCCCATGATATGCTGGTTGCGATCATTATCATGCTTGGTTCTGCCACTACTGTAAGCTGTTATATCATGGCCAAAAACATGGATTATGACGGCGATTTTACTTCCGGTGTGGTTATGACTACCACTCTGTTAAGCTCCTTTACCATGACAATCTGGCTTTATATATGCAAAAGCCTGGGACTGATCTGAGCCCAGGCTTTTTATGTTTATATTAGCTTCAGATATTCCAGTCCGTTTCTGATTCCATAATGGAACATATCCTGTGTAATATGATCAGCCAGAGCTTTTATTTTCTCTGAACCATTTCCCATGGCAACCTTCACGGCCGCATATTCAAACATGGCGAGATCATTATTGCTGTCTCCAAACACGATCGTATCCTCCCATGGAATATCAAAGAGTCTGCACACTGCCGAGATCCCCACTGCCTTGTTAAAGCCCTTTGGGACAAGTTCAATGGTGGTTCCCGCAATCCCTGAACCACTCTCATGACGGATAATGTCATAATACTCACTCAGTTCCCTACAGGCAGCTTCTGCATCACAGCCTTTTATCATTTTGGCACTGATCTTATTAATGCGCATACAATCTTCATTTCCCCTGATGGGACGCCATTTAGATCCTAAAGATTCTGTGATCAGATCCGTATACCAGTTCACATCTGTATTATATTCATCCTTATCATAATACATGAAATCTGCACCTTCCATAACCGGGACCAGACCATATCTGCGCAGGATTTCCACTGATTTTTTTGCAACTTCCGGGGGCATCTCTTTATTAAAAAGACGTTCTCCATCCTTTTCAATGGTAGCCCCGCAGGCACTGATCATACCGGTAAACGGAAGCTCTTCCAGATACCGGGAAACAAAGGCCCTGCTCCTGCCTGTGCAAAGCCATGCGTCATGACCGTTTTCTCTTAATTTCTTCAATGCCTCCTTTGTGCTCTGGGGTACACCCTTTTCCATATCGCAGAGTGTTCCGTCTGCATCAAAAAACACTGCTTTTCTGTTCACTTTCTTATCTCCTGATTTTTATATTTACGTTTATCTGCCAGTGTACCTGCAAACTATGCAAAAAACACTGTCGCTGCCTTAACCAGGCTCTCTGTATCTTTCGCACCTGTTGTTTCATATACAGAATGCATGGCAAGCTGTGCCAGACCGATATCCACTGTTTTCACAGGAACCTGGGTATTGGAAATATTTCCCAGCGTGGATCCGCCTGCCATATCCGAACGGTTCACAAAGGTCTGGTACGGCACCTTTGCCCTGTCACAGATATCCTTGAAAATTGCAGCGGACACTCCGTCTGTACAATATTTCTGGTTTGCATTGTACTTGATCACGATTCCCTCATTCAGCACCGGACGGTTTACCGGATCTGTCTTATCCGTATAGTTTGGATGGAGAGCATGAGCATTATCTGCAGAAATCATAAAACTGTCTGCAAGTGCCATATAATATTCCTCCTGGGTACGTCCCAGTCCCATATTGATCCGCATCAGAGTATCCTTCAGGAAAGCAGAAGCAGCGCCCTGTCTTGTACTGCTTCCCACTTCTTCATTATCCAGCACACAATGTACAGAAATGCTTTCTTCACGATTTCCCTGCAGGAATCCCTCCATAGAAGAGAATGCACACTGCAGATCATCCAGTCTGGGTGCAGAAACAAATTCCTCATTTACTCCCCACAGAGTACCCGGAGTTCTGTCATAAAGAAACAGATCATGTCCCAGAATATCTTCTGTCTTTACTTCTGCGGCCTCAGCCACAGTTTCCATAAATCTGCCCTTTCCTTCCTTATCGCTGAAAAGAGGCAGCATATCCTTCTGCACATTATATTTATATCCGTCATTTACTTCCCTGTTCATATGAATGGCAAGATTAGGAATAACCAGCAGATCTCTGTCCACAGCCACCATCTTCTCTCTGATTTTTCCATCCTGACGGACGATCAGCCTTCCTGCCACTGACAGAGGTCTGTCAAACCATGGAGACAGAATCATTCCACCGTAACGCTCCACATTCAGTTTGATATAAGCATTCTCCACCTCTATCTCAGGATTCTCCTTAATCTTAAGGGAAGGGGAATCACTGTGGCTTGCCATAATATGAAACTTCCACACAGGCTTCTGCGGAATGGAAAAAGCTATGATCGCAGAATGATTTCTGGTCACATAATAATTTCCGCCTTTTTTAAGCTTCCAGTGATCCTCCTCTTTCAATTCTTCAAAGCCTTCTTTGTCAAGCCTTTTGGTCATCTCCGTCACTGCCTGAAATGCAGTAGGGCTTTTCTCTATGAATTTCAGTAACTTCTTTGCTGTTTTTCTGTACATAGTTTGATTCTCCATTTGAATGATTAATCAAGCGGATATTCGCAATCCGCTTCGCTACTTGCTCATAATCGAATAACTGCTTCGCAGTTTATCAGAAGGAGCTTGCACTCCTCCTGATACAAGCAAGTCCCCACCCACTGCTTATTACTTTTCGCAATTGAAGCAGGGGACTTACTTGATTCGGCTAAAATGCTACCTGATTTATACTGTTTCTTATTATAATCAGTCTGTCCTGGTAATAAAAACAGCAGTCATTATTTCCATAAGAAATATGTGCTGCTGTTTTTTATATCAGTCTTTAATGATCAGAGCCATAAAAACCAGATCTGTATTTCCTGTATTTGCAAGTGCATGTCCATGATTGTCCGGTGTGAATGTAATATCTCCTGCTTTTACCGGACGATAGGTACCGTTGTCATTGTATTCGCCCTGTCCCTGTAAAATATAGTAGGTTTCACTTTCTCCATGATGTTCATGATATCCCAGTGAACATCCCGGCTCCAGGGTTACCTGTGCATACAGTCCACATTTACCATTCAACTGTTCTGCATCAAGGATTTCTTTGATGATTACGTGACCATTTCCACCTGCCATGTGTTCTTCGCGTCTGATTTTCATAATTTTTTGCCCTCCTGTAGATGTTTTCTCTTTTATAGAATTTCCATTGAATATATCATAGCACTGTTTGTAAAAAATGGCAAAGTAAATATCAATGGAACATTCAACAAAATATCGTTACTGGTTACTGTTCACTTTATTTTGCAGTATTTTCAGATTTGTTCAGAAGGCTGTCCAGAAGCTGCGAAATGGTCTGATTTAACACAGGATGTCGCAGATACGGAGCAATCTGATTCATTGGTACAAGAACGAAATCGCGGTTGTGCAGATCAATATGAGGAATATGAAGATCTGGCATATCAATAATTTCCTGATCATAAAACAGGATATCCAGATCCAGTGTCCTTGGTCCCCAGTGGATGATACGTTCCCTGTTTGCCGCCTGTTCTAACTGATGCAGTCTCACAAGCAATTCTCCAGGAGTAAGAAGTGTCCGCATTTTCAGAACTCCATTTAAAAATTCATCCTGATCAGTAACTCCGTAAGGTTCTGTAATAAGATAATCGGAAATTGCCTCTATACGGCATCCTTTTGTCTCTGCCAGACCACGGATCCCATTGTCTATATACATCTTTTTATCACCCATATTAGAGCCAAAAGCAATGTAAGCAGTATGCCATTTCCGTGTAATTTCCACAGATACGGTTTTCAAAGGAAGACCAACCGGTGCCCAGGGCTTTTCAATCTTCAGAGTAATTTTTTCAAGTCCGGAAAGAGAGCAAAGAAGCATTTCTGCAAGATTCTCTGCAAGAGATTCCAGAAGTTTATAAGTATGTTTTCTGGTGAAATCAGTGATCATATGGCTGACTTCGCCATAGTTTATGGAAGCAGACAACTCATCGGTTAATCCCGCCAGACGTGTTCTGGTAAAAAGCGTGGCAGAAATAACAAATTTCTGTCCCAGAACATTTTCCTCGGGATATACACCATGGTTTGCAAAAACCTCCAGCTCTTTAATTTCTATTTTGTCTAATCTGGTCTCATCCATAACAGCAAATCCTTTCTGTATGTTATTTATATTTACCATCTGTTTTGTGCCAGTAATTTATCTGCGTCCCAGGATTGCTTCTGTCATCTGGATCACACGCTTGTTTTCTTTAACATCGTGGACACGGACAAAAGAGCATCCCTTCATTACGCCAATTACACTGGTAGCCAAAGTCCCCTCCACGCGCTGATCTACAGGAAGATCCAGTGCCAGTCCGATCATGGATTTGCGGGATGTACCAAGGAGAACCGGAAATCCCAGATTCTGAAAAAGCTCCAGGTGATTCATTGCTTCCAGATTCATTTCAAATGTTTTTCCAAAACCAATTCCCGGATCAAGCATGATTTTTTCATCTTTAATGCCAGCCTGTCTTGCAAGATTGACACATTCCTGTGTTTCGGCGAGCATATCAATGAGAAAGTTTTGATATTCTGTATTAGATTTGTTGTGCATCAGGCAACAGGCCACATCATATTTTGCGATCACAGCTGCCATTTTCGGATCATATTTTAATCCCCAGATATCGTTAACCAGGTCAGCTCCTGCCTGGATAGAGCTTTCAGCAACACTGCTCTTAAAAGTATCTACAGAAACAGGAATGTCAAAATGTTTTTTGACCGCTTCAATAACAGGAAGAACTCTCAGTGCTTCCTCGTCAGCACTGACAGGAGTATGACCGGGACGTGTAGATTCGCCTCCGATATCAATAATATCTGCACCATCAGCAATCATTGCCTCTGTATGTTTCAAAGCTTCATCCATATGATTCCATTTGCCGCCGTCAGAAAAGGAATCAGGGGTAACATTCAAAATTCCCATTATGTAAGTATGATTCTTAGTATCAAAAAAACGGTTTCCAATTTTCATGAGCAGAACCCATCCTTTCTTTTGTGCTTATGAAGAAGATCAGTATTCAATTTTCATATTTTTTTTATCATCAGACCAATAGCATTCGGAAGCAGCGGAACATAAAAAACAATTTCTGGACTGCTTATCCGCTTTATAAAGAAGTGCTGCCAGCGTACTGCAGGAATCTCCTTTTCGGTGATGTCCAATGGAAGACAGAATCAGTTCTTTTTCCTGTTCTGTAAAGTGCAGATCTGTCAGAATTTCCCGTGCGATTTCTACTCCTGCAATATCATGGGGAATGTTGTACTGATATTGCTGTGCACGTCCTATATCATGAAGAAGTGCTGCTGCATAGATAAGCTCTTTGGGCAACTCCAGATGTTCCTCCAGTGCATAAATGTACATCAACCGTGCAACATCCAGAAAATGTTCAGGGGTATGACGGCAGAAGATCCGTTCACTTTCAAGTTCCTGTATTTTTTTATAATGTTCCTGATAAACCGGGTGCCTCCAGATCCGATTGACACGATCCATATCTGAAAAATTGTTATTCATCCTTTTACCATAGAAAGGAACATTTTCTGCAGTTCCTTATCTTCTGTAAACGCACCACGGGTTACAGTAGTGATTGTTTTGCTTCCTGGTTTTTTTATTCCGCGCATGGTCATACAGGTATGTTCCGCTTCCAGCATTACCATAATTCCTTTTGGATCCAGAGTACGCTCCAAAGCATCTGCAATCTGAACAGTAAGCCGTTCCTGGATCTGTGGCCTTCTGGAATAAACCTCTACTGTACGTGCCAGTTTGCTTAAACCGGTAACTTTGCCGTTGGGGATGTATGCAAGATGAGCTTTTCCATAAAAAGGCATCAGATGATGCTCACACATGGAGTAAAAGGTGATGTCTTTTTCCAGCACGATTTCATTATTTTCTACAGGAAACTGCTTTAACAGATGCTGATCCGCTTCATGACCAAGACCTCCGTAAATTTCTTCACACATGCGGGCAATCCTGTCAGGAGTATCAATCAGACCTTCCCGTGTGATATCTTCACCGATACCTTCCAGAAGCAGACGGACTGCCTGCTCAATTTTCACTTTGTCAACCATTAAAAAATAACCTCCTTTGTATTTTTGAAATGGAGATTATCCTTTTGACCAAATTAAAAAGGATATCTCCAATTGTGATAGAATGTATGTCGAAAACATTCCCTAACACAATATGAGATATCCTCTTATATTGTTTGCAACGGGTGCGGATAATATACCGTAAGACGCACTTTTCGTTTCAGTGACAACTCCCCATTCACCGAACACTTGACGCATAAAATCCTATTTTGCATATCATTCATTTCGGTATTCAGTATACCATGTAATACGATAATAGAAAAGGGTTTTTCTGACTTTTCAGAATGATTTTTCCCAGTCTACCAATTTCATGATTGTTTTTACCGCATTCACTATTCTTGGAGCAAAGTACGCCTTTGTAAGCCTTTTCTTCGAATATGCCCATATAAAATTCTTACTGGTACTTTCTATCAATAAATCTGTAAAATATCGTTCCCAACTGATATACTCTTTACTGTCTATATATTCTTCCGGATTCTGAAGTATTGTTTCTACTTTTACTTCCGGTATTTCCTTTGTTGAAAGTAACAACCACTCAAAAGATTCTGGTGCATAGAGTACAATGTTTCCCTGTGTTTTAATGCATTCACTGATATCTTTCATCTCTGAACCAAATGCAGCTCCATCTACAATGACCAAAATTGTACCCTCTTCATTCGGTCTCTGTTCCAACTGTCTGATGATATTTGACTTCCCACCAGCAGAAAAACAGTTCACACCCTTCTGTCTGGACATTTCTTTAAAAAATTCAAATCCAGAATTGGAATCCTCTGTTATTACAAGTTTCGGATTGATATTCTTTTCCTCTGATATTTCACCGTACAAATGATAAATCTCATTATATTTCTGTTTCGCATCATGAAATTTTCCAGATTTGCGAAATCCATATATTTCACTTACACTATATGGCAATGCCGGAAGCTTTTCTCTTGTGGCCAGTACAAAGTAATTATCAGATCCCTGCACAAGCTGTGCAAACTTCTTTGAAACGAGGAAGCGATTTCCTTCATCAATAAAAATAATGCTTCCTGTTGTTTCTTCTATCTTTCTTTCCCAATCCTCACTATCAATCACTTTACAGGGGCAGTCACAGGAAAGAAATACACCGCTGTCCGCACCATATCTTCCATAATCATGTATAAGATCAATTAAAACAGTCTTACCTGATCCACTGTCACCAGTAATGATTGTAATATTCCTATGAATTACAAAATCATATTTCACTTTTCTGGATTCTACAATGATTCTATGTGAACCTTTCATAATCACTACTCCTGTTTCATTTCATTTAAATACTTATTTGCTATAGGAACAAGTTCCTTCATTGAATGGACCGTTTCTCCTCCATTTTGGACTTTTATCTCAAATTTTGTGTCTTTTCCAAAACTCATCATATGTCTGAGATTAATGGTAACATCTTTAATCCTGCCTATTTCCAATATCCATTTTGCACAGTTATCGCCACAGGTCGAGGCATTGAAAATCCGATCCGGTTCATTTAAAATCAGCAACAACGTTTTCACTCCTCCTGACAGTCTTTCAGGAGGAATCTGTCCCAACACCGGACTGTTAATGCATTCACCACTCAATACTTCTGAATCATCAATATCTTTAATCATCTTTTTCGCCAGTTCTGCATCAAGCCATTCTGGTTCATAACTGTTTTTAAAATAAACATTTGTATTATAAATACTGTTTTTCACATCTCCATAAATAATGTTCAACATTTATAAGAGCCTCCTCTCAAAATACAATTCTTCTTATAACATGGTTTCGTTCCGCCAAAGAATCCCGGTCTGATTTCTCCAACCTTGTGTCCTCTACTGCCAGAACTATAGCAATCCTCTAAAATAATGCATCTTAATCCAGCCCATCAGAGTGTGAAATCCTGCGTCAATATAGCAGAAACTTAATTTTCGCTGTACTAGTGAAACATTCTATATTCTTTGTATCTGTTTTCGCATTTACCACTCTTCACATTTAATATCACTTATCCGTTCGATTGGAATGACCGTTTGATCCGTCATAATTATGGTATGCTCGTATTCGTCTACCTTTTTTACAATACCGGAGCACATAACATAGGATCCACCGGCTTTTTTTGCATCGGGAATAAAATAAGTTATCGATACATTCTGTTCTATACCGATATTATTTCTGATTATGTTGATTTTTTCGTTCAGCTGAGCAATCACTTCCTCACTCAATTCCAATCTTTCATCAGTTAATCTTGCCGTTTCTTTTATCGCAGCATCATGTCCAGTCAAGGCTGCAAAAGGAGCAAACTGCGCTGCCCGATCCCGAAAAGGCATTTGCGGATGATTCTTAGAGACCGGATGCGGTAAATTAATGATATCGTCATAAGAATTATTTTTCATCCCTTCCAACTCCTTTACGCCTTATGTCCGCCAATCTGTTCATTTCTGTCCCGGGCGGTTGCACCTTCCTGAAGATTCATCCCCTTCAGCATAGCATTTTTTCCAAATTTCTTTTTAATACTGAGCATTGCTTCCTGCATACGTTTTTCGCGATCCAGCGCAGCCTCTTCCTCTTCCTGCTTTTTCCTTTGCGCCTCATAATCCGTAAAAAGATCCAACTGCTCATACACTTTTTCTTTCTTTACAGAATTTTCATCCACAAGCCTGTTCGCTGTGATATTAATTCTTCTGATAAGCAGGTTTCTGTCAACAATACCGTCATATAGTTCTATTACTGCATCCGTTATCATTTTTGTTGAGGAAGTCTGCCGTTTCAGATTGGTCGTTCCATGTGCGTGTTTCGGAATTCTTCTTCCATAACGGTCGATCGTAACCTCACCATGATATTTCTTTTTCCTGTCGGTATTATTCAAATTCTCAATATCATAACCAACTGTCAATACAATCTGATCCGTCACAAGCTTCTTATCCACCAAATCCAAAACCATCTGGTCCGTCATCTCTTTGACGACTAATTTTGCTTTTTCAAAGTCATAAGGACAATGAAGTACCTGTCCGGAACAAACACTGTTCGTTTCCGGTTTGTAAGCCTTGACCATTTTCATGGTACAGGGCTCATATCCCCAGGCATGATCGATCAGCAGCTCTGCATTAACGCCAAACAGTTTATATAGCAGATCTTCGTTATATAATTCATTCTCTTTTCCGATGGAACATCTGGCAATATCACCCATCGTATAGAGGCCATATTCTTCCAACTTCTTTGCATATCCCTTTCCGACTCTCCAGAAATCAGTAAGAGGTCTGTGGCTCCAGAGTTTCCTTCGGTATGACATTTCATCCAGTTCTGCAATTCGTACACCATCTTTATCTGCTTTAATGTGCTTCGCCACGATATCCATCGCAATCTTACACAGATACATATTCGTTCCAATTCCGGCAGTTGCCGTTATACCTGTCGTTTTCAGCACATCCTGTATCATGGTCATTGCAAGTTCCCTTGCTGTCATATTATAGGTATGCAGATAATCCGTTACATCCATAAATACTTCGTCGATCGAATAAGGGAAAATATCTTCCGGCGCAATATATTTCAGATAAATGCTGTAAATTCTGGTGCTGTATTCCAGATAGAGAGCCATCCGGGGAGGAGCAACAATATAATCAATCTCCAGTGCAGGATTGATATTTAATTCTGTACTGTCATCAGAAGAACCAATAAATGTTCTGTTCGGTACTTTCCACCTGCGGGCACTATTGGCTTCTTTTACTTTTTGAACAACCTCAAATAAACGAGCCCTTCCGGGTATCCCATAACACTTTAAAGCTGGAGATACCGCAAGACAAATCGTTTTTTCTGTTCTGCTTTTATCCGCAACCACAAGATTGGTCGTCAAAGGATCTCTATTTCGTTCTTTACATTCCACAGACGCATAGAATGACTTAAGATCAATTGCAATATAGGTTCTTTCCTTTTCCGTCATTCTGCACCTCCCAATTCTCCTGTGTTCCGTTTGTGATTATTTCTCCTTATCCATTGCCATATGTATCATTTTCTCGAAGGATTCTCTGAAATGCTCATCATCCTCCGATATTCGTTTTCTTGGTCCTTTTAAATGATTCTTTCCGAATGCTCTTCGTGCCTTCTTATTCAGATGCCGTTCCATAAGCATCTGGTCAATATTCTCATTGGTATACCATTTCCCAGACTGATGAATCGCATAAGCACCTTTTCCTAATACCATTGCCGCCACTCCATAATCCTGTGATACAATAATATCGCCTTTATGACAAATACTGATCAGTTTATAATCCACTGCATCTGCACCGGCTCCAACTACGATCACTTCACTGTAATCAGATGATAACACATGATTGGTATCACACAACAACGTTACCGGAAGATTATGCTCTTTTGCAACTCTTTCAACGATACTGACTACCGGACAGGCATCTGCATCAACCAAAATCTGCATATTCCCTCCTTTAATTGCACCTGAACGGAGTGCGAACCTCAATAAGATTACCACTGGGATCATACAGTCTTACAAGCTTCTGCCCACCTGCAAGTTCTGTCAGTTCGGTGGCATATCGGACGAAATACTTACCAGATTCATATTTCGCAAGCAATCCATCTATATCAAAATCCTCGAAATACAATTCCATCATGTTATTGAACGGCGTAGAAGTTTCATTCAATGTTTTCCCCCATATGTCGGCATCCTGCAAAACAAGTCCCTCCGATAAGATCACATTACCTTCATTCTTAAGAATCACTTGCAGTCCAAATAAGTCCCTATAAAATTCTATGGATTTTTCTATATCATCCACCACAATCAGTACATTCTTTAACATACCGGCCACCTCGCAATCCGCATTCGATTATATGATCTTCCCAGACAAATGATCAATTTCATGTTGACAGATCTGTGCCGTCCATCCGGACAGCTTCTGCCGCTGTTTTTTCCAGTTGAAGTCATAATATTCTACTTCAATTTCCTGATATCTGGTCGTCTTACGAACACCATCCAGAGACAGACAGCCTTCTTCCGTCTCATACATGTCATGCTTTGAAACAATCACCGGGTTAAACATAACAACATCTATAAATCCCATATTCACAATGATAATATTCTTCCTTACACCAATCATATTTGCAGCCATACCAACGCACCGTTCCCGGTTCGCCTGCAGTGTGTCCTGCAGATCCTTCCCAATCTGGATATCTGCTTTTGTGGCTAGCTTGGATGGCTGGCCTAAAAAGAAAATGTCTCTTACGATTTGCTTTACCATTTATTTTCTCCTGTATTTAATTTCTAATTCTTATTTATCCTGACCGGAAATCTTTCTCATCGGCTCAAGATTAATTTTACAGCATCAATCAAGTCCTCACTAAATCCTTTAATACCAACTCAAGTATAACATAGATATAACCCCTGTAGTGCATAAACTCGAAATATTCCTGTTCACTGGCAAATAAAATGTATTTGCCTTCTACGTATCCCATGTATCCGTTGCTTGTGTTATAACCTTTCATCTGCCAGTTCCCCCTTGATTTCTTTTTCTAATATTATCAGTTTACACCAAATGGCTGTGCAAAAATCCCGACAACCAAAAGGCTAAACTTCCTAAATCATTTTTGTATTCAACAGCTAAAGATAGAGAACAGCAAGGACAGGAAGTGGTTACCCACCTTCCGGACATTCGTCTCAAAACAGGAATCCTACTGGAATACTTGCAGATAAATAAAGAAAGCAGCTTGTCTTCCTTTGTCACAGTAAGTCCTGTGTCATAAAGCTGATAAGCTGCCATTTTGTTCTGCAGGTATTCTATTTGTTCTCGCTCAACCTTTTCTTTAGCTCAATGATATTCTCCTCAATCCGCTGTATCACAGTCTTGAAATCATCATCTGATTTCCCCGTTGGATCATCAAGTCCCCAGTTATCATCAAATGCTCTTCCAATAAAAGGACATCCCACATTACAGCCCATTGATATTGCGATATCAACATCTGGGATATCAGTAATCAGCTTACTATACTGACCATTTGCTTCCATATCAATTCCATAAATCTCTTTCATGATACGAACGGCATCCTGATTAATCTGAGGCTTTGTCTCTGTTCCGGCCGAATAGCTTTCAAATATATCTGATGCCAGATGTTTTCCCAATGCCTCTGCTATCTGACTACGGCATGAATTATGAACACAGATAAATGCGACTTTTTTCTTATTCATGAAATGGGCACCTCTCCTTAATACATTGGTTGTTCTTATCAGAATGAATACACTTTATAACAGGCTTTTCCATTTGTATATTGAAATTCTCTGCCACATAGTCAATCGCTGAGATTATGGCCATATAAGAATCTCTTTTACAACATCTTGGTCCACCAATGCTCCCGATTGCGTCAAGTGCCTTGGAAGTCATTTTATTAGCCAGACCCCAAGGTTCATTTTTAAGTGGAGTCGCTCCTGAGATTATTGATATAAACATTCCTGTGCTAATTCCAGCACCACAAGCACCCCAGAATCCACATGCGCCACCCGGAACAGCTTTTCCTCGATTCATCATTTCAAGTAGCGCTTCCGGCAAATCAATCTCACCACCTGCATTTTTATATGCAACAAGGAGCGCTGAACCAACCATAACATGATGCTCTGGTCCATGCATATGGCAGAATGGCTACGCCATCATTCTTTTTATAATTTCTACTGGATTCTTAGATGTTTCACTAAGACATATTTCTATAATTGCATCCATTCCTTTTGTATGACATTCATTACATACATAATGGCCCTGCTCGCACCTAGTTTTACTTAATTCCTTTTTATGACATAGTACGCACTCCATCATTTCATCTTTTTCAAGATATATAAGTGGTGCTTTACATATAATACATTCTTCTTTCATTTTCATTTCCTACCTTCCCAAAGCTTCAATAAATGAACTTGCCTCTCTTATTACTTTTTTATTCAGAGAATAATGATGCCATTTGCCTTCCTTACAATCATTTACAAGCCCACAGTCGACCAATATTTTCATGTGATGTGATAAAGTAGGCTGCGTGATATCGAATTTATCCAGAATCTTACATCCACATTTTTCTCCGTCTGACAGCATCTGAACAATCTCCAGCCTATTTGTATCCGATAATGCTTTACATATCAGTATCATATCTCTTGTTTCCATTTTTGCCACCTCGCATAGGCATTTGTCTATGTGTTAATTTATCATACGCATAGATACTTGTCAATGTATATTTATTGAATAAGAGTTATATAGCATTCTTTCCCCATTTTATCTCTCGCTTTTGATTTCTTTTTCTAATGTTATCAGTTTACACCAAATGGCTGTACAAAAATTCCAACAACCATTACTGTTCAGGAATTAGCAGAACTAAAAAAACCAATGGTACAGACTGATAACAGTCAAAGCCATTGGTTTTCTTTATCCAAATATGTTCTCTGGTTCTTCTACAATTTTTATTTTACTTTTTCCAACTTGTTATTTGCATCAAAGCAAACCTTGTCCCCTTCATTGATGTTACATTCATAAAGCATGGCATCCTCTGCTTTTATCCTTATTTCTTCTCCTGAAGAATTCGTAAGCGTCACTATTGCCATGACTGGCATGCCTTTCGGTCGCTCTTCACAACCAAAGTCCAGGTCTTCCTCAATTCGTTTTACTGTGTATATCATAGCTATTCCTCCGAAAATAATATTAAAAATCAGTTCTCCATGTTCCTTCGAATTTTCTCTATCAAAGTGACATCTGCCGGTAGCCAGGCAACGCTGTCCAGTTGATCCTTCGTAAGCCATTTTGCAGCTTCCGCTTCTTTTAGTTCCAGGTGACCGGCTGTGACCTCTGCCCAGAAGCAATCCATGGAAAGGTGAAAGGTGGGATAATCATACTCTATAGTGTCAATCAAATCCCCTACCTTAATTTCTGTATCCAGTTCTTCCATGATTTCTCGTTTTAATGCTTCCTGAGGTGTTTCACCTGCTTCGATTTTTCCTCCAGGAAACTCCCAGCCGCCTTTCAGCTCACCGTAACCACGAGCCGTTGCAAAAATTTTATTCTTTTCTTTCATATTGTCGCAGATAACTGCTGCAACTACTTTTATTGTCTTCATTTGTTTCGTACCTCAAATCATTTATGCTGTAATATTTGACTGTAAATACCGTAATAAATCTTCTCTCACTGGATGATGCATTTTCAGCGTTACTTTCGTGATCGGCTACATACGTCCGCGATTATCTTCTTTCCGGGCATTTCTGGCTCCCACCAATCCCATTGTCACTTTCTTATCAAAAACTTTTTCAAAAGATTTTTTAGCCTGCTTCGCAAGTGTCACACGATGAACCAGAAACAACACTCTTTTGAAACCAAGCTCACGCATAGCAAGTGCGGATGCATATATCTTTCCTGTTCCCGAATTTGTCAAGAGAGTACGCACATCTTTTTATTTCTAATCACATAGAATTACAAAGCAATGCTCTTGTTTGCCTTTGGAAGCATATCCGCAGGAATCGAATTATGCAGCTTCCATACGAAACTGACAGGTCTCTCTCCTTCATGCTTCACATAATCTGCATTTCCTAAAAAAGTATATGGTGCTGTATATGAACCAAGCCTTTTAAATTCACGAACAAATAATGATATGATATCACCTGTATTCTTGTGATTAATATATCTCTGTATTTTTGCACTCGCTTGCCTATCCTGACTTTGGCTTTGCCAATGAAAGAGCTTATCGTTAATTGCATAATCCTCATACATAGTAGATGGAGAGAAATCTTTCTCTGATTTGTTCAGATTAATAAAAAAGATATCTGTTTTTTTATCTTCAAAACGTTTTACACCTTCTCTGAATTCCGGTGATTCTGTCTCTGTAAATAATCCAAATGCAGCCATAATCTGATTTGTGTTATAACGGCAGTGTAAATCCAGAGGACAAAGATAAGAGTATTCATTTCTCCCAGCAACAAAACTGATATGCTTACGATTGTATTTCAAAATCTGCAGAACTTCATCTCTTACAAAAGTTTCCTTTAGGACTGACTCAATTCCTTCATCGATACTTTGGAAACCGCATTTAGCCGGATTCTTTTTATAAAATGTATAATAAAGCATATTTCGCATGATGCGTTCTTCTTCGTTATTTGCAACTTTATTACCGTCAATATATCTGATCCAATAATCCAGTAGTCTGGCTGAGTTCACATGGAAAAATCCGGTCATCATACTGTAAATTTTATCATCTACATCTCTGTCATCTTCAATAATGCCTGCCCACTTTTTTAAGCGGAACAAAGATCTGGCACCTGTATTCTGATAGAAATCATACAGAGACATATTATATTCCAGCAAAAAGTTTTCCAGATTAAGCGGTAATCCAGTATCTTCTTCAAAGGTTCTCACCATTTCAATCAGTGCTCTTTTGTTATTATCTGTCTGCTTCAGGTTCTCCAGAATATATTCTTTTGCATACTTTTCAAGTTCGATATAGCAACCTCTTGGCAGATTGCTGAATCCATCCTCCACCTGTTTACGAATGGATTTTCGGCCTTTCCCTACAATTGCCTCAAATTTCATTGCAAAATTATACTTTTTGTTTGCCTGTCCAATAAAATCAAGAACCGTAAGGCAATCTTTCCCTGGACTTAAACGTAACCCTCGTCCTAGTTGCTGTAAAAATACAGTCGCACTTTCTGTTGGCCTCAAGAATAAGACGGTGTCTATAGCCGGGATATCCACACCCTCATTATATAAATCCACAACGAAAATAAAGTTTATCTTTCCACTTAACAAATCTGTTTTTGCATCATTTCGAATATCGTCTGCACTTTTCGAAGATAATGCAATGGACGGGATTCCTTTATCATTAAAATATTTCGCCATGTAATTTGCGTGAGCAACACTGACACAAAATCCAAGACCTTTCACAGACGAAATATCTGTCACATATTTTTTTACACTGTTTAAAATCAAAGCGCAACGTCTTGTATCTGCCGTATATACTTTTTCCAGCTCTGACACATCATATTTACCACGCGTCCATTTGAAATTCCTATAATCTGTGTCATCTGTTACACCCAAATACTGAAAAGGACTTAACAGATTTCGATCAATCGCTTCACCCAACAGTAATTTTGATGCAATACGTCCATCAAAATACTTCAGGATATCCTTACCATCCATTCGGTCAGGAGTAGCAGTCAATCCTAATAGAATCTTCGGCTCATAGTATGCCAGTAATTCCTGATAAGAATCAGCTGCTGCATGGTGGAATTCATCCACTATGATAAAGTCATAATAATCCTTGCTTGTCCACTGAGAAAGCTTTGCAGAATTGAATGACTGGATACTGATAAACAGATGCTCAATATCCGTTGGTTTATAACCATCTACGTACAACTCACCAAAATTAAAGTCATTCAAAACTTCCTGGAATTTCTGAATGCTCTGTTCGAGAATCTCCTTTCTGTGAGCCACAAATAACAAGCGTGCTCTTGGGTTCTTCTCCTTAAAAGCTTTATAATCAAATGCCGCAATAATTGTTTTTCCAACACCTGTCGCTGCAGAAACCAGATTACGATAATGTCCGTATACTTCTCGTTCTGCAGCAAGATTATCCAAAATTTCCTGCTGATATGCATATGGTCGAATCGAAACCTGAAGACTACGTTTTGACTTTCTATCAAATGTAGCCTTCGTTAATTCTTTTTTCAGCTTTTCATGACAGTCTGGGTTTTCAGGGTCAAAGGTTTCAAAAGAGGCATCATTCCAGTAACTCTCAAAGGAAACCGAAAACTTTTTCATAATATCAAATGACTCTTTCTCAGTCACCTTCACATTCCAACTCCAATCCCCCAGTCAAAGCTGGATTTGAAAGATTTGAGGAGCCAATATATGCAGTTGAAAATCCCGTGTCTCTTTTAAACAAATAAGATTTTGCATGCATACGTGCATGATTCGTTTCATAATTAATCTTCACTTCCGTATTTGGAAGCTCTGCAAGAGCAACAATCGCTTTATAATCTGTAGCCTGTGTATAAGTCGTTGCAATCACACGTAAACGAACACCCTCTCGTTTCGTGAATGCAGTCAATTCCGCAAGAAGTGGACGTATTGCACTCCACTTAATAAATGAAACCAAAAGATCAATAGAATCAGAGGACAAAATTTCTTTCTTCAATTCCGAAAGCATACTTGGCTCATTTTTAGATCCTGTAAACAAGGCATTCTCTACAATTGACGTTTCCGGATGCACGGCTTTGATTGTATTAATGCTTCTTGCTGAATTCATTTTTTCATATAATGAGGTCAATACTTCTCCTTTTTCAAGAATGATATTATCCTCAAATTCAGGTTCATTCGTATGCTCTGCTATTTCCTGAACGATTTCATTACATAAGCGAATTTGTGCCAGTAACGATTCATTTTCTTTAGATGACGGGAAACTGTCTCTTAAGTATTGTAAAGCCTGATTTATGACATATGATATGTATATGGTAAGAATACGTCTTGCATCCTCTCCATCAAGCTTTTCTAATTCTATATCATATTTTTCACGATCAAACTGCTGCAGTTCTTTATTTATTCTCGTATTAACAATCTGTTCGTATATCCCATTTTTTAACATTAAACCCATCTCCTTGTTATGTATCATTCCTATTTACAACAATGTAAGTCAGAATATACTGTTATTATTAATTATACTACACAGACTCATAATTCGGTGGGAAAACTTTCCGGAAGCAATTCTTCGAAATACATATAATTATAAGGAAAATTCATAATGCTTTCTTCCACTCTTCTGTTCGTGGCTCTGCTGTTTTCTTGTTTCTACTTCAATCTGCTTTGCAGCAAATGCTTGTAATACACTTGTCATAAATAAGATTCTGGAATTTCAGCTTGTTCTAACAATTTTTCGCTTTGATAGACATTCTTCGTAAATCCAATATGTTAAATAAAAACGCCAGTAGAATACTCCACTGACGCCTTACAAATGCTATTGTTTTTTCTTATTATGTATTAATAACTTTACTTATGATTCCCAATAGCATTTGAATCATTCTCTCAAATGACTCCTTAAATTTTTGTATTCTACCCTATCACACTGGCACCAAATGGCATGAAAGAAAGTCTTGCCATCTTGAAAAACTGCTTTCCAAACGGAATTCCAACTATCGTAATACACCATATACAACCAACTATCAGATTTCCAAGCGCCATTTCCCAGCCAAAAAATACAATCCATATGAGATTTACCAAGAATGAAAACATACCAGTTCCATACACGATTTCTTTTCCAAACGGCCAGAATGCCAAAGTTGCAAATTTAAAGCATTGCAGGCCTATCGGAATTCCAATAATTGTAATACACCATATGCATCCTGCAAAAACCCATGCCAGTCCACCCAGCAATCCTCCAAATATAAACCAAAGGATATTACCTATAGTTCTCATGATAACACACCCCCTTAAAGTCCTCTGAAAATCTGATCAACATGATTTCTTCGATTTCCCAGCCAGCTTTACGGCAGAATCTCAAGCCAGTATCCATCTGGATCTACAATGAAATAGATTCCCATCGCTTCATTTTCGAAGCAAATACATCCCATCTCTTTGTGCTTCTTATACGCTGCCTCATAATCCTCTGCCTTGAATGCCAGGTGGAATTCACATTCACCCAGATTATATGGCTGTGGATGATCTTTAAGCCAGGTAAGTTCCAACTCAAAATCACTTACATCGTTGCTCAGATACACAATAATAAAATCATCGGTAGTTTTTCTTCTCACCTCGTGCAGATCAAGGGCCTCGTTGTAAAATTTAATAGATTGGTCCAGATCTGATACATTGTAATTTTCGTGAATCATCTTAAATTTCATAGTTCTTCTCCTTTTGTACATTTTGTGTTTCTAATACGTGACTTAGATATCAAATCTCCACCCACAATCACCATGATAAATCATTTGTTTTGTCATATCACCGTCAATGCAGATGTTTTCACCTGTGATAAAGCCTGCTTTTTCAGAGCAAAGAAACAGTACCATATTGGCAATATCCATGGGAATTCTCCCCAAAAGCCGCTTTCTATTTCTGCTGCCACAACATTGTATATTCTTTTTCACCAGTAGCACCATCGAATCCTTCGCATTGGATATCAAACCCTTCTCTTTGGTAAAAAGAGAGAGCTCTGGTATTTTTCTGATATACATTTAATCGTAATCTAACTTTTTTATTCTTGATATAATCTAATAAAAGTTTACCTATACCACATGACTGCATTTCATCAGAAACAAAAATGCCTTCAATATATTCGTTACTTAACCCTACAAATCCTTGAATTATTTTATTATCTTCATACACATAGACTTCCGCTTGTAACAACATTTCCTTGACTAATTCATAATTACTTGTCCAATATTGCTCAGGAATAAAATAATGTGCTTTCAGATTGGTTTTTAGCCATATGTCAGCAACTCTATTAAAATCTATGTTCTTCATCTTTCTGATCATAACGATTATTCTCCATCAACTCTCGATTTCAGAGCATCATTTCTAATACTGATTTTACCATACTTGTTAGGCTCAGTCCATCTTTTATCCCCAAAGATACAATCAGAAATGGCAGCCAGCTTGACTACCATTTCCCGCATATAACAATCAAAATCTTTGGCAAGGAATCAGCCGGTGGTCATCAAGCATATGCTGTGGCAATTAAATAGTAATCAAATTCCATATATATTTTTATAAAATAGAAACGACAGGTCCGAAACCCTTGATTTTCAAGGATTTTCGTCCTGTCGTTTTTCATTTCCATAGTCAGGCGGATAAAATCATCCGCTTCGCTACACAGCTCTACACCGAATAACTGCTCCGCAGGGGACTTACTTGATTCGGTTAAATTTTACGAGATTATAATCCCACTCGTCCCTATCAGGAAGCTGCTTACAGATTCTTAATTCGTTCAATTGCTTCCAGTGTATTCTCATGGGTTCCAAACGCAGTGAGACGGAAGAATCCCTCACCATGAGCACCGAATCCTGAGCCTGGAGTTCCTACGATGTTGGCTTTTTCAAGGAGATAGTCAAAGAACTCCCAGGAAGTCATCTTATCAGGTGTTTTCAGCCAGATATATGGAGCGTTTACGCCACCGGATACGGAATAGCCTGCTGATGCCAGACCTTCGTAGATGGCCTTGGCGTTGCTCATGTAGTAACCTACCTGTTCTTTCAGCTGTGCTTTTCCTTCAGGAGAGTATACAGCCTCTCCTGCACGCTGTACGATATATGGCGCACCATTAAATTTTGTGCCATGACGTCTTGCCCAGAGACTGTGGAGATCTACACCGTCACGAACCAGATCCTTTGGTACAACTGTAAAGCCGAGACGGACACCTGTGAAACCTGCATTTTTGGAGAAGCTGCGCAGTTCGATGGCGCAGGTTCTTGCTCCTTCGCACTCATAGATGCTGTGCGGTACATTTTCTTCGGAGATGTATGCTTCGTATGCTGCATCATAGATAATGACGGAACCGTTTTTATTTGCATAGTCTACCCATTCCTGAAGCTGCGGTTTGGTGATCGCACCACCGGTTGGGTTATTCGGGAAGCAAAGGTAGATAAGATCCGGTACTTCTTCCGGGAATTCCGGAAGGAAGCCGTTGGCTTCTGTACATGGCATATAGATTACGTTATCAAAGTTGCCACGTTCTTTGTTGTATTCTCCTGTACGGCCTGCCATTACGTTTGTATCTACATATACTGGGTATACAGGGTCGCACACTGCAATCTTGTTATCCAGTCCGAAGATTTCCTGGATATTTCCGGAATCGCTCTTTGCACCGTCAGAGACAAAAATTTCGTCTGCTTCAATGTCGCATCCTCTGTCTTTGTAGTCATTCTTTGCAATAGCAGATCTTAAGAATTCATAACCAAGATCCGGTGCATAACCATGAAAAGTAGCTGCATCTCCCATTTCATCTACAGATTTATGAAGTGCCTCAATGATTGCCGGAGCCAGAGGCTGAGTTACGTCACCAATTCCCAGTGAGATCACGTTTGCCTGTGGATTGGCTTCTTTATATGCTTTTACTTTTTTTGCAATTGTGGAAAACAGATAGCTTCCCGGTAATTTCAGATAGTTGTGGTTTACTGTTACCATGTTTGATTTCCTCCCTGGCATGTTTCGCAGTTTTTATATACCTGTCTACAGCAGGCTGCTGCTTTGCCTTTCCATTTCTATTTGTGTCTTTTCTGCAAATATATTTTATTCGAGTTTTATTATACTTAATTATTTAATAATGTAAAGTCTCAAAGTGTTTTCTGAGAATAATTTTTAATATTAACATTACTGTTCACTGGTAATATATTAACATTTTTTACCCCGGGCATAATGTCCGGGGTGATTTATTTTATTTGCGCTTCTCTACTTCTTTCATTAGTGTCTCGCGGACGCTTGCAGGATTTGCCTTGCCTTTCATCTCTTTCATGATCTGACCTACAAAGAAGCCCATGACTTTATCTTTACCTCCCAGAAGTTCTGAAAGTGGTCCTGGGTTAGCATCCAGGATCCTGTTGATGGTTTCTTCCAGAAGTCCTGTGTCTTCTACAATCTTCAGACCATGTTCCTCAATGTAGACTACAGGATCAATGTCTTCCTCAAAGACTTTCTCAAAGACTTTTTTGGCATTCTGAGGGCTGACTTCGGATTTTTCTACCATTACCAGAAGATCTGCAAGATGCTTCGGTGAGAAAGATACCTGTTCCGCATCCATAGCTTTATCTTTTGTCAGGCGGAGTACCTCACCCATAAACCAGTTTGCTGTCTTCTTTGCATTTCCGTAGATTGCTGCTGTTTCTTCAAAAAGACCTGCAAGATGGCGGGATTCTGTAAGGATTCCCGCATCGTATGCCGGAAGTCCGTACTCTTCCTGATAACGGGCCTGTTTCACTTCGCGAAGCTCCGGCTGTTCTGCTTTGATCTTTTCAATCCATGCATCAGAGATATGGATTGGAGGCAGGTCAGGATCTGGGAAATACCTGTAGTCTTTGGCATCCTCCTTGGAACGCATGGCGTAAGAATATTCTTTGTTGTCATCCCAACGGCGTGTCTCCTGTGTAACTGCCTTGCCTTCTTCGATCAGTTCGATCTGACGTTCTCTTTCGCCTTCGATTGCTCTGGCAATGGCTTTGAAAGAGTTCAGGTTCTTCATCTCTGTTCTGGTACCGAATTCTTCTGCTCCCACTTCACGGACAGAAAGGTTAACGTCTGCACGCATGGAGCCTTCCTGAAGCTTACAGTCTGATACACCCAGATACTGCATCATACAACGGAGTTTTTCAAGATAGGCGATTACTTCCTCAGAGCTTCTCATATCCGGCTCGGATACGATCTCGATCAACGGGACACCGCTTCGGTTATAGTCTACCAGGGAGCAGTCTTCCCATTCATCATGAATCAGTTTACCTGCATCCTCTTCCATATGCATTTCATGGATGCGGATTTTCTTTTTGCCTGCAGAGGTTTCAATCTCTACCCATCCGTCATGACAGATTGGCAGATATAACTGAGAGATCTGATAGTTCTGTGGGTTGTCCGGATAGAAATAGTTCTTACGGTCAAATTTGCAGTACTGATGGATCTGGCAGTTTGCTGCAAGACCTGCTTTCAGGGCAAACTCTACTACTTTCTTATTTAATACAGGCAGGGAACCCGGCATACCTGTGCAGACCGGGCATGTATGTGTATTGGGTGCTCCTCCGAATTCAGTGGAGCATCCGCAGAAAATTTTTGTTTTTGTTGCAAGTTCTACATGGACTTCAAGTCCTATGACTGTTTCGTACTGTTTCATTATCTGGTGCCTCCTTCTCCTGGCACGGCAAAGGAGCCGCGGCTGGTTTCATAGGCGTGTGCTGCACGCAGGATTTTCTTTTCCATGAAGCAGTCCCCGATCATCTGGATACCGATTGGGAGACCTTTGCTGTCTTTTCCGCATGGAACTGTAATTCCCGGAAGACCGCAGAGATTGACTGCTACTGTGTAGATATCTCCAAGATACATGGCAAGGGGATCTTTTAAGCTTTCACCGATCTTCGGTGCTGTAAATGGAGATGCAGGTGCAAGGAGCACATCATATTTGCCAAATGCCTGATCAAATTCTTTCTTGATCAGGGCTTTTGTGCGGAGTGCCTTCAGATAGTATGCATCATAATAACCGGAGCTTAACACGAAGGAACCAAGCATGATACGGCGTTTTACTTCCTCACCGAAACCTGCTGTTCTGGTCTTTTTGTACATGTCGTGAAGACCTTCATATTCTGCTGCACGGAAACCGTACTTCACTCCATCGAAACGTTCCAGGTTGGAACTTGCTTCTGCACTGGCGATAATATAATAAGCCGGAATCATGTATTCCATGGTTTTGATAGAGAAGAATTCTACTTCTGCTCCCAGTTCTTTCAGCGTATCAAGAACACCCATAAAAGATGCTTTTACTTCCGGATCAAGTCCCTCTGCCAGATATTCTTCAGGAACTCCGAATTTCATCCCCTTGATATCTCCTGTCAGTTCTTTGGAGAACTGAAGGTCTTCTCTTTTCATGGATGTGCTGTCTTTTGTATCATGTCCTGCAATGATCTCCAGAAGAGCTGCACAGTCAGATACGTCTTTTCCTACAGGTCCGATCTGATCCAGGGAAGATGCATAAGCTACAAGACCATAACGGGATACTGTTCCATAGGTTGGTTTAATTCCGGTTACACCACAGTAGGAACTTGGCTGACGGATAGATCCGCCTGTATCTGAACCAAGTGCCAGATAAGTTTCTCCTGCTGCTACTGCTGCACAGGAACCACCTGAAGAACCGCCCGGTACATGTTCCAGATTCCATGGGTTTCTGGTGATGCCGTAAGCGGAGGTCTCTGTTGTACTTCCCATGGCAAATTCATCCATGTTTGTTTTTCCGATAATGACCAGTCCGGCTTTTTCCAGACGATCAATGACTTCTGCATTATACTGAGGCACAAAATTCTCAAGAATCTTTGATGCACAGGTAGTTTTCTTTCCATTAATACAGATATTATCTTTGATTGCGATCGGTACGCCTGCAAGAGGACTGGTATAAGTACCATCCTCGATGCCTTTTTGTACTTCTTCTGCACGTTTGTATGCTTCTTCTTTATATGTGTCAAGATAAGCGTGTACTTCTGAATCCTGTTTCTCAATCTGTTCAAAAACAGTTTTTACTCCATCCAGGACGCTGACCTGACGCTGTTTTATTTTTTCCCCAAGCTGCAGGGCTGTTAATTTTTCCAACTCCATTGTCCTGTCTCCTATCCTATGGTTTTCGGAACCTGATACTGTCCTTCTTTTGCTTTCGGTGCATTTGCCAGCATTGCTTCTTTGTTGTCTCCGTTTGTGACAACATCCTCACGAAATACGTTTTCATCCTGGAAAATATGGGACATAGGCTCTACTTCCGATGTATCCAGTTCATCCAGCTTCTCTACATAATCAAGCATTTTCTGCATTTCAGCTTTTGCTTTTTCCTTTTCTTCTTCTGAGAGTGAAAGCTTGGCCAGGATGCAGACATTTTCCATTGTTTCATCATCTATGATCTTTGCCATGATTTTCTCCTTATATATACTGCCTGTAACATTCTATATTGCTTTTATTTCCGACTTCTTATTTACGGTTCCAGACGGTTCATATCTCGCGGGAAGAGACAGGTTTCACGAACATTCTCTTCACCGATAAGCTGCATGGTCAGACGTTCCAGACCGATTCCCAGTCCACCGTGAGGCGGCATACCATGTTTGAAGGTATCCAGATACTGTTCCATGCCTTCCTGCGTCATACCTCTGTCTTCAATTTTCTGTACCAGCATATTGTAATCATGGATACGCTGTCCGCCTGTTGTGATCTCAAGGCCTTTGAATAACAGGTCAAAGCTTAAGGTAAATCTTGCGTCTTCCGGATCATCCATTGCATAGAATGGACGTTTCTTTGACGGATAATGTGTGACAAATACGAAATCTGAGCCATATTCTTCTTTGAAATACTGTCCGATCAGTGCTTCCTCTTCCGGCTCCAGGTCAAATGGGTTTCTGATCTTACGATTGTATTTCTGAGATACCAGTTCTTTGGCTACATCGAAACGGACTGCCGGGATTTTGGACACGTCCGGAATATCAAGCTTCAGGATCTGTACTTCTTTTGCATATTCTGTTTTCAGAAGGTTCATGGCATACTGGAGGAATCCTGTTTCCATTGCCATAATTTCTTCGAAGCTGTCAATATATCCCATCTCGAAGTCCAGACTGGTGTATTCATTTAAGTGACGTTTGGTATTATGTTTCTCAGCCCGGAATACGGGGCCTGTCTCAAATACTCTGTCAAATACGCCAACCATCATCTGTTTGTAAAACTGTGGGCTCTGCGCAAGTACTGCAGGTTTGTGGAAGTAGCTGAATTTGAAAAGGTTTGCCCCACCCTCTGCTCCTCTGGCTCCGATCTTTGGAGTGTGGATTTCTGTGAATCCCTGTCCGTAGAGATAATCGCGGAATGCTTTTGTCAGTGCCTCCTGGATTTTAAATTTGGAACGCTCCTGAATATTTCTCAGGGAAATCGGTCTGTAGTTTAATTTTGCTTCCAGGGAAGTGTTCAGTTTCCATTTGTCGATTGCCATTGGAAGTGGCTCTGCCGGTGTTGATAAAATATCAATATGACGAATACGAAGCTCTCTTCCGTGGGGTGCTCTCTCCTCTTCATGCAGGATTCCTTTCACCCTGATCGTCATTGCTTCCTTCAATTCATGAATGGAAACATTTGCCATTTCATTTTCATAGACTGTCTGGAATAAACCTTCCCTTCTTCTAAGAATGATAAATGCCACATCACCCATATTACGGATGCTGTGAACAGCGCCTTCGATTACGGCTTCCTGGTTCAGGAGATTATTACCTACGAGTTCCTCCCAGGTATTGATTTCTTTTTTCCATGTTCCATCCATAAATTCCATTTCCTCATCCTCCATTTCTTCATTTCTGAAAACCTTTGTGATATCTTCACTGGTTTCAAGTTCAAAAGACTTTTCGTGCAAGCACAACGACTTTTTGGCTTAAAACCCTGGAATATCAAAAAGGCGTAATCAGAAAATCCGGAGACACTTATCCCCCTGGACTCTCTGATTACGCCTTTGTAATCATTCTTCCTGTTATTATCTATTTTATGTTTGTTTGTGTTCTTTCTATATATAATATGATGTTAGGGTCAAAATATATTTTGCCTCTAACTTGATATGAACAAAAATATATTCTGTATATTACCACATATTCTGTCAAAATAATATCGTCATTTTTTACAAAATTTTTCTTATTATTTTACGGAATTGCTACAGTACATACGATAAATCAAATCTCATCATACATCAGCATGAGCAGCATCTGTGCAGTTTCTACCATATTAGTACCGGAATCCATACTGCATTTCTGGATATGTCTGTATGCTTCCTCTTCTGTCATCTGGTTTTTTTCCATCAGAAGGCGTTTGGCATTCGAGATATAATTCTGTTCTTTTTCTGATCTGGGCTTTGGTTTCTTTTTTTCTTTTTTGATCCGGCGTTCCAGATGATAGAGCATGTCATTGACCGTATCTATCAGTGCGCTTGCTTTCATCGGCATCTGTACAGTGCTGACGGAATTCGGTGCTTCATCTATAATACGCTGAGAAGCCAGAAGCAGCATTTCAAAATACTGTGGCAGGTCATCGAGAGCGTCTTTATAATAGGCATCTGTCAGCTTATACCCGCATATCAGGACACCACTGTCAAGCTCTGAAATATTGGCCAGCGCATTAGAGACAGAGCTGCAGACAGAGGCTACTGTGAGCCCATGTCTGTTAAGTATTGTGCGGATTTTCTTTGCGTCTTCAATTTTCGGTAACGCAATCACAATGCTGCTGCTCATAACTCTGCCACTCCTATTTCTGTTACAGCCTGAGTTTCCGTCCACTGTTTATTGCTTTTTGCAACCTCTGCAGGGGACTTGTTTGATTTTGATCAAGCGGATGTTCGCAATCCGCTTCGCTACTTGCTCATAACCGAATAACTGCTTCGCAGTTTATCAGAAGAAGCTTCGCTCCTCCTGATACAAACAAGTCCCCACCCACTGCTTATTGCCTTTTACAATTTCTACAGGGGACTTGTTTGATTCGGTTAAATTCTGTATAAGTATTCCTCGATTTCCCAGGCTGAAATTTCTCTTGTATAGCGCAGCCATTCTTTTTTCTTGGCTGCTGCGTATTCTTTACAAAATTCTGTTCCAAGTACTTCTTTGATCCAGTCACTCTGTTCGAAGTAATCAATTGCTTCGTTCAAATTTCCCGGAAGATTTTCAATCTTCATTGTTTTCTGATCTGTTTCGGATAACTCTCTGCTGGAGGACTTAGTCGGATAAATCTTCTTATTGATTCCATCCAGTCCTGCTGCCAGACATACTGCAAATACCAGATACGGATTTGCTGCTGCATCCGGACTTCTCAGTTCGATCCTTGTCTCCATACCTCTGGATCCCGGAATTCTTACCAGTGAATTCTGGTTATTCTTCGTCCATGTCAGTTCTGTCGGTGCTTCATAGCCCGGAACCAGACGTTTGTAGGAATTTACGATAGGATTGGTGATCAGTGCCATCTCTTTGCTGTGAGCCAGAAGACCTCCTACGAAGTAATAAGCTTCTTCGCTTAATTCCTGTGGATTTCCCGGATTAACGAATACATTTCTTCCATCTTTAAATAAGGAGAAATGAATGTGCATTCCGGAGCCGTTTACTTCTGCCCTTGGTTTCGGCATAAATGTCGCATGAAGTCCATGGCGTTTGGCAATGGTACGGACCGTCATCTTGAATGACATGATCCGATCTGCAATCGTACGGACTTCACCGTATTTGAAATCTACTTCGTGCTGTGCAGGAGCAGTTTCATGGTGAGAAGATTCTACCTCAATCCCCATGTCTTCTAGATTTAATACAATATCACGTCTTGCGTTTTCACCCAGATCCACAGGGCTGACATCCAGATATCCGGCCTTTTCATGTGTTACAGTAGTCGGAACTCCGTTATCATCGGTATGAAAAAGGAAAAATTCACATTCCGGATCTACCAGACAGGTGTATCCCTCCTTCTTTGCCTCCCGGGCGGTTTTCTTCAGGATATATCTCGGACTTCTCTCATGAGGGATTCCGTCCGGACAATAGATATCGCATAACAGTCTGGCAACTTTTCCCTGCTGTGGTCTCCATGGGAGAATTGCAAAAGTGTCAAGATCCGGTCTTAAGTACATATCCGGTTCAGATTCTCCTGCGATTCCTGCGATAAAGGAACCATCTACAATACATCGGTTATCCAGCGCACGGGGAAGTTCCCGGGCAGTTATGGCGATGTTTTTCAGCGTTCCAAACATATCTGTGAACTGGAGACGGATAAATTCCACGTCTTCCTCCTCAGCCATCTGTAATATTTCTTCTCTGGTATAATTCCCCATTTTCATTCACTCCTTGTCAGCATAGTTTCTGCTGTTTTTGCTTTCTTAATGATTCTTCGATACAGTTTTGTCCTGTCTGGAAGTTTTATAAATTCTTTTTATAATGATATAAAAAATGACGCACTTTCTACAGTTACTTTTCTATAGAAAGAACGCCTTTGTTCATGTAGGCAATTATAGCAACATGACTATTTTTTGTCAACTGCTTATTTTTATAAATAAATCACCGGCTCTTTCCATGTTACTGTGCGCTCCGCTTTCAATAACACGCTTTGCTGCTTACTTATAATCGCTATTTTGAGAATACCGCATCATTTCTCGAAAGAAGATATACGCAGTACTGATTCATACTGATTCCCTCTCTCTGAGAATGTTCTGCCAGTAGTCTATGCAGGCTTCTTGGAATTCTCAGTTTAAACTGTCCGGAATAATCTTCAAGGCTATCCGGCTCATGGATTTCTACTCCTTCTTCTAATGCAGCTTCAAGCCATGCTTTTTTTGCATCCAGGGCATTTGAAATTGCACTTTCCACTGTTTCTCCGCAGGTAATGCAACCAGGGAGATCCGGATACGAAACTACGAATCCTCCTTCGGTTTTATCTTCTACAACTTCCATACGATAGGACATTGACATATAATCATTCAGTGTCTTCATGATTCTTCGCCTCACTTTCTACTATTTCCCTTACCATTTCTACATATACTTTCTTTATCGGCTCATGTTTTGGTATTGTAATGGGCATGCATCCAGACTTTCTAAATGTATAATGACTGCTTCCACTTCTCGGAGCATTCATTTCATATCCATAACTTTCCAATACTTTTCGCAATTCATCAAACCGAAGATCTTTTGATAAATTACATATGCGTGTTATCAGTTTATCCCATTTTGACATTCTTATATCTCCTATTTACATTATATGTGGTATCGTATATGGTGTCAATCAATTTTTCTATGCTAAATTTGAAAAGGTTTCCGTATTCTCCGAAAGAGAAATACGCAAAATATAAATTCAAAAATACTGTCTTTTGTGCTTAATCATAAAGGGAAATGGATGAGCCGAATGGTTCAAAAATTATTTTAGATATGTAGATATGCAAATTTAATGTAACAAAAGTATTATTTGCTGTGGATAATAGCAATATGTTCCGACTCAAATTATAAGCGGTTTTGCTTAGAAAATCAATAAGCTTATTGTAAAAAAAACATCTACCATACTCTCATAGATAACAATGACAAAATATAAAATGGAAGTATATATAGTAACCTTTGCAGCCGGTTCTTTGCTGTATATATTATAATACTCTGAATCGGCATCCATATCCAAAGGAGAATACTAAATAATTCAAATTTATACGCTATCCAATAACAGAGCATCGGGAGTAACAACAAGAACATTCCAATAACTGACTTGCATTGTAATTTTTCTTTTAAAGAATATCTGAGCGGAAATCCTTTTTTAACTAAACGTAATTCATTTTGCACATTATAGCTGACAACATTCTGTCCTAATATCAATATAGAAAACAATAATACATACTCAATATATTTTCCCTCTATCTGCGATAATAACATTGTGATTAAAACAATCGCAAAATACTGATACATAATCTGTTTCTTTCTTCTAATAACACTAACCACCTCATAAACCATCAAAAAACGGTAGCGGTTGCCATAATATTTCTTCATCAGTCCCTTCATTTCTCTCTGATTATTTTGGAAAAACACTTCATCCTGTGTTTGCAAGACTGTATCATATTCCCTATTCAAAAAACCATATAACATCTGATTATATTGTTGAAAGAACGGGATAATTGCTTGATAGCTAAAATAAGGATATAAAATGAAATATAATCCGTAAATGATCAATAGTACACTGGCAACAAATACACTTCTATTAAAAAAGCAAATCATTACTACTGCTAACATACATATATTCGTAATATCCCGATATTTATATTGCGTCGATAAAACCGTATGCATATTGACGATTGGGTTACAGATCATAACCACAATAAACTGTCTCAAAACTATTCCCTCCATTGGGAAAGCCCAAAATAAAATCAACGCAACACACAACGTCAGTACCGTGCTTTTTCCTATCTTCTTCACTCGCCAAATATATGTTTTTTCTATTTTCCAAATATAAGTTTCAGGAGAAATACGCATTCTTGGTATTGTTCCAAACAAATTCATAAACAAGAAGCAGAGAATACCATACGGTATAAAAACAGCAATATCCATTCCATGGGTTGTCTGAATCATAGATTGTAATATAAGAATACATGGCACAATAGCAATCAGTATAAGATAAGCACCTATATTTCGTTTAATCATTCTAACTGCAAATTTGAATCTCTGTTTCAAAAGCAACTGATACATACTTTATTCCCCTTCAGATAAAATCTTTGCGATTTTCTCTCTATCAACTTCCTCCGTATTGATTTCTCTAATTTGTCCGTTATGTAACAAAAGACACTTGTCACAAACATTTTGTAAACACTCTATATCATGGCTTGAAATAATGTAAATTCCTTTTTCTTTCTTGTGAAACTCTACCATTACATTTTCTAAAAGTTTCATTTGGACAGGATCAAGCCCTGAGAATGGTTCATCAAAAATAGTAATTTTTTCTTCTTGTATCATTGCACAAGCATTATTTAGTCGTTGCATTGTACCTTTTGAAAGTTCTGACGGAGAATAGTTCTCATACTTTTTTAATCCCAACCCATCTAAAATCCTCTCGATTTTATCAAATGCCTCTTGCTTTTTTATCTTTCTACTCGAAGCAATTAAAAGAAAATTTTCATATATTGTCAGCTCATTAAAAAACTTGGTTGATCCATTGCATAGGCAACCGGCATATCAAGATAATCAACCTTGTTCATTTTTTCTCCGTCGATAGAAATTACTCCCGTATAATTTTTATCATAATTCGAAAGTATATTCAAAAGGGTAGTCTTTCCAGCTCCATTTCTTCCAACAAGTCCATAAATACAAGTATTTTCAAATGTATAGTTTAAGTTCGAAAAAACGGCTGTTTCACCATATTTTTTAGTTAAATTTGAAATCTGAATCATAAAATTTCTTTTCCTCTCAAATCCATTTTCGTCAATCCGACTACTAACAATCCCATAAAGACTGCCGTGTTCACAAATAAAAGTACAACAACACTTTTTACCACTCCGAAAGTAAAAAGTATTGAGAAAACTTCTACTGACAATACAATAAAACACATATAATTTGTCAAATACTCTGTTATAATTTCTCCATAATAATTATTCATCTGTAATTTGGCATAGATAAAAGGTTTTAATAAATAACGGATTATAACACAAATAACCGGACAAATAAAAATCCAATTTTTATTCACCAAAGATGTTGCCACACCTTTACTCCATTGTACCGGAATTTCTGTCGGCAGCTTAGAATAAGACAATGTCCCAATAATCAAGCATAGTACGGTAATCGTTATCCAAGTAAGCATACTTCCCCATATATACAAAAAGCTAACTGAATCCAGTTTGAAAACAGTTTGATTATCTTTCCAATAATCCTGCAACTCTGTTACATATTGTTCTACCTGTAATTTTTCATAACTAATACTTTCTTCACCCAACATTTTTTCGCACATGCGTTTTGCCTTATTCAAATCAGTAATCTGACTATTTAATATTTCATTCTGCCTCTCAAGCGTTTCCTGCAATGTTACTTTTCCAGATATAATGCTTCGTATATCCTCAATAGAAATTCCTAATGTACGCAGATATGCAATCTTCTTTATATTTTCCACATCATTTTCTGAATAATCTCTATAACCATTACTTTCGTTTCTTGAAGGCTCAATGAGTTTTTCCTTTTCATAAAAACGAACATTAGAACGGGATAAACCTGTTCGTTCTTCTACGTTTTTTATTTTCATGTTATGCACTCCTTTCAAGCAACTCTATTTTATCTTAAGAATAAGCTATAAACAAGGTTTACAGTCAAGCATTTATCCAAAATCTCTTCTCTTTTAGTTATAAATCAATTCAGCATTCACAACCTCTCTTGCTCTACTCCAAATATTATTCATTTCTCCTACCCAAGCCACCTGATCAGTTGCTTTAAGTTGTTCGGTAATACCTTCACTCTCTGCCATCTGCTCTACAATCCTTTCAAAGCGTTTCTGTGCCTGTTCTTCTATACCAGCCAAATAATCATTCAACCTTCCACTTGTAAGCAGATTCAGATATACACCTCTACGATATTCTTTGTGACCGTAAAGATTCGGTCTTTCTTCTTCAATCCGTAAAGCATCTGCAAATATTCCTGCATTTCTTCACAGAGGAACTTCGGCATTTTGATCATACGATTACTTTTCTTTGTTTTCGGTGTGGTAATCACATCTTCGCCGTGTAATCGCTGATAGAACTTATTGATTCTGACCGTTTCTTTCTCAAAATTGAAGTCAGCGGCGGTCAGTGCCAACAATTCTCCCTCACGGATACCGCACCAGTAGAGCATTTCAAAAGCGTAAAAGGAAACAGGAACAAGAAAACCGAAAGCGGAACTTATTGCTGCACTGGCACAGGCTTTGGATGTTTCCCCTCATGCCCTCGATGTGCCTGACATTGACAGCTATATCGGACTGATGCACACTTTATTTACCCTTGAAGATTTGTACGGTCTAACAGTCAGTGAATCAGACGAAGATATCTGCCTGAAAGTCGATACTTCCAAAGACAAGGACGCTCACGAACTCTGGAAAATGCTGTATGCCTGGAAAGAGCAGGCTGACAAGCTATCTTCTGAAGAAATCAGCAAGGACAAATACGATGAGGGGCGTTACCACTACCCGGAATTTGATACTACGCAAACATGGGCAAAAGTTCCGTCACAGAAACTTAGCAACGCTCTGGTCGGAATATTCCAAGACCGACTCAAACCAGATAAATATGGATTTATTTGTTGCACAACCACCTATTAATCATTCTCTAACCCTAAAACCACTGGATTACAAGGATAATGGCTCTCATACAACCGTTATCAATTTGTTATCAAAAGACTTTTAAAAATGCTGCAAACCCGTATAAACGCTGGATTTACTAAGTATTTTTGTTTATTCAAACTAAACTACAATTATTGTAATACCCGAAACACCCGAAAATCACTTCAAAAAACAAAGGTGCTACTTCCTGACGTCCTTTTCCGTCAGGCAATAGCACCTTTGTCATATTTTATCTTATTTTTACAGATAGGAGTATCCCATCAGCGATTCATCTACCGCCTTCGCAGCTTCTCTGCCTTCGCGGATTGCCCATACTACCAGGGACTGACCTCTGTGCATATCTCCTGCTGTGAAGACTTTGTCTACAGAGGTCTGATACTGATCTGGCTTTGTATCTACGTTGGTTCTTCCGTTGATGGCTACCTTAAATGCGTCTGTTACATATTTCTCACTGCCAAGGAATCCGGCTGCGATGAGAACTACATCTACAGGGATGACTTCTTCAGTACCTTCTACCGGTACCATCATCATTCGTCCGGTCTTTGGATCTTTTTCGCTCTTTAATTTTGTGAGTTTTGCCTGGCAGACATTTCCGTTTTTATCTTTGATAAATTCTGTAACAGTAGTCTGGTATACTCGTGGATCATGTCCGAATACTGCGATAGCTTCTTCCTGGCCATAGTCTGTTTTGAGGACTCTGGGCCACTGCGGCCATGGGTTGGATGGTGTTCTTTCCACTGGCGGCTTCGGCATCATCTCTAACTGGATCACAGATTTGGCACCCAGACGGATAGAAGTTCCCACACAGTCATTTCCTGTATCACCACCACCGATGACCAGAACATTTTTTCCTTTGGCAAGTTCATATGGAACTTTGGCAAAATCAGAGTCCAACAGCGCTTTTGTTACCTGTCCCAGGAAATCTACTGCGAAATAAATTCCTTTTGCATCCCGTCCCGGAACTTTAATGTCTCGTGGATTGGATGCTCCGCAGGCAAGGATGACGCGGTCGAACTGTTTCAGAAGTTCTTCTGCTTTGATGTCCTTTCCTACGTTTACATTTGTAACGAATTTCACTCCCTCTTCTTCCATAAGATGGATTCTTCTGTCAACAACAGCTTTGTCCAGCTTCATGTTAGGGATACCGTAGCGGAGAAGTCCGCCTACACGGTCTTTTCTTTCAAATACAGTTACACTGTGACCTCGTCTGTTCAACTGCTGGGCTGCTGCCAGTCCGGAGGGACCGCTTCCGATGACTGCGATGGATTTACCTGTACGCACTTCCGGGATCTGCGGAGTTACCCATCCGTTCTCGTAGGCTGTCTCGATGATCGCACGTTCATTTTCTTTTGTGGAGACCGGTTCTCCGTTTAAATTACAGGTGCAGGCTGCTTCACAGAGTGCAGGGCAGACACGTGAAGTAAATTCCGGGAAGCTATGTGTCTTGCTCAGTCTTAAGAATGCCTGTTTCCAGTTGCCTGTATAAACCAGATCATTTGTCTCAGGTACAAGGTTGTGCAGAGGGCAGCCGGATGCCATACCGCCGATCATCATACCTGACTGGCAGAACGGGACACCGCATGCCATGCAGCGTGCGCCCTGAAGTTTCTGTTTTTCTTTATTTAAAGGTGTCCTGAATTCTTTGAAATTTGCAATGCGGACCTTTGGCGGCAGAACCTTTGCCGTCTCTCTTTTATACTCTAAAAATCCCGTAGGTTTTCCCATGATTTCCTCCTTTTCGCCGCACCAACCGCGGCAATACTGGTATGGCCCACGCCACCTTTTTATTTATTCTAAAAGATGACGGGGCAACATTGATAAGTTCACACGATATATTCAATTATTATCAATGTTTAGCGCCAATACTTTCATAGAACGCTTCCATCTGTGCCTGCTGACTGTTGAGTCCTTTTTCTTCCAGTTTCGCACTTAAAGTGATCATCTTCTTGTACTCATTCGGAATGAGTTTCTTAAAGTGCGGCAGATAATAATCAAAGTCAGCCAGAACTTTCGCACCAAGTTTGGAGCCTGTTGCTTCTACATGAGCTTCAATCAGATCGCGAAGTTCTTTTTTGTCATATTTGTTTTCCACTTTTTCGATGGAAATCATGGCTTTGTTCAGGTTCTTGTAAAGAACATTATCCACATCCAGTACATATGCGATACCGCCGCTCATACCTGCTGCAAAGTTCTTGCCAGTCTTACCAAGTACGACTACGCGGCCACCTGTCATATATTCACAGCCGTGTTCTCCTACGCCTTCTACAACTGCAGATGCACCGGAGTTACGGACTGCGAAACGCTCACCTGCAACACCATTGATAAATGCGGTACCGCTGGTTGCACCGTAGAGGGCAACGTTACCTACGATAATGTTCTCTTCTGCTTTGTATGCAGCTTTCTCCGGAACTTTCAGAATCAGTTTACCACCGGAAAGACCTTTTCCGAAGTAGTCGTTGCTGTCGCCGGTCAGTTCCAGTGTCAGACCTTTCGGAATAAATGCACCGAAACTCTGTCCGCCGGCACCGTTGCAGTGTACAGTGATAGTGTCATCTGCAAGTCCGTCTTTGTTCTTTCTTGTGATCTCTGCACCAAGGATGGTTCCGAATGTACGGTCAATGTTTGTCAGGTTTACAGAAAGCTCTGTTTTCTGACCTTTATTGATGGCATTTACGCATTTCTTAACCAGAACCTTTTCATCCATGGTCTTTTCCAGTTCGAAGTTATATACGGCTTTCGGGTCAAAAGTAACTTTCTGGTCTTTGCCTGCGAACGGATTGTTCAGGATTGCACTTAAATCTACTTTACCCTGATGTGGTTCTGGTACATTGTCTGTCTGAACCAGAAGATCTGTACGTCCAACCATTTCGCTGACTGTACGGAATCCCAGTTTAGACATATACTCTCTTAATTCCTGTGCGATAAAGCGCATGAAATTCTCTACATATTCCGGTTTACCTTTGAATCTCTTACGAAGTTCAGGGTTCTGTGTTGCCACACCAACCGGGCAGGTATCCAGGTTACATACACGCATCATAACGCATCCCATGGTTACAAGCGGAGCTGTTGCAAAACCAAATTCCTCGGCACCCATTAATGCTGCGATCGCAACGTCACGACCACTCATAAGCTTACCGTCTGTCTCAATGCGGACACGGTTTCTCAGACCATTCTTGAGCAGTGTCTGATGTGTTTCTGCAAGTCCAAGTTCCCATGGAAGTCCTGCATTGTGGATAGAACTTCTCGGAGCTGCACCTGTACCTCCGTCATAACCAGAGATCAGGATCGTCTGTGCACCGGCTTTTGCAACACCTGCTGCAACTGTACCGACACCTGCTTCAGATACCAGTTTGACAGAAATATCTGCATATTTATTTGCATTCTTAAGGTCATAGATTAACTGTGCCAGGTCCTCGATAGAATAGATATCGTGGTGCGGTGGCGGGGAAATCAGGCTGACACCAGGTGTGGAATGACGGGTTTTGGCAATCCACGGATATACTTTCTTTGCAGGAAGATGTCCACCTTCACCAGGTTTTGCACCCTGTGCCATCTTGATCTGGATTTCTCTTGCAGATACAAGATAACGGCTGGTTACACCGAAACGTCCACTGGCAACCTGTTTGATCGCGGAGCATCTGTCATCGCTGCTTCCTGCGGAATCCAGTCTTTCGTCACTTTCACCGCCCTCACCTGTATTGGATTTTCCATGAAGGTGGTTCATGGCGATCGCCAGTGTCTCATGTGCTTCCTGTGAAATAGAACCATAGGACATGGCACCTGTCTTAAATCGTTTTACAATATCATCTACGCTCTCCACTTCTTCAAGTGGAACCGGAGTCTCAGCAAACTTAAAGTCCAGAAGTCCTCTTAAGTTTCCGTGGTTTTCTTTATCCACCAGATCTGTGTACTGTTTGAACAGATCGTAGCTTCCAGTCCATGTGGACTGCTGCAGAAGATGAATAGTCTGAGGATTGTAACGATGTTCCTCTCCCTGGCTTCTCATCTTGTGTGCGCCTACGCTGTCCAGAGTCAGGTCTGTAGGAAGTCCTAACGGGTCAAATGCTTCTGAGTGAAGCTTCTCTACATTCTCTTCGATGTCTTCCAGTGTGATTCCGCCTACACGACTGACTGTACCAGTAAAGTATTTCTCGATCACATCTGAGGAAATACCGATTGCCTCGAAGATCTGAGATCCCTGATAAGACTGGATGGTGGAAATACCCATCTTGGAAGCAATCTTTACAATACCGCTGATGACTGCATGATTGTAGTCATCTACTGCTGCATAATAGTCTTTCTCCAGCATATGACTGTCGATCAGTTCATGAATGGTCTCAAGGGCAAGGTACGGGTTGATGGCACTTGCACCGTAACCAAGTAAGGTTGCAAAGTGATGTACTTCTCTTGGCTCACCGGATTCCAGGATAATTGCAAGGGAGGTACTCTTTTTCGTCTTTACCAGGTGCTGATGAACTGCGGATACTGCCAGAAGTGACGGAATCGGCATATGGTTTTCATCTACTCCTCTGTCTGAAAGAACAAGGATGTTTGCACCCTCGCGGAATGCTTTATCTACTTCTACGAAAAGACGATCAATAGCTCTCTCAAGCTTGGTGCTCTTATAATATAAGGTAGAAACAACTGCTGTCTTGAAGCCCTCATGTTTGAAGCTCTTGATTTTCATCATATCTGTATTTGTCAGGATCGGGTTATTAATCTTTAATACCTGACAGTTTTCCGGTTTCTGCTCCAGCAGGTTTCCGTCTTTACCTACATAAACACTTGTGCTGGTAACGATTTCCTCACGGATTGCATCAATCGGAGGGTTGGTAACCTGTGCAAAGAGCTGTTTAAAGTAGTCAAATAATGGTCTGTTCTGTTTGGAAAATACTGCAAGCGGGGTATCCACACCCATAGCTCCGATGCTCTCTGCTCCGTTTAACGCCATGTTTCTGATGGAAGTACGGTACTGCTCATAAGTATAGCCGAATGCTTTCTGCAGACGTGCTCTCTGCTCAGGTGTATATTCTTCTGGTCTTTCGTTAGGAATCTTGATGTCTTTTAACTGTACCAGATGACTATCCAGCCATTCACCGTATGGCTGCATTTTTGCATAGCCCTCTTTCAGTTCATTGTCATCAATTACTTTTCCCTTTACAGTATCTACAAGAAGCATTTTTCCAGGATGGAGACGCTCTTTTAATACGATTTTCTCTTCCGGGATTGGCAGAACACCCACCTCTGAGGAAAGGATCATATAGCCGTCAGAAGTAATATAATATCTGGATGGACGGAGACCATTTCTGTCAAGGACTGCACCCATAACATCACCATCAGAGAACAGGATAGATGCAGGTCCGTCCCATGGCTCCATCATAGTTGCATAGTACTGATAAAAGTCACGTTTTGCCTGGGAAATGGTGTCATTGTTTGCCCATGGTTCAGGGATTGTGATCATAACTGCAAGCGGAAGTTCCATACCGCTCATTACCAGAAACTCCAGTGTATTGTCAAGCATTGCAGAGTCGGAACCGTTTCTGTTTACAACAGGAAGCACTTTGTGAAGCTGTCCCTCCAGGTATGGAGATTCCATGTTCTCTTCTCTTGCAAGCATCTTATCTGCGTTGCCGCGGATGGTGTTGATCTCACCGTTATGTACCATGAAACGGTTCGGATGTGCTCTCTCCCAGCTTGGGTTTGTGTTGGTACTGAAACGGGAGTGTACCATAGCGATAGCAGATTCATAATCCGGGCTCTGGAGGTCTTCGAAGAAAGTACGAAGCTGTCCAACCAGGAACATACCTTTGTAAACGATGGTACGGCTGCTCATGGAAACTACATAAGTATTATCATTACTCTGTTCAAACTCACGTCTTGCAATGTAGAGCATACGGTCAAATGGAAGACCTTTTTCCACATCTTCCGGTTTTTTGATAAATGCCTGCATAATGCATGGCATACATTCTCTTGCCTTGTGTCCAAGCACTTCCGGAAATACCGGAACCTGACGCCACCCCAGAAGTTCCAGACCTTCTTTCTCAAGAATGATCTCAAACATCTTCTTTGCCTGTGCACGTTTAATCTCATGCTGTGGGAAGAAAAACTGTGCAATGCCGTATTCTCTCTCATCACCAATCTCAAATCCCTCTTTCTTACAGGCTTTCTTGAAAAATTTATGGGAAATCTGGAGAAGGATACCTACACCGTCACCGGTTTTGCCTTCTGCATCCTTACCTGCGCGGTGTTCCAGATGTTCTACGATCTTTAATGCATTTGCAACAGTATCGTGGGTTTTCTTGCCTTTGATATTGACAACTGCTCCGATACCACAGTTGTCATGCTCAAATTCAGGCCTGTACATACCTTGCTGTTGCTGCTGTTCTCTCACTTCTTTCATAATCTCCTCATCCTTTCTATTTCTGCTGCTGTTCTTCGCTTATTTTCTTATCGACGGCCGCCTGAATAAATCCTCTGAATAAAGGATGTGCATGATTCGGGCGGGATTTGAATTCCGGATGGGCCTGAGTTCCTACATAGAACGGGTGCCCTGCGATCTCGATCATCTCTACAATATGATTATCAGGGGAAGTTCCTACGATATTCATTCCTTTCTCCTGAAGTTCTTTACGGAATGCATTGTTTACTTCATAACGATGTCTGTGGCGCTCATGGATTTCTTTTTTGCCAAAGAGTTCATAGGATCTGGAACCTTCTGCAAGAATACATGGATAACTTCCAAGTCTTAAGGTTCCACCGATATCTTCGATATCTTCCTGATCCGGCATTAATGCAATTACCGGATGCTTTGTCTCCGGATTCAGTTCAATACTGTTTGCATCTTCGTATCCAAGTACATGACGGGCGAATTCTACAATTGCCATCTGCATTCCCAGACAGATTCCAAGATATGGAATCTTATGTACTCTTGCATACTGTGCTGCCAGGATCATTCCTTCTGTACCTCTGTTCCCGAAACCACCCGGAACCAGGATACCATCTACATTGTGAAGCTGCTGATCCAGATTCTTCTCTGTCAGTTCTTCGGAATCGATCCAGTCAAGCTCTACCTTGGCTCTGCAGGAAATTCCGCCATGTTTCAGTGCCTCTACTACACTGAGATATGCATCATGAAGCTGTGTATATTTTCCTACAATTGCGATCTTTACTGTTTTATTCGGATTTCTCAGACTTTCTACCATTTCCTCCCAGTCACTTAAATCCGGTTTTCTGTTTTCCAGACGGAGACTTGAAAGAACTACATCTGCAAGCTTCTCTCTTTCCATTGCAAGAGGAGCTTCATATAAATATTCCACATCCAGGTTCTGAAGTACATGTGATACAGGTACGTTGCAGAATAAAGCGATTTTTTCTTTAATGTCCTCTGTCAGCTCATGTTCACTTCTGCACACCAGTACATCCGGCTGAATTCCCATTCCCTGAAGTTCCTTTACGCTTGCCTGTGTAGGTTTTGTTTTCAGTTCTTCAGATGCCTTTAAATAAGGAATTAATGTTACGTGAATCAGGATTGCATTGTCATGTCCCACATTGAGCTGGAACTGACGAATTGCTTCCAGGAACGGTTGGCTTTCAATATCACCAACTGTTCCTCCCACCTCGATAATGGCAATCTTGTTTTCCTCCGGTGATTTGGCGCGGTAGAAACGACTCTTAATCTCATTTGTAATATGAGGAATTACCTGTACGGTACCCCCGCCGAAATCCCCGTGACGTTCTTTCTGAAGAACAGACCAGTAAACCTTACCGGTTGTCACATTGGAATTTTTATCAAGACTCTCATCAATGAATCTCTCATAATGTCCCAGATCCAGGTCTGTCTCTGTACCATCGTCTGTTACAAAAACTTCTCCGTGCTGAATCGGGTTCATGGTTCCGGGGTCGATATTGATATAAGGATCAAACTTCTGCATGGTTACCTGATATCCTCTCGCTTTCAGAAGACGCCCCAGAGATGCAGCTGTGATTCCCTTTCCAAGACCGGAAACAACTCCTCCTGTAACAAATACGTATTTCACTGCCATTTTGATTTCCTCCTCCATCATCCTTTGTTAATAAAAAAGCGTCAGATGCAGCTATCAGAGGGCACTTGACCCATCTGGTATTCTGCATCTGACGCCTTTGTCAGATCATCATATCTTCTATAATAATATGTTCAATTGGCTTTCTTTAAAAATATGCTATACTATAAAACATTTTTTTTCGTTTGTCAATAATGAATTTCCCGTTTTTAAGCAAAAACAAATCAAATAAGTTCCTTCTGATAAACTATGAAGCAGTTATATTTTATGGAATTACTCTGAACACAGTCATAATACAGAAAAAACGAATCTGTAGAAGTTCATCTTCCAGACCCGTCTTCTCTGCGATAATTATTCGGTTATAAAAATGTAAAATTTATGCAACTGCAAATTTCTTCAATGTACGATCAAATTCCCGGCTCTCCCCGTGGCAGTCTACTGTCAGTTCTCTGGTCAGATCCAGACTAAGTACACCAAGGATTGATTTGGCATCAATTAAAAATCTGTTGTAATAAACATCAATATCAAAATCACATCTGCTTGCAGCATTCACAAATTCCTGCACCTCTTCGGTTGCATTTAACTTGATTTTACTCTGTGACATCGTGATCACCCTTTCTGAAAACATTCTTTGTTTTTTTCTATCAGACGCCCATATTATGTTCCACATTTCAGAATTTGTCAAGTTTTTAAATTTATCCAATTTTCATAAAGCGCAGGGGTTCTATTGTGCATTTTGTTCGTTTATATATGTTTTCACAGCATTATTTTATACATTATGTATGACTTCATCCTATATTGGTTTTACCATTATGTGAGATTGATTCCATATATCATCGACAGGTTTCTGCATTTTTTATGAATTTTTGCGACTTAACACTTCACAATATCTGCAAACTCCGCATTTGTATAATCCGGAATCTCCATCGGATAATTTCCATCGAAGCATGCCTTACATAAGGGCAGGCCGCCCGCCATTCCTTCCAGATAATCTGTCTGCATGTAGCCAAGAGAATCTGCTCCGATCATTTTACAGATTTCCTCCGTGCTGTGGCTGGCTGCAATGAGCTGATCATTTGACGGCACATCCGTTCCGAAATAACATGGATGTAAAAATGGCGGTGAACTGATACGTACGTGCACTTCCTTTGCTCCCGCCTCTTTTAACATGTGGATCAGGTTTGCAATGGTTGTTCCACGAACAATAGAATCATCCACCAGAACAATCCTCTTATCTTTTACAACAGATTCCAGCACACTCAGTTTCAGATGAACGCTGGACTCACGTTCTTCCTGAGTCGGTTTGATAAATGTTCTTCCAATATAGCTGTTTTTATAGAACGCAAATGCAAACGGGATTCCTGATGCTTCGGAGTATCCCTTTGCAGCAGGGAGTCCGGACTCCGGTACACCTGTTACAAGATCTGCCTCTACAGGATAAGACTTGGCAAGAGATTTACCACCGCGGATTCTGGCATCATAGACCTTCACCCCATCAATGGTACTGTCAAGTCTTGCAAAATATATATACTCAAACACACAATGCGCGCGTTTTGCAGCAGCAGACGCAAGCTCTTTATTTGACTTCAGTCCGTCTTTTGTGATCGTAAGAATCTCACCCGGCTCAATGTCACGGATAAATTCCGCACTTACAGATGTCAGAGCACAGCTCTCAGAAGCAATAACATAAGCATTTCCTCTTTTACCGAGACACAATGGTTTCAGTCCATATGGGTCGCGGACTGCGATCAGTTTTCTCGGGCTCATAACTACCAGACCATATGCACCTTTGATCTTCTTTGCAGTCTTTAGCACTGCCTCTTCTACTGTTTTAGAATGCACACGTTCTCTTGCGATATGGAACGCAATAACCTCTGAATCTGTAGTTGTATGGAAAATCGCTCCATTCTGGATCAGTTCCCATTTCAGTTCCGGTGTATTAACCAGATTTCCGTTATGTGCAAGTGCAAGAGTTCCCTTTACATAAGACAAAACAAGGGGCTGTGCATTCTCTGCAACAGAAGCTCCTGTTGTGGAATATCTTACATGACCAATACCAATATCTCCCTCATATTTACGGACAACATCCTGTCTGAGAACCTCACTTACAAGTCCCAGATCCTTATGAAACTTCACATTTCCACGCTCTCCCTTAGTATCAGAAACTGCAAGTCCGCAGGATTCCTGTCCTCTGTGCTGCAGGGAAGTCAGTCCATAATATATGGACGGAACTACATTGCCGCCATCCAGATCATAAATTCCAAAGACGCCGCACTCTTCTTTTATTCCAGCCATCTGATTTCCTCCGATCGTATTCTCTTGTCTGACTTTAACTTTACTTTCAAAACCCGCTGACATTGTTTTCTTATGTTTGACGGGTTCCAAAATCAAATTATAATAATAGAAACAAATTTGTCAACCTATCCTTTTTTTGCCATATCTCAAAAATTTTTTCTGAATTTTTTCAAAAAAAGTGCTTGACATCTGTTTTCATTTCGTTTATAGTACAGCACATAAAGCAAAGGCGCTTTGGAAAGATCTACAGAGATCTCATCCAGGGCGCTTTTTTCGTTTTATAAAACTTTCGTTTCATAGAAAATGTTCGATGAGGAATTTTCTATGAGACGAAAACCGCAGGCAGTCACAATGGTGATCTGCAGCGGCACTACACATATTCAGAAAATATTGCAAACCGAAAGGAGAGTACCTATATGGCACAGAATATCCCTGAACTGTACGGCAGCCTGGTCTTCAACGACAAAGTAATGAGAAGTAAACTGCCAAAAGACATGTACAAAGCATTAAAGAAAACAATCGAGAGCGGTACACACCTTGAACTTGATGTTGCCAACTCCGTTGCTGTTGCAATGAAAGAATGGGCTACCGAGAACGGCGCCACTCATTATACTCACTGGTTCCAGCCAATGACAAACGTAACTGCAGAGAAACATGACAGTTTCATTTCTCCTACAGGAGATGGTCAGGTGATCATGGATTTCTCAGGTAAAGAACTTGTAAAAGGTGAGCCGGATGCTTCCAGTTTCCCGTCAGGCGGTCTTCGTGCCACATTCGAAGCAAGAGGATATACAGCATGGGATCCGACATCACCGGCATTCATCAAAGACGGAACTCTTTACATTCCTACAGCGTTCTGCTCCTACAGCGGAGAAGCTCTTGATAAAAAGACCCCTCTCCTTCGTTCCATGCAGACACTTGATAAAGAAGCTACAAAACTTCTCCATATAATAGGTAATAAAGATGTCAAACACGTAAATACAACTGTAGGTCCTGAACAGGAATATTTCCTGGTAGACAAGGAATTATACAAGCAGAGAAAAGACCTTGTATTCTGCGGACGTACATTGATCGGTGCTCCTGCTCCTAAGGGTCAGGAAATGGAAGATCATTACTTCGGTGCTCTGAAACCTCGTGTTGCAGCTTATATGCATGACCTGGATGTAGAGCTCTGGAAACTTGGTATTCCTGCCAAAACAAAACATAACGAAGTTGCTCCTGCACAGCACGAGCTGGCTCCTGTATTCGATACAACAAACGTTGCGGTTGACCACAACCAGTTAACAATGGAAGTAATGAAGAAAGTTGCCGACAAGCATGGACTTGTATGCCTCCTTCATGAGAAACCATTTGAGGGAATCAACGGAAGCGGTAAACACAACAACTGGTCTATGATCACAGATACTGGTATAAATATCCTTGATCCGGGAAAAACACCTGCTGAAAATACACAGTTCCTGATTTTCCTGACAGCTGTTATCAAAGCAGTTGATGAATACGCAGATGTACTTCGTATTTCTGTAGCAAGTGCAGGAAATGATCACCGTCTTGGTGCAAACGAGGCTCCGCCTGCTGTTGTATCCGTATTTCTCGGTGATGAACTGACAGAAGTATTAAAATCTATCGAAAATGACGAATATTTTGCAGGAAGCCGCGCAGTCCAGATGGATATCGGTGCAAAAGTACTTCCACATTTCGTAAAAGACAATACAGACAGAAACCGTACTTCACCATTCGCATTTACAGGTAACAAATTCGAATTCCGTATGCTTGGTTCCGAGGCTTCTGTTGCAAACCCGAACATTATCTTAAACACTGCTGTTGCTGAGTGTGTTCACCAGTTTGCAGAACAGTTAAAAGATGTACCGGAAGACAAGATGGAGGATGCAATCCACGAACTGATCAAGAAGACAATTATTGATCATAAACGTGTTATCTTTAATGGAAACGGTTATACAGATGAATGGATCGAAGAAGCTGAGAAACGAGGTCTCTTTAACCTGAAATCTACACCAGATGCTCTTCCTCAGTGGATCGCAGATAAAAATATTGAACTCTTTACCAAATATCATATCTTCACAAAAGAAGAAATTGAATCCCGTTATGAGATCTGGCTGGAATCCTATTCCAAGATTCTTAACATTGAGTCCAATACTATGGTTGAAATGGTACAGAAGGATTTCCTTCCATCTGTATTCGCATATATCGACAAAGTTGCAGCTACTGCTGTTGCTAAAAAATCAGTTGTTTCAGATGTCAGCACAGCTTCTGAAGGAAAACTGATCAAAGAGCTGTCACAGCTTGCTGATGAGATTTCCACAGGTCTTGAGACCTTAAAAGCAGACACTGCCAAAGCGCTTGCTACAGAAGATCCTCTGGCTAATGCAAAAGCATACCAGACAGTTGTTCTTTCTGATATGGATGAACTCAGAAAATCTGTAGACGCAGCAGAAACTCTGATCCCGGATGCACTGCTTCCATATCCTACATATGACAAGCTTCTGTTTTCCGTTTAATTAACAGGTAATAACAGGGGAATATCTTTATGAACTCTACTTCATAATTCATTATCGATTTCCTCATCCATTAATCACACGATATTTTGATGTTCCCCTGTTTTACATATAATTTTGATTTTAAACTGCATTGCATACAGTCATACGAAATGTCTTTTCTATTACATCAGTTATGCAATACACTATAAATATGGATTTTATATTCGCAAAAGCGCGATGAACTGGCTACATTTCCAGGCATCGCGCTTTTTGCATTTTATAAAATATGAGGAAATTTTTATGAGGGAGGAATATTATTATGGAATTTTCCGCAGTAAACACAATATGGGTGCTGGTCGGCGCCGCGCTGGTCTTCTTTATGCAGGCCGGATTCGCAATGGTAGAAACAGGCTTCACACGAGCCAAAAACGCAGGTAACATTATTATGAAAAACCTGATGGACTTCTGTATCGGAACCCCGGTCTTCTGGCTGGTCGGCTTCGGTCTGATGTTTGGTGCAGGTAATGGATTTATCGGAAAGATCGGTGGTATTGCCACAGAAGCACACTATGGTTCAGGAATGCTTCCTGACGGAGTTCCTTTCTGGGCATTCTTAATCTTCCAGACAGTATTCTGTGCAACATCCGCAACAATTGTTTCCGGTGCAATGGCAGAACGTACCAAGTTCCTTTCCTATTGCATCTACAGCCTTATGATCAGTCTTGTTGTATATCCGGTATCCGGACACTGGATCTGGGGCGGTGGATTTATCAGCCAGATGGGATTCCACGATTTCGCAGGTTCCTGTGCAGTACATATGGTAGGTGGTGTGGCAGCTCTGATCGGTGCCATCATCCTTGGACCTCGTATCGGTAAATATACAAAGGACGGCAAATCAAAGGCTATCCCGGGACACAACCTTACAGTTGGCGCTTTAGGTGTATTTATCCTCTGGTTCTGCTGGTTCGGATTTAACGGTGCTTCCACAGTAAGTATGGAAGGCGATGCAATCGTAAGTGCCGGTAAAATCTTCGTTACTACTAACCTTTCAGCAGCTGTTGCAACTGTAACTGTTATGATCATCACATGGGTACGTTACAAAAAACCGGATGTTTCCATGTCTCTGAACGGTTCTCTTGCAGGACTTGTAGCAATTACAGCAGGATGCGACACAGTTTCTCCTACATCCGCAGCAATCATCGGTATTGCTTCCGGTTTTATCGTAGTATTTGGTATTGAATTTATTGACAAGGTTCTGAAAATTGATGACCCTGTTGGTGCTGTCGGTGTTCATGGTTTAAACGGTGCTTTCGGTACCCTTGCAGTTGGTCTTTTCTCAGACGGATCAGGCACAGACTGGAAAGGACTCCTTACAGGCGGCGGCTTCCACGGATTTGGTGTTCAGTTCACTGGTATGATCATCACAATCGCATGGGTTGTTGTTACTATGACAATTATCTTCCAGGTAATCAAACATACAATCGGACTTCGTGTTTCAGCTGAAGAAGAGATCGCAGGTCTTGACTCCAAAGAACATGGTCTTGCAAGTGCTTATGACGGTTTCGCAATGGCTGGTGTTCCGACTCCTATGGGAACTTCCATAAAAGCTCCTGTTGTCACAGCCAGACCTTCTGCTCCTGCTGAATCAGTTCCTGAACTTCCGAAAGAAGGCGTTCATAAGCTTACAAAAGTTGTTATCATCACCCGTCAGAATAAGCTTGATGAATTTATGCAGGCAATGAATGAGATCGGTGTTACAGGTATCACTATTACGAACGTTCTCGGATGCGGTGTACAGAAAGGTGCTCCATCCTACTATCGTGGTGTTGAGATGGAAATGAATCTTCTTCCTAAGGTCAAAATTGAGATTGTTGTAAGTCTCGTACCTGTACAGAAAGTTATCGAAACTGCCAAGGCAGTCCTCCATACCGGTCAGATTGGTGATGGTAAAGTATTTGTATATGACATTGAAAATGTCGTTAAGATCCGTACAGGCGAAGAAGGTTATCTCGCACTGCAGGATACAAAGTAAATTATTTATCAACAATCAGGTAATATTAATAAGAGACATCAGCGTATTGATTGCTGGTGTCTCTTATTTTAATCTTTCTTTCTAACAATTCCAATGGCGTTAAAAAACAGGCAGTATATTTCATGTAAATATCATAGCCACGATATCGGAAGCCTATTGTATTATATCTGGTAGGAAGTGTGTCAAGTGCAAGAACCGCTTTTTAATCTTTTGGGAAAAATCCTCTGCATACTCCCGGTATTTAAATTGCTGAAGGATATATTTCTTTTTTCCTTCACATCCAGCTTGCCGCTCTGGGCAATTACAACTTTGTATTTTCCTTTTTCCATCCGTACCCCTTATATTGCATCAATTTCTGCCCATGCTTCTTCCACTATCTGCACTCTGTCACTTTCCATATCATCAATGGCTTCATCCAGCCTTGACAAAAGAACATCCATTGCATCATTGATTGTATAAGTTGGTTCATGGGATTTTGTTGCCTGTGCCAATGCCATAACCATCACCCTTTCTTGAAATAGCACTTTTGTTTCTATTTTTATCATACCACGAACCACCGGAAATATCTATATATTTTAAATTTGTCTTTATAACCCAAACACAGAATACTGTTTTTGGGACGTTTTTTAGAATTTGTCCATTTGTAGTTTCAATTAAAAAAGTAAACAAAAGTGCTGCCGCACCAAACTTTTCAGTGCGGCAGCCCATACAGCTATTTACCTATGCCTCGTTTATATTAAATGTTTTTCCTTAAAGCTCCCGAAGGTAATCGGCACTAACATAACGGTAAATGCCGCCAAGAGAAATTTTGGCCCACCCATTACTGATAGAATATACATATACTTTTGTGCCATAATTCAATGTGCCTACTATTGTATATTGTGTTCCAGGGCCTGATCTGATATTTACATCCGACCCTGTGCACTTGTAATATCCCGGTACGCTTCTCGTGACAGAGCTTGTTTCAATTCCTGTATTTTCCGCAGCAAGCACCGGCATTGCAAATGAACTTGTCAAAAGAATTGCACTTATGACCAAACACACTACAAATGAGTTTTTTCTCATATACTTCATAATCTTTTCCTCCCATAATTTTTTTACACCATATCATCATCCTTGAGAACCTGGACGTGCTTTACTATAAGGTTCCTGCGTAGTTCCAACCACGACCCCATCTTTATTCAGTATATTACCTGTTTTGGGATCTATATGAGAACCGGCTGGTGGCGTCCATTTTCCCGACTCATTCACTGTACCAAGCGCATCTTCCAATTCCTTTTTCGTTCGGGGCGTTTTCAGTTCTGGCGTTGGTGCCGAGCTGCCGTCTGCATTGTCTGTATTGTCTATATTGTCAGTACTCTCAATAGTTTCTTCTTGAACAAATGATTCTCCTGAAGTCCTGTTATTTTTAGACGTATCTCCATTATCTTTATCACTGCAGCCTGTACATGACACCATTATTACAAACAACAAGCTAAAAACAACTTCTTTCTTATGTGTCATTTTAATCTTTTACCTCCATTATGTCCGTTTAACTACTCCGAACCGAACTACTCAATTTAAAGTGATAGAATTCTATCATTGTCCCATTGGAATCCACTCCCTTTCAATGAACAAACTGAATTAACTGTAAATAAAGAACTTTGATCAAATCAATGACAAACTTTATTATCTTTATTTTTGCCATGATTTCAACCCCTTTTGCACCAAACGACATTTACAGTCTGTTTTTGGTCGATTTACACATTTTCTTTACGATACAAGGTGCTTGTAAGCCTGCTGTCAGTAATATTCCAACAGAAAAACAGATTGTATAGATGTACTTTCCCAGCAAGAATAAAGCTATATCTAACAGCCCAAACAATATCACGAAGAACACTGTTGTTTTTTTATATGTCCTTTTCTCGTTAGTATCAAGTCTTCTGTTTTCACTGTCTATTGGACTAAATGTAATCAGGCTCACAGACGCAATAACTGTAGCTATTGCCAACTTCAAATCACATTGCACATGCATTGATAACATTATGCACAGAAACAATAGAAAACCAGATCCAAGAATACAAGTGTGCAAATTTTTTGCATGATAACCACCACTAAATTTTCTCAGAACCACAAACGGAAAAATAAGAGCAACTCCGTGTTTTACGCTTCCCAAGCCAAAGCCAATAACTCCTGCAAGGATAAGTGGTGATACCAATAGAAAAAAACTATATAATGCATACTTGTAAAGTTCCTTATCCGCCTCGTTTATCGCATTACACCGGATCATCCAATTTACTACTGTATCTGTACATTTTTCCATTACTTGTTTCTCCTGTAGTTCATTAATTCTTTCGGTGCCTTAGGCTGATACATGATAAGACAAGAAGCTGTGTTAGCTTCTGTCCGTAACACAACATCTAATGCTGCTTTCATTCCTTTTGCAACCGATTTAGTTACCTCTTTCTTCATAATGACCTCTCTCCTTTCCACTAAAATTTGTCATTGATTTTCACATAAGCAATCATATACCACTTTAATCAAATAAACGACCCCTTTGGAATGAACGGAATGATTCTTTACAATATTGGATAATTTCCCTCTTTTCTACGAAAAATAATATGTGATACAGAATTATTTATATATAAATATCAGTTTGTTTAATATATTGCAGAATAGTTCTTTGTTACATTCTTCTTTTTATTTAGTTCTATTGGTAAAATTCTACTGAAAGAAGGTGGGATAAATAGAATTTCAATATGAAGGTATGGGAAACCGCATCAAAATACGCAGAAAAGAATTACGGATAAAACAGGCAGAACTTGCCGAAAGATTAAATATATCCAATAGCCATATGTCATCAATCGAAAACGGAAGGCAAAAACCAAGTCTGGATATTTTCATTCAGATTTGTAATTTACTCAATGTTACACCTGACTACCTTCTGCTCGGCAGTATGCACGCTTATAATATTCCACAGGATATTATTGATAAACTACGGTTATGTAATCAATCCGACATAGAGCTTGCCGGAGACTTTATCGAACTGCTTGTAAAACGAAATAACAAAGCAACACATAATGAACCAAAATTGTAATTAAATTGTCTTTTCATACGCATTTTTTGCATTTGGAAATTCTATGTGATAAGATGTACACATACATCTATTTAGAAAGTCAGGTGAAAAAATGCGTATTTTAATTTGTGATGATGACACTCTGATCATTGAACAATTGAAGAAGTATATCGAATCCTACTTTGAGTCCAACCATTTAAAATGTCCTGAATTAGTTTCTTTTACCAGTGGTGAAGCTTTGTTAACTGACAAAGGTGAAAAGGATATTGTTTTTCTGGATATCGAAATGCCTGGCATGAATGGAATCTATGTTGGGAATGAATTAAAAAAAGCAAATAGAAATGTGATCGTTTTTGTTGTCACCTCTTATTCTGAATATTTGGATGAAGCAATGCGTTTTCATGTATTCCGTTACCTTTCCAAACCTCTAGATAAGCAGCGTTTTTTCCGAAATCTGAAGGATGCCTTAGCTTATTACAATTCCATTACACTCAAAATTCCTGTGGAAACAAAACAGGCGGTATATTCGTTTCCTGCTTCGCAGATTATTGCCATAGAAGCTCAGGGGCGAAAAGTAATTGTACATACTGCCCGTCAGGACTTTGACTCTATTCATAATATGAATTACTGGTTGGAAAAGCTTCCCCAAAACAGTTTTTTTCAGACACACCGGAGCTTTATTGTTAACTTCGAACATATTGTGGACTTTGATCACTCCACCGTACATTTATCAAATCCTCAGATTACCGCTTACCTGACACGCAGGAAATACAGTTCCTTCAGAAATGCATATCTACTATATCTGGAAAGCATGAGGTGAAAATAAATGGAATATATTATTTTACTTATTTTTAGTTTTTTTACAGAAGCGGTTATCTTATGGCAGTACGCCGCCAGCCTTTTTTCCCCTTCTCATAGCGGTAAAAAGAGACTGACTCTATTAAGTGTTCTTTATGTACTGTTGTTTTTTCTTTCCCTGCTTGGGCAAACATGGCTGAATATTATCAGTTTTTTTGTGATAAACACTGTTTTCCTCTATATAATGTTTAACCTCAAGTTATTATTGGCACTCTTCCATTCCGCTATACTTACAGCGATTATGGGAATATCTGAACTTGCAGTTTTGGGGATGATATCAAGATTCTTTCCCCATTTTCTCTTAGAAGCAAGTGTCGGACTTGTTTTTTATACCGTATTTAGCAAAATTACCTTTTTTGCAGTCGTTTACTTGTTAAGTTGGCTCTTCAAGGGGAACAAAGCAGCTCAAGAACCGTACGGTCACTCCGAAATTCTCTTGATGTTCATCCCGCTTTCCTCTATTCTTATGATGTTTACTCTTCTTTCTATTGGTGAAACAACCGCATATGCCCCACCGGTTGATTTTCTAGTAACAATCTGTGCCGTTTTTCTGTTGCTGGTCAACCTACTTGTATTTGGAATCAACCAATATAACACAAAAAGATCACAGGAATATGCCGATTTGCAGTTACTGCTCCAGAAAGAATCCGATTCTGTTGAATACTATGAAATGATGCTTGCACAAAACGAGAACCAGAGCATTTTGATCCACGATATAAAGAAACATCTTCAATCAATCAGATTACTGAACGAAAAAAATGATTCCGATAAAATAAATGACTATATACAACAACTCATGGAATCTTCCGACTTAAAGGAAACCACAAAACTCTGTGATCATGAAATGCTAAACTCCATTCTGTGCCGCTATCAGCGCCACTGCAATGATAAGCACATTATTTTTCACACTGACATCAGAAGCGGCACGGTACAACATATATATCCGCGCGATTTGACTTCTTTATTCTGTAACTTATTGGAGAATGCAGTGGAATCAGCAGAGAATATTCCAGACTCTTTTATTGAGCTCACCGTACAAAAGAAAGAAAATTCACCCTTTCTTATTATCATACTCATCAACTCCTGCCAAAATACCCCTGTATATAATCCAGAGGGACTTCCTATATCCCATAAATCAGACAATGGCAGACATGGATTCGGAATCAAAAGCATTAAAAAAGTCGTAAAACAGTACCATGGAAATTTGCAAATGTATTATGATAATGATTCCGGTACCTTCCATACAATCCTAACCTTAAAGCAGTAAATATTAAAATCTGGCAATCGCAATTTTATACGATTGCCTTTTTACATATTTCAGCATGCATTGATGTTGTTTTATATCACTATAAATGAGCAAGTTCGTGATTTTGCATAAAAGAAAGAGATCTTTTCCTGTTATGTGTGTCGATGGCCGATCGAGATATTTTTCAGGCAATGTAAAAACCGTCTGGCACTGGATACATACCAGATCCGTTTCTCAAAGGAAATACAGAGATACTGGCTGCTGATGTCACTGGCACATTGTATTTGTGTCACAGGAACTGGCAAATATCGATCTTTTCAAGATGGATATCATCGAATCTGTAGTGCCGTTCATCAGGAAAAGTATCAGTATCTATTCCTATGTGCAAAAGCAAGTGATGATTTTGAAGCATTTATGAAATTAGCAGGATAATTTTGTGCATTTTTTCAAACTTGCTCATTTATAGCAGGATATATTATCCTGTCAATTGAATCTGAAAGGGGCTGTTGTAATGAGAAAAAAATTAAATATTACAGAAGGCATTTTTCCTATGCCTGTATTGATGGTTGCAACCTATAATGAAGACGGAAGCATCAATGTAATGAACGCTGCCTGGGGTACGATGCAGGAACGTGACACAGTTGCATTGAACCTTACCGAGACCCATAAAACCGTACAGAATATCAAAGCACGCGGTGCATTTACCGTCAGCATCGCGGATGCCGCACATGTAACAGAAGCTGACTATTTCGGTGTAGAATCCGGTAATCGCGAGCCTGATAAATTTGCCCGCAGCCGTCTGACCGCCACAAAATCTGAAACTGTAGATGCTCCGATTATCAATAATTTTCCTCCTCGAACAAAAAGACAGTCAGACAAACTCAGCCTGACTGCGCTAAATATTACCTGTCTGATTTTATACGGTATCCTTCCTATTCATGTGGTGACAGCCTGGGCAGATTCCAGCGGTAATGTGCTGCCAGATATCGGATCAGCACCACTACAATTGATGATACTACCATAGCCTGTACATTTCCCACAAATCGATTCATATATACGCATACAACTGCACCAATGATGGAGGCACAGGCATAGATATGTTTTACAAAAATATACGGCGGTACACTCGCCATCATATCTCTAAGCAGACCGCCGCCTACTCCCGTAATGGTTCCAAGAAATACAAGCAGGAACACATTGTCCATATATCCCTGGCGGATTCCTGTATTTACTCCTACTACTGTAAAAATCCCAAGCCCGACAGAGTCCATTGCCAGCATGATTTTATCGTAGGTCTCACGCCTGTGCCCCTGAAGCAATTCTCTCTTGAAATAAAAAATAAAGAAAACAATGCAGGAAGCAAGCACTGACACCAGTGCATATACAGGATTGGTAAATACAGCCGGAGGGATGATCCCCAGAACAATATCCCTGATCATTCCTCCGCCTACTGCTGTTGCAACTCCCAGAACGCTCACGCCGAAAATATCCATATTCCGTTCAACGCCCACCATCGCTCCGGAAGCAGCAAACGCCACTGAACCGGCCATTTCCATAACAAATGTTACAATTGACTGATAATCCATATTTGTTTTTTAACTCCCCATCCTATCTTTCTTTTATAATCCCAGAAAACAATGCAACTAATGCACTCCTGCAAAGCACGAAAGACAGGAAAATGCTGAACTGTCTTAATTGCATTATTTTCTGGAATTGCTATAAAAATATCAGTAAATCTCCGTTCATCACTTAATGTTTTCATAATTGAAGCAGGAGATTCCACTGAATTATCCAAGATAAAAAGTCGATTTTTTGAACGTCACGTGAAAGAGTCTTTACTCTCAATCAGTATCAGAAAATCGACTATTTATTCCATTTCATATAGATAAACTTATATACTTCGCGAACACCTTCAGCATAGTATAGTAACTAAACAAGGGGCAGTTGTCTGTTTCTTTTTATTTTACCCTGATTCTTCTTCCCCAGGATACCCAGTCTCCGTAAGCTTTCCTTCCGTTAATTTTGACCCATGGGCGGACTTTCAGAGTATAGGTTCCGGGCTTCACGCCTGTAATCCTTGTATAGGTTGTCCGATTGTTCCGTTTATATACGGTGGTTCCGCCTGTAGATCTCAGTTCCATATCTGCTCTTGCAAATCCTTTTGGTACGCCAACTGTTACAGACACAGCTCCTTTACTTGTTTTTACAGTTTTAATCTTCACCCTCTCTGTGGGAATTCCGTTCTTTACTACTACTTTTACTGGATAACTCCATGCCCCAAACCTTTTCCCGGACACATTTCCATCATAATAATCCCTGTTGTACGCATGGATTCCCAGATAATACGTGCCGTTTTTTACATTTGTGAAGGTGATGGTCTTTGCATCCTGATTCTTCGCCACCTTCACATAATTCTCAGGTCTGTCAACCCAGCTTTTCTTTGTCAGAACCGCATCGAAACCTTCGCTGTTTGCGCAGTCATAAGCCGCTGCCTTAATAGTTGACCCCTGTACTTTCACATCTTTTATCGTTGCTCCTTCCGGATAAGGCGGTGCAATATGAGGACAATTCTGGGAAATTATATAAGATAATTCTATTCCTCCTGTGATGGAAACCTTAAAAATATCAGTAGCTACCTGTTCTTCTGCTTTCGGAAAAACCTGAATTATCGTATTTTCCCCCGGCATAACAACTCCCGTGTCTTCGTCAATATAGAACCATGCCCTGAAATGTTCCGTATCCTCAAAATCAACTGTGACAGGTTTTTGCCCATTGTTGCATATTGTAATCAACCGTGATGGGCACATCAACATATCCGGCTCTGGTTCTACATCATCCCATGAATCGTACTCTTCCTGAGTAATTGTGAGAAATCTCGTACCACTATTTGGTACACAGTTAACCTCGTAATCCTCCTCTGATTCCCCACGAACGAGAACCCGTATCCTGCACTCTGCCTGAATTCCTTCTTCTGTTTCCATGACAAAAGTTTCTTCATGAATCCCCTGAGAAAGATTTGGCTTTACATAAATATCCACTGCAACAGCTTCTCCGGGCTTAACCTTATTCCCAACTTTCATCGGAAGTCTTCCCTCATATAATAATGGATGCTCTAAATGTTCAAGTCTAAAATCATTCAATTCTGAAATGGATTTGATCTGCCAGCTCTCTGTACCTGTATTTTTTATCTCTAGCCTTTCCCAACCGCCGCCGTTTACTCCAGCCTGTCCCAAATCAAGGATTTCACTAGAAACTGTCGCCTCATATTTCTCATATCTCATTTCACTGTCTGAATCCACAGTATCCTCGAAAATAGCTGAAGCTTCCGATACATCGCCTTCCTGCTCTGTGGTTTCCGAAATAAATGTTTCCTCTCCAGCAGAAAAATCGGCTGCCAATACCGGCTGACCGGTAACGATCACAGCAGAAAGAAACAGCGATAAAAATGTTTTGCCTCTCCTTCTCATAATACTTTGCCTTCTTTCCATCATTATACCTCGTTATCATGTTACGTTTATGTTAACAATTGTATCATATATGTAATATTTTTTCAACAATCTTTTTTTATTTAACATATTTAACTATGCAGAAAAAGCGGCTTGAAAAGCCGCTTTTTTCTACCTTCATCCATACCATTACTGGTACCGACTTGTGGTTCACTACACTTGGCGGTAAATACCCGTGACTGGACTTTCACCAGTAAGATTAGTGCCATGCTCGGCACACTAGAAAAAATGCCGTAACCCTTGTGGTTGCGGCATTTCTTTTCCTGTGATCGGCTCTTCTTTTTGTTTCCTTCGCTCTGTTGCCTACTTGTTACCTACCTGTTTGCCTATCTTGCCATTTTCAAGGCTTCTCACCGTGTCTCAAATTACTTTCTCATTTTTTGATCTAAACTAAGAAAAGTACCGCAGCCCTTGGAACTACGGTACTTTCTAGGTTTGTTGACTCTTTGATTAAAAAGGTTTGATTAGAACTTTCCAGCCTTAGCAGCTTCCTCAATGGAAACAGCTACTGCAACTGTCATACCAACCATCGGGTTGTTACCAGCGCCGATGAGACCCATCATCTCTACGTGAGCCGGTACGGAAGAAGAACCAGCGAACTGTGCATCAGAGTGCATACGTCCTAATGTATCTGTCATACCGTAGGAAGCTGGACCTGCTGCCATGTTGTCCGGGTGAAGTGTACGTCCTGTACCACCACCGGAAGCAACTGAGAAGTATTTCTTACCTGCTTCAAGACGTTCTTTCTTGTATGTACCTGCAACCGGATGCTGGAAACGTGTCGGGTTTGTGGAGTTACCTGTGATAGAAACGTCAACGTCTTCTTTCCACATGATAGCAACACCTTCCGGAACGCTGTTAGCGCCGTAGCAGTTAACTTTTGCACGAAGTCCTTCGGAGTATGCTTTTCTGAATACTTCTTTAACTTCGTTCTTGTATGGATCGTATTCTGTCTCTACATATGTAAAGCCGTTGATACGGGAGATGATCTGAGCAGCATCTTTTCCAAGACCGTTCAGGATAACACGTAATGGTTTCTGACGAACTTTGTTAGCTTTCTCAGCGATACCGATAGCACCTTCAGCTGCTGCGAAGGACTCATGTCCAGCCAGGAAGCAGAAGCACTCTGTTTCTTCTTCAAGAAGCATCTTGCCAAGGTTACCATGTCCAAGACCTACTTTACGTGTATCAGCAACGGATCCAGGAATACAGAATGCCTGAAGTCCTTCACCGATAGCTGCTGCTGCATCTGCTGCTTTCTTGCATCCTTTTTTGATTGCGATTGCAGCACCTACTGTATATGCCCAGCAAGCGTTCTCGAAACAGATTGGCTGAATGCCTTTGATCTGATCGTATACATTAAGACCTGCGTCTTTTGTGATTTTCTCAGCTTCTTCGATAGAAGCAATGCCATAGCTGTTTAAAACAGAATTGATCTTGTCAATTCGTCTCTCATATGATTCAAATAAAGCCATTTCCTGTTACCTCCTAAATTATTCTTTTCTTGGGTCGATAATTTTAACAGCGTCTGCAACACGGCCATACTGACCTTTTGCTTTTTCCCATGCAGTATTCGGGTCATCGCCTTTTTTGATGAAATCAGTCATTTTTCCAAGGCTTACGAACTGATATCCGATGATCTCATCATCTGCATCAAGAGCAATACCTGTTACATAACCTTCTGCCATTTCAAGGTAACGAGGTCCTTTTTTCAGAGTTCCATACATTGTACCAACCTGAGAACGAAGTCCTTTACCAAGGTCTTCAAGTCCAGCACCTACTGGAAGTCCTTCTTCTGAGAATGCAGACTGTGTACGTCCATAAACGATCTGAAGGAAGAGTTCTCTCATAGCTGTATTAATCGCATCACAAACTAAGTCAGTGTTCAGTGCCTCCATAACTGTAAGTCCCGGAAGAATCTCGGAAGCCATAGCTGCAGAGTGAGTCATACCTGAACATCCGATTGTCTCAACCAGTGCTTCCTGGATGATACCTTCTTTAACATTTAATGTAAGCTTGCAGGCACCCTGCTGTGGTGCACACCAGCCAACACCGTGTGTAAGACCGGAAATGTCTTTGACTTCTTTTGCCTGTACCCATTTAGCTTCTTCTGGGATTGGAGCGGCGCCATGATGAACGCCCTGTGCAACTGGGCACATTTCTTCTACTTCGCGTGAATAAATCATTGTAAAACTCCTTTCAAGTATAGATTAACTTCATGTTGTTATACTCTCCACTGTACAGAACTGCTGAATGAACTGCACAGGATAAAACTCCGATGTCTGCTGAATGACTTCAGAGGAGTATGCCTAACAACCTAGTGTTATTTTCTCACAAAAGTGCTGATTCGTCCAGTCATAAATTGTAAAATTTTTAACCATCTTTGATTTTTTTGTGGTAAAATAGTTCTAATTTCTATTAATGAAGGGATTTCTATTATGACAACAAAGTTACCTGCTTCCTTTCTCCCTGCAAAATTTCAGGTTCTGAGCGGAAGCGCTTTAAAATTAATTGCTATCACCCTGATGCTGATTGACCATACCGGCTTAATGATCCTGTATAATTATCCTGCCACAACTGCAACCCTTTTCAGTTTCGGTGGCGTGGATTACAGCTGGTATCGGATTTTCCGGGATATCGGCAGGGCCGCTTTTCCAATTTTCTGTTTTCTGTTAGTGGAAGGATTTCTGCATACACATAACCGTAAGAAATATGGCCTGAATCTGTTTCTATTTGCATGTATCTCTGAGATTCCATGGAACTTCATGTTTACCAACACCTGGAGATATGAAAAACAGAATGTATTTTTCACCCTGTTTCTGGGATACCTGGCATTCTGTGCCCTGGAATACTTCTGGGATAATCAGAAAATGCAGCTTGTCTGCGTGCTGGCACTGCTGACTGTCTCTGTGTTTCTGAAGGCAGATTACGGATGGCGGGGATTTGTATTCCTGCTGATCATGTACTGGTTCCGCAACGATAAAACCGCCCAGGCGATCATCGGAAGCTGCTGGCTTTACTATGAATGGAAAGCCTGCTTTGCTTTTCTTTCCATTAATATGTACAATGGTGAACGTGGATTTGTAAAAGGAAGATTTCTGAAATATGTTTTTTACTGGTTTTATCCGGTGCACATTACCATTCTGGTAATCCTGAGAAAACTTTTATTTCATATGTAATATCAGGTACAACAAATATCTTCTATCTCAGACAGACATAAAAATATAAAAGGGCAGGCTGTATGATTGAAATAATATCCTTCATACAACCTGCCTCTTCTATATTTTCAACTTCTCTTTTCTGCAATTTCTGTTTTTGACTTATAAATGTGATTTGCAGGTACGCAGCCTCTTACTGAGGAAAGTGGATAAATGTTGCAGCAGCGTCCGATCACAGTTCCGGGATTTAATACGGAACCGCATCCCACTTCTACGTTATCTCCAAGCATTGCGCCGAATTTCTTCAGACCTGTTTCAATCTTCTCGTCACCGTCTTTTACAACTACCAGTTTCTTGTCAGATTTTACATTGGAACAGATGGAACCTGCACCCATATGGGATTTGTAGCCGAGAACTGCATCGCCTACATAATTGTAGTGCGGAACCTGTACCTTGTTGAAAAGTACCGCATTCTTTAATTCCGTAGAATTACCTACTACTGCACCCTCACCTATAATTGCTTTTCCGCGTATAAATGCACAGTGGCGTACTTCTGCTTCTTTACCTATGATGACCGGACCGTTGATACAGGCTGTAGGTGCCACTTTGGCACTCTTAGCAATCCATACATCTTCTGACGGGTGGTCGTATTCTTCTTCACTTAAGGTCTGTCCCAGTTTCAGAATGAAATCTCCGATCTCCGGTAATACTTCCCATGGATATGTTTTTCCTTCAAATAAATCCTTTGCGATTGTTTCGTTCAGATCCAGAAGGTTTGCAATTGTAAAATCTTTTAACATAATATTTTCCTCTTTTCTCTCGCTATGATGACATGTTTTCTTTTATCTGTCACAAATACACACTACTTTGAAGCAGACGGCTTTCTGCAGGTACGTGATCGTCCCGCTGCGGACGTTGATCTGCCTGTTGTTTTCGCACTGTTTTTTTCAGATGAATCCTTATAATTCACTGCTGCAGCATCAAAGAACTGTCTCAGATATGGCTGGATATTGCTGTCCTCCACCTGTCTGGTGCGAAGGCGCACAAAATGTTCCAGCTTATCCATATATTCCTGTTCTGTAATACTGCCCTCTGCCACATAATTCAGTCCTTTTTCCCAGCTTGCAGTCAGTTCCGGGTTCAGAAGCTGTCTGATGGAGCAGTTTACCACATCAAAGATCATCTCTCCAAGAAGGGTTGGAGTGATCACCTGGGTTTTCTTATTGAGTGCCAGATATTTGATATTGCACAGTTTCTTAAGAATTTCCGCTCTGGTGGCACTGGTTCCGATTCCGCAGCTTTTAATCTGGGCACGAAGCTCTTCGTCCTCGATCAGCTGACCTGCATTCTCCATTGCAAGAATCATAGAACCGGAATTATAACGCTTTGGCGGCGATGTCTCGCCCTCTTTGATACTCAGGCTGTCCACAGAGAGTATATCACCTTTTTTCAGGTTCTGCAATGCGGCAAGAAGTCTGGTATCACATGCCATATCCTCAGCCGAATCATCAGCTTTGTTCCCGCCGTTTTTTCCTGTATCCGGATCTTCCTCTTCACTTCCCTCACTGTCCGCTGCACCGGCTCTGTTCACACTGCTCATGGCATCTGCTGCTTTTCGCTTCGCAAAAGAATTTGTGGCAATTTTTAAATACCCTTCATCCAGCAGTACTTTAAATGAAGAAAAGAAGCTCTCATTCTGAATTTTTGTCACAAGACTGATCTTCTGATATACTGCAGGAGGATAAAAAATACATACAAACCTTCTGACAATGGTCTCATATACACGCTGCGCAGTAAGAGAAACACTTCTCAATGTGTTTAAGCCCTGGCCTGTGGGTACGATTGCATAATGGTCTGTGATCTGCTTATCATTAACATATCTGGTCTTTGCCAGATTTTTGTAATTTCCCTGTTCAATAATGTGCTGTGCGATTTCCGCTGTATGTTCATAATTACGCAGTCCGGAAATATTCTTATAAATCTCCTTTGCTGCCGCAGTAGACAATACACGGGCATCTGTTCTGGGATAAGTGACCAGTTTCTTTTCATACAGTTCCTGTACGATTTTTAATGTCTCATCCGGGCTGATCTTGAACAGCTTGGAGCACACATTCTGAAGCTCCGCCAGGTTAAATAAAAGCGGCGGATTCCTGTTCTCTTTTTTCCGCTCGATTTTCTCTACTGTACATTGCAGTGGCTGACTCACAGACAGCTCCTGTATCAGTTTTTCAGCATAGGCTTTCTCTTTAAATCCGTTCTCTTTATACAGATAAGGAGTCTGGAAATATCTGCTGCCTTCCACAGCTCTCCATTCTCCCTCAAAGTTTTCTCCCTCAAGGGCAATGCAGCTGAGTACGCGGTAAAACGGAGTTTTCACAAACGCACGGATCTCGCGTTCTCTTCGCACTACCATTCCAAGCACACAGGTCATAACCCGTCCTACAGAAATGGCCTGATATTTCGTATTTAAATAATTTGACACACTGTTTCCATAACGCAGTGTCAGTACACGGGAAAAATTAATTCCCATGAGATAGTCTTCTTTTGCTCGAAGATAGGCTGAAGCAGAAAGATTGTCATATGCTGACAGATCCTTTGCCTCTCTGATTCCTCTCATGATCTCTTCTTCTGTCTGAGAGTCAATCCAGACTCTCTTTTCTTTTTTTCCATGAACACCTGCCATCTGTGCCACCAGACGGTAGATGTATTCTCCCTCGCGTCCGGAGTCGGTACACACGTAAATGGTGTCCACATCCTCACGGTTAAGCAGTCCTTTGACAATCTCAAACTGCTTCTGCACTCCGGGGATCACTTCATATTTAAATTCGCGCGGCAAAAAAGGCAGGGTATCTAAACTCCACCTTTTATATTTGATATCATATTTTTCCGGGTAGCTCATGGTGACCAGGTGTCCCACACACCAGGTCACCACGCTGTCCTGAGATTCCAGGTAGCCATCCCGTCTTTGTCCGTTGATTTTCAAAGCTTTTGCGAATTCCTGCGCCACACTGGGCTTTTCGGCTATGTATAAAGCTTTTGACATATTATTTATCTGCACTCATCTTTCTGAGCGGCCATGCCAGCAACAGGGCACCGCCCACCATATTTCCTAAAGTTACTACTACCATGCTCTTTACCATGGCTCCAAGGGATAATCCAGGTACCAGGCAGTATGCGGTAACAAAGATTCCCATATTTGCGATGCAGTGCTCAAATCCGCTTACAACGAATCCTGAGATACACATAACGATCATCAGGAATCTTCCTGCATCACTCTTTAATTTCATACCACAAAGCACGCCAAGACAGACGAAGAAGTTACAGAGCACTGCTCTGAAGAACATCTGTCCGAGCGGAATACTCAGTTTATTTCCAATGAATCCCGCAAAATAGTCTGCTGTTCCGGATGCTCCTGCACCTACAAACAACAATGCTAAAATTGCACATCCGACAAAGTTTCCAAGGTAGCTTACGCCCCATACCTTACCGGCCTCTTTCCAGCTTACCTGTTTATCATAGGCTCCGAACGCCATTACCATATTATTTCCTGTAAAAAGCTCGCCGCCTACGAAGCTGATCAGAAGCACTGCAATGGAGAATACTAATGCCCCCACAAATTTTCCCCATTCAGGCATGGTCTTGGAGAATACGTTTCCAACTACATTACTGTAGATCATAGCCACATCAATAAAAAATCCCGCCATGACCGCACGTATAAAGTACTTGAAAAAATTGGTATTCACCAGGTTACTCTTGGCTTTCGCCGCGTTTGACACTTTCTGTACATCTTCGTAATTCATAACTACACCTCCGCAATGTATTTTATTGAGAACATTATATCACCTGAATATCTGTTTCACAACCGAAATCGTCAAACAATTCAAGAATATTCATCAGATTTGTAATTATGTTCCATTATATTCGAAGATTTTTATAGCAATTCCATATACTAATGCAATCGAGACAGTTCGGCAGAATACAAAGGACAAGAAAGATATCTGCAGACATGCTGACGCAGGAGAAAATGTCTGAAAGTAAAGCTGATTTTTTTATTCAAATACAACTGCTTTATCCTGCAATTCTGTTACATATCCGATAACACCGCCGAAGATATCCATACCTGCAAGCTCTTCTGCAAGGGCATCGGCTTCTTCTGCCGGTACTGCAAGCAGAAGTCCGCCGGATGTCTGCGGATCAAATACCAGATCCTCCATCCAGAGTTCCTTAATCTCACTTCGTACTTCATCGCCTGCGAAGTCACGATTTCTGTATGCACCTTCAGGAATCAGCCCCATCTGTGCATACTCTTCAACACCCTCAATGATCGGAAGTTTCTCAGACTGGATCACCAGGGTTTTCCGGCTGCCTTTTGCCATTTCCAGACTGTGACCTGCAAGACTGAATCCTGTTACGTCGGTGCAGCTGTGGATCGTGTATTTAGATGCAATCTCTGCTGCATATTTGTTCAGCTTCGCCATGATTTTCTGAACTCTCTCAATTTCTTCCTGAGACGCCATTTCTGCCTTAATGGCAGTGTTAAGGATTCCACAGCCCAGCGGTTTGGTAAGAATAAGGATGTCTCCTTCTTCTGCGCCGTAATTTTTCCACATTTTGTCCGGATGCACATAACCAGTTACACAGAGTCCGTATTTCGGTTCTTTATCATTGATAGTATGCCCGCCTGCAAGGACTGCTCCGGCTTCCATGACCTTATCTGCACCGCCGCGCAGAATCTGCTCCAGTACTTCCGGACCAAGGCAGTTTGGAAATGCTACCACATTTAATGCCAGTTTCGGAACACCGCCCATTGCATAGACATCACTCAGTGCATTGGCTGCTGCGATCTGCCCGTACATATACGGATCATCCACTACTGGCGGAAAAAAGTCTACTGTATGGATCATTGCCAGTTCATCATTAATCTTGTATACTGCTGCATCATCTGATGTCTCCGGACCTACCAGAAGCATCGGATCTGTAAATTTCGGAAGTTTGCCTACTACCTGTGCCAGAACCTTCGGGCCAATCTTAGCACCGCATCCGGCTGCACTGGCAAGCTGTGTAAGACGCACTTCATTTTTTTTCATTTCATTTCCCATAAGTCAGTTCACCCCAATTGATCTCCATATTCAGAATCTCCTCGTAACTGTTCAATACTTTCGTTACTGTAAACGGAGTGAACAGTAACGTACTTTCACAGCCGACAGACTGCCGAATAGTTACATATCTTCTATAACAAGAGATTCAGTGCTATCATTGTATCATGTTTTCACATATCCGTCAAAATGTGAACCGTTTACCATATATCAGGTGTTCCTATAAATCTTTCCATTTTACGCAAGAATCCTATAAATCTTTTCATATTCCAGATCCTGTTCCTTCATATAGGAAGCTGTTTCTTCTTCGTTCTGTTCCCCACATTTCCACGCAAGGCCGCAGGAAGCTGATATTTCTCTTGGCACAGGGATCAGTCTGCCTGTAAATTTGTTTTTCTTACATTCCCTTTCCATGGCAATTGCCTGAGTGGTAGTTTCAAAAGTCACCACTGTTGTCAGAACTTTTTCTTTCATAATCCGTCGTGTCCTCATAAAAAGAGGCACCGTTACCGGCACCTCTTTTATTATTTTCTATAAATTATTTCGCCTGGATATATCCTTTTGCTTTTAAGGTTTCAGCACAGAGAACTGCTCCGCCTGCTGCACCTCTGACTGTATTGTGGGAAAGTCCTACGAATTTCCAGTCATATACGGTGTCTTCACGAAGACGTCCTACAGATACGCCCATGCCATGTTCGAAGTTTACATCCTCTGTAACCTGCGGACGGTTGTCCTCTTCCAGATACTGGATGAACTGCTTCGGAGCACTTGGAAGTTCTAATTCCTGTGGAAGTCCCTTGAACTCTACTAATGCTTTGATAAGCTGCTCCTTAGTAGGGTTCTTACGGAATTTAACGAATACAGCTGCTGTATGTCCGTTCAGTACCGGTACACGGATACACTGGCATGTGATAACCGGTTCTGTAGCAGGTTTGATTACACCGTCTTCTACTTTACCCCAGATTCTTAATGGCTCTTTCTCGCTCTTCTCTTCCTCGCCACCGATGTATGGGATGATGTTTCCAACCATTTCCGGCCAGTCCTTAAATGTCTTACCTGCTCCGGAGATTGCCTGATATGTAGTAGCAACTACTTCATATGGCTCGAACTCTTTCCATGCAGTTAATACAGGAGCATAACTCTGGATAGAACAGTTTGGTTTAACAGCGATAAATCCGCGTGTTGTTCCAAGACGTTTCTTCTGGGATTCGATTACATCGAAGTGTTCCGGATTGATTTCCGGCACTACCATCGGTACATCCGGTGTCCATCTGTGAGCACTGTTGTTGGAAACAACCGGTGTCTCTGTCTTAGCATATTCTTCTTCGATCTTCTTGATCTCTTCTTTTGACATATCTACAGCAGAGAATACGAAATCAACTGTTGCAGCAACCTTCTCTACTTCGTTTACGTTCATAACAACAAGATTCTTGACACCCTCCGGCATTGGAGTATCCATTTTCCATCTTCCGCCAACTGCCTCTTCGTATGTCTTTCCTGCACTTCTCGGACTTGCAGCTACAGTTACAACTTCAAACCATGGATGATTCTCAAGCAGAGAGATAAATCTCTGACCTACCATACCTGTAGCACCTAAAATACCGACTCTAAGCTTTTCACTCATAATATCTTTCTCCTCTTTATCTTCTGCCCGCGTCTCTACCCTTTCGCGGACATTTTTATCCAGGTGTCCTTATATTGCGTACATCTGTCTTTCTTGTACATACTATAACAAACCAAAATAAATTGCAAGCATTTTTTTTAATTTTCTTCCAGATATTTTTTGTTCTCAGCGATCACTTTCTCCATCACGTCAGGTCCCGGTGCACCGATGGTCATACGTTTTTCCACACAGGTTTTCATACTGATTGCTTCGTAAATATCGTTCTCGAATACCGGGCTGATGGCTTTATATTCTTCAAGAGGAAGTTCATCCAGAGAAATCCCTTTATCAATACAGGTAAGCACCAGACGGCCTACAATGCCGTGTGCATCGCGGAAAGGTACTCCATGATTTACCAGATAATCGGCTGCATCTGTAGCATTTGTAAAGCCATTCTTTGCACTTGCTTCCATATTCTGTTTGTTGAACTGCATAGTAGAGATCATGCCTGTAAAGAGGGCAAGACATCCTTTTACAGTGTCAATGGCATCAAATGTAAGTTCTTTGTCTTCCTGCATATCTTTGTTGTATGCAAGAGGGATTCCCTTCATGGTTGTAAGGATAGATGTTAATGCTCCGTATACACGACCTGTTTTTCCTCTTACAAGTTCTGCGATATCCGGGTTCTTTTTCTGAGGCATGATACTGCTGCCTGTGCTGTAGGCATCGTCTATCTCTACGAAGCGGTATTCATTGGAGTTCCACATAATGATTTCTTCGCAGAAACGGCTCATGTGCATCATAATTGTGGAGAATGCGGACAGAAGCTCAATCACATAGTCTCTGTCTGATACAGAGTCCATGCTGTTTCTGGTCGGGCCGTCGAAACCGAGAAGCTGTGCTGTATATTCTCTGTCAAGTGGGTAGGTGGTTCCTGCCAGTGCACCTGCACCCAGAGGGCAGGTGTTCATTCTCTTACGGATATCTGCAAGTCTGCTTCTGTCACGTACAAACATTTCAAAGTATGCACCTACGTGGTGAGCCAGTGTGACCGGCTGCGCTTTCTGGAGGTGTGTGAAGCCTGGCATGTATGTGTGGACATTCTCTTCCATGATCTTCTGAAGTGCTTCGAGAAGTTTCTTTACCAGTTCGTCTGTCTCGTCAATCTCATCTCTTACATAGAGTTTCATGTCAAGGGCTACCTGGTCGTTACGGCTTCTTCCTGTGTGAAGTTTCTTGCCTGCATCACCGATTCTGTCGATAAGGTTTGCTTCTACAAAGCTGTGGATATCTTCATATTCGGATGTGATCTCGAGTTTGCCGGATCTTACATCTGCAAGGATTCCGTCAAGACCTGCTTCGATCTGATCTTTTTCTTCTGCTGTCAGGATTCCCTGTCTGGCGAGCATTGCTACGTGTGCTTTGCTGCCTCTGATGTCCTGCTCATAGAATTTCTGGTCAAAAGAGATGGATGCATTGAAGTTATATACAAGTTTGTCTGTTTCTTTTGTGAAACGTCCGCCCCAAAGCTGTGCCATTGTGTTATTCCTCGTTTCTTCTTTATTTTTGGTATTATTGCTTTTACGTGTTAGTGTAACATATTTTTTCAGTATTGCAAAGTAGTTAGTTTGGAATCATTCAAAAGGTACGTGAAGAAAAAGAAGGTGTGTTGAGGCTTAGTTTCGGAACCCTGTAATTCTAAGGCATTCGGGAATCTGCTAAAACCATGAGCCGCCCTCTCAAACTCGCTCCGTTGCAAACTTCGCTCAGACACGTGAGACGGTCGGCTCATAACGCAGATTCCCGAATACCAAGAATTACAAGAACCCTCAAATGCGCCCCAACACACCTTCTTTTTCTTCACTGGGTATTGGCTATATGTTACATAATTGTGGTTACTGCTTTATTTTCTGTTTTCAGCCTCTCTTCGGGAATAGACGCAACCGCAGTAGTTCTGACGGTAGAGGTCGTATTCGTGGGATAGTTCGATGGAACGTTTGTAGCCGTTTTTTTTCTTGAAGTCAGATGGGAGGTGTTGGACGTGGTAGATTTCTGCCAGTTCTTGTCCGATTTCGTTAATCTTGGCTGCGTTTTTCAGAGGGCTGATGGAAAGGGTGGTGGTAAAATAGTCATAGCCGCCCTCTTCTGCCAGTTTTGCTGCTTCTTCCATGCGGAGGCGGTAGCATTTGAAGCAGCGTTCGCCACCTTCGGGTACGTCTTCGAGGCCTTTTGCCATCTGGAAGAATTCCTGTGGGTCGTAGTGACCCTCTATCAGTTTGACAGGGTGTTCAAATTCCATGGAGTTTACAAGACGGGTAATTTCATGGACTCGTTTGCGATATTCTTCTTCCGGGTAGATGTTTGGGTTGTAGTAGAATACTGTGATGTTGAAATATTTTGACAGGTATTCCAGTACGTAACTGCTGCAGGGTGCACAGCAGCTGTGGAGAAACAGGCTTGGGATCTTGTTATCTTTTTGCGCCTGATCTATAAGTTTTTCCAGTTCTTTCTGATAGTTTCGTTTATTCAACAGTATTATTATATCCTTTCTGCATCTTCACAAATGCTTTTTATTATCTTTTAATAAAATGCGAATACCTGTTCAGGTATTCTCTATTGTGCCTTCGTAATGATTCTTTGTATTTTTTAACTTCCTGCACTCTCCTATTCGTTCGCCCATTTTTACAATAGTCTCATATCCCTCTTCTGTATTCTCGATCAGATCATAGTCAATACGGACTTTTCCCGGCTGGATGAGGAGGATTATTGTGGAACCTCCGAATTCGAAGTTGCCTTTTTCCTGGCCTTTCTTTACTGTGGCAGGATTTTTATGGAGATTTGTGATTTTTCCTACCATCATGGCGCCTACTTCCATCATGAGGATGGTTCCGAATTGTTTTGTTTTCAGCAGAGTGTATTCTCTGGCGTTTTCTTTGTAGATGGGATATACATCGTTTGCTGCAGGATTCACTGTGTGGAAAACGCCGGGCAGAGTTACATTCGCGGATTTTCTTCCATCTGCCACATAGCAGTAATGATGATAGTCATCTACTGTCAGTCTGAAAATCAGTGCATAGCCGCCTGTGTATCTCTCAGCAAGTGCTTTGTTCTTCAGAAGCTGTCCTACTGTATATTCTGTATCTTTGATGCTGAAACGTGAGTCTGAGCTGATCCTGTGTACGGAAAGTTTTCCGTCACAGGGGCTGATCAGGATGTTTTCGCGCATATCAATCGGGCGTTCTTCTTTTCGGATGCGCCTTATAAAGAAGTCATTCCATGAAGAGAAGTTCTGTTTTTCGTAAATGCTCAGGTCAATCTTGTTGTTTTTTACAAAATCCGGTACAAATCTGGCAGAAAGTCTGGTGTTAAGCAGGACTCCCGCTGCCTTTGACACGAAAGGTCTGATCAGGAGTTTCAGGCAGAGTCTGCCACCCCGGTCATTATATAAATGCCGCAGGAATTTATCCTGCTCATTCTCTTCAATCGTGATATTTCCTTTTCTGTCAATATACTTCATTCGTATCTTCCCTCCATAAAAGTATAACCGCAGCCTCCCCGTTTCCCGGGAACCGCTGCGGCCAGTCAACAGTTATATTTATTTTATATCAAACGGAACATCTTCGCAAGTGCAAGTGCCACGACTGCAACCAGCAGGATACGTACCGGATTCTGAGGTTTTTTTACCTTGATATCCAGAATAAAAAGCAGTCCCACGATAATCACTGCAATATGTATCACGATCAGGAAATAGAGTCCGCAATATCTTCTCATCAGATAAAGGAACGGCAGGATGATCGCCATGGATGTGATCGGAAGCCCCTGATAATACTGTCTGTTCTCAGAAGTCTCATTCTGTCTCTTTGCTTCTGAAACATTAAAATATGCAAGGCGGATGACAGATGCCACACTGTAAAAAATAAGCGCCCCAATCCCCGCCGATGTATTCACACCCAGACAGTAACAGATCATTGCCGGAAAAATACCAAAGCAGACCACATCACATAAGGAATCGATCTGAATCCCGAAATTCTTCTCATCATCCGTACGGTTCTTCTTTGTTCTGGCTATCTTTCCGTCAAACATATCACACAGTCCGGAAAGCGCCAGACAGAAAATCGCAACCTTAAAATCCCCCTCCAGAGCCCTGGTAATTCCAAATACGGAAATTCCCAGACTTATATAAGTCAATATTACCGTATAATCATAAATTCCTAAAAACATATTTTCTCCCCCTACTTTTCTTCTTGTTCTTTTCTTCCTATTATGAAATACGCCACACAGGTCATCACTGCACTGATAAGCATCTGTGCATAATAGGAAATTCCTCTGCTGAGCAGCATTGCAGGAAGTAATGCTTCTCCGAAAACCGGTGCAAACATCACCAGATAAAGAGACTCACTGATTCCCATTCCTCCGGGTAAAGGCAGCATATCAACAGAGACAGATATGACAGACTGCAAAATCGTAAGGGTTATGATGGAATATCCATGAAATCCCAGCGAACGGTATACCCAGTATGTAACTGTAAATAACAAAATCCTCTGCGCCATAGTGATCAGGAACACTTTCAGGATCACCAGCTTGTGACTTGCCCAGAAAGCCGCAGTTTCATGATACTGATCCATAGACGCTTCCAGTTTCTCAAGCCGGGTTGTCTTTGGCTTAAGGAAACGGAAATGTTCAATAAGTTTCAAACCTTTTACCATGATCCATTTCGCCAGTCCAGGTGCAAATACAAGGATCATCATGAAAGTAACGCAGAAAATATTCAGACCTACACCCAGATAAAACACCCACATGTACTGGCCAAGATATCCTTCCAGAAAGCCTCTGCCAAAAATCCAGATTACAATTCCGATCACTACCAGAACCGCTTTATAAGTAATCGTGACAATCATCAGGACCAGCGTAGTGACAGGAATCGGAAGTTTATCCTTTTTCATAAAATAAATCTGCATTGGCTGCCCGCCGGATGCAGACGGTGTGATACAGCTGAAAAAGAATCCCACAAAAGAATACAGAGCACAATGCCCCATCTTTACTTTTGCTCCGAGAGTCCGCATCATATAGAAGATAATTACAGACTCGCCAAGTATGAACAGTACCACACAAACCACGCTGATCAGTAAGTAAACCGGATCTGCCTGCCGTACTGTATGAATAATCTCTCCCAGATCCTCTCCCTTAAATACCATATATACGGTAATGGAAAATATAAGGATCAGAAAAATGGTGTTAAATATTGCTTTCTTTTTGTTTCTCATTTGCTTACACTTTCTTATGCAGTTTTTTACAGCATTCGTCTGATTTCTATACCCGATTCATGTATGTCACAGTGTCTGATATATGTGTATTTCTGATATGAAACACATAGTAAACAGTAACGTATTCCTTACAGAACATTTGCCCTCAAATACTATAGCAGCAAAAATACTATAGTTTATCTATTATATCATACCCTGACATTTCTGCATATCATAAATTATGAAAATATTCGTTACTGTTCACTCCGTTCACAGTAACGTAGCCAAAATTCATTCCAGATTGCCTGCGGCAATGGAATTTTGGCTTGTATGTCTCGGGATTTTGGCATATTCATGCCAAAACACCTCGCGGGATAGTTGGTGTGTGAACAGTAACAAATATTCGTTACTATTCACCGAATATGGAGGTATCTGTATGAAACCACTGCTGGATATTACAGATGTCAGTCTCTCCTACCACAGTTTATCAGGGGAAACCCCTGCCCTTTCTCATATATCCTTTCAACTGATGCCAGGTGAATTTCTCGCCATCGTCGGGCCGTCAGGCTGTGGAAAGTCCACGCTGCTGAATCTGATCTGCGGTCTGCTCCGGCCGGAACAGGGACAGATTCTTCTGGACGGCACACCGGTGACTTCCGGTGACTGCCGTATTGGATATATGCTGCAAAAAGATCATCTGCTGGAGTGGCGGACAATTTATAAAAATGTTCTTCTCGGACTGGAAATCCGCAGGGAACTCACTGCCGAAAAACTTGCTTATGTAAATCAGCTTCTCTCAGATTACGGTTTGGACAAATTCCGCTCTGCACATCCGTCCGAATTGTCCGGAGGAATGCGCCAGAGAGCTGCACTGATCCGTACTCTGGCATTAAAGCCGGAACTTCTTCTGCTGGATGAACCGTTCTCTGCACTTGACTCTCAAACCAGACTCAGCGTAAGTGATGATATCGGCAGAATCCTGCGTCAGGAAAAAAAGACTGCGATCCTTGTCACCCATGATATTTCAGAAGCGATCAGCATGGCAGACCGGGTTATCATTCTTTCTCCAAGGCCTGCCATTATTCGTAAGATTGTGCCAATTTGTTTTGATCTGGAGAACCGTACTCCTATGGCTTCCAGAAATGCGCCTGAATTTAAATCTTATTTCAATCTTATCTGGAAGGAGCTAAATCATGATGTCTGAAATCTCATATCATCAGCAACAGTATATCCGACATCAGAAAAGAGAAAAGAAACTTGTTCTTTTTTTGCGGATATTTATTCTTCTTTTCTTTCTGGTGTTGTGGGAAATCTCCGCCAGGACCGGGCTGATCGATTCTTTTATCTTCAGCAGTCCGGTAATGATCTGGCACAGCTTCTGCAGTATGTGCAGAGACGGCTCTATTTTTCCCCATCTCTCTGTTACAATTACGGAAACACTGGTCAGTTTTCTGTTCGTTGTTATTCTGGGTGCAGGGATGGCAGTTCTGCTGTGGACCTGTCCCAGACTTGCGAAGATCACAGAGCCTTATCTCGTAGTACTGAACAGCCTTCCGAAATCTGCTCTGGCACCTTTGCTTATTGTATGGCTTGGTGCCAACGAACGGACGATTATTGTCTGCGGTATGTCGGTTGCTATCTTTGGTTCGATTTTGAATCTGTATACAGGTTTTGGCGAAGCTGACCCGGAAAAACTGAAGCTGATTGAGACGCTGGGCGGTGGGAAGAAAGAAAAGCTTATGAAGATTATTCTTCCGTCTTCTGTGCCGTTACTGCTCAGTGTTATGAAAGTTAATATTGGTCTGTGTCTGGTTGGTGTTATCATAGGCGAATTTATCGGTGCCAGAAAAGGGCTTGGCTACCTGATCATCTATTCCAGCCAGACCTTTAAGCTTACCTGGGTACTGATGTCCATTATCATTCTGTGCATCATCGCTATTATCCTGTACGGACTCCTCGGACTGATTGAAAAACGCGCCCGCAGATAGTTGTTAATTTTTAACCGCTATTTTTTATAACGAAACGGTTTCGGAAACAGATTCAATATCTGAAAAAATTTTGCTGCAAAAAGAAGCCCGGAAGATCATCGAGTTCCACTTAACTGGACACTCCTGAACTTCCGGGGCTTCTCTTGTTTCTGACTGTCTGTCAGTTATTCTGTTTTTAAACCAGCGCCTCTGTCCGGTTACTATCATGTTCCGACCAAAGCGCCTGATAATGTGTATATCATGAATTATTCTTCTCCAAGGCTCTCCACTGCCTCTGTGAAATCCTTTATCAAATCTTTTATATCTTCGATACCCACACTGATACGGATTGTGTCGTCGTACACTCCAGCCTCTTCCATTGCCTCCGGCGTACTGTGGATATAAATTGTAGACGCCGGATGAATCACCAGAGTTCTCACATCACCGATATTGGTTGCAATCTTTACATATTTCAGATGATTGATCAGCTTATATGCCCGTTCTTTGGAACCTGCACGGATAGTCAGAATCGCTCCACCCTTTCCACTAAGCTGTTTTTCTGCCAGTTCATGATATGGACTGGACTCCAACAACGGATAGTTGACAGATACACCTTCCAGCTTCTCCAGTGCCTGGGCAAGCCGGAAAGCGTTATTACAGACCCGCTCCATACGAAGACCAAGTGTCTCCATCCCGATAATATTCAGATAAGCGTTCATCGGAGCCAGACAGCCGCCCATGTTTCGCCAGATTCCGTTCCTCAGTTTCACAAGATAAGCAAACTTTCCGTATTTCTTATATTCCTTCATTCCCGGATAACGTTCCGGACTCCAGGAAAAGTTTCCGCTGTCAATGATAATTCCACTGATGGCATCTCCACTTCCATTTATATATTTAGAAGCAGAATGCACCACTACATCCGCACCATACTGAATCGGATTAAGCAGATACGGAGTCGAAGTTGTGCTGTCTACAATCAGCGGTACTCCTTTTCCATGAAGAAAATCTGCTGTTTCCCAGACATCCATTACATTCAGTGCGGGATTTCCTACTATTTCGCCAAACACTGCTCTGGTCTTATCTGTAAGAAACGGCTCGATCAGCGCCTTCTCTACCCTCGGTATAAAATGTACTTTGATTCCGAATGCCTCCAGATCATGAAGCAGATCCAGTGTACCTCCGAACAATGCACTTCCTGCGATTACCTCATCCCCTGCCTGCAGGATATTAAGTAATGATAATGTAACCGCTGACATTCCGGAGGAACAGGCTACACCTCCAATCCCGCCTTCTAATTCATTTACTCTTCGCTCAAACGCATCTACTGTCGGATTCGCAATCCTGGTATATGCAAATCCCGGTGCCCGATTCTGGAATACTTTTTCCAACTGTTCTGAAGATTCATATGCAAAAGCATTTGCCAGGCTGATAGGCGGCACTGTTGAACCATTCGCATAATTGTCTACTGCTTTTCCGTGTAATAATTTAGTCTGAAATTCCATGAGCATATTCCCCTTGTAAAATATAATAATCTCCGGACTAACGGTATGTTTTCTGTGATATATCGTTTCCCTGTTTTTAGTAATTCCATAGTGTTTTGATATGAATAGTAGTATATATTTTTCACATAAATCTGTCAATAAATTTTCTTATATCAATTATTTATATACACATATAGTTTTTGTCTATATTTTGTTATTTTTCTATAGAAATAATTTAGTCTAAAATCAATATCTTTTTCCATATTGTCGAAAAAACATAGCTTTTTCTATCTTTATCTGGTAAAATTGATATATAGCAATCCTCTAAAATAATGCATCTTAATATAGAGCGTATTTGAAAAATCATTTACAAGGACTGCTATAGATTATTATTTCAGTCAAACGACATATCTGAAAATGAATGTCCTGAAATGTAATTCCACTACATAAGATTCATAACAGAACGGAAGGAGGCCCTTTATGAAAACAAGGAAAAAATGGTTAAGAAAAACAACCGCCATCTGTACTGCAGCACTTCTTGGTACTGCTGCAATTCCATCTACAGCATTTGCAGCAGACAGTTACGCTTCCATTGAAAAAGATGCATGGGCAAAAAAGGTCACAGAAATGGCATCTTCTTACGCTACATCTATAAAAGAAAGCCAGTCTCTGATGTCAGGAATGCAGAGTGACATGATTCTGAAATTTGAAGATTCCGGACGCTCACTGCTGGGGTTTGTCGCACCATTTGATGTCTCCTGGCTGGACAATGTCACACTTTCCAATGATATCTCTTTTACAGAAGGAAAAGAAGGTATTCTGATGAAGGTCCTTCTTAATGATAATAAAATCTGTACTCTGGAATATTATCTTGATCCGGACAGCCAGGATATTTATATGCGCATCCCTGAACTCTCTGATAAATATTTCAAGACCAATCTGGAAGAAGCCGCAGACCAACAGGCTGCCAATATTGAAAATGATCTTGAAGAATTAACCCCTGATGATTCAGATGCAGATATTCCGACAGACAATTTCGCTTCCGCTTATTCTGACAGTCTCAGCCTGACTGTTTCCATGATGTCTGATCTGTCAGCAACAGCTCCAGAAGCTTCTGTAGTAGAAACACTTCTGGATAAATACGGATCTATGCTTTTTGACAATGTAACAGAAGGCGAAAGCAGTCAGGAAACTCTGACAGCAGGTGATATCAGTCAGGACTGTACAGTATATGAAGGCCAGATTTCAGCCGAAGACGCTGTAAAAACTGCAACTGCAATCCTGGAAGAAGCAAAATCAGACAGTGATATTGAGAACATCCTCGATACCTGGACAGAGAACCTCTCAAGTAACGAGGACCTGCATGAAAGCTTTACCAAAGCTGTAGAAGACGGTCTTGATTTTCTGAAAGATGCAGATACCGGTGATTCCGATGATTCTCATCTCAACACCAGAATCTGGGTTGATGAGACCGGCAGAATTGCAGGACGTAAAATTGAGTTTCAGGAAGGTGATAAAATAACTCCTGTTCTGAACTGGCAGATGACCAGGAACGGCTCAGACTTTGGCTATCTTCTCTCCATTGAAACAGATGATTCCGGCACACTCTCCCTGTCCGGATCCGGTCAGATTGATGGCGGTAAATTAAACGGAACCTATAAAATTTCTCAGGATGATACAGCCGCAGCTGTTATCGAAGTAAAGGACTACGACACCGAATCTGCAAAAGAAGGTTACTTAAACGGTAACTATACTATCACCTTCCCTGCTGATTCTTCAGAAGATACAGATTCTTCTCTTTCCATGCTCGAGAACTTTGCACTTGTATTAGATTTAAATTCAGCAAAAGATTCTGGTTCTGTTGCACTGTCCGTTGAAAGTGCAGGAAGCACTCTCGGAAGCTTCACTGTTACTTCCGGTGCAGGCGAATCTGTTGAAATTCCGGACCTTACGGCTCTGGGAGATGTTTATGACGTAACCAATGAAGATGATATGAGTGCCTACGCAGCTACACTCGACCTCACTACACTTATGGATAATCTGTCCAATGCAGGTGTTCCGGACGAAGTCATCACTTATGTTCTCAGCGGCGGAAGCAATTCCGATGCCGAAGATGTTACTGATGAAAATGCCTCAGAAGCAGAGTCTGATGCTGAGTCTGCTGAAGCAGGCGCAGCCTGACTTAGCAGCTTTATCACTATCGTCTACTGCAGCAGACGGTTCCAGTAATACTTTATCCCGATACCTACTACTACTGCTGTTATAAATTCACAGATCCAGAACGCATTCCACACAGCATCTGCCCCGGCAAAATAGCACAGCAGATAAGCTGCCGGAATGATCACTATAATATATCTTAATAACGAAATCACCAGGGACTGAGCACCTTTGCTCAGTCCTTCTAATGCACCGGAAGCTGTAACAGAGATGGCAGATGGGATAAACCCGATACTGATAGTCTGTAATGCTGCAGTGCCAAGTCTTACAGTTTCCGGGTTCTCAGTAAACATTCCCATCAATGTCTCTGATGCTGTAAAGCAGATGATTGTTCCTGCCAGCATGATCATACCATTCAGAAGCACAGAAATCCCAAAAAGTTTCTTTACCCTCTTTATTTCTCCTGCTCCGTAATTATATCCTATCAACGGGCGCATTCCCTGGACAATGCCGCTTGCAGGCAGATATAAAAAAGTCTGAAGCTTATAATAGATTCCCAGAACCACTACATAGCTTCCGGAAAAAGCCGATAATATCTGATTCAGGAACGAGATCAGAACTGACGGCAGGGCAATATTCAGGATTGCGGGAATCCCTACCATATACAGCTTCCCGTCCAGGTTCCTGTTAAGTTCCAGATATTTCCTGCAGATCTCCACCGGAATACTACACTTCTTATATGCGATCAGATATACAATAACTGTAAATACCTGGCCAAGACCAGTTGCCAGCGCAGCACCTCTGATCCCCATTTCCGGAAAAATCCCCACTCCGAAAATCAGCAGCGGATCCAGGATAATATTGGAAATACAACCGATCATCAGGCTGATCATTGTCAGCTTCATTCTGCCCACAGCCTGAAAAATCTTTTCGAAGGACAGGCTGATCATGATCACTGTGGAAAATGCAAATGCAATGGTTGAATACTGCACACCAGATGAGATCACTTCCTGCTCTTTTGTAAACATACTGAGAAATACAGGCATAAACGGAATACAGATTACTGTAAAAATAATTCCATGGATAATATTAAAGAGCATACCATGGGTAGCTGCTATATTCGCATTTTTAATATTTTTTGCTCCCAGCTGAAAAGAAATCTGTGCATTGATTCCCACACCGAAACCAATGGCAACTGCATTAATAAAGTTCTGTACAGGAAATACCAGAGACAGAGCTGTCATCGCCTGCTCACTGATCTTTGCCACAAAAAAGCTGTCTACGATGTTGTACAGTGAATTCACCAGCATAGACAGTACCATAGGCATTGCCATAGATGCCAGAAGCGGCAGAATCGGTTTTTTCTTCATAAAAGTATTGTTCATTCTTTTTTCCTTTCTCTGTTTCATTGCAACAAAAAACGCCACACAATTATCTCTACATTGCTGTATGATAATCGTGCGGCGAAAAGAGTTCATGTTTGTCACAAGACTGAAAAATCCACACCAGTTTTGGTGTGATTAACATATCATAATTTATTTCCTGCTGTCAAGACTTTTTATCCATTTTACTGCGTTTTCCTGATTCGGTGCTGAATACGGCACTGCAATGCATACAGGATCGTAGATTACACCTAATTCCTGTTCAAGCTCACTGTCAGTAATGGAAATGTGCGTAGTATCTGTCTGCATTCCAAACTTCTCAAAAGCTTCCTCACCCATCAATTCCTTCAAATCTGCAAATGGCTCATTCTTCTTCAAAGTCTGATAAAGCTTCTCCGGCATAACCATAATATCAATGGAACCTGCCTGGATCTGTGCCACATAAGCCATCTGTGCATTATAATCAAATTCTGCCATTTCAGAGTCCGTAGTAAGATTCACGCCTATCTCTACTTTACTATAGGGATCATCTTTGTACCCAAGTGTTTCTTTGATTTTCTGCTCAGGAGTTTCCGTATCATTTGCCATTGAATTTACCACTGTCATGGACAGAACTGTTTTTATTTTGGACTGTTCATAGTAATCCTTTATTCCGAATATAAGAGCAATCACTGCGATCACTCCGAAAATAGCCGGTTTATAATACATCCAGATATATTCCAGCTTTTTCTTTGGCCCCATTCCCTTTAATTTTTCTTTCTCAATCAGACGTCTTTCCTTCTTTGACAAATCCGATTCATTCTTAATCTCCGGATTCAGCACGCTTTCATCGTGCTCTTCTGCCTGTTCTGCTCTGTTCTTACTCTGGTTCTTGTCCTGATTTTTATCTGCCATTCTCTCTCCTTTGTATTTTCTGCATAATGATTTTCGGTAACTGTTCAGCAATCCGCCATTCTGCGAAACACCGGACGGTTACGTTCATAAGATTTACTGATTACTATATCACATTTTCCATTATGTGAACAGTTATAATTCCCGCGGTTCCTGAAGATAACGTTACTATGTTACTGTTCATTCCATTCTCAGTAACGCAGCCAAAATTCATTCCGGATTTTCATATCCTGACTATACATGATTATTCTGCAAAATATTTTGCCTTGCATACGCAGAGACCGCAGATATGCCGGAAACTGTCACCACTGTCAGCATATATACCAAAACCGGACGCAGCCAAAAATAAATCTGACAGTTGCTGACTCCCAGACCTTCTGAACATTTTTTCAGAAGATCTGATACTGCCGGATGAAGAAGATAGATCAGGAAAGCATATTTTCTTCCGGTTTCCACCAGTACAGAGGGAAAATTTATTTCCCTTCCATATAAAATAAGCCACAGAAACAGACAGATCACTGCAACACAATTTCCTGTGTAAATTTCTCCTGCTCCCCGGAAAGCATATTCCATCATGCTGAGTGCCACACCGAAACTCATCCCTGCTTTCAATCCCCATTGCATCCATTGCTCCAGACGTTTGCATACTATCTTATCCTGATATTCATGGATCATCTGACCTGTAAGGAAAAAGCTCATTCCTGTAAACAGAAAGTTTCTGTATTCCATAGTGTGATAAAATCTGTCAAAAAAGGCACAAAACTCCGCTCTCCATAAAAGTATTGCCAGCAATACAGGTGCCATACAATATGCAGCCTTACGCATTCTCCATTTTTCAATCAGGAGAGCAAGCAGATAACAGTAAATTAATGCAGGAAGAAACCATAAATGTGCTCTTACCGGAGAAGTACTGTTGTACACGAAAAATTCCTTCAGATGCTCTGTACTCACAAGCCCTTTTATCCATGTCCATACTCTCTCCCCATTCCAGGCTTTCATAAAACATTCCCAGATAAAATAAAACACAACTGAAACTGCAAAAAGCTTCATGATATGCAGGATTTTAGACAATATTCTTTTTGAGGCATTGCAATTTTGATAATAACAGAAATACCCGGATACCATAAAGAAAAACGGCACCGCACATCTTGCCAGTACTTTTACAAGCTGCCCGGCCTGTCCCGGAAAACTTACATGGATGCATACCACCAGGCACGCAGCAATGGCCTTTACAGCATCCAGACTTTTATTTCGCATTTGATTTCTCACCCACCTTTTTCTGTTGTTTCATCTATAGCAGCAGAACAATCCGTAAATGTCTGACCTGACATCATTTCAGTCAGACAGATAAAATCATCTGCTTCGCTGCTATAATATATCAAAGCGAACCACACATGTCAAACCTCAGGCAGATACAGAAGTCATCAGCCAGCTTCGGTCCACCCTTGCAAGGAGTCTGGCATTATGATAGGCCATTCTGAGAGTCAGGCAGGTACGCCCCAGATATTTGCTTCCGTCCGAAGTTTTCATACACGCCAGTGCAAGGTCGGGTTTTCCCGGATGGCGGAGACAGATTGGGAGCAGCAGTTGAATTGAGTGATTATAATACTGTGGAATTGCCGTTCTGTAATCTGCCTCAAGCATTCTTTTTGTCTGTTTCAGCGCGCCGTCAAACAGCTGCATTTTCATGCTGCTGTCACGTACTTCCTTTGGAAGACGGGCAGCATTTTCCTCATCCCCGAAAATATGCTCGTACTGTGGAATTACCGGAAGTTTTGTATCAAACACAAGATCTGACGGATTTTCCACATAGCATGCCTTTTCCGGCAGACAGGTGATTCCTTCTTTTAACAAATAGTATTCTGTATAAAAGCCATCCAGAAACCAGGGCTGCCTGTCCGGGACCAGATTGGGAATAAAATACGCATAAATCGGCTGATAATAGTAATTAAAGAGTCCTGTATTAAATATGGCATAATTCTTTTTCTCCCACACCTTCTGTTCTTCATAAAGGCGTTTAAATGTATGTTCCAGGTATCCTTTCAGAATTCCGTTATCATCTGTATCCGAAAAGCTCCACTTCTCCGGCACCATCCTTGCCAGATTCTGAATCTGCCGATTATAGTCTCCGCAATAAGTAAAATCAAATAAATTAATCATCAGGCTCCTCCTGTCCCTGCACCTTTCATATTGTCATTACTGTTCTCTCTTAATATTTATTGTATTTTGGAAAAAATATGGCAGAACTGCCAGATTATGATTTGTATGAAAATCAGTTTTGATTGTTATTATTTAACATACCATAATTTCTGTCAAAAGACAAGGATTAGCATCCTCCAAAAAATGTCAAAAATCACCATCTGACTTACAATTCAAAAGTTACTGTTCACTCCGTTCACAGTAACTTAGCCATCCGGTAATACCTGATGCTTGTAGCCTGCCGGTCAGCTGTGTTATACTCTACACATATCAGCAATACGCAAATGCAGGCTGAACAACTGTTTCTATCCGCATTTGCGGGCAAGACTATTTTTCTTAAAGAAGGTTTTACAATGAAAAAAGACGGCTACTACTCTTCCGGAGAATTTGCACGGATGGCACATGTAACACTCCGCACTATCCGCTATTATGACAAACAGAATATCCTCAAACCCTCCTATGTAACAGAATCCGGCGCACGTTTTTATACAGATGAGGATTTTGCAAGACTTTCCCAGATCCTGCTTCTGAAATATCTGGGTTTCTCCCTGGATGACATACGGGAAATGACCATTGACGACTCAGACTATCATTTTATGGAAAATTCCCTGAACATCCAGTTAAAGCTGGTACGTGACCGTATCGAGCAGATGCAGCTGGTGGAAAAGGCAATCCAGGATACCACAGATGCGATCCGCTCCCATCATGCCATAGACTGGAATCAGATGCTTGACCTGATCCACCTGACAGGCATGGAGAAAAGCATGAAAAATCAATACCAGAACGCCTCCAACATTTCCTCACGCATTAATCTGCACAGCCTTTATTCCCAGAATAAACAGGGATGGTTTCCATGGGTTTATGAGCAGTGCCAGATTCATCCGGGGATGCGTATCCTTGAACTTGGATGCGGCGACGGTGTTCTGTGGACACAGAATATTTCCAGCCTCCCCGGTAAAGTTTCCGTTACTCTTTCTGATCTTTCATCCGGAATGCTTCGTGATGCCAGACGTGCTATCGGACGCAAAGACAGCCGTTTTTCCTTCGAGGCATTTGACTGTGCAAGAATTCCTCATGAAGACAGAAGCTTTGATCTGGTCATTGCAAACCATGTGCTTTTTTACTGTGAAGATATCTCTGCTGTATGCAGCGAAATTCAACGTGTGCTCACTCCGGGCGGAAAACTGATCTGCAGTACCTATGGAAAAAAACACATGCAGGAAGTCAGCAGACTGGTCCGGGATTTTGACGACCGGATCGTTCTCTCCGCAGACAAACTCTATGAGCGTTTTGGCAGAGAAAACGGAGCAGATATCCTGGCACCGTATTTTTCCCGTATTTTCTGGGAAAGCTATAAGGACTCTCTTCTTGTCCCCGATGCAGAACCGCTGATTTCCTATATCCTCTCCTGCCATGGAAATCAGAATCAGTATCTTCTGGACAAATACAAAGATTTCCGTGGATTTGTATCGCGAAAGACAAAGGATGGGTTCTTTATTACCAAGGATGCCGGCATTTTTCTTTGTGAAAAATAACCAAAATTTAACTTTTTTGTAAAAAGTACTTGAAGGTGACCTAAGGTCACCTTTTATAATACAATCACCAGAGTCAGGATGATATCGTAACTCAGACTGACAATCCAGAAACCCGTTGATTAGTACCGCAGTCGCCTGATATTTTGCTTATCATTTACAAAGATAACTGACAGAATATCGCTCCGACCGCATACTGCCAATAACAAAGGAGAATACACATGAAAGGTATTATTTTAGCAGGCGGTTCCGGCACACGCCTTTATCCGCTTACAATGGTAACATCCAAACAGCTTCTGCCAATCTATGATAAACCAATGATCTACTATCCCATGTCTGTACTGATGAACGCAGGAATCCGAGATATCCTGATCATCTCTACTCCGCAGGATACTCCTCGTTTTGAGGAACTTCTTGGTGACGGACATCAGTTCGGTGTCCATCTCACCTATGCAGTACAGCCAAGTCCGGACGGACTTGCACAGGCATTTATCATCGGTGAAGAATTTATCGGTAATGATACAGTTGCCATGGTTCTCGGCGATAATATCTTCGCAGGACATGGGCTGAAGAAAAGACTGAAAGCTGCTGTAAAGAACGCAGAATCCGGCGAGGGTGCCACTGTTTTCGGATACTATGTAGATGATCCGGAGAGATTCGGTATTGTAGAATTTGACCATGAAGGCAAGGCTATCTCAATTGAAGAGAAACCTGAGCACCCGAAAAGCAACTACTGTGTCACAGGTTTATACTTCTATGACAATCGCGTCGTAGAGTATGCAAAAAATCTGAAACCAAGCGCCAGAGGCGAACTTGAGATCACAGATCTGAACCGCATCTATCTGGAAAAAGGCGAATTAAACGTAGAGCTTCTCGGACAGGGATTCACATGGCTGGATACAGGTACACACGAGAGCCTTGTGGAAGCCACCAACTTTGTAAAAACAATGGAAAGCCACCAGCACCGCAAAATCGGTTGCCTGGAAGAGATTGCATATCTCAATGGCTGGATTACAAAGGAAGATGTGCTGAAGGTTTATGAAATACTGAAGAAAAATCAGTATGGTCAGTACTTAAAAGACGTTCTGGACGGTAAATATCTGGATGTATTGCACTAACCGAAGCTTTTAGACCTGTACAAGCGAATTCGCAGTCAAGTGAGTGATATATCAAATTTTCAAACAGTTATTTGATATATCACCCGCCATGCAGCAAGGCGGATAATTTTATCTGCCTGACTCTATAACAGAATCTTACAGATATTCATATTATATATTTTTTAAGGAGAATCACTATGAACATTATCGTAACCGGCGGTGCCGGATTTATCGGAAGCAACTTTATTTTTCACATGTTAAAAAAATACCCGGATTACCGCATCATCTGTCTGGACTGTCTGACCTATGCAGGAAACCTTTCCACTCTTGCACCTGTCATGGACAACCCAAATTTCCGTTTCGTAAAAGAAAGCATCACCGACCGCGAAGCAGTTTACAAACTTTTTGAGGAAGAACACCCTGATATGGTTGTAAACTTCGCTGCAGAGAGTCACGTTGACCGTTCCATCGAAAACCCGGAAGTTTTCCTTACCACAAATATTATCGGTACTGCTGTTCTCATGGATGCATGCCGCAAATACGGTATCAAACGTTATCATCAGGTATCTACTGATGAAGTTTACGGAGATCTTCCATTAGACAGACCTGACCTGTTCTTCACAGAGGAAACTCCGATTCACACAAGCAGCCCTTACAGCTCTTCCAAGGCTTCTGCAGACCTTCTGGTACTGGCTTACCACAGAACCTACGGACTGCCTGTAACCATCAGCCGCTGCTCCAATAACTACGGACCATATCATTTCCCGGAAAAACTGATTCCGTTAATGATCGCCAATGCATTAAATGACAAACCACTTCCGGTATACGGAACAGGCGAAAACGTTCGTGACTGGCTCTATGTAGAAGATCATTGCCGCGCAATCGACCTGATCATCCACAAAGGACGTGTTGGAGAAGTTTACAACGTCGGCGGACACAATGAAATGACAAACATTGATATCGTTAAGATCATCTGCAAAGAACTTGGCAAACCAGAAAGCCTGATCACCTACGTAGCAGACCGTAAAGGTCATGACATGCGTTATGCAATCGACCCGACTAAGATTCACAACGAACTTGGCTGGTTACCGGAAACAAAATTCGCAGACGGTATCAAGAAAACAATCAAATGGTATCTGGATAACAAGGAATGGTGGGAAACTATCATCTCCGGAGAATATCAGAACTATTATGAAAAAATGTACGCACACCGCGGGGAGGCATAATTTATGAGAATTTTTGTAACAGGTGTAGGCGGTCAGCTTGGACATGATGTTATGAACGAACTTGCGAAACGCGGCTATGAAGGTGTGGGAAGCGACATTGCTCCTTCCTACAGCGGAATCGCTGATGGCACTGCAGTTACCACAATGCCTTATGTTCAGATGGATATCACTGACAAAGCTTCTGTAGAAAAAGTCATTAAAGAAGCAAATGTTGATGCTGTGATCCACTGTGCTGCATGGACAGCTGTAGATGCTGCTGAAGATGAAGAGAATCAGCCGAAGGTCCGTCTGGTAAATGTAACCGGAACTCAGAATATTGCTGATGTGTGCAAAGAGCTTGACATCAAGATGCTGTATCTGTCCACTGATTATGTATTCGATGGTCAGGGAACCACTCCATGGGAGCCTGACTGCAAGGACTATAAACCATTAAATGTCTATGGACAGACAAAGCTGGACGGTGAACTTGCCGTATCCGGCACAGTTGATAAGTTCTTTATCGTCCGTATTGCATGGGTATTCGGCAAAAACGGCAAGAACTTTATCAAAACCATGATCAACCTCGGAAAAACTCATGATACTCTCTCCGTAGTCAATGACCAGATCGGTACACCTACTTATACCTATGACCTGGCAAGACTTCTGGTAGATATGATCGAAACTGAAAAATACGGTTATTATCATGCAACCAATGAGGGCGGATATATCAGCTGGTATGATTTCACAAAAGAAATCTTCCGTCAGGCCGCTGCCATGGGACACCCGGAATATCTCCCGGAAAACATGACAGTCAACTCCGTCACAACTGCAGAGTATGGCGCTTCCAAAGCAGCCAGACCGTTTAACAGCCGCCTGGATAAGAGCAAACTGACAGCCAATGGTTTCACACCACTCCCCACCTGGCAGGATGCACTTGGACGGTATCTGAAAGAACTGGATTTCTAAATAAAAAAATCCGGCAGGACACCCAAATGACAGGTGTTTTGCCGGTTTTTTTATTCTTCTCTATGCAGTTTTCTTCTTCTGCGCTGTCTGCCATACGCAGCATCCCACGATCAGAAGTATTCCCACAACATCAGTCATCAGTGACGGATCGATCAGCATCAGTCCGCCTGCTGCCATTAAGACACGAACCGGTACAGACATTTTCACTGACAGGAAGCCTTCCAGTGAGGAGGACAATCCAAACACACCGATCAGTGAGGTGATAAAGATCTGAACAACCTTAAGCGGTGTGGTATCGATCAGCAGCATTGCCGGATTAAAGCAGAATACATAAGGTACGATAAATACTGCGATAGCCAGCTTGGAGGCTGTAAATGCAGTCTTCATCGGATTGGCCTTCGCTATGGCTGAACCTGCGTAGGCAGCCAGCGCTACCGGCGGTGTGATATCTGCAACAATACCAAAGTAAAATACAAAGAAATGAGCTGCCAGTGTAGGTACTCCCATACGCACCAGGATCGGAGCACAGGTTGCTGCCATGATACAGTAATTGGCAGTGGTAGGTACACCCATACCAAGTACGATACAGCACAGCATAGTCAGAAGCAGTGCAATGATCAGTTTTCCGTTTGCAACACTGATGATTCCGTTGATCAGGTCATTGGCAAGTCCTGTCATGGTGATGGAACCGGAAATGATTCCTGCAACACCGCAGGCTACTGCTACGGAGATAACACCTCTTCCTCCTGCTTCCAGCGCATCAATACATTTGGTAACACTGATTCTGTTTTCTTTGTCAAAAAGACTTACGATAACAGAAAGAACGATTGCATAGCTGGCAGCCTTCTGCATGGTCATATAGTTTCCGGACACCCAGATTACCAGCATGACCAGAGGTAATAACAGATAGATTTTACGGATCAGAAGCTTAAATACCGGAAGTTTTTCCTTCGGAATTCCGGAAAGTCCTAATTTCTTTGCTTCCAGATGTACAGAAATAAAGATTCCTGTAAAGTACAACAATGCCGGCAGAATCGCCCTGACAATAATGTTGGAGTACGGTACACCCACAAAATCTGCCATAAGGAATGCGGCAGCTCCCATGATCGGAGGCATGATCTGTCCACCTGTGGAAGAAGCAGCTTCTACTGCTCCGGCAAATTCCGGTTTGTAGCCTGTGTCCTTCATCATCGGGATTGTAACAGAACCGGTTGTTACTGTGTTACCTACAGAGGAACCGGATACCATTCCACAGAGTGCAGAACTGATAACCGCTACCTTTGCCGGTCCACCTGCATATTTTCCTGCAATGCAGTTAGCCAGCTGAATAAAGAAGTTGGAGATTCCTGTTCTCTCCAGAAACGCACCGAAAATAATAAATACCACAATATATTTAGAGCATACATTTACAGGTGTGGAGAAAATACCCTCTTTTGTGTAGAAAAGATTCCGCACCAGGAATTTCACTCTTCCCAAAAATGCCGGATTGGTAAGCCCTACAGCCAGTGCATAGATCAGGAAAAAACCTGCCACAAACAGGATCGGTAGGCCCACGCATCGTCTGGTAAGCTCGATCAGTGCAGCAATACCGATAATACCGATCACAATCTGATAAGGGGCAAATCTGGTACCCTGATTGATGATCTGATTTGCAGAAAAAGTAAAATACAGAAAAGCACCTGTGCCTGCGATCATAAAAATAATATCGCCAATCGGCATGTAGTTTTCTCTGATATCTCCTTTTTTCGCCGGATAGGTAAGAAATCCGATAAGAATGATCAGCCCCAGAAAAGAAGTCAGTCGGATTTCCTCCAGGAAGGTTGCAAATAAGGTAACATAGATACACCACAGAGAAAAGGCAACCAGCAGGCCGCGTACAGCCAGCTTATATTTGCCGGTCCACACACGAATATTTGATTCGCGGTCGTATTTCTTCATTACTGCATCTACATCTGCTGTGCTCATGTTCTCAGAACCAGCCTGCCCTTCCGGGGATGTGTTTGCTTTTTTTATCTTATTTTCTTTCATCCTGACTATTCCCCTTTCGTATCCACTGTAATTCCATGCTCTGCATAATAACGCGCCGCACCCTTATGGAAAGGAATGGTCATACCGGAAGTAGCGTTTTCCAGAGAAAGCTCCGCTCCTTTTGCATTCTCAGCAGAAATCTCGTCTGCATGGTCAAAAATTGCCGCAGTCATATCATAAACTGTATCCTCATCCAGAGATTCGGACACTACGATCGTCGCCTTGACTGTGATGGTTTCTACAGGCTCATCCTGTCCCGGATAGGTTCCTGCCGGAATCTGGTAGGATGTATAATATGGACAGTCACTCAGGATCGAATCCCTGATCGCGCCATCAATATTGATCATATAGACACCATTGGTAGTTGCAAGCTCTGTGATAGCTGTTGTAGGTGCACCTGCAACAATAAACGCAGCATCAATTTTTCCATCCTTCAAAGATTCCTTGCTGTCCTCAAAAGACAGATACTGGGGATGGATATCATCCAGGGTAATGCCGCCTGCATTTAAAACATCCAGAGCATTGAAATATACACCGGAGTTTGCCGCACCGATAGATACGCTCTTGCCCTTCAGATCTTCCACTGTCTTAATGTCAGGGTCCATGGTAAACAGCTGGACAGTCTCTGCATACAGGCCGCCCAAAGTCCTGAAATCATGGGTTGCACCGTCCTGTTCAAATGCTCTTACTCCGTCCCATGCATAGGCCATTACATCTGACTGGACAAATCCAAGCTGGAAATCTCCGTCCTGTACTGACTGCAGGTTCGCTTTGGAACCACCTGTAGAAACTGCTGTAACCTTTACATTTGTATTATTGGTAATATACTGGGCCAGTACACCACCGTAGGAATAATACGTTCCCGCCGTACCGCCGGTACCGAACGTCAGACGTTCTTTACTTTGTCCGCAGCCGCTCAGAAGGCTGACTGCAAGTGCAAGAGTCAAAACAAGACCAACAATCCTGCCAGCTTTTCTCCTGCCTCTGAAAAGCTCTTTGTTTCTCATAAATCCATCTCCTTCAGGTACATAATATTTTGAATTATAACATATTTTTTCAAAAAATGATAATCTTTATTGAATAATCTTACAAAAAACGTTACAATAAAGGAAAAACATGGATAACAAAATAAATAACAACCCAATGGAGGTATCTATTATGTCCGAAAGAAAATACCCTGTCATCACAATCAGCCGGGAGTTTGGTGCCGGGGGACACAGTATTGCAAGAGTAGTTTCAGAAAGGCTTGGTATCCCATATTACGATCGGGATTTTGCAAAACAGGCCGCTGCCAGAAGCGGATATTCCCAGGAGGATATTGATCGTGAGGGTGAAAATCTGAGCCGCAGCGCCAGACTTCTGGACAACATTCTGAATAACTCTGCAGGTTATTTCAGTTCCCATGATGCTATTTACCAGGCTCAGAAAGAGCTGATCCTTCAGTTCGCAGCAGAACAGGACTGTATTATTATCGGCCGCTGTTCCAATCTTATCCTGCGAAATGCCGGTATTCCCAGTCTGGATATTTTCCTTCATGCAGATGTGAATCTCCGCACAGAACATATTCGGAAATTAGGCTTAAACGGAAAGGAAGATCCCAGGAAATATCTCACCAAAATGGACAACCTGCGTGAAACCTATTTCAAAACCTATACAAAACATGAGCTTGGCACTTATCACGATTATGACCTGTGTCTGGATACCGGAACCCTTGGATACGATAACTGTATTGAGATTATCACTTCACTTGCAAAACAGCAGGGGTTGAATCTGAAGCATCAGTAGAAGGACCGCTGCAAGCTGTAAAACAGCAACAAGGCTGTGGCAGTCAGAAAATCTGTGCCACAGCCTCTTTACTTCAGTCCTTTTAATAGTTGTTTCTAAATTTCTTTTATTTTACAAACTCATCCAGAGAACGGATCTGGATTCCTTCTTTTGCAAAAGCCTCTCTGATTTTTTCCACAAACGCCAGAGCCTTGGCTCCGTCTCCATGAACGCAGACAGAATCTGCCTGAATATCAATATCTTTTCCTGTAATTGCAGTAATCTTTTTCTCTTTGACCATACGGATCACCCTGACAATAGCCTCATTTTCATCAGTGATCATAGCACCTTCCTTACGTCTGTTTACCAGAGTACCATCTTCTTCATAGGCGCGGTCTGCAAAAACCTCCATAGCTGTACGCAGGCCCATATCCTGAGCAGCCTTTGCCAGCTGTCCGCCGGAAAGAGCAAGTACGATCAGACTGCTGTCAAATTCTTTGATTGCCTCACAGATCGCAGTAGAAAGGGCATAGTCCTCTGCAGCCATATTATATAAGGCTCCATGAGGCTTTACATGCTGCATTTTTACACCGGTTACTCTGCAGAATGCATCCAGTGCACCCAGCTGATAAAGCACATATGCTTTTGCCTCTGCAGGGGAAACACTCAGATTTCTTCTTCCGAAGCCCATCAGATCAGGAAAACCCGGATGTGCTCCTATACGAATTCCCGCTTCCTTTGCCATTGCCAGCGTATTTCCCATAACTACCGGATCTGAAGCATGATAACCGCAGGCTACATTTGCAGAGGAGATCAGCGGAATGACCTTATCATCATTACCGATTTTATAGTTTCCAAAGCTCTCTCCCAAGTCACTGTTTAAATCTACTGTATACATTCATCTTACCTCTTTTTTATTTATCATCCTTTGATTTTCAGCACATTTTCTATAAATCCCGTATCTGCCTTCCCGTCACAGAATACCTGATTCTTCATAATCTGATACTGGAAATCAAGGTTTGTCTCCACACCCATGACCACCATCTCATCCAGCGCAGAGCGCATTTTCTGCAGGGCAGCCTCTCTGTCAGGTGCATGAACGATTACCTTCGCAATCATGGAATCATACTCTGACGGAATCTTATAGCCTGTATAAAGGGCAGTATCCACCCGGACTCCGTTGCCTGCCGGAAGATGCATATGCTGTACTACTCCGGGACTTGGCATGAAATTTTTCTCAGGAATCTCTGCGTTGATACGGCATTCAATAGCATGTCCTTTAATCCGGATATCTTCCTGTTTAAAGCTTAACTCCTCTCCCATAGCCACACGAATCTGCTCAATGATCAGATCTGTGCCTGTAACCATCTCTGTTACTCCATGCTCCACCTGGATTCTGGTATTCATTTCCATGAAATAGAAGTTGCCTTTGGGGTCTACGATAAATTCAATAGTTCCTGCATTGGTATAACCTACTGTTTTCGCAGCAAGAACTGCATATTCATTCATTTTCCTGCGAGTTTCTTCATCAATGGCAGGGGAAGGGGATTCCTCAATCAGCTTCTGATGATTTCTCTGTACCGAACAGTCACGTTCTCCCAGTGCCACCACATTTCCATGACTGTCTGCCATAATCTGGATCTCCACATGGCGGGGATTTTCTACAAAACGTTCAATGTACATGGTATCATCCCCAAAAGCATTGGCTGATTCTCTCTGTGCCATATTAAACTGAAATTCAAATTCATCCTCATTGGCAGCCACACGCATTCCCTTGCCACCACCGCCTGAGGAAGCCTTGATCATAACCGGATATCCAATCTCTTCAGCCAGTTTTTTACCTGTTTCTGCATCGTATACAGGTTCCTTTGTTCCCGGTACAACCGGTACACCGGCATCCATCATGGTTTTACGGGCATGGGATTTATTTCCCATCTTATCGATCACATCCGCATCCGGTCCGATAAAGGTAATTCCGTTTTCTTTGCATTTGCGGACAAACTCACTGTTTTCTGAAAGAAAGCCAAAACCGGGATGGATAGCATCTGCTCCCATATTTTCTGCTGCAGCAATGATCCGGTCCATGTTCAGGTAGCTGTTTCTGGCAGGACCTTCTCCGATACAGATACGCTGGTCTGCCAGCTGTACATGAAGGCTCTTAGCATCTTCTTTTGAATAAACAGCTACACTTCGGATCCCCAGATTCCTGCAGGCACGTATGATCCGAACTGCAATCTCCCCACGGTTGGCGATCAAAATTTTATTAAACAATATGAAAGCCTCCTTATCCTACAGTCTCTTAACACGGAACAGAGGCTGTCCATATTCTACTTTCTGTTCATTACTTACCAGAACTGCTTCAATCTCACAGTCATAGTCACTCTGGATCTCATTCATAAGCTTCATAGCTTCCAGAATACACACTGTCTGTCCTGCTTTTACCTGATCTCCCACCTTTACAAAAGCAGGTACATCCGGAGCAGCTGCAGAATAGAAGGTTCCTACGATAGGAGAAGTGATAAACAGACTTTCCTCCTCTTCTTCCTCGGCTTTTTCCACAATTGTATTCACAGGTGCAGATGCAGCCACAGGAACTCCCGCTGCAACTACAGGAGGATGATCCAGCTTGCTCATTGTAATCTTTACATCCTTGTCCTTATATGTGAATTCATTAAGGGATGAATCCTCAATAATCTTTACCAGTCCTTCAATCTTCTCTAAATCCATCGAACATTATCCTTTCTGTCTATTTTATATTATTTTTTACGGTTATTCTTCAAACAGCTTCCGCAGTCTCTTTGCCACCAGACGGCAATCCAGAACCTCTTTACATGGCTGATGAATGATCTTTCTCAGTCCGTCAAGTTCTTTCATTTCCTCAACATAAAGAGCCTGAGCCTCCTGTACGGTAATTGCCTTGAAATGTATCTTATCATCTGTTTTTCTCTGTACCAGCTTGGGAATATCCACAGATGCCACTGTGGCAATTTTCCCATAACCGCCCGTTGTCTGACGGTCAGCCAGCAGAATGATAGGTTTACCATGGGAAGGTACCTGTATAGCCCCAAATGCGATTCCGTCGGAAATAATATCCGAAGTCTTCTTAGGAGCAATAAACGGTCCCTCCAGCCTGCAGCCCATACGGTCAAATTCATTTGTCACTGTATACTCACTGCCCAGGAAAGTCTGGATGCCCTGTTTGCTGAACATACCATCCTGCGGTCCCATTACTACCCGCAGTGTTGCTTCTGTCTGATCAAACTCATCCATATCAAGCTTTCGGGAAAGGAAAAACGGCAGATAACGTCTCTTAATACGAAATCCGATATAATCGTCCGCTTCCAGTTTTCTTCCCTTAAATCCGCCCAGACCACTCTTTAAATTGGTGCATCGGCTTCCCATCACTACCGGAATATCCAGATAACTGGAAAAAGCAATATAACCTCTGCTTCCCGTTCTGGCGCTTCCAAATTTCAGTACATCTCCCTTATTCATATACAGGGCTGTATACATGGGAGCCGGCTCTCCATTAATGGTTGGCTGGAAATCTCCGCCTGTGATTGCAATGATAGTAGCTGATGTAAATTCAAGGGTTGGGCCTATCAGCGTTATCTCCAACACTGCCTCATTCTCCGGATTATCCAGAAGAAGATTGGCTATTTTGAATGAACGGACATCCATGACTCCTGCCACACTGAATCCCTGACTCTGATATCCATAACGCCCCAGATCCTGAACCGTTGTCATCATTCCGCCTTTTAATATACGAATTCCCATTTTATGCCTCCTCATGAACGGTGCACTGGTATTCGCCACGTTCTACTAATTCTCTGATCCGTTTGTACTCATCTTCATCGATCGGTACAAAACGGATATAATCTCCTGCCTCTACCAGAATCGGGATTTCACGGTCCGGATCATAGGTTTTTACAGGTGTCATTCCCATCAGCTGCCATCCTCCCGGAGAATCCAGAGGATAAATCCCTGTCTGGGAACCACCGATTCCCACACTTCCTGCATTGATCTTGATTCTGGGATTTGCAAGACGGGGTGTATGGATCCTTTCATCCAGCCCGCCCAGATAACAAAAGCCCGGAAGAAAACCAAGCATATAGATCAGGTAATCTCTGGAAGAATGAATCTTTATTACTTCCTCTACGGAAAGTCCGGCATGTTCTGCAATATTCTCAATATCCGGACCATATTCTCCTCCATAGCATACAGGAATCTCATAAACTTTTCTGCATCCTTCACCTGCTGTAACTTCCATCTTTAACAGAATTTCCAGTCTTTTTTTCAGGTCATCGTAGGAAATCACACGCGGGTCATAATTAACCAGCAAAGAACAGAACGCAGGGATCATATCTACAACTCCCTCTATATGCTGTTCTTTCATAAGCTGTACAGTGGCAGTGATCTTCCGGTTGATCTCCGGACTGATCTCTTTGCCAAATTCAACCAGAACAGAAGAATCACCTTCTGTTAAAATTCTAATGTCCGGCATAATCTGCTCCTCTTTTCTTAATCTTTTCGCCATGTCTTTTTATCTGCTTCTTTCTGCATCACATGGCTGTTAATGAACCAAAAAGGTGTAACCTGGACGATCACACCTTTTTGACATACTCTCCAGTCTGAAAACCGGATACATTTTCCTCAATTATAACAATGTACCGATCTTAGATACAAATGTAGTCACACCGAGGTATGCTGTAAGAATTACCACGATCACTCCAAGAATGGTAAGTACTACCGGATGATGATAATTCTCTCCCATAATAGATTTCTTATGTGCAGCGATCAGACAGATTGCCAGGGTGATCGGAAGAATCAGACCATTTACAGCACCTGCAAGTACAAGAAGTACTGCCGGATTTCCAAGGATAAACATAATGGCTGTAGAAATAATGATAAATCCGATGATCACTTTATTTTCATTTTCCTCGATAGACTTGCTGAAAGTCTTCAGGAAGGAAACTGAAGTATAAGCTGCACCGATAATGGATGTGATTGCTGCGCACAGAAGAACCAGACCTGCAAAACGGTATCCGATTTCACCAGCCCCCTGCTTGAAGGCGTCTGCTGCAGGATTTGCAGCATCCAGTGTTACGCCCTTGACAACAACGCCCAGAACAGCCAGAAACAGGAAAATACGAACAATCGTAGCAATGATCATACCCATAACAGAACTCTTGTTGATCTCTTTCAGGTTCTTCTCGCCTGTAATTCCTGCATCAATCAGACGATGTGCGCCGGAGAAAGTGATATATCCTCCAACAGTACCTCCCAAAAGTGTAAGGATTGCAGGAATCAGATTTGTGGCACCGGCTTCCGGTACAAATGTATTCTTCAATGCACTTCCTACCGGTGGTTTTACCACAATGATCACAACAAAGATTACGATAATCATAATGGCACCCAGTACCTTGGTAATAGTATCCATGGCACTTTTGGCATTTTTCAGCACAAATACCAGGATTGCCAAAAGACCTGCCAGTATGTAACCAACTTTGGTAGGTATTCCAAGCAATGTGTTAAAACCAAGTGCTCCGCCACCTACGTTTCCGATATTAAATACCAGACCACCAAATACGATCAGTATAGATACCAGATACCCCAGTCCCGGAAGTACCTTATTGGAAACATCCTGACCACGAAGTCCGGTCACACAAAGCACACGCCAGATATTCAGCTGTGCAATGGCTGCAAGGATTACGGAAACCAGGATAACAAATCCAAAACTTTCCTGATACTGTCCGGTAAAGGTTGCTGTCTGTGTCAGGAATCCAGGTCCGATTGCAGATGTGGCCATCAGAAACGCTGCGCCAAGTAAGGCTCCACCACTCTTTTTCTTTTCGCTCATTTTTATTGCCTCCTTTTCATGTTATTATCGCACATTATACTAAAAAATGAATATTTACACAAGCAAAAATTGTTTTGATAACTTTTGATGTCGAATTTTTGTTACTGTTCACTGGTCAATGGTATTTAGATAAATAAAGCATATTCCGGAGATTACTTGACATTTAAAAAGAAATGCCTTGAAAAATTTATGAAATATGAAAATGGTTAAATTCTTGTTCGTTTTGTCAACGACAAATAAGCA
>ENA-OQNI01000029-OQNI01000029.1-human-gut-metagenome-genome-assembly--contig:-NODE-29-length-217389-cov-13.608786_pt1 | contig 217389 bp, 177 predicted proteins | sample MGYA00242627_ERZ504876 | MGnify/ENA primary metagenome ERZ504876 (study PRJEB26092, sample SAMD00036386) | human gut metagenome | host: Homo sapiens | study: EMG produced TPA metagenomics assembly... | reverse complement strand
GGTTAAGGCGGTTGTTGGAACTGAAAGACATTGAAGAATTAGACAGAGATATTATTGTGGAAATGATAGACCAGATAACAGTTTATGAAAACCGCAAACTTAAAATCTCATACAACTTCGGAAATGAGCTGGAACATTTATTTTCAAGCGTTTACTGTGAGGACTTGGAGAAAAAGGCTATCTAATCTCAATACATTTCTAACTCCCCATATATACTGGGGAATACATATCAAAATTTGCGTAAACTACAATCAGCACACGGCGGCGACGATCCCGGCAAAATCGGGGCAAACGGTGTCAAAGAAAAGGACATCAACCTTGCGATTGCCCGTCTGCTGAAAAAGAAGCTGGAAAAGCAGGGAATCCTTGTGGTGATGACGCGGGAAGGGGAGGATGATCTCTCCGATCCGGGAGCCGTGAATGCGAAAGTGCAGGATCTGCAGCGGCGCGTGCAGCTGATTCATAAAAAAAAGCCGGACTGTGTGATCAGCATTCACCAGAACAGCTACCCGGATGCGGCGGTCAAAGGGGCGCAGGTGTTTTATTATACGGATTCAAAAGAAGGCGAAAAACTGGCGCTCTGCATGCAGGCTGCACTGGTCGCGGGGCTCGATCCGGCGAATCACAGGAAAGCCAAGGGAAACAAAACGTATTACATGCTGAAGAAGACAGACGCAGTGCTGGTGATCTGCGAGTGCGGATTCCTCTCAAATCCGGAGGAGGAAGCGCTCCTGAACACAAAGGAGTACCAGAAAAAGGTGGCGGATGCACTGTGTGACGGCGTTTTAACGTATCTGGGAGAAAAGAAGAATGGCAAAGAGAAGACACAGACGAAGACGGAAGAGACCGCTGCGGGCGCTGCTTCCGCTTATGCTTGTCCTGCTGGCGGCTTATCTGGTATTCGGAGAATTTGATGAGAGCGATCCCGCGCAGAACGGAAGCGGAGCGGACAGCAGCACTGCTTCACAGACGGCAGACGAAAACAATGGTCTGTCAGAGAATGGCGCAACACAGTTTCAGGCGGAAAATACAGATGAGGAGGAGCTGGCGAAGCGGTATTATTACAGCCAGCTCGATGAAAACAGACAGATGATTTACCGCGAACTGGTGCAGGGAATCGCGGAACACCAGGAAACCATCATCACAAAAGGCGGCGATCCCGATGTGACGGCGGAGGTTTACGGATGGGTCTATATGGATTACCCGGAGTACTGCTGGATCAACGGAGCATCACATGTCACGGGATACGGCGAGCCGAAGAACTACTGCGAGGTAGTTCCGGAATACACGATTCCTGCGGAGGAGATCACAGGACGCCAGACCCAGATCAAAGGTTCGGGAAACGATTTCTTAAGTGATATCGACCGTTCGATGGATGACTATGGGAAGATCAAGGCTGTCTTTGAAAAATGTATCCGGCAGATTGATTATGTGAAAGATGCGCCGGAGAATCAGACACTCTACAGCGGACTTGTGAACGGACAGACGGTCTGCGCAGGCTATGCCAGAACGTTCCAGTATCTGATGAACCGCCTGGACATCCCGGTCATTTATGTGACGGGAACGACAGACACCGGCGAGGCGCACGGCTGGAATATCGTAAAGTGCGGAGACAATTATTACAACGTCGATGTAACCTGGGGCGATCCGGTATTCGCAGAGGGCGAGAGCGGCGAGTACAATCTGCCGGACGACCTGATCTACTACGATTTTCTCTGCGTTTCCGATGCGGAATTTTCGGACACGCATCAGGCGGATGCGAATCTGCCGCTCCCGGCGTGCAATGCAGATGACCTCGAGTATTACCGCCAGATCGGCCGGTACATGGATACATTTGATGCGACGCAGATTCTGTGGGAAATGGAGACGGATATTGAAGAGACAAAAGAGTATTCCGAATTTAAATTTGCCACCGATGATCTGATGGCACAGGTCATGGAAGCCCGACCGGAGCTTCTCGATAAGGCTTCCGGCTATCTTTGCAGCTATTACGGGCTCGGGTCCGTAAAATATACATACAGCGAGGATACGGCGACAAGAAAGCTGATGGTATTCTGGCAATATAAAGGAGAACCGAGTGAATGACGGTTCTCCTTTAAAAATATCCGGAAACAAAATGTCGATCAGCTCGCGCTCGAGAAACTCGATGGTAATCAGGCACGAATAAGGGAGTTCGGAAACCTGGGAAACACTCACAAGATCCTGACGGACGGTGATGGAATGATCCGTGACATCGGTAACCTCTGCGACCCAGGCGGCATGCGGGATCGTCAGATGTTTCACAATCAAAGGGCCGACCTGCGCGGTATCGCCGTCGGTTGTCTGACGTCCGCAGATAATCAGATCCGCGCCGCCGATCACCTGAATACCCTGCGCCGGCGTTAAGAATATCCCCCGTGGGGGCTTGTGAAAAAGGCCGATTTTTGGTAGAGTAAAGGGATATTTGAGCGGTTGGAGAACGACCGCGCCGGGAAAGTTAAGAAAAAGAAGAAAGAAGCGGAAGATATGGAACAGGAATTATTACAGGAAATTGCCTCCTACTGGGGAACCCGTGCGGAGGGGTATTCTGAGGTCAATGAAAAAGAACTGGCGGGAAGCCAGAGAGAAGCGTGGCTGCATGTATTAGAGGAGCAGTTTCCAGAGAAAAAGAAAGAAGAGATGAAGATTCTCGATATCGGAACCGGCCCGGGATTCTTCCCGATGATTTTGTCGGAGGCAGGTTATACGGTGGCGGCTGTTGACTACACGGAGGAGATGCTGGAAAAGGCGAAAGAGAATCTGGGAAAATATACGAAATACGGTCTGGAGCGCGTGACGCTGCAGCGGATGGATGCACAGAATCTGGAGTTTGCGGATGAGACCTTTGATGTTGTCATTTCCAGAAATCTGACCTGGAATCTGGAAAAGCCGGAGCAGGCATACCAAGAGTGGATGCGTGTCCTGAAACCGGGCGGCGTGTTGCTCAATTTTGATGCGAACTGGTACGGTTATCTCTATGACGAGGAGAAAAAAGAAGCGTACGAGGCAGACCGGAAGAAAGTGGAAGAGCAGCAGCTCGACGACCATTATCTGTGCACGGACATTGACCGCATGGAAAACATTGCGCGTCAGGTGCCGCTCTCTGCGATGGAACGGCCGGCGTGGGATACGAAGGTGCTCGAATTCCTCGGCGTCTGTTCCATCCAGACCGATTCCGAAATCTGGAAGCGCGTCTGGAGCGAGGAAGAGAGACTGAACTATGCATCGACACCGATGTTTCTGGTGCGCGCGGAAAAAAGCGCAGAGCAGTCCTTCCAGCTTGGTGATGTGACCGTCCGCCGCGGCGAAAAATATCAGGGGGATATCTCCTTTGCGAATGGGGATATCGTGCTTCCGGGAACGATTATCTGTGGAAAACTTCCGGGAAAAACAATGCTGATCACCGGCGGCGTTCATTCCGGTGAATACGTCGGCATTCAGGCGTGTGTGGAACTGGGAGCGGAGCTTCAGCCGGAAAAAACGGTTGGAACGATCGTGATTTTAAAGGTCTTAAACCGTCCTGCTTTTGAAAACCGTGCGGGCAGTCTCGGACTTTCCGATGGCAAAAACCTGAACCGTGTATTTCCGGGCAACCCAAACGGAACCGAGATGGAGCGGCTGGCGTGGGCGATGACAAAGGAAGTTTTCCCGAAAGTAGATTACTATATCGACCTCCACAGCGGCGACGATTTTGAGGATCTGACGCCGTACGTCTATTACGCCGGAAAAGCGGCGCAGGAAGTGATGGAGACTTCGCGGAAAATGGCGGAGCAGGTGGATGTACCGTACATGGTGCGCTCCATGGTATCATCGGGCGGAGCTTACAACTATGCGGCATCCAGAGGAATTGCAAGTATTCTCCTGGAGCGCGGCGGCATGGGCGCATGGACATCCGAGGAAGTCAATTCGGACAAGCGCGATGTGCGCAATATCCTAAGCAGTCTCGGGATGTATCAGATCCGCCGCGATGTGCGGAACTACGTGCCGATGGAAGTGACGGATGTCCGCTATCAGGCGGCTTCGGAAAGCGGCCTGTGGTATCCGGCGGCGAAACCGGGCGATATGGTTGCAGAGGGCGCACTGCTCGGAACGATCCGTGATTATAATGGAAAACTCCGTGAGACGTGCCGTGCCGAGTACACCGGTGTGGTGCTGTACCAGACGGGCAGTCTGCAGGTAACAGAAGGGGGCCCTGTCGTTGCTTACGGAAGAATTGTGCGCGAGCCGGAGTACGACGACCGCAAAGAGCAGATTGTCCATTACTGGGAGAAACGGAGCGAGAGCTTTTTAGAGCAGAGACGCTCCGAACTTGCAAACCCGATTGCGAAGCGCTGGATGAAAGAGATTGAAAAACAGATCCCGGCGGGAAGACGGTTAAAGATCCTTGATGTGGGCTGCGGAGCCGGATTTTTCTCGATCCTGCTGGCAAAAGAGGGCCACGAGGTATTCGGCATCGACCTGACACCGGAGATGATTGAGAATGCAATCCAGCTTGCCGAAGAAGAGAATGCCGACTGCTGCTTCCAGGTCATGGACGCGGAAAATCCGATGTTTGCGGATGAAACGTTCGATGTTGTCATTTCCCGAAACCTGACGTGGACGCTGCCGAATGCGGAGCATGCTTACGGCGAGTGGATGCGTGTGCTGAAAACGGGCGGTGTGCTGCTGAACTTCGATGCCAATTACGGAAAAGAAGATGTTGCCGATACGAAGGGACTTCCGGAGGCGCATGCCCATTTCAAGGTTGGAAACGAGATGCTCGAAGAGTGCGAACGGATCAAATCACAGCTCCCGATCAGCCGCAAAAACCGGCCGGCGTACGATGTGGCGGTGCTGTGCGAAAACACAGCGGGAGAAATCCGCATTGATACGAGCCTTGGAAAACGCATTTATCTGGAAAAAGACGAGTTCTATAACCCGGCACCGATGTTTTCGATTTGTGCCGTGAAGCAGTAAAGGAGTATTTGTGAAAAAATATTTGTTAAAACGACTGCTTCGCCTGATTCCGGTATTCCTCGGCGTGACGATTCTCGCTTTTCTGCTGACGGGACTTTCCTCGGTCGATGCGGTGGATTTAAAAGAGAGCAGCAGCGGCGGCGTGATGTCGGAGGCGGAAAAAGAAGCGATGCGGGAGGAGCTGGGACTGAATGAGCCGAAAGCTGTCCAGTACCTGCAATGGCTGAAAAACGCCCTGCGCGGTGACTTCGGGGAGTCGTACGTTTCCGGCAAACCGGTGCTTGTAAGCTTCTGCGAAAAACTGCCCGCAACGATTGCACTTGCGGCGCTGGCGCTTGCCATGACGGTCTGTCTTTCGTTTCCGCTCGGTATCTTAAGTGCAAAATATCAGAATACATGGGCGGACCGCAGTATCAGCCTGTTCTGCTTTGCAGGTAATTCGTTTCCGGGGTTTTTCACTGCACTTCTTCTCTTGTATTTCTTTTCGCTGAAATGGAATCTTTTTCCGGTTCTCAGTATGGGAAAGGGATGGAAAAGCTGTGTGCTTCCGGCGGCGACGCTTGCGGTTTCGATGACGGCAAAATACACCCGTCAGGTGCGTTCTGCCGTGCTTGCAGAGCTGGAGCAGGAGTACGTGGCGGGTGCACGGGCACGTGGGTTAAGTGAAAACCGGATTCTGTTTGGAAATGTATTAAAATCCGTGCTGCTTCGGATGGTCACGCTGCTATTCTTATCCGCCGGTTCGCTGCTTGGAGGAACCGCCATCGTTGAGACGATTTTCATGTGGAATGGTGTCGGAAAAATGGCCGTGGATGCCGTTTCCATGCACGATATTCCCGTGATTCAGGCATATCTGGTGTGGATGGCGGCGATCTATCTGCTGCTGCATCTCATTGCTGATCTGCTGATGGGTGCACTGGACCCGCGGGCGAAGCTGGAGGGAATGCGATGAAAAAAGAACAGAAAAGAAAGATCCTTTTTTATGGCATCCTCGCCGGTGCGCTGCTGCTGTTTGCCGCGTGTGCGGCCCATCTGGCACCGTACGATCCGTATGAGCAGAATCTGGAACTGTCCCTTCTTCCGCCGTCCGCGGCGCACTGGATGGGGACGGACCGCTATGGAAGAGATCTGTTTTCAAGGATTCTCTCCGGCGCGCGGGTCAGCATTTTTTCAGCACTTCTTGTCGTTGCGGCAAGCGCTCTGATCGGAACACTCGCCGGAATTTTCAGCGGCTGGCTGGAAGGTAAAACGGATACGGTTCTGATGCAGATCTCCGATATTTTTCTGGCCTTTCCGGGTATGGTATTTGCAATCGCATTTTCCGGCGTTCTGCAGAGCGGCATGACGGGAGCCGTTGTGTCGCTGATCCTTGTTTCCTGGCCGAAATATGCACGGCTTGCGCGGAACCGTGTGCTGGCATTGAAACACATGCCGTTCATCGCGGCGGCGCGCCTTACAGGAAACGGAACATGGAAGATGATCAGACGCCATATTCTGCCGAATCTTGCGGGGCAGACGATTGTCACAGCGGTGCTTGATATCGGAACGATGATGCTGGAAATCGCGGGTCTGTCCTTCCTCGGCCTTGGTGCGGAAGCGCCGTCGGCGGAGTGGGGAGCGATGATGAGCAACGGAAGAAGTATGCTGCAGACCGCGCCCTGGGTCATTCTGGCGCCGGGACTGGCGATTTTTCTGATCGTTCTTGTCTGCAATCTGCTTGGTGAGGCGGTACGGAAAACGGTGGATCAGGGATAAGGGGCAAACGAAAATGGAAACAAAGGGAGCAAAAACATGAGCGAAAAACTGCTGGAAATCAGCGGCCTTTCTGTCTGTTATGAGGGGGAGCAAATTTTAAATAACATCTGTTTTTCCGTCGAAAAAGGAGAAACCGTCGGCATCGCCGGGGAGTCGGGCAGTGGAAAAAGTACCTTGCTGCGAGCGATCCTGCGGCTGATGGGAAAGAATGGTTTCATCACCGGCGGGCAGATCACATTTCGCGGAGAGGAGCTGACGGACATGTCCGAAAAGAAGCTGCGGAGTCTGTGCGGTTCAGAAATTGGTATGATTTTCCAGAATACAGGGGCATCACTCTGTCCGACCCGGAAAATCGGAGCACAGATCTGTGAAAGCGTGCGCGCCCATGAGAAACGCTGCGGATTCATCACCCCGATTTCTGGGGGAATGTCTGGCAGAAAAAGCCGCAGAGAAATCAAAGATATGACGCTCCAGCGATTTGCGGATATGGGGCTTTCGGATGGCGAGACGATCTGGAACAGCTATCCATCGTCGCTCTCCGGCGGCATGAACCAGCGCGTCGGGATTGCGCTCGCAATGCTGCTGCATCCGTCGCTTCTTCTGGCGGACGAGCCGACGAGTGCACTCGATGTGGTTTCGCAGGCGCAGGTGCTGCGGGAGCTTCAGGCGTTGCAGCAGAAAGAGCAGACGGGGATGGTGCTGGTGACGCACAATCTTGCGGTTCTCGAGCAGATGGCAGACAGGGTTGCTGTTTTGAAGGATGGAAACATCGTGGAGCAGGGGGAGACAAGGACGGTTTTCGATCACCCAAAGGACGAATATACAAAAAATCTCCTTGCGGCTGTGCCGGGAAGAGGGAAGAACGATGCATAATCATAACATGCTGGAAGTAAACAACTTAAGCAAAAACTTTGCTGGAACCGGCCGGGAAACGGAATTTGCCGCCGTGGACGGCATCAGCTTCACACTGGATGCGGGTGAATGTCTTGGCCTGATCGGGGAGAGCGGATGCGGAAAAAGCACGACGGCCCGTCTGATCACCGGATTTGTCCAGGCGGATGCAGGCAGCGTTCTGTTGGAAGGCGAGGAAATCCTCGGAAGAAAAGGCAGGCGGCAGCGCGAAGTTTACCGGAAAATACAGATGGTCTTCCAGACCCCGCAGGATTCCTTCGATCCAATGCAGACGCTCGAAACCGGGATTCTGGAAGCTTTTCGGAATCAGGGAATGAGCCGGAAAGAGGCGTGTCTTCATCTGCCGGAGCTGCTGAAAAAAGTGGAACTTAGTTCGGAAACGGCGATGCGCTATCCCCGCGAGACAAGCGGCGGAGAGTGCCAGAGAGCCGCAATTGCGCGGGCTCTTGCTGTGCAGCCGTCTCTTCTGATCTGCGACGAGGCAACGAGTGCGCTCGATGCGGCGGTACAGGCGCAGATCGTTCAACTGCTGAAAAAACTGCAGCGGGAAGAAGGACTTGCGATGCTGTGGATCGGCCACGACCTTGCGCTGGTGCGGGAACTCTGCAGCCGTGTGATTGTCATGCGGCAGGGAAAAATCGTGGAGCAGGGGGAGACGCGGGAGGTATTGGAGTACCCGAAAGAGGAATATACGAAACTGTTGATGGAGTATAGTCTGTGAGAAAACTATTGAAACAGAAAATCAGACAGCGGAAATGGTGGTGCCATTTGCGAAAACAGGAGAAGTACAGAATGCAGAGAAAGAACGGCAGAAGAAAAAAAATTGCATATGTTTTGTGCGGCATTCTGGCGGTGGTACTGTTTTCCGGTTGTCAGAGCACAGCGGCAGATGGTACAGATGAAAAAGTTTTCATATACGGCGACACGACATTCAACGCCGAAAACGACGAGTCCGATGTCAACCCGCACAACGGCTATTCCGGCTGGGCGTGTATCCGCTATGGGATCGGTGAGACGCTGTTTCATTATTCCGATTCTATGGAGATCGAGCCATGGCTGGCAGAAAGCTATGAGATTGTGGACGATACAACATGGCGGATTACACTGCATGAAGGCATCTCCTTTACGAGTGGGCGCACTCTCGACGCAGAGGCGGTCAAAGAATGTCTCGAGGATCTGATCGCAGTACATGACCGTGCACGCGGGGATCTGAAAATTGAGAGCATCAAGGCAGACGGCCTGATCGTAACGATTCACACCGAACAGCCTGTCCCGGCGCTTCTGAATTATCTGTCTGACCCATATGGATGCATCATTGATATGCAGGCAGGTGTGACGGATGACGGCAATGTCGCCGGAACCGGCCCGTACCGCGCAGTACAGGTGGAGACGGATCAGGGACTGACGCTCGTGAAAAATGACAATTACTGGAACGGAACGCCAAAGCTCGACCGGATCGAAGTAAAAACGATCCGCGACGGCGATACGATGACGATGGCGTTACAGTCAGGCGAGCTCGACGCGGCGTACGGCCTGCCGTATTCCAATCTGATCCTGTTCCGCGATGAACCATACACGATTTCTTCGGCGGATACGTCGCGTACCTTCTTCGGACAGTTCAACGGATCATCCGAGGTGCTGCAGGACGACCGCGTGCGCGAGGCAGTCATCGGAGCGATCGACCGGGAGGGCTTTGTGAATACGCTGATGGAAGGAAACGGAAGCGTGGCGGAAGGCCCGTTCCCCTCTTACTTTGCATTCGGCGACAGCAAAGTGCAGGAGGAGTCCTATGATCTTGAGTATTCCAGAGAACTGCTGGCTGAAGCAGGCTGGACCGATGAGGACGGCGACGGCTACGTGGAAAAAGACGGAAAACGCCTGACCATCTGCTGGCTCACGTATCCGAGCCGCCAGGAACTGCCGCTTCTCGCGGAGAGTGCACAGGCATCGCTGAAGAAAATCGGAATCGAAGTACAGATCCAGTGCACGGCAAATCATCTGGAACTGCTGAAAAAAGGAAACTGGGATGTTTATGTCAGCGCATTTGTCAGCGCACCGACGGGCGATCCCGAGTATTTCTTTACAACGCACTGCCTGCAGGATTCCTCCAAGAACCGCGGCGGTTATTACAGTGAGACACTCGAGATGCTGGAGCAGCAGTTAAGCGGCGAGTTTGATACCGAAAAACGAACCGAACTGGCCATCGAGATGACGCAGACGCTGCTGGATGACCACATGTTTTTCTTCGCATCACACCTCAAAATGTCGATGGTATCCGGCGGGGGCGTGACGGGGCTTACGGCGCATCCGTGTGATTATTATGAAATTACAGTCAATTTGGACAAAAACAAATGATTATTTGGAAAAAGAGCAGAAAATGTGGATTTTCTGCTCTTTCTGCGCTATGATAGAAAAAGAACGGCACTGCGACGGTGCCAGAGAAGAGAAAAGGAGAAGTTACGATGCGGAAAGAAGAATTAAGAACATATATTGAAAACCACGAATCCGAGATGATCGAGGATCTGAAAAGCCTGATCCGGATTCCAAGCGAAAAACAGGCGGCAGAGCCAGGCAAACCATTCGGCGCACCGGCGGCAGAAGCACTGGCGCAGGGAATTGAAATTCTGGAAAAATACGGCTTTGCCGTAACCAACTACGACAACTACGCGATTGCAGCTGACTTTAATCAGGAAGAAAAGGGCCTTGATATTCTCGCCCATCTCGATGTCGTACCGGCAGGCGAAGGCTGGCAGGAGACCGATCCATTCACCCCGCTCATCAAAGAAGGAAAAATGTTCGGCCGCGGAACCGCAGACGACAAAGGACCGGCCGTTGCAGCCATCTATGCAATGCGCACTGTCAAAGAACTCGGTTACCCATTAAAGAAAAACGTCCGTCTTGTCCTTGGTTCCGACGAGGAGTGCGGAAGCTCTGACCTCGAATATTATTATAAGAGAGAAGTGGAAGCACCATGCACCTTCTCACCGGATGCCGAATTCCCGGTCATCAACATTGAAAAAGGCGGCATGCGCGGCCACTTCGAAAAAACATCCGATGCCGGAACGACAGGCGTGCGCCTCGTATCCTTACAGGCCGGCACCAAACTGAACGTTGTACCAGGCAAAGCATATGCAGAGCTTGCCGGCATGGCAAAAGAAGACCTGAAAACCTGCGCTGACGAGACTGAGCAGAAGACCGGCGTTTCCTTCGTTCTGGAAGACACCGAAAACGGCAATGTAAAAATCACCGCCTGCGGTGCCTTCGCCCACGCATCCACCCCGGAAATGGGTAACAACGCACTGACCGCACTGCTGCAGCTTCTCGCATCCGTTGGAATGGAAGAGAGTGAACTGAAAAACGACATCAGTTTCCTTGCAAAAGTTTACCCGCACGGCGACGGCAAAGGCGCAGGCCTCGGTGTCGCCATGTCAGATGAAGAGTCCGGCGAGCTCACCTTAAGCCTCGACCTCATGAACTACGACGGCAAAACCTTGACCGGTTCCTACGACTGCCGCGCCCCGATCTGCGCGACAAAAGAAAACCTGTATGATACTGCCGAACAGAATATGAAAAAAGGCGGCTTTTCCATGGAAGGCAGCGCCATGTTCCCGCCACACCACGTTCCGGCAGACAGCCCGTTCGTTCAGACGCTGCTGCAATGCTATACAGACGTCACCGGCAAACCGGGAAAAGCCTTTGCAATCGGCGGCGGAACGTATGTCCATCACCTGAAAAACGGTGTTGCTTTCGGCTGTGCAGACCTTGAAGTTGACAATCGCATGCACGGGGCAGATGAGTTTGTAGAAATCGAATGCCTGAAACAGTGTGTTGTAATCTTTGCAGAGGCGATTCTGCGGATCTGCGGGGAATAAAAATCCCGTCAGTACAAGACGAAATCAGAGTCCTTATGCTGTGAACCATTTTGAGCGGTGTGGGACTCTCTTACCAAAGAAGAAGGAATAGATGAGGGCGGACAAATGAGGGAAACACTGGGAGTTTTGCTGGGATTTTTTCTGGCAGCCGTACTTGGCTATCTGATTTCAGAAATCGCGCAGAAGGAACAGGAGAAAGAAGTTCTGGAAAGCTATATGGATTCCCTTCAGGAGATTTATGAAGTGATCCGGCAGAGAATGGATGTGACGAGAAAATTTCGCCATGATCTTCTGAGCCATGTGCAGACGCTGGAGTATCTGATAGAAAAGCAGAAAAATCCGGATGGGGAGCTTCGAAAATATGCGGATCAGCTGACAGAAACATACCGGAAAATTCAGAAAGGAACCTTCTGCCGGGATGAGATCACAGATGCATTTCTGATGATGGAGAAACAGGTCTGTATAGAAAAAGAGATTCCCTTTCAGATCCAGGTATCGAAAACCTGCATGGAATGGATGATGCCCGTAGAACGAATCGGTTTTTTACATAATTTATTGGATAATGCAATCGAAGCGAACGGAAGAATTCCGGAAAAGGAAAGAAAAGAGCTTTCTTTTTGGATAGAAGAAGATTCCGATTCCTGTACGGTGAAATTGAGAAATGCGCTTGCAAGCAAAGAGGTTTTCAACTTATCAACCTGGAAAACAGATGGAGCAGAACACGGCGTGGGAACCAAAATCATTCGTGCCATTGTTGAAAAATACCACGGAACCAGCAAAACCTTCTGGGATAAAGAAAGACACAGCCTGGAACAGACCATTGTTTTTCCGATCGAACATCCGACAGAAAAGAGGGAAAAAGAATGAAAGATCCTAACCTTAGTGAACTGGTCCGGACCTGTATTCGCTGCTGGCTGTATCTGGTTCCACAGGCGTTTCTTGGCATTCACCTGTTTGACATGTTTATGCGGAGAAAAAACAGCATAAAGCCTCTGATGATCTGGCAGCTTCTGCGGGTATTCTTGATCGGTGGCATCAGCGACATCATTCTGCGGGGATACTATGGAGATGAAAACTGGTGGGGAATTCTGATGATGTTCTGTTCGGTTGTCATCATGATAGCAAACACCGTTCTCATTTACTACACCTTTGAAGGCAGCCTTCCCAAGGTTGTGCTGGGCGCGATGCTGGCCGATATCGTAACGTCCATGATTCATTATCCGGCAATCTGTATTGTGGATCTTTTGTCAGGGCGTCCGCTCTATATCCTGAAATGCCCGGTAGAACCATGGGATTTACTGATCCCGGTTCTGGAATATCTGTTTTACAGGCTGGAGAAAAAAACAATCCTCCATGTTCTGAGAAGATATAGAGATTTTGAGGCCAGGTACCTGAAAATTATCTGGGTTTTTGTCTATTTTCTTCCAGTTCTATATTATGTGCCGAACGGACTGACGGACATACAGGTGATGTTTCTGGATGATATTCTGGTTATTCTGATTATGGTATTCAGCATTTTAAGCATAGTGCAGCGTCAGCGTCGGGTAATGAAGGATTATAAATTTCTTTCCGAACAGCAGAAAATGGCAGAATACCATTACCAGATTCTGACAGAGCAGATTCCCCAAATGGAACAATATCAGCAGACCATTTCGGAGCAGATGGAAAAAATTATGGCCGGAACTGCCGAGATATCCGGGGAGACGCTGAAACAGTATGCAGACAGTCTCAAAGCGATCAGTCATCAGGTGCGGCAGGGGATTTACTGTAAAGATCGAATGACAGATGCAGTTTTGTGCGCATGGAAATCAAATCTGGAGAAGAAAAAAATCGAACTGCATTACGAGATTGAGGGATACGATCGGGGAGAAATCAAAGAACAGGATCTGGCAAAAATCCTGATCGGAATCTTAAACTGGGGAGAAAATCTTGTGAAAAGAGAAGAACACCGGGAAATACGGATGAAGATCACAGGGGTGAAAAATCAGCTGATTCTGGAATGCCTGACCTCTTCCGGACGCCAGAATCCGATGAGCCGGAAGCTGTTTCGCGGACTTGTGAAAAAGTACAATGGAAAAATGCAGGAAAAAAAAGAAAAGACCGGGAAATTTGGTCTGACTGTTATTTTGTCCAGGTACGTCAGCCTTTAACCGAATCAAGCAAGTCCCCTGTTTCCATTGCGAAAAGCAATAAGCAGTGGGTGGGGACTTGCTTGTATCAGGAGGAGTGCAAACTCGTTCTGATAAACTGCGGAGCAGTTATTCGGTTATGAGCAAGTAGCGAAGCGGATTGCGAATATCCGTTTGACTATGAGAACAGACAGAAAGTACGACTGGAGAAAAAAAGAACATGGATTTAAGAATAGGAATTTGCGATGACGCGCCGGACTGGCGGGAAAAAACGAGAGAAACTGTGAAACATTGTACAGACCAGATGGCAAATAGCGTAGAAATTTATTCCTTTCAGAATGGAAACGAACTGCTGTCAGAAGAACATCCCCCCATGCATATCATGTTTATGGACATTGAAATGTCGGATGAAAATGGAATTGACCTGGCGATGGAAGTCAACCGGAAATGGCCAAAATGTCAGGTCGTTTACCTGACCAATTACTGGTCCTATGCAATGGAAGTTTACGAGACACGCCATGTCTACTATATAGTAAAAGAAAAATTCGAGGAAAAACTGTCGGGTGTGCTGGAAAAGGCGATAGAACAGCTGCGGAAACAGAACAGAAGAGTTGCTCTCCAGTGCCACGGAGGTGTAAAAGCAAGTCTGAAGCTGGATGACATTCTGTATTTTGAACGGGACCGGAGAGTCACCTATGTGATTACAAAGGAAAAAGAATATACGGTGGACGAGAAAATCCCGGAAATCGAAGAGCGAATCGCGAGCGATGATTTTGTAAGATGCCATACCAGCTTTCTGGTCAATTTTTCCTATGTGAAGGAATGCACGAGAAAGAAATTGCTGCTGGAGAACGGGAAAATTGTGGATGTCAGCAGGAGTTACTGGAAAAAGACGGAAGACGCGTATGTGGAATGGGTGAAGAGGTGGGCTAGGTAGAAACAGAATAGGGATAGAAAAGAGGAAAAATACTGCACGGGAATGGTGTGGTATTTTTTTTGTTGCAGAAAAATGGGAGCGAATATGGAAAAAATGCAGAAAAATGCTGATTATTACGAAAAAAGTGCAGATTGTGCAGCGGGTATAGGAAAAAATATGAGATATGATACAATTTTTCTTATGAGAACCGAAAAAAATCTCATGTAATATACAAAAAAGATATTACATGAGAATTGAGAGAACTATCAAAATTATTTACAAATTTTTCTCCAAATCATTCATCTCCTGCTGTTTGAGAAGCAGATCCAGCATTTGATTTACAGTCAACAGCGTGGAGGTATTACAACGGCTGAGTTTTTCCGCAATTTCTTCATCAATCAGGCGATCACGCTTGGCATATTGGGTATCAAGAAGAAAATAATCAAGATCCTGATCCAGAGCAAGCGCCAGTTTGGAGAGCATGGAAAGAGAAACTTTTGTCTGTGCGGTTTCGATGTGACTAATATGGTTATTCGAACAGCCGACCAAGCCTCCAAGCTCTGCCTGACTGAGCTTCTTTTGCAGACGTGCAGTGCGGATGCGTTGTCCGACGGTTTTATAGTTGATTTCCGGCTGCATGAGTAAAACCTCCACAATTAATGTAATCTATATATTATAAAAGTATAAAAAATATACAACAACCAACTATAGATGCATATTGCATTGATAGATATAATGTGTTAAAATTTTATAAATAAAATCGAAAATAAGAATTATTTATAGAGAGGAGAAAAAATATGAAAAAAAGAATACTGGTATTGATGCTCGCTTTAACCATACCATTTTCTGTAATGGGCTGTGGAAAGGAAGAAAAAGTTAGTATAAGCGATAGCGTGGAGGCTACAGACAGTGGAAGCGTGGAGAAAGAGCAGACAGAAGAAGTCGATAACAGCCTGGAAAGTACAGAAACAGTATCAGATGAAAACATAGAAGAGATGCCGGAAGCAGAGATGGAAAACAATATGGCAGGTTTTTCAATCAGCGGATATACGTATGAGAGTGGAGGGGCTGCCGCAAATGGTTATTATATTGTAGAATCAAGCAAATCGTCTTTGTATGGACTGGTAGATGCAGAAGGAAACTTTGTGATACCGGCAGAGTATGATGAGATGGAATTTGCAGGAAGGACAGAAGATCGAATAGAAGTTATTGTCAAAATGGAAGGAAAATATGGCGTATATGATAATAAGAATCAGAAAGTGATTCCTATGGAATACGATTTGATAAGAACTGGTAAGATCAATTATCTGGGAACAAAAGATAAAACGCAAAGTGTATGGGATTTTAATGGAAACTGTATAAAAGAATTGAACGATTATGGCTATGATAGTGTGATCGGAGATTTGTATCTTAAAAAAATTAGTTTGTCAGAAGGAATAAGGTATTTCGATATGAATGAAAACATAACGGATGCAGATTCTATAGAGTATAATTCGGAAACAGGAATTTACAATATCTTAAAATATTCAGAAGATCCTGAGCAGCAGGAAACATATCAGTTAATAGACGAAAACGGTGAGATCGTATATGAAGTAACGAACCGTGAAAGTGATGAGAAAGCATATATTATATCGTCGTTAAGCAAGAACATGATTAAGATCGCACGAAGTGTATTTTTTTATAATTCATTATACACAGATGGTCCTGCGTATTTCTATAATTTAAAAGAACAAAAACAAATAGATACATCGTATACATCTATTTATGGAATTGCGAATCATGAATTTTTAGGGAAAAGAGAAGATGGTATTGATATTTATGACGAAGATGGAAATAAAATACACTCTTTTGATTTAAGTGACTATGAATCTATTCAATATGAATATGATAGTTCACTTATTGTGGTTCAATATGGAGAAACCTGGCGAGTATATGATGAAGACGGAAATGATTTAATGGGAGAAAGATTTCAAGATGTCAGATTCATTGGTGAATTTTTAGAATTGAAAAATATGGATGGTGAATGCGGCGTGATCGATGAAAAAGGAAATGTAGTGATCCCTTTTGGCGACTTGTACGAAGTGGATTATGATGAGACATATCAGGGTGAAGAGATAAAGGCAATGAGCGCTGTTGCAGGAAAGTTATATATTGTGACAGAAAAAACTCGTGATGATTTATTGAATCTGCATATTTTTTAAACAAGCAATAGAATTTTGAGTTCTGCTGAGAAAGAAAAGGCAGAAGAAACAAGGAAGAGTTTGTTTACAGGCAGAGACATTTGAGGAGGGCGCATATGGAAAGTCTAAAAATACTGTTTTTTCTGGAAAATCAATATTTGCAGACAGGAATAGAAACGGTATTGGACAAAACCAGAAATGGTTTTATCAGCAGAGAATTGTTAAATATGCGCCGGGAATTAAAATTTCCAGTATATGAACAGAATGGCACGTATTATCTGCAGAAGACGGAAGAAATCATTGGCCCTGGAGAGGCTGAACTGAGAAAGCTGCAGGATGGAGACTTCTTTTACGTGAAGGATACAGAATGTCCCTACCAGTTTCTGGTTTTAGCAGAGCGATATTTAAGTGCAGAGATGAAAAAGTATCATTTGCCGTTAGAAGCGGAACTACAGATAGGACGGGCAGATGATGCAAATATCATTCTGGATATCAATGAAAATATTTCAAGAAAACATGCTGTGCTTCGGATGAAAGCAGGAGAAGGATATATTCAGGACATCTCCGAAAAAGCAGGTGTGTATTTAAATGGCAAAAAGATCACCGCATCGCGGTTACAATGCGGTGATCAAATCATGATCATGGGATACACCATCGTATATTTGAAAGAATATATGATGGTGCCGAAACAGATTTCTGTACAAGGGATTGAACCATGCAAAAAGACCCAGAACATGGCCCCCAGAAAGAACCGTGCGGAAGTAGTATTTGAAAGAAATCCCAGAATTTATAAATCACTGATAACGGATGAAATTCGGATCGATGCACCGCCAGCGTGTCAGACAAGAAAACAACAGCCGTTTATTCTGGCAGCAGGTCCAACACTTACAATGTCATTGGCTATGATGGCACAGTTGGGACTGGCACTGGCGAGACTGGAAGAAACTGGAAACTTTTCATCGATCATCAGCAACGGAACCATGACAGTGAGTCTGCTGGCTGGCGCTGTATTATGGCCGTTTTTATCCAGAAAATATTATAAAAAACAGGAGAAAAAAGAAGAAACTTATCGAAAAGAGAAGTATACGGCTTATCTTGAAGAAAAAAGAAAAGAAATAGAAGGCTGCAGAGAATATAATCGCAGAATCTGGAATGTGGATTACTATCCAGGTATTGAAGAAATGCTTGGATATGTAGAGAGGAAAAACCGAAGAATCTGGGAAAAATCACCGGCAGATCAGGATTTTCTTTCTGTGCGGCTGGGAATAGGAGAAAGATCATCAGAACTTCTGGTAAAAGTACCGGAAGACCATTTTTGTTTAGAAGATGATGCATTGCTGGAACAGGCAATTCAGCTGGGAAAAGAAAATCAGCGGCTGTCAGAAGTTCCAATTGCACTTTCCCTTCGAGACAGGAAGATGGTTGGAATTGTCGGCGATAAAGAAAAAATCAATAAACTGATTTGGTGCATGATTACAGGAATTGTCGTTATGCATGCGCCGGATGAGGTGAAGATTGGGATTGTTGCAGATAAAAATCAAGCTCTGGATTTTGAATGGGTTTTGAATCTTCCACATATTTGGAATGAAATCGGAGAACAACGGTTTTTTGCTTCTGATCCAGAAGAGGTGAAAGAATTTCTGTTGTATTTGGAAGAAACAGCAAAAGAAAAAAGTGAAATAAATATACCACATTATGTGGTATTTGTTTTGAATGAAAAATTACTGGAAAGTATTTCTCTGGGAAAGAGTTCTTATATTGCGGAGAACTTTAAAGGGGTAACCATCGTGTATGCTGCAGAGTTTTTCTCCAGAATTCCCAGGGAAGCAGAAGCTATTATTTTAAATGATGCGGAACAAAGCGGTATTTATCGAAAAAATGAAGATGATAATCAGCTGATTCCATTTGTTCCTGATGAATTGAATTACCTGCAGATCCAGAAAATGATGCAGTTGTTTGAAAAAATAGAAAACCGTCATTGGAACCATAAAGTGGGAATTCCAGAGCGAATTTCTTTCCTTTCCATGTATCAGGCAGGAAATGTTCACATGCTGGAGATTGAAAGACGATGGCGAGAAAGTAAAATCAGTCGTTCTATGGCGGCTCCGATTGGAATGAAGCGGGACGGGGAACTATTTTACCTGGATATTCATGAAAAATATCATGGATGTCATGGCCTGGTTGCGGGAATGACAGGATCAGGAAAAAGCGAGTTTTTACAGGAATACATTCTGTCTTTGATGTTGAATTACAGTCCGGATGACATTGCTTTTATTTTAATTGACTTTAAGGGCGGCGACATGGCACGTCCATTTTTGAAGGCACCGCATGTGTCAGCTACAATTTCCAATCTTTCCGGAAATATGCTGCATCGTGCGAAAGTTTCATTGGAAGCCGAAATACAGAACCGGCAAAAACTTTTTAACGCAACAGCGCAGGAGCTGGGGATTGATAAGCTGGACATTAATTCATGGCATAAGTACATGGAAGAAGGAAAAATAAAGAAAAAATTACCGCATTTGATTATCATTATTGACGAGTTTGCGCAGTTAAGAACACAACAGCCGGATTTCTTAGAATATCTGGTTAATGTTGCACAGGTGGGCAGAAGTCTTGGGATTCATCTGATTTTAGCAACACAAAAGCCAAGCGGGGTAGTAAGTCCGCAGATCTGGAGTAACTCCAGATTTCGAGTTTGTCTGAAAGTGCTGGATCAGGAAGACAGTAAGGAAATGATCCGGCGAAAAGACGCGGCGGCAATCAGACAGCCAGGAAGAGCTTATGTACAAGTTGGATATGATGAAATTTTTGAAGAAGTACAGACAGGTTTCAGCGGTGCGGACTATATTGCCTATGACAGATACATGGAAGATGGCGAAAACAGCATAGAAATGACTGGATATACAGCTGGAGTGCGCAGGACAGCCAAGAAGCGAGCGGATGGAAAAAAAAGTGGAAGAACACAGCTGGAAGAAAGCGTAAAAGAAGTAATATTGACTGCAAAGGCAATGCATCTTTGTGTGAAACCATTGTGGAAACCGGTATTGCCCAAAAAGATATTTCTTTCACAATGCGTTGCCCATTCAGAGAATTTTCTGCCGGAACAGTGGGATAAAGACAACGATGCAGCAACTGCATGCGGAATGTGTGACATACCGGAACTGCAGGAGCAGAAGCCATTTGAACTCTGCTTCCAGGAAAATGGACATGTTGCTGTTTATGGTGCATCTGGATCTGGAAAAACCACTTTTTTACAGACCATGGCATTTTCCATGGCACAAAAATATTCACCGGATCTGCTGCAGTTTTATGTACTGGATTTCGGAGGAAGAATGTTGGGCAACTTAAGAGAAGCTCCACATTGTGTTGCTGTGGCTTTTGAAGATGAAAAGCAAAAGAGTGAGCATATGATACAGCAGATAAGAAATCAGATGGAACTTCGAAAGAAAGTATTTGCAGAAAAAGAGTGCAATACATATTCCTCTTATTTGGAAACAACCGGGCAAAAACTTCCTATGCTGCTGGTAATCATTGATAATTACACAGTCATACATGAACAGATGCCGCGTCTGGAGGAAGGGATTATTCAGATTGCTGCAAATGGAAAAACATATGGCATTTATCTGGTGGTAACAGGAAACAGCCGAAATGCAATTTATTACAAAACAGCGGAACATATCAAAACGCGGATTGTATTTCAGATGAATGAATTACAGAATTACCGGGATCTTCTGAATATACGTACGGCAATAGAACCTGAAGATGTGAAGGGACGGGCGGTAATTTCCTATGGAGAGTTTGCAGTGGAAATGCAGACAGCACTTCCGTTTGATGCAGTCAATGAATCTCAAATGTACAGTAAACTAAAGCAGACTTATCGGAAAATGAGATTTTATTATGGCGAAAATCAAAAGGAAAGTACGGTAAGAGAAGACAGGAAAAACATACTGATAGAAAAGAAAACGGAAAAAGAAAGTGGCAGACTGCCAGAGCGTATTCCTGTTTTCGAAGGCGCCAGGGATAGAAAAGAATGGCTGTCACTTGGAACTTCTTTATATGATGAGAGAAAGCAGGGATTTCTTTTAAAAGAAACAAAACGCATTTTTATCGGAAGTGAGACAAAAACTTCTCTCGAGTCTGTGATTGAAAATGGAATCATAATGGAGAACTGGGAACTTTACCGTTTCAGTTTAGAACCAGAAAGTAAGAAGTTTTGGCATGAAATCCGGACAGAAGAAGAAATAGGACGTTTCCTTCAAAGGTGTTTGGAACAAAAAAAACAAAAAAGAATCCTGTTGTATATTGATGATTTTTCTGATTTCTATGACACTATTTCAGATGAGGATTTGGTAGTATTTGGAAAATATTTGAAAACACAAAAGCAGGAACAGCTTTTGATTATTACACAGGGAATTTTTAAAAAACTGTCGGAATATAAAGACACAGGCTTGTATGTTTACTTAGTCAGATGCGAAGATGGAATGATTATGGATGGAGGAATCGACAATTCAAAAATTATGTTTTTGAATAATACAGTCAGCAGAAGTGATCCAGAGGTAAGAAAAAAGCAGCTGGAAAGAAATCAGGCGATTCTTTATCATGGGGATACTTTGGCATATATCAAGGTTAGGTGAGAAGATGAGAAAGCAGGAATGTGTCATAAAGGTTCCGGGGTTGAATGAAAAATTTCGATTCAAAGTTCCCGATCACATGTCGATCGCAGAGGTAATAAGTCTGCTGGCGGTTTTGATCAAGGAAGAATATCCGGAAGCAGAAATTCAAGCAGAAAGTATGGAATTGTATCAGGCCAGAACAGGAAAAAAAGCAGACAGAACCCAATGTCTTGCGGAATTGGAAATATCAGAGCAAGAAGAATGGATTCTAGCATAGGAGGGCAGATGACATCAAACATAAGACTTAACTATGAAAAAGTAATGCGTGAGGCAGCGAGACTCGACGGAGAAGAAAATGTATTTGAAGAACAGATTAAGAAAATTTGTGGAGTTGCGGAAAGATTGAGACATGAATGGGAAAGCCCGGCATCCGCAGTCTGTATTCAAAAGATAGAACAAATTGCAGAAGAAATGACAGAAACCAGAAAAAAAATGCAGCAAACTATTGAGTTAATTGAGCTGGTTGCAACACGAATTCAACATGCGGAAGAAGAAACAAAGCGTATGGCGGAGCAGTTGTAAAGAAATGTAATGGTCATGGATAAAGTATGACGGAAAGGAGCCTAAGATGGCAAGAGAGTGGTCAGTAACAACAGAAAGTGTAAAAAGATCATCAGAAAGAATTGGAGAACTAGTAAGTAAATATCAGACGGAGTATGAAAAACTTTACACAGAAGCCCAGGCGCTTCGAAGTGCAAAGTGGACAGGAATCGCAAGTGATACATTTAACAAAAAATTGGAGGAATATAAAACGGCATTTGAGGAATTGAGAGATGTCATGAACAATTATCAGGAGTTCTTAAAAAATGCGGCGGAACATTATGAGCAGGTAGAAAATAGACTGCAGGAAGAAGCAGGCAATCTTAGAGGATAACAGAAGGGAGATGTAATTATGGCAACCATTAAAGTAGATTCTACAGCAATACGGGAGAAAGCAGCAACGTTTGACAGCATTGCAACCAATATTGAAAATTATACGGAAGAAATTGAAAGAGAGATTCAAGGAATGAAAAGCGTGTGGGAGGGAGATGCGGCTGAGTCTTCCGTTGCAAAGTTTGAAAATTTTAAACGGGCATTTGCGGAAAGAAAAGAAACAATTCGCAATTATGCACAGTTTTTGAGAAACGCGGCAGAGGCATATGATAACAGCGAAAGAAATATTCAGAACGGAGCCAACGAATAAGCAGACGGGGGTTTTAAAATGCCTTATATCAGAGTCAGACCGGAAGGGCTTCAAAGAATGTCAGAAATGCTCGATAGAGTAGAAAAAGATATTGAACAAAGAGAAGAAGCTTTTTCTATTGTTTCCAGAAATCTGGATTGGCAGGTAAAACGGGAAGAAGACATTGACTGGCAGCTTCGATGTATTTGCATAGAACTTCAGGAAGAAAAACAGAAAATTGCAGAGATTGCAGAATATCTCCGTCGTGCATCTGTGATATATGAGAAGCTTGAAAAGAATCTGCAGGATGAAGACGAAAGATCTTTAAGCTATGGAACTGTATATGACCAAAACGAACAGGAAACACCATTTGGTACAGCTTATGTCGCGGTTTACAGCTGGCTTTTGGAAGTGTCCAAAAATATTATGAAGGCAGTGTCAGAAAAAAATAAAGATGAAATAACAGGTTTAGCCGGTGACCTAGTTTCTTATTGTGACAGCCTGATTAAATTTTTTACAGGTGATTCCAAACATGCTCCGTTTGGGATTGGACAGTGGTGTAAATTGTCCAAGGCATCTGCAAGTGTATGGAAAGGATTCTACACCGTATTCAAGAAAAGCTTTTCAGATGAAAAAACGCAGAATTTGTTCGAGAAAAAATTTGGCAGCTGGGCCACTGCTGTTGGAGTAGCAGGAGGATTGATGGGAATCCTGGGTGCAGTGACAGAATATTCCAGAAATGGCAGCAGCACGGCGAATATCGGAAAAGAGACCGTGGGTTTTGGAAAGACACTTTATCTGATCGGTAAAGATCCGGTATTTAAATATCCGGCGCATGTGTATACCTCTATTCTTCAAAGTGCGATGGATGTTGCAGGACAGACATATGACAGTATTCATAAATATAAGGAAGATGGACATTGGTCGCTGGAAGATACAGCATATACAGGGATTGAAGCTTCTGTAAAAGGCTTGGATACGTTGCTGTCCAAAATTTCATTCGGAGTATTTTCGTTGAAAACGGCTGGAACCAGTGCAGGAGATACAGCAAAATGGCTGGAAGAAAAAACGACCGAAATCGGTGAAGCAGCTGGAAAGCTGATTGCATCCAATCCAGAATCAAAACAGGCTTTTCAGAATGGAAACGTAGCAAAAAGACTGCAGATGATTGTACAGGTGATGTGGCAGAAAAAATAAACAGTTTCAAAAAGGAAAACAGGAGGATCTTATGCAGCAGGTTGGAGAACTGCTTCCCGTTGGAAGTATTGTACTTTTAAAGGGCGGTACAAAAAAAACAATGATTATGGGTGTGCTTCAGACTGACGAAGAGCATCCGGAGACCGTTTATGATTATATGGGAATTCCATATCCGGAAGGGTACATGGGAGAAGAAAGTGTATATCTTTTTCAGCATGAAAATATCAATGATATCGTTTTTCGAGGATATGAAAATCCAGAGAGAGACGAAATGATACAAGTGCTGGAGATGATAATAGAAAAGACGCAGGAGCAGTTAGGATAAGATGATAGGGCGGGAAGTCTTCGGATATCGAGTAGAAGAATTGATTGGTAAGGGAAGTTTTGCTTCTGTCTACAAAGTAAAAAAAGAAAATGAATCCGGTACTTATGTCCGCGCGTTAAAACATATTGTGATTCCGGAGAAAACGCAGTATTTGAAAATCTGGAATGCAATGGGAAAGGATACAGAAAAAACGGAGCAGTATTTTGAAAATGTTTTTCAGGAGACGATGCAGGAAATTCAGTTGATGCATGCGTTTACAGAGAATGGAGTTCGAAATATTGTTCCATGTTATGAAAACGATGTGATTCGCCATGAAAATCCGAAACGTTATGAAATTTTTCTGTTAATGGAATATCTTACACCGCTGTCAGTTTATATCAGTCAAAATGAGCTGGTATTAAACGATGTCTTTGAGTTAGGAATACAGATCTTAGACGCGCTGGAGATTTGTCATGAAAATGGGGTCATGCATCGGGATATCAAGGAAGAAAATATTTTCCGAAATGAGAAAGGAGTTTATAAACTGGGAGATTTCGGAGTAGCAAAAATGCTTCACGGGGAAGAGTCAGCTTCTTCTGTAAAAGGGACGGCAGATTATATGGCTCCGGAAATTTTACAGAATAAAAAAAGCTATAACGAGAGCGTTGATTTATATTCTTTGGGAATGGTTCTCTATCGAATCATGAATCATATGCGTTCTCCATTCTTTCCGTCATATCCGGAAACATTTGATTCTGAGGATGAAAAAGAAGCACAGAAAAGACGACTGCAGGGAGAAACAGTACCTTTGCCGGATGCGGCAGATCCGGCATTTGGGAAAGTTCTTCGAAAGGCGCTGGCACCCGAATCTGAGCGTTTTGCGAGAGCTGAAGATTTTCGAAGAGAATTGCTGAAAGTCATAAAAGCTACATCAGAAGAAAAAAAGAACAGTTCTGTTATGGCAATCAGAAATGGGAACGCGATTCAAAAAAAACAGTCGTTGAGCAGAAAAAAATCAAAAATCTGGAAAAGGATTGTGATTTTAAGCATAGTATGTCTGCTTTTGGGAGGCGCTGCACAGTTGTACGGGCAGCGACACGTCTGGATACAGAAATGCAATCGCTGGGAACAGGCAACAATTTTTCCGTTTGACTGTATTTCAACAGATATGACAGAAAAAGATATGCAGCGTTACTTTGGGAAACGTTTTTCGAAAGGAACAGATCAGCAATACTATCTGGAGATGGAGGGAAACGCGGTATCCGGTTACGTGAACATAAAGTTTGGAAAGAATCAATGGGATTCCATCAGTTATAGTTTTTTGACGCAGGAAGAAAATTGGAAACAGATCTGTCAGAACTTTTATCAGACCAGCGATAAAGAGATAACAGAGTGGCCTTGTCAGATCAGAAAAGATAATGTGCAGGTTGTGATGGATTATGATCCGAAGGCTGGAAAAGCCAGTTTGTTCATAAGACGTTTATCATAACAAAAAAGGAACAGGAGGAGAGAAAATGCGTTGTAATTATTGCGGGGCAGAAGTCAAAGAGGGAATGAAATACTGTCCGGGATGCGGAAAGGAAATACAGCAGGGAAAAGGTAGCTCGGACCATGGTTCTGGAACGATTTTTCAGCCTGGTGAGGAGCAGAAAAGAGAACAGGAGACACCGATAACACCAAGATCTCCGCAAAAACCGCCTAAGAATAAAAAAACGAAAAAGAAGAGAAAAAAAGCACCGATCATTCTGACCTTGGTGCTGGTAGTGATTCTGGCAGCCGGAGGAGCTGCTTTGACCTTTTATGTGAAGTCTCCGGCAAGAAAAATTGTAAGCCGGATCAGCAAAGGTGATTACAGTGATATCGAACAGCTTTATAAAAACGATGTCAAAGATCATGTTATCCAGGAAATGCTTCTGGACAAGCTGGCGGAGAAAGACTGTGCCACTGTTCTGGACGATTTTAAAGCAGAAAAAATTACATATGAGGAAGCCAGTGAAAAATTAAATGCATATCTTACGCTGGGATCTAAAAAACTGGAAACTGCATTTGGAGAACAGGAAAAAACGTTGGAGAGTCTGAACAGTTCGATGGAAGCATATAAAAAGGCGGAAGAACTGTATGAAGACGGCGACTATGAAGAGGCAATGGAGGCCTATGCGCAGGTCAGTGAGGATGACAGTAATTACGAAGAAGCACAGTCAAAAATGTCTCAGTGTGTTGACAGCTATAAAGCCGAAATTCTGAATAAGACAGAAAATCCGGAAGATGAGCAGGAATATGAAACCGCGATTCAGACGGTAGAAGTTGCCGCCGACATCCTTCCAGATGATGAAGACCTGGCAAACCGCCTGGCTGAGTTGAAGGATTCTTATGCAGCTATGTTGAAAAGCGATGCGCTGGATCATGGAACGCAGTATATGAATGAAGGAAAGTATGAGGAACTGTTTGCACTGTTGAAAAAAGCACAGGAAGTAAATGAAGGTGACTCAGAACTGGATAACCTGGAAAAGAGCGCGGAAGATGCTTATGTAAAAACGGTACAGGACACGGTAGATGATTATCTTACCAAAGATAATTATGACGATGCAATTACCTATCTGAAAAGTGCGACAAGAGTGCTGGAATCCAATTCGACGTTAACTGAGCTTCTGCAGCAGGTGCAGGAGAATGTGCCGGTGAAATTATGTGACTTGAAAATCAGTGAATCTGACCGGTTTGAGTCAGGAGAAGAACTGAAGGTCATGGAAGACAGTGTGGGAAATATCTATAGTCCTGGAAATTTATATAAATTGACACCATATCATGGAAAAGGATATGCATCCTATTATGCGAACGGGGAATATACAAGAATGACCGGAACAATCGCGGTAGCGGATGACAGCAGTAAAGATACCGGAATTGTTACAGTTTATGACGAAAATGAAAAGATTTTGTATACGACGGGAGAAATCACCAGAACAACGGCACCGATTAAAGTGGATGTGGATCTCAGCGGTGTGAAGTGGTTTACTGTTTGCGCAGAAGATAAAGGATGGGATGGATTTAATTGCTTTATTTCAGATTTTGTATTGTATAAAAATTAAAAATACAGAATGACAGACAAAAGGAGAACATAATCATGGCAATGTTTGATGATGTAGATAAGAAACTTTCCGGATGGTTCAATGCCGGAGCAGAAAAAGCAAAGGGAATGTCAGAAACACTTCGGCTTTCCAATGCAATCCGGGAAGAAGAAACGAAGCAGGCCGAGCTGTATCGGCAGATGGGAAAATATTTTTATGATTATTTTGCAGTTGCAGCGGAAGGAAAAATGAAAGAATGGTGCGATGGCGTTAAGGCAAGCCAACAGCAGGTTCAGGTTTATAAAGAACAGATTCAGACATTAAAGGGAACAGTAAGCTGTCCGAACTGTGGGGCCGAGGTTTCTTCTGGTTCTGCATTCTGCAATGTGTGTGGAACGAAAATAGAACACAAAGTGCCCAAAGCCAGTGCGGGACGAATTTGCCCGGTATGTGGTGCTTCTGTTCCGGAAAGTGCAGCGTTTTGTACTTCCTGTGGAACTAAAATTCCGGCAGTGATGGAAGAAGCAAAGAGTGCACCTGCGGTTTCAACAGAGAAAAAGAGATGCACGAACTGCGGAAATGAGCTGGAGGACGGCCAGATGTTCTGCACGGTATGTGGTACAAAGGTTGAACTGGAAAAAGAACAGGAAGTAGTTTCCGAACAGCCAGTGCTGGAAGAAGCGGTGACAGAACAGCCGGTGGAGACAGACAATGCGGTGGCTGAAGAAACGAAAACAGAAGAAAGTTCAGCGGAAGCGGTATGCCCATACTGTGGAAGCGCATTAGAACCTGGTCAGATATTCTGCACGAACTGTGGGCAGAAGCTGGGAGAGTGAGAACCGTCAGATTCATGTTTGCCGAAGAAAATAGGGGAAAAGAAATCAAGGAGCGGATACAGAAAGATTTGAAACAGTATAAAAAAGCAGTGATTCTCACAGGAATGATCCTTGGAACAATGCAGATTCTGTTTCAGACGGTATGTCCTATGCGAATTTTATTTGGAATTCCATGTCCAGGCTGCGGTTTGACACATGCGGGATGGTATGTGATTACCTTTCAATGGAAAAAGGCGTGGCAGTGGAATCCAACAATTTTCTTATGGATTTTCTGTATGGGAAGCTGGTGTTTCTTTCGCTATGTAAAAGCGCAGCAAAGTAAATTCTTTTCTATTATTCTGGTGATTACCTGTGGAGCTACGTTCCTTCGCTACGGTTGGAAATACAAGGAAGAAATTACCAGGGGATTTCTTTGGATGCAGTGGTATATGAAAAAAAGCAAACAATTTATTTATTTTATAAAATGTACAAGAGATGAAGGAGGGAATGTTCTATGAGATGTGAACATTGTGGAACAGAAAATGTGGATGGCGCACGCTTTTGCAAAGGATGTGGTGCGGACCTGACACAGCAGAATGAAGCTGCGAATCAGCCGGCTTGGGGCAGTAACATGAACAATACGAAGACTGCACCAAATCAGAACTATTCGAATATAACCCCGTCACAGGTTGGAGATATGGGCGATTATCAGCCGATTTCCATGTGGGGATATTTTGGATATGAATTATTATTTGCAATTCCATGCGTTGGATTTGTCCTGTTGCTGGTATTTTCCTTTGGCGGAACAAAGAATGTAAATTTACGAAACTTTGCGCGCTCGTATTTTTGCTTTACCATTGTAGTGTTTGTCTTAATGCTGTTTCTTTTCTTCAGCAGCGGTATGGCAGGAATGATGGGCAGAATGTACTATTAAGAAACAAAGCAGATTATGCATTTAAAAATAAATAAATTGTTTGAACTTTAAATGCGTTTGAAAAGAGGAAAAAATATGCAGAAAACAAAAATTGGTATTTCAGCAGGCTGTTTTGGCGCCGTAATTTATCTGGCAGGAGTGACAGGAGGACTTTTGCTGGCAGCAATTTTAATTGGATATGTATTATTGGTAGAAGAAAATCTGTGGTTGAGAAGATGTGCAGTAAAAGCTGGAGCATTGCTGTTTATCTTTTCCATGTGCATTTTGGCGATTGGCCTGATTCCCGATGCGATTAATTGCATAGAGTCATTTTTGTCTGTGATACGGATCAATGCAAACGAAGTTTTTATCACAAATTTAACATCAGCAATTGTTCAGGCAGTACAGATCTGGCAGAAAATTTTATTCCTTGCCTTGGGACTAAAAGCGTTGAACATGAGCACGATTGTTATGCCGGGTGTGGAAAAGTTTGTGGATCAGTGTATGAATATGAACGATAAAATTTAAAAAAGCAGGTAGCCTGTTTGCTTATTGAAAAAGGTGGAAAAATCATGAAAAACAGCAAGTGGAAACGGATATCAAGTATGGGAATAGTAGCTGCAATTGTATTGGCAACAGGAATGTCAGGCTGTGCTTCTGAAAATTCTTAAAGTTCACAAACTTCTCAAACGTCAGAAGGAACAACCACGGAGTTGACTGAAATGTGGGAAAACCAGAAAAAAATGCAGGAAATTATAGATAGTACCAGTGATTCCAATAAGGAAGTTCTGAACAAAGGCTCTGTCATGGAAGTTGTGGAGCTAGATGAACTGGATGTTCCGTTTACTTTAGAATTTAAAACAGATGGAACGTATGCGCTGAAATCTGATACAGAGCAGTTTGAGCAAAAATATGAAGAAGTGATAACACGTTATGAAGATGCAATAAAAGCAAAAATAAAAGATACTTTGGAAGCATCGAAAGAGGATGAGGGATATGAGAGCTTGGAAGCATGGGCGGAAGATGCGGGATACGCGAGTACAGAAGAGATGATAAATGATAATCTGGAAGTAAATAAAGCAAATAAACTTCAGCAATTTGAAACTCTGTTTACAGAGCAGGAACGAGAAGGAAAATACGAGGAAAAAGAAGGAAAACTGTATTTATCTAATTCAACGACAGAAGCTGTAAATGAGGAAACTGATTTTTATGCGGACTATGAAATTAAAGATGGACAGCTTACATTAAAAAATGAATCGGAAACAGAAGTTTATTCTAAAAAATAACTGGAAACAGAAAGTTGTTAAGGCGTGAAAAAGGAGAATGAAGGTATGTTTTGTGGAAAATGTGGAGCACAATTGGAGGATGATGCAAAATTTTGTCCGGCCTGTGGCGCTGTTATCGAACAAAATACAGCATCAGAAAAGCAGAAACCATCTGGTTCTGGAATTGCGAAAATTATGAAATCGCCCAGTAGAATGATTGGAGTTGCAGCAGTTGTTCTGGTTGTGATTCTGGCAGTGGTTCTGGGATTTGGAGGAAAAAGTCCGGAAAAAATAGCAGCAAAAGCGTGCGAAACAGAACTGAATCAGGATGTAAAAGGATATTACAAACTGTTGGCACCGCCGTATATTGATTATATGGTTGGGCCATCCGGCTGGTATAGTACAGATGAAGAATTTCAACAGGTACTTGCAGATTCAGCAGAAGAACAGGCACGGCAGATTAGTGGCACCTGTGGGGATGATGTGAAAGTAAAGTGCAAGGCCGAAGATATGGAAACCTGTGATGGAACTGATCTTGCACAGGTCAAATATGAATTACAACATGACTATGATTACGATGCAGACAAAATAAAAGGAGCAGCCGTTGTCACAGTGCGGATTACAGCCAAGGGATCTGAACGGGAGAATGAGTGGACTATGCAGATTTCATGTGTAAAGATTGGCGGTTCCTGGTATGTACATCGTCCAGGCTTTACTTCCGTTTAAAAGAAAAAATCTCCTTTCGGTGATGGAAAGTTTCTGCTGTTACAGAAGATTCTAACACTGCGAGGAGATTTTTTTGATGAATAAAAGCTTTACAGCAGATGGGTGTCTTTGATTCGGAAAAAGCATGTAAAAAAGGAGAACAGGATATGATTTGCCCTAAGTGTAAAAGTGAGATAAAAGATGATTCCAAATTTTGTGGAAAATGTGGTCAGAAAATTCCAAGATGTCCGACGTGTGGGCGGCCAATTCTGGAGCGGGCCAGATTTTGCGTTTACGATGGAACTATGATTCCGGATGATATGTTAAATTTGTTGCCGGAAGAAACGGCAGAGGATATAACAGAAAATCAGGAACAGCAAGAGAGAAGAGAACAGGCAGTAGTGAAAAAAACAGGACGCCAGAAGAAAAAGAAAGTGTTTGTAGTTCTGGGAATTATTCTTGGAGTTGTAGCTTGTGCCGGAGTGGGTTATGCGGCAGTACATGCGTTGTCTGGCAAGAAAAATGTAGATCAGAAACAGGAACAGAAGATAGCCAGAGAAGAAAAGAAGGAAACAACAGCAGTCCCGGAAAAGATCAGTGAGTCTTCCAAATCGAAACAAAAAACGGATCAGGACGAGATTGCGTCTGTGAGCGAAAATACAACAGAAAACCAGGAAACAGATACCAAGGTCAAAACAAAATCAGAAACAGAATATGCGGAAACGGAAGAAAATAAAAAAGCAGTTTCGGAATCCAAGGAAGAAACCAGCACAGTTTCAGAAAGTAAAGCACCACAGATTATACATACATATGAAGTGATTGCAGGAGACCTGTCCTGGGAAGACGCAAAGAATGCCTGTGAGGAAAGAGGGGGATATCTGGCAACGATCACTTCAGAAGAAGAATATGAAAAAATCGGTGAAATGGCAGACCGGTCAGGCCTCACGTATCTCTGGCTGGGCGCGAAACTGCAGTCGGATACGGAAGAATGGAAACAGGCAGGATGGATCACAGGAGAAGACTGGACCTTTGATAACTGGTATCCGGGAGAACCAAGCAGGCAGGATGCGGATGGAACAAAAGAGTTATTTCTGTGCATGTGGAAAGCAAAATATAACGAAGAAGAAATTGGCTGGACCTTTAATGATCAGAGAAATGATATCGTAGGTGCTTTTCCGAAGATTGCCGGAAAGGTTGGGTATGTCTGCGAGTATGAAAGAGAAACAAACGGATGAAGAAGAAAAACAGAAAAAGGATGATTTTTGGGATCGCTGGAATTTTGTTTATGGCAGGTGCGGTGATTGGAATCATTGGTGTCCTGGAAAAAGGTGAAAAAGAGCAGAAACAGACACGGACCAAAACAGATACGATAGAAACTGCATCGGAATTGGAACAGGAAAAGGGCATGCCAACCGGTTCGGATGATGAAAAAGTAAAAACAGAAACGACACCGAAAGGAACCGAAGAAGAAGTTACGGCAGTGACGGAAAGTCCTGAAAGAACGGAGACAGAAGATATCGCAGAACCGTTGGAACAGGCTGGAAAAAGGGGTGACGATGAAAAAAAGACCGACGAACAAACAGAACAAACAGTAGAAGAAAAAGCACAGAATATGATGGAACATATGAGTCTAGAAGAAAAAATTTACCAATTGTTTGTGGTAACGCCGGAACAACTTACTGGTGTATCAACAGTAACGATGGCTGGAGACACGACAAGGGCTGCATTGGAAGCGCAGCCGGTAGGTGGAATTGTGTTTTTTGCACCTAACTTGCTGAATCGGGAACAAACGATAACGATGATCCAGAATATGCAGTCCTATTCGAAGACAGGGCTATTCATTGCAGTAGATGAAGAGGGCGGAAGCGTAATGAGACTGGGAAATAATTCTGAAATGGGAATTACCGCAATTCCGTCTATGGAATCGGTCGGGGATACGGAGGATATCAGTCAGGCTTACCGGGTTGGAAATACGATTGGAAGCGAAATCTCGCAGCTTGGATTTAATCTCGATTTTGCACCAGTCGCCGATGTGAATTCCAATCCGAACAATACTGTCATTGGTTCCCGTGCATTTGGTACAGATCCAGAGAAGGTGGCTGAGATGGTTGCTGCCTGCGTAAAAGGATTTCGCGACAGTGGGATGGTGTGCACGTTAAAACATTTTCCAGGCCATGGCGATACGGAAGAAGACAGTCACTATGGAGAGGCAAAAAGCTGGAAAACATTGGACGAGCTTCGAACATGTGAATTGCGCCCTTTTCAGGCGGGGATAGAAGCAGGAGCATCCATGATTATGGTGGGCCATATTACACTGCCAAATGTAACAGAAGAAATTCCAGCAACGTTGTCACATGATATTGTTACGGGAATTCTGCGTGAGGAGATGAAATATAACGGGATCATTATTACCGATTCTATGGCGATGGGCGCGATTGCAAATCTGTATTCGTCCGATGAGGCGGCCGTAAAAGCCATACAGGTGGGATGCGATATGATTTTAATGCCATATCAGCTGGAAAGCGCCATAAATGGCATAGAAACAGCAGTGAATTCTGGAGACATAACGGAAGAAAGAATAGAAGAAAGTGTGCTAAGAATTTTGAAAGTAAAACTGGAGGCTGGTATTATAGAAAATTAGATAACTATAAATGAGCAAATTTGAAAAAATAAACTAGGGAATGTCTAAAAAAATGTGTAAGTAAATTGTCTGACAATTTCCTCTTTGCCTGCTTGACTACCTTGCTTTAAATGCCGGAATGCCAGTCAAGGTAAGGGTTCCAGCCTTGACTGACAATTCTGGCATTTGATAAAATCTTGAGAGCAGGTTAGAAAAACTTACACAGTTTCTATTACATTCTCCAAAACGCCACAACCTTTACAAAGGAGTCAAAATCAATGCATTCCCTCGCACATTGATAGAGGGTGAGATATTTTTCCATCTGGATTATGTCACTGATCTTGCGATACCCTGTTTCAAAAGGACAGACTTTGCCAGTTCCAACAACACACATATAGTGTGCAAATGACATAATCAACCAGTATCTTCGGATTCCCTGTGCAGAACGGATTTGATAGCTGTCCAGCGCCAGTTTATCCTTACATTGGCGGAAAAACACCTCAATTGGTCACCTGCATACGTAATTGTCCAGGATTTCATTTGTGGATAAAGACACATCCATGCAAAGGAAGGCCCTTAGTGCTTTCGGTTTTCCAAATGCTTTTTCGGGATAGCTGAAAAGAACAATTGCGTTTTCTATACCGTTAAGATTGCCTTCATATCGGTACACATAATAGTTTCTGCCTTTAACTGTCACAAGGTCAAAGTTTTTATGTGTCACGGATAATTCGGCAGCCAATTCGCTGAGCTTCTTTTTCATTCCTGACGGGTACAGCAAACGATTTGTTTTCAAAGCACCAATGGTATGAAATCCTTGTACGGCAAAGGTGTTGATTATTTTTTCAGAAACGTACCAACAGTCACAAAGAAAATAGGACTGTACCGGAGGAGTTGGCAGTTCCTTTGCGATATCCTGAACAATGTCGATTTTAGAAATTGCCTTGTTATACAGCACAAAAGCATAATTCAAAACAATGCCGTTACAGGAAAGCATAACCGAAACTGCCTGATGCCCATAGTCCTGTTTGCCTTTCAAATGAGATTGATGAAAATACGCATCTTCAATCGGATGCAGAGCCCGTGACGAAGGCTTTGTCGTTGAAGCTATCGTATCGTCAACAATACAGAAAACAGGTTTTCCGGTGCGGGCTGCTTCTGAATAAATAATCTCAATGACAGATCGTTTTAATGTATCTGAAAGCAACGATTCATCCCACTTTCCAGAGTTGAGGAAATGGGCAATTGTAGTTCTGTGGCAGGAACTGTTTTTAGCAAAATCCGTGGTTTTTCCATGGTATCCAGAAAGAAAGATGCTAATCAGGATACTCATAAGATGATTGATCATTCGATTAGAATACGATTTGCATAAATCTAATTTTTTAAACTGGTTGTATATGAATGCTGAATGATGTATAGTATTTGCATGAGACACCTTCTTTCGTGAATGCTGTAAATGTTGGTTTGGTCACTTTCATTATACAACACAATCGAATTCAAGGTGTCTTTCTTTTATGCAAAATCACGAACTTGCTCATTTATAGGTATAGAAAAAGAATTTACAGAATTACCTGGAAAATGGAAGATTTTTTATAATTATTATGATGGAGAGAAAGAAAGCTATGAAAATGGAAGTTTACCAGAAAAGCTGTCAATGCCTTATTTAATAGGTGAGGGAAAAAAGAAGAGCTCTGAAATTTTAGAAAAATTGGAAAGGGAATATGGAAAGTATGATGAAGAATATGAAATTCCCTTTAACACAGAGTCAAATGAGGAACAGATTCAGTGCTATCAGTGGGATAGTGTTGAAGCAAATTATGGAATGACTTTGACGGTTGAAAATGATAGATATAAAATTACATTTTCACATGAGCTAGAAGTGTTTGATAAACAGAAAATATTACAGCCAGTCTATGAAGAAAATGAGAATTTAGAGAAACAATATTGGGAGCAGATGTTAAATTCTTATAAAAGAGAGAGAGTAGAAAGCCTTTGGAATGTGAGGTATGAAGAAGCGCAGGAAAATTTGGAAACAATGTTTCAAAATGGATATCAAATAAAGGAAAATGTTTTGGAATGTTTTAGGGTTAATAATTATGCAGCATGGGTCTGGACGGAGGAGTTAGGAAAATCCGCAGGTGCTCTTTTATTGGATAAAGAGGAAGAATATTTTTTAGTTCATGTCAATTTTGAAATTTCCAATGAAAAGGAAGAGAAAGCTGTCGATGATTATATTTTAGTTGGCAAAGTCAATGATAATTGGAAAATATGTAATATGCCTGCGGTGCTGAATCTTTTAGATGATATTTCTTTTTAGAAAAACAAAGAATTAAAAAAATGGACAAAAAATTGTTGCTTTTAAGAAAAAAATTATCCAGTAAAGAGATATTAGGCAATAGAAAGTATTGTGTTTTATGTGATTTATGGCGTTTTGCAATCGTCTGTTTATAAAGGACGGTTTCAAATAAATTTGTCCAATGAGAGAGGAGAAAAGTAATGTTCTGCGAAAAGTGTGGGAAGGAAATCAAAGACAATGTAAAGTTCTGTCCATTTTGTGGAAACAAAGTTTCGGAAAAAGTGGAATCCCGCCAGGCGGTGCAAAAGCAAACTTCAAAAGAAACTAAAAAGAAAAAATGGCTCTGGATGGTCGGTGTAGCTGTGATTCTTGCGGCAGGAGGGGGAATTGCACTTGGTTTAAATCAAAATCCCAAGCCCCAGTCAGATCCGCAGGCAGCAACAGCAAAAAATGAAAAAGCCGTAGAAAATAAGGACACAAAAGAAGAAGCAAACGGAATTCAGAATGCAGAAGAAGCGCAGGCATGGCTGGTAGAGCAGAAAGAGGAGCTTGGATTGGAAAATGCACTTTCCGAATTGAAAGAGACATCCACTGCAGAAGTAAGCGGCGATCATTATTACCGCTTTGAACAGAATTATGAGGGAATCCCTGTATATGGAAGAGCAATCGTGGTTGCAGTGGATCAGGATGGAAATGTGGCATCGGTGACCGGAAATGCAACGGATGTTGCAGAGGATCTTAATTTAACTCCATTGATTACCAAAGAACAGGCAGTGGAAAACATCCGGCAGTATGCTTCGGAAACACTTGGAATGGATGAAGTGGCTAGTTTGGATGAAATTACTCTAAATCAGGAGAATCTTTGTGTTTATAACATGAATGATACTATGAGGCTGGCATATCAGATTCCGACAGAATCGTATCAATTTCTGGTAGATGCGAATCAGGCAGAGGTACTGGAAGCGGTGCCGGAGCTGTATGAAGAATCTGTAATTTATACGGATACAAATGGACAGCAGGAAATCGAGGGAACAGATCCAGTTGATGGATATTATGTGCTGAAGGATCAGAAACGAAATATTTATATGTATGATGCGGGCGGTCAGACCTATATGGATCCAGCTTCTGGTCTGAGCTATCCGGAAGTATTGCAGCAGGTTCGAAGCAAGGATACTATATTTGGAAATGAAGATGATACGCCACAAACATCCGCAGAGGTTTATTCTGATTTAAATACGATTGGCTCGATTTATGATTATTTTCTGAAAAAACATAAAGAAAATGGCTGGGGAGTTCTTGCAGTTGTCAGCAATGATGAATTAGGAGCACAGCAGGGAAACAATGCGGCTGCAGGGGTTGTGGATTATAAAGAGCGTCTTGCAGATGCAATACAAGATTATGATGAGAACGCATATCAGGGGAAAATAGGATGGATGGATCTTGGAACTGCGTATTCAGGAAAGGGAACTGAGTCGCTAGACGTAATTGCCCATGAATATACACATATCATTACTCGAAAATATGCGAAATGGAGTTCTGGAAACAGAGAAACCGGTGCGATAAACGAAGGAATTTCGGATATTTTTGGGGAAATTCTTGCAGAAGCTGTCGGAGATGGAGCTGACTGGGAGATGGGAAACCGAATCATACATAATCCATATGAGAATGGATATCCGAGAAGCACTGGTGCTAATGAAATTTTACCGAACGACAGGATTAACGTGCGAAACAGAGATGGGGAGGAATCTCAGACAGACTATGCACATGGATATTCCACCGTCATTTCGTATACGGCATATTTGATGAAAAATGGATTAAATGAAAGCGGCCAGGGGCAGTTATCCTGGGAGGAACTCAGTGAATTGTGGTACAGAGTTATCGTCATGATGACATCGGACTGTGATTTCGCGCAGTGCCGGGCCTTTGCGGAATATGCCGCTGATGCGATGGAAGAGTTGACAGAAGAACAACGGATTTTGGTGAAAAGAGCATTTGATGTTGTTGAAATTTTTGATGCAGAAGAAGCGATTAACAATATCGAATATGATATCAAACCAGGCAGCACACTGCGGGTTTATGACAAAAAGCAGGACTATTATGGCGGCTATGTGCTGAAGATCATGGGAATAAGTGGAGAAGAAAAGATCCTGGAAGACAGAAAAGTTAGCATCCGTCATCAATACAACAAAGAAATACAGGTAAAGGAAGCTGGCCCGTATGAACTGAATCTTCCAAATGGAATCTATCATTTGACTATAAGCAATCCAGATCGGAACGGAACGTATTCTTTTGTGGTGAAAGTAGAAGAAAATGGCAGTGATGATGCAATTCTCGTTTCCACAGACTATGAGCCGCCGATGATTGTGAATATTATGGATGAGCCGATGGAATACAAAGAGGAATTGTATGATGAAGTATTTCAGGAATACCAGGATGCGACGGATGCTTATATAGCCGGCGGAACAGATGCTGTTTCAGGAAAGTTTCTTTATATTGATGATTTTTTGATTTCACATGGCTGGCAGGTCTGGTATGGATATTATGACATTGATGGAAATGGAATACCAGAACTGCTGATTAGTTATGAGACGATAACTGGAACAGAGTATAAAACGGTAGATGTTCTCTCGCAGGATGGAAAAAGCGTTCAGAGAGTGGGGGAGGATGACACCTTCTCCGCCTATACAGAATCACATATTTATACAAGTGGTGTGATCTACAGCGACGCGGGGGATCAGGGAAACTATTATAAAATCAATGCAAATGGATATAGTCTGGACAAGATTGACTGTCCTGCAGAACTTGGGGAAAAAATTAGCGTAGACTGGAAACCACTGGAACTGACACAGAATGACTCTGTGCAGGATGATACTTCTTCGGATGAGAATGTTATGAGTGCAGAAGAAGTGTATCAAAAGTTGGAAGAGCATTATGCGCAGGGAACGATTGATTCCACAGGAGAAGATCTTGCGGTCATGGAAGGAAGTGTAAATGGGACAACGTACAGCACAACCGTACGATGCGGCATGCCTGGAAACCCGTCTGCATCGCAGGCTCTGTATGAGGTAAGCGTTGATATGGTAACCGGAATTGCATCGCAGACAAGGATGCTGCTGCCGGATGGGAAGGTGGAACAGTTTAGTCTGAGGGATAATTAGAACACCAGGAGAAAAATAAATAATATGTATCGTCCCGCTGCTGATGAATAGCTTGTCAGCAGTGGGACTTTTTCTGCCTAAAACTTCAATTCCCTGCACCGGTCCAGGCATTCAAAGATCTCCTGCCGTCTCGGCCGCGCCAGATCCCCAGGTCTTCCAGGAGCGAGAAGAGAAGCAAGTCCTTTTTCATCCATCTGCCGTTCCTGCAGATCCACAACCTGCACCAGTGTTTTCTTACCGTCCATCCTGCGTTCCGCCGCATCCAGCAGAAGTGCCGCCAGGCCATTCAGCTGTTCGCTGTCGGTCAGCTGTTCCACAGCACGCAGATCGGTCAGTGATTTATTAATGAGAATAGATTCGAGTCCCATGACTTTGACTTTCGTGCGGTCGCTGCCAGTCAGCGCTTTCGACGGCTGCGGGCGGCGCTGGAAGGATGGAACGGCGAAAGGACGCACCGATGCGGTAAAAGGCGGGAACTCCGCTGCTGTGGTTTTGGCACGCTCCGTAATATCGTAAGGAACGTATTCCTTCATCTGAATCACCGTATCCGACACATGGAAGTAAGATCCAGAGCTTCCGGCGACGAGGATAGACGAGATCCCAAGCTTCTCATACAGATCCCGCACACGGCTGATAAACGGCGTGATCGGCTCTTCACTGTCCGCAACGACGCGCTGCATCAGCTCATCCCGCACCATAAAGTTTGTGGCGGAGGTATCCTCGTCGATCAGAAACAGGCTTGTACCGGCCTCAATGCCTTCAATGACATTGGCAGCCTGCGAGGTGCTGCCGCTGGCGTCTGCGGTCGAGAAGGAAGTGGTGTCGCTCTTTCCAGGCAGATCATGGATGAAGAGGGAGATATCGACATTGCTGATGCTGTGGGAGTCCTCTGAGCGGAGTTTTACGGCACTCGCATCGGTGATGACATATTCGCGTCCATCCCCGGCGATATGGTTGTACACGCCGCGCTCCAGCGCCTGCAGCAGGGTGGACTTTCCGTGGAAACCTCCGCCGACAATCAGTGTAACACCCAGCGGAATGCCCATGCCGGAAATAGATCCGCGGTTCGGGAGGTCGAGGGTGACGCGTAAGGATTCCGGCGAGACAAACGGAACGGCGTGTTTCATCGGCAGGTCAGAGACACCGGTCTCACGTGGGAGAATGGAGCCGTCGGCGATGAAGGCGGTGAGTCCTTTTTCTTTTAATGCGGCGCGGATCGCCTGCTGATCTTCACAGAGACGGGCGACACCGGCGCATGCTTTCGGATCCAGACTGCGGTACAGAAGCGATTTTTCCACGCAGCCCGGTAACAGAACTCGGGGTCAGGTACTATTAGACCATTATAATTTTTTGAACAAATAAGATAGAAAACATATAAAGTACAGAACAGATATTCGACCTGTTCTGTACTTTTTTATTGAATTTATATTTAACTGTCAAACTTCCGAGCAGTAACGAGCGTGGTAACAAATTGTTGCAGAATACAAGGAATGCTTGCATTTTTGAGACGCGATGGGTAAAATAGAGAACATATGATGGCACAAAAGAGTGGAGATTAAAATGAAGAAAAAAACAGGAAAACGGATCCGGTGTGGTAGTCCTGCCGGAGCGATTTTTGTTCTGGGAGTGCTGATCCTTCTCGTGGGCGGAAGCTTCGCGGCGTACACCAATTTTCAGAGTGTGAAGCGTGTCGTATCGACAGGAACACAGAGCGATACAATGTTTGGTTCGAATTATCTGTCACTGATAAGTCTGACGGATGAAAATCCTCCGGTGAAACGGATTTCACTCGCAGAAAGTGACAATTACTACACCATTACGGTAATCGTGTGCAATTATGTGTGGGGCGATGAGACTCTTTATAACCCGAAGAACATTACCTACACAGTCAGTGCAGTCCTGACTGCCACAGACGGCGGAGAAAACCTTCCGGATGGAATTAAAGAAATCACGATGAGCGGGAATAGTTTTGATACGAATGGAACATGTACCCTGAAAGACCAGAAACTGGCAGCGGGAAAAGCAGAAAAAAATAGTTATTCCTTCCGGATTCCAAAAGCGTTGAAAGACAAGATCAAAATCCAGATAACGGCGGAACCGGATTCCAGTTCGGCAGACGCGGTCAATTCACAGAAACTGGCAGCAATTCTTTCGTTTGCAGATTACAAAGTGACAAAAAACTGGACAGGAAAATTCCTTGATTCAACAATTAACAAGAGCCCATTGGATTACGATGCATTCAATTATGAAATATCAGGAAATGGAGAAGGAAAGGTGGCGGTCACCTGGGATGATAAGCTGCAGCTGAGCAGCTGGACTGTAATAGGCGGGAAGAATACCACAGTCCCGGAGCAGGGAAAGCATTCGTATGTATTTGATGTGGACGCTTCGACAACCGCGATCCAGTTCCAGTTTTACAGAAACCCGGACAAACCGTTAGAGGAGAAAGATAATAACTGGATTTCTTTTGGAAGTCTTGTTACTGTTTCATACCAGGAAAAGAAAGCAGAAGGGGCAGAGTGAGTTAGAAAAATGAGTGGATTATAAGGTCTCCTACTATTTTTACAGGCAGGATAGGATTGATGAAAATGAGAGTACGTAAAAAGATAAACTGGATGAAGCGTATGGTAGCGGCCGGAATGGCAGTCTGCATGGTACTGACGACACCGGCATCGGCACTGGCAGGGGCAGGAGAAGGCACGGGAACGCAGACATATCGGAAGAAGCAGCGGGCGAATCCATTCTGGATACCGGGACAGGCTCTGTGGATGCAGGGGAAGATGGCGGAACCGGAGGACAGACGGAAAGTACAGAGCCGAGCGGGACAAAAACCTGGACAGACAGCGCGGAACCATCAGAAAAGGACGGCGAGACAGAAGAGACAGGGTCTGCAGAAAAAGACAGCGAGACAGAAGAGACAGAATCTGCGGAACAAGGCAGCGAGACAGAAAAAACAGGATCAGTAGAAAAGGAAACACAGCAGGACAGCACAGATTCCGCAGAGAGCAGCAGCCAGATAGACGACACAGCAGCGTCAGAAAGTGCAGAGCAGAAACCAGAGTCCACGTCTGCAGAAAACGAAGGCCAGAACCGGCAGGACGGCAGCGGTGCGGAAAACCAGGCAGATGCCGCATCCGTAGCGGCGGATGCGGGAAATCAGACTCCGACGCTGACACTTGAGAAAGCGGCTCAACTTGCTCAAGATGATGAAGCTGCAAAAGACAAATTAAAAGTTGATGCAAATACCGTGACAATAACGGTAACAGATGGAATCGGATTAATCCTGTTATCCAATGTGAAGCCTTCCGAATATAAAAAGTATACAATAAACCTGGTTACAACTTCAGGATGGGATCTTACGGGAACGGCAGAGATTAAAGGGCAGACTTATAGCTTTCTGGGACTGGGTGATGATGCCGATCCGTATGAAGGAAAATTTGAATTTGATAAAAAAACAGTAGCAGAAAATTTCTCAATAACCACGACGAAAGCACTGTTTCATGCGCTTTCAACGAAAGCAGATCTGGATCCGATTTCCTTTAGCATTTCAGGGACTTTTTCCACCACCACGAAACCACTTTTGGCAGAAAAACTGAAATATAGTGAAGATCGTAAAAAATTAACTTCAACGGTTGTACTTAGCAATTTGAATTCTGATAGGATACAAGAAGCAGCAATCGGCGGTTTGATTGGCACGATGGAAGAAGGCAGCAGTGCAGAGATAACTTTTACAAATAATTTCTCAAACTCATTGAAAGTCAGCGGAGAGAGTCATACAGGTTTATTCTGTAATACAATGGAACCGGGCGCATCCCTGACTGCGACTTTTAAGAATAATACTAAGAAGACGGTTAGTGTCGAAGCAACCGCATCAGAAGCAGATGCGGGTGGATTTGTCGGCCGGATGAAAGCAGACAGTCAATTAACGATTGCCGGAACTTCTGCAGCGCAGGTAAGTTCTGCGTTCGGAAATGCCGGAGGACTGGCCGGAAGCGTGACAGATGGAAAGATCAGCGTTCAGACAGAAAATGGAGAAAACGGAGCGGCTGCCGGAAAGTTTGTGTTTGCGGATACCCTTACGTTAAAGGCAGGCAGTGAAAAAGCAGCAGGCGGACTGATCGGAGCGTATTCGGTTACGAAAGGCGGCATAGATAACGGTACTGGCAATTTAATCAGCTACGATCTTTCTGAATATGAGTTTCACAGCATTGATGTTTCCGGCGGCAAGGATGTCGGCGGATTATTTGGCGTGCTGAAAAACACCAGTATAAGTTCCACTACTGTGGCTGTCTTAGGAAAGACGACAGGTGCCATCACGACAAACGTGACCCGTGAGAGCGAAGTGACAAATCTGGGCGGACTGATCGGAGCTTATGATACTGTAGCTAGTACAGATGAAAATAGTGCAGTCGTTATGAAAAATACACTGGCCATAAAAGGAACTTCCAACGCTGCTGATTCAGATATCAGGGCAGTTTCCACAGGTGGAAGTAAAGCAAGTACCACGTATGGTGGAGTGATCGGTGCTGTATCCGGCAGCAGTTATGTGGAAATCGAAAATGTGTCTGCTTCCACAGCAGATATGAAAAACAGTAATACCACAAGTGTTGGCGGTCTGGTGGGAAAGCTGAATGACGGTTTCCTCAATGTGGGAAATGTGACAATAACTACAGCAGATGATAATGATCTTGCAAACGAAGCAGATCAGGTGGAAGGTCATGGCGGTCTGATTGGTCATCTGGTAAAGGGGGTACTGCGCCTTCACGGAGAGACAAATTTAGAGAATCAGAAGATTACAACTGCTTATAACCATGTAGGACAGATTGTGGGATGCAATGAAAATGGTCTGATCTATGCTCTTGGAAATGGTAATAGTCTTGATGCAGACGGAAAAGGCTGGAGCCTGACCCGTTATTCCGGTACGGAACGAGGCGGCTCAGATATTGGAAACTGGGGGGCTGTGATTCGACTTGGGGGAAATCTGTCTGAAGGTGAAGATGGAGTCTTTACCTTTGATGAAGTAGCTCATACTGTTACGATAAACAGTTCTGTAGAGAATGGAACTAAGGCGGATATCAATGGTGCAAATCAATTTGCGGCATATGCGCTGGCATTTGAGTTTTCCAAGACCGATCCGGAAAAGACGAAAGCACTGAAGCTTGAGAGCGAGGTGGATCGAACCCAGAAACAGACAGTGCAACTGACCGGAGATGTGGATCTTACCAATACAGGTATTATTGGCATCGGCAAGGATAATATAGAGAAAGGTAAGAGTGCACAGCTGTTCAAAGGAACGCTGGACGGCAGCAATCATACGATTACATTGGATATTGGAGCTACATATGGCAAAGATATTTCTGGAAATGATCTTGCAGCCGGACAGCTCTATGCAAAGCGAAGCGACCAGCGAGATACGCATTACAGTCTGGCACTGATTCCATTTGCCGGGGATGTAACCATTTCCGAGCTTACGATTAATGGTAATGTCATCTGCAAAATACCGAAGGCGGTAAATCAGGAAGTAAAAGACATCAAATATCCGGCATTTGTCGCAGGGGCAATAGGCCTGGCAAGTGGAAAGACAGAATTCAACCATGTTACAGTAAATACCAAGAGTTCTGTAACAGAAGAAGCAACAGATGCAAAGAAGCTTCTGGCCTGGCAAGGAGGATTTCTGGCTCGATGCGAAGGAAGTAAGTTAACCTTTACAGATTGTACATGGGGGAATACTGCGAGCCTTGCGGATGAACGTAATACCGACAACCATAGAATCGGCGGCCTTGCGGCGGAAGTGATGGGTGGCTGTAGCGTAACTGTGCGTAACACGACCTTAAGCGGTTCCATCACATCCGCATCGAAATCCAATGCCAATGTCGGCGGTCTGATCGCAGTCAGTCGTGGGGAAGATTCGAATAATGCGGCAAAACCCAGCACGATAGCGGTTTCTAAATTATCGGTAAAGGGTGAGACGGTCACAACATCATCAGACATAACCAGCGGCGGTCTGCTGGGCTACCAGTGGAAGAATACGAATGTTAAGTTTGCTGCGAATGCCGGAGTGACCATATCGGGCTCGACGCTAAATGCATGCACTGCCCAGTTTGGTGGACTTGTCTATCAGGCAACCGGATACTGGAATGCAACCGCAAAGGACAGCATCGTATTTACGACAGACACAGATAAGAAAAAAAATACCTTTACAGGAAAATCAGAGAAAGAGAATCCAAGTGGTCTGCTGGTGGGAACCGGTCTGCTTACAGAAACGAATGCAGATCAGACCAAGACAACCTCTGCCCTCTATCTGGAAGTGGGCACATGGGGAAGTGCGGCGGATTCCGCTTATAAAATTAACGAGGGTGCAGTTGCCCTGAACATCGGCAATTCAGAGTACTTTGATGAACTGGCTGGCATTACCAGATTTGATGATGCCGGAAACAGCAATGCAGTGGTTTCCCTTGCAGTACATGACAGCAGTGAAAAAGCAGCTTTGATTGATAAGGACAGTACAACGACAAATACATACACGGGTCAGATAGAAAATTATAAAAACACAAAGACAAGATACTACTACAACCTGGACAGCTACAGAAAAGACAAGTATACAACGAATCTTAAAAATATCACTTCGGAACCGGATTTAGTTTTGTGGAGTGCAGCCCAGTATGCTGCAGAAAATATCAGAACGTGGTTCAGGGAAAAAATCACCAGTACACCAGATAATCCTTTTGTGACAAGCATATCCGGAAACCTGAATCTGGATGGATATTCGTATTATCCGGTGACACCGCTTACCCCGGTACATATTGGCTCGGAAAGTAATACTGGTTCAGATACAAACCTGACCTTTGCCTACGATGCGATGAATACGATAGAAGAAACAAATAAATCGTTCTCGGATGCAGAACATCAGCATTACCTGATGCAGCACGGATTGCTCTATAACACTTCTCATGGTGTGCTGGTAAATAAGACTTCTTTTGCGGGTGTGGTAGGAAAAGAAAAATTTAAAAGTGAAGAAAATGCAGACGGTTCAGACAACGGTACACAATATAATTCCGGTGCACTGATTTATGGAAGTGTCATCGGAAATCCGATCAGCAACATTGTTGGAATCAATCTGAAAAATGTGACATTGGATGGAATCAGAGTGACAGGAGTGGAAAAAGGCAATGATACCACCTATGCGCCACTTCTGATCAATCGAATTGCAAAAGCAGCAAAATTGACCGTAGATAAGCTCTCCACCAGTGAGAAATATATGACAGGAGAAGGTGAGAATAAAAAAACTGCGTATGCTGCAACCAGTCTGGTCGGCTCCGTCGGTGACAAGACAGCATCCAAGCTGACTCTTTCATTTTCCGATATTGCACTGGACGGACGTGTAAAAGAAGATTCAGAAAAATCTACCTCTGTGTGGAATAATGGAACCACGCAGGTAGAGTATCACACAACTCATACGATATTTACCAGGGCAATCCTTATGGAGTACTTTATGTATTCTTCCGATGGTTCCGGTACGTATAACTTTAACAGTACCGATAATAAAGTTACTTATGGTGTGGAGCTGACGAATACAGAGACAACTGGTCGAAATCCGGATAAGCAGTATCAGTACTATGATGCGGACAGCTATATCACAGATGAGAAGGATGCAAACGCGAATGAAGCTTATGTGAGAGAAAGATATAAGGACACGAATTTTCTTCGTTATGTCAGGGTAGCACAGAATATTGAAGAAAGTACATATGAGCTGGATATCAACCAGAAATCTACTGGTCTGCTGAACGGCTGCGGTACCTATGGGGATCCGTATATTATTGAAGACGCACTTCAGCTGAGTTCACTGGCTTCTTATATCAGCACCCCGGGCAGTATTTCAAACTTCCAGGTAGTATTTAATTCAAAAGTTCTGGACAGTCAGACACAGACAGTTGAGAACTACCATACGCAGGGGAATGCTATTTCTGCTACTACTACAGGCACGGATATTACCTATACATGGGAAAATAATGCATGGAAAGCGGATGGAGCAACAGATACAATAGATACAGATAAAGCAACCAGCTATCTGTTAAATGCGTATTACAAAATCGAGAAAGACATTACGATTTCCGCAGAAACCTTCAGCGGACTTGGTACACTGAAGAATCCATTCAGCGGTGTGATTGTTGGTTCAGCTGATAACGGCAATTCCATCACTGTAAGTATGAAAGGATCGAACGGGAACAAAAACAGCTTCGGCGGTCTGATTGCCTACAGCCGTGGAAGCGTAGTAAAAGATCTGACGGTGGACTATTCAAATGCAAAGATTCAGATGCAGGCTGCAAATTTGCCGGGAACAGAGGAAAATCCATTCTTTGGCGGAGTTATCGGTTATTGCATGGGTGGTGATACCATTATTGATCATGTGTCCGTACAGTATAATGAAAATACAGTATCATTTAGCGGTAACTATGAAAAGTTAATAGCTGCCGGAGGATATGTCGGTCTGGTTGGTGGGGCAACCCACGTAACCGAAAATACTGACTATGAAAAAACCGGCGGTGGAGTAGTTTTCCGCAATATGGATAACACAACCAATACTTTTACGGCGGTATGTGCGGAAGCGGCCGATGAAAAGAAAACAGTAAAGATGTTAAAGGAGGATGGTACACCCGATGGTAAAACAACTACTGAGGGCGGTAACTATTTCTATCGCAACCCCTATGTTGGCCGTGTATTAGATGGCTATGCATGTGCAGAAAAATGTACTGTAAATAATACCGATAAAAACTATACCATTCCAAGTTTACAGGAAGGGACAAGTGACCTGACGGTATCCGAGAAAAATGGCGTATTAAACGCTACTGTAGCGTCGGCACAGGGACTGTGGCTGCTGTCCGCGATTGTAAACAGTGGCGCAGGAGCGATGGATTCTACAGGGAGTTATATGGATGTAGACGACGAGGTGGTTGATGCGTATCAGTATGGAAAACCACGTACTGCGACGTATGAAGGAATCGGAACAGATGCAGGAACAGATGCAGGTACAAGGCTTGCAGATGAAAAATACTGGGGTGGAAATGCAGGTTCTGCAGGAAGTGATGGTGCAAAAAACAGAGTTTCTTATCTGGTGAAGAACTATACAACAGGTACCACAGCAGCAAGGCTGGCAGGAAAGAGCAGTGATACAAAGACAGCTACGAATATCCCGGTTAAGAATATCCCGGTTAATCTTACATTCAGCGTAGAAAGCATTGATATGACTGCTTATGGCAATGGATTCCGGGGAATTGGATGTAGCTATGGGGAGAATAAGGTTGTTTGGAATAAAGATTGCAGTATTCCAAAAGTATATCGGCGGAATCTTCTGATAAAGAACATTTCTGGTAATGAAAAAAATGCCACAAAGATTATATTAGACATGAATCAAAATGAGTACAGAATCGAATATACAGATGGTTCATGGCGAAATCAGGGAGCAGGAGTATTTGTCGATTTTCATTTTACAAAAGAGTGTAGTGTGAGCAATCTTGCAATATCAGGAAATGTTAAGATCGGTCTGTTTAATAAAACAAATTCAAATTTGTGCTCTGTGGAAGAATCAGATAACAAAATAGGTGTTGGTGGATTCGCTGCGAGAACGGCCAATTCTACAGGTACGGTTACTTTTTATAAGTTTTCTCTGAAGAACATTGATGTATATGGTGGCACAATGACAGGAGGAGCCATTGGGTATATTGATGGATATAATAATTCTAAGAGAAATGTAACTTTTAGCAACTGGTCTATTGAGAATGTAAATGTATCAAAATGGGTTCAGAACGATGGCAGTTCGGGTGGATTAGTTGGATGGAATGTTGGATATGGTACTTTGGAAATCACAAGAGATTCTAATGAGGATGTTAATATCAAGAATCTTAAAGTTACTACAATTTCAGATAAATATAAGACAGCAGCAGCAGGAGGCCTTGTCGGCGCTTGTGACTCTTCTAGTGTGAGTATTGAAAATGTGAATGCAAATAATGTGACGGTTACCGGAAATAATGTTCGAGATATTGGTGGTTTGATTGCAGGCAACAGAAAGGTGACAAATATTAATATTGACATTAATGTGACTGTGACTAGCTGTGTCCTACATTCGATTGAAGTAAACAATCCGATAGATAGTAGCGAAGCTTCTACAGGAGGCATAATTGGATATCATAATAATCCATTGGCTATTTTTGGGGTAACCATGGATTGTAATTCAAAGATTAACGGACAGCAATACACAGGTGGTTATGTAGGTCAGTCAAAAGCCAAGGTTCAGATCATGAGTTGTTCGGAAAAGGATACCTATGTAAAGAGTGATAAGCGAAACTGGATTGGCGGTTTTATTGGTTATCAGAGTAGTGGATATACAGCAACATTCCAAACATGTAAGGAAGAAAAGGTGAATATTCTCGGGCGGTATGTTGGTGGTCTTGTCGGAAACAATGATGGGAATATACTTGCATCGAATGTAGAATTTAATCAGGTCATAGCAGTTACTAAATATTATCAGAAATACAATGGAACTTATGATGCCAGATGTGCAGGATTATTGACAGGATCTACAAATAATATGTCTAATAGTAATAGTGTGAAAGGCTACAATATCCTTGCAGAGTCGTGCAAAGTCGGATATGCTGCAAATCCAAAAGTTGAAGATTTATCAGGTGCGTTGATTCAGCTTATAACCGATGTAGGATTCTGGATTGGAATAAGTGGTTCAAATGATGCAATCAATCTGACAGCAGTTTCTGCCTCCGGTACTGTTTTACCACAGAAAGACATTGGAACTCAAAAAGGTTCTGCTACCATCATCTACGCCGATGCCACTGCCACCAAGAGCTACCAGCCAACCGACTCCACAGCGAAACCATCCTCTTCCGCCAGCCCATGGGTAGATGTCAACCCGAAGAGTGATGTGCCTTTTGCAGATGGAACAGTTATGACCGGTAATGCGGCAGGAACTGGAACAGCCAAAGCAATTTTAACCGAACTGGGCAGTGCCTCTCATGATTCAGCTTACTACTGGAATGTAGACGATAGCACGAAAATCAGTGTTGCAAAACTATTAAGTCTAACAAACGACGCGTATCTTACAACTTACAGAGTCGAAGAAAACGCAACTACAACGATAGACGAAAATGTTGACTTCCCGGTGCTTGTTGTAAATAATACCGCAGATGTAGATGAAATAATCTGGGACTATATTGCGGCAATGACAAATGTGAGCAATGGAGATACGGCGAAGAAACAAAAGAGAGACATTACAGCAACGAGTTATAAGTGGGACAGCAATCATAATAATTTTGCACCTCAGACAAATGCAAGCTTAAGTGTCAGCTCAGGAAAGAAGCTTTCCATCACCCCGAATGCATATGATAACCAGTGCAGTCAGTTTACCTTGCTGGATGTGACCTACACAGATCCGACAGACACTACAAACCTACATGTTTTCCATCTGTACATTCCGGTGCTTGTGAACAAGGTTCTCTATATCAATTTCAAAACAAGGTTTCTTGCAGGAACGGATTACTGTGCATCGGATTATCCTATGACAGATATAAGCAGAAATCATTATGCAACCGCAGACTTCAATGAACCATTGACGGCATTGATAGAATACAGCTATGAGAAAGAGACAGACTGGCAGTCTATGCTGGACAATGGTGAGAATCTGCTGTGGTATTATGACAAGGTTCTGAATCTGGCATCGGGCAGTTCGGGTAATACACAAAAACTGCTCCCGGAAGGAACGAAGCTGACGTTGGTAGACAGGCAGACCAAACAGTATTATATTTATACGACAGACGGAAACGAGGATTTGCACAGCTTTAACCTTACAAATATGACAGTGCCAGGCAGTACCGGTCAGGGTCAGACAACTCAGAAATTCGCTCCTGTTTATATCTGCGATTTACTCGGGCTGAAGGCAGATCTGGTGTCGGAAGCGGAAGATGGAACAACCTATTATGTGAAGGAGACAGATCCGTCCAAAGCAACGGTCAGAATCGGCACAGACTATTACCGGAAAGCGGAAGAAAAGGACAAAGATGCAGAAAAATATCGGATGACAATACCAGGAACGGATACTTCTTTGAATTCACAGAAATGGAAGGAAGAGTACTATCTCACCATTCAAATACCAAAGACAGATGGAGTGCCCATTATAAACAACCGATTGTATGCCGCAACAATGTCACGCAAGGAAGGTACGCTGCCGGCTGTTATTAAATCGGATAAGAAGGCGGATAGTTCTGCTTACGTAGTATACAATGGAGTTCAGCAGACGTTCAGTATTTCCACCAGCCGTATTCATAATGGAAGTCCGATGGGAGATACTGCGATGGAAAACGGAGACGGTATCAAAATTAAGCTGACAGGTGAATTGTGGCTGACAGAGGCAGGGCAGGCTCAGTTCAAGTCACTTGGACCTTCCGAAGTTTATCACGAGTTTGATATCAGCCTGAAAAAATATTTGGAAAAGGCGGCTGGAATCAATGGTGTAATCGGTACAGAAAACATCCAATATATATATCAGTTTTCAAAATCAGATGGAACAAAAATCTATTCAGAAGAAGGTAAGAATTCAAACGCAGCCGGACTTGAAACGATGTCGCTTCGATATGGAAGCAGCAAGTTGAAAAGTGCATTGGAAGAGGCAGACAGTGAGAAGAATGCGATAACGGTTACAGCTGAAATCACACTTACTTATGATGACGTGGATGGTTTTCCGGTGAGAGGCGCCGCAGATACAGACAGTAGTGGTACATCCGTTGTTGGTGTGTCACGTATTGCCAATACATCCACGCAGCTGCCGATTACAGAAAATAAAAAACCGAAAGAAGATGAAAATCGTTATTACATTACAAACCCATCCAAAGCGATCCTCAGATATTCCAGCGTAGATGGAAGCGGAATCGGAGATACGACGCAGCAGCTTGGAGTCAACCCGAGTGATGCAGCAAAGAACCGTTCCGACATGATCTATACAAGAGCAGATTATGATTATTCCAATGTGGATGCAGAAACTCTTGCCAAGGCTGCAGCCATCCGCTATAAAATGGAATTGTTCCAGAAAAATGAGAATGGAACTTATGATGAAACAAAACCGTTGAAAATTGGATCTTATCTCCAGAATATTGTCAAAGATGCAAAATCAGATGATATTTCCGGAAATGGTGATAAAGCATATCAGTGGAAGAACGATTTTGTATCGGACGATACGAAGCACCAGTTTGCGCAATTTACCTTTACGCCATTGACCGGCGGGAAATTTGAAAAAGAGCAATATACTTATGCAAATTACAGAGTGCGCCTGACTGCGGTTCTGCTCGATAAAAACGGAAGTGAACTGGATGGTACGAAAGCAACGGATTATATCATCTATACCAATGCCCGGATCTATCAGGATATGATAGACAATAATTAAGCGATCCGGCATCAGACAAAATGTTGCCGTTCGCCGGAAAATGGCGGACGGTAACAATAAAAAATAGGACAGAAGCGAGGTGAAAAGGGATGCGCTGGAAAAAAGGAAAAGAAGAGCTGACGGCAGAAGAATACAGACAGAAAGCGCAGAAACAGATAGAGCTTCTGAAAAACCAGTGGAAAATCTTTTTCCGGACGGGAATCATCGTTGTTGCGGCTTTCATTGTGATGATCGTTGTAAGTATTGCATGGTTTGTCAGCAATACCAGGGTCGATGCAACGGGTGTTGCTATCCGGCCTGCGGATATGCCCTTCGATCTTGCCGCAGCAGGGACAGAAAGTAATGCGTCTGCAGATCGAGGCATGTATGACGAACTGCTGACAGTATCCCCGGGAGCCTCAAGAGAGATAGACGGGAAAAAATACTGGTCTACCGATGGAAGCCACACTTCCATCTGCTGGGCTGTTACACCGGAAAGCAATATGAACAATACGGATGAGGATGGAAAACCGACAGGGATTGAGCCGGGGTCTTATGGAAAAATGACATTTTACATCATTCCCAATAAGGATGGTCCGCTTAAAGTAACGTTGGAGCTGGTTCTGGCCGGATATCAGATAGCGGATGACAAAAAGAATGCGGAGAATGTGACCAAAAATGATTTAACGGAAGTTACGGATCCGTCGCTGCAGCAATTGCTGGAAGGGCACATTCTTTTGTTTGCGGGATACAATGAGAAGGCGGGGTGCTATAAAGGCTGGATATCCCGGGATGCAGGAGTATGGCGCATGAGTCTTGGCAGCGGAACGGAAGCGGCTGTCCTTGAAGTAAAGAGTGGAAAGCTGACCTGGAACAATACGAACGCCCAAAAAGACACTGCTTATCCGGTTACGATATACTGGATCTGGCCGGAAAGGCTGGAATCGTATCTGAGAAAAGCAGACAGCTATAGCGGGAAAAATCCGCTGCTGTTTCCGGAAAATCTATCAAGTGAGGAGAATGCACTTTCGGCATTGCCGGAGAACCTGTTTGAGACGATGGGCGAAGTGGAGGAGAATTCATCATCGAACCGTTATTTCCGGTGGGAGGATTCTGCAAAATTTCAGGAGAATGTTACAAAAGATACGCTTTCACAGATACGGGAGAAATTCAATCCGGCTCTCTATTCTATGGTCGCGGCTTACTATGATTCAGCAGACCAGTATCTTGGGAAAAACGTCCAGTATGTGCAGCTGAAACTGGATGCGCAGTAAAACCGGACAAAAACGTGGCAAAGAAGGAGGTGCTTCCATGAAGGAGCAGACAGAGAGACAGCAGGATGAGGTCAGACAGGGGAAGCACAGGATGCGGCTGACGCGGAAAAAACGGGTTGTCATATCTGTGATTCTGACATTCTCTGCCCTTCTGGCGCTGCCGGTTTTTGCCTGGCTGTATATGCATCGAAGCATAGAGACGATAACGAAAGTAAATATGCCAAACGCATTGCTGATCGGAGCCGGAGATGCAAAACCGATCCAGCAGCTGGAGCTGAGCAATATTGACGTTTCCGGGGCGCAGAAGTATAAAGACGTTGTATTCTGTGTGTACAGCACAAAGCCGGGACTGGCTTATCATCTTCAGCTGGCACATACTACGAATATTGGATTTTCGTATGAAATTGATAAGGCATCTATAGAAACGGATGCGGTGAATGGAAGTATTTTTTATCTGGGGGATTACTATAAGAAAGGTAGTAAGTTGGCAGGAAACTATTTAAATAAAGAGACAGAAAGCAACTATGCAACAAATGCTTATCATGAGAAAACATATGAAAAATATGGGAATGTTCAGATATCAGCAGAGCCTCTTTATTGGAAGACAGCCAGTCAGGAAAAACTTCCGGATGAAAGGCAAAAGCCAGATAAAAATGGGAATTATGTGAACTATTATATTCTGCATATCACCTGGGATGAAACGGTACAGAACAACAAAGAAACGGATATGATTTATATTATGGCGGGCTGAGTAACAGCGAAATCCGCAGCCGGGAGTCTGGAGGGGACATTCTGGCTGTGGATTTTTTAATAAAAATGTAAGACTGTAGCAGTGGCAGTCTAATCGCAAATATGATATAGTAATAGAACAAAAGAACATCATACTATAGCATCTGTGTCTGCAACGGAACAGACCTCTCTTCAGCACATAATTGGGCGGGCGGAAGGGTACAGAAAAGAGTGATGGTTACTTGGGGTCAGGTACCATTAGAGAAACAAAAACGATTTGGAGATTGCTGGGCTTGGAAATTTAGGAATCAAAACAAATTGTGTTATCGTCTCTTTCGTGCTAAACTAAAAACACACAGACATCGATGGCAAAGAAAATAGAACACGGATGCGAAAGGATGAAAATGGATTGAGAAGTAAAACTCGAAAAAAATATTAAGATGCCAGGAAAATCCGTACGGAAAAAATTATAGAGAAATGAAGCTGCGGCAGAATAAAAGCAGGTTAAGAAGAAAACAAAACAGAAAGAAGGGGATCTATGAGAAACGAATTTGCACGGAATCTGGATCTTGCGCAGGCGAAGATCCAGTATGATGAACAGTGCAAAAAAGTGCTGGGTGACAAGAACGTTCTTTCCTGGATCCTGCAGAGAACGGTAAGGGAATATGCGGGGATGAACCGGGAAGAAATCATGAAATGCATCGAGGGGGAGCCAGAGATCGGAAGCCGGAGAGTAAACCCGGGAGAAACCAATGCATCGCAGATTACGGGAATGGCGAATGAAGATAAGGTAAACGAAGAAGGAACCATTTTTTATGATATCCGATTTTTTGCCTGGATACCCAAAAGCAGAGAAAAAATCCGCCTGATTATTAATGTGGAAGCACAGAAGAAATACCATACGGGATATTCTCTGACGACACGCGGCGTGTTCTATGGGGCAAGAATGATATCGGCACAGCTGGGAACAGAGTTCGAAATTCCGGAATACGATAAGATCAAAAAGGTGTATTCCATCTGGATCTGTATGAATGCACCGCAGTACATTGGAAATGCTATTTCAGAGTATAAACTTGAAAAAACAGACCTGATACCGGGGATTCCGGATCGAAGGAAAGAATACGACAAACTGTCGGTCGTGATGGTGTGCCTGAATACAAAGAAAGAAACAGAGGATCAGTTTCTGGGAATGCTGCAGACGTTGTTTAATACGGAGCTGGCAGAAAAAGAGAAGAAAGAGCGTTTGGAACAAGAGTATGAAATTCAAATGGAAAACGGATTTGGAAAGGAGCTGAGCTTAATGTGTAATTTGTCTGATACAGTAGAGGAACGTGGAATCCAGAAAGGGATCGAGAAAGGAATTGAACAGGGAATGGAAAAAGGAATCGAGAAAGGCAAATTAGAAATGCTCTTTTCCCTGGTTCGGGACCATGTTTTAAGTAGTGCGGATGCTGCGAAGAGAGTTGGAATGTCGGAAGCAGAGTTTGTGAGTTTGATGCAAAAATAAAGCGATGATATGAAACGACTCGGGGACAGATCCTACTCGGGGTCAGGAACCATTAGGCGTAAATAGAAAAACTGAGATAGAGGGAACATATATGCGATTTCATTTTCAATATAAGGTGATCTATGAATCAGGAGATATTTTTGAGCAAAATAGAAGAAATGAATTGTGTGTTGATATCACGCAAGAAGAATATAAGAAAATCATTACAGGCGTACTTCAAGGTATTTCAATAAAACAGATTGAAGGAATATCGGAGGTAATTACGAAAATGACAGAAGATGTTCTGTTTGCGGATCGCTGGATGAACAAAAATGGTTCCATGAGAAGCACACCGTTGAAGAAAAACAGAAAAATTTCGGAAATAGAATTTTTTATGACAGAGAATGAACTTCAGCGGATAAAAAAGGAAAAAGATCCGATCAGGATGCTGGAACGCCCGAAGGAGCAGATGACGGTGTATAGAAGTGATGGAACTTATATTACGCTTGAAACAGAAAATGGACAGGTAATCATAAAAGATTCTACAGAGAAAAATAGTTATCGGATCGTGGATGCGGACTATTTTATTCATCATATTGTGCGTGGATAAATAAAAATACAGGGCATAGAAGTAAAAATCATAAGGGGCTGAACAGAAAATTTTTTGTTCAGCCCCTTCCTTTTATCTGAATTTCAAATTCCTGCACCGGTTCAGGCAGGCGAAGATTTCCTGGCGTCTTGGGCGAGCCAGGTTGCCGGGGCGTCCAGGGGCCAGGAGCGCCAAAAGCCCTTTTTCATCCATTTCTTTTTCCAGCAGATCGACAACCTGAATTAAGGTTTTCTTTCCATCCATCGCCCGCTCTGCAGCCTCTAAAAGGAGCGCCGCCAGTCCGGAGAGCTGCTCGGAATCCGTGAGTTGTTCCACGGCCCGCAGGTCAGTCAGGGATTTATTAACCAGAATGGATTCCTGTCCCATCACTTTGACTTTTGTGCGGTCGCTGCCGGTTAAGACTTTATCCGGCAGTGGATGACGCTGGAAAGACGGGAGTGCAAACGGACGCACAGAAGCCGTAAACGGCGGGAATTCCGCGGCAATGGCTTTGGCACGTTCTGTGATGTCATACGGAACATATTCTTTCATCTGAATGACCGTATCGGCAACATGAAAATAGGAGCCGGAACTTCCTGCGACGAGAATGGAAGAAATCTCAAGCTTTTCATACAGGTCACGCACGCGGCTGATAAACGGAGTGATTGGCTCTTCGCTGTCGGCCACCACGCGCTGCATCAGTTCATCGCGTACCATGAAATTCGTGGCGGAAGTATCCTCGTCAATCAGGAAAAGTCCGGTGCCGGATTCCATTCCTTCGATTACATTGGCGGCCTGTGAGGTGCTTCCGCTGGCATCCGCGGTTGAGAAAGCGGTCGTATCACTCTTTCCCGGGAGATCGTGGATGAAAAGGGAGATATCGACATTGCTGATGCTGCGGGAGTCCTCGGAGCGGAGCTTTACAGCGCTTGCATCGGTGATAACATATTCCCTTCCGTCTCCGGCGATGTGGTTGTATACACCCATTTCCAGCGCCTGCAGCAGGGTGGACTTTCCATGAAAGCCGCCACCGACAATCAGAGTAACGCCAAGGGGAATGCCCATGCCGGAAATCGGTCCGTGATTGGGAAGATCCAGCGTAACACGTAAGGTGTCGGGAGAAGAAAATGGAACCGCATGCCTCATCGGAAGATCAGAAACACCCGTTTCGCGCGGGAGAATGGCGCCATCGGCAACAAAAGCCGTCAGGTGCTTTTCTTTTAACTGCTGCCGAATGGCCTGCTGATCCTCAGAAAGAGCAGCAACCGCGGCACAGGCTTTCGGATTCAGAAAACGGTACAAAAGCGATTTTTCCACGCAGCCCGGCAGAAAGTCGAAGAGAATGCGGATCAGCTCCTGGGCGGCGATGGTGCGGCCGTTGGCGGGAAAACCGATTTCCATGTTGAGAACCAGACTGCCGTTTGCTGCATTGAAAACACAGGCGGTGCGCTCGAGAATCTCCTGACCGCAGCGGCTTACGCCAAGCAGTCCGCTTTTGCCGGATCCCTTTGCACGGAAGGAATACGGTGCGATTGCGCGTGCAAACTGGCGCAGCAGGTAATCCTGAAGAGCGATGCGCTTCTCGTACGTGTCGTACAGGGACGGCGGAAATGCGGCAGTTTTTCCGGTGACATGGATGCTGACGCGCGATGGTGCGGCAAAGGGATCGCCCTGGACGTGGTCGATGGAGAGGATATAGTTTGGAAACTGGTAAGCACCGCGGGCAGACTTATAGGCGGGATAACTTTTGTGGTTGATATTAAATAAAAGCTGTTTCAGGTCATTTGCAGACTGCATAAAAAAAACTCCTTTCAAAATGAAGATTCTTTGTATAGATCATTTGTGATAACTATAGCATAGCAGAACGGAAAAATCCAAAGCAAAATGGTGCAGAGCAAAAAAGAGCGAAAAGCCTCTCCACAGAGGGAGGACTTTTCGCTCTTTTTTGCTGTGGCAATGCAGGGAAGGAGACAGCATGGAATATCAGGATGCCTGCTTTGCACGCCGTGTGCGTTCGAAGTGAATCAGATAAATAAGAAATACAGGAAATTTCGCGAAATGTCAACGTTTGGAAACGCTCTGGCGTTTTACCAGTTTGGTTGCCATGCACATTTTCAGACACTCGCGTTTCGGGTCAGATACGCGGTCAAGAAGGCGCTGGACAGCGGTTGCGCCGAGTTCCCGTTTTCTGACTTTCATGGTGGAAAGCGGCGGAACCATCATATCGCACATCGGAACATCGTCGAAACCGATGATGGAGACATCCTCCGGGATGCGGTAGCCGTTTTCGCGCAGCGCGCGCATGGCAGCAGCAGCGATGATGTCATTGTCGGCGAAATAAGCATCGGCGATCGGCGCTTTCGACTCAAGGAGACGCAGCATGTCGCGGTAGCCATCGTCAGAGGTCGGGGAAACGGCGTGTACATAGGGATGGGAGGTGCTTATGCCGTTTGCGCGGAGTGCCTTGTAATAGCCGTCGGCGCGCTCGGAGAAGTTGCTGATGTCGAGGCTCGAATGAAGGTAGCCCACGTTTTTGTGACCGCACTGGATCAGATAACTGGTGGCGTTGAAAGCGCCCTGGATGTTGTTAATCAGAACGCAGTCGTAATCCAGCTCGTCGTAATAGCAGTCCACCACAACAATCGGGACAGAAAAATCGCGGAACTTGCGGAAATCGGACGGCGCCATCTCGGTTGCGAGAAGGAGAATCCCCTCACAGTCCACAGCACGGAGCGCGTCAAGCTGGCTGTCGATGTCCATCGTCTCATAAAAATAGGAGATATGGAGTGCACAGCCCTGACGGGTGCATTCGGTGGAAATTCCCTCGGTCAGCTGGGAGAAGAACGGTGTGTCGGCAGCGACTTTTCCATGCTTTTTATAATTGACCAGCTGGATAATGCGGGAAGATGCGCCGGAAGATTCGTTCTTTTTGGGCTCATAGCCATACTCGGCTGCAGTCTTTAAAACCAGTTCCCTGGTGGCATCGCTGATGCCGGGTTTATTATTGAAAACCATCGAAACGGTGGCAGGCGATACGTTAATCAACTTTGCCAGTTCTTTTGCAGAAATATTCATAAGATTTTACTCCTGTTCCATAAATTCGGGATGCCAGAAATCTGTAAAACAGCGGCCAGATTTCTGAAAAAGTATTAAACTCATGGTCTGATTTTAATATGAATTAAAAAGGAAGTCAACTTCTGAGCGGAAAAATTTAAAAATATGAAGGAATGCATAAAAAACGGGTGCTGTTTTTGTGTAAATTACTAAAAGATATTTAATATAACTAAAACAAGATTGACAAATTCAATTATATTTAGTAATATAAGGGCTATAGAAAAGAAGATGATTCAATCGTGAATTTAACAAAATTCAACGAAAAATTAAATGGAGGAAATGAATATGAAATCAGTCAAAATCGGATTTGCCCCTACGAGAAGAAGCATTTTCAGTGCGCCGGATGCCGTAAAATACGCCAACTTGACGAGAGAGCGTTTGAAAGAGCTTGGCGTTGAATTTGTGGACATCACCGATATCAACGAGGAAGGCCTGTTTTACGATGAAGCGGACCGTGAAAAGATCCAGGAAAAATTCAAAAGAGAAAATGTAAAAGGAATTTTCTTCCCGCACGGCAACTTCGGTACCGAGTATGTCTGTGCAAGACTGGCAAAAGAGATGGGACTGCCGGTACTCCTTTGGGGACCGCGCGATGAGCGCCCGGATGAAAATGGTGTTCGTCTCCGCGACAGCCAGTGTGGACTTTTCGCAACCGGAAAAGTGCTCAGAAGATTCCAGGTCCCCTTTACCTATATGACGAACTGCCGCCTGACCGATCCGGAATTTGAACGCGGCATCAAAGATTTCCTTGCCGTCTGCAACGTCGTCGATACGTTCCGCCATACCAGAATCCTGCAGATCGGACCGCGTCCGTTCGATTTCTGGTCCACGATGTGCAACGAAGGCGAACTGCTGGAGAAGTTTAATATTCAGCTTTCTCCGATTCCGTTGCCGGAACTGACCGAAGAGATGAAAAAAGTAAAAGCAGAAGGAACCGAGGTAGCAAACGTCGTTTCTTACTGCAATACCAATATGTGCGTAAAGATTAAACCGGAAGAACTGGAAAATGTAGCAGCTCTGAAGGTTGCGATGAAAAATCTGGCTGCAAAATATTCCTGCAATGCCATCGCGATCCAGTGCTGGAACGCGCTGCAGGGTGAGATCGGCATCATGCCGTGTGCGGCAAACTCCCTGCTGAACGAAGAGGGAATTCCGGTTGTCTGTGAGACCGATATCCATGGCGCCATCACCGCTCTGATGGTAGAGGCTGCCGGCAGAAACGATAAGAGAAGCTTCTTTGCCGACTGGACGGTACGCCACCCGGACAACGAGAACGGCGAGCTGCTGCAGCACTGCGGACCGTGGCCAATCTCGGTAGCACAGGAAAAACCGACCATCGGTTATCCTCTGGCATTCAGTCATCCGGGAGCTGTAGAGGCACAGGCAAAATTAGGCGAAATGACACTGGCGCGTTTCGACGGAGACAACGGAGAGTACTCCCTGCTGCTTGGAAATGCAAAAGGTGTCGAGGGACCTTACACGAAGGGAACCTACGTATGGGTTGAGGTACAGAACCTGAAACGCCTGGAGGCAAAAATCGTGGAAGGACCGTACATCCACCACTGTGTCGGTATCCACGAGAACGTTGTGCCGGTTCTGTATGAAGCATGCAAATACATCGGCATTGCCCCGGATTTATATGATCCGATCGAGGAAGATGTCAAAGCATATTTAAGAGGAGAATGAAAATCATGAGTGAATACAAGGAATTGAGTTGTCTGGCGTATGATCTGCGGAAGAAAGTAGTGGAAATGGTAGTTTCCGGCAAGGGCGGCCACATCGGCGGTGACATGAGTGTCATTGATGTGCTTGTAGCGCTGTATTTTAAAGAGATGAACATCAGCCCTAAGAACATGGACGACCCGGACCGCGACCGTTTTGTGATGAGTAAAGGTCATTCCGTTGAGGCATATTATGCAGTACTTGCGGCAAAGGGGTTCTTCCCGATGGAAGAGGTCATTGAAAAATTCTTCAAATTCGGCAGCCCGTACATCGGCCATCCGAATAATAAACTGCCGGGCATCGAGATGAATTCCGGTTCTCTCGGCCACGGACTTCCGGTCTGCGTGGGAATGGCGCTGGCAGGAAAAATGGATAAAAAAGATTACCGTGTCTACACCGTTATGGGTGACGGCGAGCTGGCAGAAGGCTCTGTCTGGGAGGGCGCAATGTCCGCAGGAAACTACAAGCTGGACAACCTCTGTGCGATCGTAGACCGCAACCGTCTACAGATCTCCGGAAATACCGAGGATGTCATGAAACAGGACAGACAGGAGGAGAGATGGGCAGCGTTCGGATGGAATGTTCTTTCCGTACCGGGCAACGATATGGACGCGCTCGTTCATGCGTTTGAGCTGGCGAAACACTGTAAGGGAAAACCGACGGTTATTATTGCAAATACAACGAAGGGCTGTGGTTCTTCTGTGATGGAAAATAAGGCGGAGTGGCATCATAAAGTGCCGACACCGGAGGAAGTAGAACAGATCATGAAGGATCTGGATGAGAGAAAGGAGGCACTGTCATGAATAAGATTCCAAACAGACAGGCCATTTGCGAGGTTTTAATGAAACATGCCGAGACGGATAAAGATATCGTGGTGCTCTGCAGCGATTCCAGGGGGAGTGCTTCCCTGACACCGTTTGCAAATGAGTATCCGGAGCAGTTTGTGGAGATGGGTATCGCGGAGCAGGATCTGGTCAGCGTTTCTGCCGGTCTTGCAAAATGCGGCAAGAAAGCATTTGCGGCATCTCCGGCGTGCTTCCTTTCTACAAGAAGCTATGAGCAGGCGAAAATTGACTGTGCATACTCCAACACCAATGTAAAGCTGATCGGCATCAGCGGCGGTGTGAGCTACGGCGCACTCGGCATGAGCCATCATTCTGCACAGGACATCGCAGCAATGGCAGCTATTCCGAACATGCGCGTTTATCTGCCAAGCGACCGCTTCCAGACAGCAAAACTGGTTGAGGCGCTTCTTACCGATGAAAAACCGGCTTATATCCGGGTGGGAAGAAATGCCGTTGCGGATATTTACAGCGAAGAAAATACCCCGTTTGAGATGGATAAGGCAACGGTTCTCTCGGAAGGCACCGATGTTTTACTGGTAGCCTGCGGTGAGATGGTGCGCCCGGCGTTTGATGCGGCTGCTATGCTGAAAGAAGAGGGAATCAGCGCAGGACTGCTCGATATGTACTGTGTGAAACCGCTGGACAAAGAGGGCCTGGTAGAGGCTGCGAAGAAGGTAAAAGTTGTCATTTCGATCGAAGAGCACGCTCCATTCGGCGGCCTTGGTTCGATGGTGAGCCAGGTGGTCGGTGCGGAGTGCCCGCGCAAAGTCGTTTCTATGTCTCTGCCGGATGCGCCGGTGATCACGGGAACTTCCAAAGAAGTATTTGACTATTATGGACTGAATGCCGAGGGCATTGCAAAAAAAGCGAAAGAATTACTGGCTTAACCAGAAATGGAATCAGCGGTGAATGTGATAGCCCGCAGGGAACTGTAAACTGCCGCAGGTCTGCGTATGCCATGTTCCTGCGTGCCCGAGCGGAAGAAAATCCGGGAACGCAGGAACTTTTTCTATATAATCAGGAATAAATCGTTCTGCGGAAGATGTTGGAATGTGTGGTAATCGCCAAAGATCTTGCCTATAGGGGCAGGGTGAATGCCGCGACAATAGAAAATGACGCATGGTGTGTTGAAAAACAGGGTGTATTCAGCGTTATTCGAGATGGGGATCTGGATATTTATAAAATTTTAAGAATGGAGCTGGAAAAATGGAGAAAAGGTATATCATCGGAATTGATCAGAGCACGCAGGGAACGAAAGCGCTGCTCTTTGACGGGGAGGGACATTTACTCCGCCGTACCGACCTGCCGCACCGGCAGATTGTCAATGAAAAGGGATGGGTGTCCCATGATCTGAATGAGATTTACCGGAATACAGTACAGACGGTAAAAACGCTGGTGGCAGAGTCCGGTGTTGCACCGGAAGAAATCGCCGGAATCGGCATCAGCAATCAGCGTGAGACGACGGCGATCTGGGACAAGGCGACTGGGGAACCGCTGGAAGAGGCAATTGTATGGCAGTGCGGCCGCGCAAGTGGCATTGCGCAGGAGATTGCGGAGCAGGGGCACGCAGAGGAGATCCGCGAGGCGACGGGTCTGCAGCTTTCGGCTTATTTTCCTGCTGCAAAGATGGCGTGGCTGCTTCGAAACGGCGGAGAAGAAAGACAGAAACGTGCTGCAGACGGGAAACTCTGCCTGGGTACGATTGACAGCTGGCTGGTTTACAAGCTGACGGGGGATCATGCATTTAAAACAGATTTTTCAAATGCGTCGAGAACGCAGTTGTTTAATTTGAAAACACTGGCATGGGATGAGAAGATCTGTGAGATGTTCGGGATTCCGGTCTGTGCGCTGGCCAGGGTGTGCGATTCCGATGCGGTGTATGGAACCACGACGATGGAAGGATTGTTTTCCGAGCCGGTTCCGATCTGCGGTGTATTAGGCGACTCTCATGCGGCTCTGTTCGGACAGGGCTGCTTAAAACCGGGTATGATCAAGGCAACGTACGGAACGGGTTCTTCTCTGATGATGAACATTGGAGACAAGCCGATTCAGAGCAGCCACGGTGTTGTGACTTCGCTTGCGTGGGGAAGAGGCAGCAAGGTGGACTATGTGCTGGAAGGCAACCTGAACTACACCGGAGCTGTGATTACCTGGCTGAAGGATGACCTGAAGCTGATTCCTTCGGCAAAAGAGACGGAAGGACTGGCAAGGGAGGCAAATCCGGCAGACCGCACGTATCTGGTTCCGGCATTTACCGGGCTTGGCGCGCCGTACTGGGATGAGAAAGCAACGGCATCGATCAGCGGAATTACCCGCACCACAGGAAAAGCTGAGGTGGTAAAAGCGGCACTCGATTGCATTGCCTACCAGATCACCGACCTTGTCCGTGCGATGGAGCAGGATACCGGCATGCGGATCGAGGAACTCCGTGTAGACGGCGGCCCGACACGAAACGGATATCTGATGCAGTTCCAGAGCGATATTACGAATAAACGCGTAAATATTCCGGATGAGGAGGAGCTTTCCGGCATCGGAGCGGCTTATATGGCCGGTATTTCAGCCGGGGTCTACGATCTGGAAAAACTCGCGGGAAATATGAAACGAAGTGTGTATGAACCGAAGATGGACGATGAAATCCGGGAGAAAAAATATGCCGGATGGAAAAAGGCTGTCGACGGGGTATTAAGTAAATAGGGGACTTGTGCTCTGTGCGGCGGGAGGTTTTTTGCGCCTGACGGTGGGATGACGAAGGGGGGACGCGGGCATTACTGTACACTCGGCAAATACGCGTTTATGATAAGAAAACGAAGACGCATACGTGCGTGATTGAGAAATTTGAAAAATAAAATAATCTACAAACAAAAAGGAACGATTTGGATAGAACGTTCCTTTTTTGCATATAGAGAATAAATTGTACAGAAATAAAAGGCGCTGTATAAACAGCGCGTAATGCTGATAGAATGCGAGAAAACAGCAAGAAAAAGAGGATTAAACTTGTAGTTCAATGAAGAAAAAAATAGATGTGGTATAGTATCAAGAAAAAGGGATTTCGCATGAAGGAAAGTTCAATAGAAGATGTATTAGAGCGTGTCTGAAAAATCATTTCCACAAACTGGGACTCGCAGCTTGCGAAAAGCCTTTTTCAGACACGCTCTAGAGTGTACATTATGCAAAAAAAGGAGGGACAAGAGTTTGTCCGGTAAAAAACAGGAAGTATGGTAAGATAAGCTGGTAATGGAGAACGTATGCAGATTCGTATGGATGAAAAAGGGAGGATTCTGTTTATGGCTACTTACGTTATTTCTGATATTCACGGTGAGTATGAGAGATTTATGGAGCTGCTGGAAGAAATTGAATTGAAAGATACAGATACACTCTATGTTCTTGGTGATGTTTTAGACCGGGGTGAGCATCCGATTAAGGTGATATTGAAACTGATGGAAATGCCGAATGCGTTCTGTATCGTGGGGAACCATGAGGTGATGGCGCTGGAATGTCTGCGGTTTCTCTGTCAGGAAATCACAGATCTTGCCATCGAGGAAGTGGATGCTGAACTGCTGGACAATCTGGTTCTCTGGAAGTATAACGGCGGTGATGCTACGATCCGGGAATTTCGGGCGCTGGATTCGGAGATGCGGGAGGAAGTACTGAATTTTCTGGAGGATTTCAGTCTGTATGAGGAGCTTACAGTGGGAGAAAAACAGTATCTGCTGGTGCATGGAGGGCTGGGTGGATTCACACCGGAAAAGAGGATCGAGGAATATTCCCTGCACGATCTTGTATGGGCCAGACCAGATTATCAGAAGGAATACTTTGCGGATACAAATCTGGTAACAGGACATACACCGACGCAGACGATTCCGGAAAATGATAATCCCGGGTATATTTATAAAAAATATCACCACATTGCGATCGACTGCGGCGCATGCTTCCCGGGAGGGCGGCTGGCGGCAATCTGTCTGGAAACGGGGGAAGAGTTTTACAGTTCGGACAACAATGGGTGAACGATTTTAGACGTTCCATGATGCCAGTATCAGAAGACCGGGATTCGGAACCAGCAGAACAAGCGGGAAGATTTTTGAAACAGGACATGCCAAAACACAAGCAGGAAAGCCGTTTTGGGAAAAATGAGCGGATAACAAAAGCTTTGAAGATTGCAGGAGCTGACACGAAAGCTGCGAAAGAAAAGGAGATTTTGGATGCACTATATTATTACCGATATACATAACGACAGCTGGCGGTTCATGAAATTGCTGGAAAAAATGGATCTCAAAGAGGACGACCACCTGTATCTGCTTGGTGATTTGTTTGACCGCTGCATGGATCATCCAGACCCGGCGGGCGTGTATTTTCAGGTATTGAAGCTGGGGAAAAAATGTACTGTGATCCGCGGCAACCACGATCATTGGCTTGCCAATTACATTTTCCACTATTACGGGATGGATGAGAGAGACCGCGCCCTCCTGCAGCCGTATCCGTACAATTCCTTCCATCTTTTACAGGAACGCCTGACGGAAGTTGATTTAAAGCAGCTCGCAGAGCGCATCCTTTCCTGGCCGGTACAGGTGGAAATCGAGGTAGATGGTCAGCCGTATCTGCTTGCCCATGCCTGTACGGCAGAACCGGGAAAATGGAAACTGGACAACTATTATCTGATGGGGGATTTGTGGTACAAGGTTTTTCTTCATGAGGGAGTGCATGGATATATTTCCGTTTGCGGCCATCAGAATATGGGAAATGGATCCATCTGGAAAAATAAAAAAGGAAACGTCTATCTGTGTGATTGTGGCTGCGGCTTTGAGAATGGAAGACTGGGATGCCTTTGCCTGGAAACGAAGGAAACTTTCTACGTATAAACAAACAGAGGAAAAGCAATGAAGCGATATATGATGTCGGATATTCACGGATTTCTGGAGGCATTCGAGGCAGCTCTGAAAAAAACAGATCTTTCGGGGAAAAACCAGCTGATTCTGTTGGGCGATTACATAGATTATGGGCCAGATGGCCGGGCGGTGCTGGAAAAAGTCAGGGCATTGCAGGAAAAATATGGTTCGGAAAAAGTCATTGCCCTGATGGGAAATCATGAAAAAGCACTGCTGGACTGGCTGGAAGAATATGCGGATGTCAACCGGCATATCGGCAGTGTGGAGCGATATCGCAGCCGGGAATGGCTGGCATCGGATGCAGATGGAGACTATGAAACGCTGCACAGCTTTCTGAAAGAAGAACATTTTCAAGAGTTTCTGGAAAAAGAAGCACACCTCTCAGAGGATTCCAGAAATGCAGAAGCAGTACGGCTGATGCTCGAAGATGCGGGGGAACTGATTACCTGGATGTGCCATCTTCCTTATTTTTATGAAACAGAGCGCCAGATTCTGGTGCACGCCGGAATTGCCGAATGGGGCGAAAAAGACTGGCTGTGCGTGACCAGCAGGGAGCTGATGGTTGGAAAAAGAACAGTAAGTCGTGGAGCATTCCATAAGGATGTGATTGCGGGCCACATTTCCACGGCAAAAATCAGCGGAAACAGGACATATGACGGTATCTGGCACGACGGTCAGAGTCACTATTATCTCGATGGAACCACCTGGCGGAGCGGAAAAATTCCGGTGCTGGAATATGACAGTGAAACTGAAAAATACAGAGAAATATGGTGAGACACGTTGTAATGCAGTACAGTAAGATCACGGCAGGGCAGAAAAAGTGATTTAGTCAAATTAAGCAAGTGGTAAAGTGGATTGCGGATATCCGCTTTGAAAAGATACAGGATCGAAACAGAAGGGAGTACATCAGATGCATTTACCAATCAGTGTGACACAGGATGAATTATTAGAAGTTTTGCTTCAGGTTGCGCCGGTACGGCCGGTCTTTATCTGGGGTGCACCCGGCATCGGAAAATCCGCGTTAGTGGAAAAATTCGCAGACGAAGTCGGCCTGCCGTGCGTGTCGCTCCTCGGAAGCCAGCTCGCGCCGGAGGATATCATTGGCATTCCGCAGATCCGGGGCGAGACATCGGAATTCCTTCCGCCGAAAATGATCGCCAGAAAAGAGCCATATGTCCTGTTCCTGGACGAACTCAACGCCTGTACGCAGGAAGTGCAGAAAGCCTTCTATTCTCTGATCCATGAGCGGCGGATCGGAGAATACCATCTTCCGGAGGGAAGCATTGTGATCGGAGCAGGAAACCGTGCCGAGGACAGCGCGATCGTAAAAACGATGTCGTCCGCCCTTTTAAACCGTATGTTCCATGTGCAGCTGAAAGCGGATGTGGGACAGTGGATCAAGTGGGCGCAGGCAGAAGGACTCCATCCGTGGGTCATTGACTATATCATCCAGCGGCCGGATCACCTCTTTTCCGAACCGTCGAAAACCGAAGAACCGTTTTCCACCCCGCGTTCCTGGCACATGCTGAGCGATGCGTTGAAGGAATACCGGGCCGGGGAGCAGGATATTTCGCAGGAAACATTAAAAATGATGGCGTACGCCTGCCTCTTGGAACAGCATGCGGGGATGTTTCTTGCTTACACAAAAACACTGCGCAACACACATCTCCTGGATGACATTATCGCGCAGAAAGCAAAATGGCCGGACAAGCCGGAAAACCGGGATGTGCTGTATTTTCTCGCACAGTCCTTCCGCGCCAGACTGCTTGCAGAACTGCCGAAAAGCAAACAGGGAATTTCCGGCGGCATGCTTTCCTTTGCGTACCGCGCCAAGGGCATGATCAAAGAACTCGCAGTCATCAATTTCGAAATCGCCCAGATGACCGTCGCAGCTGATGGAGCGGAGGCACTGCCGGACTGGTTTATGATGGAAATCATCCGTGATCTGCCGCGGCTCGTCGGATGAAAAAAGGAAGGAGAAAAGGATGCCATACGTTCGAAGCAGGTATTACCGCGAAGAAGAAAAGCCGGCCGGGTACCGCAGAGTGGAGGCCGGTTTTGGTTTGCTGGAAAAAAATACACTGTTCCATCAACTGGATGGGTACATCACTGCAAAGCCCTCCCATCTGAATGCAAAAGGAAGTCTGGCCTGTGTTACGAAAGATGGAGATATCTACGTCAACATGCGGGCGAACCTGTCGCCGGAACAATGGTGCTATGTGATGGCACACAACCTTCTGCACCTGGCGTTCGGCCACTTTGACAAAGCGAGCATCCCTTCCGACTGCGAATTTGTCCCGGCACTCTGGAACAAAGCCTGTGATATCTACATTACCAGATTCCTTTATGACATCCGCCTCGGCGAGCCGATCTGCGCAGATCCGGCGGAAGTATATCCGATCAAACTGAACAGCGAGCAGAAAATTTATGAATATCTGTTGAAGCACCAGGATAATGGTGCGCAGATCTGCGGGACAAACTCTGAAAAATTAAAGGATATGATCGGGGTAGAGCGGCCGATCGTTTATAAAAAGGGAGAAAGAAATGCATATGCTGAAAAATTTTCCTATGCAGTCACTCATTCCATCAAATCTGCACTCTGCGATGCGGGAGGATACGAGCTTAAAACGAAAAAGAATACCGTCATTTCCAGAGCGGCAGAATGGTTCCTGTCCCATTATCCGCTGCTCGGAGGTCTTGCGGCTGCATTTAAAATTGTGGAGGACATTGAAATGTGCCATCGGTATGAAATCCATATTGCAGCGGTTGACGCAGAGCAGGGAATCATTTATGCCAATCCGTCGTGCGGATTTTCGGAGGAAGAGTGGATTTTTGTTCTCGCGCATGAATATCTCCATGCCGGACTGCAGCACCAGAAACGGTGCAATGGGCGTGACTTCTTTCTGTGGAACATCGCCTGCGACTACGTCATCAACGACTGGCTGCACGAAATGGAGATCGGCAGAATGCCGCCGGATGGGCTGTTGTATGATGAAACACTTCACAATAAATCGGCAGAAAGTATCTATGATCTGATCGTGAAAGAGATCCGAAAGTACAAAAAACTAAACACCTTCCGGGGCTTTGGCAGAGGTGATATGTTTAACGGAAACAGACCGCATTTTACTGAAAGAGAAAACGGGGTCAGCCTGGATGAACTGCTGAAAAATGCACTGTGGGAGGGATTGGATTACCATCAGGAGCACAATCGTGGTTTCCTGCCGGCCGGGCTGGTGCAGGAAATCAGGGCGCTTGCGATGCCGGTCATTCCCTGGGATGCCGCGCTGGCGAAGTGGTTTGACGTACAGTTTCCACCGCTGGAAAAACACCGCACCTATGCGCGGCCGAGCAGACGGCAGGGTGCCACGCCGGATATTCCAAGGCCAGGATATGCGTATTACGAGCAGGATCTGGAGAGCCGGACCTTCGGTGTGGTCGTGGACACATCCGGTTCCATGAGTGCAAAACAGATCGGTATGGCACTCGGCTCCATCGCCAGCTATGCCGCGGCGAAAGATGTTCCGTTCGTGAGAATCATTTTCTGTGATGCTAAAGCGACGGATGCGGGATATCTGGCACCGGAAGATATTGCCGGCCGGGTAAAAGTCACGGGACGAGGAGGAACCATACTGCAGCCGGGCGTGGATTGTCTGGAACAGGCGAACGATTTTCCAAAGGACGGGCCGATTCTGATTATTACGGACGGGGAGATTGAGAATGACCTGAAGGTAAGACGAGAGCATGCATTTCTGCTTCCGAGAGGAAACCGGCTTCCGTTCCGGGCACGAGGAGAAGTGTTTTATTTTCGGGAATAGTGCGGCGTAGTCTGTGCCTCTGCAAGAAACGATAGCAGCGGCAGAGAAAGCGGACAGAATTTGCGGATGATGTTTTGCGATACTTTAGAGAACAGAAACAGAGAACACGAGAGGAGACGCTGAGAATGAGCATTGTCATTACAGGCGATACCCATGGCACCTTTGATATTGGAAAAGTTGTACGCTATTTTAACGAGCACGAAGACGAGTACACCCGGGATGACTATCTGATCATCTGCGGAGATGTCGGCATCTGCGGCTTTTCTGCAGCATACGAGGCGAATACGAGAGCCGTTTTCCGAAGTCTGCCGGTGACGACACTGTTTATCGACGGAAATCATGAGAACTTCGAACAACTGAACTCCTACGCCGTGGAGCAGTGGAACGGCGGAAAGGTGCATATCATTGAAGACAACATGATCCATCTGATGCGCGGACAGATCTTTACGATTGACGGGCTGAAATTCTTTACCTTCGGAGGTGCTTACAGCATCGACAAAATGTCCCGCGCGGAGGGAATTTCGTGGTTCCCGGAAGAAATTCCGTCACGGGAAGAGTACGAAGAAGGATGGGCAAATCTGGGAAAAGAAGATTTCCAGGTGGACTACATACTGACCCACACAGCCCCAAGAGATGTAGCCGCGGCAATGGGGTATGGAGAGCTGTCTGACGATGAGGTGGAACTCCGTCAGTACCTGCAGCGCGTGGCGGATGAGACAGAATTTCAGAAATGGTATTTCGGACACTTTCATGAAGATGCGGAAGTGGAAGAGGTGTTTGTGTGTCTGTATGATGAGGTTGTGGAGTTGTAATAAGACAGGATATCAAAGTAGTCAGGATGGGAATGAGATGGCGCAAAGAATAAATACAATCATAGAATTTGAACAAAAGAGCATCGGAAAATCTGGTGCCCTTTTTGATGTAAAAAATTGGACAAAATCTTGGCCGGAAAAAAATAAGAAGCGTGATAAGATAAAATAGAAGCAGAGAGCAGCCAGAAAATGCACGTCGAACCATAAAAAATCTGCTTTGAAAAGAGAAAAGTCAGTTGTTTTCTTCTGATGGGACATCCATATGATCCAATGCATACTCACACGCCTGAATCACAAAACTGGAAAACGTAATGTCCTGGTCAGAATCGGAAATTGCCTGCTCGATCTGATCGATCAGGCTAAGGGGAAAACGGATGGTCTTATTTTCCGTTTCCTTGCGATTGCCTTTTAATTGAAATGCCATATCAAACTCCATTCCGCTGCCTGAAATTACAGGCCGGAACACCATTTCCGGTTATGAGATGTGAACTACAGGCAGCATAAAACATAACAAAGGTGTGTTTCAAAAGGGTCCGACAATAAAAATAAGATTTTTCGGATCTGGGAAATCGGAGAAATCTGGAAAAAGCTGTTTGGGAGACAGCTTATTTTGGTGTACCTTTTTCTGGCTGTTTTCTGATATTCAAGATAACTGGAAAGTCCAGCCTGTTTCATTGTATTGCATAAACTAATTGAAATAAGCATTGCAAAATGCATGACAAAATATATTGCAAACAACAAGAGAATGTATTACACTAGAAGAAAAAACTGTAAAATACAAAGCAAATGAAATGGGATGAGGGACAAACTTCTAAAAGGTCGCAAAAATGAGAAAGGTTAAGAAAATGAAAAAAGACAGAATAAAATTCATGTTGGATATTCAGAAATGGAAACAAATGTCAATGGAAGATCTGGCGAATCATATTCCAGTTGTAATTATGGCAACTGCAATGATTGCTGGTGTGATCGCTTATATTATGTATATTGTAAACGGTGGATATCTGGCGCAGATTGCTGCTATAAAGGAATATGGTTTTATAAGTACGGATACATTTACAGCAGGAACAACAGGTCTTGTTTTTGGAGGGATTGCAGGAAATATTATTTTATTACTGTTGATTGCAGAACTTGTAGTTCTGTCACTTAATTATTGCGGAATTTGTAAAGGTGGGAAAAAAACAGCGCTTATCGCATCGGGTATACTGATTTTGGTGCAGATTGCGGTAGCGTTTGTTCTTTTATGGATTCGCATAGGAAGAGTCACGGTGGAGCCGAATGCAGTTCGTGCGCTGATTTTCAATTTCCCGGAAGTTATTATGTATGTAAAGCCCGTTGGAATTACTTATACGATTCTTACAGTGGGAGCACTGATTGTCTTTTTTGGACTGCTTTTGGCGGAAGCAGGAAGCCGTGGAATGGTTACTTTTACAGCAGAAGCAATGATATTTGCCAAGGTTGTGGTTCCGATTGTTGTCTGGATTCTGGAAAATATTCTCGCGTTAGGTGCTGCTGTAATTGGCTGTATTTTTATATTTGTGGTTATCCTTGGAATTGGAAAACTGTTATTAGATGGTCTGGCAAGTGCCGGAAGCGGCGGTGAGGGCTCTGGGCAGTCCGCATCATCCTTTGAGGCAGGAGGATCTTCTGGATATTCCGAAAGCAGATCAGAAAAAAGATCGGAGCCAAAGCGGGATAACAGAACGCCGCGGGAAAAGGATAAAAATCCGAATCACCATTATATTGCCAATTATCAGGAAACGGGCGGTATCAAATTATATAAGGTTCACAATTCGATGGGAAATTATGTAGAATTGGACAATAGTGTCGTTTCAAGAAAAGTATGCAGTCTGGCAGACGCTGAAAAGGGAAAGCACAGATTTTACAGAGAAAATTCGGGACAAGAAATCAGACTTGATGATATCCCATGGAAAAAAATGAAATGAAGGGAATAAAAAGTGAAAAGAATAAGAATTCCGACAATGTTAATCGGTATCATGCTTCTGATACTTGCATGTGGGAAAAATGTTGATTCAGGAATGAAAATGAATACGATGGCAGAATCGGAGTCGGAAGCAGCCATAACGCAGGAAAATGAACCAGAATCGGAAGTGAGGCAAGAGACAACACCAGATGTTTCACCCACGATAATAGAAAAAGAGAATGAAACGGCAGCAGAGCGTGAGTCCGAGGAGCAAGAGCCGACAACGACGCCAGAATCCACAGCAACGCCAGAACCGGTAACGATGTATATTACCAGCCTGACAGAATTTAGAAGCGAACCAAATACAGAAGCCGGGATCATAAAGCTTTTGGACGCTTACGAAGAAGTTGAGATGATAGAAAGCAGGGGCGAATGGTCAAAAATTTCATATGGTGACCAAATTGGTTATATTTTAAGTGAATTTCTTACTGCGGAAAATAGAACAGAAACCAATCGTTTGATTGTAATTGACGCTGGTCATCAGGCACAGGGAAACAGTGAACAGGAACCGGTTGGACCAGGAGCGTCGGAGACAAAAGCAAAAGTGGCATCAGGAACTATGGGAACGACCAGCGGAGTTCCAGAATATGAATTAACGCTCAGCGTATCATTAAAGCTGGAAGAAGAATTAACGGCGCGTGGATATCAGGTAATTATGACACGTACGACAAACGATGTTGATATCAGTAATAGTGAAAGGGCACAGATTGCAAATGAGGCAAATGCGGATGCTTTTATAAGAGTACATGCGAATGGATCTACGGATGCGTCTGTGAATGGAGCTATGACAATGTGCCAGACAAGTTCTAATCCATATAATGGAGAATTGGCAGATGCGAGTAAAAGATTATCAGAAATAATTTTAGACTCGTTGTGTGATGCAACAGGATGTCAAAAACAGCATGTATGGGAAACAGATACCATGAGCGGAATTAACTGGTGTACAGTTCCAGTTACCATAGTAGAAATGGGTTATATGACAAATCCGACGGAAGATTTGGCTATGGAAACGGAAGAATACCAGTTAAAAATTGTACAGGGTATCGCAAATGGAATAGATCAATTTTTTCAAGAATAAAAATGAGGAGTGGTAAAAATGCGTTGTTCAAAGTGTGGAAGAGAAATGCCGGATGATAGTTTATTTTGTCCGGAATGTGGGGTAGAACAGATAGTTGAAAAAAAAGTTGAGGAGAAGGAAGAAAAATACTGTGCTAATTGCGGTTGTAGAATTCCAGAAGGCAGTTCATTTTGTCCAGAATGTGGAAGTGGTGTTGAAAAAGACAAAGCTCATGTAAAAATACAACCAGAAAGAAAATTAGTGTATCAAGAAACAAAAAAGATTCAAAGAACACCAGAAGAGGAAGAAAAACGAAAGAAAAGAAATAAAATAATTGTTTTATCAGCAGGCATAGTTTTGGGACTTTGTGCTATTATTGCAATTTTAGCATCAATGCTTAAACCGTCTATTGATTTGAATAAGTATACAACAGTTTCTATTGACGGCTATAATGCGGTGGGACAGGCAGGGGTAACCTTTGATTATGCAAAATTCGAAAAAGATTACGGAAAGAATTTAGAAAAAATTGTTCGAAAAAAACACATTGAATGTTTTAAGGATTCAGCAACAGAACAGTTTTTGACTGATTGTGTTGATGGTGCGTTAGACAAAGAGACAGAGCTTAGCAATGGAGATGTTGTTACATACAAATGGAACTGCAATGATGAAGTAGCCCGTTCCGTTTATGGATATAAACTGAAATATGAGGACATAGAGGTTAAAGCGGAAAAACTGGAAGAAGCAAAAACGTTTGATCCGTTTGAGGGAATCCAGGTGACATTTGATGGAGTTGCTCCTAATGGTTATGCATATGTTGAAGGAAATCCATCGGCAAGTGCGGCGCAGCAGTTTGGTTATGAGCTTGATAAGAGTGAGGGTCTGTCAAATGGAGACACTGTAACAGTAACGGCATGTATGTATGATGAGGATGATCCAACGGATTATTGTCTTAGAGCTTATGGAATGGTACCGGAATCTTTAACAAAGACCTATACCGTCAATGGAATTAACAGTTACATAAAAGAAATTTCAGAGATATCAGACGAAAGTTTAAAAGAGATGCAGTCGCAGGCGGAAGAGGTTTATCAAGATGATGTAGTTCAGAACTGGGGAGAAAGCGAAAAATTAAAGAGCCTTACGTATATGGGAAACTATTTGCTGGTCAATAAGAAAAATGATGATTATTGGGGAAGTAATAATATTCTTTATCTTGTTTATCAAGTGCAGGTGGAGGATACCTATTCGAATAAGGGTAAGACGTATACGGAATTGAATACGATCTACTGGTATATTTGTTTTTATGATTTATTAGTAGATTCAGATGGCGTTACAACGGTTGACGTAACAAATTACGGAACACCATACAGCGGTGTAAGGATTGATGTAGATGAAGCTGACGGCTGGTGGGGAGGCACCATGTGGTATTATGACGGATATGAAACTCTGGACGAGTTATATCAAGAAGCAGTAACAGATAATCTGGAGTCTTATAAACACGAAGATAACGTAAATGAAAAACTTGCGGCTGCGTCAGAAACCCAAAAAGCGAAACAGGAAAATAAGGAAGAAAGTAATAACGAAAATGATTCCGAAGCGGAGAACGGCATGATTTTTCCTGACAGTTCAACAGTTGAAATAAATTCCGAAGACCTCAAGAAACTGTCGGATGAGGAGCTGAGATATGCTGTGAATGAAATATATGCAAGACATGGGTATATTTTTAAAGACGATCAATTGCGGACTTATTATGAGCAGTATGACTGGTATAAAGAAACTGTAAAACCAGAAGATTTTTCAGACAGCGTTTTTAATGAGACGGAAAAAAGAAATATTCAAACCCTTCAGCGGGAACGTGATGCAAGAAATAACTAAGAAACAAGGAGAAGTCAGGGGAATGGAATTTGTACAAATCAAGTGTCCGGGATGTGGTGCAGATGTTTCAACGAGGGATGAAGCTTGTGAATACTGTGGAAAACCTGTTATCATCAGAAATTTTACCAGCGTAGCATCCATGTCAATGCCAGAACTTAACAGGTATGTCGGTTCATATAAGAAAGAAATTGAAAACAATGGTGAAAATGATGCAGTAAATAAATCAATTGCTATGTGTTATCTTAAGCTAAAACAGTATCAGATGGCGGGAAAATATTTTCAAAAGGCTATGGAAGATAACTTTAATGATTCAGAAAACTATTTCTATGCTGCGGTTTGTTTACTGGAAGGGAAAAAAGCATTTTTGACAACACGTACCGTGATTCAGCAGATGGAAACGTATCTTGGTGATGCAATATCCATTGAAAATAAGGGTGTGTATTACTATTTCTTAGCATATATCAAGTATGATTATTATAAGAGAAAGTGCTTTAGAACAACGCCGGATTATGTTGCGTGCATCAGGCAGGCAGTACAGTGCGGGTTGAGCAGAATGGATGCAGAGCAGTTATTCGATATACTTGGTGTGACGATGCCGCAGGAGATATCGATTTGAGTGGAAATCAGACAGAGCTGTTTTTCAGAACATGTAAAGGAGAACAAGAATGATACCATTTAAGAAAAATCGCAATGAAGCGGCATACTTTGATGGAAAAAAGCATTTTATTGATGTTATTAAAAATACAGGAGACAGCAGTTTTCTGATATGGAGACAGCCGGAGGAGGATTTTAATACTCATTCAAAATTAATTGTCATGCCGGGTGAAACGGCAGTTTTTGTGGATGGTGGAAATGTTGTTCAGACTTTTGAAGAGGGAACTTACGAACTCAGCACGAATAATTATCCGTTTATCGGCAGATTAAAAAATTGCATAACAGGCGGAATCAGTACATTTAATTGCGTGATTTACTTTTTCAGAAAAGCAGACAGTGGGGAAATTAAATGGGGAACTTCCGATCCGATTCAGGTAAGAGATAAGGTTTATGGGATAAGAACATCTGTCCAGGCCAGAGGATCCTATAAGGTAAGAATTGAAAACCCGGTATTGTTTTTAGAAAAACTGGTTGGAAACAATATCAGATATCAGGAACAGTCAGATCTTATGGGATATTTTAAGAATGAAATGCTGACGAAAATAAAATCCTGTATCAATAAGTTTCTGCTGGAATATGAGCATGAACTTATAGGACTGGAAGCATATTTGAGTGAAATTTCAGGAGATATTGAAAAACAGATCAATGAAATGTTTGTACCATATGGTCTGTCGTGCGTGAATTTTTCTGTAATGGCGTTGGCAGTCGACACTGCAAAATATGATGATATTGATGAGGCGCAGATTGCCAATGTGAAGAAAGTGAAACAGGGCATCGGTCAAAATACGTATATGAATACGTTGGGCAATAACTGGGACAAGATGCAGAGCGCTTCTATTATGCGGAGTTTTGCACAAAATGAAGGAGGGGGCTCTATAACTTCAATGGGGGCTGGTCTTGGAGTAGCAATGGGAATCAGCGGAACAGTAGGAAATATGGCCAGCCAGGTTTTTCAAAATGCACCCGGAGCACAGCAGACATCTCCCAAAGAGGATCCGATAGAAGTTTTGGGAAAGTTAAAACAGCTTCTGGATGCAGGACTGATCACAGAAGATGATTATAACGCAAAAAAAACAGAGGTATTAAGCAGAATGTAATCAGGAGGGGAATACAGTATGGAAACAATGCCATATCTTTCAATCAGCAGTTCAGCCAATCTTGTGGTTTTAGAAGATGGAGCGGTAAGGAGTTATCCATTAAATGAAAACCAGATTTGGAAAATTGGAAGAAAAAATCCAGAGAGCGAGAATGATATTGAACTGGAATCAAAAATTGTAAGCAGAAAGCATGGGCAGATTCAAAGTGTTGATGGCGAATGGTATTACATTGAGAATGGAAGCCTGAACGGAACATACTATAATGGCAGCAAAATAAAAGCAAATGATCATGGAGAGTTTGATGCAGTAAAGCTTTCAAATGGAGATATTCTACGAATCGATTCAGACAGCCTTGATTATCCAGAGGAAAGAGGTGTTTTTTTCTTATTCACGACAGAGGGAATCGGAAATCAGTGGAAGACAGTAACACTCAATAAAAAGGAAATCTCTTTTGGAAGAAATGAGGAGAATGATATTACAATTCCATTATCATATGTATCAGGAAAGCATATGGTAATTAGAAGACGTGATAATGAATATTTCGTTATGGACTGCGATTCAATGGCTGGCACCTGGCTTAATGGAGAGGAAATTCATGGTGAGGCAAAGTTAAAGGAAAAAGATATGATTGCAATCTGTGATTGTATCATGATTTTGTGTGGAAATAAGATTATTTATAATATACCGGTTTCAAAAAATAGAAAAACAAATCAAAATATAGAAGAGGTGGATTTAAGCGATCACCCTGTTATACTTTGTGCGGATATAAAGAGTCGTAAGGTAAAGAGCAACAGGGGATTTGGAAAGAAAGAATTGATTAAAGATATAAAGCTTGACATTCAGGAAGGAACGCTTGTAGCAATTATAGGTGATACGGGTGCCGGAAAATCAACAGTTATGAATTGTCTGAATGGAAGTGACACAGGAGGAATGGAAGGAAGTGTTAAGTATAAAGGAATAAATTTGATAAAGAAATTTTCACAGCTGAAATGGATTATTGGAAGTGTACCGCAGAAAAATATATTCAATGAAGAAATGACGGTAGAGGAGCAGCTTATGATGGAAGCAAGCAGAATGCTTCCGAGAGATACTTCTAAAACGGAAATTAAAGATATCGTTAACAAGACACTTAAACAACTTGGAATTGAAAATGTGAGAAATAACCAGATTGCAAAGTGCAGCGGCGGAGAACAAAGGCGAGTAAGTATTGGAATGCAACTTGTAGCGGATAAACAATTTATTTGCATGGATGAACCAGAGGCAGGACTTGATCCCAGAAACAAAAGAAATTTATTTGAAACATTGAGAAATCTTGCACATAGTGAAGGTAAAACTATTTTAACCATTATTCAAGATGTATCGGATATTGAGTTGTTTGATAAGCTTATAATAATGAATAAGGTTGATAATGTGGGAAGACTGGCGTTTTCGGGCACACCGAACGAAGCACGAGAGCATTTCGGAAAAGACATTAAGGAGATTTATGGGCTTATTGCAAATAAAAGCAATTCGGAAAATTAAGGGGGATTTCTAATGAGCAACGATATTGAAAAGGCACCAAAGCGGATCAGCGCTTTTAAAGAACTGAGAATTTTTATTACGGGGTATATGCATATCCTAATGGGTAGAAAGAGAGATTTAATGATTTCACTGATGTTTCCAGTACTGGCGGCTGTTATTGTTATTTGGATTGCCGGAGAAAATATGTTTGTACATTATGATGGGACAAAATCAGGAAGCTTTGTAATTGTAAGTGCAGCAATTTGGGGCGGATTGTTCAATTCCATACAGACAATTGTAAAGGATCGTCAGAATGTTAAAAGATATTATATGTCTGGGTCAAGACTTAGATGCTACACGGGTTCGAGAGCATTGGTACAGTTTTTCCTATGTGCAATTCAGAGCGCGATTCTGTCTTTGAGCTATATTGGAGTGGCAGTAGTGTATGGGAACGATTTACCTGAAAAGGGACTTATTACGGATTACCCTATGCTGGAATTTTACATAAGTATTTTACTGCTTATGTATGCAGCAGATGCAATGGGAATCATGATTTCATGTCTGGTAAAAAAAGAAGCATTAGCAAATGTACTGGCACCATATATTTTGATTGTACAGTTAATTTTTTCCGGAATACTATTTAACATGGAGGGAATGGCGGACTATATTTCTTATATTATGATCAGCAAATGGGGAATGGAAGCTCTTGGAAGTATTGCAGATTTGAACAATCTTCAGTTAAAAATCCAGATGACAATTCCGAATGTGCCGCATGATTTTGAGAATCGTTTTAAAGCGACATCCGGACACTTACTCATGGTATGGGCAATATTGGCTGGATTCACAGTGGCATTTTTACTGATTGGAAATATCCTGCTGCACAGAGTGTCGAAAGATACCAGGGGGTAATATGAAAAAAATCGTTGGACATGCAGTCAGCAACAGGGGCAGAGTAAGAGAAAATAATGAGGACAATTACCTTTTGGGAAATTGTCTGAATGCAGAAAGTCTCGATGAAAGCGAAACACATTTTACGCAGAGAGCGGGTTTATGGACGTGTGCAGGGGTGTTCGACGGTATGGGCGGTGAAGCTGGAGGCGAGATTGCATCAAACATAGCATCACGTGTATTCCAGGAAAACACCATGAATTTTGATTCATTTGATCGAGAGAAAATCAGCCGTCACATAGAAAAAACCTTTGCAATAGCAAATCAGGCAGTGGTGGAAGAAAGAAAAAAACATAGTACATGTGGTACTACGGGAACTGTTTTAATTACAGATGGAACTTCATTCAAAATCTTTCATCGGGGTGACAGTCGTGTTTATGTTATGCGTGATAGAAAATTGTATGTACTGTCGAAAGATCATACTCTTGCGCAGCTTAAGCTAGATATGGGAATATACCATTCCGCGGAAGAAGTTCCTGAGAGGGAAAATCATCAGCTCACAGAATTCATAGGCATGGATTATGCTGGTCAAGCGGTACCTTTTGAGAGCGAATGGATAGAATGGAAGGAAAATGACAGAATTTTATTGTGCAGTGATGGACTTTACGACATGTGTACGTCTGAAATGATTTTGAAATGTCTCACAATGAGCGGTGATGTTGAAAAAGCTACACATGAATTGTTTGAGATGGCTATGAGTTTTGGGGGAAAAGATAATATCACAGTCATTGTACTGCAACTTACAGATAAGAAAATTGCTTAGGGAGAGATAAAAATGCAAGTTGACCGCATGATATCGGAGATTGAAGAGGCATACAAAGGTTGGAAGATCGGAAAGAGAATTGGCACCGGGTCCAGTGGAACGGTAGTGTACGAAATCAACAGAAATTATGGTTGTAAAGAAGAAAATGTTATAAAAATAGTTACGCTGCTTGAAGAACGAGTTTGCTGGGAAGACATGACGGAAGAGAGCCGCCGGAATTATGAGACTCAACGAAAGAAAGCGAAGGAAAAGGCCGTCCAGGAAGTAGCGCTGATGTATGATTTGAAAACATGTGAAAATATTGTCGGTTATCTGGATTATGGTTTTTTGGAAATCTCTGACACGGATGGTATTTCCTATGTTCTTACGATTCGTATGTTTAAATATAAAGACCTTGATTCTATTGCAAAGTCAAAAGTTTTATCGGAATCCGATATTATTAAAATTGGTATGGATGTGTGCAATGCGCTGGAAGCCTGCGAAAGAAAAGGAATCATGCATCGAGATATCAAGCCGGGCAATATTTTTTATGCCGAGGATAAGGATAAGGGTAAGTATCTGCTTGCTGATTTTGGCATTTCGAGGATTGTAGAGAAAGGTGACCTGGCTCATACATATCAAGGAACCTGGCAATTTGCGGCTCCGGAACAGTTTGATGGTCTGACAGGAAGAAACGGGTATGACCATCGTGTTGATATTTACAGTCTTGGTCTTACCTTGTATTATCTGGCAAATAATCAGAAATTTCCATCCTGTAATAGGTATAGAGAAGAAATAGCCCCTATTGAGGGAGTTAATCCGGAATTAAACAGAATCCTGCTCAAGGCGTGTGCACTTTCGGCCAGCAATCGATATCCTGAGGCGAGTGAGATGAAAACGGATTTGCAGATCTTATATCAAGCGGTTGGAAAGAAAAAAGGGACGAAGAGAGTCAGCCAATTTGACAGCCAAAGATACGAGACGGAAAGTGCAAAGCCGGAAATAAAAAATTATGCGACGGATTATGCGCTGCGGCGATTTGTAAATCAGAATCTAAAAACAGAGCAGGCACTTCGAACACCGGAAATACAGGATTTCACAACAGAGAGTGCGATTGCGGTATCAGGAGCAGAAAAGTTTTTTACGCAGAGAGCGCTCAAGACATCAGAAGCAGAAGATTTTTCAACGCAGAGAGCACTCAAGACAGCAGAAACAGAAGATTTTTCAACGCAGAGAGCGCTCAAAACATCAGAAGCAGAAGATTTTTCAACGCAGAGAGCGCTCAAGACATCAGAAGCAGAAGATTTTTCAACGCAGAGAGCACTCAAAACATCAGAAGCAGAAGATTTTTCAACGCAGAGAGCGCTCAAAACATCAGAAGATTTTTCAACCCAGAGAGCACTCAGAGCATTGGAGACAGAGGATTTTTCAACTCAGAAAGCGCTTAAAATATCGAAAACAGAAAATTTCGCGGCCAGCGGCAGAGACAGTCTGAGATCACAGAATGGCGAACTTGGAAGTTTTGTGGCATCAATGGACACTGAAGATGTGCCGATGAAAGGCAAAGCGGAAGAAAACGATGGATATATGTCAGCGGATAGACAGCTGTCGGAACAGGACATAAGAATGAATGCTGTTGCAGAGATGAAAAAAGGAAATAACGAACAGGCTTTTCAGTATTATGCAATCCTGGCTGAAAAGGAAGACTGGGAATTCATGTATCATGATACGACAGAGTTATTTGACAGCGAACAGAATATCTTAAGACGATCTCAGGATGCAGTGTTCTGGTTTACGAAATGTGCTGAATTCTGCCAGGACAGTTGGACAGTTTCGCTTGCAGAATTTCAGCTTGGAGAGATGTATGCCAAGGGTATTGGTGTAAAGAAAAATCACAAAATTGCCGAAAAATACTATCGCAGCAGTGCGGAAAAGGGAAATCCATATGCAAAAAAGAAGTTTGTCGCAGGAAGATATGTTAAATAATGTGGAGGAAACTTTATGAATGCAAAACAGATTATGAGAACGATTGTATACATAGGTTATATCATAATATACAATCTTATCTTTTTTATGAAAGGCGGAATGGACAGTTCTGCAGCAGGGTGGATTGCTTATGGATTTGTGTGGCTGGCAATACTGGTTTCCTATATAGCACCGCTTTATTGTAAGAACTATAAGAGAATACCGGAAAATCTGATAACAAATTATACATTTTCCTGGATTTATTCAGGAATAGCCATTTTATTTAATGCCGTGGTTCTTTTGGCAAAAGTGCAAAGTGTTTCTGTCGTATTAATTCTTAATGTAATTTTCTGCATAATGTATTTACAGCAGTTGTTTATAAGTCTCAGAGTGAATTATGAGGTAGAAACAAATCTTGAGCAAATTGATGCGGAAAGACAGTTTGTGCGGGAGGTTTCAAAAAAACTTCAGATGTGCAGACAGCAGACAAATAATGAGGTTTTAAAGAAAGAAATTGAAAAAGCATATGATGCGGTCAGATGCTGTCCTTTAAAATCAAATGATATGGCTATGAAGTATGAAATACAGATCATTGCGCTGACCGATAAACTGGAAAATAAACTGGATGACAATAAGATACAGGAAATTCCTGAAATTGTTCAGGAGATTCTAAAGAATGTAAAGAAGAGGAATGCAATGCTTTCATAAGCGGGTGGTTATTGTGAAGAAAAAGAAAACAATCATAATCAGCATTATTTGTGGATTCGTGATGCTATCAGCAGTCATCGGAATACTATTGTATCTGCATTTTATACCGTATATTCAACTGAGACAGATGGCAGATCAGCTGTTAAACAAACAGTATGAATATGTAGTTGAGGGAAAAGTGGAAGGTATGAACCTTAAACTTCTGGGAAATTCGTTTGAGGGAACGATAAAGGGGGAAAAGAGTAAAGACGTAATCAGCGGCGACTTAATCTACAGGAATTCAACGTACCTTAAGATATATGCGGATAAACAGGGGAATGTTGTGTTTGATGTGGGGCCACTCGTGAATGCGGCAGTTGAGAAGGCCGCAGACAGCAGTCCTTTTATAGGGGGATTTATAAAATCAATTTCCGGTGATGTGAAAATTTCTTATGACCAGATTGAGAAAGTGCTGGATCGGAAGATAACTTCATTAAAAGAGGAAGGTGTTTCCGAAGAGCTGATGGATAAAGTCATTCATGGAAGTGTAGACGATACATTAACTTTGCTGAAAGAAGTGGAAGAGGCAGATAAACTGTTAGGCGATGATGGATATTATTTTGAAATAGATCTGAAAGATTATAATACAAAGCTAGTCATAGGAATTCCTAAAAATAAAAATGATACAAAATGGTCAATGAATGTTTACACCAATGAGATTACATGGTCTTTTCTTGGCAGATATGAAATGAAAAACGTTAAAGAAATCAAAATGCCAGAGTGCACAGTTTCGGAGCAGACAATTGACATCTTAAAAGCGTTGTATTCTACATATTTAGAGATTACAAATAAGTAATTTAAAAGCAGCAGTTGCTGTTTTTAGATAATAAAGACACAAATAAAACATATTCGTGTCAAGACAAAAGAGAAGGGAGAGACAACATATGAATTGTCCAAAGTGTGGTAAGGAATTAAAGCCCGGAGATAAGTTTTGCACAGGGTGCGGGGCACCAATTGGAAACAGCACAACGAATCATCAGGCAGGTATGGCAGGTAACGTACATCGTTCTGCGAATGGATCAGCTGCCCAAACAGAAAATCAGGGATCAGGGATTGATCTTTTGAAATCTAAACTAATAATAAGAAGTTATTTCTTTGGATTCAATGATCTTATGTGGTTATCGGCAGTAGTATGGATCATCTTTTCGATATTGAAGGGGCAATTTGATTCTGCATATTATTATGGCGTGAGTCCGGTTGCAGGCTTATGTGGTATGATCAAAACTTTAGCAGCAATTTTATTCTGTGTGTCGATTGTACTCACAATTTATATCAGAGTTACCGGAGCTGGAGAAAAAAATGTTGATACAGCAACAAAGAATTCAATTGAAATGCTGAAAGCTCGTGCACTTCATAGATTTCATGTTGATCGAGAGCAGATAAGCGAAGTTAAGCCTATTCAGATTGCAGGCGCTGGTGAAAAACCGATCGGAATTGGCATTGGAGAGAATAAAAGATTTAAAATTTTCAAACTGATGTCAAAACTTTTTACAAACGACCCTATTGAGGGATATCGTATGGAAAGGGATGGCATGCCTAGATATCTTTTAGTGCAGGTTACCGTATATGCATTTGCAGATACACAAATGTTGGTATATAATGGAAATGTTGATATTTCTACAGGCACTGTCTACGAGGAACATGTTGCTGAAATTTTTTATAAGGATGTAAATGGAGTAACACAGGTAGATCGCTTAAAGAAATTCAAGACCGGAATATTCAGAACACGATACTACACAATCAAATTTGTTGATTTGGATATCTGTGGTATTACAAAAACAACATCGTTTGATTCAAGAATCGTACCGGATGCTGAGGAGAGCATTACTGGTATGGAGAACTATATCAGAGAAAAGAAATTTTAAATATCGGGGAGGGAGACCTCCCCGGTTTTGTATATTGGATTTGTTGAAAATACACGAGGCAGACGAAAAACAGTCTGGAGGAATTTCATTTGGACTTCAAAAAAACAGTAAAAGATAAAAAAATCTGGGTCAGGGAAGAGGAGCTTCAGAACATCCCGGCCATTCTGAAAAAAGAATATCAGCTTTTACAGCAAAGCGTTCAAAACGATGATATCTGCGGAGCCTTATTCCGCCTGAAAGACATCTATGAAATCAGCATCAAACTGCCGTCTATCCTGTCGATCATCACAATCAGTGCCCGAATGGAAAGTGACCGTGCCTTTGTCCGAATGTCAGAGACGCAATTAAAGAAAGAACAGGAAGATTTTCTCACAGGGCGTGAAACGCCAGAGAGCGATTCTGAACTGCAGGAGAAAGTTAGAGACATCCTGTCCTGCATGGTAAAAGAACCCCTATCCATCGGGAGCTGGAGAAAGCTTGCCTCATCTATCGTCGAGAATTCGAGTGTATTTGCACTCGATGAAAATTTGAAAGAAATTCTGGAAAGAACCCTATTGTTGTTCCAGGTCAAACCCAAAAAGATAAGGGAACAGGGGAGGTATGAAGATATCGGAAACTGGAGAAATAAGACCATCGGCCACGGCACGCTGTTCATCAATACAGAAGCATATTGGGAACAGGTTTACGATCTGGTACAGGGACTATCCCTGTATTTTCGGGGAGATGGAAATACGCTTCTGAAAGAGTTTTATGGCCGGATTTCCATTGAAAAAGAGAGCGATGGTTCCAGTGTGCTGAAAGTAGGAGAACAGACGTACCCGATTTCGGAATATATTTATTCTTTTGAAGAGAAAGACTATTTTTTTGATTCCTACTACAGCAGACAAAAATATGCCGAGATCACAAATTATCTGGATGCACCGCGGCGGTTAAAAAATAATCCTTATTATGAGAATATATATTCCATGCTGGATGGAAGAAAAAAATCCCAGCGAAGAAAAAAAGAACGGCAGATTACCAAGAGCAGTGACCGTGAAGCATATGCATGTCTGAATTGTGCACCTGGCTATGAGAAACCGGAGTTTGTACTGGATGAAATCAGAACTTTTATGGAAGAACATGACAGAGGTGTTCTTCACATTCAGATGGAGCGAGGAATGGGAAAATCCACCCTGGCGCACGAACTGGATGGAAGATATCAGAGAGGAATTCTGCAGGAAGATTTAAAAGCGGTGGTGCGTGTATACCATATTCGTGATATGCAGTTTCGCGAGGAAAATCCGGCAAGAGACTTTTTTACCGCATTAAGTAGTAACTTGAGTTCCTTTGCCGGCGGGCAGCTGGAAATGGATAATGAAGACTATTACATAGACGGAAAAGATATCCGCCAGCAGATGGAACACGGAGGGGATGATGCGCCAGCAGCATTCTGCCAGTATCTGGAACTGTTCCGAGAGCGTTACGAAGAGGAACTGACCGATCACGGGGGAACAGAGGAAGAACTGAAACTGGTTTATATCCTTGACGGAATCGACGAATTAGGCAGTAATGCAGGCTCTGTTCTGGATGCGATCCCGGATTCTGTCTTTTTGAATGCTCTTCCGGAAGAAAATCATATTTATCTGATTCTTCTTTCCCGGATCCAGGATGAGGAAGATCTGCAGGGAACGGCAAGAGAGTGGATCAGAGAAGCGGAGAAAAAAGCTGGCAGGATTGTACGGTTTGACGGCGGAAATGAATGCTATCTTGCGCTGCTCAAAAAATATCTGCAGAAGAATTACAAAAAACTGCCGGATGAGCAGGCGAATGATATCATAGAGAAGGCACAACGGAAATTTTTGTATATCCGGCCGTATCTGGCAAGGGGAGACAGTGTGCTAAAGGCAGATACGAAAATCACTGCGTATGATGTTGCGGCAAATTATATGGAAAAATTGCAGAAGCGGTATTGCGGAACCAGTCTCCATACCCTGCAGCTAATCAGTGCAGCGATTGCTGTTTTTGGATCTGCTACACTGAGGGAAATCTGTGAACTCGTGCTGTTTACCGGAATATCCTATGATGTCGTTGGTGTACTGAACGATATTCTTCCACTTTTGACCGTAAAAAGAGTCGCCGGAGAGAACCGGTATGAATTTGCGAATGAAGCGTATGGGCAGTATATATTCGAAAGTCTTTCGGAAGCTGCTGAAGAAGCAGTATGCAGATACCGGATCAGTCTGGTCAGCTGGTTTCAGACGGCAGACTGGAGAAAAGATGATTATGGAAAACAGTGGGGAGAGTACGTAAGGAGAGCATTAAGCGTTGATAGCGCCGCCAGATGGATGGGCTTTGGTGAGACAACGGAGGAATACGTAAAAAGTCTGATTCGTATGAATTATGATAGGGGGCCTCAGACATATTACGCCAGCCAGATTTATGAAGAATTAAAGTGCGATATTTTGAGACAGATCATACTTCTGGATTATAGAAAACTGCAGATCTTATCTGTAGACGATTTGAAAAAAATTGAATTTCAGTTTACAAAGCGTGAGCCGTGGGCGCGGGAAGCCATCAGATTATCCTATGAATATACACAGGGATTAATTTCACATTGTATGGAACATGGAAGTGTGGACGAATGGTTTCAGGTATTCACAGCGGATCGGATGAATCTGAGATATGATCTTAACGCATATTCTGATGAAACAAGACTGGCCGCATTCCGGGAAATTATGGAAGCCTGGAAAGAGCAGGAAAGCGCTGTGACATTTTTTGTAAATCTGGTAAAACAGGATAGAAAGGACCAGAGAGGATTTTTTTACAGAAATTCCTACGGAGTTTATCTGGAGCAGCTTCTTCCAGTTGTTCGAGACGGCGCGCTTAGAAATAAAATTTATGATGGACTGCTGGATACCTATGATATGCTGGCGGATGCTGTTTCACAGCAGCCGGAGCTTGGGAAAATAGATCAGAACAGAAAAGAAACGATGCTTCGTATTTTAGAAATGGCAGAGCAGCAGAAAGAACTGGAAAACGATGAACGCATTTCACGAATTAAAAAAGCTGTTTTCTGGGAAGATATTGTGAATCGCACAATCGTTCAACTGGAAAAACTGGCAGAAAACATAACTTCGTTCCGGCCAAGAGAATACAGCGATAAAATGTTTTTTTTGCAGTTAAGGGAGGAAACATTAACAAAAGAACAGTTGAAACGATATCAGATAGCGACGATCCGAAATTATACAGAGCTGATGGCACATTTGAAGAAGCTTTACCAGGAACAGAATGCAGATGCTGTATATCCCTGGCTGAAGGAATGGTGGTTTCGAAAAAGTTTCAATTTTTTTCCACCGGAATCCTGGGAGCTGCTGGTAGAGTATCTGGAACTTTTTGATCAAATAATCAAAAGTTATAGAAAAGAAAATAATGTGGATCATATCGGAAAGCTTGGACATGCGTTTCTTACTTTTCTTCAATATTATGATAAAAATGTAAGGAAAAAGAGTATCGGTCTGTATCCGGGCTATATCGAGGAAGAAAAAGTGGATCGCCGGCAGAAGATGACTTTCTGGGAAAAAACATATGCTCTGTATTGCAGTTCCAGTGAGTTTTTTACAAAGAAAGATGCAAACAAGGGTATTCCAATCATCGTCAATCATTTTACAAAAAAATATCTGGAGGAGCTGTATGAAGATCAGAATCTGGAAGCTTACTATGATTTAAACAGTAAAATAGAAGAAGGCTATGCATCCGTCCATTTTCGGGAAAATTATAGGGACTTTCAGGTGAGATGTATTCAGGATTACTACAACTGGATCTGTGTCCGGTATAGCAGAAGTTTGGAAAAGAAAGACAGACGGCCATCCGAAGAATTGTTTCGATGCTTAGAATGTGAATATACATGTCTTCTGGAAAAAGTAATGGAGATGCTGAAGAGCGAAACAGATTTTATTCATAAAAGTGCGATACTTGTGGAAGTAATAACATTTTCCAGAGAGTTGATCCGGCTGGCAGAAATGGTTCCAGATGAGATTGCAACAGCAGAGGAGACGAAGAGAGCGCTGCTGGATAAATTAGAAGAGCTGGCTGAAAAGGCAGAGGAACCAGGCACAATCAAAAAAGTGACAGAGGAAATAGAGTGGAGCTGGAGGTAGTAGCAAAAAACAGAAGAGAGAAGGGATCATTTTGGCATATAAAGAATTAATTGGAAGCTTTGATGAAGTGCGGGATTACATCAGAGAATTTTTTATTTATGGTATTAAGAAGCGCAGTGATTTTTCGGACAAGAGCGGAAGAACATACGACAATCGGCGCAGAAAGATCGAAAGCTGGCTGGATGGTTATATGTCATTTCAGCAGTCTGCCTCCGGAAAAGCACAGATCATTTCTGTCGACAGCAGAGAGGTGGTTCACAACCCGCTTTATAAGGCATTTAAAACAAAGAACTTTTCCGACTATGATATCCTGCTGCATTTTTGCATTCTTGATATGCTGGCAGGAGGAAAAGAACTGGCGTTCCGAAACATTGCCGGTGAACTGCAGGAATATGGATTCTCCGGAGAGGAGAATGTGATTAATGAAAGAACGATTCGACTAAAACTGCAGGAGTATGAGAAACTTGGAATTCTAAAAGTCAGAACAGAAGGAAAGAAAAAGCAGTATTATTCTCTGTCGGCAGATGCGGTTGATCTGGTTTCCTGGCAGGATGCAATTGAATTTTTCTCTGAAACAGAGCCGATGGGCATAGTTGGTTCCTTCTTGCTTGATCGAAAAGAACTGGCGGGATGTCCGTCCAGTTTCTGGTATAAACACCACTATATGCTACATGCCATTGACAGTGAAATTGTTGAAGCAATATTGGAGGGGATTACAGAAAAGAAATATCTGGAGCTTGTTGCAATCGGTAAAAAACAGCAGGAGCGAAAAATTAAACTATATCCGATCAAGCTATATGTCAGCACGCGGAATGGAAGAGAATATGTTCTGGGTCATGTATCTGGAGCAGCAGGGCTCGATTTCATCCGGGTGGACAGGATAAAGAAGGTGAAAACAGGAATAAGATGTGACGAATATCAGAAGTTTGAAAATGAATATCAGGTGAACAAATCCTATTTGTGGGGAGTTAGCTCTGGAAGTGCGAAGGACATTACGCACATTGAAATGACAGTAAGGGCAGCGGAGGGCGAGGAGTTTATCGTGAGACGTCTGGAACGTGAAAAAAGAAATGGTCATGTCTATAAGATCACAGACCAGCAATATAAGTATGTTGTTGATACATACGATGCGATGGAACTAATGCCGTGGATCAGAACGTTTATGGGCAGAATTGAAAAACTGGAAAGCAGTAATCCGCAGCTGAAAAAGAAATTTGATCAGGATATGGAGCAGCTGTATTCCATGTATTTTGGGGAGGCACAGAATGATATTTCATGAGATATACGGAAACTATTACCACACGGTTGCGGAAATTCTGGATGCCGCTTTGAAAGAAGAGATTTCTGACAAAACGATCTGGAAAATTGTAAAAGAAAAGGCTTTTGCAGAAAGCAGCCTGACGATTCCGAAGGAATTATCGGAAAAAGGAAAATGGCCGCTTCTAAATGAAGAGAGAAGAGCAGTTATCCACAGAAAAACCAGCATGCCGCTCACGATAATGGAAAAACGATGGTTAAAAGCTTTGCTGGCGGATCCAAGGATTGCCTTATTCCAGCCGGAGCAGACGGGACTGGAGGACGTAGAACCGTTATTTCAGCCAAAAGACATTGTGCTTTTTGATCAATTTGCAGATGGGGATCCGTATGGAGACGAAACCTATACTAAGATTTTTCGTCAGATCCTGTCAGCGGTAAAAAAGAAAAACTCTATCCGGGTTTTATATCCATTAAAAAATGGAACCGAGAAATGGATCAAATGTAATCCGGTTCGGTTGGAGTACTCCTTAAGGGATGACAAATTCCGATTGATTTCGGTATACAAAGGAAGAATTAATACAATCAGTGTTTCCAAAATCATCCAATGCGAAACCATCGGATCTTTTAGAACTGCGAAGATAAAAGAAGAAGTGCATGATAAAAGAACTGTGGAACTTTTAGTACAGGATGAAAGACAGGCACTGGAAAGAGTTATGATGCAGTTTTCGATTTATCAGAAAGCTGCGGAAAGGATAGAAGAAAATAGCTACAGAATTACACTGACCTATGAAGCAGAAGATGAAATCGATCTTATGATTCAGATTTTGTCGTTTGGAACAAGCCTGAAGGTTGCTGGTCCGGAAGCCTTTGTGGAACAGATAAAAAACAGATTAGAGATGCAGAAACGTTGCAGCCATTGAGGTCGCAACGTTTTTTGCACAAAAAGGGGTTGCCGAGCGCCTATACTGGGATTCATCAAAGAGCAAATTATGCCTGTAAAAAACACAGATGAAAACCGGGAGGAAACGGAGCATGGAACTTTCAAGAGAAGATAAGATGATCAAACAGCTTTGTAAAACATTTAAAGAAGACACAGATTCCTATTGGCTGAACACGCAGAGATATATTGAGGAGGCTGCAAAATATAACTTCGATCCAAGAAGAATGCAGATTAAAATGGAAATGCTGGATCGTGGGGAAAACGAGAAAATTCCAAGCAGAAAAACGATCGGACGTGTGATGGATTACTGCAGAGGTCTGGTGCGGGAGGAGTATAAAGATCCATCCATTACCATTTCGACAATCAAACTTCTTGGGGAAGCATTGTGCGGAGATGCCTATGCCTTTCTGATCAAAATAGAAAGAGAAAATATCCTGAAAGTAGGCATGGAAGTGCAGGAGATTTATGGCGCTGGGGATTTAAACAGTGTGTATGCGATGATGAACGAGCTGATCTACTGGATTGCCGAATCACAGTATTATAACTACAAACCGGGAACGGAAGAAAACGGAGAAGAGTTTTTTGAGAAAAAGATCTGGGCAATCCGGAAAGAGATTGACAATCGTTTCTGGAACAACAGAGAGTACTGTGAAAAACTGCATCAGCTGGCGGATGATGTGGAACATCTTGTCTGCGTGTGTGAGATCCCAGGCGTGGCAGAGCGCTGGTATAAGGTAAATCCCAAACTGCGGTATTTTGACTGCGTATTCCAGTTTATCGAAGAAACCCCGGATCTGTATCAGCAGATTAAACAGGGAAAATTTAACGACGAGGAAGGATTCCAGATCGGTTTCTGCTTTGATCCGGATGAGGCAGAGATCGAACGGCAGAAGCAGTATTTTGCGGAGCAGAAAGAAAAAGCAAGAAGAAATCATATGAAATTTTCCAAGACAAGATTGTATCAGAGAGAAGTTGCAGCGGCATTCCGCGAAATGTTCCAGAGAGAGTTTAGCTGAGAAAAAAATGAATGCATTCTGCAAGATAGTATACAATGCAGAATGCATTGAAAAACAAAACGAAATATATTACACTGAAAGAAAGATTTAAAGGGAGGAGTGTTTCGAAATGGAAACAAAGAACAAAAAAAGAAAGACAGCCATTATGCTTGCAGTGTTTGGCATTGCCATTGTCTGCATCTGTATCATCGGAGCTTTTGCGAAAAAAGCGTATGATCGCCATCAGGAAGAGCTTCGCTTACAGGCGGTTGAGACGAAAGACAGTGAGATTGATGAGGCGTATCAGAAGTTTGAAAAAGAAGAAGACCGGGATAAAAAGCTGGAAGCACTGAAACAAGAAATGGAGAGTGCAGAACAGTACAAAAAGACAGAAGACGCTTATGAGGAATGCTCCGCACATTATGAAAAAATCATTGCGCAGATGAAGAATTCCTTTGTTTCTGAATATGACGATACCATCAAAACTATTGCGGATAAAATCGGCGATGAGGTTGAAAAAGAGGACGATAAGGAAGCACTCAAAAACGCCGCCAGTGAATTTACGGTATTCAAAGATACGTTGAAAGGTGATTTCGAAAATTATAATACCATCGAGCAGGACAGCTTTGACGAATATAACAGTACGATTGATGAATACGTGAAGAAATACAATGACAGAATAACTGTGATCGAAAAAGCAGAAGAAGAGGCTTGGAAGAAAGCTGAGGAAGAAGCAAAGAAAAAGGCTGAGGAAGAAGCGAAAAAGAAAGCGGAAGAGGAAGCAAAGAAAAAAGCTGAGGAAGAGGCGGCTGCGAAAGCCGCGCAGGAAGAAGCAGAACGAAAGGCGGCGGAGGAAGCGGCAGAGCAGAGTGCTGGATCGTCTTACGGTGGTGGAAGTGACTATAGCTATGATGAGAGCAATGATTATAGCTACAGTGGTGGAAGCTCCAATTCTGGCTATAGCGATTCTGGTTCTGGCAGTGATTACAGTGGTGGGGCAAGTTCTTCTGGTGGAAGCTCAAGTGGTGAAATCCATGATGAATGGTATGGAGGATGGACCGATGAGAAAGGTAACGAGTATAACGATTATTATGATCCTAATACAGGAAATTCATATGATTCTAATGGAAATTTTCAAGGAAACATGAACGATTGGCTTTGGGATTAATAGCTATTTTCTTTTACTTACAACGTCAGAGACATTGCCAAAGCAAATAAAACCAGCTAAAATAGAAATCAGAACATAAGCACAGCCGCAGGTGTCAAAAGCCGCAAAAGTTGGAAAGGAAGGTTTCAGGATGAGAAAACCAAAACTCCCGACCGAGATTGACAACTTTAAAAAGATTCGCAATGGAAATTACTATTATGTAGATAAAACTTCCCTCATAGAACAGATTTTAAATAACGGAAGTGAGGTCACTCTTTTTACGCGCCCACGCCGTTTTGGAAAATCCCTGAATATGAGTATGATTCAGCATTTCTTTGAAATTGGAACGGATCCAGCACTTTTTGACGGCTTGAAGATTTCTAAGAATACAGAGATTTGTGAACAATATATGGGAAAATATCCCGTTATTTCCATCAGCTTAAAAGGAATTGATGCTGATTCCTATGAAAAAGCCCGTGCGCAGCTCATAAAAACAATCAATCGTGAGGCAAGAAGATTTCAATTTCTTCTGGAAAGTGACAAATTGAGCCGGGTTGATAAAGCACTTTTTTCAGAACTTCTGACAAGAAATATGGAAGAAGACACCATTACCAGCAGTCTTCAGGAACTGACAGAACTGTTGGAAGTTCACTATGAACAGCAAGTGGTTGTCCTGATTGACGAATACGATGTTCCGATGGCAAAAGCCCATGAAAATGGATATTATGATGAGATGGCATTGCTGCTTCGAAATATGTTCGGAAATGTTTTAAAGACAAACAGTAGTCTTGCCTTTGCCGTTTTGACGGGCTGCCTGCGAATTGCAAAAGAAAGCATCTTTACCGGACTGAACAATTTCAAAGTATATTCGATTACAAATACAGAATTTGATGAAACCTTCGGTTTTACAGATGAAGAAGTAAAGATCATGCTGCATGACTATGAAATGGATGACCGATATGACGAGGTAAAAGAATGGTATGACGGATACCGATTCGGAAAAGCAGATGTGTACTGTCCATGGGATGTTGTGAATTACTGCAATGATCATATCCATAATCCAGAGGCCGAGCCGGAAAATTACTGGATGAATACAAGCGGGAACAGTGTGATTCATCATTTTATCGACAGCATCAATGAACCGGATATGCTCACAAAAACAGAACTGGAATGGCTGGTAAATGGAAAAACAGTGATCAAACAAATCGACGAAATGGTTACCTACAATGACCTGTATTCGACCATGGATCACCTGTGGAGTACACTTTTCATGACAGGATACCTGACGCAGCGCGGAAGAGAAAGCGATGGCCGCTATTGCCTTGCAATTCCAAACCGGGAAATTCGAAATATCATAACAGAACGGATTCTTACATTGTTTCAGCAGGAAGTGAAAAAAGACGGGAAAATGGCAGAACAGTTCTGCCAGGCACTGCTTGGGGGAAAATCAGCAGAGGTGGAAAGCCTTTTGAATTTGTATTTGCAGAAGACAGTTAGCGTACGCGATACCTTTGTGCGGAAATCACTGAAAGAAAATTTCTATCATGGAATTCTGCTTGGAATCTTAAGCTATAAAAATGACTGGCGTGTATCTTCCAATCGAGAATCGGGAGAAGGATTCAGCGATATTGTGATTGAAATGGGAAATGCAGAAACAGGAATTGTGATAGAAGTGAAGTATACAGATGAGAAAAAAGATCTGGAAAGAGATTGCCGGAAGGCATTGGAGCAGATTCGGGATAAAGATTATACGCAGACACTGTGGCAGGAGGGCTATAAAAAAATGGTGCAGTATGGGATTGCATTTCATTTAAAACAGTGTTGTGTGATGGAAGAAGAGATGCAGCGTAAGCGGAATCGGAATGGGGCTCTGAATAGTTACAATTTGGTATAAAATTCAAGGCAGAGAATATTCGCGTTACATTCACCGGATTCCACTACATAAAGGATGGCGATTATCCAAATGACTTCGAGGTATGCTTGCTGATCCTGAGAGACAACAGCTTATCAGCAGGCTGCTGGGATACAGGATTATATGCCACGGAAGGCGGCAAGCAGCCAGGTGCATTTCGACAGGCAAGGGGCTGTTTTATCGATGCGGACTATGTAAAAGCCTGGACGAAGCTGGAGGATAAGGTGTATAATTTTTAGCAGAACAGCATTGTGTGATTGGAATACGGGAGGAGAATTGTAATGGACAGAAGAAGTAATAATATCGCGATATTTCAAGATTCTATGGATTTGATAAAAGCAAGTCAGAAGCTCCAGCAGGCAGTTCAGTTTTCGATTCAGAACCAAAAGCTGTATGTTCCATCGCAAGCAATTGCGCTTCCAGAACCTGGAAAATCACCTTGCAAAACGATTGTTTCATCTAAAAGAAGCTTCGAAGCCGCCTCTGCATACGCAAAATCCGGAAAGCGAGTCTGCGTCCTGAATTTTGCATCTGCAACTAATCCCGGCGGCGGTGTAACACGGGGAAGTACGGCGCAGGAAGAATGCCTTTGCCGATGCAGCACACTGTATCCATGTCTGGATACAGAAACGATGTGGCATCAGTTCTATCAACAGCACCGGAAAACAGGCGATCCACTTTATAATGATGATCTGCTGTATACACCGGGAGTCGTCATATTTAAGACCGACACCTCTGTGCCGGAACGAATGGAAGAAAAAGACTGGTATCAGGTAGACATCATTACCTGTGCAGCTCCGAACCTCCGAAAGAAACCAAGCAATGCCATGAATCCGTCCGCAGGAAATGCGCCGGTTAAGATTAGTGAGAAAGCACTGTACGAACTTCAGATGCAAAGACTGGAACGTGTTTTTCAGGCGGCAGCATCGAACGGAGCGGAAGTTCTGATTTTAGGCGCGTTTGGCTGTGGCGCTTTCTGTAACCCGCCGAGAATTGTAGCACGTGCATTTCGGAGCGTACAGGAAAAATATGCATCCTATTTTGAAACGATAGAATACGCGGTGTTCTGCGGCAGAAATGATACGTTGAATTATGATACATTCAATCAGGTGTTTGGAGGTAGAAAATAGAATCTATAGCAACCCCGAAAAGAATGCAAAAAATTCAGTACCACAGAGTGTGAATTATTGTGTCACAGATTTTCGTCGTACCCTGGTACGCTTTAAAATTTGTTCCTTGCGATTCGCATTTTGCAGCATTGTCTTTTTTTCATTATTTTCGGGTTTTTCTATAAGCTGGGCTCTGAAAGAACGTAAAAGCGAACAAAAAATATGACTTCATGAAAGGCAGACAAGATTAATTTTTTAAGAATAAAAAGCGTTATACAAATATCGCCTGTAATAAGTAGAATAGGCTATGACAAACAGGGGAGGGGAAGAGGATAAATGAAGGTTCTGAACTTTGAAGACAGCGTTTACAAAGCAAATGCAATCCGCAAGGTATTGAACCAATGCGGCGTGGCTAAAATTGAACTGGTGTTAAATGTCGAGGATGGTCTGCAGATGCTGAAGAATGCAGAAGACACTGGGGATCCGTTCGATTTGATTATCACAGATATGCATTATCCCATGAAGCAGGGAGCTGTCAGTGATACGGAGGCGGGAGAAAAGCTGGTTCAGCTCCTGCAGGAGCAGGGCAAACAGACAAAGGTTATCGTATGCTCATCCAGAAATATGAAGCTTCCCGGAGTGTATGGTTGTATCTGGTATTCGGAAATCAGTGACTGGGAAGAAGAGCTGTGCGATCTGGTAAGAGAAATGGAGGAGAATCGATGATTTACGCGATGAGCGATATTCATGGACAGTATGAGCAGTTTCTGACGCTGTTGGAGCAGATTGGTATTCGGAAAGAAGATACTCTTTATATCTTAGGCGATGTAGTCGATCGTGGACCAGAGCCAATGAAAATCCTGAAATACATGATGGCACATTCCAATATCATTCCGATCATAGGAAATCATGAAGTTATGGCGCTGCCGAATCTCAAACTTCTGGTGTCGGAAGTTTCGAGGAATTTTCTGGATAAACTGCCGCCGAAGGTGTATCGGGATTTTGACAACTGGACGCAGAACGGCAGTACCAGTACAATCCAGGATTTTCGCAAACTGCCGCAGGAAGAACGGCACCAGGTAGTAGAATATATGAAATCGTTCCGCCCATACGGAAAAGAAATTGTTAATGGGCAGGAATATTGGCTGGTGCATGCCGGACTGAATCATTTTTCGGAAACAAAACGTCTGGAAGAATATTCTGTAGATGATCTGGTATGGACGCGGATTGATTACGAAATTCCATATTTCGATGATATCATTGTAGTCAGCGGGCATACACCGACACAGAACATCCTTGGAAACAGCCGTCCGGGGTATATTTTTAAAGCAAACCATCACATTGCGATCGACTGCGGAGCGGGAAAAAGCAATGGAAGACTGGCGGCAATCTGTCTGGATACCGGGGAAGAATATTATGCTCAGTAAAGACTGCAAAGGATAAAATAGGGAAAAGTAAATAGGGGTGGATTATGGATAAAGAACAAATTTTGAAGCAATATTTAGAGAGTACTTTTTATGAAAAATATAAAGAAACGTATGTATCCGACAAAATATTAAGAGAATTTTTTGAAGAAGAACTTAAATTGCATAGATTATATGGAATAAAGGAATACAAGCAAGCACATCAGTTTAATGTAAATGTAATGACAGATTTATTAAATCTATTTTCTAGAACAACTAAAGTTGATGATGAAAAAGTTGTTTATAATATGGTTAATGCATTTTATTTGGATCCTGATGGTTTTGAGATTAGAAAAATAGGAGGAATTGATTGTTCCGCAGATGGATTACTTTCGATTAAGAGAATTTATAGAAAGTATGGAATGTCGGAAGAAACAATTTATGAATATGAAAAATACAGAAGAATTCCTATTTTCTTTTTTCCTCAAGAAATGAATGGGATAAATATGTCAAGAGCGTCAGTGTTTGGGGACAAAATAGATTATACTTTATTTGATTTAAAAAGAAAATTTGCAGGTAATATTTGTAGATTGGATGAAGCATATAATTTACCAAAAACTAACGCATGGCTAAAAAATATCGGTTCATTTGAAAAGTTAGTTGAGATATATAAAATAAAAGGGATTTTTGTCAATGAGAATTATGAAGTATTTGATTTAGAAAAAGGAAATGGTAGTTTAATCACAGATTATTGTGATGAATATAGTTGGACATGGAGTGAGAGATATTACAATCAGTTAAAGAGTAAAATTGATTTATATATGAAAAAAAATAACGGTTAATTGTCAACCTAAGAAGAAAATTGAAGGAAAAAGCAATCTGACGATGCTGTACATGCTGCCCAGATAATGAATGGGCAGCATGATTTTTTTTAAAATGTATAAAGCGTTATACAAATAACGCTTATAACTGCTAAAATGGCCTCAACAAGGAAAAAAAAGATCGAAAATTAAATGTAACCAGTGGAAAAATCTAAAAACTGGATACTCAAATTAAGTGGAGGAATACAAACGATGGGATTAAAGAACGGTATAAAATTTAAAATTTTACAGGAACTGATGCAGGAGACAAATGTGGAAAGACCCATATCCATTTGGAAACTGCGTGATGCTGTTTATGGAAAAATTTCCGTTGCGGGAGACAAAGAGAAAAAGAACAAACGCGATAACCAGATCAGAACTGTAAAAAAGGATGTCTTTGAACTGGAAGCGGAAGGCATCGTTACGATTACCGAGATGGATGAGGATGGAAAGATAGATAATAAAAAGAATATTATCTATTACAATCATCCATTGAGTCAGAAAAAACTGCCATTTCTGATTGAACATACTTTTACCATGACAGCAACGATGGAGGAAAAACAGGAAATTATTCGAGATCTGATCACCTGTGCCGGAGTAGGAAATATTAAGAAATATCATTGCTATCTGGAAAGGTTTTCCCCGGAATATTTATTAGATGATGTGGGAAAAGCGAAGGTTTCAAAAGAACGGAAATATCCGAAAATACCGCAGATGGAAGGCGAAGAGGTCGTCCGCCGGGCAGAACCGTGCCACTATACAAATCTGCATGAGAATATGAGCAGAATCTTTGAAGCACTGAGCAATCAGACAGGACAGTTTTTTCGAAAAATCTCATTTAAACTCATACAGTATACGAAATCAGGGGAGCGTGCTTATGTCGATGGTGGAAAGGTCTATGTCATTTCACCTTATTTCATCAGCAGTTCAAATGGGAAACTGTGGCTGGTTGGAAACCATGAGCCGTATCAGGGTTTGTCCAATTATCCGATTGAACGCATGGACGAAATTCAGGTGCTTGAGCCGGGAGAGGGAAGATACCGTCCGATGTCTGAATTGGAAGACGAGAACAAGAAGCTGGATAAGTATCGTTATGTAGCAGAACACCAGGGTGGCAGCTATGGCAGTGTGGAACCTATCATTTTACGGGTGCGGAAAACGCCAAATGCGTATACGGTCATGTACCATACGTTTGATGATGAGTTTTATTTCCTGAAGGGCGGAACTAAGGAGTATGATCGGGTGCTGGTGTATCGAACCGCGTATTTTATTGCAAACTGGGCGATGATGAATTCACGGGATGTCATCGTGGAGACATCGGCGGTACAGGAACTGATCCGGAATAAAATGAAGGAACTGGAAGGGCTTTATCAAACAAATGAGTAAACCAGAAGTTCAATGAAAAATTCCGGGAAGTGTGTAAAAATAGGAAAACATAAAAACTTTTGCGGGTGTGTAAGGAGGCGTTTTCTACGATGACAGAACAAGGTAAGGTTTATTATCTGCTGGTGCGTGGCTATGAGGAATTTCATGATGAAGATGAGTGGCTTGGAATTTATTCCAGTTGGGAAAATGCAATTGCTGCATATGAGAGAGAACATGCTGCGCTGGAAAGAGAAAAGGCGAGAGATCTGGAAATCTTTGGTGAACGGGCTATGCGGCTTGCCATGCATGAAGAAATCCAGATTCACAGTTTTGAGGAAACGACGGGGAGATGGCAATACCATCTCCAGTCGAAAGAAAATCTGCATAAATGCAAGACGGAATCGTAGGATGAATTATTTTTTTGTTCCGCAATAGGCGTTATACAAACAACGCCTATTGCGGATAGAATAAGCACATAACAAAAAAAGCTGTTTCAGATCCAAGGTCAGGGAGGAAAGATACATGTGTAAAAGACATAAACGTTTTGTGATATTTCTGGATGTTGACGGAGTGCTGAATACCACAACCACAGTCCAGAAAACCCCGGATGGATATACGGGGATTGATGATGCACGAGTGGAAGTCCTGGCAAAGACAATCGAAAAAATTGGAGGAGCAGATCTTGTTTTATCTTCCGACTGGAAAGAGATGAAACCGACAGATGATGATTATGTGTATCTCATTTCTAAACTTGCTTTGTGCGGGCTGTCGATCGGTGGGCAGACACAGGATCAGATGTACAAAAGGGGAGAAGGGATTTTGAAATACCTGAAAGCACATCCGGAGATTGAAGAGTATGTAGTTCTGGATGACTGCAGATTTGACTTTCAAAAGGACCGAAAACTCTGGGAACATCTGCTGCTCACCAATGGAATCGAAAACGCACAATTTGCATCGGAAACCCCGGCGGTGGAGGCAATCGTGTTTAGGGATTATCTGAAGCTGTTTTGAAACAGGAGCACTCAAATGAGAAAGAGAATCAGCAGAATGATAGGAAATATATTGTAAAGTGACAAAAAAGTTTTTCTGCGCCAGATACTGAAGGAGGAGCAAAATGAAAAATCAAATTACAAAAGAAACCGTCTATCGTATCCCAGCTGATGTGAAGAGAGAAAGTGTTGTGACCCTGCAGGAAAAGCATCTGCTTCAGAAATTTACCAATATTCTCCGCGAGGATGGGAAAAATTACTGGTTCAACGCGGAGCGATTTCTGCGGACAGCGGAAGAATACAACTTTACAGTTTCAAGCATGATGAGAGACATCGAATTATCTGAGTATGTGGAGGAAGAAGAGATTCCAAGTCTTAAGACGCTTCGCAGATTACTCAATTATTGTGAATATCCAGATGAGAAACTTGTGGTCGGAATTCAGGCGATTAAACGGATTGGAAAAGCGCTGTACGGGAATCAAAATGCGTTCCTTGAAATTATCGATGAAGAGAGTCTTAGCTGCATGGCAGAGCAGTATCTGAAGATTCGGGAACAGTGAAAGTAAAATCCTGTGAAACAGAAAAGTGGCCAAAAGAGTGTCCACATGCAGGAACGGTTCCATGATAAGATAAGGCATACCCGGAAAGTAAACCACAAGTTCAATGCAAACGACGGAGAGACGTGGAATAATAGGAGTACATCAGAGCTACGGCGAATGCATCAGAATACAGGGCAGATCAGGAGGAACAACTCGATATGACGTTGAACGAACTTTTCGCAATTCAGGAAGCAGACGTAACAGAAGAATTTCTGTTGAAAGCCGGCTGGAGTGAGATCGCAGAAGAACCGGCGGAGATATTCCGGCGGAGCAGGCTGGTTCCTGACGGGGTGGAATCACATAAGGAATACAAAAGTTAAAAGAGAAATATGAGTGAGGTAGCTCAGCCATGGTAGAGCAGAGAAACCAAGCCGATCATGGGTGTGGTCGGTACAGCAAAAGATCTATTGTCGCTGGTTCGATTCCAGCCCTCACTCCTGAAACATGAAAACTCACAGTCAACGTACAAAAGAATGGAGACGCGATCACAAATGAACACAGGATCTGCAATCGAAACTGAAAGATTATTCCTTCTCCCAAGCCGGACGGACAGAGACTCCGAGGCATTTTTACAAATGCTGCGGGATGATGGCGACTTCTACATATTCTGCGGAGTCAGCCCATCCGAAAAACATGTGATGGGGTTTGTCAACTACTTTGAGAGAACCGATCATGAGCTTTGCACCTATTCCATTTTTCCCAAACAGCAGAAAGACAAGTTTATTGGTTACGTAGGCGTACATAGAGAAATGGAAGACGAATACGAAATTGAATTTTATATCGCCAGAGAATACCGAAGAAACGGCTACTGTGAAGAAGCCAGCCGAGAGCTGATTAATCAGCTCTTTGGTGATGGGGTTTCTGCAAACGGAAAGAATCTTTTCATCGATAAGCTGTATGTGACAACCCAGACAGAAAATGAACCAACGATCAGCCTGCTGCGGAAGCTGGGGTTCAGAGAAGTAGAGGACGGCCCGGTCATGGTTGTGCTGGGTAACATTTTCGAAAAAGAAGATAATTTTTTCACACACGAAGTAGTAAAACTGGTACTGACAAAGGAGGAGTTTTCTGATGGCAATTAAATTTGAAGAACTGAGAAAATATGTTGCACGCAATGTCCGCTTATCCATCTGTTTTGAGGATGGTTATTACCACGATTATCTGATGATGTCAGACATTCCGGAACAGAAATATGCTGGCTTTTACATCTATGGAGTCGGAATGGTGGATGTGGAATTTTCCAGAGATGTCTATATGGCTTTGCCGGAACCGGAAGGAGAATGTTGGTGCAGCAAAGATGATACACTGAATCCGGCGATCGAACTTATGATTTCGGAAGAACCGAGGGATATCAAACGGAGTGTGGAACAGAAGCTTTTGTTCCGTGACCTAAAAGCGTATCTGCAGATCGGCAGACATTTTTCTATCGTAAATCGCAATGACTGGTCATCGGAATACTATGAATATCGGAGTGAGATACCGGAGAAATACGATGATATGTATGTGTACGGCATCGGAATGGAAGAGTGTCCACATGTTGAGAAAATGTGGATGGATGTTCAGTTTGAAACTGTTCACAGAAAGCAGATGGTGATTGTGCTTTCCAATCAGCCGAGAGAAGATCTGAGAACAGAATAAAAGAGAACTTTTTATGCAACGGAAAAAGGAAAGGAAGAGAGCCAGAGATATGGATAGAGATCACACGTTTGATTTACCAGATTTAACAGAAGACTTCTGGAAAACCGTTGTGTTTGCACAGGAGGATCCCCCTTCTGGAATGGGCGGCCCGGGATGTGTATGTCTGCTCAGCAAAGAGGGAAAAGAGTATATTTTCGGATTTGAAGAGACACCATTTTACAAAAGTACCGAGCTTTTCCCGATCTTTGAGACGACCGATGAAAGAATTGGTTATCGTCATAAATATAAAGCAGAAGAGCATGGCTGGAAATATCTGGAGAAAGAAGAAGCACTGATTCGGGAAGACATTCTGGATGAGTACAGCAAAGCAGCTGCGGAGGCGAAACGGGAAAAGGAAAATTTCTGGCATTTTTATGCCATCGATCTGGCCGGCCGGGCAATTGGCGTGGAGCATCTGGAACGATATGATTACATCGGAAGCGTTCTGTACAGGGAAAGAATGGATCGGGAAATGGCGGAACGCCGGAAAAAACGCGAGAAGGAGAAACTGACGGAGAACGAATTTAACTGGAAGCCGATGCATGTGAACAATATTCCGGACAATTCTGAGATGGGCGTTTACGCACTGCTGATGAGAAGGAATGACGGAAAAATCAAGGGTGTAAAATACTCGATTCTGTATCAGTACGAGGAGCACAGCCCGATGCTGATATACAGTGATGCAAAGGTGGAAGCCTATATTCTTTTCTACGCGGATTACGATGATATCATCGGTCCGTGGGATTATCATTCTGTCAGCAGACAGGAATGTGCAGAGCTTTACGGAAAAGAAAATCATTTTCCGCCGGAATTGGCATATTATGACTGGATTACGTTTTCAGATGGTGATATTCATAACTTCGGCAGATTTCTCCGCACATTCCAAAGTCTGGAAGAAGCTAAAGCATATGCGATGTATTATGCGAATGTGAACAGCGGCGGAATCAACAAGAAAACAATTCTGAAACAGGAGGAGGAATCCAGAATCGAAGATCATGTGAACCGTATTGCACATTACGAAGCATATCAGATGTATCGAAAATATTATAAAGAAATTCTGGATGCTATCAGCGAAGAAAACTGTTTCCCGGATTCCTGCAGCGGAGGCGGTGTATATCTGCGGGAGGCAATTTTAAAGAAAGTGCCGGAGATCACAGAAGAACAGCTCAGGATGATCTGGAGAGAACTTCCATTTGTGATTGAGAAGAGAACGCAGGACTGGATTGAACGGGAAAAGCAGTTCAGTGAAAATTATATCCGAAAGGCCAAAAAGCGGAAACCCGGGAAAACGAAAAGAACCGCAGATCAGATCGGGAAATAAAGGAGAGGTGCAATATGGGTATTTTAGAATTTCTGGAATGTTTTGATCCACTGACGGAAATCTGCGTTGAAGATGCCACGGAAGTCGTGTTTGAAGGAAGGGCAGAAGATTTTCCTGAAGAAAAGGATAAGGCCTATATCATCGTTCCGTCTCGCACAAACAACAGAGATGGCGTGATTAGGCTGTTTGTTTCGAAACAGGAATATTTGGAAAAAAAGTGCGGGCAAAATAAAATATATGTACTGGATGCACTTTTGGCTATTCTGTATTCTGTTATGAGAAAAAATTCTGAAGCAAAACAGGTATTTCTTACCATGGTGGAAAAAGCGGAGGACTATAATGAAATACTGCAGAAGTGGGAAAAAGCTCCTGAGAAAGAAAAAGAGCCGCTTGAACGGGAAAAACAGGGGAGATAGAAAGCTTTTCTGGAGGAAAAAGAGCATCTTCTTCGGGAAATGAAACAAATAGAACCACTTTGGGATATTTCGGGTCAGTGGATCGGATACAGCCAGGAAGAGCTGGAGTATTTTGCAGAGTATCTGGTAAGAAGAAAGAACATGCTTCTGGAAAGAAAACACACGCTGGAAGCACAAAGCTGGGCACAATGCCATGAAGATGAACTTTGCCAGATCATGAAAGCGGACTACCCAAATGAGGGGATTGCAGCGTTGGCACTGGAAAAGCAGTATGGACTGGATGAACAGCAGGCCAGAATGATTTTCGATTTGAGATTTCGATTCATGTTTGGAACAGCCAGAGATCTGGTAGAACGAGACAATATGGTAATTGGACGTATGCTTGAAATTTTTCTGAAAGATGAGGGAGGGGCAGAAGGATGATTTTCCTGGCGGGATCTGCGGCGAGCGGAAAAACGAAAAAAGCGGTTGCATATGGCTGGAAAGAGCGAAAAACCAGCGAGGATGGAGTTCTCCTTTTTTCACTGCAGCATGAAAAGAAGGAGATGTGGAAGATTCTGCAGAGCATGTACGGGCAGGAGGAGCTTTCCAAGATAGAAATTGATGATACACCAGCGATGATGGTGGAGAGAATGGCAGAAATCATAGCGCAGAAAGCAGAGAATGGAGCAATTTCTGTTTTTGTGATTGATGAAGTGCCGATGATGACAAGCAGAAAAAATTTTGCCGACAGAAAAGAAGAGCTGCGGTATATGATTGGCTTGCTGGAAAACTGCGAGAAAAAAGAACATGTTGTGATTGTAGCTGTTATTCCAGTGTCGAAATACTGTACAGAAATGCAGAAGAAAAAAGAAGTAAGTACCTGTTATGGAGAAATAGAAAAACCAGAAAATTGTCTGGTTTTCGTATAGACAAGAACCTGTCCACATATGGGATACGGCAGGTGGTAAGATAGCAGGTAGAAAGAGACAACAGAAGGATTACCAGTAAAAGCTCCAAGGGAGGTAGCAGCGAATGATTCTTTACAAATACACAGCAGACTGTTCAAAACTGAATCTGGAACAGGAGGATTCAATGAAGGAAGGATATGAGCGTCTCTATTCCAGACGGAGTGATGCTGCGGAATGGAACAGCAAGTTTTACACTGCCTACCGTACAGAAAAGAAGTTTTTCATTATGATCAGTGATATTCTGAATGGTCAGATGGCGATTGTGGCTGCACTTGAGATGGAAGTGGTTCCCCGGGCATGTGTGGATTGTATTCAGAAGATACTGCCGGAAATTGAGTTGCTTGCGTGTGAGGAGATCACAAATGATGCGTTTTGCAAAGAACTGGTTCGGGCAGAACGGAATAACTGGACGGAGTGTTACAGCGGGTCGCTGAAGGAAAAATTAAAACTTGCGATAGAACCAGAACATCACAGTTTTTTTGAACCTGTTGCGTATCAGGTAAGTGAACGGATTTATACCGCTCAAAATATGACCAGACAAAAGCAGGCGGAGCAGATGCAGGAAATTATGGCATCGGAAAGCTTCTATGACGAAATGGAGCGGATTTACGCCCCGGAAAATGAAAAACGTTTTGTTGGGCATCCGGTTCATTATCTGATCACAGCCGGTGACAAAGCGGCTGCGGATGATATGATAGATCTTCTGATTCCGGCACTGCTGGAGAATCAACGATTGCTGAGCGGCAGAGTTTACGATGTGCAGAAGATGACATACAAGGCAGAGCGGGAAGATAATTTTGACAATATTTTCTCCAGTGCTAGAGGCGGAACAGTGATTCTGAATCTGGAAGGTGAAAAGAGTACAGGAATGTATGCCACCGGCAATTATGATCTGGCGAAAACACTTGGGAAGAAACTGAATGAGTATGGAAATTCTACATTGTTTATCTTTGTGGACATTTCCGGAAGCCGCAGCGTATCGGATGAGACGATAGCGGAAATTCTTTCCAACGCGGATCTGATTCAGATTCAGGAAGGCCAGGGAGATCTGGAACGGGCGACGGGCTATTTGAAACGTCTGGCGGATAAGACAGAGTATCACGACTACACGATAGAAGAGCTGACGCGGTATCTTCCGAAAGAAAAGAAATTGTATTCTGTATCGGATATCTTTTCTGCCTACAACAGATGGTACGGAAGCGGATTAAAAACGCATATTTACAAGGCCTACAAACAAAAAGACCTCGTCAAAATTCAACTGAAAAAGAAGACAGACAAGCCGTATGTGGAACTGCAGAAAATGGTAGGACTGTCGGATGTAAAGAAAGTGACCGATGAGATCCTGGCGGCGGCCAAGATGCAGAAGATGCGGAAACAGATGGGTCTTCCGTGGGTTCAGTCATCCATGCATATGCTGTTTTCCGGAAATCCAGGGACAGCAAAGACAACCGTGGCGCGTCTGCTATCCCAGGTCTTGAAGGAAGAGGAAGTGCTGAAATATGGCCACATTGTCGAGTGCGGCAGGCAGGATCTGGTCGGAAAGTACGTCGGCTGGACAGCACAGATTGTTGAGAGTAAATTTCAGGCGGCGCGTGGCGGCATTCTGTTTATCGATGAGGCGTATTCTCTTGTAGAAGACAACCGCACGTATGGCGCCGAGGCGATCAATACCATTGTGCAGGAGATGGAGAATTACCGGGATGAGGTCATTGTCATTTTTGCAGGATATCCGGAGAAGATGCAGGAGTTTCTGGAGCAGAATGAAGGTCTTGCAAGCCGCATTGCCTTTCACCTGAATTTCCCGGATTACTCACCGGTAGAACTGACGCAGATTCTGGATCTGATGCTGGAAAAATCGGAATACCGGATGGACGAAAGAACAAGGGAAAAATGCTTTTCCATCTGCGCCGATGCATGCCGGGAAGAAAATTACGGTAATGGACGGTTTGTCAGAAACCTGCTGGATCACGCTATCATGCGCCAGGCAGACCGCCTGATTCGGGAACATCAGAATGGTACGCTGGGAAAAGAGGAGGCATGTTTTCTGACGGCGGACGATTTCGAGATGATCGGCCTGAAAAAGAAACCGCAGAGCCGGCAGATCGGATTCTGTGCCGGGCGAACAGCATAAAAAATCAGCAAAAAAAATTAAACCAGCGGTTAAGTGCAGAAAACGAAAGCATGTGATACAGTATATGCATGAAGATTGCGGGAGTGCAAAGCACGTAGCAATCTGGTATCAAAGGGGTCAAAAAACCTTTTGCCCCCAACCTCTATACATAACAAAACACGGATATTTACAAAAAGACCAGAAAGGGGGAATGAACACATGAAGTTAAGCGAGCTGTTGAATGTGTTGAAAACAGCAGAAACTGCGGAAGAGATGGATGTGAGACGAGAAGAAATCGCAGCGCTGATTCCGGCCGTACGAACCATGTTCGGCTATGATCAGAAGAACAGTGCACATCAGTATGACTTATGGATGCATTCCCTCCATGTGGTCTGCAATCTTCCGCGGAGGATGGAAAATGACATGGTCTATCTGGCGGCGCTGCTGCACGATATCGGAAAGCCGGAAGCGCAGTGCAGGGGAAAACGCGAGGGTGATCCGGACATGCATTACTACGGTCATCCCGAAAAAAGCATGGAAATCGTGCGCGACATCGTGATCCCGGAGCTGGACCGGCAGGGGTATGTGATTCCGTGTTTTGATGTACAGGAACTCCTTTATTACGTGAAATACCACGATGATCATGTCAGTGTAAAATTAAAGCACGTCAGGCGCCATACGAAAATGGCCAGCTTTGCGATGTTTCAACACTTGATGCTGCTGCAGGAAGCGGATGCCAAAGCACATATCCAGATCCCTGTTATCGCCGAACGGGCAGAAATCTGCGGGCGGCTTGCCGGGGAGGAAGGCAGACTTCTCTATCAGAGAATTCTGGGTGGGGAGTAGGCTGATGAGCCGAAGCTGTAAAAAAACGCCCGTCAGCAAAGGCTGATGCAAAAATTCCCGTTGGGCAAAGCGCGCGGCAAATAAGAGGGTTCGACGGGCGAAAACACTGTGGGGAAAATCAAAAGCATTTCGAAAAATTTCTGAGACATGGGATATCTGCGACTGGAAATTTTACGGTGAGAGACCCTGAAATCCGAATCGGGAAGAAAAAAATCACTGGGAAAAATGCTATTACAGAAAATGATCTGGAAAAGATGCATGAAACCATGGATGAATTATGAACCAAGATCCCGAAAGGAAATCCTGAGCTGGGGACAGAAGACAGAAACACTAAAATAACAGAATAAGGCGGTAGTTTAACGGGCAAAACCTGTGCAGAAAAAATGTTTCATGTTTGTGGAACACACAGCAACTTTTTAGGAGAATAGGGAGGCACAGAATGCAGGTTCAAGTCCTGCCCGCCTTACGCGAGTGAGGTAGCTTAAAAGAAAGAGCGCGAAAAAACGGTCATGTGTGTGACCGTAACGGCAAACTTTTTTCCAGTGGTAATGGCGAAGATGCCGGTTCAAATCCGGCCCTCACTCAGAAAAAAACAGAAGAGCAAACGAGAAAGAATGGAGTCCACAGATCCAGAAAAGGATGTCTGGAGAAAACAGTGGAACGAAGGAAAGGAGCAGCAGCGATGGATTTTGCAGAATGGATACGGGAGCAGGCGACAAAAACTTATACAGAAAATGGAGCAGCAGCACGGAACACAACCGGCGATGCGCGGCTGGATCTGTTTGCGACAATTGGATCCCTGCGCAGAGCGGATCCGGAAAGAATTGAGCTTCTGTTTGCGGAAGCATATCAGGCAGACCCGCTGTTCGCATTGAAAATCCTGTTTTATGCGCGTGATATCCGGGAAGGTCTCGGCGAGAGACGTGTCTTTCGGATTCTACTACAGTATCTTGCCGAGTACCATCCGCAGGCAGTCATTGCCAACCTTGACCTGATTGGTGTTTTCGGCCGTTTTGACGACTGGTACTGCCTGATCGGAACTGGCGTTGAGGACGAGATGTGGAGTGCCATGAAGCAGCAGCTGGAAGCAGATCTGAAAAACTTCCAGAAGGGAAAAAGCGTTTCCCTGCTTGCTAAATGGATCAAAACGGCAGACTCTAAAAATACGGAGACGAGAAAACTCGGCATTCTGACGGCGCAGAAACTCGGCTATCCGGTTTACAACTTCAAAAGAATCGTCCGTTCTCTGCGGAAATATATCGGTGTGCTGGAAGTGAAAATGTCAGAAAGAAAGTGGGAGGAGATCGTTTACCCGGAGGTCTCCGGAAGAGCCATGATGATTTACAGGAGCGCATTTCGAAAACATGATGAAAAGCGTTTTAACCAGTATCTGTCGAAGGCACTGGATGGAAAAGAAAAGATTCATGCGGAGACGCTGTACCCGTACGATCTCGTGGAAAAAGTTCTGTATGGACGTCAATGGAATCAGGTATTGGAGGCGCAGTGGAGGCAGCTGCCGGATTATGTGGCGCAGGAAACGAATGCAATTGTCATTGCAGATGTTTCCGGTTCCATGAGTGGAAGACCCTTGGCGACATCCATTGGTCTTGCTATTTACTTTGCAGAGCGGAACCGGGGTGCTTACCACAATCTTTTCATGACGTTCAGCCAGAAGCCGGAATTTGTTTCTCTGAGAGGGGAAACCCTGTTGCAGAAAATCAAATACGTCGAGCGTACGGAATGGGGGATGAATACTAATCTTCAGGCTGCATTTGAGCGGGTTCTGGAAACAGCGATGGATCACGATGTACCGCCGGAAGAAATGCCGAAAGCGCTGATCGTTGTATCTGACATGGAGATCGACAGATGCGGAGACCGCAATTGGATGTTTTATGATCATATGAAAGAAAAGTACGAGTATTGCGGCTACCAATTGCCGAATATTATTTTCTGGAATGTAGACAGCCGAAACGATATCTTCCATGCCGACAGTCGGAGAAAAGGTGTCCAGCTATACAGCGGCCAGTCGGTTACGACATTCCAGAATCTCCTGAACAATATTGACAGTACACCGGTCAAATCGATGGAAAAAGTGATTGAGAGCGAGCGGTACGCATGCGTCAGAACTGGAAATGCGGCATAAAAATGTTAAAGTTAGCAGTATGGATAGAAAGCTTTCAAAAGATGTAAAGCTGATATTGGAAAATAGAATGCAGAAGAATAAAGGAAAAGAGGACACTATGGCATCAAGCATGATTCACTTGGCAATTGTACAGGAGATGAGAAAGAAAGTCTCGTTTCGAGATATCAACCGCCTGTTCCTTGGGGTGATTCTGCCGGATGGGGCGGTGGCGGGAAATAGCCATTTAAAGAAGAAAATCTGCGAAAATACCAGATACACATACGATCTCGAATGTTTCCGCGACAGATACGGGAAATACATGGAGAAGGATGATTTATATCTCGGCTATTATCTTCATCTGATCCAGGATATGCTATATCGGAGATTTATGTATGGGGAGCATGGCTGGAATTCGAGCGTTCCTGGAAATGTAGAAAAACTGCATCGTGACTACGAGATATTAAATGAATATGTTTCGAAAAAATATGGCCTTTTCCAGGAAATGATCCAGGAGCTGGATCTTACAGAAGATCCATTGGCACAGCTTGCTGAATTTGATGTGAAAGGTCTTATAAAAGAAGTCCGCGGGGAATTCGTCCAGAGAAAAGAAGAGAAATTGTCCATCCTTACCAGACAAATGGCCAACGAGTACATCGTACGCGCGACGGAATTCTGCGTGGAAGAGCTAAAGGCACTGTCCAAAGGGAAATCAGGTCTGGACAGTACTGTGTGGAGCTGGGAAAAACCAGAAAACATATCACATGAAAAATTAAACCAGAAGTTAAATGCAAAAATCGAAAATATGTAATATAGTATATACAGAACAAAGCACGGACATTCACAAAAAGAACAGAGACGTGCAGAAAGCAGGAATGCAGCAGACACATTTATGAGTGCAGACCGCAGGCATACAATGTGGGATGTATGAAGCCATGGATGAATTATGAACCAAGGTCTCTGAAGGAAATCCTGAGCTTTAGAGAGAAGGCTGAGGCAGGAAAATAGCATCTCCACCGATGATATAAAGCAAGTCAGAGTGGAACAGCATTTGATACACATCAGTATCCACAAAAAATGTGGCTGAAAATAAGGCGGTAGTTTAACGGGCAAAACCTGTGCAGAAAAATGTTTCATGTTTGTGGAACGTACAGCAAATTTTTCGTAGAGGATAAGGCACAGAATGCAGGTTCAAGTCCTGCCCGCCTTATGCGATTGAGATAGCTCAAAAGAAAGGAGCGGCAGCGATGGAACAGATCATCGAAAGCGAGCGGTATGCGTGTGTCAGAACAGGGGATGTGGAAGAAAAGATGTAAAGTTGTGATTGGAAAACAGGATGTAGGAGAATAAAAGAAAAACGGACGCTGCGTTTCAAAGATGAAGCAGTGTCCGTTTTTTACTATATGTAAGATACCGGGGTCAAAAGGTCAAAAAGCCCTTTGCCCCCAACATCTATTTAAGAAAAGTTGACCGTTGAAAAATTATCCAAAATACTCTCCTGCCAGTTCCTTAAATGCCGGCAGTGCCCGCGCAATCTGTGCGGTGGTAACGCAATAAGCAATCCGCACGAATCCCGGTGCACCGAAGTCATCGCCGGGTACAAGAAGAAGTTCGTGTTTTTTCGCTTTCTCACAGAATGCATACGCGTCCGGTTCCGGAGTTTTCATGAAGAGATAGAAAGCGCCGTCCGGGTGAACGCAGGTGAAGCCGTAGGCGGTTAAGGAATCATACAGCAGATCGCGGTTTTTCTTGTAGACCGAAAGATCAGAAACCTGTCCTGCGCATTTGGCGATGACGTGTTGGATCAGGCTTGGTGCGCAGACGAAGCCGAGGGCGCGTCCGGCGCCGCAGACGGCTGCGTAGATGGTTCTTGCATCATCGACCTCATCCGGAACGAGAACGTAGCCGATACGCTCGCCCGGCAGGGAGAGGGATTTGCTGTAGGAGTAGCAGACCAGCGTGTTTTTGTAATATTTTGTCAGATACGGAACTTCCACGTCTCCGTAGACAAGCTCGCGGTACGGTTCATCAACGATCAGATAAATCGGATGACCGTATTCGGCAGATTTTGTTTCCAGAAAAGCAGCGAGCTTCTGAATGTTTTCTTCGGTGTAGACAACGCCGGACGGATTGTTCGGGGAATTGACGAAAACACCTTTGGTGTGCGCTGTGACAGCGGCCGAGAGGCGGTCAAAGTCGATCTGGAACGTGGAAGAATCAGCCGGCGTTTCGATCATGGCTGCGCCTGCAGATTCGATGAAAACACGGTATTCCGGAAAGTACGGGGTAAATACGATATACTCGTCGCCCGGAACGGTTAAAGCGCCAAGGACGATGCGGAGCGAAGCGGCTGCACCGCAGGTCATATAGAAGTTGTCAGCGTGGAACGTGGTACCAAAGCGTTTGTTCAGGTCGGCTGCAACGGCGGCGCGGGTATCGGCATCGCCCTGCGCGGAGGTGTAGCCGAAGAGATAGTAATCGTCTTTGGAATCGAGCAGCTCCTTGATGGTCTCATGAACGGAGGCCGGAGCCGGCACGTTTGGGTTTCCGATACTGAAATCAAAGACGTTTTCTGAGCCGATCTCGGCAGCGCGTTTTTTACTGTATTCGAAAATCTCGCGGATTACCGATTTTTTTGTGCCGAGAGTTACCATTTTTTCTGAAATCATGTGTCAATCCTCCTGAAGTAAATTGTTTGCCGCTGTTTTAAATGAACTGTAAATATTATTCTTTTTTCTGCTTTTTCCTTATCTTAGCAGACAAAGACTGAATTGTAAATGCAGCATTTTCGGTCTCATGCTCCCGCAGGCTGAAAAGATGGCGGAGGCAGACCACGAGCGATACCAGCAGACTGCCGAGCCGCACGGACGGAAGAAAGCGGGAAATTTGTGCGGCAACGGCAAACCCGGAGAACGAAACGATCGAGCGCAGACTGTGTGGCTGGATAATGAGAATCAACGAAAACGTCAGATAAAACGCCGCCAGAAGAAGCGCCGGCCGCAGATCCGGCAGGAGGCCGAGCAGCACGCCGAACGAGACAGAGATCGCCTTTCCGCCTTTCGCAGGCTGCAGAAACGGCCATGCGTGTCCGGCCACCGGGGCGAGCAGAATCAGGGCGAAAATCCAGGAACCCATCGAAACAGCGGAACTGTGCGCCGCCAGAAACACCGGCAGAAATCCCTTCCCGATATCGCACAGGACGCAGAGCAGCCCAATCCGCGGTCCGGCCACTGAAAAGGCGTTGAAGGCACCGGGATTCTGATCTTCATTCACAGTTCGGACATCCACGTGGCAGAAGTATTTTGGAATCAGGTACGAATACAGTACGCTGCCCGAGAGGTACCCGAAGAAACTATAAAACAGATAAGCAGTAAGCATCATAAGCAGTTACTCCGAAACTAATTTTTCCAAAAGGTGTGTAATTGACGTTCCCGCCTGCGGATGGCTGTTTTGATGCTGGGCATCGCGCATCGCAATCTGACGTGCATCATCGCAGGCAAGCGAAATACCGGCCTCTGCCAGCTCTTTCTGATGTGCGCCGGTCACGGACATTCCGCGTGAGACAAAAAAAGCACGGTTTTTTGTTTCGCAACCCGGAATCGGATCAGTGTGTACGAGCGGAACGCGCCGCACAGCGGCCTCGGTACTGCTTAAGCCCCCGGGCTTTGTAAACAGCACATCGGCAGCGGCCATATATTCCGCAACGTGGCGTGTAAAACCGATGATATGTACATTTGGGTTCTTATGGAACTGCAGCCGGAGCGAACGCATCCGTTTTTTATTATTTCCGCAGATGATCACAGCCTGTTCGCCGTTTTCCAGCCGGGAAACGAGTTCATGTGCGAGCAGATGCACTTTGCCGAATCCCATACTGCCGCTCATGACGAGAAACAGCGGAGCATTCTCGGGAAGACCGAGATGGCGGCGCACATCCTCTTTGGATGCAGGGCGCGCAAATGCGGGCCGCACCGGAATACCGAGAGGAAGCAGTTTTTCTTCCGGGATACCGCAGGATGCAAACTCCGGGATCAGATCCTTGTGCGGAACCACATAGTAATCGCAGTTCGTCTCTTCCCAGAACGGAATGCACGCGTAATCGGTGGCAACGGCAACGCAGGGAATCGTCAGCCGTCCTTTCTGTTTCATCCAGGTCAGTGTTTCCGCCGGATAAAGATGTGTGGTGACAACGGCATTAAAATGGTTTTGATCAATATAATCTGCAAGCGCATTTCCAAGCCGCGCATTTGCATAGTAAACGGGGGATTTCCAGGGAAATTTCCGTACCAGCTCACCAAGCTGATAGAGTGCGCCGAAGCCGGCCGGAAAAACGGAGACAAGCTTCACATAAGCTCCGCCGACCAGTGCGGAGGTATGCTTTCGCCCGAGGCTCATCAGATCCAGAACCTCGGCTTCGTGGTGATAAAAATTCAGACTTTCTTTTAATGCAGAGGCCGCAGCATTGTGGCCACCGCCAGTATTGCAGGATAAAATCAGTACCTTCATAAGAAAACTCCATTCTTTTGTTGTATCCCAAAGAGAACCTGAAAAAGGGGATGCCGATGATTTGTTTTCAGACACGCTTTAGTATAGAACGCTGTTATTTTTCGGACAATCCACAAAATGAGAAAAGTGTCTGATATAACAGAAAAGCGACAAGCTGCAGAAACACCGGGGAGACGCAGAGGGAGCATCCACCTGCGGATCAAGATATTGAGAGAAAGGAAAGAAACAACGGATGCCTGAAAAATTGGCAAAATAGAATAAAATCAAAAGAAAAAGAAACGAAAAACAGGATAAAATGCTGAAAAATCAATTGACATCCACTCCAAAACTTCGTATCATAAAGACAGAATGGGGCGCGTTCGGAAAGCGATCTGCGCACCGGAAAATACAGGAGGTAAACTTAAAATGGGTAAATGGCAGAGAAGTCTTTACCAGCCGGTTCTGCCGCTGGGAAAAGACGGAAAAAGGGTAACAGGAAGCGCGGAACATATCGCACTTTCCAGAAAAGCAGCAGGCGAGGGTATGGTTCTGGTGAAAAACGAGAACGACACACTGCCGCTCGCAAAAGGCACAAAAGTAGCTTTATTTGGAAAAGGAACGATTGATTACGTAAAAGGCGGCGGCGGAAGCGGTGACGTTACCGTTGCGTATATCCGCAACTTCTACGAAGGCATGAAGATCAAAGAAGCCGAGGGGGAGGTTTCTCTGTTCCATGAGCTGCCGGAATTCTATGAGAAAAATGTAAAAGAGCAGTATGCTGCAGGTGCTGTACCGGGCATGACAAGAGAGCCGGAAGTACCGGATGAGCTGGTAGAAAAAGCAAGAGCATATACCGATACCGCAATCATCACCATCTGCCGTTTCTCCGGCGAGGGATGGGACCGCAAATGCCAGATCAACGATGAAGGCTATGAGCTGTTTGAGGATGAGAAAAAACAGATCGAGCTGAGCGCCAGCATCTTCGAAAACGGCGACTTCTGCCTGACAAACGGCGAAGCAGCCATGGTAGAAAAAGTAAAAGCAAACTTTAAAAATGTCATCGTTGTCATGAACGTCGGCGGTATGGTTGATACCAGCTGGTTCAAAGACTGCAAAGAGATTCCGGCGGTGCTGATGGCATGGCAGGGCGGCATGGAAGGCGGCCTCGCGGCAGCGGACGTTGTAACAGGCGACGTCAACCCATCCGGTAAACTGGTTGATACCTACGCAGCAACCCTCGAGGATTATCCATCCACCGAGAACTTCCATAAATCCGTTTATTACGTGGATTACAACGAGGATATCTACGTTGGCTACCGTTATTTCGAGACGATTCCTGGCGCAGCGGAGAAGGTCAATTATCCGTTCGGCTTCGGCCTTTCCTACACCAGCTTTGAGACAGAAGTTCTGGGTGCAGAAGAGAAGGATGGAAAGATTGTTGTAAAAGCAGCTGTTACCAATACTGGAAAACGTGCCGGAAAAGAAGTTGTACAGCTCTACTATGGCGCACCGCAGGGCAAGCTTGGCAAACCGGCCAAAGAGCTCGGCGCTTACCGGAAAACAAGACTGCTGCAGCCAGGCGAGACACAGAGAGTCGTTCTTTCCTTTACAGTGGAAGATATGGCATCTTTTGATGACCTTGGAAAGGTTGCAAAATCTGCCTATGTTCTTGAGGCAGGAAGCTACGTCTTCTACGTTGGAAACAATGTAAGAGATGCGAAGAAACTGGACTTCACCTACGATCTGGCAGAGGCAGAAGTGACTGCACAGTACACCAGCCTTGCCGCTCCGCATAAGCTGGAAAAACGTCTCCTTGCGGATGGAACCTACGAAGCGCTTCCGACCGATAACGGCCCTGTCGAGGAAGAAGGACTGGAGCGTCAGGATAAGCTGACTCTGGAAGGCTTCCTCCCGGCAGTCAAAGCACAGGAGAGAAAGAGCTTTGGCGAGCTTATGGAAGCAGCAAAGACGAATCCGAACCTGATGAATGTGGTCGAAGGAAAAGAAACGCTCGACGAGTTTGTAGATAAGCTTCCGACAGAAGCACTTATTCATCTGCTCGGCGGTCAGCCGAACACAGGAGTTGCCAATACGTTTGGCATGGGAAATCTGCCTGAGTACGGCATCCCGAATATCATGACCGCAGACGGACCGGCAGGCCTTCGCATTCAGCCGCAGTGTGGCGTCAACACGACCGCATGGCCGTGCGCAACATTGCTTGCCTGCACCTGGGATCCGGAGCTGATCGAAGAAATCGGTAAAGCCGGCGGAGAGGAAGTCAAAGAAAACAACATCGGCATCTGGCTGACCCCGGCTGTCAACATTCACAGAAGCCCGCTCTGCGGAAGAAACTTTGAGTATTATTCCGAGGATCCGCTTGTAGCCGGAAAATCCGGTGCGGCAATGGTACGCGGTATGCAGTCCGAGCGTATCGGGGCAAGTGTGAAACACTTCTGCTGCAACAACAAAGAAACAAACCGAAAAGACAGCGATTCCCGCGTTTCCGAGCGTGCGCTGCGTGAGATTTACCTGAAAGCCTTCGAAATCATCGTAAAAGAGGCAGATCCATACACAATCATGTCGTCCTACAACCTGATCAACGGCGTTCAGGCATCTGAGAACAAGGATCTTTTGACCGGTATTCTGCGCGGTGAGTGGGACTTTAAGGGAATGGTAACGACCGACTGGTGGACACACGGCGAGCATTACCGCGAGACAAAAGCCGGAAATGATATCAAGATGGCAAACGGATACGAGGAGCGCGTACAGGAGGCATTTGAGAAGGGATACATCACCCGCGACGAAATCGCTCTTTGTGCAAAACGAATCCTGACCATGATTCTTCGCATGGACTGATGTGGATGCATGTGAATAAATAAAGAAAAGTGTGGATAACACATAAAAAAATCGTATGCTGTTGTGGAAAAAGCAACAGCATACGATTTTTTACTTTCCGGACAGGATTCTTTCCTGTTTACATGGCAATGATCTGTAGCAAGACTCTGGCGACCGCAGCGCAGTAAAAACGAGCGGAAACTACAGGAAAAAAACTGTTTTCAGGCAGTAGCCTTCTGTAGCTCTGCCATAATCTTAAATTCCCGCACGACCATAACGATGCTGACTGATGCGGCTGCAAGGTCTGCAATCGGTGCAGTGTACATCACGCCGTCAATGCCGAAGAGATACGGAAAAATCAGCAGCAGCGGAAGCAGGAAAATAATCTGTCTCGTCAGCGAAAGAAAAATACCCTTCTTCGGTGCTCCGATGGAGGTAAAGAAGTTCGAGCTGACCGGCTGGATACCGTTCAGGAATGTGAAAAACAGGAAAATGCGGAAGTACCGCTCTGCAAAATGCAGGTACTTTTCTGAACCGGAACCAAAAATGCCGATAATCTGGCGCGGAAAGAGCTGGAAGCAGAGGAAGGCGACGATGGAAATGGCAGTCGCCGCAAAAACTGCTTTTTTATAGGCGTCCTTCACGCGGTCATATTTCTGTGCACCGAAGTTGAAGCTGACAATCGGCTGAAGTCCCTGCGAAATGCCGATGACAAAGGAAAAGAACAGCATATTAACCTTTGAAATAATACCGGCGCATGCAAGCGGAATGTCGCTTCCATAGACGGAATTGGAGCCGTAGTGGGTCAGTGTGTTGTTCATAACGATCTGAACAACCATCATTGCCACCTGATTGAATGCCGGAGTTGCACCAAGCGCAGCGATCCGTGCCCAGCAGGCCATGTTCGGCTTCAGATCGGAAAGAGAAAGCGGTAGCGTTTTAAAACCGCGCAGATAGAGGACAACAAGCGCGAACGATAAAATCTGTCCGGTGATTGTGGCGAGCGCTGCACCTGCCATGCCCATGTGGAAAACGAAGATGAACAGCGGATCGAGAATCGTGTTGACGATCGCGCCGACCAGGTTGCATAGCATGGAAAATTTCGGGCTGCCGTCCGCGCGGATCAGGTTGGAGCCGCCGATCGTGACAATCAGAAACGGGAAGCCGATGGAGGTAATTCTGGTGTAAGTACAGGCGTAATCAATGACATCCGGCGTCGCACCAAAGAGAAGCATCATCGGACGCAGAAAAAGCTGAACGGTAACGCAGAGGATCACACCGAGGATTGCCAGCATGGAGATGGCATTTCCAACATAGGATTTCGCGTGCTCCGGATCCTTTCTGCCCATGCAGAGATTGAAGTTTGCAGCACCGCCGATGCCGCAGAGCAGACCGATGGATGTGCAGACCATGCTGAGTGGGAACGCTACGTTGGTCGCTGCGTTTCCGAGCACGCCGATGCTGTGACCGATAAAGAGCTGGTCTACCATGTTATAGAGGGCGCTGACGAGCATCGCGATGACGCTCGGAATCGCAAAACGCCGCAAAAGAGAGCTGACCGGTTCCGAGCCGAGAGGATTTTCGGAAGGTTTCATAGAGGGTATCTCCTTTCAAATGGAATAAAAATTCATCGTTTGTATCGGGTGAACATTCCCGGAAAAACTCCGAGACTATATAGTATACCATAGAAAGAAAACAGAAAACAAGAGGGTGACCGCTGTTTTCAGAAAGTGTAACAGAATCGTAGCAGAACTCTCTGCATTTTTAAAAAAGGGATTGACAAAAATGAAATATTAACCTATATTGAAACAAGGTTAACAATTCAAAAGCAGAAAGAATTGGATACAAGAACCTGCGAGGAGGATTTACATTCATGAAAAAATCAAAACTTACAACAAAACAGATTGTACTGACCGGCATGATGACGGCAGTGCTTGCGGTACTGTCCATTGTGACGATTCCGCTTCCGACCGGCGTTCCGGTGACGCTGCAGACCTTTGCAATGGCATTTTGCGGCTACGTGCTTGGCTGGAAATTGGGAGGTGCATCGTCCGCTCTTTATCTGATCCTCGGCGCGATCGGCGTTCCGGTTTATGCCGGCATGAGCGGTGGCTTCGGCGCTCTTCTCGGACCGGCCGGCGGCTTTATTTTCGGATTTATTCCGATGGCAATGCTCTGCGGTGCCGGAATTAAAAAAGGCTTCCCGGGCAAACCATTCGTTCTTGGAATCGCAGGTCTTGCGGTATGTCACGCATTCGGTGTGGTACAGTTTTCCATTGTAACAGGAAACACGATCCCGGCTTCGTTCCTGGCAGTTTCCGTTCCGTACATCGTAAAAGATGTGATTTCCGTTGTAGTAGCTGAAATTCTCGGTGTAGCCGTTCGAAAAGCACTGTCAGCAGCTCATGTAATGAACTACGGAACCGCAGCATAATCACAGAGCGTTTCTGAAAAACCAAAAGATAAAAACAAGAGACAGGCATCCTGACAATCTGCCAGGTGTCTGTCTTTTTCTGTTTTGTCAAGCGGATATTCGCAATCCGCTTCGCTACTTGCCTGATTCGGTTAAAGTATTCCGCAGCAGCAGCGGTTATTTGAAAACGTGCAAAATGCATTTCATACAGTTTCAAAATTTTAATGAATTCCTAAGAAAGAGGCAAGAAGGCGTTAAGGGAGATATGGTAGGATAGAAAGCAGGAAAGAACAACAAAGGGGTTTGAAACCATGAGAAAAAGAACACGAAAACACCGGGGAACAGCGGGAAAAATGGTTGGAGGTTTTCTGGCATTTTTCTGCCTGATCCTGCTGACGGCCGGAATGTTCTGGGCAATCCAGGGATATGTTTCCTATCAGAAGGCAGTGAAGGAAAAGCCGCTCGCGCAGGCGGTAGAGGAAATCAGAAGCGAAGCACAGTGGGTTCCCCTGAAACAGGTGCCGGAGCTGTACAAAAAAGCGGTGCTTGCTGTCGAGGATCACCGGTATTACACACATCACGGGATAGACTGGATCAGCATGGCGCGCGCGGTTGTACATGACATCCGCGTGATGAAACCGGAGCAGGGAGGCAGTACTATCACACAGCAGCTGGTAAAAAACATGTATTACGATCAGAATAAGACACTTGCCAGAAAAGCGGCAGAGGCGTGGACAGCACTCTATGTGGAACGACAGCTCTCCAAGGAAGAAATTCTGGAGCTGTACATCAACACTATTTATTTCGGGGATGGCTATTACGGACTCAAAGAAGCATCGCGTGGTTATTTCGGAAAAGAGCCGCAGGATCTGACCGACAGCGAAGCCGTTCTCCTCGCCGGAATCCCGAATGCACCGTCCGCCTACGCACCGTCGCGCCACGCGGATCTGGCGCTGCAGCGGGAAAAGCAGGTGCTGGCGGCAATGGTAAAATATGGATACCTGGAACAAAGTGAGACGGACAGCCTGCTGTGGGATGCGGCAGCCGATCCGGTTCTGGCACGATAGAAAGAAAAGTGAGGAAAAAAGAATGGGAAAACTGATCAGACTGGGGGCAACAGCGCTGTCTATGATTGGAATTTTGGTGATGATTCTCTGTGTGCAGGCGGCGATTTTATTTGTGAGGCTGTGCATCCGAAGAAAGCAGAAAAAAATTGAGCTGAAATAAGAGAAGGAAAAATGTGAGCAGAATTGCCGGAAGAAAAACGGTGATTCTGCTCGCGTTTTTTTCTGTGAGCAATCCGATTGCGTTTCCGCCGGGAAAAAGGTATAATGAAAAACAGGCAAAAAAATGGTAAAACAGACAGCTTTTGAGGAAAAATAAATGGAACAGAAAGACAGCGCAGAACGGATTTTAAAACAGATTCCCTATGAGATCGTGTATTCCGCCCGTAAAACGCTCGCCGTCCAGGTCAAAGCGGATGGAAGCGTGGTGGTGCGCGCACCGAAACGGATGGCAAAATACAAAATCGAAGCATTCTTAAAAGAAAAACAGGATTGGATTTACACACACCGGGAAAAAGCGTTGGCGGCCGCAGAGCAGAAAGCAGCGAACCGTCTGACGGAAGCAGAACGAAAAGCGGCGGTTAAACGTGCGGCGCAGATGCTGGCGGAAAAGACGGCACATTTTGCAAAAGAGATGGGCGTAACGTATGGCAGAATCACAATTCGTGAGCAGAAAACCCGCTGGGGCAGCTGCAGCAGCGCCGGAAACCTGAACTACAACTGGAAACTGGTGCTGATGCCGGGGCGCGTGATGGATTACGTCGTTATCCACGAGCTGGCGCACCGGAAAGAGATGAACCATTCCGCGCGGTTTTACGCGGTGGTGGCACAGCAGATGCCCGATTACAAAGTGTGGCAGAGCTGGCTGAAGGAGCATGGAAGAGAGTACTGAAAAAGAGAGGCAAAACAAATGATACTGACCGAAGAAAAAACATATATCATCAATGTGACGGAAGTCGATACCGACGCAGAGCTCGGTTTAAATAAGAAAGATATTATGATCAAATACACGAATCTGGAGCTGCTGCACGCGGTTCTTGCAAGCACGATGCCGTACGGCCGTCTGTCGGCGCGCTACCGCGGAAAACGGAAGGCGGAGCTGCAGTCACGGATTGCGATGGTGGAGAGTGTGCTCGAAACACGCGGCGACCAGCTGGTAAAAGCGGAGCAGATTATGTATCTCGACACGGCGGAGCGCAGTGCAATCTGTCATTATCTCGGCATCATCTACACGCGGCTGATTGCGCAGAAGCTGTACGGAATTGACTGTATGGTACCGCTGAACCTGATCGAGCAGCCGGGGGAGAAAAAATTTGTAAAATACAACGGTGCATACCGCCAGGATCTGATCGGATACGGAAAGCAGAACGCATGGAGCGTCTGGGAGCCGGTCGGCAGGAGCGAGAACAGCCAGGCGGCCTTTGGAAACGGATGCCGGGCGGCGTCGGAGATCGAGAAGATCAATGAAAATCCGCTGGCGAAGAGCGCGGCGTGCATGACGTATTACGAGAGAGGCTATCTGAATGCCGTTGTAAAAGAGCCGGAGCGGACCGGGGACGGGACACTTTGGTTTCCAGAGGAGAATTATTTCAAAGCATATTATCAGCCGCTTTTCGAGCTGTTTGCGGACGAACAGCCGGGTGAGCTGTACGGAAGCAGCGGCGGCTTTGAACTGGAGCTGACTCTGCCGTGGACGGAGGAAGGAAAACGCGGCTTCCGCCATCTGCAGATCGGAACGGATCAGGTGACGATTGCATTGATGCGGGAAGGGAAGTACGATCAGATCTTAAAGCGGATGGAAAACGTTTTGGATTTATCAAAAGAGCGCAGATTCTGCGGGGAAGACGGCATCTGGGTAGGCGCAGAGTAAATGTCATCGGAAGTGCCGAAGCTGCCGGGGATGATGGTACACAGATTCTGTGTGGGAAAAGCGAAAAAGAAAGGACAAGAGCAATGGCAAAAGAAATGGAAACTCCAAAGGACGAAGGGCTGCAGGGGAATGAAACGATAGAGGAAGCAATTCTGGGACTGCAAAAGGAGCCGACGCCGGAACTGCTGGCACATGTGCTGACGGTAATCCGCCGCAGAATGAAAGAGGGCGGACAGGCGATTCTTTCCGTGGAACCGCCATCCGGCGACGATCAGATCCGGATCGGAACGGTAAAGAGCGCAGACGGAAAAGTCTGGTGGGCCGCGTTTACGAGCTTTGATGAGGAATTAAAGGGGAGCAGCAGCGTGAAATCTACGTTTCTCGTGAGTCTGGAACAGCTGATCCACATGGCATCCGAAACAAAGGAGATCAGCGGTGTGATTTTCAATCCGTGGAACCGCACGATCATGCTGGATCATACGCTGCTTTCGATCATCATCGGGGAAGAGAATGCGGGGCACTGAATTGCCGAAAGGAAAAAAGCAAGCACAGAAAGACTCCGAGGGTACATTATTATTTTAAGGAGGTTTTACATCATGGAGGGTTTTCAGGTAACAGAAATCGGGGAAAAAATTTACTGTATTTTGGACGCAGGAAATTCATCGTTCTATGTAGTAGAAGGTGAAGAAAAAGCGGCTGTCATTGATACCGGCATTACGGCAGGCACAAAGATTCTGCCGGTGATCCGTGAGCTGACGGACAAGCCGCTTCTGCTGGTCATCACGCATGCGCATCCGGATCACATGTATCACATGGATGAGTTTGATGAGGTGTACATGTGCCACGATGAAAAGAAGATGGATCCAGAGACGCTTGTGATGCTGACAGCGGGAAAATTAAAACCGTGGGAGGAGATTCATGACATCCGTACCGATTCCGTGATTCCGCTCGGCGGCACAGAGCTGGCCGTCTGTCAGACACCGGGCCATACGCCGGGCAGCGTTGTTGTGCTGGAGACGAAACAGAATTACCTGTTCACCGGAGATGCGATCGGAAGCGGCTGCGGTGTCTGGATGCAGGTGCCGGGCGGAACGAGCCTGGAAGAGTATTACGATGGTCTGGTTGGTCTGATGGCGTGGCTGGTGAAAAAGGGCGGCCGCATGAAATTCTTCGGCGGTCATCACACGCAGGTGTTTGAATCGACGGCGCATCCGGTTTACAATCCGCTCAGCCTCGGCGTTCTCGCAGATCTCATCGACCTTGTGGATCAGGTGATCCACGGCGAAAACCTGGGACGGCCAAGCAATGCGAAGCCGTTTTCGAAAGAACAGGTCCGCTACGCGTCGTACGGCCGCGCAGAAATGCAGTACTGTGCATCGCGGATTCACCGAAAATAAGCGCGTGAAATCTTAAAACTTCCATAAGAAGAAAGGTTTTTGCCCGCGGCGGCTTGACAAAATAAAAAAACGCGATTATGATAAATGCAGTTTCTATTCCAACAGAAAAAGAAAAGGTTATGAGGAAGAGGAGTACATGGCAGGCCCCAAAAGAGAGGACGGTTCACCGGCTGAAAGGCTGTCCGGGAAGGTGGTCATGGAAGGTAGCTTCTGAACCGGAGAGCTGAAAAGCACAGAAGATGTGATGATTAGGTTCTCACGCATGAGTCACGTTACAGACTCCGAAACGAGATACAAATTAAGGTGGTACCGCGGAATTTTCGCCCTTTGCATGCATGTTATGTGTATGTGAAGGGCGTTTTTGATTTAAGACAAGCCTCTGCGGGAATAAATACCACAATACACCAAACATAAAAGGAGGATCTCATGAGCAAAGAACTCGCAAAGACCTACGATCCGAAAGGACTCGAGGACAGACTGTATCAGAAATGGCTGGATAAAGGATATTTCCACGCCACTGTAAACCCGAACAAAAAACCGTTTACCATTATGATGCCGCCTCCGAACGTAACCGGACAGCTTCACATGGGCCATGCACTCGACAACACCATGCAGGATATTCTCTGCCGTTTCAAACGGATGGAGGGATATGAAGTCCTCTGGCAGCCGGGAACCGACCATGCGGCGATTGCAACCGAGGTAAAGGTTACCAATATGCTCAAAGAGCAGGGCATCGACAAAGATGAAATCGGACGCGAAAAATTCCTGGAGCACTGCTGGGAGTGGAAGAAAGAGTACGGCGGACGCATCAACAGCCAGTTAAGAAAGATCGGCTCCTCCGCAGACTGGGAGAGAGAACGCTTCACCATGGACGAGGGATGCTCCAAAGCCGTAGAAGAAGTATTCTGCCGTCTGTATGAAAAAGGATGGATCTACAAAGGAAGCCGCATCATCAACTGGTGCCCGGTATGCCAGACTTCCATCTCCGATGCAGAGGTTGAATATCAGGAGCAGGCAGGCCACTTCTGGCACATCAACTACCCGGTAGTTGGAGAAGAAGGCCGCTTCGTAGAAATCGCAACGACCCGTCCGGAGACTCTGCTCGGCGATACTGCCGTAGCTGTCAATCCGGAGGATGAAAGATATACCGATATTGTAGGAAAAATGCTGAAGCTTCCGCTGACCGACCGTGAGATCCCGGTTATCGCAGATGCTTACGTAGACAAAGAGTTCGGAACCGGATGCGTAAAAATCACACCGGCACACGACCCGAACGATTTTGAGGTAGGAAAACGCCACAACCTCGAAGAGATCAACATCTTAAACGATGACGGAACCATGAACAACAAGTGCGGCAAATACGCCGGCATGGACCGCTACGAGGCAAGAAAAGCCATGGTAGAGGATCTCGAGAAGCTTGGCCTTCTTGTAAAAGTAGTGGATCACGTTCACAACGTAGGAACCCACGACAGATGTAAGACAACCGTAGAGCCGATGATCAAACCACAGTGGTTTGTAAAAATGGCGGATATGGCTGCCGCTGCAAGCGAAGCAGAGAAGAACGGGGAAGTAAACTTCATCCCGGATCGTTTCAGCAAGATTTATCAGAACTGGCTGAACAATATCCACGACTGGTGTATTTCCCGTCAGCTCTGGTGGGGTCATCGTATCCCGGCCTATACCTGTGATGACTGTGGCGAGATCACGGTTGTAAGAGGTGGAATGCCGGAAAAATGCCCGAAATGCGGCAGCACCCATCTCACCCAGGACCCGGATACCCTGGATACCTGGTTCAGCTCCGCTCTGTGGCCGTTCTCCACGTTAGGATGGCCGGAGAAAACACCGGAATTTGATTACTTCTATCCGACTGACGTACTCGTAACCGGATACGACATCATCTTCTTCTGGGTTATCCGTATGGTATTTTCCGCACTGGAGCAGACCAAACAGGTTCCGTTCCACCACGTACTGATTCACGGACTCGTTCGCGATTCCCAGGGACGCAAGATGAGTAAATCCCTCGGAAACGGTATCGATCCGCTCGAAGTCATTGACAAATACGGTGCAGATGCGCTCCGTCTGACTTTGATGACCGGTAATGCACCTGGAAACGATATGCGTTTCTACTGGGAGCGTGTAGAAGCCAGTCGTAACTTCGCAAACAAAGTATGGAACGCTTCCCGTTTCATCATGATGAACCTGGAAAAAGCAGAGGTTCCGTCCAAGATGCCAAAAGACAAACTGACACTGGCAGACAAATGGATTCTCTCCAAAGTCAATACCCTGGCAACGGAAGTAACGGACAACATGGACCGCTACGAGCTCGGCATCGCCGTACAGAAAGTTTACGACTTCATCTGGGAGGAATTCTGCGACTGGTACATCGAGATGGTAAAACCGCGTCTGTACAGCGAGACCGACGAGACGAAGGGCGCTGCACTGTGGACCTTAAAAACCGTTCTTGGCAATGCATTAAAGCTGCTGCATCCGTTCATGCCGTTCATCACAGAGGAAATCTACTGCACACTGAATCCGGACGAGGATTCCATCATGATCGCCGCATGGCCGAAAGAGACCGAAGACTTTGCATACGCAGAGGATGAGGCAGCTGTTGAGATGATGAAAGAGGCCGTAAGAAGCATCCGTGGTGTACGCACCAGCATGAATGTACCGCCGTCAAAGAAAGCAAGCGTATTCGTTGTAACCGAAGATGCTGCTGTACAGGAAACCTTCAAAAATGGTGCTGTATTCTTCGGAACTCTGGCAGGAGCAAGCGAAGTTCACGTACAGGCAGACAAAGCCGGCATCGCAGACGATGCGGTATCCGCAGTGATCCCGCAGGCAACGATCTACATTCCGTTTGCCGAGCTGGTTGACCTGGAAAAAGAGATCGCCCGCCTTACGAAAGAGGAAGAGCGTCTGACAAAAGAGATCGCACGTTCCAACGGCATGCTTGGCAACCCGAACTTTATTAACAAAGCTCCGGAGGCAAAGGTTCAGGCAGAGAAAGAAAAACTGGCGAACTATCAGCAGATGATGGAGCAGGTTCAGACAAGATTGGAGCAGCTGAAAAAATAAATGAAAAAAGGAAAAAAACTGCATGGAAACAAGGAAACCGTAGTGAAAGTCTGCAACTGGCTCTCTTTGCCGCTGCAGGCCCTGGGATGCTGTATTCTGTATCTGGTGATTGAAGCATTTTCCCGCCATTCGCTGGCATCTGCATGGAGCTACATGGTGGAAAGCCCATGGGTCTTTTTGTACAATGCATTTTTGATCTTCACTACTTTTATGGTAGTTTATCTGTTCCGCAGACGTGTGCTGGTACGGCTGGTGATGAGCTGTTTCTGGCTGCTGCTCGGTATCATCAACGGTGTGATTCTGGCGAACCGCGTCACACCGTTTACCGGGCCGGATTTGCGGAACTTAAGCGATGGTGCCAAGGTCGTGACGAAGTATCTGTCGAAAGGTACCATGATTCTCGTTGCGGCAGCTCTTGTGGCATTATTGGCATTTTTTGTATGGGTCTGGATCAAAGGACCGAAATTTCAGGGGAAAATCCGCTGGTATCTGAATGTGCCGTTGATTGCTCTGGTAATTGTACTCTTTACGGGAGCAACGAATCTGGCGCTTGCAAAGCGTGTGCTTTCCAGCTATTTCGTCAACATCGCATTTGCCTACCAGGATTACGGCTATCCGTACTGTCTGGCAGTCACCCTGTTTGATACGGGAATTTCAGAGCCGAACGGCTATTCCGAACAGCTCGTGAAACAGATTGAGACGAGTGAAGGCGAACAAAAAGAGGATGATACGGTAAAACCGAATATTATCTTTTTGCAGCTGGAGTCCTTTTTCGATCCGGAGCTGGTTAATTTCCTCAACATTTCCGAGGACCCGATCCCGTATTACCGGCAGCTGATGAAGGATTATTCTTCCGGTTATCTCCGCGTGCCGGTGGTGGGAGCCGGAACAGCAAACACAGAGTTTGAAACTATTTCCGGCATGAGCCTCCGGTATTTCGGAGCGGGTGAGTATCCGTACAAATCGGTGCTTTCAGAGGAGACGTGTGAGAGTGCGCCGTATGTTTTAAAGAATCTTGGCTATGCGACCCATGCGATCCACAACAATGAAGCAAACTTCTATTCCAGAAGAAGTGTGTTCTCACGTCTTGGTTTTGATACCTTTACCTCGGAGGAATATATGCCGGATATCTCGGATGTGACGGCGACAGGATGGGTAAAAGACCATATTCTGACAAAAGAGATCATAAAAACGCTCGATGCGACAGACGAACCGGATTATATCTATACGATTTCGGTACAGGGCCACGGTGATTATCCGACAGAGCCGGTGCTTGACGATCCGGAGATTACAGTGACAGGCGCGGAAGACCGGGAAAAAAATAATTACTCCTGGGAATATTATGTAAATCAGATTCATGAGATGGACATATTTGTCAAAGAGCTGACGACAAAGCTTGCGGATTATCCGGAGCCGGTGGTACTTGTGATGTACGGGGACCATCTGCCAACGATGGGACTGAAAGTAGAAGATCTGGAGAACCGCTATCTGTATCAGACCGAATACGTGATCTGGGATAACATGGGACTGAAAAGGAAACAGGAAAACATTGCTTCCTACCAGATTGCAGCAGAGGTTATGAACCGTGTGGGAATTCATGACGGAACCATTTTCCGGTATCATCAGACGAGACGGAATACGAAGAATTATCAGGTGGATCTCGAGGTGCTGCAGTATGATATGCTGTATGGAAAACGGTACGTTTACGGAGAAGACGGAGAGACACCGTATGAGCGTGTGAAGCTGCAGATGGGTGCTCTGCCGGTAACACTGGAACGAATCGAAAAATCCGGAGAAGATACCTGGTATTTTTACGGAGAAAACTTTACGGCATCGAGCCGTGTGGAAGTCAACGAGGAGATACAGGATACCGTTTATGTCAGCCCGTCGATTCTGATGGTGCATAGTCTGACCCTGGAAGACGGTGATCAGATTACAATCGCGCAGCAGAGCAACAGCTCGACGAAGAAGGTGCTGACAAGGACAGAGCCGATGATGTATGAAGAGCCAAAAACGGTATCTACACCGACGCCGACGCCGAACCCGGACAGCACGAAAACGGACGTGACACAGGAGAATGCCAATACAAGCACAGCGCCGCAGGATGAACTGACGGCAGCGCCGTCCGGTGCGCCAGAGGGCGAAGGCGACAAGATTGAGCCGTCAAAAACAGAAAACAGCGATAAACCGGCCGAAGACGGCGGTCTGCAGAATTAAAAAGAGTGTCCGAAAGATCATACAGTGGGGCGGATTTTGACGTCCCACTGTATCTTTTTACGGGGAAAGTCGAAAAGTCGGGACAAAATTTTGAAAATTGCTATGGACATATCCGGTCACTCGATTATAATGATACTAGGGTCTGAAAGCAGCCCTAAAATACTGAAGAATGGTGAAATAAGGTGAATTATACAGAAGCAGTTGATTATATCGAAACAATACCGAAATTTACGGTGAAGCATCCGCCGGAACATACGAGGGAGCTTCTTTCGCGCCTTGGGAATCCGCAGGAAGGGATCAAAATTATCCATGTGGCGGGCACGAACGGAAAGGGAAGCGTCTGCGCGTACTTGAATGCGATGCTGCTTGCAGGCGGCAAAAAGACAGGACTTTTTACCTCCCCGCACCTTGTACGCATCAACGAGCGGTTCCAGATCAACGGGGAAGATGTGTCGGATGAGCAGTTTCTCGACGCATTTCTCAAAGTGGAAAAAGCAGCCAAAGAATACGAGGCGGAGGGCGAAGGCCATCCGAGCTATTTTGAGACGCTGTTCCTGATGGGAATGCTGATTTTCAAAGAAGCCGGCGTGGAATACCTGGTCATGGAGACCGGCCTTGGCGGACGGCTGGATGCGACAAATGTGGTCGAAAAGCCGCTGGCATGCATCATAACGTCCATCAGCCGCGACCATACCGAGTATCTTGGCGACACCCTCGAGGCGATTGCGGGAGAGAAAGCCGGCATCATCAAAGCCGGTGTCCCGGTGATTTACGACGCCAGCCAGCCAGGTCCGGCGTCTGTCATTGCCGCAAAGGCGAAAGAGATGGGAAGCCCGGCATGGCCGATGGAGCCGTCGTTCTATGAGATGAAAACACAGAGCCGCGAGGGCATCACCTTTACCTTTGCATACCCGGGCGGCGAAAAAGCAGAGCTTGCGATTCCGTACGTGGCAAAATACCAGATGATGAATGCAAGCCTTGCGTTTTACACGATGCATATTCTGCAGGACGTGCACGACATTCCTAAGAACGTGCTTGCGGAAGGTCTTTCGAAGATCAAATGGCCGTGCCGTATGGAAATGGCTGCGCCGGGCGTCATCATCGACGGCGCGCACAACGAGGACGGCATTGCACAGTTTGTCAGCACGGCAGGCTATTTTGCGAAAGAAAACGAGATCACGATTCTTTTCACGGCAGTTGCAGACAAGCACTATCATGAGATGATCGGTGAAATCTGCGAGGGCATCCATCCGTCCCATGTTGTTGCAACGCAGATCGACGGAAGCCGCGTCGTACCGGCGGAAGTGCTTGCAGAGGACTTCAGAAAAGCAGGATGCACGGATGTCTGCGCGGAACCGGAGATCGGAGCAGCGTATGAGAAGGCACTGGGCAAAAAGGGCAGCGGCATGCTGTTCTGCGTGGGTTCTCTGTATCTGGCGGGCGAACTGAAAGCATATCTTGCAAAGCGGAATGGTTAGCGAATACAGGAAGGAATTTTTTGTTTATGTTAAATTACGAAGAAGAACTGAAGAAGTTTAAACCGTGTCTCGATGTGGACGAGGTGGAGGATGCGATTTACAGCCGTGATCTGACGGATGTGATCGACATTTTGAAAGAAATGATGAAAAACGACAAGCCGGAACAGGAAAACGAGACAGAAGCGGAAAAGGAAGAGTAAGGTGCCGGAATGAACTGTATGAATTGTAAATCGGTTGTGGACGTCGGAATGGAGATCTGTCCCAACTGTGGTTTTAACCTGAGAGTACAGAGAAAATGTTTTTCTCTTTCGAATATGTACTACAATCTGGGCCTCGACAAGGCAGAGATCCGGGATCTTTCCGGAGCGATCGATATGCTGCGGCGGAGCCTGAAGTTTAACAAATACAATATCCATGCGCGGAACTTGTTAGGCCTTGTCTATTTTGAGACGGGTGAAGCGGTTGCGGCGTTAAGTGAGTGGATCATCAGCAAGAATATTATGCCGGAGAATAATGTGGCGACGGAGTATATTGCGACGCTGCAGGCGGAGCAGGCGAAGCTGGATATGATCAATCAGACGATCAAGAAATACAACAGTGCGCTGAAATGCTGCCGCGAGAACAATGAGGATGTGGCTGCGATCCAGCTGCGCAAGATTCTGAACCAGAATCCGAAGCTGATCAAGGGATATCATCTGCTGGCGCTGATTTATATTCACAAAGGTGAGTATGAGAAAGCGCGGAAGATTCTGAAAAAGGCGGCGAAAATTGACAAGACGAACTCGACGACGCTTCGTTTCCTGAAGGAGGTTGATTTCCAGACGGGTACGCAGACGTCGCTGGAGCCGCGGCGGTTCGGCCGCAGGGAGCGCACGGAGGAGCAGCGCGAGGACGAGCGTGAGCGTGTGGTAAGCGGGGATACGGTGATTATTCCGCCGACGTTCCGCGAGACGTCTACAGCGGCAACGATGCTGAATATCGGTATTGGGCTGGTGCTTGGCGCACTGGTTGTGTGGTTCCTGATCGGGCCTGCGAATACGCAGCGAATTAACCGGCAGGCGGACGAGAAGGTTGTGGAATACAGCGGCAAGATGGCGAGCCAGGAGGCCCAGCTGAACCAGCTCCAGAGCCAGGTGGATTCTCTGAACGAAACGACGGCTTCTGCGCAGCAGCAGATCCAGACGGCACAGGATACGGCGGCTTCCTACGAGAACCTTTTAAAGGCTGTGGAAGCGCAGCAGCAGGGCAACACGAGCAACGCAACAAACGCACTGACCGAGGTCAACCCGGAGGTGCTTTCTGTGGACGCAAAGGCTGTGTATGACACTATTTACAAGAGCATGCAGTCGTCTATGTTCCAGGAGCTTTCGCAGTCGGGTGTGAATGCATTTGACGATGCGAATTACACTGAGGCGATTGATAAGCTTTCGAAGGCTAAGAATATCAACGACAGTGACTATACGGTGCTTAACTATCTGGCGCATGCGTATCGGCTGAGTGGGGATACCGATAATGCGATTTCGGTGTTCCAGGAGATCATCGATAAGTTCCCGGGAACCCAGAAGGCTACTAAGGCCGAGCAGCAGATTGAGGCGCTGGGGGGGACTGTGAAGACGGAGGAATAGTGAGGACGGACGCCCACGGGGCAGAATGCCGCAGGAGATGCGGCGCTGTTTCGTCGGGCTGATACCACTGACTACGCGGAGGTTGCGTGGGACGAAGGGCAAAAAAGTATAAAAGTGAGAAGATAAAACACAAAAGATGAAATTCGCTTTACGGCGAAAAATCTTTTGTGTTTTTTATTTTATGACAGGAAAGAGGGAGGATGGGAAATGGATAATCGTGTTTGGGTGAAGGATGCGGTGATGACGATTCGGCTTCCGGAAGAGGTGGATCATTTTGTGGCTGACCGGCTTCGGGAGGAGGCGGGGGAGATTTTGGTGGAGAGGAATGTGAGGGAGGTGGTGTTTGATTTTCGGAAGACGGTGTTTATGGACAGTTCGGGGATTGGACTGGTGATGGGGAGGTTTCGGGAGATGGAGCTGATTGGCGGGAAGGTGAGAGCGGTGCATGTGGGAGAGCGGATGCGGAGGATTCTGGTGATGTCGGGGGTGACGCGGGTGATTGAGGTGGAAGAGGAGAAGACGTGGAAGTAGGTTTTGGACGGGGAGTGGGCAGAAAGGGGAATGGGATGATGCGAGAAAGGATGAAAACAGAAGAGAAGATGCGGTGGAATACGATGACGCTGGAATTTGAGAGCCGTCCCTGCAATGAGAGTTTTGCGCGGGTGTCTGCGGCGGCGTTTCTGGCGCAGCTGAATCCGACGGTGGAGGAAGTGGCGGATGTCAAGACGGCGATTTCGGAGGCGGTTACGAATGCGATGATTCACGGATACCGGCAGGAAAAAGGGAAAATTCAGATGAAGTGTGTGCTGGATCTGGAGGAGAAGGTGTTTCAGGTGACGGTAAAAGATACCGGCGTCGGGATCGAAAATGTGGAGAAGGCGATGGAGCCGATGTTTACGACCTGCCCGGAGCTGGAGCGGTCGGGGATGGGGTTTTCGTTTATGGAGGCGTTTATGGATGAGCTGGAAGTAAGGTCGCATCCGGGATGGGGGACGGAAGTGGTGATGAAACGGAAAATCGGTGTGCATCCGGAAATGTAAGGGCCGGATCGGAAGTCATAGGAGTCAGAATGCATGGAACATACGCTTGCCCTGATCGAAAAGGCACACGAAGGGGATAAAGCGGCAAGGGATACACTGGCAGAGGAAAATATGGGACTGGTCTGGAGCATGGTGAGGCGGTTTGCAAACCGCGGGGTGGAGATGGAGGATCTGTGCCAGATCGGGAGCATTGGGCTGTTGAAGGCGATTGATAAATTTGATCCTTCGTTTGAAGTCTGTTTTTCGACGTATGCGGTTCCGATGATTGCGGGGGAGATCCGGCGGTTTCTGCGGTCGGAGGGGATGGTGAAGGTGAGCCGCCCGATCCGGGAACTGGCGTGGAAAGCGTATGCGGTGCGTGAGCGGCTGGAGCGGGAGAACGGGCGCGATCCGACGCTGGCGGAGATAGCGGGGGAGCTTGATGTTACCGTGGAAGAAATCGTGGAGGCGATGGAGTCCGGCGCGGAGGTGGAATCGCTGCAGAAGACCATCTATCAGGGGGAAAACCACGATATTTCTCTGATGGACCGCATTCCGGAAAAAGAGAACGGGCAGGAAAAGCTGCTGAACCGGATTTTCTTGGAAGAGCTGTTGGGACGACTGCCCGCGAAGGAGCGGCAGCTCATCTACATGCGCTATTTTCAGGACATGACGCAGGCGCAGATCGCCGGAAAACTGGGGATTTCGCAGGTGCAGGTGTCGCGGATGGAAAAGAAGATTCTGCGGCAGATGCGGATGGAAAAGGTCTGACAAAAATACAAATCCGGCGGAAGGGCGCTTTTCCTGGGAAAGGCAGAGAAAAGTGCCTGAAACCCGGGCGGATAAAGGAAGAAAAGAAAGGCGAAGCGGGGAAAGGCGGCAGAAAGTTTAAAAATATTCACTGGAATATCGGAGGAAGGTGTGCTACAATGAGCGAAATACGAAGAAAGGCAGGTGGAAGAACATGGATTATCTGACAGAAAATGTGGCGGTCAATCTGAAACGGATCCGGCAGTCGAAAGGGATGAGTCTCGACCAGGTCTCAGAGCAGACCGGGGTCAGCAAGAGTATGCTCTCGCAGATCGAAAAGGGAACGGCGAACCCGTCGCTTGGCGTGCTCGGGAAGATTACGAGCGGCCTGCGGATTGAATTTCAGGAGCTGATTGCAACGCCGCTGGTGGATAGTTATCTTGTGACACCGGAGAATCTGGTTCCGACGAAAGAGCTGGAGGGGCAGTACACTGTGTGGACGTTCTTTCCGTATGAGGACACGCGGCTTGTGGAAATCTACCGCATCGACATCGAACCGGGCGGAACGTATGTGAGCGGCGGCCACGGAGAGAAAACAAGAGAGTACCTGGTGGTGACAGACGGCGTGATGACCGTGGAGTGCAATGGAAAAGAGCATGAGATCCACTTGAAGCAGGCATTCCGTTTCGAGACAGACCAGACCCACATCTACCGCAACAGAGGGACGGAGAAGACGAGCTGCATGTGTTTCTTTCTCGACTATCACTAAAAGCCGCAGAATAACAGGCTTTCTTTTTTTGAATGAACTGTTCAATATAATGGACAGAAGTCCACTGGAACATCAGAATAAAAAACAACGGATATGAAAAAAAATACGGTGGAAGACGAAAAAACATCAAAAAAGAATAGAAAAAGCGGGTGTTAAAGAAAAAGCAAAAATAAAAAACTTTTTTAAAAAAAGTAATTGACAAATATAGGGAGTGGTGCTATTGTATGGTTGTACAAAATAATAAACGAAAAACAAAGCAAAGACGCTTACCAACGAGTAGTCTTTGCTTTTTTGTTTTTTATTTAAAAAATCTTTTCAACGCTATGGGAGGATAACACTATGAGATTAAAAGACACAGGATTAACGGTTCAGGACATCAAAGACAAAGTAAACAAGTACATGATCGAGACCTACGAGCGTTTCGATTTCCTTGCAGAAACCGCAGAGGGGATGTACATGTATGACGAAAACGGAACGCCGTATCTTGACTTTTACGCAGGCATCGCCGTAAACAACGCCGGAAACAGAAACCCGAAAGTTGTTGCTGCAGCAAAAGAGCAGCTCGACGATATCATGCATACCTTCAACTATCCATACACCATCCCGCAGGCACTGCTTGCTGAGAAAGTCTGCGAGACCATCGGCATGGACAAGATCTTCTATCAGAACTCCGGTACCGAGGCGAACGAGGCCATGATCAAAATGGCAAGAAAGTACGGCATCGAGAAATACGGCCCGAACCGTTACCACATCGTAACCGCAAAGATGGGCTTCCATGGAAGAACCTTCGGTGCCATGTCTGCAACCGGTCAGCCGGGCAACGGATGCCAGGTTGGATTCGGACCGATGACCTACGGATTCTCCTACGCACCGTACAATGATCTGCAGGCCTTCAAAGATGCATGTACCGAAAACACCATCGCCATCATGGTTGAGCCGGTACAGGGCGAAGGTGGTGTTCATCCGGCAACGAAAGAGTTCATGCAGGGACTCCGGAAGTTCTGTGATGAGAACGACATGCTGCTTCTGATTGATGAAGTACAGACCGGCTGGTGCAGAACCGGTGCGGTAATGTCTTACATGAACTACGGCATCAAACCGGATATCGTATCCATGGCAAAAGGTCTTGGCGGCGGAATGCCGATTGGCGCAATCTGCGCAACAGCTGAAGTAGCAAAAGCCTTTACCCCGGGATCTCACGGAACTACCTTCGGCGGCCATCCAGTCAGCTGTGCAGCAGCACTGGCAGAAGTCAACGAACTGATCGACCGCGACCTTGCCGGAAATGCAAAGAAAGTCGGTGATTACTTCGCAGAAAAATTAGCAAAACTGCCGCATGTCAAAGAAGTCAGACATCAGGGACTGCTGGTCGGCGTAGAGTTTGATGATACCATCAGCGGCGTAGAAGTCAAACATGGCTGCCTTGACCGCCATCTGCTGATCACCGCCATCGGAGCGCACATCATTCGTCTGATCCCTCCGCTTATCGTAACCGAGGAGGACTGCGACAAGGCAGTTGCTATCATCGAAGAAACCGTAAAAGCTCTGAAAAAATAAAGAATTCTTATAGAAACAAAGAAAATCTCATAGCGTGAAAAGAACAGGACAAGGACGTCAAAAAGCAAAGAACCATGCTTCGCCCCTGTCCTGTTTTTCTTTTCATTCTGTGAATCGGAAACAACAGGTAAAACAGAGAAATTAAATGTGAGAGGAAAACGGTATGGGACATCTGGTTATCACAATCGGCTGCGAGTACGGAGCCAAAGGAAATGCCATCGGCAGGAAAATTGCGGAGGATCTCGGAATTAAGTTCTACGATCGCGATCTGGTGGATCAGATTATTGAAGAAGTCGGAATTCCGAAAGACATCATGAACCGTGTAGAAGAGGGCGGTACGATTGCCGGAAAAGGAGCCGAGGGCGATGTCCGTGGATCCTTCTCAAAATATGCGGACCTGACCGAGCGTGCGATTCATGTACAGAAGCAGATCATCCGGAAACTGGCAGAAAAAGAGGCCTGCGTCATCATCGGACGATCCGCGGATTACATCTTAAAGGACAGCAAAGATATCAAGCTCCTCCGGGCTTTTATCTATGCACCGGATGAGATCCGCATTCAGAATATCATGAAGAGCCACAGCCTTTCCGAGAGCGATGCAAAAATTCTGCTGCTCGAGAAGGACAAACGGTATCACAAGCGTCATCTGGCGCTGACCGGCAGCAACCGCGGAGACCGGCACAACCGAGACATTCTGATCAACAGTGCATTCCTTGGTGTGGAGGGCACAGCGGAATATCTCGAGGAACTGATTCAGAAGAAATACGGAAGCGGGGAGGAATAAGCCATGGAACAGAAAAAATCAGAATTTGACAAAGTATTAGGTGCATGGGATATTCTCGTCATCGCTTTCGGAGCCATGATCGGCTGGGGCTGGGTCGTATCCTCAGGAAGCTGGATTCAGAAGGGCGGCGTTGTCGGAGCTTCAATTGCGTTCGCGATCGGCGGTGTCATGATCTTCTTCATCGGACTGACTTACGCAGAACTGACTGCAGCGATGCCGCAGTGCGGCGGCGAGCACGTCTTCAGCTACAAGGCGATGGGCCCGAACGGTTCGTTCATCTGTACCTGGGCGATTATTTTAGGATATGTCAGTGTTACGTGTTTCGAGGCGTGCGCCTTCCCAACCATCATCACGTATCTGTGGCCGGGATTCCTGAAAGGCTATATGTACAGCGTGGCAGGATTTGATATCTATGCTTCCTGGGTAGCCGTAGCCGTTATTGTAGCGTTCCTCATCACACTGATCAATGTGCTGGGCGCAAAAACAGCAGCCGTTCTGCAGACGGTCCTTACCTGTATCATCGGCGGCGCTGGTATCCTTCTGATTGTGGCATCCGTGATCAACGGAGATTCCAGCAATCTGCAGGGACAGATGTTCGTCGGCGAGAGCACCGGAACGATGTTCCAGAACATCATCAAAGTTGCTGTTGTTACCCCGTTCTTCTTCATCGGCTTTGACGTTATCCCGCAGGCAGCAGAGGAAATCAACGTTCCGTTAAAGAAAATCGGTAAAATGATGATTCTCTCCGTTGTACTCGCTGTTGTTTTCTATTCCTGTGTTATCCTGGCTGTCGGCTATGTGCTGAACCCGTCCGAAATCCTGAGCTCGGAAGCAGGAACCGGACTTGTCACAGCAGATGCGATGGCGAAAGCGTTCGGTACAGCGGTTATGGCAAAAGTCATCATCGTCGGCGGTATGTGCGGTATCATCACATCCTGGAACTCCTTTATGATCGGCGGTTCCCGTGCCCTGTACTCTATGGCTGAATCCTACATGATTCCGCCGATGTTCGCAAAGCTTCATCCGCAGCACAAAACTCCGATCAACGCCCTGTTCCTGATCGGCGCGCTGACTATGCTGGCTCCGTTTGCAGGACGAGGCATGATGGTGTGGATCTGTGATGCAGGTAACTTTGGATGCTGTCTTGCCTACTGTATGGTATCTCTTTCCTTCCTGATCCTGCGGAAGAAAGAGCCGGATATGCCGCGTCCGTACCGTGTTCCGGCGTACAAATTTGTTGGAACGATGGCAGTTCTGATGTCCGGATGCATGGTGCTTGTTTACTGCATTCCTGGTTCCGGCGGAACGCTGGTATGGCAGGAGTGGCTGATGGTAGGCGGCTGGAGCCTCCTCGGTGTTGTATTCTTTGCAGTCTGCAAGTTCAAATATAAAGAGAAGTTCGGCAGTCTGATCGAGCTGATCTCCGACGAGGACGCAGCGTCCCTGATGCCGGAGGCAGACGATGCGGAACTCGACGTTGTTATCGATGCAGCGATCGACCGTGTCCTTGCCAAAATGGCTGGCTGAAGCTGAGATAGGATAAAACAAAGCGTGTCGGAAAGAAAAATTTTCGGCACGCTTTCTGAAAGAAAGGGGAAAAATAAGATGAATCCATTCGAATTTTCGATTCCACAGAATATTATTGTCGGAGCAGGAACGCTTGCCAAACTGCCGGAGTGTGCCAAGAAGATGGGCGGAACCCATGCGATGATTCTTTCCGGTCCTACCCTGAAAAAAATGGGCGTTGTGGACAAAGCAGCGGACAGCCTGAAAGCGGCAGGCATCGCAGCCGATATTTTCACAGATATTGAGGCGAATCCGTCTGTGACGACAGTAGAAAAAGCAACCGAGAGCTATCTTGCTTCCGGCGCAGACTTTCTCGTAGCACTCGGCGGCGGTTCTCCGATGGATGTAGCAAAGGCCGTCGGTGTGACGGCAAAATACGGCGGAAGCATTACGGAATACGAAGGCGCACACAAAGTGCCGGGAAAAATTGTCCCGCTGATTGCCATTCCGACGACTGCGGGAACCGGCTCCGAGGTGACCGCATTTTCCGTGATCACCGACCACAGCAGAGATTACAAGCTGACCGTATTCAGCTATGAACTTCTGCCGGAGTATGCCATTCTCGATCCGGAACTTTTAACTTCCGCTCCGGCATCCGTTGCGGCAGCGTGCGGTATTGATGCTTTTATCCATGCGGAGGAGGCTTATATTTCCACAGCCGCATCTCCGTTCTCCGATGCCATGGCAGAAAAAGCGATGGAATTGATCGGTAAAAATATCCGCCGTTTCGTGGCGCGCAGAACCGATCTCGAAGCCGCAGAGGCGATGCAGACCGGTTCGCTGTTTGCGGGTATTGCATTTTCCTACGCAAGACTTGGAAATGTCCATGCAATGAGTCATCCTGTGAGCGCCTTCTTCGATGTGCCGCACGGCGTGGCAAATGCCGTTCTGCTTCCGGTCATCGCAGAGTACAATGCACTGGCAGACCATGGAAGATATCTGAAGATCTACAACTACATCAGCGAAATCCCGGCATACGCCGATGAATTTGAGCCAATGATGCTGGTCGGCGCGATCCGCGAGCTGACCGCAGCCATCGGAATCCCGGCCAGCCTGACCGATGCGATCCGCCAGGCGGCAAAGGGAAAAGAAGTGACAGCAGAGGAGATCGAGAGCAAAATCGTGCCGATGGCGGTAGATGCGATGAAGAGCGGAAACATCGCCGTCAACCCGAGAGCGTCCCGTCAGCAGGACATCGAGGCGCTGTACCGGAAAGCACTGTAGGAGAGAAATCTAATATAGATATAGAAGAAACCGTAAAGGGCGATGCTGTGAAAAGTATGTACAGCATCGTCCTTTTTCTGCTTGTATTCCGAAAATATGTGCTGTAAAATAAATTTATCGTGCTGTTCTTACAAAACAGAGCAGCGAGGGGTGGATTTTTTTATTAAATCTTACTATTGGAGGAAGCAAAACATGGAAAATAATGTATTGCAGCAATTAAAAGAAAATATCGCAAAGGTCATGATCGGAAACGAGCGCACGATCGAGCTTGTCCTGACCTGCCTTGTTGCCAAAGGTCATATCCTGCTCGAGGATGTCCCAGGGACAGGAAAAACGGTCATGGCGAAATCCCTTGCGAAATCCGTCGAGGCAGAGTTCGGCCGCATCCAGTTCACACCGGACTTACTGCCGTCCGATGTTACCGGTCTCAATTATTTTGATGCCAAAAGCGGAGAGTTCGTCTTTTCGAAAGGCCCTGCCTTCTGCAACATTCTGCTTGCCGATGAGATCAACCGTGCAACGCCGAAGACGCAGAGCAGCCTTCTCGAGTGCATGGCTGAGCGCCAGATCACCGTGGACGGTGTGACACGGCCGCTCGAGGAGCCGTTCCTCGTCATCGCCACGCAGAACCCGCTCGAGACGCTCGGAACCTTCCCGCTGCCGGAGGCGCAGATGGACCGTTTTTTAATGAAACTTTCGATGGAAGCATTAAGCCCGGCGGAAGAGACGCAGATGATCGCCCGTTTCCTGACCGAGGAGCCGCTCGCCGAGCTGTCGTCTGTCTGCCCAAAAGAAGAAATCCGTACCCTGCAGGAGGCGTGTAAAGAAGTCTACCTGCATCCGGAACTGGTACAGTATCTCGTCCGCATCGTACAGGAGACGAGAGTCAACAGCAAGATTGCAAGCGGTGTGAGCCCGCGTGGAACACTCGCATTTTTACGTGCCGTACAGGGCCACGCGCTGGTGCAGGGACGAAACTACGTTGTGCCGGAGGACTTCAAGACCGTGGCTGTTCCGGTACTCGCACACCGTCTCACCATGCAGATCGGCGCAGACGACGGAAGAGCCGCAGAATCGGTGATCGAGGAAATTTTAAACCGCATCGATCTGCCGACCGAAAACTGGTCAGGAAGGTAACGGACTATGCTTCTTTTATTACTATTTGGAATGGCGCTTGCCTGGTTTCTGCAGAAAAAGCTGTACCAGAAAAACTGGCAGAAAAATCTGAAAATCCAGGTCAGCTTCCAGGATTCTGCGATCTATGAGGGCGAGGAGAGTACGTTAAAAGAGGTCGTCGTAAACGACAAACTGCTGCCGATTCCGGCACTCGAGCTTGGCATTTCGATGAGCCGCAATCTGGAATTCGACCGCGAGGCAAAAGCAAACGCGAGCATCACCGACCAGAGCTACAAACGCGATGTCTTTTCGTTCCTGTTTCATCAGCAGGTCACGAGAACACTGCCGTTTCAGGCGAAAAAACGAGGATTCTACGAGATCACCGGTGCGCATGCCGTAGCGTACGATCTTTTTTTCCGGGAGGGTCTTTACAGCGATTACCCGCAGCAGACACAGATGTACGTTTACCCGCGCCAGGTCGATACTGCACGGATTCAGATGATCTGCCGTGCCGTGTCGGGCATGGTTCTGTCACGGAATCGCCTGTACGAGGACCCGTTTGAATTTTCCGGTATCCGCGATTACCGGAAAGAAGACCCGATGAACCGCATCAACTGGAAATCGTCGGCACGGATGGGAGATCTGATGGTCAATCAGTTTGACGCGACGACGAGCGTGGAAGTTACGGTGCTTCTCGATATCGAGGACGCCAACATTCTGCGCGAGGAAGCGCAGGTCGAGGAGAGCATCCGCATCACGTCTTCGCTTGCGGCGCGGATGGTGAAAAACAAGATGAATCTGTGGGTGAAGAGCAATGCGAAAGATGAGGAGACCGGCGAGGAGCTGCGTGTCCATCTGGCAGCGGGCGCCGGAAAAACAGCGGAGCTGAACCGGAAACTGGCGTGCGTGCAGCTTGGGGGCAATCTCACAGGCAGCGCGGAGTTTCTGCACAAAGAGGCGGAAAAAGAGCTCACCGGCCACACCTACGTTGTCGTATCCAAAAACAGAACCGATGAGGTCCGTGAGGCGCTTCATCTGCTCTCCGGTGCGCAGAACCAGGTGCTGTGGGTGATTCCGTATCTGCCGGGCGAAGAAGTTCCGTCGGAGCAGAACCGTGCGTACACCGCAATCGGCTGGGAGGTGAAACCATGGAAATAAAAAAGACACCGGTACAGATCCCGCTGACCTGGCTTCATGTCTGGCTTTTATTCGCCGGCATCTATGGCTTTGCCGCCGGTTTTCTGGGGCTGACGGGAAGGGAGGCGCTGTATTTCTGCGCCATATCCTTATTGCTGCTGATTCCGGCCGCTGCAAGCTGGATTCTGATCCGGAAAACGAAAGCACTCTGGCAGTTTCTGCTTGGCGGAATTGCGGTCTGCGCGGTGACGTATCTGGCAGCGAAATTTTTCTGTTCCCTGTTCAGTGTGCAGGCGGCAGCGGTAATTGAAGCGGCTGCGGCGGCAAACGATGGAAAAAACAAGTTTGAGAACGGTATTTCTCCTGCATTTCTGGAGAGCCTTTCCGGCGTGATGACGGGTCTTATGGCCGCTGTGATTTTCCTGATCCGCGGCTATGTCAGAATCCGCAAAGGCCAGTTAAAGAAAGCAGCGCAGGAACTGCCGGCCGGCTCAATGCCGCTGGCGGATATGGAAGCGTGGGAGATCCCGACGCTCCTCGATGAGCCAAAGCCCCTTCATTTTCTCTGGTTTATGATACAGTATGTGATCGGTGTGCTGATGAAAATGCCGTTCTACTGGCATCTGATCTACTGGTTTTTCTTTGCAGATGTATTCCTGTGCTTCTTCTGCCAGTACCTCGACGGCATGCACGGGTTCATCCGTGACCATCAGAAAATCGCCAATCTCCCGGTGGAGACGATGCAGCGGACGGGAAAACTGATCCTGAAAATTGCAGTACTCCTTCTGGTACTGTTCGTGCTCCCATCGGCGCTCTACGGAAAGGATCCGATTGCGGAGGCGATCGCAGGATATGAGCCGAAAGAGCTGGAAAGCGATCTTACGATCGAAACACCGGAGGCCGAGGCGCCGCAGGGCATGGAGCAGGCCGATCTGTCCGATATGCTGGGGGACAAAGAGTACAAACCGATGCCGCAGTGGATCCAGAATCTTTTTACGGCGGTCATGTATCTTGTGATGGTTGCCGTCGGAATCGCGGTTCTGCGGGCGATTTACCAGAGCGTAAAAAATGCGGGAAAAGCCTTCTCAGAGGATGAGGAGGACGAAGTTCTCTTCCTGCATCAGGGAAACGACGAACGGGAAAATCTGCCGTGGCGGCGGGAAAAGAAAGAGGGCTATCTCTCCCCGAATATGCGTATCCGCCGGAAGTATAAAAAAACGATCAAAAAAGCCGGAAAATACCAGCCGACCGGAGCCGAAACCCCGGCGGAGCTGGAAGAGAGAAACGAGCTTTCCGGCGACGGCATGAGACGGCTGCACGACGGCTATGAAAAAGCCCGTTACAGCCGCGAGGGCTGCACAAAAGAAGAGGCGGAAGCGCTGCGGAACTGATTTAAAACCAGTTCCCGGCAGCAGTCCACAGCCAATAGAGAAAGCCGAGCAGCCAGCTTGCAAAGACACCGTACAGAATGACAGGTCCGGCGATGGTGAAAATTTTCGCACCGATGCCGAAGACCTGTCCTTCTTTTTTATATTCAATCGCAGGAGCTGCAACCGAGTTGGCAAAGCCGGTGATCGGGACGAGCGCACCGCAGCCGGCAAAGGTGACGATTTTCTGATAGATGTTGAGGCCGGTTAAAATCACACTGCTAAGGATCAGAATCAGCGAGCACCAGGAGCCGGCGTCATCTTTGCTGAGTGAGAACTGCGTTTTGCCGATATGGAGCAGAATCTGCCCCACGACACAGATCAGACCGCCGACGATAAAGGCTTTTGCCATATTGCAGAAGAGATTCTGCTTTGGCGTCACCTCTTTGACAAACTGTTCGTATTCTTTTTTTGCCCGTTCATTTTTTAAACTCTGCATCACATCTTACCTCCAGTTCTTATTGAAATCCACTTGCAAAATAATAGAGAGAGCCCGCGATTTTCCCTGCCGCCATGCAGAGAATTACAAACGGCAGTCCGCGCGTCAGTCCGATCCGGCGGCAGAGGATCGAAAACAGGTTGACGACTTCGCCGAGCGCGATGATCCAGCTTCCCAGATAAATGCCCGCAAAAAGCCAGAACACACCGGCCGTCCAGGAGGGCAGGGAAAACGAGAAGGTGCCAAGCGAGAAAAGATCGCCGAACAGCGCCCCGGCCATACAGCAGCATTCGTAAAAACGCAGGCTCTCTGCTGTCTTTGTGATGCCGGCGTACCGTGTCACGATGCCAAGGCCGATCACAAGCGCGACAAGGCCGCTCGCGATGAAAAAGCCAAGGCTAAGACCGGCTGTGATCAGCAGGATCTCTGGCAGGATTCGCATGAAAAGCCTCCTTTCCTTTACCGGAGCGGTCGTTCTGTTCGAGAATGGTCGTATCGATATCATCCTCGTAGACCCGCATTTCCACCTCGAGCGGCGTCGGGTCCTGCGTGAATTTCCGCCGTCCGAAATGGTTGAAATAGAGCACGACGCCAAGGCCGATGCCGATGGAATATGAAATTTCCAGCACCGAAAATCCGGGCGTCATCTGCGGGAGAAAACGGGTGTAAACATCCAAAAACAGCTCGCGGATGCCGATGTCGGTGTGGAAGGTCATAATGGAAAACGCAGTTCCGATAAACGTAAGGATGCCGACCAGAATCGTTTTGCACCAGCTGATCCAGGTGTTTTTCTGACGCGGATCCTCGTACGTTAAAATAAAATTCGGCTCGCCGATGTGGGTGACATCGACGTGCTCCTCGGCCTCCGTGACGAGGCGGACGAGGGTGGAGGCGGAGCAGACGTAGCGTCCGTATCCGTCATCGGGAAGATGCGCCACGCGGCGGACCTGATTGCGGGCAAGGACAGCGCCGTCTGAACAGGAAAGCTGCGCCACATCGCCGAGCGTCACGACGGGACTGGTGATTTTGATATTCCGCTCCGTCTGAAGATACAGCATTTCACTCATGAAAAACATTCCTCTAAAAGTTTCTGAAACAGGATTTTTGTGCTACAGCGTACAGAGTTCCCTAAAACAGGAAAATCATGCGTAAGAATGGAAAAAACGGAAATACTGAAGGTCAGAAATGGTAAGACGCAAAATAAGAAAACGGAGGAATTTGCCGATGAGACAGATGACAGGAAAGCAGAGCATCTCGTTTGCCAAAGCCGTCTATATCGAGGGCAGCGCGGCGATTGTAGGAGAAAAGGAAAAGGATGGACCGCTGGGCGAATACTTTTCGCACACGCTTTCGGACCCGATGTGCGGGCAGGAGAGCTGGGAGGAGGGCGAGAGTGAACTGCAGCTTGCCACCGCGAAGCTGGCAATGCAGAAAGCCAATGTGAGGCCAGAGCAGATCCGCATGATTTTTGCGGGCGATCTTCTGGCACAGTCAATCGCATCATCGTTCGGCCTGGTGGATCTGAACTGCCCGCTCTACGGCCTGTTCGGTGCCTGCTCGACGATGGGAGAGGCGCTTTCGCTTGGCGCGATGGCAGTCGCAGGAGGATACGGTGACCGGGTGCTGGCGGTGACATCGAGCCATTTTGGAACGGCGGAGAAGGAGTTCCGTTTTCCGCTCGCCTACGGAAACCAGCGCCCGCCGTCCGCGAGCTGGACGGTGACGGGAAGCGGCGCGTGTGTGCTTGGGAAAACGAAGAGCAGAGTGAAAATCACGGGCGCTACGACGGGAAAAATCATTGATTACGGGCTGAAAGACAACCAGAACATGGGCGCCTGCATGGCCCCCGCTGCGTGCGATACGATTGCACAGAACCTCGTCGATTTCAACCGGGAACCGGCCGATTACGACCGCATTGTGACGGGAGATCTCGGCGTTGTGGGGCGGGAAATTCTGCTGGAGCTGCTGAAGAAAAAAGGATACGATATCTCGGAACAGCACAGTGACTGCGGCATGCTGATCTTCGATCCGGCAAAACAGGACACCGGTGCGGGCGGAAGCGGCTGCGGCTGTGCGGCATCGGTGCTGGCGGAGTATCTGCTGCCGAAGCTGGAAAACGGAGAGTGGAAGAGGATTCTGTTTGTACCGACTGGTGCGCTGATGTCGAAGGTCAGCTTTCAGGAGGGCAGCAGCGTGCCTGGTATTGCACAGGCGGTTGTAATCGAGAGGGAGGAGGATGTGTAAAATGGGAACGTTCATGGAATATTTCAATGCCTTCTGGGTCGGCGGCCTCATTTGTGCCCTGTGCCAGATTCTGCTCGACCGCACGAAAATGCTGCCGGGAAGAATTATGGTAACGCTTGTGTGCACGGGCGCGGTGTTGAGCTTTCTGGGACTCTACGATCCATTTGCAGAATACGCCGGGGCAGGCGCGTCGGTGCCGCTGCTCGGGTTCGGGCATCTTTTGTTTCAGGGAGTAAAAGATGCCGTAAAAGAAAGCGGATTTTTAGGAGTGTTCCAGGGCGGATTAAAGGCGGGGGCTGTCGGAACATCAGCGGCGTTGATTTTCGCGTATCTTGCAAGCTGGATTTTCCAGCCGAAGATGAAAAAATAGCAGGTGAAAAATTGCGCAGAAGCAGGCGGACTGATATAATAAAGAAAAATGCCGCAGAAAAAAGCAGAATCGCAGCGGCAGGACGAATACAGAAAAAAGCGGGTGTTTTGCGGAAAAAACATCAAAACACCCGCGACAGGAAGAAAGGAAGTCTGCAATGAAGACAAGAGAAGAAGCGCTATCCTATGGCCTTTCCTTCCCGGACACATATCAGGAAGCACCGTTCCACGATGACAACTGGCAGCTCATCCGCGTGAAAGGAAGCAAAAAGGCATTTCTGTGGGTCTATGAAAAGGACGGAATCATTCAGCTGAATGTAAAAGCAAACCCGGAATGGCGGGACTACTGGCGCGATGCATTCGCGTCAGTTATCCCGGGATATCATCAGAACAAAGAACATTGGAACACGATTCTCCTCGACGGAACCGTACCCGATGACGCTGTGCGTACCATGATCGCCGAGAGCTACGACATCATCACGGACAGCCCGACCAAAAGAATCTATGAGGCGGTAAAGCAGATTCCGCGCGGAAAAGTGGCGACATACGGCCAGATAGCAGCGCTTGCAGGCGAGCCGAAGATGGCGCGTGCCGTGGGAAACGCCTTACATAAAAACACAGATCCGGAGCACATTCCATGCTACCGTGTGGTAAACTCCAAAGGCGAACTGGCCGCGGAATTTGTCTTCGGCGGCGCCGGGAAACAGGCGGATATGCTGGAGGCAGACGGCATTGTGCTGGAAAACGGCCGCGTCAATTTAAAGAAGTACGGCATCAACGTGGAAGAGATGCTGGCACAGCGGGAGCTGGAGCAAAACTGAAAAAACAGGATGCACAAAACAGCGAAAGACCGGAACGGCAGAGGAAAATGTCCGTTTCGGTCTTTCATTATGTTTGGCTTATAAAATTAGAAAATACAATTATTTCGCATTGAATACATACTTATCCATACGGTCAAATGCCTCTTTCACAAGCACATGCGGCAGTGCCAGATTCAGGCGGATCGCATACGGTCTGTGGAACGGCCGTCCGTCCTGCCAGATCACGCCGACAGCAACACCGGCTTTCAGCAGTGTATCCATATCGGTATCATGCTCCTTGCACCACTCCTCGCAGTCGAGGTACAGCATGTACGTTCCTTCTGGTTTGGAAAGCTTCACGCCCTTGAAATGCTCGAGAATGTAGTTGTACGCATAATCCGCATTCGATTTCAGCACTTCGCGCAGTTCATCCACCCACTGGTATCCCTCCGGACGGTAAGCGCCGATCAGCGCATGAACAGAGAGTACGTTCGGAGAATTGTAGTGAGAAAGGGACGAAGCCTTCTCCACACGGTCGCGCAGCATGCGGTTGTAGATGATGTGGTAGGAGCCTACAAGGCCAGCCAGGTTAAAGGTCTTGGACGGTGCATAAAGTGCGATGGTGCGCTCGCGTGCATCCTTCGAAACGGACTGCGTTGGGATATGTTTGAAGCCCGGCAGTGTCAGGTCAGACCAGATCTCATCGGAGATGACAACGCATTCATTTGCTTTGTAAATTTCCATCGCCTTTTCAATTTCCTCGCGCTCCCAGACACGGCCTGTCGGGTTGTGCGGAGAGCAGAAAATCGCGAAATGAATGTTGTGTTCTTTTAACTTGCGGTCCATATCGGCGTAGTCCATACGCCATACGCCGTTCTCATCCTGAACAAGATCGGAGAGAACGATATTGCGTCCGCAGTTCTCAAGAACACCGGTAAAACCGATGTATGTCGGGGAATGCAGAAGAATGGATTCGCCCGGGGATGTAAAAGCGGCAGCAGCCGAAGCAACACAGCCGAGCACGCCGTTCTCATAGCCGATCGCCTCACGCGGCAGATCTTCCACACCGTTGCGCTCTTTCTGCCAGCGGATGATGCTGTCAAAATATGCATCCGGCAGATTAAAGTAGCCAAAATGCGGTTCGTTGACTCTCGCGTGAATTGCTTCCTGAATGGTCGGAAGAGACGGGAAGTTCATGTCGGCCACCCACATCGGGATGCGGGAGAAGCCCTCTTTGACTTCCGCACCCGGAATCGGGATCTGATCGACAGCGATCGAATCGTGGCCGCTGCGGTTCATCAGAGATGTAAAATCGTATTTCATTGGTAAAAACCCTCCTTTGTGTTTGCTGTGCTCTCGAAGTAAAACCAAAAGCACATGGAAAACCGGATGCAGCTTCCTTTCCTCGCTGAAAGAAAAACCTGCAGCCGGCTGAATACAAATATTATAACACGGAGGGGAATTTTCGTAAACAAAAGAATGCTTTATTCGGCACCATTTATTCCGCGCCGATCCAGTTATCGCGGTTGATTGCTTCCGTGTGGCTGGTGCTTTCGTTCATGATTTTCTGCAGATCCGGCCGGTCATAGTTGACAATGCCCTTTCCGAGATATTCATGGCTGCCGCGCCGGAAGACGCTGACGACATCGCCTTTCTTAAAATCGCCTTCGACTGCCACGATGCCTTTGGGAAGCAGGCTCTTTGCCTGAACAGCAAGTGCTTCTGCGGCACCCTCATCGACGTAGAGGTTGCCCGCACTCGGCGCATAGAATGCCATCCACTGCAGACGCGTTTTCATGTTGTGGCCGCTGGCGGTAAAGTACGTTCCTTTTGCGGTTCCTTTCACCGCACGCACAATGTTGTTTTCCTCCGCCGAGGAGCAGATCAGAACCGGCACACCGGCTCTTGTGGCAAGCGAAGCGGCGGAGAGCTTCGTTGTCATGCCTCCCGTTCCGTTGCCCGATCCCGCACCGCCTGCCGCAGCAGTGAGCTCCGGCGTGATCTCATTTACCACGTCGATATGGCGCGCATTCGGGTCACTCTTTGGATTGGCAGTGTAGAGCCCGTCGATATCGGTCAGCAGAATCAGAAGCGATGCATGCAGCATCGCAGCCACCTGGGCGGAGAGCGTGTCGTTGTCGCCGACCTTCAGCTCCTCAATCGCGATCGTATCGTTCTCATTGATGATCGGAATCGCACCGCGCCCGAGCAGGACGGAGAGGGAGCCGAAGATGTTTTTATAGCGGCGGCGGTCCTCAAAGTCACTGCGGTTCAAAAGAATCTGCGCACACGGAATCTGGTACGCCATCAGATTTTTCGTGTATTCCTCCATCAGAAGGCCCTGGCCGACAGCAGCGGCAGCCTGTTTATCGGCAATTTTCGTCGGCCGTTTTTTAAAGCCGAGACGGGAAAAGCCTGCGGCGATCGCACCGGAGGAAACGAGAATCACATGGTGGCCTGCCGTCTGCAGCGCGGCAAGCTGGGTCGTAATGTTCCGTATTTTTTCAGCATCCATGGTTCCGTCTGAGAGTGTCAGGGAGCTGGTGCCGACTTTCACAACTATCGTCTGTTTTTCCATCATGAAAACCTCAAATGTAAGAAATGATAAGAAACGTTGTTTACGGGTGACAAAACATCAATTACAGACACTTTAACACAGTACTGTGTGAGAGTCAAGAAGATGCGGAATGGTCGTTACATTTTTCGTGAAAGATCTGCAAAAAGATAGAAATTTGTTGCTGGAATTCTGAAAAAGTATGGTAGAATAGAAAACGAGAAAAAGGTGTGTGCAGAAATACATTTTTCCTGAAAAACAAAAGAAGCGGAAAGAAGTCCGGCACACGACGGAGGGAGTCAAAGATGGAGGAAAAAACAGAAGAAAGAGGCAGAGGCTGCATGACAACGCTGTGCTACATCGAAAAGGATGACAGCTATCTGATGATGCACCGCACGGTGAAAAAGAACGATGTCAACAAGGACAAGTGGATCGGCGTCGGCGGCCATGCGGAACTTGGCGAAAGCCCGGAGGAATGCCTGCTGCGTGAAGTAAAAGAGGAAACCGGCTACACGCTGACGAGCTGGCGTTTCCGCGGTCTCGTTACCTTTGTGACAGAGGCAGAAAACAGCAAAACGGTGGAGTACATGGAGTATATGTGTCTCTACACGGCAGACGGATTTACGGGAGAACCGATTGCATGTGATGAGGGCGAACTCGCCTGGGTGAAAAAAGAGGACGTCCTGCACCTGAATCTGTGGGAGGGAGACAAAATCTTTTTCCGCCTTCTGAATGAAGACGAGCCGTTTTTCTCCCTGAAGCTGCGGTATGTGGGCGACACGCTCGCAGAAGCGGTGCTGAACGGAAAACAGATGGAACTTTTTGAGGAGCGCTCAGGCGACGGCACGCCGACCGGAACCATCGTAGAACGCGGCGTGGCGCACAGTGAGGGACGGTGTCACGGAACGGCACATATCTGGATTGCACGGGCGAATGAGAAGAGCGGCTGTGAGGTACTGCTGCAGAAAAGGAGTGCCTGGAAAGATTCGAATCCGGGCTGCTACGATATTTCAAGCGCCGGCCATCTTTCGGCGGGCGATACATATTTGGAAGGGGCTCTGCGGGAAATCGGCGAGGAGCTCGGCATCCACGCAGAGGCAGAGGAGCTGAGGGATCTTGGCCTGCTGGAAAAAGTATCACACGGTGTTTTTTACGGAAAACCGTTCCACGATCATGAGGTCAGCGCCGTGTATCTTTACACGAAGCCGGTCGAGGCGGAAAAACTGCATCTACAGGAGTCGGAAGTAGAAGCAGTCCGCTGGATGGATCTCAAAGAGTGCCAGAAGGCGGTAAGAGAAGGAAGCATTCCCAACTGTATTGATATCCGGGAACTGGAAATGATTGAAAAAGCGTGGTTCGCCGGAGAAAAAACAAAAGATGAGGAGTAAGAGAAGATGAAAGAAAATGGATTCATCAACGAGAAGCTGACCCCGAAGCACGAGGAAGAAGAGGCAGCAGCCACCGCTGAAAAATAAAAAGAAATGCATGAAAAAAGTCACCGGTTCGAAATAGAACATGGTGACTTTTTTGGATATCGCGTAAATGAAATTTATTTTTTTATTTCGCTGCTGCCTTTACCTGGCTAAACAGTCCGGATTTCTGAAGAGCCGGACGCAGTGCCATGTAGATGACAACGGAAGCGATGGTGGAAAGTACGGCGTTGATGGAAGTTGCCGCTACGTTCCAGCTTAAGGTAACCTCTGCTGCCGGTTTTCCAAGAAGAACCAGTTTGTAGAAGTAACCGATGAGCGGATCGAAGATCACATTGAACAGAAGTCCGCCGATGGCTGCAAGCAGTGCCCATTTGAAGATCTGTTTCTGATCGGTCTGCTCGTTGATTTTACCGATTTTGTGTGCGATCAGTCCTGCGATGAGGCCGATGCAGAATTTTAAGATGAAGGTCTTTGGTGCGTATACCACATAGACCGGATCGAGAAGATCTCCGATGGTCATGCCGATCGCACCGCCGATTCCGCCGTAAACACCGCCGAGAATTAGCGCACCGAGCACACAGACAGCGTTTCCGAAATGGATTGAGGTGGCATCTCCGCCTGGCAGCCAGATTTTGAACTGCAGGAAGGTGAAGACAACGTAGGAAAGGGCTGCAAAGACACCTGTCATTGCGATTTTCCAGACTTTTTCATTTTTCATAACAACGCACTCCTTTGGTATCTGGAACTTTCGTTCCTTGATTGCACCCTATTATAGGGAGTGGTGGCATGAAGAAAAAGTTCCAATTCCGGATTTTTTGACCAGACCAGTTATTTCCGGTACGATTTCATTTTTTCGTGTTCTTCTTTTAATTCTCTGTAGAGCTGCAGCGAATTCCACGCCTGGTTCTGCGTTGTGACGATGGCTTTGAGGGCGATCGGCGGCACTTTTTTCCGGCGCATTTCGGTGAGAAAAAGATCGAGTTTCCGCTCGGAAAAGCCGGCCATGACCATCATTGGTTCATCAAATCCGGCGCCGTCATAGGCTTCGGGGGATTCTGCAAATGCTTTATTTCCGGCAAGAAATCCGATCGACTGGAGATACTGTTCCGGTTCCACAATGCGCACGCGGATACCGAGCTTTAAGAGAACCGGCTTTAAAAGCACAGCTGTTTTCGTTCCTTTGATCTGATATAAGAGTACGGTTTCCATGAGAAAAATCCTTTCCACGGGCAGATTTCCGGATCAAATGCGCGGATGCCCAGAACTATGATATAAGAAATGTTTTGGAAAAACAATACTTTTATGGTATCATAGGAACGTACAATTCAGAACACGATAAATTTTGAGATAAAAGAGAAAGGAAACCAATAAAATGTGGATAGCAGATGGATGGAAAGATTATGAAGTGCTGGATACGTCCGGCGGAGAAAAACTGGAGCGGTGGGGAGATTACCTTCTGGTAAGACCAGACCCGCAGGTCATCTGGAACACGAAAAAAGAAAATCCGGGCTGGAAAAAGAAAAACGGTCATTATCACAGAAGCAGCAAGGGCGGCGGAGAATGGGAGTTTTTCCATCTGCCGGAGCAGTGGGAGATCAACTATAAAGACCTGACCTTCCGCCTGAAACCGTTCAGCTTCAAACACACCGGCCTTTTCCCGGAGCAGGCAACGAACTGGGACTGGTTCGGCGATCTGATCCGCCGTGCCAACCGCCCGATTAAAGTGCTGAACCTGTTCGCCTACACGGGAGGCGCAACGCTCGCAGCGGCCGCAGCAGGCGCAAGCGTCACACATGTCGATGCATCCAAAGGCATGGTCAACTGGGCAAAAGAGAACGCTGCCGTGTCCGGCCTTTCGGACAAGCCGATCCGCTGGCTTGTGGATGACTGCACCAAATTTGTCGAGCGCGAGATCCGCAGAGGCAACCACTACGACGCGATCATCATGGACCCGCCGTCCTACGGAAGAGGACCAAAGGGCGAGATCTGGAAAATCGAGGAGTCGATTCATCCGTTCATCAAGCTCTGCACGCAGCTCTTAAGCGATGACCCGCTGTTCTTCCTTGTGAATTCTTACACGACAGGACTTGCACCGGCTGTCCTGACGTACATGATTTCCCTGGAATTAAAACAGTACAAAGGCCACGTAGAAGCACAGGAAATCGGCCTTCCGGTCAAGTCGACCGGCCTTGTTCTGCCGTGCGGTGCATCGGGAAGATGGCAGTCTGACAACGTTTAAAACATCTTTTGGCAGCGGACGTATGTCCGTCATACGAAAAACATTTGGCTGAAATTGCAGGAAATGAAGTATAAAACTGCAAAAAGTGGGATAAAATGCTGAAAAGTGTATAAAACATGCAAGTTCTCCTTGACAGAAACTCATGATCTGGTAAAATGGTCTTTAGTTGAGCAAGAAACCTGAAAAACGGGTAAGGAAAGTACAAGGGAGGACGTTTCATGAAACCGTATATCGAATGGACCAAAGAAGAATTAGTTGCCGAGAAAGCCAGACTGGAGCAGGAATTTGCAGAGGTAAAAGCAAAAGGCCTCAATCTGAATATTTCCAGAGGAAAACCTGCAGCAGCCCAGTTAGATCTCACGGAAGGAATGCTTACCGTTCTCTCGAAAAATGAAGACACCTTCGCAGAAGATGGAACCGACTGCCGGAACTACGGCGTGCTGACCGGTATTCCGGAAGCAAGAAAACTGATCGGAGATATCTGTGAGGTTCCGGCGGAAAACGTCATCGTTTACGGAAACGCCAGCCTTACCATTATGTTTGATACCGTAGCACGTTCGTTCCTGAAGGGCGTTGCAGGCTGCACTCCGTGGAACAAGCTGGACAAAGTAAAATTCCTCTGTCCGGTACCGGGCTATGACCGTCACTTCGGTGTAACCGAGTACTTCGGCGTTGAGATGATCAATGTTCCGATGACGCCGGAAGGACCGGACATGGACATGGTAGAAAAACTCGTTGCAGAAGATGACGCCATCAAGGGAATCTGGTGTGTACCGAAATACTCCAACCCGCAGGGCTACACCTACTCCGATGAGACCGTCAGAAGATTTGCAAACCTGAAACCGGCAGCCAAAGACTTCCGTATTTTCTGGGATAATGCATATATCATCCATCACCTGTATGATGACAGACAGGATCACCTGCTGAACATCATCGAGGAGTGCGAGAAAGCCGGAAATCCGGATATGGTCTATGAGTTCGTATCCACTTCGAAAGTAAGCTATCCGGGAGCCGGAATTGCAGCTCTCATTTCTTCTGAGGCAAACCTCAAAGAGGCACAGGAGTACATGAACTTCCAGATCATCGGTCATGATAAACTGAATCAGCTGCGCCATGTAAAATTCTTCCAGAACCTGGACGGCGTGATGAATCAGATGAAAAAGCATGCTGAGATCTTAGGACCGAAATTCGAGGCAATTCTGCAGGTAATGGATCAGGAGCTGAGCGGCCTTGGCATCGCTTCCTGGACAAAACCGAACGGTGGATACTTCATCTCCTTCGATGCGATGGAGGGATGCGCAAAGAAGATCGTTGCAAAGGCAAAAGAGGCCGGTCTTACCATGACAGGCGCGGGCGCAACGTATCCATATCACAACGATCCGCAGGATTCCAACATCCGTATTGCACCGTCCTTCCCGACACCGGAAGAGCTGGAAATCGCAGGTCAGGTATTCGTGCTGAGTGTCAAACTGGTCAGCGTGGATAAGATTCTGGAAAGCAAATAACAGATAAGTAAAAATACAAAAGCCGGATTCTCCCGGGGGACACAGTTTTTGTGAACTCTGGTGTGGGAGTTCCGGCTTTTTTCTATCAGAAAGTTAAAAAGAAATTTTCTATGGGACAGAAAGGAAAAACATGAAAAAGAAAGTAATAGGAATTGCCGCAGGAATCATACTCCTTGCGGCCGCAGGCGGTTACGCGGGCGTGGGGCATTACTATGCATCCCACTTTTTCCCGAAAACCGCGATCAACGGACTGAACTGCGCAGGGCTGACCGCAGAGCAGGTCAAAGAGGAAATTCAGAAGCACATTGTGGATTATACACTCAGCATTACCGAGCGCGGTGGAAAAACAGAGACATTAAGCGGCACGGAGATCGGCCTCACGTATGTGGACGACCACGCGGTGGAAAAACTGCTGGAGTCCCAGAATACTCTTGCATGGCCTGCATTCTATTGGAAAGAGAAAGAAAACCAGGTGGCGGCGGACTCTGTCTATGACAAAGAAATGGTGCAGGAAAAACTGCAGACGATGGAAGGGTTTCAGGAAGAACAGCAGGAAGCGCCGACGGATGCGTATCTGACGGATGACGGAACCTCGTACGTCATTGTGCCGGAAACAGAGGGCGAGCAGGTGGACTATGAGAAGGCGGAGCAGGCTGTCATCGAGGCGCTGGATGCCGGAGCGGCGAGCGTGGATCTGGAAGAAAAAGATGTTTACCGGAAACCGGACATTACGCAGGATGATGAAGCACTGAATGGGAAAATGGCGGAACTGAACCACCTGACAGCGGCGCGGATCACGTATGCAATCGGTGAAAACAGCTATGCCATAGACCGGGCGACCTTACAGAGCTGGCTCGTACAGGGGGAGGATGGAACCTACACGATTTCGCAGGACGAAGCGGCAGCTTTTGTGCGCCATATGGCGTATGAGACGGACACCTTCGGGCTGGCGCATACCTTCAAAACGAGTCTTGGCGCGACCATTAACCTGAATGCGGGCGGCGATTACGGCTGGTGCATCGACAAGGAGGAGACGACGCAGGCACTTCTGCAGGCGATCGAGGACGAAACACAGGGAAATCTCGACCCGGTTTACCTCTATACGGCCAATGACCGCTCGGCCAATGATATCGGAAATACATACGTCGAGGTGTGCATTTCCCAGCAGAAAATGTGGTGCTACAAGGATGGCGTTCTGGTGACGGAAACACCGGTCACAACGGGCAATCATGCGACGGGCTATGACACTCCGGCAGGCAGTGTCTGGGCGGTGGATGCGAAAAAAAGTGACTGTGATTTCAAGCTCTATCCGAGCCATGTCATGTTCTGGCTTCCGTTTAACGGCGACGTCGGAATCCACGATGCGAGCTGGCGTACCGAGTACGGCGGGGACATCTATCTGACGAACGGATCCCACGGATGTGTGAATACCCCATACACAGAAGCAGAAAAAGTGTTCAATGCTATTGAAATTGGTGACCCGGTTATCGTATACTATAGCCTGGATGATGTAACCGGGCCGCAGCCTACACAGAAAAACAGCCTGTAGGAAAAACGCTTAAGCATCACAGCAGAAGCACATCAAATAAAGGAGATTTTGATAGATGAAAATAGTAGTATTAGCTGGAGGAACCAGCACGGAACGTTCGGTATCCATTACATCGGGAACTATGGTCTGCAAGGCACTCCGCGAGAAAAACCATCAGGCAGTTCTGGTAGACGTTTTCTGCGGTATCGATGTGAAGGGGAACCTGGAAGATGTATTTGCAGAGGAGGCGTACGATATAGACAAAGCAGCAGAATATATGCACAGCTTTGATGCAGGATTAAACGAAATGATCGAATCCCGCCGCAGATTTTTCGGACCGAACGTACTGGAACTCTGCGAGGCAGCGGATGTTGTTTTCCTTGCCCTGCATGGCGCAAACGGAGAGGACGGAAAGGTACAGGCTACGTTCGATCTGCTCGGCATTCCGTATACCGGAACGGGCTATTTAAGCAGCGCCCTCGCAATGGACAAATCCATCACAAAACAGTTCTTCCGTGCACACCATGTGCCGACCCCGAACGGCGTGACCCTGAAAAAAGGCCAGGAGAGCGAGCCTTTGTCCGGCTTTGGCCTGGAGCTTCCGGTTGTCGTAAAACCGTGCTGCGGCGGTTCCAGTGTCGGTGTCTATATTGCACACACGAACGAAGAATACTGGCAGGCTATGAAGGATGCTTTCTCCTACGAACCGGAGGTTGTCGTTGAGGAGTATATCGAGGGAAGAGAGTTCTCCGTTGGCGTGGTAGACGGAAAGGCTTACCCGATCATCGAGATTGCACCGATCGAAGGCTTCTATGATTACACGAACAAATACAAAGCCGGAGCTACTGTTGATACCTGCCCGGCCGTACTGACGGAGGAGCAGACGAAAGAAATGCAGAAGCACGCAGAGGACGGCGCTGCCGCTCTCGGTATCGAAAACTACTGCCGTCTCGACTTTATGATGCGCAAGGACGGAAGAATGTACTGCCTCGAGGCAAACACCCTTCCGGGCATGACCCCGACCAGCCTTCTGCCGCAGGAGGCACAGGTACTCGGCATTTCCTATCCGGAACTCTGCGAGCTGCTGATCCAGCTTTCTCTCAGAAAAAGAGGTAACAACGCATGAAAAATATGACACTTGCGCACATCACAGAGGTGTGCGGCGGAATCTACTTCGGATCGGAAGAAAAGAAAACAGCGGAAGTCACGGATATCGTGACGGACAGCCGGAAAGCGGGAGAGGGAAGCCTCTTCGTTGCAATTCCGGGTGAGCGTGTGGACGGCCATAAATTTATCCCGAACGTGGCTTCCCAGGGCGCACTTGCTGTCATTTCCGAGCAGAAACTTGAAACACCGCCATGCCCGTATATCCTCGTGAAGGATTCCATGGAGGCCATTAAAGCAATGGCAGAATACTATATGCAGCAGCTCAATATTCCGGTTGTCGGCATTACGGGAAGCGTTGGAAAGACCAGTACGAAAGAGACGATCGCGTCGGTGCTGGCGCAGAAATACCGTGTGCTGAAAACGGATGCGAACTTCAACAATGAGCTGGGCTTGTCGCTCACTGTTTTCCGTCTGCGTGAGGAAGATGAGATGGCGGTTCTCGAGATGGGAATCGACGATTTCGGCCAGATGCACCGTCTGGCGAAGATCGCACGCCCGGAGACCGCAGTCATTACGAATATCGGCTGGTGCCATCTGGAAAATCTGAAGACGCGAGACGGTATTTTACAGGCAAAAACCGAGATCTTTGATCATCTGCGTGAGAACGGGCACATTATCATCAATGGGGACGATGATAAGCTGTCTACTGTTGGAACGGTTCACGGCATCAAGCCGGTTCATTTCGGATTGGATGAAAAAAACGAATATTATGCCGATGAGATCGAGAGCCAGGGCTTCCGCGGCATTTCCTGCCGGATTCATACCCCGCATGGGAGCTTTTCTGCACTGATTCCGATTCCGGGACGCCATATGGTTTACAATGCGCTGGCCGGAACCGCAGTCGGATGCATGTACGGGCTGACGCTGGAGCAGATCAAACAGGGAATCGAGACACTGCAGTCGGTGAGCGGAAGATTCCACATCATCGAGACAGGAAAATACACCGTTGTCGATGACTGCTACAACGCAAACCCGGTTTCGATGAAGGCATCTCTCGATGTTCTGAAAGAGGCGAAGGGAAGAAAAGTGGCTGTACTCGGCGATATGGGCGAGCTTGGAACCGATGAGGCAGCACTTCACGCCGAAGTCGGCACACACGCCGGAACCTGCGGCATTGACGCCCTCTACTGTGCGGGACCGCTCTGCGAGCATCTTGCAAAAGCGGCAAAAGAGGCTGATTCGAAGCTTGAGGTACGCCACTTTGCAGACCGCGAGAGCCTGATGGCAGAACTGCCGAAGCTCTTACAGGACGGCGATCAGATTCTGGTAAAGGCATCGCATTTTATGGAATATGGAAAGATTGTGGAGATGCTTGAAACAGCACAGAAATTATGATAAAATTTTAAACTGGAAAGTACCCATGACAGGGTGGTAGCCTCCCGAGCTAATGAATACATAGGAAGGGAGGTGGCGTAAATGACAGCATACGAAATTATTATGGTTTTTCTGGGAATCTTAGCTTTACTGATTTCCTTCGGAGGCTTCATCATTGCGTTGCTTACCTTTCTCGATAAGAGAAATAAGCGAAAATAAAAATGCCTACCCCGTCGGCAAACGGGATAGGCGGTGTTCGTAAGAACATTTAACCCTTTTCTCGAGAGCATCCACTTTGGAGTGGGTGCTTTCTTTTTATATATTTATTATATCGCAGGGGTCTGGCATTTTCAAGCATTTTCTTTCAATTGTTCTAATAGAATGTTTTTCGTATAATTTCCAATCTCTTTTTTCTCTTCCTTCGTAAGCTCGCCCGGAATGATCGGCTTGCCGTACGTTACGGTAACGTGGGTACCGCGGATCTTCGGGAAATGTGCTTCCAGAATTTCTCTGGATCCGGAAATCGAAAGCGGAATGATCGGGCAGCCGGTTTTCGTTGCCATCTTGAATGAACCGTTGTGGAACTCGCCGAGCTCCAGCTCGCTCTCCGTCTTGCCGCGGGTACCCTCCGGGAAGATACAGATGGAAGTGCCGCTCTTGATCTCCTCACATCCGGAGAGAATCATCTGCAGACCCTGCTTGATGTCGGAACGGTCGAGAAACAGGCAGTGGATGAGTTCCATCCAGTTCTTTAACAGCGGAATGCGTGAAAGTTCTTTTTTGGCGACAAATCCGCAGGAACCCGGAACCGTTGTATAGGTTACAAGGATATCGAAATAGCTGCGGTGATTGCCGATGTATAGAACAGCCCGGTCCTTCGGAATATTTTCCTGACCTTTTACGGTGATCTTCGTGCCGGAAAAAAACAGAATTACGCGAAAAATCCAGCGGATCAGGGAGCGGCTTACCTTGTCACAGACCTCCGGCTTTTTCTTCCGGATCAGAAGCAGAACAAGAAGCACCGGGATCGACAGAATCAGATACAGAAAAGCGGTCAGAATGACCAGAATAAAACGAATCATGAATCTTTTTCTCCTCTTGGTAAAAATAGTGATATTCAATTATTGCGTACTTTTCAGTATACGTCATATATGGGGCGGGTTGCAATAACTTTCGTCTTTTTCGGAAAAAGATTTTGCGTCATAGAAGACTGTGGCCCGTCATACAATGGATAGAAAGAGCGGGAAGCGGCGTTTGGAATGATGAAGAAAAAGAGACGGGGAAGAGTTCTTCTGGCGGCGGTGATCCTGATGCTCCTAGCATCGTGCCGGATCACAGATGTGAGCGAGGGCGAGCGGAAAGAACTGTCGTATGCGATTGTAAAGCCGGGCGATTTTCCGCCGGAAATCGATCAGATTTTGCGTAAGAAAAAAGAATCCGCGTTCCAGATGGCGTACGAGAGCGGGGACGATCTCTACATACTGCGCGGCTACGGAAAGCAGAAAAGCGGAGGCTTTTCCATACAGATCGAAGAAGTATCGAAATCGGAAAACGCCGTTTTCGTGCGGACAAAACTCGTCGGACCTGCCGCAAAGGAGGAGCAGAAAGGCGCCGCCTCCTGCCCTTACGTCGTGCTGAAAACGAAAGCGGCGGCGGGAATCTCAGTCGTATTTGAGGATTAGAGTGGGAGGAGCCTTATGGATTTTGTAAAAAAGATTCTGCATCAGATCAGCAGAAAAAGCGAAGCGGTGTCACAGATTACGTTTGACGAGGACTACAATGTGCCGGACGCAAGGCCCGATGTGGGGCGGATGATTCAGAAAAAAGGCGAGGTGACGATCGGGGATGTGCAGATTTCGGAAGGAAAAGCGCGTGTATTCGGCGGCCTCACCTTTCATCTGCTGTACGTCTCCGACGGCGAACGGCGCCGGATCTGCCAGCTCTCCGGCGAGCTTCCGATCGACGAGACGATCCATCTCGATGGTCTGACAGGGGGCGACAAGGTCTGCATCACCTGGGAAGTGGAAGATCTGAACCTGCATCTCATCAACTCGCGGAAGCTGGGCGTGCGCGCGATCGTCACGCTGCACGCGTGGATCGAGGAACTGTGCGACCTTGCCGTGCCGATGGAAATCCGCGGGGAGAGCGACGTCGCGGTAAAAAGGCAGGAATACCGCGTGGTTGAGCTTGCAGTGCAGAAAAAAGATGTGCTGCGTGTCAAAAAGGAGCTTACGATTCCGTCCGGCAAGCCGGAATTGCACGAGATTCTCTGGCAGGATCTGGAAGTGCGCGGTCTCGATCTCCGCTCTGAGGAGGGGCGGGTCAGTGCGCAGGGAGAACTCTTTGTCTTCTGTCTGTACAGCGACGGCGAGGAGGATCACCCGCTGCAGTGGGTGGAGCAGGCGCTCCCGTTCCAGGCAGAAGTGGAATGCCAGGGCTGCATCTCCGAGATGATCCCGCGGATCGAAAGCACACTCGGCCAGACCACACTCGAAATCCAGCCCGATTCCGACGGCGAGGAGCGGGTCCTGCAGGCGGAGGCCGTACTCGAACTTGACATCTGTCTGTATCAGGAAGAAACCGTATCACTTCTGCAGGACGTTTACCATCCGCACCGAGAATGCATTCCAAAAGTGCAGGAGGAGACCTTGGAGAGCCTTCTGATCCGCAATTCCTCCAAATGCCGCCTGACCGACAAACTGCAGATGCGCGTGCCGAAAAATAAAATTCTGCAGATCTGCCACAGCGACGGCAAAATCAAGATCGACGAGGAAAGAATCGTAGAAAACGGCATCGAAGTAACCGGCGTGGTGGAACTCAGGGCGCTCTATGTCGTGAGCGACGATGAAATGCCGTTCTACGCCGCCGAAACCGCCATACCCTTCCGCCACACCATCGAAGTCCCGGGAATCGGACCGGACTGCCGCTACGAACTCCAGTCCTCCATTGACCAGCTCTCCACAACCATGCCGGACAGCAGCGACATCGAAGCCAAAGTCGTGCTGAACCTGAACGCCCTCGTCTTCCGCCGCAGAAAAGAAAGGGTAATGCAGTACGTCGAAGAAAAAGACCGCGATCCCGAAGAACTCCAGAAGCTACCAGGCATCACCTGCTACTTTGTCAAGCCGGGGGATACCCTGTGGGATATCGCGAAGAAATTCTATACGACGACAGATAAGATCAGGGAATTAAATGAACTGAAAACCGAAACACTCACACCGATGCAGCAGTTATTAGTGGAGCGGGTATAGCGGAAAAGACAGCCTACTGCCTTAAGAATGGAGTTAATCCATCAGGCAGCAGGCTGTCTTTTTGCGAGTTCCATGCCGATCTGCATTGCAGAAAGAACAGGTACACTTTTGTGACGGGAAGAAAAGCAGGAATTACAACCTTGCTTCTCAAAGAAATCAACAATAACGGAAAAACACCGTCCTTTGTTTATGATGCTGTGGGAAATATTACTACGATTTCCGAAAATGGTGTTCAAAAAGTAAAATATACGTATAATGCGCTGAGTGAACTGACCCGTGTGGATTCTGCATGGGAAAATAAAAGTATTACGTATACCTACGATGCCGGAATGAATATGACATCGAGAAAAGAGTATTCCTATACAACGGGAACACTTGGCACTGCGGTAAAGACAGATGTGTTTACCTACCGCACTTCAGGGTGGAAAGATCAACTTATTTCCTATAATGGCAGCAGCATTTCCTATGATGCGGTCGGCAACATTACAGCTTATCAGGGAAAAACGCTGACCTGGTACAGAGGAAGTCTGCTGCAGAGTCTGACTTTAAACGGAAAGAAAACAGTGTACCATTACGACAGCGAAGGACACAGAGTCCAGTGGAAAGACCTGAACGGAATCAGCCATAAGAACTACTGGTGCGGAAATAAACTGATGGGAACCAAATATGGAGATGTACTGGTTCAGTTTGTTTACGGTGCAGATAAATCCCCGCTGATGCTGAAAAAAGGAGAAAAAGAGTATTATTACTTGTACAACAGCCAGAATGATGTCATCGGACTGATTGACAGCGATGGAAAACAGGTAGTAAACTATTCTTACGATGCATGGGGAAAGCAGACCGGTCTGACCGATACCAGCGGAGAAAATATCGGAAAGCTCAATCCATTCCGCTATCGTGCTTACTGCTATGATGACGACACCAGACTCTATGTCACTGCCAGCCGCTATTACGATCCGGAACTGTGCAGATTCCTTTGCGCAGACAACTTTGATGTTGTAAAAGCGCAAATGTTCAGCATGAACGGAAAGAACCTTTATGTGTATTGCTGCAACAATCCGGTGAATGCGGTAGATGAGGACGGCAGCTTAGCAGAAACTTTGCAGGGAGTTATAGCGGTACTGAAAGAAGTAGCAAAAGGAGCCTTTGTGGGAGTTGTTACATACTGGATTCAGTGTTTGATCAGTGGCGAAGATGTGACAAAAGAAGGAACGTTTATCGCAGCTATTTCTGGAGGAATCACAGGTGCTTTTGGCGGAATAGCCGTTTCAATAGCAGTAAGTTTTGCAGGAGGAGCTTATTCGGAATATCAGGATTCAAAGGATCCAGGAAGAGCTATTGCGGCTGGAGTTTATGAGAGTATTGTAACAGCACTACAGCCAGGAACCTATACTGCTCATGTAGAGAAAAAAGTGGAAAAGGATGCATTAAAGATTTTTTCGAATTTTTTTCAGGCACCAATTCTTGGACATGGAAAAAGTGGTGTTTTGGATGGTGTTTTTGGAAAACCCCAAAAACAGGAAAATAAAAATGGATCAACATTTAAGAAAGATAGCAATACCAATTTTGGTACTAAACAAGGTGGAGAAAAAAAGAATTGGCAAAACAATAAATCCGCAATTTCAAAGAAAATGCAGAATATAGGACTTCCGGCACTTAGATAAAAAGTTTTGAAATGCCTTTGCACGAGATGAGATAAAATATATCTTCGTGCAAAGGTGAAAATATATTAACAGGAGAAAATATGAGAGCAGGATATCGTAAGTTTTTTATGTTTGGACAAGTTGTCATATTAATAGGCATCGGGTATCTTATGACAAAATTTTGGGAAGATGCAAAAAATCAATGCGAATTATATAATTTGCCTCAAAAGCTTTGGGTAATATTGGGAATGATGTTTATTTGCGGGATAGTGTCATGGGGAAGTGTAGATGCTTTAACACGTATTTACATCCATAAGTGGGGAATGGAACTTACCTTTTTGGGATATAAGAAAAAAATTGTATGGGAGGATTTTTCCGTTATACAAAGATATAAAAATCATTTTTTCTTTAACGTATCAAAACAAAAAGATAGCGGTCTGTTTTTTTTAACATATCATCCATTTACTAGCTTTGTGATATTTGATAAGTCACAATTTAGTTGTGTCCGTATTATGCCAATCAGCGCCGACGAATTTTGTGACCTCCTCACTTCATACGGTGTCAAGTATACGGAAAGTAAATAACATACAAAAAGAGTGGAAGTGGCCGTAAGATCCCACGAATTACAAGCCACTTCCCTTTTTATACGCAAATTTAGAAAAAGAAAGAAGGAAATGCCAATGAAATCAATGTATTGCACGATCATTGCCGCAGCAGGCAGCTTTCTTGCGGCACAGTTTGGAGGCTGGGATGCTGCACTGGAAATGCTGGTCTGCTTCATGGCAATTGACTGGATCACAGGAGGCATTCTGCTTCCTGTCGTTTTTAAAAAGAGCCCGAAATCCGAAAACGGAACGCTGGAGAGCCGTGCAGGATGGAAAGGACTTTGCAGAAAAGGGATGATGCTGTTCTTTGTGCTGGTTGCAGAAAAACTGGATCGGCTTACACAGACGAATTACCTGCGGGATGCCGTCTGCATTGGATCTATTTTAAATGAAGCAGTTTCAATTCTGGAAAATGCAGGGCTGATGGGTGTGAAAATCCCTGAGATTCTGCGGTCAAGGATTGATGTGCTGAGAAAGGAGGAGCAGAGTAAATGAGGATTGACAGAAGCTATTGCAGTAACCAGAATACCTGGCCGGAAAATCATCCGCAGTGTATTGTGGTACACAATACAGACAATTTTGCCGCCGGAGCCGATGCCCGCGCGCATGCAAGAGCGCAGTACCAGGAAAATTTTCAGAATATGTCGGCGCATTATTACGTAGATGACGGGGAGATCGCTTATCAGGCTGCGCCGCACAGCAGAGGATGCTGGCATGTCGGGAGAAATTATGGAAGTAAAAATCTATTCGGCAGATATGGAAACCGGAACAGCATCGCGGTTGAGATGTGCGTGCAGAAAGGATATGATTACGAAACCGCATTTTTACATACGGTGGAGCTGGTGAAAAACCTGATGAACGAGACGGGGATTCCGTCAGATGCAGTTTACCGGCATTACGACATCTGCAGCAAAAACTGCCCGTCCCAGATTCAGAAGCGGGGAGACTGGGAGCGGTTCCAGCGTCTGATTCGGGAAACAGAAGACGGCAGTGAGAAAAGTGAATACAATCCCGGCATCTACCGTGTAACAGACCCGGCGCTCAACATCCGCACAGGTCCCGGAGTAGAATACCCGGTGGTGGGAGTCATCAAAGACCAGGGAAGCTATACGATCACAGAAATCAGAAACAAAAGCTGGGGCAGACTGCTGTCGGGAGCGGGATGGATCAACTGCCATAAAGCATATTGTTTTTACGGGGGAAGCGTGTAAAATCCCATCTTTGCAAAACGATGTCATCGGACGGATTGACAGCGATGGAAAGCAGGGAGTAAACTATTCTTACGATGCAGGGGGAGAACTGGTAAATACCATGGATACAAGTGGTGCGAATATTGCACAGTCGAAAGAAATAACGAGGGGAAGATTGTATGAAAGTAATATGGGATGATTTGGGTAGAAGTATAAAGTTGATTGTGTGTGCTATGGGTAATTATTATTGTGCGAGTATATGGATAAAAGAAAAAGCCCAGATCCAATCGTATTCATTGAAGGAAAGTATTATAGTACTGATAGGAATGATGTTTTTTATTGGCTTATTTGGTGTTGCTGTAACTGTAGAACTTCTAAGACAAATTTACATTTGCGAATGGGGAATAAAGCTATCTTTTTTGAGGTATGAAAAAAAGATAGAATGGGAAGATTTCACTGTGATACAAAGATACAATGATCATTTTTTCTTCAACATATCGAAACAGAAAGATGACAGTTTGTTTTGGTGCACTTATCATCCATTTACCAGCATCATGATATTCGACAAGTTCCGGGCACCAAGCTGGGGAATCATACCGCTCAGTGCCGACGAATTTTGTGACCTCCTCACTTCATACGGTGTCAAGTATACGGAAAGTAAATAACATACAAAAAGAGTGGAAGTGTTCTGATTTCTGTTGTTTTTACGGGGAAAAGAGAGTAGTATAAATACATGTATAATTACAGCTTTGGAGGAAAAACAGTTGCTTGACTGGATCAATGTTTTTAAAGTAAACCGGAAAATTAAATCCCGTCTCTGGCCGTGGATTAAGATTATTTTGAGTATTATTCTTTTCTTTGCGGTATTTTACGGAGATATCTATGTTCACATTTTGGATAAAACAAAGACGGGGCGAATCGTGGAAGCGCTGATTCTGGTTGTGTTTTCGTTTCTGGACTATCTGATCTGCTTTATTTCTGTAGCCGAAATGGACTGCCTGAAGGACAGGCGGTATGCGGCGGCGAAAGAGAGTGGTGAATTTTATACGGTTTCTGAAATAGAAAGTTCTCTGTTCAACTATGTGCCGCGTACCTATACAATTTATTACCGGAGAGGAAGCAGAAGACTTACTTTCGGTGTGCGCACAAGAACGACAGGAAATCCGCTGGAAATGGGCGGCAGGGAATATTTCATAGGACAGACAGGGAAGCGGGAGCAGATGGTGAAAGACCTTGATGCGCTGATGAAAGAAGTAAAAAAATACGCAAGATTTGACAAAGTCCTGGTACAGACAATCAATGGAGAACCGGTAAAGAAATGATGCCGGTTCTTCTTGCTTTTACGTAAAAATGCAGGTAAGATAAAAACAGCATAAGTGTAATACACATGCGTAAAAACTCATCAACGGAGAAGGTATGAAAATGGAGGAAACAAAAGATGAATTATCTGAAGGAACGGGATGGTGACCTGTTCTCCAATGCGGATCTGAAACGGCTGATTGTGCCGCTTCTGATTGAACAGCTTCTTGCCATCGCAGTCGGCATGGCGGATTCAATTATGGTATCCAGTGTCGGCGAGGCGGCGGTGTCGAGTGTGTCGCTGATTGATACAATCTTTATTCTGCTGATCAACATGTTCACCGCGATTGCAACCGGCGGAGCCGTCGTGTGCGGCCAGTATATCGGAAAGAAGCGGCCACACAAAGCATGTGAGGCAGCTGACCAGCTTCTGCTGGTGACAACGGCGCTGTCAGTTGTGATCATGGCGGCGGTCTATCTTTTAAAGCCGTTTATTCTGCATGTTGTGTTTGGAAACATTACGGCAGAGGTAGAAAGAAACTGCAATATTTATCTGATGATCGTAGCGGCCTCCATTCCGTTTCTGGCGGTTTACAACGGCTGTGCGGCCATTTTCCGTGCGCAGGGTGATTCGAAAACGCCGATGAAAATATCCATCGTCATGAACCTGATCAATATTTCGGGAAATGCGCTTCTGGTCTATGCGCTGAAATTCGGCGTGGACGGCGTTGCGATTCCGACGCTGCTTTCACGTATGTACGCGGCTGCGGCAGCATTTGTTCTCGTACATAATAAGCGGTATCCAGTGCGGTGCTCTTATCCGGTGAAATTAAAACCGGATTTCCATATGCTGAAAAAAATCCTTGGCATCGGCATTCCGAACGGCCTCGAGAACAGTATGTTCCAGCTCGGCAAAATTATGGTCTTAAGTATGATCACACAGTTCGGAACAGCGTCGATCGCGGCAAATGCGGTGTCCAACACGATTGCTGTCTTCCAGACACTGCCCGGTATGGCGATCGGAAATGCAGTGCTGACCGTAAGCGCACAGTGCGCGGGAGCGGGAGACTATGAGCAGGTAAAATACTATGCGAAAAAGCTGCACATCATCATTTATGGCCTGATGATCGTCTGCTGTCTCGGTGTCATCGCGGCACTTCCGGCGGTGCTTCACGTTTACAGTCTGTCTGCGGAGGCAACAGCCATGACGGAAGATATCATCGTTTACCACGGCATCTGCTGTATGATAATCTGGCCAATTGCCTTCAATCTGCCGAATGTACTCCGCGCGTCCAATGATGTGGCATTTTGCATGATTCTCTCGATTCTTTCCATGTGGATCTGCAGAATCGGCATGAGCTATGTGCTCGGTGTGCGTATGGGATTCGGCGTCTTCGGTGTCTGGGTCGCCATGACGATGGACTGGGTTGTTCGTGCCATTTTCTTTGTCCTTCGCTATCGAAGCGGGAAGTGGCAGCATCAGACGTGATGAAAAATACGGAATGTTTTGGGGAGAGAGAAAGAAAAAACGATACATCTGGAGGAAGTTATTATTATGAAAAACGCAAAGAAACTGATTCCCGGAGCGGCGATTGCGCTGGTGATTGCCGCTGCGGCGAAATTCCTGGAAAGCCTGGAGGAGAGCGCCGGACTGCACTTTATCGGGGCATCGGTCATCGCCATGTTTATCGGTATGATTGTGAATGCCTTTTACAAGCCGAACAGCGTGACAGCGCCGGGAATTAAATTTACATCGAAGAAGATCCTGAAATTTGCGATTATTCTGCTCGGTGCGAGCCTGAATATCCGCACGGTGCTGACGGTCGGAAGATTTTCCCTGACGGTTATGGTATTTACCCTGGCAACGTGCTTTGGCCTCGGCGCACTGATCGGAAAAGCACTTGGACTGAACTGGAAGACGAGCAGCCTCATCAACGCCGGCACGGGTATCTGCGGCGGTTCCGCGATCGCGGCAATCGCGCCGGTCATCGAGGCAACCGATATGGACATTGCCTATGGCCTCTCCGCAACGTTTTTATTTGATACGGTCATGATTGTCGTATTCCCGATCCTCGGTCACTGGATGGGCCTTTCAGATGCCGCGTTTGGCCTCTGGGCCGGAACTGCGGTCAACGATACCTCAAGCGTCGTTGCCACCGGTTACGCATTCAGCGAGGCTGCCGGTGATTTCGCAACCATGGTAAAACTGACACGGACCCTCGCCATCATTCCGGCTGTTCTGGCATTCGCCGCCATCAACGTACATCTGAAACGGAAGGCGCAGGCAGCAGAAGGAACCGCCGTAAAGGTAAGCATCAAATCCATTTTTCCATGGTTTATCTTAGGTTTTCTCGCCATGTCAGCACTGACCTCCTTAGGTCTTATCCCGGCAGGCACAGCAGCCGCATTAAAAACCATCAGCAAATTTCTGATGGTGGCCGCCCTTGCGGCCATCGGCCTGAACACCGATTTCAAATCCCTCTGCCGCTCCGGCGCAAAGCCGATGCTGCACGGATTCATCATTTCGCTGCTGGTAGTCCTGGTAGCGATTGCAGTCGAATTTGCGATCGGCATTGCGCCGCATGGGGTACTGTAAAGAAACAGAGAATTAAAAATCCAGGCATCCGTATAGGATGCCTGGATTTTTTGATTCAAAACGGGTTTGTCGTTTCCTTCAAAAACGTTTTCAAAACCTGCAGCACCCCGTTCTCCCAGTACGGCGGGCAGGTGTGTTTTGCTGAGGCGATGACTTCCGCTCGGGCGTTGGAGACGGCGTAGCTTTCGCCAGCGTTCTGAAGCATCTCGATGTCGTTCAGGTTGTCGCCGAAGCAGCAGACTTCGTCTGGGGTAAGGCCAAAGTAGTTCATCAGAAATGAGAGACCGGTCCATTTGCTGACGCCGCGGGCGTTGCAGTCCAACCATTCCTTACCGGCGACAGCGAGTTTTGCCTGATGATTCCACGCCGGGATGAAATTTGGGGAGCAAAGCTCTTCACAGGAGGTTGGATGGTAGATTGTGAATTTGATAATGTCCTCGTTTTCTACCTTCGATAGATCCGGTACTTCGCGGACATCGAAGCCGTAGGAGTCGCGGAGCCAGTGAAACATGCGGCTTCCGGCATCTTCGGCGAGGCAGTAGTCCGGGGTGGCGGCAAAGCAGTCGCAGGACGGAAGTTCGTCGTGTACCATGCGGCACATGGATTTCCAGAGTGCCGTTTCCATCGGATATGTTTTCAGAATCTTTTCCGGTGTGCGCACGACAGTTCCGCCATCGGAGATGTAGAGCAGGCGGTCCTTGATCGGAGCGAAAAGCTTCTGTTCACTGGAAAACTGGCGGCCGGAACAGACAACAAAATGGATGCCCTGGTCGACAAGCCTGGAAACAACAGTCATATATTCCGGGTCGATCAGAAGTGTGCCGTCTTTGACGAGCGTTCCATCGACATCGGTTGCAATCAACTTTATCATAATAGAAAATCTCCTTATCTTGTCATAGAAAAAATTCAAACTATAGCAAGACCAGAAAATAACGCAAAAAAGGCAGTGCTGCAGGGCGCGAATTACAAGGAACGGATTTGAAGGCGTACCGGGGTACGACGAAAATCCGTGACGCAGTAATTCACGTTCTGCAGTGCTGAATTTTTTGCATTATTTTCTGGGATTGCTATAAACATGATTATATCGTGAATTGCTTCGGGGTGCAAGCCGGAACCGGAGGAACGCAAAACTCCACGTTGACGAAACGCAGAAATAAGGCGTAAAATAAAGAAAAATATATATCCACAGGGGGATTTTTATTATGGCATTTATTCAGGTAAGCTTCATGTCAAAAACTTTAATGCGCACCGTACCGCTGCAGGTTATTCTGCCGGTCGACAAATTTACCTTTGGGCAGCCGGAGCGCGAGGAAAAACCGTTTAAAACGCTGTATTTGCTGCATGGCATTTTTGGGAATGAGACAGACTGGGTTCATGGAACCAGAATCCAAAGATGGGCAGAGGAGAAAAACCTTGCTGTTGTCATGCCGGCCGGCGAGAATGCGTTTTATGTGGATCAGCCGTCCATCGGTGCCATGCACGGACAGTTTATCGGAGAAGAACTGGTTGAGATTACAAGAAAAATGTTTCCGCTGTCCAGAAAAAGAGAAGACACCTTTATCGGAGGCCTTTCCATGGGTGGTTTTGGCGCACTCAGAAATGGCCTGAAATATCACGATACCTTCGGGGCTGTGATCTGCCTGTCCGGTGCACTTCATGTGCTGGAAAATCCGGAAGAGAGCAGAGCGGACAGCTTTGCACATGAAGAAGGTTATTTCGGAAATCTGGTCGAAGCAGCAAAGAGTGACAAAAACCCGGCTGTTCTTATCGAGCAGTTAAAGGAAGCACGGAAAAAAGATCCGTCTGTCAATGTGCCGACCGTATTCCAGGCGTGCGGAACAGAGGACGGACTTCTGGAAGTAAACCGTCTCTACCATAAACGGATGGAAGAGAGCGGCATGGACATTGTCTACTATGAGAGCAAGGGTGGCCATGAATGGGATTTCTGGGATGAGTGGATCAAAAAGGCACTGGACTGGCTGCCACTTGAGGAAAAGACGGAAGGTCTGAACAGCGGAAACGTAAATGTTTAAAGGAAAAAGGGAGACAGGCAATGCCAGAAACGAGAAATGACGAATTGTACCGTGCGTTAAAACACAACGGTTACCCGGACGACTTCTGCCGGGAAATTGCATACCGCCAGATGAACACCGATTTTACCGCCACGCGGATGCTCGGCTATCTCTACCGCGTCACAAGCCCGCGCGCCGAGGACGTTGTCGATGAGATGCTGGCTATCCTGAGTGACCGCAAAGCATGGATTGAGAAAAAACAGTCTGAGGAAGCCCAGGCGGCAATCAGCAGAATGTATCGGGAAGGCCTGTAACCTGGGCGGGCGTTTATGCAGAAAAAGCAGAAGGAACGGGCTTGCATTCTTTTCCGGTTTCTGCTACAATCAGTGCAGTGAAAAAGCGACGAAAAGAAACAGTAGCGACAGAGCGCATTCAGAGAGAAAGCGGCAGGTGAAAGCTTTTTGCAGAATCTATCGTGAACCGGTCTTGGAGCTGTGCACCGAAGAGAAGAAAATCCATCAGGGAAAATTTATTTCGTAGGCTGCACCGGGATCTCCCGTTACAGAGAAGGTACAGAGAGCAGAGATCACGCGTATTACAAAATACAAAAATCGTGGGGTACAAATGCTCTGTGTCAGAGTGCAGGAGTTTTCCTGAATTTAGGTGGTACCGCGGATAAAAAAATTCGCCCTAAACTGCAGCTTGCGGTTTAGGGCTTTTTTCTGTTTGAAAATGAAGCATCGCATTCTCGTTACTTCAGTGATGAGTTAGATGCGTAAAATGTTGACTAAAAGCTTAAAATCGGACAGGCTGGAATGTTCTCGCGTCTGGAAGACTTCAGATGTTGAAAACCCAAAGAATAAGGAGGAAATCAGAAAATGAAACTTGAAAAATTAGTAGGAGAGCGCTTCAAAGAAAGACCTGCTGACTGTGTCATCGACAGCCATGCTATTATGGTAAAAGGCGGATACATCAAATATATGGCAAACGGAATCTATTCTTCCTATCTGCCGCTGCGCCGCATTGTGCGCAAAATCGAGCAGATCCTGCGCGAGGAAATGGACAAAATCGACGGCCAGGAAGTGCAGTTCCCGGTTGTCATGCCGGCTTCTCTGTGGGATGAGTCCGGCCGTTACGATAGCATCGGCGATGAACTGCTGCGTTTCACCGACCGCAACAATGCCAAAATGGTACTCGGCATGACCCACGAGGAGGCAGCCGTACACCTTGTACGCGAGTATGCACAGAGCTACACCAAATATCCGTTTATGATCTATCAGATCCAGACAAAATTCCGTGATGAGGCCCGTCCGAGAGCCGGACTGATCCGTGTGCGTGAGTTTACGATGAAGGATGCTTACTCCTTCCATACCAGCCAGGAAGATCTGGAGCAGTATTACGAGAAATGCCACGCAGCATACGAGCGTATCTTTGAGCGTGTCGGCGTGCCGGAGGTGGTATCTGTCAAATCCGATTCCGGTATGATGGGCGGAAACATCTCCCATGAGTTCATGCTTCTGACTCCGGTCGGAGAGGATTCCATCGTTCTGTGTGATTCCTGCGATTACAGAGCCAACATGGAGGCAGCTGAGAACATTTCAGATATCGCAAGAGACGCAGAATCCGCTGCACTCGAAAAGGTTTATACACCGAACGTCCACACCATTGAAGACGTCTGCAATTTCTTCGGAGACGAGACAAAGAACTCCTGCAAAGCCGTTGTTTATCAGCAGAATGTTGATGATAAATACGTTGTCCTTTTCATCCGCGGTGATCTCGAAGTCAACGAGACGAAGCTGGTCAACTTCCTCGGCGAGCAGGTTCACGCAGCCGTGATCACCGAAGAATGCGGACTGAACGCAGGCTATATCGGACCTGTGAACCTGAAGGTGAACGGAGATGCCGTTGTTCTCTATGATAAATCCCTCGAGGGAAGAAATAACCTTTCCTGCGGAGCCAACGAGGCAGAGCATCATTACAAAGGACTCGACATGGAGCGCGACGTTCCGAATGCCGAGTATCACGATTTTGCAAAAATCCAGGAGGGCGGCATCTGCCCGAAATGCGGCAAAAAGACCGTAAAGATCTCCAGAGGTATCGAGGTCGGAAACATTTTCCAGCTTGGAACCAAATATACAAAATCCATGAATATGACCTATGTCGATGCAAACGGCGAGAGCAAGACCCCGATCATGGGATGCTACGGTATCGGTGTCGGCCGTCTGGCAGCATCGGTCTGCGAGGCACATCACGATGAGTACGGCCCGATCTGGCCGAAAGCTATCGCTCCGTGGCAGGTACACCTCTGTGCGGTCCGCGTCGATGACGAGGAAGTAAGAGCATACGCGGACAAGCTGTACGAGGATCTGCAGAACGCAGGCATCGAAGTGATCTACGACGACAGAAGCGTCAGAGCCGGCGTAATGTTTGCCGATGCCGACCTGCTGGGTATTCCGCTTCGCATCATCGTAAGCCCGAAAAATATGAAACAGGGCGTTGTCGAGGTTGCATCCCGCGATAAGACTCTGAAAATACAGATTCCGCTGGAAAATGTGATGGAAGAGATTAAACAGTATCTGTAATGATTCAGAACCATGCGAAAGGGAAGAAAAATCGCGATGGGGTTCGGAAGAAGTTCGACAGGAGAAAACACGATATGGAACTCTGGGATATCTATGATGAAAACAAACAGCCGACCGGCCGCACGATGAAGCGGAATGACTGGCATATGAAGCCGGACGAGTTTCACCTGACGGTGCTCGGCGTAATCGCAAGACCGGACGGAACCTTCCTTATCACAAAACGTGTCATGACGAAAGCCTGGGCACCGGGCTGGTGGGAGGTTTCCGGCGGCGCGGCACAGGCAGGAGAGAGCTCATTGGAGGCCGTGCGCCGTGAGGTCAGAGAGGAAACCGGACTCGATGTGAGCAAGGCAGACGGCGGCTACCTCTTCACTTACCGGCGTATCAACCCGGATGAGGGAGACAACTACTTTGTCGATGTCTATCGCTTCGTGATGGATGTCAAAGACGAGGATCTTCACCTTCAGGAGGAAGAAACGGACGGCTACCGTTTTGCTACGCTGGACGAAATCAAAGGATACGCCGCAGAAGGCAAATTCCTGCATTACGACAGCATCTGCCAGGCATTTGAACTGTAACAGAAAAATAAGATAAGAAAAACGCGTTCCCGCCGGAAACCACAGGGGTTTCCGAAAACGGGAACGCGTTTTTTCAATTTACAGGATTTTTTCTTGCCGTAGGGCATGCCTGAAAAAGGCTTTTTGTAAGCGTTTGACCGTAAGCGCGCAAGCAGTTCATTGCGGTTAATTGCGATTGAATACTTCGCGGTTGAGCGCCTTTTCCTGATGGCTGACAATCGTTGTGCAGACAGCATCGCCTGTGATGTTGACTGCGGTGCGCAGCATATCGAGAATACGGTCGATACCCATGATAAGAGCGATACCCTCCGTTGGCAGTCCGACGGAATTCAGTACCATAGCCAGGGTAACAAGTCCGACGCTTGGGATACCGGCGGTACCGATGGAAGCCAGTGTTGCGGTAACAACAACCGTTGCGAGGTTTGCCGGAGTCAGATGAATACCGTACGCCTCTGCGATGAAGATGACAGCGACACCCTGCATAATGGAGGTACCATCCATGTTGATGGTTGCGCCGAGCGGAATGGTGAATGAAGAGATCTGTTTCGAGACACCCATCTTTTTGTTCAGTGTATCAATCGACATCGGGATTGTCGCGTTGGAGGTTGCGGTGGAAAATGCAAATCCCATAACCGGAAGGAATTTCTTCACGAATTTAATCGGATTCAGCCGTGTGAATACGAACAGAAGAACCTGATAAATGACGAAGCACTGCAGTGCCAGCGCCAGTGTTACATTTCCCATGTATTTCAGCATCGGTGCGAACGCAGAAAAGCCGACCGTTGCAAAGGTACGTGCAATCAGACAGAAAACGCCGACCGGGGCCACCTTCATGACCGTCATGGTCATTTCCATCATGACATCGTTAAACTGGCTGATAAAGTTGGAAACGACCGAAGCGCGGTTTCCGAGCTTTGCCAGCATTACGCCGACAAACAGGGCGAATACGATGATGGGAAGCATATCGCCGTTTGCCATGGAACCAATCGGGTTCTTCGGGATGATGTTGAGCAGTGTATCCACCAGGCTGACGCTGGAATCTGCTGCTGTCGAGGACAGGTCGGCTTTCTGAACCGCACTCATGTTAAGTCCGAGCCCCGGGTGAATGAGCAGGGCGGTTCCAAGTGCGATGCAGACGGCAAGTGCTGTGGTAACAAGGTAAAAGCCGATCGTTTTTACGCCGACCTTTCCGAGGGTTTTGCTGTCTCCGATGGACATACTTCCGCAGACGAGGGAGCAGAAGACAAGCGGTACGACAAGCATCTGCATCAGGCGGATAAAGCCCTGTCCGATGACATACAGCACACCTTCTACGATGACGGTGTCCTTGATATAGCTGGACGGGATCCAATAGTGAATCACCACGCCGAGCAGCGCACCGGCCAGCAGGGCAATAAAAATCTGGGTGGAAAGCCCGAGCTTCTTTTTTGACTTTTCCGTTGTTTCTTTTCTGTTTCGGACCATTATTCGATTCCTCCGGTTTCTTCGAGATATTCTTTCAGTGCCGTTTTCCAGTCGAGCGGCTCAGGAATACCGGTCAGACGGAGCATCATGTTGTCCAGAACAGAATAGGTCGGGCGGACATCATCGCGTGCGACAACCGGGTAGAGATCAAGGTCACCGGTTTTTCCGGTATACTCGAGGATGGTTCTTGCAAACTCATAGCGGCTGCAGCTTCCGGGGCAGACAACGTGGTACAGACCATACTCCTCGCTGTCGATAAAGTGGCAGATCACGCGCGCAAGCTCAAAAGCACTGGTCGGAGCCGCATACTGGTTGTTTGGAACCTCCATCGTGCCGCCCTTTGCCGCATTGCGGAGTACTTCGTCCACAAAATCGCGGCCGATCCCGTAAATCCAGGAGCTTCGGATGATGACAAAGCGGTTCAAAAGCTGTGTCAGGATTTTCTCTCCGGCCTCTTTTGATTTTCCGTAGATCGTACGCGGATGCACGGTATCAAACTCGTTGTACGGGATGCGGGATTCCTTGTCGAAAACGTCATCCGTTGAGATCTGAATAACCTTTGCGTCGATATCATTGGCGGCAAGCGCTACGTTGCGCACACCGATGGCATTGACACGATAGGCTTCGTCGATGTTTTTTTCACACTCGGCAACGTCGGTCATACCGGCGCAGTTGATGATAACGTCGGGACGGTTGACATAAACAAACTGTGTGACTTCATCGATTTTGGTAATATCAACCTCGTGAATATCCGTTGGAAGAAGCTGATATTCCACACCCTCCAGCAGTTCCAGAAGGGCAGTACCGATGTGGCCTTCGGCACCTGTAATCCATATTTTTTTCATAGGTTCTCTCCTGTCCTTGATTTATATACAGAAAAACTGTAATTGTATTTATTTTACCTGTGGACTTTACAGAAGTCAATAAATTATGGAAAGTCTCTGTGCAGAACCGGAAAAAAGTGGTATCATTTCTGTATATGTCTGCGGTGTAAGACTGCATATCTGCTACAAAAGAAGGAGGAGTATTTTTGAAAAAGAACAAATATGAAATCGACATGTGCAACGGCACGATTATGGACAAGCTGATTTCCTTTTCGCTGCCGCTGATGGTGTCCGGCATTCTGCAGCTGATGTTCAACGCGGTGGATATCATCGTCGTCGGACGGTTCAGCGGAAGCCAGGCGCTTGCGGCTGTCGGATCGACAACGGCACTCATCAACGTGTTCATCAATCTGTTTATGGGAATCTCGCTCGGTGCGAATGTGCTTGCGGCGCGGTATTATGCAGCGGGGCGCGACCGGGAGATGTCGGAAACGGTACATACATCGATCATGCTGGCGCTGATCAGCGGCGTTGTGATGGCGTTTGTGGGCGTATTTTTTGCAAAAGGCGCGCTGGAGCTGATGGATACACCGGCGGATGTCATTGATCAGTCGGCATTGTATATGAGAATTTACTTTATGGGAATGCCGTTTTTCATGCTGTACAACTACGGTGCGGCGATTCTGCGTGCCGTCGGCGACACGAAGCGGCCGCTGTATTTCCTGATTGTATCGGGTGTGATCAACGCTGGTCTGAATATGTTCCTCGTGATCGTGTTCAGTCTCGGCGTGGCAGGTGTGGCGATTGCAACGGTGGTTTCGCAGGCGATCTCCTGCGTGCTGGTTCTGCGGTGCCTCTATAAGAGCGAGGGAAGTTATCAGCTCCGGTTCTCGAAGCTGTGCATGAAAAAGGATTACATCATCCCGATTTTCCAGGTCGGCATCCCGGCGGGTATTCAGAGTACCGTTATCAACTTCTCGAACGTGCTGCTGCAGTCATCCGTCAATTCCTTCGGTTCGATTGCAATGGCAGGCTACACGGCGTCCAACAATGTGCTGGGATTTTTATACACCTCAGTCAACTCCGTCACCCAGGCGTGCATGAGCTTCACAAGCCAGAACTACGGTGTCGGAAAATACAAACGAATGGATAAGGTGCTGATCGACTGCCTGATTCTCTCCAGCGGCATCGCACTGGTGATGGGTGGCGGCGCGTATCTGTTCGGTACGGAAATCCTGCAGATTTACACCGGGGACCCGGAGGTTATCCGCTGCGGTATGGAAATTCTGTCGATCACGACGGTTCCGTATTTCCTCTGCGGCATCATGGACCTCTTCCCGGGAGCCCTGCGCGGTATGGGATGCTCGGCGGTGCCGATGATTCTGTCCGTCATCGGAACGGTCGGAACGCGAATCGTGTGGATCTTCGGCATTTTCCCGCAGCACCGCTCGCTGTATGTGCTGTTCATTTCGTATCCGGGATCGTGGATCATCACGATTATCCTGCAGGTGATCTGCTATCTGATTGTGCGGAAGAAAGTCCACAGCCGGGCAGCAGCCGTATAAAAAGAGAAAAAAGACAAAAAGCCAGAAAAACCGCGGATAAATCCATTTTTAGGTGGAATTATCCGCGGTTGTGTGATAAGATGGCCGTATGCGAAGAGGCAGGTAGAAGATACAGGGACACCTGCCTCTTACTCTGTGAAAAAGGAGAGAAGAGAGAACATATGAAAAAGTTTTATGCATGGTATCAGAAGCATATTACAGGTGCGATCTTTACCGGACTGATTCTCGGTATCTTAACCGGACTTCTTCTGGCGGACCGCTTTACGCCGATTCTGACCGTAACCGGCGTCATCGGCGGCATCTACATGAACGCCTTGAATATGATGATTTTCCCGATGGTATTCTGCTCAATTGTCATGGGCATCTGCAGCATCGGAAATGCAAAAACGACAGGTAAGATCACCGGCTACTCGATGATTTTCTTCCTGTGCACCACCGCGATTGCAAGTGCAGTCGGCATTATCATTCCAAGACTGATCCGCCTCGGAAAGGGAGTCCATTTTGAGATGGCAACTTCCGATATCCAGGCGACCGAGATGACCAGCATCCTCGACACGATCAAAAACCTGATCCCGTCCAACCCGGTGAAAGCATTTGCGGAGGGCAACATGCTCCAGGTACTCGTGTTCGCTGTCGTTGTCGGCTTTACGCTGATTGCGGTCGGAGAGAAGGGACAGCCGCTCTTAAACGTGATCGACTCCCTGAATGAGGTCTGTTTAAAAGTCATCAGCACTGTTATGTACTTCACCCCGATCGGTGTCTTCTGTACGATCGTGCCGGTTGTCGAGGCAAACGGAACCAAAACCATCGTTTCCCTGGCAACCCAGCTCATCATTCTGTATGTGGCATTCTATGGATTTGCGATCGTCGTCTACGGCGGCGCTGTAAAACTCATCGGAAAGACGAGTCCGGTCAAGTTCTTTAAGGCGATCATGCCGGCAGCCCTGAATGCATTCGGAACATGTTCCAGTTCCGCGACGATCCCAATCAGCAAGCGCTGTGTCGAGAAAGAACTCGGCGTTTCGAACCAGATCAGCAGTATCGCAATCCCGCTCGGTGCCACCGTCAACATGGATGCGGTATCGATCCTGATGTCGTTTATGATCATGTTCTTCGCAAATGCCTGCGGCATCAACGTCAGCATTTCGATGATGGTGATCATTCTGCTTGCCAACGTCCTGCTTTCTGTCGGAACACCGGGTATCCCGGGCGGCGCGATCGCATCATTCGCGGCACTCGCCACGATGGCAGGCCTTCCGGCCGGCGTCATGGGTGTTTACATCAGTATCAACACACTGTGTGACATGGGTGCCACATGCGTCAACGTCATCGGCGATATGGCAGGCTGCGTTGTGCTGCAGGAGAAAATTAAACTGGAAGAAAACTAAAAAATGTTACATAGAAAAAGAGGGATTCCTTTCACGGGAGTCCCTCTTTTGCAATGCGTAAAATAAATTAAATATAGTCCGAAACATATGGAATATGGTGGAAGAGCAGGTCATCCAGGCATTCCACAGTCTGCGGCGTCGTTTCGATGCGCGCCATCTCATACAGCTTGGAAGCCGTCTTGTAGCCGAGCAGCAGTGTCGTGAGCGATGCGATCGTCATTTTCATCACATGGTCCGGCTCGCGGTCGGTCGGCACACAGTGTCCTTTTTCAAAGAAGAATGTGAAGCTGTCATTGTTCCACGGAAGCAGCTCATCCTCGATCTCAAAACGGATACACACATCCGGCTCGTCGGGGTCGCAGGCGTAATGTTCCATAAACTGCACGACATCGATGATACGCCCCATCGAGTACGGGCGAATCGTTTCTTTGATATCGCTGTCCTCAAGCTCGAACGCGATGGGTTCACTGTAGTAGTTATTTCCTTTGACCTCATCGATCATGGAATCGTGCGCATGAATATACTCCCAGAGTCCCAGCTGCGCTTCGCGGTTCAGATAGATCATCTCTTTGATATGCATGATATCGGAGCTGATCAGATAGACCATGTAGCCGTACGGCACATCATCAGCGGAATAGTAGATCGCAACGACGGTATCATCCTCATCCCAGCGGAAATATTCTTCCCACGCCAGATTGTTGCGGTAGAGGCAGCCGTGCGTCTTCGAAGCAAATTTGGTATGTAGTTCCTTGAAATCCTTGTCATCCCATGCCACGCGGCGCACATAGCCAGGGGCTTTGAGTTTCCGCGGCACCTGCGTGTCCTTGATGGTGTACGTCATCTTATTGGAAATGATTTCCCATCCGAGATTCCGGTAGAGCGGAATAGAGTAGGGATAGAGAAGCGCAAAGGAACGGTGGTTTTCCCGCATGCGCGTGAGACTCCGGATCATCAGCTTTTTCATGATGCCCTGGCCGGTGTATTCCGGGTAGGTGCAGACGCTGGTGACAAAACCGACGGGATAGCGGACACCGTAGATATTCATGTCCAGCGGATAAACCGCGAACTGTGATACCAGATCCTCCTCGCAGAAACAGCCGAGCACATCGGCACGGACGAGAACCGGGAATTTGGACTGCTTGATTTCATCGTCTTTCCATCCGCTTTCGGAAAGCTCCTGCTCTGTAACCTGAAAGGCGTAGCGCAGAAGTGCATTGTACTGCTCTGCGTCGTCGATGGTCAGCGGGCGGAAGGTTAAGTTCGAATCTTTCGTTTGAATCATGGATTACTCCCTCATTTTATTGTGAATCAAAGTATAGTGAATCAGATACTTTATTTTTTCGTAAATATTCTATCATAAGAAATGGAATTTGTGCAGTTAAAAATAAAGCCCATTCCGCAAATTTGGTAAAAAGATCAAAATAGTGTTAGAAATCGGATAAAAACTTCAAGAAACAGACAAAAAAATCTAATAAAATGAAAAACATACAGGGATAGTCTGCGCGAAAAAGCAGACATACGATTTCCAGGGTGACTGCGTTGAGATCGACGTGTTCAATCCGGAGACAAGAAAATATGTCTGGGACGTATGCAAGAAGAACTACTACGATTACGGCATCAATGCTTTCTGGCTGGATAACTCCGAGCCGGATTACGGTGTTTACGATTTCGATCATTACCGCTATATTGAAGGACCGGCGCTCTCCTGCAGCAACATCTATCCGCAGTTATACAGCCGTGTCTTCTATGATAAGAAGAAAAAACCGACCGCGTAAAACCGGTCGGTTTTTTTGAATAAATTTCCATTACAGGACGGTTTTTGTACACTTTTTTCTTGACGAAACGGGAAACAATCGTTACACTATTATGTATAACTGTAATTAAAATGGGAAAATGTAGCAAAACGCGGAAGCACACAAAGGGGTAATGAAGTTTTGTGTGTACCGGGGAGAAGAGAGGGAAACAGATGAATCAGACCGAATTGCCGGAATGTGAAAAAATAAATAAGAAAGAGCCTTCTAAGGATGTTCAGATGACACAGAAACAGGCAGAACGTCTGGTGGAACATCTGAAGAATATTTTCATGTATGTGCGGGTTCTCCGTCCGGATGAGATCGGAGATTTTATTATCGATGAAGAGAATGGCAAGCTGTGTGAATGCTACGCAGTATGGAACAAAGCGATGCCGTGCCTTAACTGTATTTCCGAAAAAGCCCTGCGGGAGAAATCGCAGAAATCAAAACTGGAATGCATTGCGTCGAATGTGTATCAGGTCATTGCAAGATACGTGGAGATCGAAGGAGAACCATGCGTGATCGAGATGATCAACCGTCTCGACGATGAAACACTGATGGACTCCGAAGGACGCCAGAATCTGGTAAGCAAGCTGAACAGCTACAGCGAAGAGCTGTATCGTGACGCGCTGACCGGAGTATTCAACCGCCGCTACTTCGAAGACCAGATCCGGGACGCCAGCTTTTGCTGCGGCGTAGCCATGATCGATCTCGATGATTTCAAATTATACAACGATACATACGGCCACAATGCCGGAGATATGGCGCTTGACACCATTGTAAAGACCGTCAACCGCTGCACCCGACGTACCGACCGTCTGATCCGCTTAGGAGGAGACGAATTTCTGCTGGTTCTGCCGGAGATGGATGAGGAAAACTTTGTACAGAAATTAAAACAGATTCAGTCACAGATCCATGAGGCACAGGTGCCGGGCTACTCGAAGATGCGTCTTTCCGTCAGCGTAGGAGGTGTTCTGACAAGAGATGAGACGATCGGCGAAGCTGCGATGCGTGCCGACCAGCTGATGTATCTTGCAAAACAACGGAAAAACATGGTTGTCACCGAGAAAGACCAGATCCTGGGTTGTCAGGACGATGTTGTCCGTCAGGAAAACCGCAGAGAAAAACAGCGCATCCTGATCGTGGATGATTCCGAGATGAACCGTATCATCCTCTCGGAGATTCTGCAGGATGAATACGATATCATCGAGGCTTCCACCGGCGAAGAGTGCCTGCGTCTGCTGGAAGAATACGGAACAGGCCTTGCGCTGATCCTTCTGGATATCGTCATGCCGGGCATGGACGGTTTCGGAGTGCTTGACTACATGAACCGCAACCACTGGATCGAAGAGGTTCCGGTCATCATGATATCGAGCGAGGATTCCACCGCATTTGTGCGCCGTGCGTATGAGCAGGGTGTATCCGATTATATCAGTCGTCCGTTTGATGCAAAAGTTGTTTACCAGCGTGTCTTCAACACGATCAAATTATATGCAAAACAGCGCCGTCTCGTGACGCTCGTCACCGAGCAGATTTACGAAAAAGAGAAAAACAATCAGATGATGATCAGTATCCTGAGCCATATCATGGAATTCCGGAATGGCGAGAGCGGACTTCATGTCCACCACATCAACGTTCTGACCAGTATGCTCCTCGAGCGTCTGGTACAGAAGACAGACCGCTACCACTTAAGCTGGTCCGATCAGCTGATGATCACAACGGCATCCGCGCTGCACGATATCGGAAAGATGGGCATTGACGAAAACATTTTAAATAAGCCGGGAAGGCTGACGAAAGAAGAGTTCGAGGAGATGAAGAAACATACCCTGATCGGAGCGTCCATGCTGAAGAGCCTGGAACTGTATCAGGACGAGAAGCTGGTACAGATTGCGTACCAGATCTGTCGCTGGCATCATGAGCGGTACGACGGAAAGGGTTACCCGGACGGCTTAAAAGGTGAGGAGATCCCGATTGCAGCCCAGGTTGTATCGATTGCCGATGTTTACGATGCGCTGACAAGCGAGCGTGTCTACAAATCGGCATACACGCACGAGAAAGCCATCGAGATGATCCTGAACGGCGAGTGCGGTACCTTCAGCCCGCTGATGCTCGAGTGTCTGCTCGATATCAAAGATGCCATCTGCGAGGAGCTGAACACCATATCCGAAGAAAAACAGACTTCGATTCAGATTGAAAAGCTGAAAAAGAATCTGAAGTCGGGGGGGGGCAGAGCTGAGTTTTCTGAACTCTGATGAAAAGTTATCCACAGAAGATGCCTGGGAGAACAGGTGTCATGCGGATTCGAAAGACGATCTTAAATAAAAATATACCAAAACCCATGGATTTCTGAAAAGATTCCATGGGCTTTTCGCACCTTTGTGCAAATTTTTGTTGTGATTCCGGAGGACAACTGCTATAATAACAGAAAATGTCAAAAAATACGACAAAAATACCGGAAGAGGGCTGTGCGAACAAGTACACACAAGTCTGGAAAGGATAAAAACATGAATCAGTTGGAAGTATTACGAGAGAGCCTCGGACAGTGCGATGAGATTATTCTGGATGCGCTGCTGATGAGAAACCGTATTGTCGAGGACATTATGGTATATAAAGAAGCAAATAACGTGCCGATTCTCCAGCCGGAGCAGGAAGCAAAACAGAAGGAATGGCTGGAACGCCGGATGCAGGAAAAACGCCATAAAAACGAAGTTGCGGATGTTTTCGAGAGCATCACAAGAAACAGTAAAAAGATTCAGGCAAGAAAGCTGTTCAATTATAATATTGTACTGATTGGCTTCATGGGAGCCGGAAAGAGCACCATTTCCGATTATCTCAAAACCGTGTTTGCCATGGATATCATCGAGATGGATCAGATCATCGCAGAGCGTGCCGGTATGAGCATCTCCGATATTTTTGAGACTTACGGCGAACAGTATTTCCGTGACTGCGAGACGAATCTTCTGATTGAAATGCAGTCGAGAACAAACGTTGTCATTTCGTGCGGCGGCGGAACTCCGATGCGTGAGTGCAACGTTGCGGAGATGAAAAAGAACGGCCGCGTTGTTCTTCTGACTGCAAAGCCGGAGACGATTTTAGACCGTGTCAAAGACAGCCACGACAGACCGCTGATCGAGAACAACAAAACCGTTCCGTTTATCGCAGATCTGATGAGCAAGCGCCGTGAGAAATATGAGGCCGCAGCCGACATTATCATCGAGACGGACGGAAAGAGCGAGCTGGAGATCTGTGAGGAGCTGATCCACAGCCTGCGGCAGATGGATGCAAAAGCGGAATAAAAGAGAAAAAGCAAAGAAAAAGAAGAAGCAAGAAAAAGAAAGAAAAAGAAGAAGGAGAATGCTGTGTGCGACGGCAGCCTCCTTCTTTTCCTTTTGATACCGAATTGTTGCGCACTTAAAAAATACAAAATGTGTAGGAAAAAAGATTGACAAAAAAGATATTTTTCGATATTCTGATAAAAGTTGGGCTAAAATCACGTGAAAAGATTGAAAAAACAAGGTATTATTTCGTGCTATTGTCCGAATAAGAGAAAAAATTCAGGATAATTATATGAAAAACAATGGCCCGTGTGCAGACATAGCCGGATCAGCCGGGGAGGGTCTGCGGAAAACAAAGGAGGAACACCAATGAGAAAAAGAAACAAAGTCGTTTCTCTGCTTTTGGCAGGATGCATGGCAGCCGGTCTTCTGGCCGGATGCGGAAGCAGCGGAGAGGCACAGGTAGCAACTGCTGACAATGCTACAGCGGCATCAACCAGTACTGGAGCAGCGGATTCAGCAGCACCGGAGACTGCAGGTGAAGTGGACGGACAGATCAATCTTCGCGCGGTATCCTTTGGAAACAATTTCGATGTGCAGGATATGGGATGGCGCTGGATGATGGCGGAGTGCTATGAAGGACTGATGCGTGACGTGGCAGATGAAAACGGAGACCGTTTCGAGTATGCCGGTGCAGAATCCATGGACGTATCCGATGACGGACTGGTTTATACCTTCCATCTGAGAAAGGATGCAAAATGGTCCGACGGACAGCCGGTTACCGCAGCAGATTATGAGTACGGCTGGAAACGTCTGTTAAATCCGGAATACGGATATTCCTATTCTTTCTTCCTGTTCAACGTAGTAGGAGCAGAGGAGTATTATAACGGACAGGGTTCTGCCGATGAGATCGGAATCAAAGCAGTTGACGATTACACCTTCGAGGTTACCCTAAAGGTAGCGGATCCGACCTTCCAGTCCAAGCTGGTAGCAACTCCGCTTTACCCGACCCGTCAGGATGTCGCAGAGGCAGCCGGAGACCAGTGGGGAAAAGACTGGACAAAATGTGTCTACAACGGACCGTTTGCCATGACAAACCTGGTAGAAGATAACTCCATGACATGGGTGAAGAATGACCAGTACTGGGATAAGGACAACGTAAAACTGAATCAGGTAAACTGGTACTGTGTAGCAGAGAACGCAACAGCAGCAACCATGTTCGATAACGGACAGCTGGACGTTTTCGATGCAGCAGGCGATTACATTGCAAAATATGACAAAGAAGTAGAAGCAGGCAATATGCAGACCATGACCACCGAGTACCCGGGAACTATGGTTCTGTGCTACGAGCAGTCTGAGGGCGGAAAATCCGGTCTGATGAAAAACGTAAACATCCGCAAGGCAATTTCCTACTCCATCAACCGTGAGGAGATGGTATCAGCTGTTTACGGAAGATACACCGCAGCTTACGGCTTCGTTTCCCCGGCGATCACGCTCGACGGAACTTCCTACCGCAAGCAGGCGTCGGAGACCATGAAAGAGGAATATGAGCAGTATGCAGGAGATGCAGACAAGTTAAAAGCACTGTTCCAGAAAGGCCTTGATGAGCTTGGTATCACCGACAAACCGGAAGACATCACCATTACACTGCTGTCCCAGGGTTCTGCTACCGAGAATCAGCTCGAGAGAGAGTACCTGCAGCAGTCCATTTCCCAGAATCTGGGCGTAAAGGTAGAGCTGAACACCGTTGGCGATTACCAGATGTTTGCAAACGAGCGCGATAACAAGAACTACGATATCTTTGTAGGCGGATGGTTCAGCGATTACAACGATCCGCTGGATTTCCTGAACGTCATGAAGACAGGCGTTTATGATTCCTACGGCCTCTATAGCAACAGCGAGTACGACAGCCTGATCGATTCTCTGACCGGAGAGAACGACAACGCAAAACGCCTTGAGATTTACCAGAAGCTGGAAGATCTGCTGGTTGCACAGGATTGTGGTGTTGCACCGCTGTACTACTCTGATAAACATTACTATTATCAGAACTGGGTAAAAGATTTCTACACATCCTCCTTCGGCGCAAGCCAGGAGCTTTACAGAGCATCTGTACAGAAATAAAAAAGCAGCAAAACAGAAGAAATGAGGGAAGAAGGGCTTATGAAACAATAGGCTCTTCTTTCGCTATCATAATAAAAATTCCGGTCGGAAAAGACCGGACAGGGAGAGGATTTTTATGCCAAAATATTTACTGCGCCGTTTTGCAGAAATGCTGATCACACTGTTTCTGATTGCAACGGCCACGTTTTTCCTTCTGGAAGCGGTTCCGGGAGATCCGCTGACGGAGCGTGCGAGCAAGCTCTCGCCGACCGTAAAGGAAAACCTCTATAAGCGCTACGGCCTCGACAAGCCGATGATGGAGCGCTATGTGATCACAATGAAGGGAATCTGCAAGGGAGAGTTCGGGGAATCTGTTGTCTATGCGGGACAGACGGTACAGAAGCTGATTCATGACCGTCTTCCGGTATCCGCCCGCCTTGGTATCCAGCAGGTGCTGGTCGGTATCACGATCGGTCTGCTGCTTGGAATTCTTGCGGCAATGAGGAGGGGAAGCTTCTGGGACTATATGGTGATCGCCCTGTCGGTCCTCTTGATTTCCATTCCGAACCTGATCTTTGGTCTGATGCTTCAGAAAATTTTCGCAGGTAACCTGAAGGTTCTGCCGACGATCGGCTGGCCTGCGGGAAAGGATCTGTGGTTCGGAGGATGGGAATACACGATTCTTCCGACCCTGACAGGATGCTTTTCTTATATTGCAACGTATGCGCGTCTGCTGAAAACCTCGATGCTCGATGTGATCAATCAGGATTACGTGCTGACTGCTGAATCGAAGGGCTTAAGCCGCGGACAGATTATCCGCCGCCATATCCTTCGGAACTCGTTTATCCCGGTTATCACACAGCTTCCGATGTCGGTTGCCATGTGTATCACAGGCTCCTTCTTCATCGAGAGCATCTTTTCCATCCCGGGAATCGGACAGTATTATGTGACGGCGGTCAATAACCAGGATCTTTCCATTATCATGGGAGAGACGGTTATTATCGCAGCACTTTACATCGGTGTTCTCTTTATCACGGACCTGCTGTACGTGGTCGTTGACCCGAGAATCAGTCTGACAGGAAAGAGCAGATAAGGAGGATATTATGGCAGCATTAACACCGGAAAAATTTAAAGTAATAGGATACACCGAGGAAGATGCGAACCGGATTGACCGCCTGACCATTTCCTACTGGCAGGACGCCTGGAGACGGCTCCGCAAAAATCCGATCGCAATGGGATCTCTTGTTGTGCTCGGCATTCTGCTTGTCATGGTCATCATCGGACCGCATATCAAAGGATATGATTATGTATCCATGAATATCGCCGAGAAAAACCAGGGCGTATCGTCAAAATACTGGTTTGGAACCGACAACCTGGGACGTGACCTCTTCTCAAGAGTCTGGGTCGGCGCGCGGGCATCACTGATCATCGCGATCGTTGCAACGGCAATCAAACTCATCATCGGAACGGTATATGGCGCGCTGATGGCACATTTCGGCGGCTGGGTCGATGAGGTTCTGATGCGGATCATCGAGGTTATCAACTCGATTCCGTCTCTGCTTCTTACGATTCTGATCATGATGATTCTTGGAAATAACCTGTTTGCACTTCTGGTCGCGCTTAGTGTCACCGCATGGTGTAACACGGCACGTCAGGTGCGCGGTATGATCAAACAGCTCCGTGAGACGGAATACGTTTACGCGGCGGAGGTGCTCGGTGCAAAACCGCTCCGCATCATCTTAAAACACTATGTACCGAATATGCTGGGTATCCTGATTCTGGATACGGCGACGGCAATCCCGATGTTTATTTTTACGGAGGCAGGTCTTAGCTTCCTCGGCATCGGCCTCAAGGCACCATCGATCAGCCTTGGTGTCCTGATTTCGATGGGACAGCAGAACATGGATTTCTATCCGTCACAGCTTCTGTTCCCATGTCTCGTGCTCTGTATCATCGTTATGGCATTCAACCTTCTGGGAGACGGCCTGCGCGATGCCCTGGATCCGAGACTTCGCCAGTAATAAGTGGGAGATAACGATATGAACGAACAAAACAATCCGATTCTGGAAGTAAAAAACTTAAGAGTCTCTTATCACACCTATGCCGGTGAAGTAAAGGCAGTCCGCGGTGTACAGTTTTCTCTCGAGAAAGGTCAGGCGCTCGCAATTGTGGGCGAATCCGGCTGCGGAAAATCTGTAACGGCGAAATCCATCATGGGCCTCATCAAGGCCCCGCAGGGTGAGATTAAAGAGAACAGTGAAATTCTCTATCATGGAGAGAATATTCTGAAATACAACAAAAAACAGTGGCAGCATTACAAAGGCGGCGAGTGTGCAATCATTTTCCAGGATGCGCTGGCTTCCTTAAATCCGACGATGCGTGTCGGAAAACAGATTATGGAAAATCTGATGGGCCATAAAAACATGACAAAACAGGAAGCGGCAAAGGAGGCTGTCGAGATGCTGCGCATGGTCGGCATCCCGGAGCCGGAAAAACGTGTCAGACAGTATCCGCACGAATTTTCCGGCGGTATGCGTCAGCGTGTTATGATCGCGATTGCATTTGCCTGTGATCCGAAAATTCTGATCTGTGACGAGCCGACGACCGCGCTCGATGTGACAATTCAGGGACAGATTCTCGATATTATCAAAAATCTGCAAAAGAAAAATCAGACGTCCGTCATCATGATCACACATGATCTCGGTGTTGTGGCAAATATCGCACAGAAGATTGCTGTTATGTATTCCGGTATTATCGTGGAAAGCGGAACGTGTGAGGATATTTTCTATCGTCCGCGTCACCCGTATACCTGGGCGCTGATCCGTTCCGTACCGCGTCTGGATCTGAAAAACAAGCAGGAACTCGCGACAATTCCGGGAACTCCGCCGGATCTTTTAAACCCGCCGGTCGGATGTCCGTTCTGCACGCGGTGCAGCTACTGTATGCCGATCTGTAAGGAAGAGATGCCGGAGGCAACGGAATTCGGCGGCGAGCATAAGGCTGCCTGCTGGCTCCATCACCCGATGGCACCAAAAGTAGAAATGCCAGATCTGGAAGGAGGAGAACTGTAATGGAAAATAACGAAAAAGAAGTGCTTTTTTCCGTTTCCCATCTGAAAAAATATTTTCAGGTCGGAAACCATGCGACCTTAAAGGCCGTGGATGATGTCTCCTTCGAAATTTACAAGGGTGAGACACTTGGAATGGTTGGCGAGTCCGGATGTGGAAAGACAACGTGCGGCCGTACCTGCATCGGCCTGTATGACAAGACCGACGGACAGGTGCTCTACAAGGGAACCGATGTCCATGCATTAAACGGAAAAGAGCGGTTTGCCTTCAAAAAACAGGTGCAGATGGTCTTCCAGGATCCGTATGGATCGCTCGACCCGCGTATGACCGTTGCCGACATCATCGGCGAGGGCATCGACATTCACCATCTGGCAAAGAATAAGAAAGAGCGCCAGGAGATGATCTACAAATATCTGGAGCTGGTCGGACTGAACCGCGAGCATGCGAACCGTTTTGTGCACGAGTTTTCCGGCGGACAGCGCCAGCGAATCGGTATCGCGCGTGCGCTTGCCGTGCAGCCGGAATTCATCGTTCTCGATGAGCCGATCTCCGCACTCGACGTTTCGATTCAGGCGCAGATCGTCAACCTGCTTGTGGACTTACAGAAGAAGATGGGTCTGACCTATCTTTTCGTTGCGCATGATCTGTCGATGGTTAAACATATTTCCGACCGTGTGGCGGTTCTGTATCTGGGAACGCTCGTCGAGCTGACGACATCCGAGGAGCTGTACGCCAACCCGCGCCACCCGTACACACAGGCACTGCTCTCCGCGATTCCGATTCCGGACCCGAAAGTAGAGGCAGAGCGCGACCGCAAAAAAATCCGCCTCGAAGGCGAGGTGCCGAGCCCGATCAACACGAAGCCGGGCTGCAAATTCCAGGGAAGATGCAAGTACGCAAAAGACATCTGCCGACAGCAGATGCCGGAATTAAAAGACGTGGGCAACAATCACTTTGTGGCATGTCATTTCTGCGATGCGTTAGAAGAAAATAAGGAATTATAAAACATGGAAAAGATAAAGAACATCTGCCGTGATCTCGGCAAAGCATTTACAATCGGCCTGCTCTCCGGCGGCGCTGCGGCAGCTGTGCTGCTGCTGGGAGGATTCCTCTTTGGGGGATTCACGTTCCGCGCTGCCCTTGAGGCGGCGAAAGACGGCCTGCTGCTGATCGCGGCCCTCGGCATGTTCGTGATCGCCGGAATGCTGATGGTAAAAGGCAAAAACCCGGAGAAATTCACGCAGAAGGAAAAATGGCGCGTCCACTTTGCCGTGCTCGGATATAAGAGTGTGTTCGCAGTTCTCTGCGTTTCCTGGGTGCTGTGGGCGGCAGCGGCGGATTATCTTTTGTATCGGATGTGAAAATAGTTTCTATAAATAAAAAGAGAATTTTGCAGACTGTAAAAATGAGGTCCGGCAAAATTCTCTTTTTTCGTTTAGTCGTTATTCGTCTTCGAGACGGGAGATAACCATCTCCATGGATTTCTGATATTCTTCATCCGAAGAATTGTAGAACAGCATCAGATCGAGGCAGCTGCTCATTTTCTTCAGTGCTTCCGGGATGGAGTAGTCGATCGTTTTCACATATTCATCCCAGTGCTCCAGCTTCCACGTATCGCGCACGGAGTTGCGGTCGATCATGCGCTGGTGGCAGATCTCCGGTTTTGTGACAACCCAGATCACAACAAGCTTTGCCCCATGGTCAGCGAGCTTTTTGGAGAAGTTTTTCAGGAACTTCTCATCATGCACTTCGCGTGTGAATGGTGCGTTGATCAGCACAATATCGTCATACTCGAGTGCTTCCAGTCCGAAATTGACCGTTACTTCATATTCATAATCGCGGATATTCTCCTCGAAGAAATCAGAACTGCGGTTGATTTCCTGTCCGCCCGCTTTGAAAACGCGGTTCGACAGCGGAATGACTGTGTCCTTGTCGAGATAAACAACGTGTTTCAGCTCCTTGGCGAGCTGTTTTGAAATGTATGTCTTTCCGCACGCCGGCGGCGAGGTTACGAGGATCATCTTTTTCATCGTTTGTATGTCTTCCTTTCCAGTTGAATCAAAAAAAATCACTCCTAGCATTATAGAAAATTTGGGAAAAAATTGCAAGAGAAAAGACGGTTGTGCCAGAGAAAAAATTGTCTTATAATAAAATAAGATTTTTATGCCATCACGGAGAAAATAAATGGAGGAAAGACAATGAGCAGAGCAAATACACGAGTTGTGAAAATCGGCGACCGGGTCATCGGAGGCGGAAATCCGATTCTGATCCAGTCCATGACGAATACCAAAACAGAAGATGTGGAGGCAACCGTAAAGCAGATCCAGGCGCTCACGGAAGCCGGATGTGACATTATCCGATGCGCCGTCCCGACCATGGAGGCAGCCAGGGCGCTGTCCGAGATCAAAAAGCAGATCTCGATTCCGCTTGTAGCAGATATTCATTTTGACTATCGATTGGCGATCGCCGCGATCGAAAACGGAGCCGATAAAATCCGCATCAACCCGGGCAACATCGGCAGCCGCGACCGGATCCAGGCGGTTGTAGATGCAGCAAAAGAACGCCAGATTCCGATCCGCGTCGGCGTCAACAGCGGTTCACTCGAAAAAGAGCTGGTGGAAAAATACAACGGCGTAACGGCAGAGGGCCTGGTGGAGAGCGCGCTCGACAAAGTGCGGATCATTGAGGAGATGGGCTATGACAATCTCGTCATCAGTATCAAATCGTCTGATGTGATGATGTGTGCAAAAGCGCATGAGCTGATCACGAACCAGACGGATCATCCGCTTCATGTCGGCATTACGGAGGCAGGAACGCTGTATTCCGGCAACATCAAATCGGCAGTGGGGCTCGGTATTATTTTATATCAGGGCATCGGAGATACGATCCGTGTTTCCCTGACCGGCGATCCGCTCGAGGAAATCAAATCCGCAAAACGGATCTTAAAGACCCTGGGACTTCGAAAAGGCGGCATTGAGGTCGTATCGTGTCCGACCTGCGGACGGACCCAGATTGACCTGATCGGACTGGCAAACCAGGTGGAAACACTGGTGCAGGGCTACGATCTTGATATCAAGGTTGCCGTCATGGGCTGCGTGGTCAACGGACCGGGCGAGGCAAAAGAGGCGGATCTTGGTGTTGCAGGCGGAAAAGGCGTCGGCATTTTAATTAAAAAAGGTGAAATCGTGAAAAAAGTACCGGAGAGCGAGCTGCTGTCCGTCTTAAAGGACGAGCTGGATCACTGGGGCAAGTAAAAAAGAAAGCAGGAATAGGAATGGAAAAACAGTTTCAGGAAGTATTTCCGGATTTGAGAATCGAAGGGGGCATGGCAGAGCTTCTCGATACCGTGGAGGTTTCGCGGGTATCGATCAATAAGAAAAAAGATCTGCTGCGGATCTATGTGGTCAGCCATCAGTGGATTCACAAAAAATATATTTATCAGCTGGAGCGCCAGATCGAGGAGCAGCTCTTTTCCAACGTGCCGCTGCGCGTGAAGATTATTGAGCGGTTCTATCTGTCGCGCCAGTATACGCCGGAAAACTTTCTGGAGGTGTACCGTCCGAGTATCCTGCTCGAGCTGAAAAACCACAGTGTCTTTCTGAATCATCTGTTTTCGACTGCCGAGATTACCTTCCCGGAGACGAACAAAATGCACCTGGTGCTCGTGGATTCCGTTGTGGCAAAGGAGCGCGAGGAGGAGCTGGTCCACATTCTCGAGAAAATCTTCTGTGAGCGGTGCGGCTTCGACCTGATCGTGGAAACCGAGATGAGAAAGCCGGAGGGCGAGAGCCGCGCCATGAGAAATTCCGAGCTCCGCATCCGGGAGGAAGTGCGCCACGTTCTGGCGCATACCCATTACGGTGAGATGCTCGGCGAAAAAGAGCAGAACCGGATGGAAGAGCAGGCGGAAGCAGCAGGCGAACAGCCAAAAGCAGCCGCAGCAGCCAAGGGCGGCGAGGCGAAAAAAGAAAAAGCAGCAGACGGCGGAAGGGGAAAAGGTTTTTCCGGCGGCGGACGCGGTTCCTTCAAGAAAGGCAAGGGCAGTTTCAGCCGGAATGCGGACAATCAGCCGCGCAAATCCTCCAATCCGGATGTGCTGTACGGAAGAGATTTCGAGGATGAGAGCGTGGAGATTCTGAAAATCGGCGATGAGATCGGTGATGTTGTCATCCGAGGAAGAGTCCAGAGTGTGGATATGCGCGAGATCCGGAATGAGCGTACGATTTTCATGTTCACGATCACCGACTTTACGGATACCATCGGCGTCAAGATTTTCGTCCAGAACGCGGAAGTGCCGGAATTAAAGGATGCGATCAAAAAAGGCGCATTCATTAAAGTAAAAGGAAAAACGACCGTCGATGCGTTCGACCACGATCTGACGGTTATGTCTGTCTGGGGCATCAAAAAGATCACCGATTTCCGTACCGGCCGTCAGGATACGAGTCCGGTGAAGCGTGTGGAGCTGCACTGCCATACAAAGATGAGCGATATGGACGGTGTCACCGATGCTGCCCGTCTGGTACAGCGTGCCTACGAGTGGGGCCATCCGGCGATCGCGATCACCGATCACGGCGTGGTGCAGTCCTTCCCGGAGGCAAACCATGCGATCGAGGCGATCGACGGCGCTTACCGGAAAAAATACCAGGCAGAGCACCCGGATGCGACAAAAGATGAGCTGAAAAAAGTTTCGGCTCCGTTCAAGGTCATCTACGGCATGGAGGCTTATCTCGTCGACGACTTGAAAGATATCGTTGTCAACAGCAAAGGACAGGACATCCACGGAAGCTACGTTGTTTTCGATATCGAGACGACGGGATTTTCCCCGGTTGTCAACAAAATCATTGAGATCGGTGCCGTCCGTGTGGAAAACGGAGCGATTGTCGATAAGTTTTCCACCTTCGTCAACCCGAAAGTCCCGATCCCGTTCCGGATTGAGAACCTGACCGGCATCAACGACAACATGGTTCTTGACGCGCCGGACATCGAAACGGTGCTGCCGAAATTCCTGGAGTTCAGTGAGGGAGCCGTTATGGTTGCCCACAATGCTTCGTTCGATATGAGCTTTATCGAGCACAACTGCGTCCTGCAGGGGATCGAGCGGGAATTTACAACGGCGGACACCGTCGCCATGGCGCGTTTCCTGCTGCCGGGCCTGAACCGTTTCAAGCTGGATACCGTTGCGAAGGCGGTCGGCGTATCGTTGGAAAACCATCACCGTGCGGTGGACGATGCCGGCTGTACGGCGGAAATTTTCGTGAAATTCGTAAAAATGCTGGAGGAGCGCAATATTCTGACTCTGGATGACCTGAATGCGCAGGGAAAAGTATCGGAGGAGGCTGTGCGCAAGCTTCCATCGTACCATGCGATCATTCTGGCAAAGAACGAGACGGGACGTGTCAATCTGTACCGCCTCGTGTCGGAATCCCACCTGAAATACTACAACCGCCGGCCGAAGCTGCCAAAGAGCGTCTACCTGAAATATCAGGACGGTCTGATGATCGGATCTGCCTGCGAGGCGGGCGAACTCTACCAGGCAATCCTGCGCGGTGAACCGGATGCGGCGATTGCGCGTCTCGTGGACTTCTACGATTATCTGGAAATCCAGCCGATCGGCAACAACGCGTTCATGATCAAAAAAGAGGACGTTTCTGCCGTAGAGAGCGAGGAGGATTTAAAGGAGATCAACAGGCGCATTGTTAAACTCGGCGAGCAGTTCCATAAGCCTGTTGTGGCAACGTGCGACGTCCACTTCATGGATCCGCAGGACGAGATCTACCGCCGCATCATCATGACCGGAAAAGGTTTTGACGACGCGGATGAGCAGGCACCGCTGTTCCTGCGCACTACCGAGGAGATGCTTGAAGAGTTTTCGTATCTCGGAAGTGAGAAAGCGGAGGAGGTCGTCATCACCAATCCGCGCAAAATCTCCGACCTTGTCGAGAAAATCTCCCCGATCCGTGCCGGAAAATTTCCGCCGGTCATCGAGGATTCCGACAAGACACTGCGGAGAATCTGTTACGACCGCGCGCATGAAATCTACGGCGAGGAGCTGCCGGAGATCGTTTCCGCGCGCCTCGAACGGGAGCTGAACTCCATTATTTCCAACGGATATGCCGTTATGTACATCATCGCACAGAAACTAGTGTGGAAGTCGAACGAGGACGGCTACCTCGTAGGATCGCGTGGTTCCGTCGGTTCCTCGTTCGTTGCGACGATGGCGGGAATCACGGAGGTAAACCCGTTGAGCCCGCATTACTACTGCGAGTCGTGTCATTACAGCGAGTTCGATTCGCCGCGCGTCAAAGAGTATGTCGGCCGCGCCGGATGCGATATGCCGGACGCCGTCTGCCCGAACTGCGGCAAGCCGCTGAAAAAAGCGGGATTTGATATCCCGTTCGAGACGTTCCTTGGATTCAAGGGAAATAAAGAGCCGGATATCGACCTGAACTTCTCCGGTGATTACCAGAGTAAGGCGCACAAATACACAGAGGTTATTTTCGGCGCCGGTCAGACGTTCCGTGCGGGAACCATCGGTACGCTGGCGGATAAAACAGCGTTCGGTTACGTGAAGAACTATTACGAAGAGCGCGGCCAGCACAAACGGAACTGCGAGATCGACCGGATCGTGGAAGGATGCACCGGCATCCGCCGTACCACCGGCCAGCACCCGGGCGGTATCATCGTTCTGCCGTTCGGTGAGGATATCAACTCCTTCACCCCGGTGCAGCATCCGGCGAACGATATGACAACCGACATCATTACGACCCATTTCGATTACCACTCCATTGATGCCAACCTCTTAAAGCTCGACATTCTCGGACACGATGATCCGACCATGATCCGTATGCTCGAGGATATCACGCACCTTGATGCGCAGACGATTCCGCTCGATAACCCGGAGGTCATGTCGCTGTTCAAGAGCACCGAGGCGCTCGGCATCAAGCCGGAGGACATCGGCGGCTGCCCGCTTGGATGTCTTGGCGTGCCGGAGTTCGGTACCGATTTCGTTATCCAGATGCTTCTGGACACGAAGCCGCAGTCGTTCTCTGACCTGATCCGTATCTCCGGTCTGTCGCACGGAACCGACGTATGGCTCGGCAATGCGCAGACATTGATCGAGGAGGGCAAGGCGACGATTTCCACCGCCATCTGTACCCGGGACGATATCATGATCTACCTGATCGACAAGGGACTCGAAAGTGAGCTTTCCTTTACGATCATGGAGAGTGTGCGAAAAGGAAAGGGCTTAAAACCGGAGTGGGAAGAGGAGATGAAGGCACATGACGTGCCGGACTGGTACATCTGGTCATGTAAAAAGATCAAGTACATGTTCCCGAAAGCCCACGCGGCGGCGTACGTCATGATGGCGTACCGCATCGCTTACTATAAAATTTTCTATCCGCTGGCGTACTATGCGGCGTACTTCTCCATTCGTGCGTCCGCATTTTCCTACGAGCTCATGTGCATGGGACGCGACCGGCTGGAATATTATATGAAAGATTACGAAAAACGGAAAGACACGCTGACTCAGAAGGAGCAGGCAACCGTCAAGGATATGAAGATTGTCCAGGAAATGTACGCCCGCGGCTTCGATTTCGTGCCGGTGGACCTCTATAAGGCACAGGCGCACCGCTTCCAGGTCTACGATGACAAACATCTGATGCCGGCGCTCGACTCGATCGAGGGTCTGGGCGACAAGGCGGCCGACGCCGTTGTCCTTGCGGCACGAAACGGAAAATTCCTCTCGAAAGATGATTTCCGCGACCGCACCAAGGTCAGCAAGACGATTATCGACTTTATGGCGGACCTCGGTGTCTTCGGAGATCTGCCCGAAAGCAACCAGTTTTCGCTGTTCGACTATTAAAAGGAGCGTCCCCTTTCCGTTGCAATCCCGTGCGTCTTGGGGTATAATCAGACGTTGTGGAAAAGAACGAAAACGATTTAGATAAAATAAGGTGAAAAACATTGAGAAGAAGATTGGAACAACTGCTGAACGGCAGATTTGAATATGAGGTTCCCCATCTGCTGCTGTCCGAGACGGAGGTGGCCCTGACGCTGGACGAGGGGCAGAATTTCCGCGGAGAGCTGAATATCGGAGCGGAAGACGGGAGAAGAGTAAAAGGAATTGTGACCACAGATCATCAGAGAATCGTTCTGGCGAAAAATCAGTTCCAGGGAACGGCGAGTACGATTGAGTACGGCGTGGATACCAGCGGATTAAAAGCAGGCGATGAAATCTGTGGAAACATCACCGTCAGCAGCAATCTGGAGGAACGCTGCGTGCGGGTACACGTCTCGATTGCAGGAAAGACAATGAACATTTCCGGACAGGAGATTCATTCCCTGGCAGATTTTGTGCATCTGGCAAGCCATGATTTCGGCGCAGCGTACCGCTTCTTTGTAAAAAAAGAGTTTGCACGTCTTCTTCAGAAAGAGGCACCGGAGCAGATGGCACTTTATCAGGGACTGTCCCACAAGCCGGTGACATTTCAGCACCTGGAGGAATTTCTGGTTGCCCTCGGTCAGAAAGAGCCGGTGATGCTTTCGGCGGAACAGCCGGAGAAAACTGTGCTTACCGTGGACCAGCCGCGCAAGGAAACACTGTATCTGTATAAAAATACCTGGGGCTACGTCCGCATGGAAATCGAGGTGCAGGGAGACTTTCTGGAAGTGGAAAAGAAAGTCGTCACTTCAGAAGATTTCATCGGAAGCGTCTACGGTGTGGAATACATTATCCATCAGGAGAAAATCGGAAACGGCCGCCATTACGGCAGAATTACGGTGCGTCAGGGAAAACAGGAGCTTCGCTTTGAACTGGAAGTGACAAACAGCGAAAAACATGTGACCAGCAGGAAAAATACGGAGCGCGACCGTCAGATAACTGCCATCGCGCGCGGCTATCTCGATCTGGCAGTCCATAAACGCGACTACCGTACCTGGTATCAGGACACCTGGGAGGCCATCGAGCAGTTCGAAAAAGCCGGCGGAGACATGGCGTGGGTGACGCTGGGAAAAGCATGGCTGTACGAGAGCCATGAGGAAACCGGAAAAGCAAGAGAAACGCTTTCTTACGTAAAAGAGCATCAGGAACTGCTGGACACCGCGGAGAAAAAAGGAGCGTACCTGTATCTGGCATGGAAGCTGAAAATGGAAGTGGGCCATACCGGGCTGGTATCACGCCTTGGAACACTGATGCGGCAGGAGAGTGCAAGCTATTTTCTGTTAAAGCTTGCCATTGATGCCGACGATTCCTGGCAGCAGTCGCTGACCCGTCAGCTCTACGCGATGGAACTTTGCTATGAGTGCGGGTGCAAGAGCCCGCTTCTGTATCTGGATGCGGCACAGCTCTATCTCCGCCAGGAGGGACAGCTCCGCCGGATTTCGCCGTTCACCGTTCAGGTGCTGAAATTTGCGCAGAAAGAAGGCATTTTAAGCGGGGAACTGTTAAAACGGGCCGCTTATCTTACAGAGACGATGAAAACGTTCGATGAGAATGTCTATCAGATTCTGACTGCGGGCTATGAGCGTTTTCCATCCGATGAAGTGCTCGAAGCCATCTGCAAACTGGTGATGAAGGGCCGCCCGGTGCGGAAGGAATATTTCCCGTGGTATGCAAAAGCCGTGGAGCGGAACATCCGCATCACGCGCCTGTACGAGTACTATATCGAAACGATGGATGCGTCGTTCGACGAGGTCCTTCCGCAGGTCATCCGGATGTATTTCTCCTACAGCAACACACTGGCAGGCCAGAAGAAAGCGCTGATCTACGCCAACGTGATTAAAAACCGCGAAAAAGACCGCCATACATTCCAGAGCTACCGCCCGGCGATGGAGGTTTTCACGGCAAGACAGATCCAGAAAGGCCGCATGAACCGCGAATACGCCGCACTGTACCGGACTTTTCTGAAAAAACCGGAAGATCCCGACAGCGCAAAAGCGATCGCAAATGTGCTGTTTACCCATCATGTAACGTGTGAAAATCCGAAAATCACGCGTGTGATCGTCTGCCATCCGGCGATGGCAGGCGAAACGTCCTATCCGATGACGGAACGGGGTGCTTATATCCGTCTGTACGGCAAAAAAGCGCGGATTCTTCTCGAAGATGAGCAGCGCAGAAGATATGCGGTGACAGAAACCTGCCGCGTAGAGCCATTATTTACGGATGAAGAGCTTGCCTGTGCCTGCGGCGGTTTTGCCATTGAAAATCCGGGTCTGCTGCTGCACCTGTGCGGGGAGCAGGAAGAGGAGATGCAGCTTACCGCAGAAAATCTTGCCTGGTATCAGCAGGCAGCGCGCACGAGCGCATTTTCCAGTGCTTACCGGAAAACAGTGCGTCAGAAACTGCTGGAATACTATCTTGCCCATCCGGATGAGCGTGAGACTGAGGCGGCTGTTGCAGAGCTGGAGGACAGCGCTTACGCAAAGGTGGACCGTATTTCTACGATCGAGCTTCTGGTACGCTACGGCTGTTACAGCCGCGCCTTTGCCCTGACGGATCGGTACGGCTACGAAAAGATCCCGGTGTCGTGTCTCTTCCGTCTGGCGCATGCGATGATTCTGGAAAAAGAGTTTACAGAGGACGAGGAGCTTCTCTATCTGGCATCCTACGTGGTAAAACAGGGCATCTACGATGAAATTGTATTGTGCTATCTGAGAGATTATTTCACCGGTTCTATTGAGGATATGTGCAGTTTATGGGATAAAATCCGCGGCTTCCAGATGGAAAGCGACAAGCTGGAGGAGCGCATTCTGACCTGGTCCGTCTTTGTGCGCAGCCACCCGAAGTGGGAGCAGGAAATGCTGGAGAGCTACATCCGCCAGAGCGGAAAAGAGCACGTCATTCTGGCATACCTGACGTATCTTGCGATCGGCTATTTTATGGACGGAAAACCGCTTTCGGATCAGATGTTTGACTACTTGGACCGAGCCTGGAAACAGGGCTGGGAGCTGGACGAGATCTGCCGTCTTGCAATGCTGAAACATCTTTCCACGAAGCCGCAGCTTTCGGAGGAGGAAGAAAAAGAGGCGCATACCCTGCTTCTGGCGTTTACGAAACAGGGACTCCGCTTTGCCTTCTACAAGGATCTGCCGGAGCACCTGACCGAAGGCTTCCAGATCGGCGACCGCATGTTCATCGAGGAGCGCCAGAGAGCGGAGGCAAAGGTGACGATTCATTACCGGACAAACGCCGAAGAAACATGGAAGAGCGAACCGATGCGCAATATGTATCAGGGCATTTTTGTGAAAGAGTTTCTGCTGTTCTACGGCGAGAAAATGGAGTATTACCTGACCTTTACGAAACGTCAGGGTGAGGGAAAAACAGAGGTGAAAACCGTCTCCATGACCGGCGAACCAAAAGCAGGAAAGACGCGGTACCAGCTTCTGAATCAGATGAAAGCAGCGCGCGTGGCAGGAGATTCGGAAAAAGCAGAAAAAGCATTCCGAAAGTATCTGCAGCAGGAGGCTCTGGTTCGGAACTGTTTTGCACTTGTGGATGAAAAGAAGCAGCAGGAGGATACGACATGGAACAGAAAAATTTAATTTTAGGATTTGATTTTGGAGAGAAATATTCCCAGTTCTGCTGCTATGACAGGGGAACCCATACGGCCGTCTCCATCCCGGTAAAAAAAGGAGAAGAGGCGGTGGAATTTCCGACCGCCATTGCCAAAAAACGGAATGAGGAAACGTGGAAAACAGGACCGGATGCAGAAAAATCTGCTCACGCGGAAAACGGCATCTGGCTGGACAATCTGTACGAGATCTGCATGGGATCCCGCATCTGCCAGATCGAAAACCGGGATTACACGCCGGGAGAAGTCCTTGGCACGTTCCTTCGCGAAGCACTGAAGATGATCGGCATCGAGCGCCCGGACCAGCAGATCCAGGCGATGATGATCACCACGGGCCATCTGACCCGTCCATTTGTGGAAAATGTGCGTGAAGCATACAAGATAATCGGACTTCCGCGCGGCAGAGCCTACCTGCAGGAGCATGACGAGAGCTTTTACTGCCATGTGCTGAACCAGAAGCCGGAGCTCTGGAGCCGTAAAGTCGGTCTGTTTTTCCTGAAAGATGAGGAAGCATCGTTTTCTGAACTTTCCATCAGCCGTAAAACGAAGCCGGCAACTGTGACCGTAAAACGGGGGCCAAAAGCCGCACTTTCGATCGAGCCGATGGAGCGCGACCGCGATTTCTGCCATCTGATGGGAGAAGCGATGGGGAATGAAATTTATTCCAGCGTATTTCTGGTGAGCGAGGAGTTCGACCTTGCCTGGGCCGACAACTCTCTGCGTCAGTTAAAGAAAAACCAGAGAAGAATCTTTGGCGGAACGAACCTGTTTGCACAGGGCGCCTGCTTTTCCGCGCGCGAAAAAGTGGAGGAGCGCCGCTTAAAGGGCTATCTCTTCCTCGGAAATGACCTCGTGCGCTACAACATCGGCATGGAGATGACGATCAATGGTTCTCCGGCATACTATGCGCTGATTGCAGCCGGTGTGAACTGGTATGAAGCAGAAAAAGAATGTGAGCTGATCCTCGACGGAACGGAGGAGCTGGAATTTGTTGTAAGCTCCATGGAAAGCGGAAAACGAAACCGCTATACCATGAAGCTGGACGGGCTGCCCAAACGGCCGCCGAAGACAACACGGATCCGTCTGCGTCTGGAGTATGATTCTCCGGTTACGTGTCAGATCACCGCAGAGGATTTAGGTTTTGGCGATATGTTCCCGGCAAGCCACAAAATCTGGCACGAGACGATGGGGGAGGTGTAAACGATGAGCGGTTATATTTTATGTCAGGTCAAACGGGCGAAAAATCCGTATTATATTTCCAACATCAGCACAAATATTTATTCCATCGAGGAACTGTGCTATTATCTGTACCACAACATCTATCTGCTGGACGAGACCATCATTAACGAGCAGCTGCTGGTGTGGATGAAAGAAGAACTCCACTTAAGAAGACTGTACCAGCGTCTCTACGTCCTTCTGGAGGAGAAAAAGAACATCGGTGAGTTTATCCTGCCGATCTTCAAGGAGATCAATTATCTTTCCCACGATCAGTTCCGTGAGATGAATGAGCGCCTGAAACGGTTCGAGGAGCAGCCGGAGATTGTGCGGAAAAAAATCAAGGGAGATTACCTTGTCGACCACGAAAAATATATCAATGCGATCCAGGTTTACCAGGAAACGCTGAAAGATACCGAGGAAAACGAAACCAACATGGGAAGCCAGTTCACCGGAAGTATTTACAACAACATGGGCTGTGCCTACGCAAGTCTGTTCCAGATGAATGAAGCACTTATGTGCTTTCAGAAAGCAAATGAAGAGCTGCACACGAAAGCATCGTTAAAGAGCTGGCTGTTTGCGGTCTACATGAGCAAAGGACAGGACGCCTATGAGCAGATGTGCACCGAGCGGAAAGTGGATGCCGAGACGAAACGGGAGATGGACCGCCAGATCACCGAGGCAATGCAGGTCGAGCTCCCGCGCGATCTGGACGAAGCTCTTGCGGCGTGGACACGGGAATATCATAAAAATACCGGACTTTGAACAAAAGGAACAAAAAAATTACTTGACAGCAAAAAAGAATGGGACTATAATACGGCCCATAAGAAAAAAATAAATACTTCGAAACCGATGAAGTGGAGATAACGTTGGAAGCGCACTCACAGAGAGCCCGGGCAGGTGGAAGCCGGACAGAAAGCGGATCAGCAAATGGACCACGGAGGGTACAGGGAAAAGCGGGAAACCGTCTGAGTATTCTGTAACGTGCAGGCATACGTTAGTTGCCAGGAATATGATCGTATTCTGCAGAGCGTGTGAGCAATCGCAAAACAAGGTGGCACCACGAGTATAAAAATATACCCGCCCTTGGCAAAGAACAAAGTGATTCTTTGCCGGGGGCGGTTTTTTGTATATCAGAAATTGGTTCTGAGGACCAGTGTTGATGACAGCCTTTGCAGACACAAGGAGAGGAGATAACAAGATGAAACAGATGACGTTAGAAGAAATTTCAAAAGCAGCCGCATCGGGAGCTTTTCGGAAAATCCCGGTAAGCAGAGAAATTTATTCGGATATCCGTACACCAGTAGAAACACTGAAAGTCCTGCAGGGCGTCAGCAGCCACTGCTACATGCTCGAAAGCGTGGAGGATAAAAAACAGTGGGGAAGATACACCTTTCTCGGCTACGATCCGTCGCTGGAACTCACCTGTGTCAACGGAAACCTGACAATCACCGCCGATGCGGCAGAGATGAAAAAAGTAGAAGATATTCCGGAAAGCCGCAAAGAACAGCTTCCGACCGGACAGATCCGGCTGACCGCAAAGACAGCCCATCCGGGAGCCGTCATCAAAACACTGATTGAGAAAAATAAAAGTCCGAAGATCGCGACACTGCCGACCTTCACTGGCGGCCTCGTCGGATACTTCTCTTACGATTACATCAAGTACAGCGAGCCGACCTTAAAGCTGGACGCAGAAGATCAGGAACATTTCAAAGATGTCGACCTGATGCTGTTCGATAAGGTCATCGCCTATGATAATTACCGTCAGAAAATCGTACTGATGATTAATATCGAAACCGAAAATCTCGAAGAAAATTACGAAAAAGCCGTACAGGAACTCGAAAAAATGGAAGAGCTGATCCGCTTCGGAAAACCGGCCGAGACGAAAGCCGGCCACCTGAAATCCGAGTTCCGCCCGATCTTCGATGAGAAAGCGTACTGTGAGAAAGTCGAGCAGGTCAAACATTATATCCACGAGGGAGACCTCTTCCAGCTCGTTCTCTCCAACCGGCTCGAAGCTGATTTTGAGGGAAGCCTCCTCGATACGTACCGCGTTCTCCGCACGACGAATCCGTCGCCGTACATGTTCTACTTCTCGAGTGATGATGTCGAGATCGCCGGTGCATCCCCGGAAACTCTCGTAAAAGTCGAGGACGGAGAGGTCCGGACCTTCCCGCTTGCCGGAACGCGGCCGAGAGGAAAGAGCTATGAAGAAGACCAGCGGCTGGAAAAAGAACTCCTCGCCGATGAAAAAGAGCGTGCCGAGCACAACATGCTGGTTGATCTGGGAAGAAACGATCTCGGAAAGATCTGTGATTTCGGAACCGTGGAAGTAGAAAAATACATGTCAATCGAGCGTTACTCCCACGTCATGCACATCGGTTCCACTGTAAAAGGACAGCTTCGGAAAGACAAGACCGCAGTCGATGCTATCGATTCCGTTCTCCCGGCCGGAACCCTCTCCGGTGCACCAAAGCTCCGTGCCTGCCAGATCATCAATGAGCTGGAAAACAACAAGCGCGGCATCTACGGCGGTGCGATCGGCTATCTGGATTTCACCGGAAATATGGACACCTGTATCGCAATCCGGCTTGCGTTTAAGAAAAACGGAAAAGTGTTCGTCCGCTCCGGCGCCGGCATTGTAGCCGACAGCGTACCGGAAAAAGAGCATCAGGAATGCATCAACAAAGCAAAGGCCGTGATGGTCGCACTTGCAGAGGCAGAAGGAGGAAGTAACTTATGATACTGCTGGTAGATAATTATGACAGTTTTTCCTATAACCTGTATCAGCTCGCCGGTTCGATCAATCCGGACATGAAGGTCATCCGGAACGATGAGATGACGATCGACGAAATCTGCGCACTGGCACCGGCATCCATCATTTTATCTCCCGGACCGGGCCGTCCGGAGCAGGCAGGCCGATGCATGGAGATTGTAGAAAAATTAGGCGGCGAGATCCCGATCCTCGGTGTCTGCCTCGGCCATCAGGCAATCTGTGCCGCGTACGGCGCGACCGTCACCTATGCGAAACAGCTGATGCACGGCAAACAGTCCGAGACAACGCTGGATCTTACCTCGGAATTATTCCAGGGGCTGCCGGAAACCGTTCCGGTTGCAAGATACCATTCCCTCGCAGCTGATGAAGCGACACTGCCGGAAACCTTAAAGGTAACGGCAAGAACTGCAGACGGCGAGGTCATGGCAGTCGAGGACAGTGAGAAAAAGATCTACGGAGTCCAGTTTCATCCGGAATCCATTCTGACCCCGCAGGGCAGACAGATGGTAGAAAACTTCTTAAAAATTACAAGATAGATCACAGGACAGCAAAGAAAGAGAGAAACAGAATATGATTCGGGAAGCGATTGTAAAACTGGTAAATAAAGAGAACTTAACCTACGAGATGGCAGAGGGCGCCATGGATGAAATCATGGGAGGAAAAGCCGATCCGACCCAGATCAGCGCATTTTTAACTGCCATGACGATGAAAGGCGAGACAATCGAAGAGATCACCGCATGTGCCAACGGCATGAGAAAGCACGGTGTTCACATGGAACATGACAAGGATGTTCTGGAAATCGTCGGAACCGGCGGAGATAAATCCAATTCCTTCAACATTTCCACAACAGCATCCCTTGTGATCTCTGCAGGCGGCGTCGCAGTTGCAAAACACGGAAACCGCGCCGCATCGAGCAAATCCGGCGCAGCCGACTGTCTCGAAGCGCTCGGCGTCAAAATCGACCTGGAGCCGGAGAAAAACAAAGAAGTTCTGGAAAAACTTGGAATCTGTTTCCTGTTCGCACAGAAATACCACATGTCCATGAAATACGTGGCACCGGTCCGCAAGATGCTCGGCATCCGGACCATTTTCAACATCCTCGGACCGCTGACCAACCCGGCAGCAGCCACGATGCAGGTGATGGGTGTCTACGAGGAAGCCCTTGTCCGCCCGATGGCAGAAGTTCTCTTCAATCTTGGTGTCAAACGCGGCATGGTTGTCTACGGCCAGGACTGCCTCGATGAAATTTCCTTAAGCGCACCGACAAGCGTCTGCGAGATCAAGGACGGAACGTTTGAGGAATACGTCATCACACCGGAAGAGTTCGGCATGACCCGCTGCACCAAAGAAGAGCTGGTCGGCGGAACTCCGCAGGAGAATGCTGAAATTACGAAAGAAATTCTTGCAGGAAAGAAAGGCCCGGCAAGAGACGCTGTTGTCCTGAATGCCGCCGCAGCCCTTCATGCAGCAAAAGAAATCCCGATGCAGGATGCTGTAAAACTGGCAGAGGAGCTGATCGACAGCGGAAAAGCACAGAAAAAACTCGAAGAGTTTGTGTCACTCACCAACAAATTGGCAGAAGAGGAATAAACATATGATACTGGAAACGATTGCAGAAGCCACAAGAAAACGTGTCGCTGCAGAAAAAGAGAAGTGTTCTCTTGCAGAAATGAAAGAAAAAGCAACGGCGATGAACCCGGACACCGGATTCCCGTTTGAACAGACGCTGAAAAAGCCGGGCATGTCCTTTATCTGCGAGGTAAAAAAAGCCTCCCCGTCGAAGGGCATCATCGCAGAAGATTTCCCCTATCTGGAGATCGCAAAGGAATATGAAGCGGCCGGTGCCTCCGCCATTTCCTGCCTGACTGAGCCGGAATACTTCAAAGGCGACAAGCGTTACTTAAAAAAAATTGCAGAAACCGTATCCATCCCGGTTCTGCGGAAAGATTTTACCGTGGATCCCTATATGATCTACGAGGCAAAGGTGCTCGGAGCCACCGCTGTCCTTCTGATCTGTGCGCTGCTGCCGGAGGAAACCTTAAAAGAATATCTGGAAACAGCGCATTCCCTCGGCCTTTCCGCTCTTGTGGAAACCCACGATGAGGCGGAGGTTGCACAGGCCATGCGCGCCGGAGCAAGGATCATCGGTGTCAACAACCGCAACTTAAAAGATTTCACGGTCGATATCCACAACAGTGAGCGGCTGCGGGAGCTTGTCCCGGAAAACATTGTTTTCGTATCCGAGAGCGGCATCAAAACGCCGGAGGATGTCGGAAGACTGTATCAGAATAAAACCGATGCCGTTCTGATCGGCGAAACGCTGATGCGGAGCAGCAACAAAAAAGCAGAGCTTGAAAAACTCTCTTCAATGTGTTAAAGTGGTAACGTAAGTGCGCAAAACAAAACAGAGCGCACGGGGAGTCAAACGTTATGGAAGAACAGACCAGAATCAAAATCTGCGGGCTCACACGGCTGGAAGACATCGATGCGGTGAATGAGCTGAAGCCCGAATATGTCGGCTTTGTCTTTGCAAAAAGCCGCAGACAGATTACAAAAGAACATGCCGTGACGCTGCGGCGCTATCTGGATCCCGAAATCCAGGCGGTCGGCGTCTTTGTGAACGAGCTTCCGGCGATTGTCGCAGGATACCTCGAAGAGGGCGTCATCGATCTGGCACAGCTCCACGGAAATGAGAGTGAAGAATATATCCATTCGCTCCGGTTCCGCACCGGCGGGGAACTGATCAAGGCATTTTCCATCAAAACCAGGGAGGACGTCGAAAAGGCGAAAAAAAGCAGCGCCGATTACATCCTTCTCGACCACGGAAAAGGCGGTACCGGCGAATCGTTCGACTGGTCACTGATCAGAAACATGGACCGCCCGTATTTCCTTGCGGGAGGCCTGAACGCCGAAAATGTGGAACAGGCGATTTTACAGACACATCCCTTCGCCGTCGACATCAGCAGCGGTGTCGAGACAGACGGCGTAAAGGACCCGAAAAAAATCACAGAATGCATAAGGAGGATAAGACATGTCTGACGGAAGATTTGGTATTCACGGAGGCCAGTACATACCGGAAACTCTGATGAATGAAATTATCAATTTGGAAAAACAGTACAATTATTATAAAAACGATCCGGAGTTCTGCCAGGAGCTCGATGACCTGCTGAAAAATTACGCGGGCCGCCCGTCCCTTCTCTACTACGCAGAGAAAATGACAAAGGATCTCGGCGGAGCAAAAATTTACCTCAAACGAGAGGATCTGAACCACACCGGAGCCCACAAAATCAACAACGTGCTCGGACAGTGCCTCCTCGCAAAAAGAATGGGAAAAACCCGTGTCATCGCAGAGACCGGAGCCGGCCAGCACGGTGTGGCAACCGCAACGGCAGCAGCGCTGATGGGACTTGAGTGTGAGATCTTCATGGGAAAAGAAGACACCGACCGTCAGGCCCTCAATGTATACCGGATGGAGCTTCTCGGTGCAAAAGTAAATGCCGTTACTACCGGAACTATGACCTTAAAAGATGCCGTCAATGAGGCGATGCGCGAGTGGGTATCACGTGTCGATGACACCCACTACGTTCTCGGTTCCGTTATGGGCCCGCATCCGTTCCCGACCATCGTCCGCGATTTCCAGGCTGTCATCAGCAAAGAGGCAAGAGAGCAGATCCTCGAAAAAGAAGGAAAACTCCCGAAAGCCGTCATGGCATGCGTCGGCGGCGGAAGCAATGCGATGGGTATGTTCTATAACTTCATCAATGACAAAAATGTCCGCCTGATTGGATGCGAGGCAGCAGGACGCGGCGTCAACACCGCAGAGACTGCAGCAACCATTGCAACCGGAACACTCGGCGTCTTCCACGGTATGAAATCCTACTTCTGCCAGGATAAATACGGTCAGATCGCACCGGTTTACTCGATTTCCGCAGGCCTTGACTACCCGGGCATTGGACCGGAGCATGCATATCTGCATGACATCGGCCGCGCCGAATACGTTCCGGTAACGGACGATGAGGCAGTAGAAGCTTTTGAATACCTCGCAAGAACCGAGGGTATCATCTGTGCGATCGAGAGTGCCCATGCAGTAGCCCATGCGATGAAGATCGCAAAAGAATTTGATCCGGAAGACTCCATCATCATCTGCCTGTCCGGACGCGGAGACAAAGACGTAGCAGCCATTGCAAGATACAGAGGGAGGGACCTTCATGAGTAAAGTAACAGAAGCATTTTCAAACAGCAAAGCATTCATTCCGTTTCTGACAGCCGGAGACCCGAACATTGAAAAAACAGAGAATTATATTCTGGAGCTCGAAAAAGCAGGCGCAGACCTGATCGAGATCGGAATCCCGTTCTCGGATCCGATTGCCGAGGGCGTTGTCATCCAGGAGGCAGACCTCCGTTCCTTAAAAGCCGGAACTACCACCGATAAAATTTTCGATATGGTAGCCTCCGTGCGCAAAAAAACAGACATTCCGCTGGTGTTTATGACCTACTTAAACCCGGTGTTCCATTACGGATACGAGCCGTTCTTTACAAAATGCGAGGAAGTCGGCATCAATGGCATCATCATCCCGGATATGCCGTATGAGGAAAAAGGCGAATTAAACGATATTGCGCGCAGCCATCAGGTAGATGTCATTTCCCTGATTGCGCCGACGTCTGAGCAGCGCATCCAGAAAATTGCCGCAGACGCCGAAGGTTTTATCTACCTCGTATCGTCTCTGGGCGTTACCGGTGTCAGAAGCGAGATCAAGACAGACCTCGATTCCATGATCGCCGCAATCCGCAAAGTAACCGATATTCCGGTAGCCGTAGGCTTCGGCATCAACACGACCGATCAGGCGGCCAACATTGCAAAAATTGCGGACGGTGTCATCGTCGGAAGCGCTATCGTCAAAATGATTGCGAAGTACGGCACTCATGCGGAGCAGCACATCTATACGTATGTCCGCATGATGAAGGAAGCTGTCATGACAGCAAATAAATAAAACCCGCGTCATTGCGTGTTTGAAAAAACTGTGTTAAGATGAGAGCGTGTCTGAAACAAACCGTTTTGGACACGCTTTTTCAACGTAAAATACCTGACAGGCTTTCGAAAAAGCCGGATAGAATATGGAGGAAAAACGTGTTAGATGTATGTTTACTGGGAACAGGCGGGATGATGCCTCTGCCAGGCAGACGCCTGACCGCCCTGATGACCCGATACAACGGAAGCAGCCTTCTGATCGACTGCGGCGAGGGAACCCAGGTTGCCATCAAGGAAAAAGGCTGGACCTTTAAGCCGATTGATGCCATCTGCTTCACCCATTACCACGCAGACCACATCAGCGGCCTTCCAGGACTTCTCCTGACGATGGGAAACACCGACCGGAGAGAACCGCTGACCATGATCGGCCCAAAAGGCCTGGAGCGCGTCGTCAATTCACTGCGTGTCATCTGCCCGGAGCTGCCGTTCCCGATTGTATTTCACGAGGTGACAGCGCCGGAGGAAGTGATTGAGATGAACGGCTACAAAATCACAGCCTTCCGCGTGCAGCACAATATCACCTGCTACGGCTATTCGCTGGAGATCTCCCGCAAGGGAAAATTCGATGTGGAGCGCGCTAAAGCACAGGAAATTCCGATTAAATGCTGGAATCCGCTGCAGAAAGGCGAGACTGTCACCCTGGATGGAAAGACGTATACGCCGGACATGGTCCTCGGCCCTGCCAGAAAAGGACTGAAGGTGACCTACTGCACCGATACCCGCCCGATTCCGTCGATCTCCGAACATGCGAAAGGCTCCGACCTTTTCATCTGCGAGGGAATGTACGGCGAGCCGGAAAAACAGGCAAAAGCAAAAGAATTTAAGCATATGACCTTCTACGAGGCGGCAAAACTGGCAAAAGATGCCGAGGCTGCCGAAATGTGGCTGACCCACTTTTCCCCGTCGCTCGTCGGCCCGCAGCGGTACATGGATGAGGTACAGAAGATTTTCCCGGCCGCAGAGCTTGGAAAAGACGGAAGATCAGTAGAACTGTTATTTGAAGAGGAAACGAAAAATGAGTGAAAAAGATACCCTGATTCTTGCAATTGAGAGCTCCTGCGATGAAACCGCAGCCTCCGTCGTGAAAAACGGAAGATGTGTGCTGTCTAACATTATTTCATCCCAGATCGCCATCCATACCCTGTATGGCGGCGTTGTGCCGGAAATTGCATCCAGAAAACATATCGAAAAAATCAACCAGGTTGTAGAAGCGGCCTTAAAAGAAGCCGATGTCACTCTGGATGATATCAATGCGATCGGTGTTACGTACGGCCCTGGCCTTGTCGGCGCACTTCTCGTCGGCGTGGCAGAGGCAAAAGCGATCGCCTATGCAAAAAAGAAACCGCTGGTCGGCGTTCACCATATTGAAGGCCACGTCTCGGCGAACTATATCGAACACCCGGATCTGGAGCCGCCGTTCCTGTGTGAAATCATCTCCGGAGGCCATACCCATCTTGTCATTGTAAAAGATTACGGTTCTTTCGAAATCCTCGGAAGAACGAGAGACGACGCAGCCGGAGAAGCCTTCGACAAGGTAGCCCGTGCCATCGGACTCGGCTATCCGGGCGGACCGAAGATCGACAAGCTGGCAAAAGAAGGAAACCCGCACGCCATCGACTTCCCGCGTGCCCACATGGAGGATGCGCCGTATGACTTCAGCTTCAGCGGCGTAAAATCTGCCGTTTTAAACCATCTGAACAAATGCCGGATGACAGGCGAACCAATTGTCGAAGCAGACATCGCTGCGTCCTTCCAGCAGGCCGTTGTGGACGTTCTGGTGGATAATGCCATCCGTGCGGCCAAAGATTACCATATGGACCGTCTGGCGATCGCCGGCGGCGTTGCATCGAACGGGGCACTCCGCGCGGCGATGGAAGCAGCATGTGAAAAAGAGGGCATCCGCTTTTACCGTCCGTCCCCGATCTTCTGTACCGACAATGCGGCCATGATCGGTGTGGCAGCTTACTACGAGTACCAGAAGGGAACCCGCCACGGCTGGGACCTGAATGCCGTACCGAACCTGAAGCTTGGAGAACGATAAGAAAAAGAAACTTCCGCAGCAGAACGGAGAAGAGAGATCTGCTGCGGAGTTTTTGCATTTGTAGAAAACGGAGGAAAAGATGAGCGAGAAGAAAGAAAAATACACTGCGGTTGTCCTGGCAGCCGGAAAGGGAACCCGGATGGGCGGAAGCGTAGCAAAACAGTTTCTGGAAATCGGAGGAAAACCAGTCGTGGTTTACGCGCTGGAGGTTTTTGAACATTCGCCGGAGATTGACCGGATCATTCTTGTGACAGGTGCGGATAAAATAGAATACTGTCAGAAAGAGATTATCGAAAAATATGGAATTAAGAAAACTGTTTCCGTATGCGCAGGCGGAAGGGAACGGTATGAATCTGTCTGGAAAGCATTGCAGACGCTGAAAAGCCTGGAAAGCGAACAGGAGCAGAAGACCGATTACGTTCTGATTCACGATGGCGCCCGCCCGTTTTTAAACCAGGAAATGCTGGAACGTCTCTGCGCATGTGTAAAAAAAGAAAAAGCCTGTGTCCTTGGCATGCCGGTCAAGGATACCATCAAGCTTACCGATGAAAACGGAAAAATCAGGGAAAGCCCGCGAAGAGATCTCGTATGGCAGGCACAGACCCCGCAGGCCTTTGCAGCAGAGCTTCTGTTTCCGGCATTCGAAAAACTGATGCAGCATTCCACAGAAGGAATCACCGACGATGCCATGGTTGTGGAGCAGGAGATGGGAATCGCATCAGTGATGGTAAAAGGCGGCTATGAAAATATAAAAATCACAACACCGGAGGATATGCTCGTTGCAGAGAGCTTTCTGGCAGAAAAATAGAAAAAAGCAAAATACAGAAAGCAAACTATAAATAGATAAAAACAAATGTGTGAATTGCAAAACAGGGAAAAACAGCGAAAACGAAAAAGAAATTGAAAAAAATGTAAAAAAAATTCAAAAAAGTGGTTGACATTCTGAAACACTGCTGATATAATAACGAATGTCGCTGAGCGAGAGAGATAAAAACGCAAAGCTGACAAGCCAAAAACTGAGATGATTTCGGGAGTTACCGAGATTTGAATTCACACACGGAGAGGTATCGAAGCGGTCATAACGAGGCGGTCTTGAAAACCGTTTGTCCGAAAGGGCGCGTGGGTTCGAATCCCACCCTCTCCGCTCAAAACTCAGTTAATTGAATATCTGATTATGAATCAGGCAAACTATGGAGAAGTACCCAAGCTGGCTGAAGGGGCTCCCCTGGAAAGGGAGTAGGTCGTTAATAGCGGCGCGAGGGTTCAAATCCCTCCTTCTCCGCTCGGCTTTGAAAAAAGTTGAAAAAAGTTCTTGACAAATGCAAATGAGTTTGATAAAATAAACGAGTTGCTGATTGAGAGAACAGCAAAGATCCTTGATAATTAAACAATGAAACACATCCTCGAAAGTTCTGAATAAGTAATTCAAAACGATCGAAAGATCCTTTAAAACAGTAAAAGGGATAAATTAGCTAGTATGTTGATTTTGAACTTGGAACAAATCTTTTATCAGAGAGTTTGATCCTGGCTCAGGATGAACGCTGGCGGCGTGCTTAACACATGCAAGTCGAGCGAAGCAGTTAAGAAGATTCTTCGGATGATTCTCAACTGACTGAGCGGCGGACGGGTGAGTAACGCGTGGGTGACCTGCCCCATACCGGGGGATAACAGCTGGAAACGGCTGCTAATACCGCATAAGCGCACAGAGCTGCATGGCTCGGTGTGAAAAACTCCGGTGGTATGGGATGGGCCCGCGTCTGATTAGGCAGTTGGCGGGGTAACGGCCCACCAAACCGACGATCAGTAGCCGGCCTGAGAGGGCGACCGGCCACATTGGGACTGAGACACGGCCCAAACTCCTACGGGAGGCAGCAGTGGGGAATATTGCACAATGGGGGAAACCCTGATGCAGCGACGCCGCGTGAGCGAAGAAGTATTTCGGTATGTAAAGC